>SKET01000001.1_pt1 | contig 531279 bp, 450 predicted proteins | sample 4841461 | NCBI WGS metagenome assembly SKET01 (sample SAMN11008802, study PRJNA524170) | human gut metagenome | biome: Human fecal sample; material: Feces; isolation source: fecal sample from pouch patient p5 | host: Homo sapiens | place: Israel: Tel-Aviv | collected 2014-02-13
CCGCAGATCGATCTGCGGAACGCCCCACCTCTTTTCTATGTATTTTCTATGTATTCCTTCCCGCTCGCGCAGCTCGATGCGACCTCACGATGTCGCGAACAGCCGTGTCGCCTGCATCTCGGCATCCGCATAAACGGTGGAGGCTTGCGTCAGGGCCTGCTGCATGGCCTCGAGCGATAGCTCCATTTGCTGCTGGGTGCGACGCCATTCGGAGGCAACCATGTTGAACTGCGCCGCGGCGGCTCCGCGCCATGCATCCTGCAGGGCATTCAGGTTCGCATACATGGTGGTGACCGCATCGCGGATGGCGGTGATAGATGAGCAGACGGCCGCGCTCGAGGCGGCGATGCGTTCAGAATCGACTTGGTATTGTGACATTGCATGCTCCTTTGCATCGTGTTCGTTGTAATAAAAACCGCGGGACAACGTGCAGCTCTCCCGCTACTGTTGACTTTATGGCGAACAACAACGAATGGACAGCGCAACAGGCAATTGTGGTCGGAGGACGTGGTGACGATCCGGTCATTGTGGATAACTTCGGGGGCCTCAAGCGGCAGGCCCGCGTCTGGACGGCGGTTCTCTCCGTCATTATGTTGTTCGCGGCGCTCCTCGTAGGCGCCACTGGTGCCCAAATGGCTGCGGCAGATGATTCTCCGTCGCCGTCTGCCAGCGAATCGTCGAGTCCGAGTGCCTTGGTGGAGGACTCTCAGGGGTACATCACCGATCCGCAGAACCTGCTTGGCGACAATCTCACCAAGGTGATCGATGCGGCGAATCGGACGAAGCAGGAGACGGGCGTGACGGTGCGTCTGCTCTACCTCGAATCGTTCAATACCACAGAGAAGCCGGAACAATGGGCCTCTCAACTGTTGGAGTCGCTCAACCCTCCAGCCAACACCGTCATGCTTGCGGTGGCCTCCCATGATGGCAATCTCGTCGTCGTGGTCTCACCGAATTCCGACGAATGGCTTCGCAGCCAAAGCACCGTGGACCAGCTTTCGGAGGCCGCGAGCAAACCGCTGCTCGATCAGCAGGCCGGTCAGGGGCCGAACTGGTCCCAATCCGCCATCGACATGATGGATGCCATTGCCAGCGCGAAATCGACCGCCACCACCCATGCCGTGAGCTCGGTGAGCATCATCGTCATGATCATTGTGTTTGTCGTGCTCATCGTTGTCGTGCTGGTCATGATCTTCATGCGCCGTAAGCGTGAAGTGAGCGAAGGCTCCAAGCAGACCGAGGAGGTTGGGAAGACGCGGAACGACGACGCCATGCAGTTGGACAACGCCGATGATGACCTTGATGTCACCGCCATGGCCCCGGAAGAGACATCCGAGCAACCCGAAGGCAAAGAGGCGCAAGAGCCGAACCCGACCTCCGAAGCGTCTGGAATGCCTGCCCCGCGTCGCGGGCGCCATGCTGCGGCACCGCATGATGACGAACGATTCAAACGCCCGAATTAAGTTTTCAGAGAGCATTCAGAAAACTTCCAGAGTGTTGCGTGATTATAGGTGCCATGAGTAAAGCAACTGAAGCAACAATCGTGGTTGTCGATGACGAACCCTCCATTCGCGAATTGCTCGTCGCATCGCTGCATTTCGCCGGCTATGAGGTGGAGACGGCGGCATCCGGCTCCGAAGCCATCGAGGTGATCAGTCGCACGAAGCCAGACATGATCATACTCGACGTGATGTTGCCCGATATCGACGGATTCACCGTCACTCGACGCATTCGCCAGGAGGGCATCACGGCTCCGGTGCTGTTCCTCACCGCCCGAGATGACACCCAGGATAAGGTGATGGGCCTGACGGTGGGCGGTGACGACTACGTGACCAAGCCCTTCAGCCTTGAGGAGGTGGTCGCCCGAATCCGCGCCATCCTACGCCGCACCCGTGAGCAGGTGGAGGATGACCCGATCATTCGCGTCGGCGATCTGGAAATCAACGAGGATTCGCATGATGTGACCCGTGCCGGCCAGACCATAGATCTGAGCCCCACCGAGTACAAGTTGTTGCGCTACCTCATGGACAACGAGGGCCGTGTGCTCTCGAAAGCGCAGATTCTCGACCATGTATGGCAATACGATTGGGGCGGCGACGCCGCAATCGTGGAATCGTACATCTCATACCTGCGCAAGAAGGTGGATGATGTCACGGTGACCGATGAGGATGGTTCCACGCACAAGGTGACACCGCTCATCGAGACGAAGCGCGGCATCGGGTACATGATCCGTGCACCGAAGGCACAGAAGTAGGCGAGGGGACATGGGGCAACAGCCACAGGGACCGGGCGGAGATCATTCGGCGTTACCCCCCCCGAAATCAGCGGTGAAAGACACGCCGTTGGCCCAGGTGGCCGCAGCCGATGCCAGGAAAGGGCAATCCTCGCAGAATCAGCCGCACACCCACAGATCACGACGTCTTGCCGCGCTCAATGAGTGCATTCCGCTGAGCGTGCGCCTCATGTCGATCATTGTGGGCATGCTTTCAATCGGCACCATTGTCATCACCTTCTCCATACGCTGGCTGGTGAGCAGCTACCCGATGGAGCGTGTGGACCAGCAGCTGCTGGAACAGGCGGACCTGGTGTTCCCCCAGATGCTCAATACGGACGTGAATACCCAGAACGGTTTCACCAGCTATTATGTGAAGGTGTACAACACCAACACCGGTTCATCGGCGGTGATGTTGCAGCCGGTGCTTAAGGATGGCGTGATCTCGAGCCCCAAGCTGCCCGATAACGGTTCGTTGGACGGCCATGAGCTCGGTGTGCCGTTCACCACGCCTGCTGTGGTGAATACGAAGAACGTTGTGGGGGTTCCCGACCATGCCACCATGCAGTTCGCTGAATGCCCCTGGCGTGTTGTGGCCCTCAAGGGTCTGACGAAATCGGGCAAGGGGGAGTTCCAGGATCTCGGCATCGTGTATATAGGCCTCTCGCTGGGTGACCAGATCGATGTGATCAGCACATTGACCCGGTTCTGCATCATGGTGAGCATAGCCGTGGTGCTACTTGGCGGTTCCTTGGGTGCATTGGTGGTGCAGCGAACCTTGAGCCCGCTCAAACGAATAGAGAAGACCGCCGCGAAGATTGCCGCCGGCGATCTTTCCCAACGTGTGCCGGAAAGCGGTGAATCCACGGAGATAGGCTCGCTGGCAAGATCGCTCAACAGCATGCTCACGCAAATCGAGCGGAGTTTCCATGAGCAGGAGGCCGTGACGCAGAAGATGCGCCAATTCGTCTCCGACGCCAGCCACGAGTTGCGCACACCCCTCGCCGCCATTCATGGCTATGCCGAACTGTACAAGATGCAACGGGATGCGCCGGGGACGTTGGAGCGGGCGGATGATGCCATCTCTCATATCGAGTCATCGAGCTCGCGCATGACGGTGCTGGTCGAGGATCTGCTCTCATTGGCCCGTTTGGATGAGGGGCGCGGCGTCTCGATGAATCAACGTGTTGATTTCACCTCGGTGATGCAGGATTCCGTAGATGACCTTCACGCACTCGATCCGGATCGTGAAATCACCACCATGCAACTCGACATCGATCTGAGTGCGCCGAGGAAGCCGAAGCTGAGTGAGACTCCAGGGCCGTTGCCGAAGATCGCATTGACCGGCGACGCCACCCGACTCCATCAGGTGATCACGAATATCGTGGGCAACATCCACCGGTACACTCCTTCGGATTCGCCTGTCGACATTGGTCTGGGCGTCATAGAGTCGAGCCGCACACCAGAGGACCTCGCGGCGATGCCACAGGACGGCGACATGCTCGAAACACTTCTGCAGGGAGCTCGCAAAAGCAAATCCAGCAAACTCCTGAGCATGTATGCGGTGGCTGTGCTGCGCGACCACGGACCCGGCGTACCCGAGAAATCGCTTCACAACATATTCGAACGCTTCTACACCGCCGATCCGTCCAGGGATCGTCAGAAGGGCGGCACCGGACTCGGGCTTGCCATCGCATTGTCGATCGTGAACGCACACGGAGGTCGTATCTATGCCAGTCCGACCGAGGGCAGTGGCTTGACTTTCACGATTATCCTGCCCATGGAGTCCGGCACGGATTGATGTGTTGGCGTTCGCCGAAGGCTCCAAGGAGCCTGCGTCGGAATAGCAGACGGAGGACCTTGGTTGTTAGGTGAGGCCCCGCGTAAGCTTGCAATGGTTTTGCCAGCGATGCGCGCTGGCGGTAGAATGGACTTTTGGTATGCGGCGGGGCCGCACGTATTCGAGACGATAGAGGTGAACATGCCCAGCGGACGCATTCGTTGGTTTGACGCGAAGAAAGGCTATGGATTCATTGCAGGCGATGACGGCAAGGATGTCTTCCTGCCCCAGACCGCATTGCCGCAGGGAGTGAGGAACCCGAGAAAAGGCGCGAAAGTCGAGTATTCGGTGATCGAGGGTAACCGTGGGCAGGTCGCCATGGGGGTCACCATGGTCGCCTCGGCGCCATCATTGGTGAAAGCCACCAGGCCGAAACCGGATGACATGGCCGCCATTGTGGAGGATCTCATCAAGCTCCTCGACTCCGCCGGCAATGGTTTGCGACGCCACCGCTACCCGTCGTCTGCGGATAGCCGAAAGCTGGCCACATTGCTGCGTGCCGTGGCCGATGACTTCGATGTACAGGACTGATATGGCAACAAGTGAATTCGATCCCATTGCCTTGGCGAGGGCGGAGGCAATCGACACCGCGCATGAACCGGAGGATGTCGGAGAGTTCGTCACCAGCGAGGCCCATGACGATGGCGTGACGGATTTCCGTTTCGAGGCGCTCATGAAGGGATATGAGGGCTGGCAGTGGTCGGTCACGCTGTACCACGATGTCGAGCTCGACCATTGGACCATCGACGAATCCTCGCTGATCCCTACGGACAAGGCCCTTCTGCCACCGAAATGGGTGCCTTGGAAGGATCGTCTGCTTCCCAGTGACCTCTCCGTGACCGATTCCATCGGCACTCCGGAGGATGATGAACGGCTTGATGATGGTATCGGCATTGACGAGGCGGTCAGCCGCACAGAGGAACTCAATGCCGAGCAGCAGGCTGTCGAGACCGTGCAGGCTCAAGAGGGAGGATCCCCCGATGAGCAAGCCGACGCGTTGACTGCCGTTGAAGATGTGGTGGAAGCAGTGGAGGAACTCGACCTGTCGAGGCGTCACGTGCTTTCGGAATTGGGGCAGACGCAGACGGCGCAACGCTGGTATGAAGGTCCTCATGGCCCCAAGTCGCTCTCCACGAAAACCGCCGATGGCAATCTGTGCTCGACCTGTGGTTTCTTCATTCCGCTCGCCGGCAGCCTCAAAACAATGTTTGGTGTGTGTGCAAACCGTTGGAGCCCGGATGACGGGAAAGTGGTCTCGGTGGATCATGGGTGCGGAGAGCATTCCGAGATTCGTCCGCCTGAGCCAAGTCGTATGTGGGTGCAGACAAAGCCCGCCTATGACGATCTGCATATCGATGTGGTGGCCCAGCATGGGCGTGACGAGCGCAAGGACGAGGAATTGCTCGAAAGCCTGGATGAGGTTGATGCGGAATCTTTGGCAGGGCTCAAACAGAAGGCACTCGATATGGACGACGACATGCCCGATACCAGCTCGTTCGGTATCGGGTCAGTGTCGCCGCAGGATTTTTCCGGTGAGGAACCGGAAGCGGATTCTACTGTGGAGCGATCCGCTGCCAAAGAGGTTTGCGAGGACGAGGACGCAGAGCAGATTGACTCGATGTGCACCAGTGAGACGGTGATTGCTGAGGAAGCCGGCGAATAACACGCCAGACGAATGTCAGAGGGGGCTTTCATGTGAACACACATGAAAGCCCCCTCTGACATTCGTCTGCAAATCGGGTCGATCACATGACATTGCCCGATTTCGTCCCGTTGGATTTCGTCGTGTTCGACCCGTTTCCTTCGGATTGAGAGGATGCGGACGAGCCGGACTCCTTCTGTTTGCGCTTGCCTGTCCCCGCATCTTCGGAGGAGGTCGACATGCTGGCGGATGGCGAGGGACTGGGTTCCGGCGAGGTTCTGGAGGTGTTGGAGGGCTGCGCCGAGGGAGATGCGAGTTCGTTGGCTGTGCCGCTGTCGTTGTGTGACTTCGCATCATCTGATGTCGTGCCATGGGTGCTGGAATCGGTGCTCGGGGAGGTGGGTGGCTGCGGCGATTCGGTTGGCATTTGTGTTTCGGACGGCGAGTATGAAGGGTCACCCGTCTGCTCATCGCCCTGCAGTTCCTGGGGGAGCACGCCGGTCGTCGCCAGCAGCAGATCGCGGGTCAGCGTTGTGGCGTTGTGTGCGAGCTTCTTGGCATTGACGGCATTGGTTTGCAGAACGCCATCGTTGGCGATGATTGAGCATGACGGCACCGACGGCTGTTGTGCGGATTGGTCGAGATACGAGGTCAAATTGCGCAGTTGCTCATCGGACATGTCTGTGACATGCGATGCCCGGTATGTTTTCGCATCGCCCACTGCGGTGGTGAGCAGGCTGCGCGCCGAATTCGCGTGAGAGACGCTGGATCGGCAATCGCTCATTGCGGCCGCGCGAGGCGTTCCCGATATGTTCCCATTGGCATACAGGTACAATCCGGCGATTAGGATCACAATGATGCCGAGCACGATCGTGGTGATATGCATGGGCAGATGCCGTCTGGCTCCGCCGCGGGCGCTCTTCGAGGGGCGCTGCTTGGCATCGGTATCTTCGCTATCCGAGGCCGGATCCGTCTCCTCATGATGCGGGGGGAATGACGGTGGCACTACCGTGCCATGCACTTCATCCTGATCGTCCGTTGTCGATTGCGTCACTGACTCTGGGGCTGCGGTCATCTGCGCGCTCGTTTCGCCGACATTGTCTGCAGACTCGTCATCCGCACTCATTTATTCCACCCATCTATCCGTTGCCATACCAGAGCCCCAGTGTAGGGAGTGGCTCTGGCTGCGGCAATGGAGGTGTAGCTCAAAGTGAACAGATGGCGTGTCAATGCAAGGGCATCTGCTCCTTCATGGAGCCGATATCTCGGGTGAATGCTGACAGCCGAGAATCAGTGCACAATGGTGAGGTTGCATTCCGCGAGGTTGATGAGTTGCTTGGAGACCGAACCCAGGAAATGCGCATCGGCCCCGGAGAGCCCGCGGGAACCGACCACAATATGGCGGCAGTAGCGTGAGGCGCTTACCAATCCCTTGCCTGCGCTGATATGGAAGACGTCCGCCTTGATAGTGAGCCCCTCGGGCAGCGTGCTTGAGGCGATAAGGTGCTGCACCACCTGTTCGGCATGCTGCTGTGCCACATCGAGGGGTGGCACGCTTGTCTCATAGCCGGGGATGTCGGTCATGTCCTTCAACTGCCAGCAGTACATCACATGGAGGGGCGCATGGTTCAGATTCGCCAACCATGCGGAGAACTCGAGTGCCCGACGGGACGTGGGCGATCCGTCCACGCCGACGACGATCGGACGGCTCGTTCGGGGCGTGTCAGGTGCGGGCAATTCGAAGTGAACTTCTTGAGAACCGGGCGTCAGCGCGTTGGCAATCTCATCCTGCACCGATTGATCCTCGTTCTCCACGCGAATGATCGTCACGGGAATCTGCGATTCCTCGGCGAGCGAAGACGACAGGGAGCCGGAGAACCAGCGGGCCACCCGCCCGAGTGTGCGCCGCCCCACGACGATCTGCTGGGCGTCGCTGCCAATCTCAAGCAGAGCAGATGTGCCCGAGGCTCGGAACGAGGTGAGACGGATCTGGTCAGAGTCGATGTCGATGCCTTCGGCAGCATCCTTCACCCAATCGCGAAGTTTTTCGGCGATCTGCGTGCGCAGCTTCGCGAGCTCCTCGTCGGTGGTGGGTTCAGGTCCCATGTCCCACGAATACGACCAGCCGTACACGGCGTTCACGGTCTGCCCGGAAAGTGCGGCCTGACGCAAGGCCCAACGCAATGCGCCGAACGATTCCTGAGAGCCATCCACACCCACCACCAGATCTCCCTGTGGGTTCAGCGACTGCACTGTTGCCGGTTCCATGACATCTCCTTGCCGTTGGTCGAATACGCACTACATCTAAGCATAGTGTAAGTGGCACGAGGTGTCATGCTCCACACACGGTGCGTGAGCGATCAGCATGGGGTCCTGCTCGGCATGCAGGGTGATGCGAAATAGCGCGATGGGAATAATACAATGGTCAAATCTGTTCAGCGAGTACATGCCATTCACCGCATATGCGGCACGCGCCGTATACGCCCATCCCGCAATTTCGCGGGAAAACGGAAATAAACGTTCCGCGAATTCTGTAGAGTGGTTTGGAATTGTATTGATTATGGAAGGACAAGCATGTTCGAACGGTTTACCGACCGTGCGCGCCGGGTCATCGTGCTCGCGCAGGAAGAGGCTCGTGCCCTCCAGCACAATTACATCGGCACCGAGCATCTGCTGCTTGGGCTGATTCGTGAGGGAGATGGCGTGGCCGCCAAGGCTCTCGAAGCCAAAGGCGTGACGTTGGAAGACACCCGCAAGCAGGTCGAGGAGATGATCGGCAAGGGCACCGCGGCTCCGACAGGCCACATTCCCTTCACTCCGCATGCCAAGCAGGTGCTGGAGCTCTCGCTGCGTGAAGCGTTGCAGCTGGGGCATAGCTACATCGGAACCGAACATATTCTGTTGGGCCTCATTCGTGAGGGTGAGGGCGTGGGCACCCAGGTGCTCATCAAGATGGACGTCGATCTTTCCGACCTGCGCAGCACCACGATCGACATGATTCGCGGCAACTCCGGCAACGGTGAGGGAGACAAGGGCGACATGGCCAACGCGGGTTCCGTGCAGGACAAGCGCAGCCAGAGCGGTTCCGCCATACTGGATCAGTTCGGGCGCAACCTGACGGCCGAGGCGAAGGACGGCAAACTCGACCCGGTCATCGGCCGCAGCACTGAGATCGAACGCGTCATGGTGGTGCTTTCGCGCCGTACGAAGAACAATCCGGTGCTGATTGGTGAGCCGGGCGTCGGCAAGACGGCGGTGGTCGAGGGACTTGCGCAGAAGATCGTCGCCGGTGATGTGCCGGAGACGCTCAAGGACAAGCAGGTGTATTCGCTCGATCTGGGTTCCATGGTCGCGGGATCGCGGTATCGCGGTGATTTTGAGGAACGCTTGAAGAAGGTGCTCAAGGAGATCAAGACCCGCGGCGACATCGTGCTGTTCATCGATGAGATTCATACGATTGTGGGAGCTGGCTCCGCGGACGGGGCTCTCGGTGCCTCCGATATGCTCAAACCGATGCTGGCGCGCGGCGAGCTCCAGACCATTGGCGCCACGACCACCGACGAGTACCGCAAGTACATCGAGAAGGACGCCGCCTTGGAACGCCGATTCCAGCCGATCCAGGTGTCGGAACCGTCGATTGCCGAGACGATTGAGATCCTCAAGGGGTTGCGTGCACGCTACGAGAATCACCACCATGTGACGATCACCGATGGTGCACTGCAGTCTGCCGCAGAACTTTCGGCACGGTACATTCAGGACCGCAACCTTCCCGATAAGGCAATCGATTTGATCGATGAGGCGGGTGCGCGTCTGCGCATCAAGCGCCTTACCGCGCCTCCGGAGCTCAAGGAGCTTGACAACCGCATTGCGCGCATCGCCAAGGAGAAGGACCAGACGATCAAGGACCAGCAGTTCGAGAAGGCCGCCGAGCTTCGCGACAAGCAGGAGAAGCTTGAGGCTGAGCGCAAAGAGAAAGAGAAGTCCTGGCGTGAGGGCGAATCCGACGTCCGTATGGTCGTCGATGAGGATGTGATCGCCGAGGTGATCTCGCAGAGCACGGGCATTCCGGTGTTCAAGCTCACCCAGGCGGAATCCAAGAAGCTCATGTCGATGGAGAAGGAGCTGCATAAGCGCATCATCGGTCAGGATGAGGCCGTCTCTGCGCTGTCGCGCTCCATCCGCCGTACACGTGTGGGACTCAAGGACCCGAAGCGTCCGGCGGGATCGTTCATCTTCGCCGGCCCCACCGGCGTGGGCAAGACCGAACTTGCCAAGGCTCTCGCTCAGTTCCTGTTCGACGATGAGGATGCGCTCATTCGCGTCGACATGTCGGAGTTCTCAGAAAAGTACGCGGCTTCGCGTCTGTTCGGAGCCCCTCCGGGATATGTCGGTTATGAGGAGGGTGGTGAGCTCACCGAGAAGGTGCGCCGCAAGCCGTTCTCCGTCGTGCTGTTCGATGAGATCGAAAAGGCCCATCCCGACATCTTCAACACATTGCTGCAGGTGTTGGATGACGGCCACTTGACCGATGGCCAGGGGCGCAAAGTGGACTTCAAGAACACCATCATCATTTTGACGACCAATCTCGGCACGCGTGACATCGCGAAGACCGCCAATACAGGCTTCACGATGGGGGGCAACACCGAATCGAGCTATCAGCGCATGAAGGACCAGGTGTCGAGCGAGCTCAAGCAGCAGTTCCGCCCCGAGTTCCTCAACCGTTTGGATGACATCATCGTGTTCCGCCAGCTCACCGAACCGCAGGTGCGCCAGATCGTCGATCTCGATGTCACGAAGATCAACGATCGTCTGTTCGAACGTCATATGGAGCTCGACCTGACCGATAAGGCCAAGGATTTGCTCGCGGAAAAGGGCTTCGACCCGTTGCTTGGTGCCCGACCGCTACGTCGTGTGATTCAGCGTGATATCGAGGACACCATTTCCGAAAAGATTCTCATGGGCGATCTGCACGACAACGAACGTGTGATCGTCGATGCCGAAGGTGATGGCATTCTCGGGGAGTTCACGTTCCGCGGCGAGCCTTTCGAGCTCCCGGCGGCAGGCGAAGGGGACGAGTCGAAGGATGTCGTGCCCGAACCTGCGGCTGCGGCGAGTGAGGCCGAATAATCCTCGAGACGATAAGCGCCGAATAAGGGGCGGCGCGGACGGGAATCCCGTCCGCGCCGCCCCTTTCGTTTCCCGCCAGTGAAGACATCATTGAATTCATATCGGTAAAACATCGACGAAGACAAGAAAAAATACGGAATATGGGTAGTATGTGAAGAATACTTAAGAAATAGGGTATCTTATTTCGGAAAGCTGTATAGTCAGAAACATAGGGGAGGGTAGCGAATACAGAAAAGGGAAACAGGAAACAGGCCGAGTGTGCAAGGGGGTATGCGACGGCGGGTGTTGTGGCACGCGTCTGTGCAGAGAGGAAGACGCGTGCCACAACACATGGGGAATGGGGATGCACAGTTTTGCTGTGCATCCCCATTCCCCATGCTCTTAGCAGTTTGGCGAGGAAGTCAGTCCTCATCCTCTTCCGGATCGTAATCCACGCCGGTTTCCGCACGCTGTTCGTCGGAAATCGGTGCAGGTGCGCCTGTCAGTGGATCGCGACCGCCACCGGCCTTCGGGAAGGCGATGACATCGCGAATCGAATCCGCGCCGGCGAGCAGGGCAACCGTGCGGTCCCAGCCGAGTGCAATGCCTGCGTGCGGCGGCGCGCCGTACTTGAATGCCTCCAGCAGGAAGCCGAACTTATCCTGAGCCTCCTGAGGCGTGATGCCAAGCACATTGAGTACGCGGTCCTGAATGTCGTCACGGTGGATACGCACCGAGCCGCCGCCCATTTCATTACCGTTGCACACGATGTCGTAGGAATCGCTCATCGCATGCTCGGGATCCTCATCGAAGGTGTCGATCCAGTCCTTCGACGGCATTGTGAACGGGTGGTGCATCGACGTCCACTTGGAATGGCCGACTGCAACGTCGTCGTCGTCCGGGTCGTCGGTGCGCTTGAACAGCGGGAAGTCGACCACCCAGCAGAATGCGAATTTCTTCGGGTCGAGCAGACCGGCGCGGTTGGCGAGTTCGACGCGTACGGCACCGAGCAGCAACTGGGAGGATTCGCGGGCACCTGCTGCGAAGAACACGGCATCGCCATCCTCGGCACCCACAGCTTCCTTGAGCCCATTGCGTTCCTCGCCGGAGAGGTTCTTTGCGACAGGTCCCTTGAGCTCTCCATTCTCGCCGAACACGACGTACGCAAGACCCTTGGCACCACGCTGCTTGGCCCAATCCTGCCAGGCGTCGAACTGGCGACGGGGAGTGGAGGCGCCGCCCTTGAAGAGCACCGCGCCCACGTATGGGGCCTGGAACACGCGGAACGGCGTGTTCTTGAAATAATCGGTGAGTTCGATGAGCTCGTTTCCGAAGCGCAGATCAGGCTTGTCGGAGCCATACTTGTCCATGGCCTCCTGCCATGGGATGCGACGGATCGGCGTCTCAATGTCGTATCCATCGGCCTTCCAGATGGCTTTGATCACCTGTTCGGCCATGGCGATGACATCCTCCTGGTCCACGAAGCTCATCTCCATGTCGAGCTGGGTGAACTCGGGCTGACGGTCTGCGCGGAAATCCTCGTCGCGATAGCAGCGGGCGAACTGGTAGTAACGTTCGACACCGGCCACCATGAGCAGCTGCTTGAGCAGCTGCGGGGACTGGGGGAGCGCATACCAGGAACCGGGAACCAGACGTGCCGGGACAACGAAGTCACGGGCGCCCTCGGGTGTCGACTTGATCATCGTCGGGGTCTCGACCTCGGTGAAGCCGAGCTTGTCGAGCTCGGTGCGGGCGGCGCGCATCATGTCGGAACGCAGCTTGATGTTGCGCTGCATGGCCGGGCGTCGCAGATCGAGGTAGCGGTACTTGAGACGCACATCCTCACCCGGCAGCTTGTTCTCGGATTCGTTTTCGAGTGCGGTGGACACCTGGAAAGGCAGCGCGTCGGACTTTGCGAGCACGCGGATCTTCTCGGCCACGACCTCGACCTTGCCTGTCGCCAGATGGTCGTTCTCGTTGCCCTCCGGACGCTGGCGAACCTTGCCGTCCACCTCGATCACATATTCGCTGCGCAGCGGACGAGCCATCTCCTCCTCGTTGATGACCACCTGCACCAGACCGGTGTTGTCACGCAGATCGATGAAGGCCACGCCGCCATGATCACGGCGGCGGTCCACCCAACCGGCAAGCGTGACGTGCTCGCCGACCAGAACTTCGGTCACGTCGGTGGCGTGATGTGTACGATAAGCCGTCTGCTGGCTCATGCTTCCTCTATTCTCCATTGCATTGTTCTTGGATAAAACTGTTCTGAACGCCGATTTTTCAACGGTTGTCGGCATTGATGGAAACGGTTTGCTGGGCATACACAGTATCCGGTTGCCACGACTGTGCATCAGCTGGACGCTGATCTCCGGTGATGATGTTCTTCACCTCGTCGCTGCCGTCGTTCTCGGGGTTCTCGTTCGGGAACCAGACGTATGGGATTCCGAGTTTGTCGGCGTACTTGATCTGCTTGCCGAGCTTGGCCGCCGTGGGCGCCACATCGGCCGCGATGCCGCGGGAACGCAACGTATTGGCGATGGCGTTCGAATCCCCTCGGTTCTCCTCGTCCCATACGGCCACGAGCACACATGCCGGCGACATGCGGCTTGCCGTGGCGCCCGCCCTGTGCAGCATGTAGGAGACCAGGCGAGACAAGCCGATTGAGAGACCCACCCCGGGGTATTTGCGGTTGCCCTGCGTGGCCAGATTATCGTAACGGCCACCTGAGCAGATCGATCCCAGATCGCTCGCTCCTTCGAGGAACGTCTCGTACACGGAGCCCGTGTAGTAATCAAGCCCGCGGGCGATTTTGAGATCGGCCATGACCGAACCGGGGCGAATGCGGCGGGCCTCGTCGATGATCATTGAAAGGGTGTCCAGACCCTCCTTGGCCATGGCGTACTCGTCGCCGTCGAACGGGATATGGTGGATTTCGCACAGTCCATTGAACTTCTCGATGAGCTCCTGGCCGTCCTCCGCGGTGACCTGTGCGAGCTCCAGGCAGGCATTCGCCTGTGCCTCGGTGGCACCGCAGGTCTCAACGAGCAGATCGGTCACCGCTTGGGGGCCGATCTTGTCGAGTTTGTCAATCTCGCGGAGCACACCCTCGATATCGGTCAGACCAAGCCCACGGTAGAAGCCCTCGGACAGCTTGCGGTTGTTCGCGTGCACGGTGGCCTTCGGCAAGCCGAATTCACGCAGCCGTTCCAATGCGTTCACCATGACCAACGGGAGCTCCACCTCATAGTGCGAAGGGAGCGTGCCGTCGCCGACCACGTCGATGTCGGCCTGCACGAACTCGCGGAAACGCCCTTCCTGCGGGCGCTCGCCCCTCCACACCTTCTGAATCTGCCAGCGTTTGAACGGGAACGGCAACGCGCCGGAATGCTCCACCACGTACCTGCTCAGCGGAACCGTCAGGTCGAAGTGCAGGCCGAGCCGTTGTTCGACAGGGATGTCGGATTCATGGCCGACCTCCTGAAGACGGGAGAGCAGGTAGATCTCCTTGCTCGTCTCGCCTTTCTTCAACAGACTCGACCCCTGTTCGACGGCACGCGTTTCGATGCCGATGAACCCGTTGAGCTCGAATACCTCACGAAGCGTATCGATGACACGCTGCTCCACCACGCGTTCAGCGGGGAGCCATTCTGGGAAACCTGATATAGATGCACCTTTTGCCACGTTCCATATAATAAGTGGGGTCGGGGAAAAACGTCGGTGGCGGACTATCGTGAGTCTTGTCTATACTGGGCTAGTGTGTTCCGAGGAAGGGAATGTGCTTCCCCTCCCCATCTCGCAAGCTAAGGAGCTGACCATGGCCGATTCCAACGTCACCGAATCCAAGACCACAGACAACGCAGTCGCGAACGACGAGGCGACGACGCCGGCCGCAGCCGTGCCGAGCCCGGCGGCCATGAAGGCGCATGCTCCCTCACCGGCCGTTCTCGCCAAGAGCCCTGTGGCTCATCTGGCGTCATCGTCGTCACATGACGATGTAGAGCTCAAGGAGGCGGAGAGCTTCGGCCGTGTGGATGGCAACGGCACCGTATACGTGAAGGAGGGCGAGGAAGAGCGTGAGGTGGGGCAATTCCCCGATGCGTCGGCCGACGAGGCATTGGCCTTGTACGCGCGCCGTTACCTCGACCTCAAGGCCAAACTCGACGTATTCGCAAATAGACTCAAGTCCAATTCGATCAAGCCCCGTGAGATCGACGAGACGCTCGCCGCGCTGACGGAGGAAGTCAAGCAGCCGGCGGTCGTGGGCGACATCCCCGCACTCCAGTCGCAGTTGGAAGAGCTGCGCAAGAAGGCTGCGGCGAAGAAGGACGCCATCGCGAAAGCCCGCAAGGAGGCCATGACCAAGGCAATCGCCGAACGCACCTCCATTGTGGAGAAGGCCGAGGCCCTTGCCGCCGGACTGGGTGATAACACGAACTGGCGTTCCACTGCCGACAAGTTCCGTTCGCTGTTCGAGCAGTGGCAGGAGCATCAGCGCACTACGATCCGCATCGACAAAGCCGAGGCGGATGCTCTGTGGAAGCGCTTCTCGGGGGCACGCACCACCTTCAACCAGGCTCGGCGCAAATGGGCTCAGGCCCGTGATGCCGAGCGGTCCCATGCCAAGGCGCAGAAGGAGGCGATCATCGCCGAAGCCAACGAAATCAAGGATTCCACAGCTTGGGGCGAGACCTCGCGTAAGTTCAACGAACTCATGGACCGTTGGAAGAAGGCAGGCCGTGCCGGCCGTAATGAGGATGATGCACTGTGGGCACAGTTCCGCGCCGCCGCCGATACGTTCTTCAATGCGCGTCAGGCCGACCGTGAACAGATCAGCTCCAACGAGAAGGAGAATCTGGCGCAGAAGGAGGCGCTGTTGGCGAAGGCCGAGGCACTCGTGCCGGTGGAGACCGGGGAACAGGCCAAGCAGGCACGTGTCAAGCTCGCGCAGATTCAGGAGGAGTGGGATCAGATCGGCTATGTGCCTCGTGAGGACATGCGTCGCATCGAAGGTCGTCTGGATGCCGTGGACAACCAGATCAAGGCCGTCGAAGATGCTGCCTGGAAGAAGACCGATCCCGAGGCCGATGCCCGTAAGTCGAGCTTCGAAGGCCAGCTCAAGGCACAGCTCGCCGAGTTGGACGAACAGATCGCCAAGGAGTCGGACGCCAAGAAGAAGGCGAAGCTGGAGGCCGAGAAGGCGACCAAGGAGCAGTGGCTCAACGCCATCATGTGATTGCATCGCATCCACGCCCCCATACATGACGGAAGCGGCCGACCCTAGGCGGGGCGGCCGCTTCCGTCATGTATGGGGGCGTCTGTTATAGCCAATAGCTTGAATCGAGAAGAACCGGGTTCTTCGCATTACGATGAGATGCAGAACACCAGTACGTGCATCCCATGCAGGAGGCAATATGACGACGAGCACACATACCGAGGAAATCACCGTGATGCGTGATGGGCTGAGGCTTCATGGACGCATCGACGCACCACAGGGCGAACCGAAAGGGCCGGTGGTGATTCTGATGCACGGGTTCATGGCCGATCTGGGGTATGAACCCGGCAGCCTGCTTCAGCAGGTGAGCGACCAGCTCGTCGAAGCGGGATTCACGTCCGTGAGGTTCGATTTCAACGGTCGTGGCAACAGTGACGGATCATTTGCGAATTCCGACGTCTGCAATCAGGTGGAGGATGCCATCGCGGTACTCAATTTTGTACGTGATCGTTTCGAGCCAGCGGAGATCTCATTGCTCGGACATTCACAAGGCGGTGTGATTGCAGGCATGACGGCGGGTATGTATGCCGATGTGGTCCATTCCCTAGTCCTGCTTTCGCCTGCGGCCTCGATCAAGGATGACGCATTGCGTGGGCGTGTGCTTGGCGTCCCATTCGACCCCTATCACATTCCACGGCGCATCGCGCTCGCGGATGGCAAGCATGAGGTCGCAGGCAAATACTCTCGCATCGCCAAGACGATTCCGGTGTATGAGGCGGCTGCGATGTTCAAGGGACCCGCTCTGGCGATCCAGGGTGAGCAGGACAAGGTGATCGACCCCAGCTGCGCGCACAACTACGGCAACGCTATGGCGAACTGCACCGTGAGCCTGTACACGAACCTCGACCACAAGTTCAACGGCGATGACCGCATGCGTGCGATAGGCGAGGCGGTGGCATTCCTTCAGACGCATCATGAGGTGGCGTGACTCGTTTGCACTCATTCTGCCGAAATATACAAAAGACTATAATATGTCTATTTATTTCGGAATATGAGACATCAGGGGCATTGATTTTGCATGATATCGGCCCAATATTCCGTGATGAGCGAACAGAGGTAACATCTCGTTACACATGGGATTATAAACTATGCCGCTATGAGCGAAAACAACACTGTGGAACAATTGTCGCCGAGCGGCGAGAACGCCCATCATCTCGTGGAACTCGAGCATGTGGAGAAGTACTACGGTAATCTGCATGTGCTGCGCGACATCAATCTGAAAGTAGACAAGGGCGAGGTGCTCGTGATTGTCGGACCGTCGGGCTCGGGCAAGTCGACGATGTGCCGCACCATCAACCGATTGGAGACCATAGACTCCGGTGTCATCCGCATAGACGGCCAGGCATTGCCCCAGGAGGGCAAGGGTCTGGCCCAGTTGCGCGCCGAAGTGGGCATGGTGTTTCAGTCGTTCAATCTGTTCGCGAACAAGACGATCCTGGAGAACGTCACGCTTGCGCCGATCAAGGTGCGTCACATGGACCGCGATCAGGCCGAGAAGGAGGCCATGGACCTGCTTGCGCGAGTCGGCGTCGATTCGCAGGCCATGAAGATGCCGTCGCAGCTATCGGGTGGACAACAGCAGCGCGTGGCCATCGCGCGCTCGCTGGCCATGCATCCGAAGGTCATGCTGTTCGACGAGCCGACCTCGGCGCTCGACCCTGAGATGGTCAACGAAGTGCTCGACGTCATGGTCGAACTCGCCCAGGAAGGCATGACGATGCTGTGTGTCACACACGAGATGGGTTTTGCGCGCAAGGCGGCCAATAAGATCGTGTTCATGGCCGACGGCCAGATTCTCGAACGTGGCACGCCCGACGAGTTCTTCGAGCACCCCCAGACGGAGCGTGCCCAGGAGTTCCTGTCGAAGATTCTCACGCACTGATGCAGTATGGGCCATGCACGCCTATGGATTCCGTTGAGGAGAGCGGAATCTGGTTCGTCATGCATGGCTCGGTGAAGGGAGAACGATGAAACATAGATACAAGAAGGGGTTGGCGCGCAAGGCAATCGCCATGGTGTGCGCCGCCAGTGCGCTGTTCGGGATGGCGGCCTGCGGTTCGTCGTCGGCGGACGGCGAGAAGAAAATCAGGATCGGCATCAAATACGACCAGCCTGGCTTGGGATTCAAGAAGAGCGGCACATTCGAAGGCTTTGACGTCGACGTGGCACGATATGTAGCCAATCAACTGGGGTATACCGATGCCGAGATCGAGTTCCTCGAGGCTCCGTCGAAACAACGCGAAGCCATGTTGCAAAACGGTGATGTCGACATGATCCTGGCGACCTATTCGATCACCGACGAGCGCAAGAAGGCGGTTTCGTTCGCGGGGCCGTACTTCGTGGCGGGGCAGGATCTAATGGTGCGCGCAGACGACCATTCGATCAACGGTCCGGAGGACCTCAATGGCAAACGCCTGTGCTCCGTGACCGGTTCCACGTCGGCCAAGGTGGTGAAGGAGAGATTCGCCAAGGAGGTCCAGCTGATGGAGCAGCCCGGTTATGCCGAATGCGCCACGGCGCTCTTCTCCGGCATCGTCGACGCGGTGACCACCGATGACATCATTCTGGCCGGTCTGGCCTCGGCGTCCCGTGGCAAGCTGCGTGTGGTGGGCAAGCCGTTCACGCAGGAATACTACGGGGTGGGCATCAGGAAGGGTGACACCGCATTCGCCAAGCAGATTAACGCCGCCATTGAAGACATGATCAAGAGCGGTGAGTGGGAACGGGCCATCGAGAAGAACACCGAAGGCACCGATTACCAACCGGATCCGAAATATAACCCACCGACACCGGACGAAGGGGAGTGAGCGGCATGGAAGGATTCATTTCCCTGTTCAGAAGCTATAACATTCCCGGTGCGTTCCTCGTCAACATCGAACTGACGCTATGGGCTGCGCTGTTCTCGACGATTCTGGGACTCATTCTCGTCATGATGCGCATCTCACCGGTTTCGTCACTGCGCAAGGTGTCGGCCGGCTATGTCGAGCTGTTCAAGAACATGCCGCTGACGATCATCATGGTGTTCATGGTGCTGGGCGCGTTCGCGCAGCTCAAGCTGAGCTTCTCCGACAACTTCCAGACGAACTTCTTCTGGCTCGCCGTGACTGGCCTGAGCCTGTACACCGCCGCATTCGTGGCGGAATCGTTGCGCTCGGGCATCAATACGGTGCCCAAGGGGCAGGCGGAGGCGGCTCGGGCCATGGGCCTCAACTTCATGCAGTCCGCCACACTGATCATCATGCCGCAGGCCATTCGAGGATCTGTTGCACCGCTCGGCAACACGCTGATCGCACTGCTCAAGAACTCGACCGTCGCTGCAGCGGCGTCGGTGGCCACCGAGACCTCATCGCTCATGAGCGAGATGATCGAGTTCCGGCCCGATGTGATCATCCAGATCTTCCTCATCTTCGCGATGGGATACGTGATTCTGATCCTGCCGATCGGCATCCTCACCACGTACCTGTCCAACAAGCTCGCAGTCAGGAGGTGAACCGTGGGTAATTCAGACGAAAGCTCCCTGCTGTTCGACCAGCCGGGCCCCAAGGGCCTCAAGCGCATTCGCATCATCAACTGGGTGGCCACGATTCTGTTCGTGGTCGTGCTCGTGCTCATTGTGCTGCGTCTGCACAATCCACCGGACGGCGAAAACCAGCTCAGCTGGGAATTGTGGAAGCCGGCGTTGGACGGTGAAGCGTGGTCGGACTTCTATCTGCCGGGCCTATGGGCCACACTGCGCGCGGCGTTCCTGGCGGTGATCGGTTCGGTCGTGTTCGGTCTGGTGTTCGGCATCGGTCGTCTGCTGCCGAGCAGGATCGTGCAGGGAATCTGCGCGATTGTCATCGAGTTCTGCCGTGCAGTTCCGGTGCTGATCATGATGATCTTCTTCTGGCGTGCATTCGCCTTCCTGGATCTGCCGAGCCCCTCCTATTGGGCCGTCGTGATCTCGCTCGTGTTCTATAACGGTTCGGTTGTCGCCGAGCTCATCCGCTCGGGTGTCGGAAACCTGCCGGGCGGCCAGCATGAGGCCGCAGTGGCACTGGGTATGACCCGTACACAGTCGCTGATGAGCATCGAAGTGCCGCAGGCCATCTACGCCATGCTGCCTGCTGCCGTGACCCAGCTCGTCGTCGTGCTCAAAGACACGGCGCTCGGTTCGATCATCATGTACACCGATCTGCTGCAGGAGTCGCGACGCTTAGGCTCGATGTACTTCAATATTCTGCAGACGCTCGTTGTAGCCGCTGTGATCTACTTCATCATCTGCTGGCTGCTGTCGAGACTGGCTGAATGGCTGCCGGTGCGCATGCAGCAGCACACACTCGCGCCAACCGAGCCCGAGCCGGTGGCACCGATTGCCATCATGGACCCGTCCAACGTCAACCAGATCGCGGTGGCGAAGGAGGGGCGCCCGCTTGGCGGTTCCCAGCGCCTCTATCATGTGCACCATCGTGGCACCAATGCGAGGATCCATGGATGGCGACGCACGCGCTATGTGCAAGGCTACGATGAAACACAGCCACAGAGCCAGCATGTTCCGGCCGAGCACCATATGCACCACCATTCGAAGGGTGCAGGGGAGCGGTGACCGACCATCCATGTGAACCATAACGCATACGGCATGCGAATGTGGGGTGCGCATCTGCGCACCCCACATTCGTTTTTGGCCAGTGCACGTGTCACATGCCTAGAATGTTGGTATGGCAAGCGACAAGAAAAACGGCAGAGGTTCGAAAAAAGGCGAATCAATCACGGTGGCAGAACGCAAGGCCAGGAAGGTGGCCGAACGCCTCGCCCGGGAGGCGAAGAGCAGTGAAACGCTCAGTGCCGTATGGTCGTTGCCCCCGGCGCAGTTATTGCGGTTCCATTCACATACGCATTTGGTCGACATCGATGCCGGGTCGAAACCGGGGTTTGACGGTGACCAAGAGGCTGGTGAGCGGTTCATTGCCGACAGCAGCTCCGAAATAGCCAACTATCAGCGGCTCATGTATGCCAATGGCATCCATGGCGACACGCATCGCGTGCTCATCGTGCTGCAGGGCATGGACGCCTCCGGCAAAGGCGGCATTGTGCGCCATGTATTCAGTCAGGTGGATCCAATGGGTATTCACTACCATGGCTTTGGCAAACCAAGCGAGGAGGATCTCGCCCATGACTACCTGTGGCGTATTCGCAGGGAGTTGCCGTCAAATGGCTGGATATCCATCTTCGATCGTTCGCAGTACGAGGACATCGTGATGCCACGCATCACAGGTTCCCTGCCTGAGGAGACATGGCGCGCACGGTATGGGCAGATCAATGACTTCGAAGCAGAGCTCGCCGGGTCAGGTTGCGCGATCATCAAGATTTTTCTCGTGTCGAGCAGGCAAGCGCAGCGACAGCACTTCCTGCGACGTCTCGATGATCCGACACGATACTGGAAGTTCGACCCCTCCGATCTCGAAGCCCGTGACAGATGGGATGATTACATGGCGGCCTGGCAGGAGGTATTCGAACGGACGAGCACCTCGATTGCCCCGTGGTATCTGATCCCCGCGGACAAGAGATGGTACTCACGTATGGTCGTTTCTGAGTTGCTGCGCACGACCATGAAGAATTTCAACCAGACCTGGCCGCCACTCGACGCCGACCGTGATGAGGCGTTGGCCAGACTCGGCGTCGAGTGAATACTATTTGGGTCTCACTGCGCTTTTACGGTGGCGGCATCGTTGTCGTTGACTACGTCACGCACCGAATAGTCGGTGAACACCACTTCTCCGCTTTCCTGCGTGGCATCGAGATTCACAGTGCCGGTGATTGCCCAGTCATGGTCGCCGTCGGAATCATCGATGATTTGGCGCACCGTCCACTCGTGGCGATCCTGCTCATGGCGAGTGTCGAGAACGAAATACTCACCACCACGGGCTTCGGCATCCGTGTTCACGTACTCGTGCTCGTCATAGAAGTCATCGAGCACATCCTCCCACGTGTGCACATCGTAATGCCATGCCTTGTCGAGTGCACCCAACTCATCAGGCCGGTCGAGGTCCATGAGCTGCACACGGCGGAACATCGCATTGCGGATGAGCACGATGAGCCCGCGACGATCTTCCACCACGGCGTTGGCCACATTCGGTGCGGCGAGGTTCGCGGCCTCCTGCGCCTGTGTGCCGGCGTTTTCCCATTCGTCCACGAGGCTGGAGTCAATGGAGCGGACCAGAACGCGCAACCATGCGATGATGTCGTCGAGTTCCTCATTGCGTTTCTCCGGGGGTACCGTTCTGGCCAGCACACGGTATGCATCAGACAGATAGCGCAACAGCGTCCCCTCCGAACGGGCTGCGTTGTACCGGGCGATGTAGCCGTTGAAGTCGGATGCAGTCTCGACCATGTCGCGCACCACGGACTTGGGATTGATCCAGTAGTCGTTGGCCCAGGGAACGTCTTTCCGGTACTGGTCGAATGCTTCAGTGAGCAGGTCATTCAATGGTTTGGGATAGGTGATGTCTTGCAGACGGTCGAGACGTTCATCGTAATCGACGCCATCGGCCTTCATCTCCTCCATCGCCTTGTCCCGAGCCTGCCGCTCCTGGGCGCGCAGAATCTGCTTTGGATCTTCCAACGTGGCTTCGGCCATAGAGATCACATCGAGTGCATACGACGGGGAAGCGGGATCGAGCAATTCAAGGGCGGCGATGAGGAATGGGCTTAACGGCTGGTCGAGCGCGAAATCCTGCGGAAGATCGACGGTGGTGTAGTAGTAGTCGCGGCCGTCTTCCTGTTCGATTTCGATTACATCGGTGTCGATGAGTGTGCGGAAGATCTCATCGGCGCGGGTGCGAAGTGCGTTCTTCTGCTCATCGGTCTGCGCGGAATCTTCGATGAGCCGGTCGATGCGTTTTCTGGCATCGCCTCCCTGGGCGACTTCATTGAGCACCATCGAATGGGTTATCTTCATATGGGGGATCAGCGTTTCCGGTTCTTTCCCGATTAGCTTGGCGAAGGTGGACTCATTCCATGTCACGAATCCCTCCGGTGCTTTCTTGCGCTTGATCTTCCTGAGTTTCTTCGGATCACCGCCTGCCTTCGCCAGGGCACGGGCGTTTTCGATCTCGTATTCGGGGGCTTCGGCGATCACCAGTCCTTCGGTGTCGAAGCCCGAGCGGCCCGCGCGTCCGGCTATCTGATGGAACTCACGTGCACGCAGTTTTCGCATATGGGTGCCATCGAATTTGGTCAGCTGCGTCAGAACCACCGAATGGATTGGCACATTGATGCCCACGCCAAGCGTGTCGGTGCCGCAGATGACGGGTAGCAGCCCCTGCTGGGCGAGTTGCTCCACCAGACGGCGGTAGCGGGGGAGCATGCCCGCATGGTGGATTCCCACGCCGGTGCGGAGCAACCGTTGGAGGATCTTTCCGAAGCCCGTTGTGAACTTCGTGCCCTTCATCGCCCTGGCAATCGCCTCGCGTTGCTCCTTGGTGGAAACCCCGGTGTTCGACAGCGACTGCGCGGTGTCGAGTGCGGCATCCTGCGAGAAATGCACGATGTAAATGGGGGTCTCACCGTTCTGCACCGCCAGTTCCACCGTCTTCTCAAGTGGATCGGTGGTATATCGGTAGCTGAGGGGTACAGGCCGGCGTGCTTCGGCAATGATGTCCACGTCGGTGTCGGTGAGGTCCTCGAGCGAATCTGCAATCGTGTCCACATTGCCCAACGTTGCGCTCATGAGTAGGAACTGGGCCTGGGGGAGGGTGAGCAGCGGCACCTGCCATGCCCAGCCGCGTTCGGGATCGCCGTAGTAATGGAATTCGTCCATGGCCACGCAGCCGATGTCAGCCCGACGCCCCTCCCGTAACGCTTGGTTGGCGAGAATCTCGGCCGTGCAGCAGATGATCGGCGCTTCGGCGTTGATATGCGAGTCGCCGGTGATCATGCCCACATTCTCCCTGCCGAACACGTTGACCAGCTCGAAGAACTTCTCGGAGACCAGTGCCTTGATCGGCGCGGTGTAGTATGAGCGCCGCCCGGTGCACAATGCCGCGAAATGCATGCCCAGCGCGACCAGTGACTTTCCCGAGCCGGTAGGTGTGTTGAGCACCACATGATCCCCCGCCAGCAGGTCGAGCACCGCCTCCTCCTGATGCGGCCACGGCTCTATGCCACGCTCCTCGACCACCCAGTCGAAGAATCGCTCATAGATCTCATCGGCATCCAGCGATCGGTTGTCCTCCCCTCGGGAGGGAACCAATCTCATCAATGCCGTCCGTTCGTCATCTGCCTCTGCCATGTTCGTTCCTCACGCCTGCGCATCCATATTCCGTTGCAATGCTAGTCGAAGAGCATGATGGACACACCATAGCGTCGAACATTTGTTCGAATTCGTCTTGGTGGCTACACTGTTGTCTATGAGCGATGACATGACGAACGACCTATTCGCGGCGAGCGACCCATCAGAAGAGGTGGTGAGACCGCTGGCGGTGCGTATGCGTCCGACCACCCTCGATGAAGTGGTGGGGCAGCGCCATGTGCTTGCGCCGGGATCCCCGCTGCGCCGTCTCGCCGACTCGGCCTCGACGGGTTCGCTCACCGCCCCGAGCTCGGTGATTCTATTCGGGCCACCGGGTGTGGGCAAGACTACACTGGCCCATATAGTCGCGAAGCAATCCGGCCGGCAGTACGAGGAGCTCTCCGCCGTCACGTCCGGCGTCAAGGATCTTCGCGAGGTGTTGCGCCGTGCCCATGAGCGATTGGTGAGTCAAGGCAAAGAGACCGTTCTGTTCATCGACGAGGTGCACCGCTTCTCCAAATCGCAGCAGGATGCATTGTTGCCCAGCGTGGAAAACCGTGACGTGACCTTCATCGCGGCGACCACGGAGAACCCGAGCTTCTCGGTGATCAAACCGCTGTTGAGCCGTTCCGTCGTGGTCAAGCTCGAATCGTTGGAACCTGAAGAGCTTCGGACCGTGATCGAACGGGCGGTGTCGAACCCTCGAGGCTTGGGCGGCAAGGTGCGCGTGCAAGGCGATGCCGTGGATGGGATCATTCGTCTGGCGGGCGGAGATGCCAGGAAATCTCTGACCATACTTGAGGCCGCAGCAGGTGCAGTTGACGAATCGGGATCGAATGTTCCTGCCGAAATCACCACAGACGTGGTCTCCACCGTGATGGACGTGGCGGCTGTGAGGTATGACAGGAACGGTGACGATCACTACGATGTGATCTCGGCGTTCATCAAATCGATGAGAGGTTCCGATGTGGACGCCACGCTGCATTACCTGGCCCGCATGATCCGGGCCGGGGAGGATCCGAGGTTCATCGCGCGCCGCATCATGATCGCCGCTGCCGAGGAGGTCGGTATGGCGGCACCGCAGATCCTGCAGATCACCGTGGCCGCGGCGCAGGCGGTGCAGATGATTGGCATGCCGGAGGCCCGGATCATTCTATCGGAGGCTGCGATAGCGGTGGCGACCGCGCCGAAGTCAAATGCCAGCTATACGGCCATCAATCAGGCATTGGCCGATGTGGATGCGGGGCTCATAGGTCAGGTGCCGCTGCATATTCGCAATGCACCCACGACATTGATGAAATCGTGGGGCAACCACGAAGGGTACCACTACGCCCATGATTACCCGAATGCGGTGGTGGAACAGCAGTACATGCCTGACGTGCTCGTCGGGCGTGAATACTATCATCCCAACAGTCGCGGCTATGAACGAGAGATAGGCCCGCGGCTCGACCGGATTCGCGCCATCATACACGGCGAACCGGCTCCACCGGCCCCGACCCAGACAGAACGGAAACCGACGGAACCGGTAGATCCTGCGCATACCGAGCATCCCGGTGAAACTCAACGCTCACAGATGAAAGGCAAGAATGACGACGCGACCGACACAGGGCGGAAAGAAGAGGATCGCGAACCCGGCGGCGAATGACGATCGCATTTCCCCGAAGCTCATCGGCTCGATCGTTTCGGTGGGATCCCTGGCATTCATAGGAATCCTGACCGAAACCGTGATGACCGTACTGTTCCCCGAACTTATGGTGGAGTTCTCGGTGAACACTGCGACCGTGCAATGGATCACCACGATCTATCTGCTATCGGTGGGTGTCACCATGCCCGTCTCCTCTTATCTCAAGCGTCGTTTCACAATGAAATCCGTATTCGTGGCGGCTGTGGCGCTCGCTGTTGTCGGTTCGTTCATCATGATCGTGGGCACCAGCTTTCCTGTCATCATCGTTGCCCGCGTCATTCAAGGTGTGGGTTCCGGCATCGCGACGCCGCTGATGATCAACATCATTCTTGAGCAGTCTCCCCGCTCCAAGGTGGGTAGGCTCATGGGCGTGGGTTCGCTCGTCATCACCGTCGCACCGGCCATAGGTCCCACCGTTGGTGGCGCTGTGGCCAGTATCTGGCCGTGGCGTTCTATTTTCGTCATCGTCATCCCCGTTATTGTGCTCATCTCGTTGCCCATAGGACTCAAGTGCATCACGCAGACGAAGCCCACGGAGGCGGTGAGTCTGAATCCGTTGCAATTCCTCGCCATCATCGTAGGACTCGCCGGCATGATTCTCTCGCTGAACCAAGGTGGCGTGGCCGTAAGTGAGGGCGTGTCCGGTGAGCCGTGGGGCCGGTCGGCCGCCATCGCCATCGTGAGTCTCGCTGTCGGCGTGGCTGCCCTTGTGTTCTTCGTGTGGTCGTCTCGCCGCTCGTTCTCGCCGCTCATCCGTCTGGGATGGCTCAAAGACAAGGTGGTGATGCTCCACCTCATTCCGTACACGCTGCTGCCCATGGTGGGAATCGGCTTCGGCTATGTCATCACCAACCTTGCGCAGCTGAGCCTTGGCACGAGTGCGCTCGTTGCGGGCATGCTCGTGCTGCCGGGGGCCCTCATCGGCGCGTTCTTTGCGCCGGTTGGCGGCATGTTGTACGACAAGCACGGTCCCACCAAGCCCATTCTGGGGGCATTCGCCTGCTGCTTTGGCGCCTTGGTGCTATTCCTAGGCTTCTCCATGTATCTGACGTCCGTGCTCATGGCGTCGTTCTATTTCATCTTCGGAGTGGGGTACGCCCTCGGCTTCTCGAATATCATGACGGACGCCATCTCCGGCATCCACCATGAGTTCACGCCGGATGGGAACGCCGTGTTCAACACCGCGCTGCAATTCGGTGGAGCGGCCGGCACCACGCTGTTCTCCACAATCCTGGCCATCGCGCAGGCTGGTCATGGTGCCGAGGGAACGCCTGTATACAGGCATGCCACTGCGGTTGGCGGCACATGGACTTTCGCCGTCATGCTGGCTATTGTCGCAGTGTCTTGGATTATGCTGGCTCGGGCTTTTGCCCTGAACAAAGCCCGCATGGAGCAGCGTGCATGAGGCCATGCGCAATATAAGGAGGCCTGTGCGATTCCCGGGAATCGCACAGGCCTCCTTATATGCATTCCGAAAGCTGGTCAGCTGGCTTTTTTGCGTGGCACGTAGATGACCGTGTCGATGAGTTTGCGGTAATGGTCGATGATCTGCTTGCGCCGCGTCTTGAGACTTGGTGTGAGCATGCCGTTTTCCGAAGTGAATTCGTCGGGCAGTATTTCGAACTTGCGAATCGATTCAGCCCGGGAGACCCCTTCGTTCGCCTTGTTCACAATGCGCTCCACTTCGGTGTGCACGATTGGGTTCTTTGAAAGCTCTTCCAGATCGGCTGCCGGTTTGGCTCCCTGCGAGGTCAACCATGCATTCGCATCTTCGAGGTCGAGGGTGACGAGAGCCGCCACGAACGGCTTGCGGTCACCGATCACCAGGCATTGGGCTACGACCGGCGAAGTCATCACAGTGGTTTCCAAATGCCCAGGGGAGACGTTCTTGCCGCCGGCGGTGATGATGAGGTCTTTCTTACGGCCGGTGAGGTGGATGAAACCCTCATCGTCGATGTCACCCAGATCGCCGGTATGCAGCCAGCCATCCACAATCTGCTGCTTGGTCACCTCCGGCTGGTTGTGATATCCCATGCAGATGTCGCGCCCCTTGAAGCACAGTTCACCGTCTTCGGCAATGCCTGCGGTCGTGCCGCACAGAGGCTGACCGATGGTGCCGATGTGGTTGTTCTCAGGCAATGAGACACAAACGGGTCCCGAGGTCTCCGTCATGCCATAGCCTTCGAGCAGCGGCATGCCTATGCCATTGTAGAAATGGGCCAGATCCGAGTCCATCGGCGCGCCGCCGGTGATGGCGAAGTCGGCATTGCGGCCGAACACCGTGCGAATCTTCTTGTAGACAACGGCGTCATAGAACGCATGGCGCATGCGCAAGCCTGCGGGAATTCCGTTGCCGGATTGCTTGGCCTTGCTCCATTCGCGTGCCACGCGTACGCCGCGGGCGAACATGCGGCCGGCGAAACCAGTGCCTGCACGTTGGGAGGCGGCGTTGTACACCTTTTCGAATACGCGCGGGACGGCGAGCAGCAGAGTGGGACCGAAGTCCTCGAAGTCCTTGATGATCGTCTTCATATTGCTGGTGAGGCCGAGAGTGAGTGTGCCGGCAAAGGCCACCGTGGCCATGAATCGTGCGAACACATGGGAAAGCGGGAGGAACAGCAGCAAGCGGCGGTCGGGGATGTCTATTGCGCGAGGCATGTACTGTAGGGCGTCCATGCATTCGGCGGCCATGTTCCCGTGGCTGATTTCCACGCCTTTGGGGGTGCCAGTGGATCCGGAGGTGTAGATGATTGTGGCCAACGTGTCGCCATGGACGGCGGCTTTGCGCTCGAGGAACTGCTCCTCGGTCACGTTGGCCCCGAAGGCGATGATTGCGTCAATGGCGGCCGAATCTATGACGAATGAACCACGCATCGATGGGGTGTCGTTGGCGATGGATTCGAGCTTGTCGCGTTGCGCGTCGTCCTCGGCGAAGGCGAGCACCACTTCGGCGTCGTTGAACACCATGCGGATTTGCGCAGGTGAGTTGGTCTCATACACCGGCACGGTGACACAGCCGATGGACATGATGGCCATGTCAAGGGCCACCCATTCCCAACGGGTGTGCGCGATGATCGCGATGGATTCGCCTGCGCGTGCGCCCCATCCGATAAGTCCCCTGGCGATGGCCACCACCTTGTCTCGGAACTCAGTAGCCGAGAAGGTCTGCCAGATGCCGTTGGCGTCTTTGTAGCTCACCATGGAGCCGTCGGGATTGCGCTGCGCGCGCCCTTCCAGAAAGTCGAACAGATTGATGTCCGGATCAATCTCGTGCTTGAGTGGGGTGGTGTACTCCTTGACGATGCCGGCGTCGGTCACTTCGTCTGCGCTTGGTGCGGGCTGCTGCGCGTTGGAATGATTTTCACTTGTCATACTTAAGGAATACAGGATTGAGGATACAAAATCCCGTTTAGGTGTTTCTTACGGCGTAGTAACCCGTAAGTCGCGCAAAACTGCCGATAGAGTCCCATGCAAAAATAGACAAAATAGCTTGAGGAGGGTTGTGTGTCAAATGTTGGTGTTTGGCTCCGGGTATGAAGGAGGTCATCGCCTGGAATCGGTTAAAGCCAAAAACAACTGATTTGAGGAGATGACCTTGATGACCAGTGTATCCGATGATGTGGCCCTGACGATGGATGACATGCCGTTGGGCGAGGACGGGCTGATCGATTTCCGTGCTCTGGCGGTGGGCCTGATTGAGACGGTGGCCGACCACGCGATGGAGCTGGAGGCCGACGAGCTGCTGGGCGAGGGCAACCGCAGGAACGGCTATCGTGAGAGAAGGCTTCGGACGGTGATCGGCGAGATCGTGCTGCGGGTGCCCAAGCCGCGCGAGGACACGTATTTCCCCGAACGGGTGATGCGCCCGTACTCGCGTGTGGACCGGGCGATGGTTGGCGTGGTCTACAGGGCATACGTCAACGGGATGAGCACCCGCAGGATCGAGAAGGTCGCGGACGAGCTGGAGTCCGGCCGGCTGAGCCCGTCGACCGTCTCGCGCATGCGCGCCTCGCTGGACGGCGAGGTCGACGCGCTGCGCCAGGCCGAGTTCGACGCCGGCTCGCCGGTGCAGTACCTGTGGTTGGACGCGACCTACGTCAAGTGCCGCGACGACGACTCGCGCGTGTGCTCCCAGGCCACCGTCACCGCGATCGGCGCGTTCATGGACGGCACGAGGCGTTTCGTGGGCTTCGACCTGGTGGACACCGAGTCGTACGACTCATGGAAGCGGTTCCTGCTCTCGCTGCGCCGTCGCGGCGTGGCGGGCGTGCGGCTGGTCACCTCGGACGCGCACGCGGGCCTTCGCCGCGCGATCATGGAGGTGTTCGACGGCGCCTCGTGGCAGCGTTGCTTCGTGCACATGCAACGCGACCTGACCGCCCGCATCAGGCACAGGAAGGACCAGGGGCGCGCCATGCACGCCCTGTCCGCCGTCCCACGCCAGCCGGACGCGGCCATGACGCGTGCCGCCTACGACGCGGCCGTCGTCCGCATCGGCGCCATCGACCGGCGCGCCGGCGAACTGCTCGAGGACGCGAGAGAGGACGCGCTGGCCCATCTGGCGTTCCACCGGGAACACTGGGTCAGGCTGCGCACCAACAACGTGCAGGAACGCGCCAACGCCGAGATCAAGCGACGCACCCGCGCCGTGCAGTCTTCCCCTCACGCGAGTCCCTGATCCGCCTGGTCGGCGCCGTCCTCGTCGACATGAACGAGACCTGGGCGACCCGCAGGTTCATGAGCGGCGACGACATGGCAACCGCCCTGAACCCGCGCACACCCCGACGCGCCGAGATCACCGACGAGATGCAACGACGCGCCGACCAGATCATCATGACCGCACTCGAGTCCGCGGCATGAGCATGTAATCAAAACCAACCGATGCCGGCGACGACGCTGACACCAACATTTGAAACGCGATCTTGAGGAGTGTGAAACGCGCTTGATAATCTGCTGAAAGCGAACTATGCTCAAATTAGACAAATGAACAGACAATCAATGGCATCTTAGACGGTTCCTCTAAAATATTACGACGCACAGCTCCCTTCGGGTCGGATAAAGTCCAGATGGACGTGCATTCTGGGAATTCTCGTAACGCTTACACGGAATGCACATGTGAACAGGGGAGTGGAAAGAGAGTAGGCATGGTCCGACGGCAATGCATCTGCGGCGCGCACCTCTATGGCCTCGGCCACACCGGTCCGAACATGTTCGGCTTCATCCCGTCGTCATCGCTGGCGCATTACAACTACGACTGCGAATTCAACACCGGAGTTACGCTGCCGGGAGGGCGAATCCTCGAGCAATGCGAGAACTGCGGTGCCATCGTGCTGTGCGAGTACCCCACCCTCGACGGTTCCAGACGAGGGGAGGATCCACTCATCGCCTACGGTCCTGGCACTGTGTACGAACAATGTGACATCGAATCGGTGCCGCTGACCTACCGCTCGTTCAGGGCGCTCATGTCTTCGGGCGTCACCGGCGGCGTCATGTATTCCGAGGCGTTCAAGACGAACATTGCGAAGCTCTTCGACACCGACATCGACCACCTGCCCAGTTGGAAGGTGCTGAAGGATGCCTTGCTTGATTCCGAGAACTGTGCGCTCGACGAATGGTGGCAGGCCGCGATCGGCCGCAACTTCATCGTGCTGTACGAGAACTCCAAGGCATTGCGGCTTGTCGCCGCATGGCATCGTGTGCCGGGGACCGAAATTCTCAACACCGACATGCGACGGGTGATCGAGGAGAACCGGGATCCCATGCGTCACACGGCCTCCGATGCCGATGAGATGGAACAGGCCGGGCGGGAACTCGAAATCAGCGATGCCACCAAGAGGCTTCTGCTCACCGGTACGCATGCGCGCCTGCGTCTCATAGCCAGGTCGATGAGACTTGGCAAGCCGATCACCGAACTGGCTCGATTCGTCTCCCTTGAATCGTTGATGGGCGGCAAGCAGCTATGGGAGAATGGTGATGTACGCGAGTTGCATTTCGTGCCGTTCGGCATTTTCCATGCCGAGGTGGCCGATGATACCGAAATGCACACCGTCGACATCATTATGCGTCATAATTTGCTGTCGCGCATGATGTGCTCATGCGAGCAGGCACAAAGTCTGCACGTATGTCGGCATGAGGTGGCCACAATCCTGCAGTTGGCCCAGCAGTTCCGGTTCGCCATAGACCTCGACGTCGAACATGGTGTGTCGATGCGCGAGGGTGAGCATGGGACAGGCGGCCAGTTCGGGCATTACGCCAATATGCTCGACGTGATGCGCGAACATGAGGATTCCAGGGATACCTATGAATGGCTCACCGCGTACATTCAGCCCCTTGAAAGCGACACCGGCGACCTCTATCACACCGAGTTCATGACGATGCCAGGTGTGATGAGCAGCGTGCCATACGTGGTATATGAGCCGATTATGCTCGGCTTCATCGATTCCGTGCTCACCCGATGTTCCGCTGACTTCACCAAGACGCTGCGCCGTTATGGGCTCGATGCCGATGTGGATCCGAAGATCTTGAATATGCGTTCGTTGGACATGGAATTGGTGAGCGCACTGATCACCATGATTGTGTACCGCGAACGCCGTTCCGACGGGTACCTCGCCGAATGCTTGGAGAATGGCGTGCTCGTCGGCCTGCTCAAGCGTATGAGGGAACTCGTGGAGGAACACAAGGGGCGTCAGTCACGGCGCATACGCCAATAGGTTGAAGCCAATGACCTCATGCGGCTGTGGGATACACTTGGGGTTATGAATGATTCGATCAGTTACAGGACGTTGCAGCGCACCGATTACCCAGCGTTAACGAAGATGTTGTGCGAGACGTGGCACAAGCAGGATCCGCAGATGGATGAGGATCTGCAAATGAAGCTCGCCCAGATAGATCTCGAATACTGCCTGGCACGCACAACCACCGCAGAAGTGGCTGTACGCGATGGTGAGGTGGTCGGCGCCGTTCTGGGTCGCATCGACGCCCAGGAGACCCGCAAGGGAATCAACCAGCATCATCGCAGCGTCATGAAGATCATGGGCCCGCTTTTCTTCAACAAGTCAGCTCATCAGGCGTTGAAGAACATGCTCAACGCCGAGAAAGCCGACCGGCAGATGATCAAGCAGGCGAAGAAGGACGGCCATGCCTATGACGGCGAGATCGTGCTCTTCATTGTGCGCGAGGACATGCGCGGCCAGGGCATAGGCCAGCATCTGTTCGACTGGATGCTCAATGAGTTCAAAGTAAACAATGTGGAACACTACTTCCTGTACACCGACACGGATTGCGACTACGGTTTCTACGAGGATCGCGGCATGGTGCGTCGCATGGAGATGCCCATGGAACCCCACACGCCGAAGGAGGACACCGAGGCGCATCAGGAAGCTGATTACCTCGACAACCATTTGCATGCGCTGATGTTCGACAACGAGACGTCACCAGCCAATGAGGGTGTCAATCCGCTCGGCCGTGACTAATTGAGAAGGCGTCGACATGCATATGAGCGAACCTGAATTCGAGCGGACCGTCACCGAGGCGGTCCGCTCCGTTCCAGAACGGTTTAAAAAAGCGCTTTCCAACATTGCAATCACCGTGGCCGACGAGCCGACGGACAAAGAATACGTCAGCATGACCCACGGAGACGGGGAGCTGCTCGGCCTCTACCAAGGCACGCCGATCACCCAGCGTACCACCGGATACGCCGGCGTGCTGCCGGACCGCATCACGATCTTCAAGGGCCCCCATGAACGCATCTGCGCCACGCATGCGCAGATGGTCGAACAGATTCGCAAGACCGTGCTCCACGAGCTGGGGCATTATTTCGGATTCGATGACAAGTACCTGCACTCGCACGGCTACTGATGCTGGCGAATATACGCAATGACGGTGGCCGGAGACCTTGAGAACCAAGGTCGCCGGCCACCGCCACCTTATGCGGGACTAGTCAATGGTGGTGCCGAAAGGCCACAGGGCAAGCTTGCACATCTTGAATGACTGAATGCCGAAAGGCACGCCAATCACCGTGATGCAATTCAGCACACCGGCAATGAGATACCCAAGCGCCATCCACCAGCCGACCAGCACCACCCATACGATGTTGAGCAGCAGCGAACCCACCGAACCGCCATAGACGACGTGTTGGCCGAATGGGGTGAGCGTGAGCTGGGCCATCTTGAACGACTGCACACCCAACGGGATGCCCACGATCGTCACACAAAGCACGAGGCCGACCACGAACCAGGCGAAGGCGATCTCCAGACCACCCAGAACAAGCCAGATCAAATTACCGATGAATCTCATACCGACAGTGTAGGCCGGCCATGGATACGCGGCCAAACGCACGATGTCCATCGGCGAACATGCAGGGACCTGCACGGAGACGACATGGCGCTTCGTCTGCCGACCATGTGACAATACGAAGATGCGGGGGGACTCAGACGAGTTGAGAACGCGACAGCGTGACCCTTTGAACCTGTTGGCTAACACCTACGTAGGGAGACATCATATGGCGAAATCCATGCCGACCACCATCACCAGAACCGACCTGCCACCGTTCGCGTCGCGCATGCGCCAGGCCGCCGATCCGGTATGGGAAGAGGGCTACAGGCAGCCATTCATACAGGAACTCGGCGCTGGAACCCTTGACCGTTCGAAGTTCGCATTCTACCTGATGCAGGACGAGCTCTACCTCGGCGCCTATGCGAAGGTGCATGCGCTCGCCGTGACGAAGACCGACGACCGTGAGGTGATGGCATGGATGGCGAGTGTTCAGGACGCGATCCTGCATGTGGAGACCTCACTGCATCGCGATTATCTGGCATCATTCGGCCTGACCGAGGAGAAGGTGCTGCACGGCCAGCAGTCCGCATTCGCGCGCGCCTACACGACGAACATGCTCACCACCGCGTATTCGGGCGATCTGCTCGACATCCTGGTGTCCGTGCTGCCCTGCGCGTGGGTGTACGCCGACTATGGCGAGCGACTGGCACGTGATTTCGCACAGGGACTCGAGCACAATCCATGCCGGCAGTGGATCGACATGTACAAGACCGACGAGTTCTGGCAGAGCTCCGTATGGCTGCTCGCGCAGATCGAACGCCGCGTTGCCGGCGTGGGCGAGGAGCGCCGGCGTGGACTGGTGGATTCGTTCGTGCGTGGTGTCGAATACGAGTACATGTTCTGGGCGAGCGCCTATGAGCGCCAGATGACCTGGAAACCGCAGTGGGAGGGCCTCACCTCACGCTGATCCGGTATCGGCGTGCAGATTTGCGGATGCTCCGCGCTTCGCCGCACGCGATTGATGTGCCAATGAAAACGCCCGGCTCATGTGGGCCGGGCGTTTTCATCCGTAAAGGCTTTGCATTCGTTCTATTCGCGCACAAGCTGGATGTGCTCGATGTCGTCGCGATGTGAACGACGGTAGAGCACGGCACGGTTGCCGATCACCTGGACTACCTCGGCCCCCATGCGATCGGCGAGTCCCTGTGCGGCCTCCTTGGCGTCTATGCCCGAGCCGTCGAGCACCTGCACTTTGATGAGCTCGCGTTTCTCGATCGTCTCGTCCGCCTGCTTGATCACGTTGTCGCTCAGATCGCCTTTGCCGATCTGTACGAGCGGCTTGAGCTGGTTCGCCATCGCGCGCAGCTGCCTGACCTGCTTCTTCGTCAATGCCATATTCTTGTTCCTACCTTTGGAAACCCGGTTGTCTTACAGATTCCGTGCGTAACAGACCGCTCCATCGTACAGGAGCGTTGGGTCAATGCGTGCCGATCGCGAGGTTGGGCTGAATACGAAGACAGTCGGAATACGCGTGTGAGATATGCGCTGGGGTTGGGGGCCCACGGGACGGGGAGTGTCTCGTCACTGGATCGCAAGCGCCCTTTACGTTCCTCAACACTCCCCGTCCCGTGGGCCCCCAACCCCAGCGCAGGCAATCAGTGGCGATCAGAAGTCGACGTGATGGGGATCGGCACCCTGACGTTCGCCGGTGTCCATCGCGTTGATCCGGGCCATGTCGTTCTCGCCCAGTTCGAAGTCGAATACGTGGATGTTCTGCACGATGCGGGTTTCATGCACCGACTTCGGCAGCGGAATCACCTCACGCTGCATGTGCCAGCGAATCATCACCTGGGCAGGGGACTTGCCGTATTTGTCGCCGATATCGCGCAGCGTCTCGTTTTCGAACAAATCACTGCCCCGACCTCCCATCGGATGCCATGCCTCGACCGCAATGCCCTTGCTGTGGCAGAAGTCGATGAGATCCTGATTGGCGAAGAGCGGGTTGGACTCGATCTGGTTGACGGCAGGCTTGATCTCGGCGAGATCCAGCAGCTCTTCGAGCTGATCCTGCTCGAAGTTGCATACGCCAATGGCCTTGACGCGGCCGTCGCGGTAGAGCGTCTCCAGTTCCTTCCATGCCTGCTGCCAGCCTTCGACCGGCCAGTGCAGCAGGTAGAGGTCGAGATAATCGAGATCGAGGAGCTTGAGGCTCTTGTCGAAGGCCTCCTTCGTCTTGCCGGCGCGAATGTCGTCGTTCCACACCTTCGTGGTGACGAAGATCTGGTCACGTGGCACGTCGGACGAGGCGATGGCCTCTCCCACCGACTTCTCGTTCTTGTAGAACGCCGCCGTGTCGATGAGACGGTAGTTGTTGGCCAGCGCGGCCTTGACGGCGTTCACCGTCTCTGGGCCTTCTTCGGCGTGCCATACGCCGAAGCCGATTTCGGGCATGAGTACCTCGTTGTTCAGTGCGATGGTATGTTCGCCATCCTGCAATGCCATGACTTCCTCGTTTCTGTACTTGTGGTGGGCATATTCTCCTGCGTTTCATCTTAATGGCCCCAAACAATGGACATGCAGCATCGTGCTCTATGAGAACAAGGCGGCAGTGGAGAGGAGTGCGGAAATAAAAAACCACCCGCCATGCGGCGGGTGGTCACGACTCATGTGCGTCGCCTACGGCATTGGGTCCTTGTGGGACGAACCGTGCGTCATACATTCGACGTGGACGGAACGGCGCTCAATGCTATTCGCGTCAACCTCATTCGTCGGCGCCGCCGTGCGCGGTGATTGTGTCATCGTACATGACGGGTGTCGTTGTGAATATTTTGCATGAGTATTCGTTTTGAGCGTAACTACAATTCATATGGTGAACACATTCATGGCGATTATGGCCGCCAACGTCGTCACGGTGAGCGTCATGAACACGATGTCACGGCCGCGTATGTGCATGGCATGCCAGGTGGAGCGGGGGCGCCCCTCTTCGAAGGAGCGTGCCTGCAGGGCCAACGACAGGTTGTTGGCATGGCGTATGGCGCCGGCGAATACCGGTATGATGGTCGCGCACATCGCGTTGACCCGTTGTGGCAGGGAACCCGATTCTATGGAACCGCCACGAATCGCCTGCGCATCTCGAATGGAGAGTGCCTCCTGGGCCAACGTGGGCACGAACCGCAGGGCCAACGACAGCACCAATGCCGTCTCCTGCGTATGCCAATGCAGTCGCCGCAGCGGTGAGAGCAACGAAGAGAACGCCGCCGTCAGACGGGTGGGGGTCGTGGTCTCAAGCAGGAGAGCACCTAATATCAACACGATGGCAAAGCGCGTCGTGTAGATGATGGCGACGGACACGCCGCCGGTCGTGATCGGCAGGGGACCGATCCTTACCAACACATCACCGGTATGAACGACACCGATGTTGAGGGCACCCATGACCGCGAACAGGACAAGGAAGCCACGCACCGAACGCAATAGCCTGGTGAAGCCGACACGACTGGCGCCCCAGAGAGCAGCCGTCAGCAGCACACCCACAGCCAACTGGGCCCAGGTGTTCATGGCGAAAGCCGCACACATCACCGTGAGGATGCATACGATCTTCACGCGTGGGTCGAGGCCGGACACCCAGGAGTAACCCGTGTCGGTGGGGGAGAGTACCTCACGCTGGACCTCGCCGCCGCTATCTGCGTGAGCCCGTCCCTGTTGCTCATTGCCGAACAGGATAACCTGATCGGCCAAACGGTCCACCTGATCGGGGTCATGGCAAATGAGAATGACGGTGACCCCTCTGTGGCGAAGATTCTCCATCAGGCGCTCGATGTGTCTGCTCGCCGAGGTGTCGAGCCCTGCACATGGTTCGTCCAGCACCAGCACCGACGGATCGCAGGCGATGATTCCGGCGATGGCGACCAGCCTCTGCTGGCCGCCTGACAGTTCGAACGGATTCCTGCCGCGTAGGTCAGACACGCCGACGAGGTCCAAAGCCCAATCGACGCGTTCACGCACCTGTGCCGCATCCAAACCCTGGTTGGTTGGACCGAACGCCACATCGTCGGCCACCGTTTCGGCAAATAGCTGGCGTTCGGGATGCTGCATCACAAATCCGAGCACTCGACGCAAGCGTCTGCGCTCGCGTCGTCTCGCTTGCGTCACGTCGATGCCCTCCACCACGATTCGGCCGCCGCGCGGTTTGTCGAGCGCGCACAGCAGACGCGCGAAAGTGGTCTTCCCGGATCCGTTCGGACCCATGATGGCCGTCAGGCATCCGCGTGGAATCCGTAGATTCATATGGCTGAGCACATCCGCCGATTCCCGCTCATAGCGGAACGATACGTCATCGAACACCACAGCGGTTGGTGCCGCCCCGATTATTCCGGCATGCTCGGTGTTGACATGTCGGGCCAGGGTATCGAGCTGGGCGAACGTGGTCACACTGGGGGAATGATGGTCGTGTTGCGGCATGTGCTGTGCGCAATCCTCACCGGTGATTCTGCCGTGCTCGATATGCACGATGCGATCGGCATGCCGTAGTTCCTCGGGCAGATGCGAGACAATCACCAAGGTCGTCCCCGATGCCTGGATGCGATCGAGTAGCGCCAGCACCTCGGCGCGCGCCTGCGGGTCGAGCATGGCGGTGGGTTCATCGAGCACTAGCAGACGGCTGTGTATGGCGAGCATGCCGGCGATGGCGATGCGTTGTTGCTCGCCACCGCTCATATGTGTGGGGTCGGCCCCCCATGCTGTGAGCATGTCGACACAGGAAAGTGAGGCATGCACCCTTGCGCCGATCATGTTGGCGGGTACATCGAGGTTCTCCGGGCCGAATGCCACATCGTCGGCGGTCACCGTCGTGACGATCTGATCCTCGGGATTCTGGAACACCGCGCCGATGCCACGTCGTGCACATGCGTACGCATCGGCGTCGGCGCCACCTTCGTCGGTGAACACCGTGTGCCCCAAGAGCGTCACGGAACCTGTGTCGGGCGCGCTGAGTCCGGCCATCACACGTAACAATGTGGATTTCCCCGACCCGTTCGCACCGACGATGCACACGCGTTCGCCGGCGCGAATGCCAAGGTTCACATCGTCGAGCGCCCATGTCTCACCGCCGTCATAGGAGAATCCGACATGCCGCAGCTCGATCTGGAATCCCGAGGCGTTCATCGGGCGATCAGCTTGCAGACCGGGCGATAGCACAGGAAGCTCACGACGCCGTTGATTGCGAATTTGAGCAGATTGAACGGCAGCAGAATCGGCACGATCATCGAGGCGACTTGCTGCATGCTCATGTGCGCGTAGAGCGGGGTGATGAACAGATTGCCTACGATGGCCGCCGCGAGTGCGACGGCGGCGCCGAGGAGGATGCCGGTGAGTGCGCCTGTGCGTGTGGAACGCCTGCGGTAGATGAAGGCGACCGGCAATGAATACCCGAGTGCCACGAGAATCGCCATCACTGCGCCCAGCGGGTTGACGAACAGATGAGGCACGAACCCGAGCACGCTGACTATGACCGCACCCGAGGGGCCGAATGCGAAGCCTGCGAGAATGCAGACGATGCCCGATGGATCGTATTTGAGCCAAGGTGCGGCAGGCATCAACGGAATCTCGATGAAACTGACCGCCATGGCAAGTGCGACGAACAACGCATACATGGCGATGCGCTGCGTGGACCAGCGTCCGCGGTCTGCCGCCCCAGTGGAGTGGCTGCCGGAGACCTGGTTGGGTGAAATCGAATCTGGGTGTGAAAAAACACTCATGCGAGCTCATTTCTTTCATCCGGACTATAACCGTTGGCCCTGGACTCGCACCAGATCCACCGCTTGCGCGGGTTGCGGGCTCCGCATGCGGGCACGGGCCCGTTGCGCTACCGCCAGTAAGGAGTTTCACCTTCCCTGAAATTGCACTACCTATGTATAGTCCACCGCACGGATTTGCCTGCCCATTGTCCACAATATGGGCGATATCGGATGGGACGCGGCCCAGATCGGACGCCTATTTGTTAATGCGATGTATTAGTATGAGTTCGGAATGAATCGCCAGAACGGCAAACGATTGCTTCCCAGTGCATGCCAATTGCGTACCATATAAGGAAAACCAAGCTATCCAGCGTTTTCATGTCCGACAAATACGCCACAATATGGGGTATGAGGCATGCAACGAGTGCACGCCTCGGATTCGAACGGCAAGGGAGATTGCAATGATTGACACTGCACAAGCATTCGGCGTTGACATCGGTGGCTCGGGCATCAAGGCCGCTCCGGTGAATCTGGAGAAGGGCGAATTCGCCGAACCCCGCCTGAAGATCCTCACTCCAGAGCATTCCACTCCCAAGGCTGTGGGAGACATTGTGCGCCAGCAGCTCGAGCATTTCGAAGTGCCCGAGGACGTACCGGTGGGAATTGCGTTCCCGGCCCCGATCAAGCCGGGTAAGAAGCTCGACTTCATGGCGAACCTCGATCAGTCGTGGATTGGTGTGGACGTGACCGAGGTGTTCTCCGAGGCATGCGGCCGTCCTGTCACCGTGGTCAACGACGCGGACGCGGCCGGTCTGGCGGAACAGGCGTTCGGTGCGGCGGCGGGCCAGGATGGGCTTGTCATCGCCACCACCCTCGGCACCGGCATCGGTACCGCCCTGATCTACGATGGCGTGCTCATCCCCAACACCGAGCTCGGCCACATCCAACTGCCGAAGGGCAAGGGCGATGCGGAGAAGTATGCGGCATCCTCGGTCCGTGAGAAACTCGACATGGGCTACAGGAAGTGGGCCAAGCGCCTCACCAAGTACTACGGTCTCATGGAGCTGTACTTCAGCCCCGAGTTGTTCGTGGTCGGCGGTGGTGTGAGCCGCGTCTCCGAGAAGTTCCTGCCGTACATCGACATCAAGACCCCGATTGTCGCCGCCAAGCTGCATAACGAGGCGGGCATCGTGGGTGCCGCCTACTACGCCAACCAGCAGTCGGCCAAGTAGGTCGCATTACATTCATGCAAGACTCGAGGCGCCATGGGATTCCATGGTGCCTCCAGCCGTATTCGCCCTGTTATGGACGACGCTGGGAGTAGTATTATGCCGTGCGTTTTTCCAGCAGAATCGATGTGAGCCAGCCGAATCCAATCGCCGCATGCGAAGCAGAGGCCAAGGCTCGTGGGGTGGACCTCGACAAACTCAATGACTCGAATCCCACGGCGCACGGCCTTGCGCCGCAATTGCTCCCGCAGGTGTATCGGGCACAGCCACGTGGTCAGATGGAGGCACGGCGTCGCCTTGCCAGGGCAATAGGATGCCCGGATCCGGAGCGACTGTATCTGCTCAGTTCCACATCGCAGGCCTATGCATGGCTCATGATGTTGCTATGTGATCCGGGGGAGGCGGTGCTCGCGCCGAAACCGGGATACCCGCTCATCGAATCGATCGCACGGCTGTGCGGAGTGAAGACGGTGGAATACCAGTTGCAATTCGACGGTTCCTGGTACATGGACATCGCGGCATTGCGGACCATACTGGAACGGGACGGGCAAGCAGGCCGGCACATCCGTGCGCTTATTGTGATCAATCCGAATAATCCGACCGGCCAATACGTCAAACCCAGCGAGCGGGAGCATCTCATCGAACTGTGCCGTGAGTTCGGCATCGCACTCATTGCAGACGAAGTGTTCTTCGACTATGCGTTGGAGCCATTCGAGGGCAATAGGAGATTCGCGGGCGAGCGCCGTGTGCTCACGTTCGCGCTTGATGGTTTTTCGAAGCGTCTCGCCGCGCCGCACGCCAAGGTGGGTTGGATCGAGGTCAGCGGTCCCGACGACGATGTTCGGGAAGCGATGCGCCGGCTCGATGTGATCGCCGATGACTTCCTGCCGATGAGCGAGCTCATCGCCGAACGCATGGACGACATGATTGCCGAACTCGACAGTCAGCATGACCGCGTGCAGGAGCGCATCTCACGGAATCTGGAATCGCTGCACCGGCTGCTCGATGCGGACGACCTGGGCGTGGTGAGCGTGCTCCGTGCCGAAGGGGGATGGAACGTGCTGCTGCGCTTCCCCTCGTTCATCGACGAGAACGAGCTGGTGACGACGATGATTCGCGACAATGCCACGTCCGGCCAGCCCGGCTATTTCTTCGACATGGAAGCCAATGGGTATTTGGCGATATCACTGCTGCCGGTACCGGATCTGTTCGACGCGCATGTGCGTCTGGTGCTCAGTGCCGTACGTCACTGTGTCGAGGAGATCTGACGGTATTTGCTGCGGATGAGCTGTGCATAGTATGCCGATGCACTCGCCGGTTCGCCGTCGAATGCAATCTCGCCCTCGTCCATCACAATGACACGCGTGATGTTGAATTCGTCATTGCGAATGAGATCGACATTATGCGTGGCGAAGACGACCGGCTTGCCACAGGTGAACAGACGGTGCGCGACATGCCGTGAGCTGATCTCATCGAGTCCGCGCATAGGCTCATCCGCGAGCAGCACACCTGGATTGGCGGCATATGCGCGGGCGATGGCGAACAGGTGCAACTGCTCGCCATCGAGTTCGTCGAGCGGGGTGCGCATGTTCGTATCCAACGAGAACTTCGCGAGTGCGTCACCGGCGATCGCAAGACGCTGTACGGTGGTGAGCCGGTATTTCCTGAGCAGCTCATCGATGGATTGCTCGATGCTCACATTGTGCCGCAATCGGTACAAATCCGCCTCACGCTGCACGGTGCCCACAATACGTTGGATCTGCGCCCGGCCGCCATGCGACGCATCGTAGCTCTTGCCATCGGCCTCGACGGTGACCTTCCCGGAACTCGGAGTGAGTGTGCCGTTCATGAGATCGATGAGTGTGGATTTGCCCGCTCCGTTGAGCCCTATGATCGCCGTGTTGCCATTTGAACATGACAGATCGAGTGAGATGTCGCGCACGCCGTATGTCTGGGCGTCATATGCGTATACGGCGTGGTCGAAACCGAACCCGACCTTTTGCGGCGGTGTTACGGGTCTGGTCGTTTTGAACAGCGATGTGAGCAATCCCATGCCGAACATTGTAGTCTGCAAATGTGCGCTTGCGTGCCTATACGCAGAACGAACAGCGGAGGGCGTCCGCATGCCACCTCACGGCAGCAACGTGAACCATGAACGCACGTCGGCGAATCTCGAGGGCATGATGTTGATCATGGCGTCATCACGACCGATGACGAACATGGAGGCCAATGCGAGCATGATGGCATACACCAGCACGATGACGAACACCACACGCCATGCGGGATGCCGTTCCACAAGCCATGCCATCACCGCCAATGCGCACAGCATGACGAGCCAGGAGAAATCCGCCAGATACCGCCACGCGAACCCACCCACATAGGCATCGAACACGAGCAACACCATGGACAGGGCGAGCATGGATGTCAGCGTGGCATACAGTCTGCCGAGCGGGCGTCTCATGAACGGGACGGCGAAGGCCAACAGGGCGAGTGGCATCAGCACGAACAGGCCAGCGGGCGTCGTCTCGGTGAAGAACCAGATGGGCGTCGGCGCGGGCGTAAGCTCAAGCCATGGGAAGTCATTGCCAAAGGTGAGCGGCAGAAACAGGTAGCAGCACAATGCGCGCGGCATCTGCGGGAGCGGTGTGTGGAAGTCGGTCATATTCGCCACAGTGATCTGGTAAGCGTTGCCGAAATCGGTGAACGAGCCGAAACGCATAGCGTTATAGGCAATCACCGGAACCACGATGAGCATGGCGGGTATGATGAGCGCGCACAGGAAACGCAACGCCTGAATGCGAGTGGCGCGTTCCCGCCATGTGGATGCGCTGAACACCGCGCGCACCTGCGGGAAGAACAGGGCAATGGCAAGCAATGCCGTCAATGCGAAGGTGGGACGACAGCCGATGGTGGCGGCGATGCACAGCGCGCCTAATGCCACATGCAGAAGACTCAATGAGGCGGCATCCGCGGAATCGGAACGGCCCAACGTGCATGTGCGTTTTCGCGCGACCGGGGCGCCAAGCCAAAGCCACATTCCCAGGAAGGTCAGGAACAGGCCGGAGGCGAAGGGAATCGAATAGAAATTCGTGCGATGCCAGAAATACAGCAGGTTCGAACCGAGCACGAACGCCAGACAGGAGAGCGCGCAGGTGGCCACGCTCACCTGCACCGGCATGCGTTTGAGCAGGCGGATCACCAGCAAACAGCCAAAGACGGCGGCACCGAACATGAGCAGCAGGTCGGCGCTCGCATTCGGCAACATGAGGCCGCCGGGAACGAACAGCGAGGTGATGGCACGATAGGGCAGGAAGAGCAACAGCGCAGGCAGCACACCGAAATAGGAATACCAATGGCCATCGTGATATGCGTAATCCCAGTAGATGTGCGTCACGCCCTGCTCGAGCAGACGGTCACGCGCAGCCGTGTCGTAGGGATTGCGCAGTTGGGCGAACTGTTCCGGCACGGGAAGGTCGAGCCATGCGTGGCCGTTCATAAGGGCCTGTGCGACATGGTCGTATTGGTCGTAGTCGTAGGAGTATCGGCCCGGAATGTGATAGGCCATCGGTGCGGCCCCGGCGATCTGCCAGTAGATCTGGACAGCCGTATAGCCGGCGAGAGCCAGCGCCCCAATGGTGAATGCGCCGCGTTGCAATCGCGAACTGGTGTCGAGTGGAATGAGCCACAGGCGGCTTCTGGGCGAGAATGCGATGAGCAATGCGGCAAACGCGGCCATGAGCAGCACCTGCGCCCAGTTCCAGCTGAACGGTACGCGTGCGTTGGCGTCAAGCCCCACAATCGGTATGAGGGAATCGGTTGCCTCCTCAATCCACAGGCGCACCGTGTGGTCACCATTAGACTGCGCATGCCGGGTTTCGGAATCCTGGTAGGGCAGGTAGGTGGAGCGAGGGGCATCGACGGCAACGGTCTGCATGCGGCCTCCGTCAAGCCGCACATGCACAAGCTCGCGGTAGAGCTCGTCACGTTGGACTTGGGTCATGGTCGTTCTGGCGAGGGCAATGTCATTCAGCGAGGTCATGAGCACCTGCGCGTAGGGTGATGAGCCATTCGTAGGCGCATCAATATATGCCTTGGTTGCGTCGGTGACCTGCAGCAGGCCATCGCCATGGATTGCGAGACCCGGGCCGAGTGTCACCTGAGGGTCGGCGGCGCTGTTCGACCCCTGTTCGATCAACGATTGTGAGGCGTCTGCAGGCCTCGCGGAGCGTGAGCGCAGGCATGCGAAATTGAATACGAGGCATTCCACGAGCACAATGACGGTTGCGGCGACGAGCGCGGCGATGAACGGATGGGTCCGGCGTGCAGGTGTGTTCACATGCGTCATTCTAACGGCATGCGAGTAACTGCCGTGACCTTGTGCGGGTAATCGGCAGACATATTGCGCCTTGACGTGTAGATTGGAACACATGACAGGCACGAATTCAAACACTTCCGACCCACAGCCACGCAAGCCGGCGCGGTGGCTGAGGAACCTGGGTGTCAATGCGGCCAGATATGCGCGTCAGGTGGAGTCGACGGCGCAGAGCATGTTCGCCGGCGCATTGCCCACGCACAACATGTTCACGCCGACTCCGACGAATCCGCTACTTGGCGTCAAGATGCCGTCAGCGGAGACGATCGTGCTTAATCCGTTGATGCGCCGCCGGTCGTTCTCGGTGGCTGGAACGGGACTGCCATTCGAGCGTGTCGGTTGGGTGCAGATGCCCGGCCTGCGCAGATTCGCCCTCGGCTATTTCACCTCGCATGACCGTTTCTGCACGCTGGCGATGGCCGATGACACCGGCGCCGTGTATATGACCGGCGACCTGTATGCGAACCTCGATGCACGCGAACCGGATTTAGAGCTTGACGTCACCGATTCACTCACGACCGATGACGATTCCCGCTTCGGCGGGACGAAACCGGCACACATCGCCACCGTGGAAGGATCCGCACGGGCACTTGTCGGCGATATCAGGGGGCGTGATGGCAACGGACGCATGGTCTGGCTCGCTCGCTTCCTCAAATCGGCGAATCGGTATACGATCGAAAACGCCCGTGCCGAATTGCCTGCGCGCCTTCGCACGGATCTCGAATACCGCGATCTCATGGCCGTGTGCTTCTTCCATCTCTACCTTGCAGTGTCGGTCAATGGCGGCCTGCAGGGGTATGGGGCCGGCAACATCATTTCGAATTTCCGTCGATTCTCACCGCTCGCAGCCATTCGCACCAGCGTGTCACAGACGGACACGGCACGTGCGCACCGCATGCGGGTGAGCGGTCTCGAGGAGTACTTCGCCGACACGATGAGACGCATAGGTGTCATGGGTGACCTGTCCGAATTGGAGGCAGACCATGGCAGTGAACCGCTGTATATGATTGAATCGCCCGTCTCCCATGCGCGTTTCCTCGTATGGGAGAAGCGCATGCCATATGATGCGATGCTTACCAGCCTCAAGCTCGAGGGGGCGGTCAACCGGTTCCTGCTGATCGACAAGTGGCTCGATTACAATGCCGCCCACAGCGAACAGCCGATCGAAGATACCGTGACGTTCAAGCAGGTCGCCCGCATCGACCGTCGTCTGTTGCGCAACCCGTCGCTGTCCGCCCTGCCGCCGACCCATCCTGTGCATATTCTCGACGACCCCGAATGTTTCCGTGTAGACGATTACCTGCATTTCGGCAGGGGCATGTCGCTGTCCGCGTCGCTCGACGCCTCACAGGCCGGCGTTGGCGTTGATGTACGGCATCTCGTCGGCAGCGAATGGATATACCGGCACGCCCTTGCAAATGCAGTCAACGCCCTATGGCTTCCTTTCAGATTCGACACGGATTTCCGTTCGAACCTGCAACAAGGTGAGGTGGCATTCGCCTTCACCTCGGCAAGCCGCACGCTCATGCCCGACGAGCTCATCAACATGCGATCCGGCGCCATGGCCGAACTCGATGAGGCCGAGCGTTCACGGATCAGCGCGGAATACAATCTGCAGATCGGGCTCATCTTCGCCTCCCTCGCATTCGGTGCCAGCGAGCAGATCAGACGCGTCTCGTTGCGCATGGATTCCCTCGGGCTGGAGGAGGCCGTCTACGAACGCGACAATGCCATCAAGACGCTCATGGACAGCGCGATGACGCAAATCTCCGATCTGACGAATCTTGAGGATTTCACCACGCACGCCGGCCAGGGAAGATTCGGCGAACGCGGCAGCGCCCTGTTCTCCGGCTCGGAAGAAACCTCGGGAGTCGGCGACGATGAGCATGATGGGGTTCAGACGCAGGCCATGCAGACCGATGCCGACTTCGACCGCGAATTGCGCGACCTGCTCGAGCACGACGAATCCACGTCGTCCGATGATACGACGACGCATCATGCCGAATCGGAGGACGACACGGTGCAATCCATCCTGAACGTGGATGAGGAATTCGACCGATTGCGCAACAGCAACCCCTCCATAAAACACCTGCTCACCGTCACATTCACGCGTGATGAATTCATCGACTACATGCACGCCAACAGCTGTGCCGACCCGTTCGCCGTATACGACGCGTTCGGCGCGCAATACGATTACGATGGCACCGAAGGATTCCGACCGGTCGAACCAGGCTTCAGCATGGACGACACACGCTTCACCGGCGACGCGGCCTACACGATTCCGGAACGACGCGACAGGCCTCTCGATGCAACAGTGGCGCGATCACTGGGCGCACACAATGTACGCGACCTGTCGATCTCGCGAGAGGAAATGTTCCGGGGCACCCTCGAACTCATTGCGGACACTGCGAAGAACGACGGCCTACGTGCCGACCGGAAGGCCACCTATGCAATGGGCCTGATCGAGCAGTGCGCAGATCCCGAACTGCGCAACCACGCCACCGAGATCACCACCGCAATCATCGACGGCACCCCCATACCGCAGATCACCAGCACCGTGGAGAGAGCACTCGCCGACGCACGCCGTAAATCACAGGAGATGGTGTTCTCCGGTGATGAGGAGGGGGCAATCGCGAACATGGAACGCGTGATCGGCGAACTCGACGAGATGTTCGAATCGGACGGCGTGGTGCCGCGCTACTTCACCTCCTACACCGACCGGGTGGTGTACAACCGGCTGTTCGCCATGCCGGACGAGCGCATCGCCCTCGTGCCCGATGCGCTGTTCCAAGCTCATCTCGACATGGGCGAAGTACTGTTCCGCTATGACAGGGGCGAGGAGGCGATGGCCCACCTCAATACCTTGGTGAGATACGCGCCCGCCACCGCTGGCGTACACATCCAACAGGCCATACGACTATGCGTCTCTGAGGATTGGAACTCGGTGCGAGCAGCCGCACTGAACGCGCTGCGCGTAGCCTGCGACCCGGTGGATGCCGCCAACGCATACTACTACTACGTCTGCGCCAGCTGGATGAAAGGCGACACCGCCGTCGCAGTGGCGGCCGGCAACCTCGCCACGTCGCTCACCCAGAACCTCGCACCCGCGCAACGTGCCAGGCTCGAACGATTCCGCAACCTCGCCATGGCACAGGGCGAACAGATCGCACAGACCGGTGCCCAGGCCGTCGGAGTCCTGATGCGACATGACGTGCCGGTGTGGCCGCAGGTGGAATGCGCGCAGATTATTCGCGACGCTGCCTTCACCGCCACCAACGAGAAGATCTTCCCCGTGGCACAGGCACTCAACGTGAGCTGGTATGCGCTGCAGGGAGGTAATCTGGGCCCGGGAGGCATGCAGTTCCTGCGCTCGCTGAATGCGTAGGACGATGGTATACGGCGCGTCCGGCACCCTCTCTGGTGCGTAGATGCGTAGGATTGACCAATGGGCCAAGACCGTGGCGTTTCGGATTGGGTAGGATTTGGAGGAATCCGGTTATGGAAGATGCATTGATTGCAGACGAGCAGCTCGACAGGTATCCGATTGGTTCGGATCCGTGGATTGACTCATTGCGTGACATCGACAGTGATGCGATGGAACTTGATGATCTCGACGTGTCGAAGCTCAATGTAGAGCAGGCGGTGCGGCTGTGGTCACGTCTGAGTGCTTGGGTGGAGGGCGATCAGGTGGCCTATTACGTCAAGGACGCCCCGCTTTCCTCCGATGCAGCGTACGATGCGCGCATGAATTGCCTCAAACGACTGGAGTCGGAGTTCCCCCAGCTTGACACGCCTCAGTCACCGACCCATCGGGTAGGTGGCACATTCTCGAACGACTTCACGGCGGTGCGGCACCCCTCCCAGATGATGAGCCTCGATGATGTGTTCTCCTTCGAGGAACTGCGTGCCTGGTACGATGGCGTGCGCAAGGACCTCGAATGGCCGGAAGACAAGCTGTTGCCCATGACCTGCGAGGTGAAGATAGACGGTCTGGCTCTGAATCTCATCTACCGCAACGGAGTTCTGACGCAGGGACTCACCCGTGGTGATGGGGTCACTGGCGAAGACATCACGATGAATGTGCGCACGATACACTCCATCCCCACCAATCTGGATGGCCCGGAGGGCGATATTCCCGATATGGTGGAGATTCGCGGCGAGGTGTTCATGCGGTGGGATGATTTTCACAAGCTCAACGAGGCGAACGAAGATGCGGGCAGACCACCGTTCGCCAATCCACGCAATGCGGCCGCGGGATCGCTACGCCAGAAGGATCCGCGCATCACCGCGCAGCGGCATCTGAGTTTCTATGCACATGGCATCGGCGAACTGGTATGGGGGTCGGGCAAGCCGGTGGATGTGGCCGACGAGGTGAGGAACCAGTCGGATGCCTACACGATGTACCGCAAATGGGGGGTGCCGATTTCGCCCCATAACCGCGAGGTCACCGACTTCGACCAGATTCTCGACATGATCGAATACTACGGCGAGCACCGGGGTGACATCGAGCATGCGCTCGACGGCATTGTGGTCAAAGTGGACGACCTCGCGTTGCAACGCAGACTGGGCAGCACCTCACGCGCGCCGCGTTGGGCCATCGCCTACAAATACCCGCCCGAGGAGGTCAACACCAAGCTCCTCAATATTGTGGTGCAGGTCGGGCGCACGGGCAGAGTCACACCGGTGGCCATACTGAACCCGGTGTATGTGGCCGGATCCACGGTGTCGCGCACCACGCTGCACAATGCATACGAGGTCAAACGCAAAGGCATTCTCATCGGCGATACGGTGGTAGTGCGCAAGGCCGGCGATGTGATCCCCGAACTGGTCGGCCCAGTAATCGCCAAACGCGAAGGGCATGAACAGGACCTACGCGAGTTCGTCATGCCTACACGATGCCCATCCTGTGACACCGTGTTGCGGTATGAGAAGGAGGGAGACAAGGACCTGCGATGCCCGAATTCGGAAAGCTGCCCGGCCCAGCTCGCCGAACGTGTGATCAATCTGGCGGCCCGCAAGGCATTCGACATTGAGCATCTGGGTGACCAAAGCGCGGTGGCGCTGACGAACCCCGAAGACAACAGGCCGGACTCGGTGGAAGCCTACGCCCCCGGCGTGCGTGAGATCGTGGTGGAACCAGGCGAGGAGCCGGCACCGTATCTGGCTCCGAGCGGGCTGGAACTTCCGCCCATCCAGGAGCCCGTACTCACCAGTGAAGCGAATTTGTTCGACCTCGAAGCAAGCGACCTCCGGGATGTCTATGTGTGGCGTGAAGCGCAGATCATCGAAGTGCGCAGGCACGTGGATTCGCATGGCAAGGAGAGGAAGGTGCGCCATCGTCTCGGCGGTTCCGGCCTGTGGCATAGGGAGCCGGCTTTCTGGTCCGGGGTCAAGGATGCCCCGCTGAAGAAGGACGCGAATCGCAAGACGGTGAAGGACTCCGAAGGCAACCCCGAATACGAGGTCAAACCGGATGCCGTGATTGTGGGCCATGGCAGGAATGGGCGGCCGCGCATCGAGGAACCCACCGAGAACACCAGGAAGATGCTCGATGAGATCGAGAAAGCCAAGCATACCGATCTGAGCCGCGTCCTCGTAGCGCTCTCCATTCGCCATGTGGGCCCACCGACCGCATTCACGCTGGCCAAGCACTTTAAGACACTCGATGCGCTGGCCGACGCCAGTGCCGAGGAACTCGAACAGATCGACGGCATAGGCGCGGAGATCGCCGATTCCATTGCGACATTCTTCGAGGAGGCTCGCATGCCGGGCAATTGGCGCGGCCGTGTGCTGGAGGCGTGGAAAGCCGCCGGTGTGGGCATGAGCACGCATGACGAGGGTCTTCCTCAGACGTTGGAAGGCAAGAGCGTGGTGGTCACCGGCACCCTTGAGCATTTCTCCCGCGAATCGGCTAAGGAGGCCATCGAACGCCGTGGCGGCAAGGCCTCCGGATCGGTGAGCAGGAAGACGGATTGGGTGGTCGTCGGAGCCAATCCCGGTTCGAAGGCCACGAAGGCCGAGGAACTGGGCATCCCGATCATCGACGAGCAACAGTTCGACACTTTGCTCGCCACCGGCGACGTGCAATGATTCGGCGTCCGGACAAGGCGATGGCATGTGGGCAGCGCTGCAATTGCACGCTGCCCACATGCCAGTTTGCTATGCCAGAAGACTCTTGGCCAGATGTCCGAAGGTACGACCGAAGTCGTCGTCGCGGAGCGTGCCGTCATCATTGAGCACGGCCGGACGTCCCTCGCTTTCGCCGATCTCACGGATACGCGGGTCGAGCGGCAATTGCGCCATGAGCGGCACCTCATAGTGCAGCGCATCGGTCAACTGGGAACTCACACGAGCTCCGCCTCCCGTGCCGAATATGTCGATCCGTTCGCCTGCATGCTCGAAATAGCTCATGTTCTCCACCACGCCACGCACCCGCATCGGCACCTGAAGTGCGACCAGGCCGGAACGCACGGCGATGTCCGACGCGGAGGGCTGTGGGGTCGTGACCACAACGAGCTCGGCGTTCGGCAATGCCTGCGCCACCGAAATCGCCATGTCGCCGGTGCCGGGGGCGAGATCAAGAATCAGCACATCGGGTTCGCCCCACCACACATCGGCCAGAAACTGTTCGAGCGAACGCTGCAGACGGGGGCCTCGCCATAGAATGGCACGGTCGGAACCGGCGAACATGCCAATCGACATGAGTTTGACGCCCCACGCGGTCACCGGCATCAGCATCCCGTTCAGATTCGTGGGCTGGTCGTGGACGCCGAAGAGGCGGGGGAGCGAGAAGCCGTAGATATCGGCGTCGATGGCCGCGGTGTCGTAGCCGAGTGCGGCGAACGTGGCCGCAAGATTGGCGGAGATGGAAGACTTTCCCACGCCACCCTTGCCTGAGGCGATGGCGAAGATGCGCGTTTTCGTACCCGGTTTGCTGAACGGGTTCTCACGACGGGCGGCTTTCAGATCGTTCACCAGCGACTTGAGTTTCTCCTCATCCATCGCGCCGACGACGATCTCGGCGGTGAGCTGCGCCTCGGCATAACTGGTCACGGCCGCCTCGATCTGCCTGCTGATCTCGGCAGACAGCGGGCAGCCAGGCACGGTGAGCTCCACATTGACCCGCACATTGAAGGAATCCAGGCCTGTGGGGCGAACATCGACGCCGCAGATCATACCCAGATCGGTGACCGAGCGGCCAAGCTCAGGGTCGATCACGTGGCTGAGCCGCTCAATGACGGCGGTTTCGATAATCTGCGTCTGATCAGTCATGCCATGCCTTTCTCAACTTCAAAGAAATCGGTGTCACGATCAACGCCCCACTATATTGCATAACCTCCCAACGCGCCAGAGATTGCACAGACATGGTCATTGGCGGCAGAGCCACCGTATGGCGTGCGAATCAGGCACGCTTCGCCTCACTGTCACGAACACGCCAGTGAGCGAACTGAGCCAAGGCTCCGGTGCGGGCGATGGCACGCGACAGCGCGATGCACGCAGCGGCTGCGATCACACCGCCCACCACCGAGGTACCCAAATAGATGGAGACCCGCATCATTCCCCACCCCGGGTTCGTGAACCAGTAGTAGACGCCGCACATCGCTCCGGACAATGCCCCGGACAGCAGCACCACAAGATTGGTCCACACCTTATATGCGAAGAGCGCGAAAGCCAGTTCGGCGCCGAGCCCCTGCATCAGACCTACGATGAGGGAGCCTCCCACGCCCCATTGGTTGCCGAGCGTGAGCTCGAGGAACGCCGCAACCGTTTCGGCATAGAGTGCGGCACCCGGCTTGCGCACGATGACCGCGGCTAAGGGACCTGCGAACAGCCAGAATCCATTGAGCAGTCCCTCGAAGCCGGGTGTGATGTTCTCGAATAATGTGAGTGGTGCCATGCACACCCAGTCCCACATCCAGAACACCACACCGGATGCGACGGCGATCACCGAGGTGACGGTGATGTCGAGAACACGCCACTTGCGCGAGCTTGCTTGTGATGGGTAGATCATATTGTGCCTTTCTGAGATATCGAAAGACACGGGAAATACGACGTCCGTGCGCCGGCATTATCCGGTTCACGTTCATGCGGTCGAAGCGTTCGCTTCATCTCAGCCTGCCAAGCAAGCCCCCGTGTCTACATCGATCATAGGCACAAGCCCCGAATTTGCAGGGCATGCCCGTCCGCATAACGGAAAAGGTGGGTGCACGTATGCGCACCCACCTTGGAAATGCCAGTATTCGGCGAATCAGATGTGGAAGTAGAGCTCGTACTCAAGCGGAGTAGGCTGCAGGCGAGCCTGATCGATCTCGCCGCGCTTCAGGTCGATCCACGTCTCGATGAGATCCTCGGTGAACACGTCACCGGCCGTCAGGAAGTCATGGTCCTCTTCGAGCGCATCGAGGGCCTCGGCGAGCGAGGACGGCACCTGCTTGATGCCGGCATGCTCCTCCGGAGGAAGCTCGTAGAGATCCTTGTCGACCGGCTCCGGCGGCTCGATGTGGTTGAGAATGCCATCAAGGCCTGCCATGAGCTGTGCGGAGAAGGCGAGGAACGGGTTGCACGACGGATCCGGCGCTCGGAACTCGATGCGCTTGGCGGCAGGCGAGGTGCCTGCGAGCGGGATGCGGATCGCGGCGGAACGGTTGCGGGCGGAGTAGACCAGATTAACCGGCGCCTCGAAGCCCGGAACCAGACGGTGGTAGGAGTTCAGCGACGGGTTGGTGAAGGCGAGCACCGACGAGGAGTGCTTGATCAGCCCGCCAATGTACCAACGGGCCATGTCGGAGAGGCCACCATAGTTCTTCTCATCGTAGAACAGCGGCTTGCCGTCCTTCCACAGGGACTGGTGGCAGTGCATGCCGGTGCCGTTGTCGCCTGCGATCGGCTTGGGCATGAAGGTGGCTGCCTTGCCTGCGAGAGCGGCGGTCTCGTGGATGACGTACTTGTACTTCATGAGGTCATCGCCTGCATGCTGCAGGGAGTTGAAGCGGTAGTTGATCTCCTGCTGGCCTGCGCCGGCGACTTCATGGTGTGCACGTTCGAGGATGAGGCCGACCTTCTGCAGGTTGGCGACCATGTCGTCACGCAGATCCTGGGTGTGGTCGGCCGGTGGAACCGGGAAGTAACCGCGCTTGACACGGTTCTTGAAGCCGATGTTCGGAGTGCCGTCTTCCTCGACGTCCAGTCCGGAATTCCACGGTGCCTCGATGGAGTCGACCTCGTAGAAGGAGCCGCGCATGTCGTTGCCGAAGCGCACCTTGTCGAAGATGAAGAACTCGGCCTCGGGAGCGAACGATGCCGTGTCCGCGACGCCGGTGGACTTGAGGTATGCCTCGGCCTTCGCGGCGACCTGGCGGGGATCACGGGAGTAAGGCTCGTCGGTGAGCGGGTCGACAATCGAGAAGGCGACGTCGAGCGTCTTGTGCTTGCGGAACGGGTCGACGAAGGCGGTCTCGATATCCGGAACGAGCTTCATATCGGATTCGTTGATGGCCTGGAAACCTTCGATGGAGGAGCCATCGAAGGGCATGCCCTCATCGAACGCGTCCTTGAGGAATTCGCTGGCAGGAACCGTGAAGTGCTGCTGAACGCCAATCAGATCGGTGAAGCGCACGGAAACATATTCGATGCCTTCCTGATTGACGAGAGCTTCGGCGTCTGCCTTGGTTTTGAGTGGGGTCACGGGACCGCTCCTTTCACGATGTTGCTTACGTTCCACAAGCATAGGGACTAGCATTTCGCCCACTCGTAATTTGAGTTAACAACATGTTTCATACGTGGACTAACACTTCGAAAACGTTGTGTTTCCAATGGTTTTCAAATAGTGGACACGTGCTGTTCCGTGTCACATTCCAAATCCGTGCCACTCTCGGGGCTCGCCGGTTTTCGGATTCGCATGCCTCACGGAGCCGAAGGCCCAAAAAGAAATCCCGGCCAGATGGCCGGGATCGTCGAATGTGAATGGCTCACCTGCCGCGTATCGCGCGACGGCTCACCTTGTGCGTCTTCATCGGGTCCATGCCCTTGGGAATGCCCATGCCGCTACGGCGCTGCAGTGTATGCAAGCGGTCGTTCAGTGTGATGAGCTGCGGTTTGGAGAGTGCGAAACGATGGCGCGGATGAAGCTTGCGCATGATTGGATTGGTGTAGTTGTTCGGCACGTACGTCTTCTTCTTGAGCACCGTATTGCGCAGATCCTTGAGACGAACCTGCTTGGGACCGTCTCCCACGCAGATGCGGTAGACGGGAATATGCGAACCCGCAGTCACGCCTTTGATCTGCTTTTCCTGGCGGTCCATCGCCTGCATCACGCGACCGTAATTGCCTTCGCCGATCAGGTAGATGCCCTGATACCCGGTGCCGCGCCACACTGCGTCACGGGTACGCGGGTCGACCCACACCGGTTCCTGCGGGAAATCGAATCCGGCGCGCTTCATGTTGCCGAGAATGCTGATCGCGGCACCGGACTTGCCTTCCATCTGCTTGTACCCGACATTGTCGGCACGGCGGGTGAGCACGATCGTGAACAGCAGCAATCCAATCATCACGGCGAGAATCATCAGCGTGATCCACGAGACCCAACCCCAATGGAACACGATGCCGCAGATGATGCCCACGACGATCGGGGCGGCGAACACTGCGCCGGTGATCCATGGCAGCGCCTTGTCCTCGGCTGCCGTGAACTTGTAGATCGTGACGATCTGCTCGAACATTCCGCGTTTCTTTGGCTTCTCAGACTTCTCTTGCTGCGCCATGTATCCCTCTCTAGCTTGTTTCAACACGAATACGGGCAATGTATTTACTGTATCAGCATGCGCTGTCCCAATGTGACGGTTGCGTATCCGGCGAGGGGTCAGCGGGTGTGCAACGGTCGGCCATCGGCTTTGAGCAGCGTTTCCCCGAGCATCTCGCTGAAGGTCGGGTGCGGGTGAATGTTGCGCGCGGCAGCGCTCAATGGAACATGGTTGCCTATGATCTGCTGTGCCTCGGCGATCAGATCGCTGGCGTCGGGGGAGACGATATGCACGCCGAGCACATGAACGTCATCCGATTGATCTGCGGACTTCTTCCCGCTCACCACCGACACTGAACCGGATGCCCCGCTCATCAGCATGCGCGCGTTCGACATGACCGGGATGAGCGTTTCGGTTACGTCGACGAGCTCGGTGTCGGCCTTGGCTTCGCGCAGCGTGTAGCCGACGGAGGCGAATTCCGGGTTCGAGAACACAACGGTTGGGATCGTGTATTCGTCCACCGGGGAGGGATCGAGTCCGGCAATCGTTTCGGCCACCACATAGCCTTGTTGATATGCACGGTGTGCCAGTTGGTGCCCTGGGGTGATGTCGCCCAACGCCCACACATGTTCCCGGCTGGTGCGGCCGTAGGCATCCGTTTTCACCAAACCGTTCTCATCGAGCTCAATCGATGCCTTCGCGAACCATGCGCCGTCGGTATTCGGCACACGCCCGATGGCTGCGAGCGCCCACTCGGCGAATACCTCCTGCCCGTTGCCGTCTGCGTCCGTGTAATGCACGGTGACACCCAGATTCTCCCCAGTGTCGACCGCCGTGATGGCAGCGTTCGTCACGATCGTGATGCCCTGTCGCTTCAGTTCGCGCATCAGTATCTTCGCAGCCCGCCTGTCGGAGCGGGAGAGCACGATGTCGCCGCGCATGATGAGCGTGACGTCTGCTCCTGCGGAATTCCACATCGACGCGAATTCAAGCGCCGTGGCCCCCGAACCAATCACCACGGCGCTGTGTGGGAAGGAGTTGAGTGCCAGTGCTCTCGTCGAGTCGATGAGCACATGATTGAACGGCGCCACATCAAGCGGTTTCGGCCGTGAGCCGGTGGCGATCACCACATCGCCTGCGGTGACGTCGAGAGATTGCCCACCGTCCTTGAAATCGCCGTCTGCAGTGCGGATGCGGATCGTTTGCCCGCCCTGTGCCGGTCTCACATGGACATGGCCGTCCTCTACAACCGAGGCGATGCCCTGCACCATATGAACGCCGCGGAAGGTGAGCAGCGCGAGCAGTCCGTCGCGCATCGTCGAGACCGTGCCATCGCGGAACGCACGCAGTTTGCCGAAGTCGATTTCCTGCAGCTCGCAGTCTATGCCGATCTGTTCGCCGCGATGTATCGTGTCAATGGTGCGCGTTGCCGTGATGAGTGCCTTCGACGGAATGCACCCGCGGTTGAGGCATGTGCCACCCACCACATCGTCGCGTTCCACCAACAGCACTGATTTGCCCAGTTCCGCCGAGCGCAGCGCCACTGTGTAGCCGCCGGGGCCTGCGCCGATAATTACCACGTCGTAATGTTCACTCGTCATACGCTTCGTTCCTGTTTCGTTTGTTCCCATGCACGGCGACATTGGCCGTCATGCACGCTGCATACAGATTACTCGCCCAGCCCGCATGCCACAAGAGTGCAACAGGTGCTTCGGGGGATCTCTTTGGAAAACACTTTCCGTGGGCATGTGCAAGGCTGGTCGTAATGAAGGAGGGGAACGCATTGCGTTCCCCTCCTTGTATGTCTCGGATAGGGTGCGACTACTCCGGGAAATGCCCGCGCTTGGCATAGCGTGGTTTGGGCAGGCGCCAGCGGCGGAACTGGATGGAACGGCTCCACGCATAGGATCCGGTGCGCATGCCGCGTGCCACCGACTGCTCGCCGTACTTGGCGATGAGCAGTTTCTTGAGCTTGCGCCACATCACCACCTCGTCGATGACGATGGCGAACAGGTACAGGTATAGCAATGTCATGATGATAATCGACACGAGCGGTGACGGGAAGATCACGGTGAAGATGACCGAGGCGACGAGCATGACCAATGCGACGGGAATGAAGTATTCGCCGATGTTGAAACGCGCATCGATGTAGTCGCGGGTGTATATGCGCCATGGCAGGCGTTCGGCCTTCGGCATGTTGTTGAGGTCGCCGGTGCGCATCGCCTCGTACTCGCGGTTTTCACGCTCGCGCAGCTTCTGCTTGGCGAGCTTGCGCTGCTCCTTGGTGTTCTCGGGAACCAATGGGCGCAGATTCCTTGCCTCGGCATCCTTGCGCTTGGGGGTGGGGCGTCCCTTGCCCACGGTCGGCTCCGCAGGGGCCTGAGCCACGTCCTGCTTGCTTTCCGTCTCTTTCTTCTTGAACAAAGCCATAATCTGCTAGGGTACGGGCAACTCTCGACGCGAAATCGTGGGGAAAGCCGATTACAATGGCGTTGCGGAACCGGATTTCACACAATTTGGAATCCTCGGAAAGGACGGACATGATTTTGACAGCAGATCAGATTCGCGCACGCGTGGACGCCGATTGGCCGCAGATTCTGGGCGTGGTGGAGGACCGCATCGCATTGCGTCCCATCTCCGCGCATGGCATCAATGGGGAGCATATGCGCAAATCGGCGGAATATGTGGCGAACAAGCTTCGCGAGGTGGGCGTGGACGCCAAGGCTGTGCAGGCGCGTGACAAGGACGGCAATCCGAGCGCATGGGAGGTGATCGGCTCTCTGGAAGTCAATCCGAACGCCCCGACCGTGCTGTTGTACGCCCACCATGACGTGCAGCCTGTGCCCGACGAGAAGGAATGGGATACCGCACCCTTTGAGGCCACATTGAAGGGTGACAGGCTTTATGGCCGCGGCGCCTGCGATGACGCTGGTGGCATCGCGATCCACTACGGGGCGCTCAGGGCTCTGGGCGACCAGCTTGGCGTGAACATCAAGGTGTTCATCGAAGGTGAGGAGGAGATGGGTTCGGCGAGTTTCATCCCGTTCATCGAAGCACATCACGACGAATTCGACTCAGATGTGATCATCGTCGCCGATTCTGGCAACTGGGCGCCGGATGTGCCGTCGCTCACCACGAGCTTGCGTGGCAACGCCACCTGCGACGTGCATGTAAAGGTGCTCGGGCATCCGGTGCATTCGGGACAGTACGGAGGCCCGGTGCTCGACGCGAACACACTGGCCTCGATGCTCATCGCGAAGATGTATGACGAGAAGGGCGAACTGGCAATCCCGGGGCTTATGGAGGGCGAGCCGATCGGCGGCCTGCAGCGCGATCTGGATGAGGCCGACATGCGTGCGGCCGCCGGCGTGGTCGACTCGTTCACGTTGGTGGGCACCGGTTCGCTGGCGTCACGGTTGTGGACGAAGCCGAGCGCCACGGTGATCGGCTTCGACGCCCACCCCGTCAAGGACTCATTCAATGTGATCAGCCCCGAAACCACATTCCGGGTGAGCCTGCGCGTGGCGCCGCAACAGGACCCGCACGTGGCCATGGACGCGATGGTGGACTTCTTCGAGAAGAACGCGCCCTTCGGCGCCGAGGTGCACGTCGAACCGTTGGAAGCCGGTATGGGCTGGGCCATGAACCCAGACTGCGAGGCCACGCAGGACGCGCTCACATCGCTCAAGGAGGCTTTCGGCATCGACCCGGTGAACAAGGGGGAGGGTGGCTCCATCCCGTTCATTCCCGAACTGCAGAAGATTTTCCCCGACGCGCAGGTGTTGGTCACCGGCCCGGAGGACCCGATTTCGAACGCGCACAGCCCCAACGAATCCGTGAGCGTGTCAGGGTTGAGGAAGGACGTCGTTGCCGAGGCGCTGCTCCTTGATAAACTGGGCAGAGCATAAGTCCATGCCCTGTAGCGGCAAATGAGAGGAGACGCCATGTCGGTTGTATCAGCGGTGGTTTCGGTGTTGTTCGCAGCCTCGACGCAGGTCGGGTCACCGGTGTGCGCCGACATGGTCTGGTCTTCCCGGGTCAATGTTCTCCTAGCGACCACAACGACCACAATGGCCGCAATGGCCACAAGGGAGTGCCCTGCTTGGATGCATGCGTTGGGTTGGTGCTGATGCATCTGGTTGCACCATGCAGAAACGCCTGAAGAACATCGCCCACCCATTCCTCGCATTCATCATCGCGGCATTCTCCTTGGTCTTCGAATGCGATGTCTGGTTGTTCACACCACCAAAACAATGGTGGTTCATCAGTGTACTTATGCTTGCGCAGGCGCTCGCCATCAGCTGCTACTGGTCACCGGTCTGGTGTTCGGTCGCACTGCTTCTGCTCAATGGCGTAGGCGAATACGCCATTTCGGGGTATGCGCAGTTCACATCGTACTTCATGTTCCTGGCCGTGATACTGATCTGCTACAAGACGTCCAATCGCATCGCCGCGGCACTATGCCTGCTGATGATGTCGTACACCTGCCTAGAAACGATGATTCGACCAGGATCGTTCACCGGCTACGGGTGCCTGGCGTTCTGCATGATCTATGCCGTGGCGTCGACGATCGGCCGATACATGGCATGGGAGCAGCGACGGATGGAGCGCATGCGTGAGAGCGTGATGGTCGAAAGCCGCCTCAGGCAACTCGAGGCAAACCAGTATCTGGCCGCATATCTGCACGACGCATTGTCTCAGGAGTTGGCGCTCATCTCGATGGAGACGCAGCTGCACGCCGTCGACAAGAGCGTGCCCGACGAGGAACGCTGGCGGCGTGTGTCCGATTACACGCAGAACGCACTCGCGGACCTTCGCGGCATCATCACCCAACTGCGCGGCGACGGCGACTTCAAAAAGAATGGCGACGAGCCGGAGAATGTGGTGGCGCTGTTGCGGCGGGAGGCCGCCGCAGGTGACAGGCTGCTGCATGACCATGGATTCTCCGGCGAGACCGTGTTGGAATCGGCACAGGATGCAAACATGCATTCGTCGGAACTTTGCGGCCTGTTGAGCCTCATCTGTCATGAGCTCTATACGAACATGCTCAAGCATGCCGAGACCGCACGCCCATACCACGTCTCGATCTCGCTGTCTTCATCGCACGTATGCATCCGCTACGCCAATGGTATCGGCGAGCAGTCGGTGGCCGGCGGTGGCAACGGTTTGCGCTCGCTGCAATCGCTCATCACCTCGATGGGCGGCGACTTCTCGCATGATGCCGACGATGGTGGATGGAGCGGCACCGTCGAGATCCCGTTGCAGTAAGGGAGGGAAGTTTGAGAGTCACCCGAATGGCTTCCAAGCCTCCAATCTGGTCTGCAGCAGCGGGGATTTGTCCGATGCAAGGCAGGTGAGCATGGCGCTGTCATTCAAATCGAAGCTGAACCAATCGTCAGGCACGCTACCTGCCTTGGTGCCGTTCATATACGCCTCGAATTGCAGCCAATACTTGTTGATCGTGTAATCCTTGGGCATCAGATTCCCGCGGTGGAGGCAATCGATCAGCGCCACCTCCGGATCTCCGTAGAATTCGGGATTGCCCAGCTGGGTTTGATGCCCCAGGTCTATGGCAGAAACATGCAGATCCTTGCATTCGTCTATGTCCTCGTCCAATTTCCGGCTCTGCGCGTCAGACAGGCCTTCGGAGGAAACGCAGATGGGTGCGAAATATACTCCGTTGCTCTGGTTCTGCGGCGGCTTGGTGTACCCCGCTCCATTAGGCATTGCCTATAGGATTCCCACGCCGTGCTGTATGCCGCATACGGGATCTTCCCATCATGTTGCAACGCGGTGCGCAGCACTTTCTTCTGAGATTCGCCATACTGTCTATTGTTCAACATTGAGTCGATAAAATCTGTTGTACTACTTGCGAACTTGCCCGTGTCGGCCCCCGCCATGCTGTCGTCGGTCTTGGAGACATTCCCCGAGCAGGCTGATATGCTCAGGACACATGCGATGACGGCGATCAAAGATGGTATGCTGCGTGTTCTCTTCATTCATGCCCCTTTGCAGAACGGAAAGCCAAACACGATGCATCAACTATGGCCGATGTTCGGCTTCCCAAGGTGGTAAAGATGTCTATCGCAACGCTTTGATACGTGTCAGAACAAGCAAATGCCCATCCTAAGTCTCTCCACCATGAAGCACCCGATATGCGTGCCACAATCTGCGTGTTTTGTTGAGAAACGCCGTGGCGCGTCTTAGGAGGATAGTGGTGCGCCGCATTCGAAACCACATCAACAAAACGTGTAGACAGGTTGCGAAACGGAGACAAACCATGTAAGGCTGAAATCAGGCCATATCGACGAGGATGTGAGGAAACATGAAGCAGAAGGGGACAAGGCCACGCCGCGAACAGACCCGCGGTCGCAGTACCGCAGTGGTATGGGTGCTGCTCGCCGCCATCACCGCGGCCGCGCTCACGACAGGGGGCATGCGCGCTCTGGCTGCCCGATCGGGCTCCCACGATGCTCGGTATGCCTCATACCGTCGAATCGGCGCCTGCAAGCTCGCAGGAGTATTCCGGCACGCAACAGGTGAATGTGGTGCCCACCATCGCGGCCGACCGGCAGCTGCCCGGTAATGCCACCGGAACCGTGACCGAGAACTGGATGGCCGGCGAGCTGCGCTCCGGGTCTCGCGCCTATCAGGTGAACGACCGCACGGTAGTCGCTCTGCACACCGCAACACCGCTCTACCGCGACCTCAAGGTGGGCGACCGCGGCGAGGATGTGCGCTCGCTCAACGACGAACTGTCACGGCTCGGATACGACAGCGTGCCGCAATCCGGTGAATACAACCGGAACACCGGCAATGGCTGGCGCCAGCTCATGGTGGACGCCGGAAATTCGGATGGCGCTGGCGAAGACGACATGAACCTGCGGCTGTCGGACACGATGTGGATTCCCCCGGATTCGGTGAAGGTGCAGGGGTGGAGCGCCACTCGGGGCAGCGCGGTGCAGGCGGGAGCGCCGTTGGGCACCGTGCCGGGAGGGCTAGTGAGACTGGCGATCCGCGGTGGCAAACCTTCCGATGAAGGGCGCCCGCTCACGGTATTCGGCGTGGCTGCCCCGTTGGCGCCCGGTACCACCGACATCACGGACGGCGAACTGCTGCAGCGGATTGCAGCCACCGAAGGTTACCAAGGCAAGAGCGCTGAGGAACGCGCCGCCGGCATGGACCCAGCTCACGCTCAACAAGGCGATCCAGACCCTACGCGTGCCGGTCGGTTCGGTGTTCGGCATCAATGGGACCTCGGCATGCATCGCCACCGGCACGTTCGACAATCCCCATGTCGTACCGGTGCGCATCATCACCAGTGAACTCGGTGCGTCGCTGGTGCAGCCGTCGAGTGGTGGAGGAGAGGGCGTCGATCGCGTGCTGATTGGACCGCGCCTGGGTACCCTGCGCTGCTCGTGAACGTGGGGAGGTGAATGTGATGAGACTGGTGGTGCATGATCTGGGTCATAGATTTCCAGGCACCGATCTATTGTTCGAGCATCTTGATTTCAGTGTGGAACCGGGAACGACAGCCGCAATCTGCGGGCCGTCCGGTTGTGGGAAGTCCACGTTGCTGTCGATTCTGGCGGGCTGGGAGAAACCATATGCAGGCAGCGTGGAACGCGAGGGCATCGCAAGAACCGGCTGGGTGTTCCAGAACCCGGTGGGTGTGGCGCAACGCACCGCGCTCGATCACGTGGTGTTCCCGCTGCTCGCCAAAGGGCATGGACCGGCGGCAGACACAACCGCAGGCATTGGAAGCCATGAGGTTGTTCGATTTGGATTATGCGGCAGACCGTCGGTTCAGCGAATTGTCGGGCGGCGAGGCACAGCGTCTCATGCTGGCGCGGGCCGTATGCTCGAGACCCGACATGCTGCTCGTGGACGAGCCCACAGCTCAGCTCGACACGAGGACCGCGCATTCGGTGAGCCATGTGCTTGGCAACCTCGCGAACCAGGGCATGATCGTGCTGGTGGCGACGCATGACCCCGACACGAGGGACGCCTGCGCGCGTAATAGATCTGGCTTGCTATGCGCCCGCGGAGGACGAGGGAGAGTCGGCATGGGGCTCAGGTCAATATTCTCGGAGGCGATACGCAACATCGGCAGCGGTACGGCGCATGCCCTCGCGCTGTTCCTCGTAGTGCTGCTGGGCGGGGTGCTGCTGGGCGGCTATGAGGCCTACACTGTGGTGGCCATGGAGTGTGAGTCGCTGACGCGGGTGCGTGCCGTGGCCGATGTGGATTCGGTGATCGGCGGAACTGTCGACGGCAGCGCCTGCGACCGATTGACGCGAACCACCGACGGTGCAATTACGCAGGCTGGCGCCATGCGTGCCGGCGGCGAGATCACTGCATTGTCGACACCGAACAACGCATTGCAATCGTATGAGGTCACGCCAGGCATGTTGTCGCTGGTCGCCTCGAATGGAACCACCACTGACTCAATCGACATGTCGGGCATATGGGTGCCCACGGAAGTGGCGCGCGATTTTGGATTGACAATCGGTTCGACGCTGAGTACGAGCCATGGCGAGGCGATGGTTGCTGGGATCTATTCATGGCCCAATGATGGGCGTGATACACGGTTTGCCTATACGTTCTTGGTGCCCCGTGCGGCATCTCAGGGTACGTACAACGAATGCTGGGTGAGGCAATGGCCTCGGTCTGGGGCGGCGAGCAACCTGCTGTATTCCACGCTGGGGGTAGGCGAGGGGTCGGGGCAGGCTGGCGTGACCTCCCTCGACAAGGGATTTGACTCGCATTACGACCCATATGCCACGTATATGGGGCGTGTGACACATTGGATTCCCTACCTGTCCATACTCATCGGCGTGGTCATCGGTGTGCTTGCGGTGCGTGTACGGCGACTGGAATACGCCGCCGCGCTGCATTCGGGGAGTCGAAGCCGGCGCTGCTGCTCGGCATCTGCACGGAGGTGCTCGTCTGGGCCGGATTGGGAGCATTGAGCGCATGCGCGTTGATTTGTGCGTATTGTGCGCGCATGGCCATTGGTGACGTTGCGTCGGTGATGCTCGCCTCCTGCCGGGCGCCATTGGCCATGTGCTCCGGAACGTTCGTCGGCGCCATCGCCATGGAGATGACGGCGCGCCAATCGCAATTGTTCCTCTTGTTCAAGCGACGCTGAATGAGATGACGGTAGTCGCATCGCACCCAGGCTGTGCGCCCACATTGTGAGGGAACGTGCGGCGTCGGTCAGCGGTGTGCATTAGACTCGGCATCGACACGGGAGCTGGTGCAAAGCACCGGCTGAGAGAGGGTAACCTCGACCGATTGAACGTGAATCCGGGCAATGCCGGCGCACGGACGTCGCTCTACACCCGTGCCTGTATTCAAATAGGGAATTGAGAAAGGCACACATCATGTCAGCTTCTGTCATCGAAGCGAAACCGGTCCTCAAATGGCGTGTGGTCGATATCGCTGTCGCCTCGGTCATCGGCGTGGCTTCCGCGCTCATCTATTGGTTCGTGGCATTCGCCACAGCGGCACCGTGGTCGCTGCTCGAAGGCGTGGTGCCCGGGCTCGCCGGTATTTTCAACGGTCTGTGGCTGTTCGCCGGACCGCTCGCCGCAATCATCGTGCGCAAGCCGGGCGCCGCGCTCTATGCGGAGATCGTCGCCGGCGTGCTCGAGGCACTCATGGGCAACATGTGGGGAGGTGTCGAAACCTTCCTCATCGCATTGGTTCAGGGTCTGTTCGCTGAGATTGCGTTCGCCGTCTTCGCCTACAAAAAATGGAACCTCGGCGTCACCGTGCTCTCCGGCGCGTTGAGCGGCGTGGGTTGCTGGGGGTATTCGTTCTTCACCCACCTGCAGGCCATCGATCTGGGCGGCTCCTACGGCGTCGTGTATTTGATCACCACCGTGCTTTCCGGCGCGCTCGTCGCCGGCGTGGCCATGTGGTACCTGTATCTTGGCATCGCCAGAACCGGAGCGCTCGACCAGTTCGCATCGGGCCGTGCCGTGCGCGGCGCCAAGCATTGAGCTCAGCACCACAACTCTGAGGAATACCGGAAAGCACGTTATGACCACTGTGAAATCCGCCTGCGTGGAACCCACGACGGGCATCGCCCTGCAATTCGACCATTGGGGCTACCGTCATGCCTCGCGCAAGCATTTCGCGGTGCGCGGCCTGGATCTCAAGATTCATGCCGGTGAGCATGTGCTGCTCCTTGGAGCTTCCGGCATAGGCAAATCCACCATTCTCGAGGGGGCTGCCGGTCTGCTCGGTGACGAGACCGGGCAGACCGACGCATCCCGAGTGAACAATGCGGCGGAGGGAGAGCCTCCGGTTGCAGTGGAGGACGCCGACGGCGGCATCACCGAGGGGGCCATCCGAGTTGGTGGCATCGAGGTGCATGCCGCGCGCGGCAAGGTCGGGCTGGTGCTGCAGGATCCGGATGCACAGGCGATCTTCCAACGACTGGGGGATAACGTGGTGTTCGGGCCGGAGAATCTCAACGTGCCGCGTGATCTCGCATGGCAACGTGTAGATGAGGCCCTCAATGCCGTTGGTCTGGCCGGTGTACAGCTCGACCGTTCGGTCATGCACCTGTCGGGCGGCCAAATGCAAAGGCTCGCCCTCGCCGGTGCACTCGCCATGCGCCCGGAGGTGCTGCTGCTCGACGAACCAACAGCCAATCTCGATCCCGATGGCGTGGTGCAGGTGGTCGGCGCGGTGGATGACGTGCTCCGGCAGACGCATGCGACGATGGTGCTTGTGGAGCACCGCGCCGACCGGTGGATCGACATGATCGACCGTGTGGTGGTGCTCGGTCTCGAGCGCACCGACGACACCCGGCAGGTCGGCAACAGCGGCGAGGAGAGCGAGATCGCCCGCACGAACTTCCGAAACACCGTGGTCGTGGCGGATGGCACACCTGACGAGGTGTTCCACAACACCGACATCGACTTCAACGAACTCGGAATCTGGGTGCCGGAGCGGTATCGTACAGCAGAGGACGAGATCACGCGCATCCACACGGTGGATGAGCCCGAATATGCTCCACAGACAGGTCTGCCCGAAGTGCTGCTCTCCACGAAGGAGCTCGGCATCGGACGTGACGGCAACGCCATCGCCGAACACATTAACCTGGACTTCCACCCAGGTCAGATCACCGCACTCGTGGGGGCGAATGGGGCAGGGAAATCCACGTTGTCGCTCACGCTGGCGGGATTGCTCAAACCGGTGGAGGGTGAGGTCATCGCCCATGACGGGCTCGCAGGCGAACTCGACAAGGTGTGGCCCATCGACTGGACGTCACGTCAGCTTGCCTCGCGCATATCCTACGTGTTCCAGAACCCCGAGCACCAATTCGCCTGTTCGAGCGTGCTCGACGAGGTCATGCTCGGCCCACTGCGCACGGGAATGGCTGAGGAGCAGGCGCGCGCACGGGGCATGGACCTGCTCAGGAGATTCCATCTCGACCAATACGCGCACGTCAACCCGTACACGTTGTCCGGTGGCGAGAAACGCAGACTCACCGTCGCCTCCGCACTCGCCTCCGCACCGAAGGTGCTGCTGTTCGACGAACCGACCTTCGGACAGGACAGACGTACCTGGATGCAGATTGTGCGGCTGATCCACGATTTGCGTTCCGACGGCGTGAGCATCGTCGTCGTCACCCACGACCGTGAGCTCGTCACCGCATTGGGCGCACGGGTGGTGGAGCTCGTGCCGACCCGCAATCCGCAGGGCCTTGGCGACGACGTTGCTGCGACCATCGCCGCTCGTCTGGCATCGCCCCAGGATGCGGTGGATACCACACTTGTGCCGGTCAGCCAAGTGAACGAGCGTGTGGAGGAGGCCAAACCGGCGAGCCGTTCGCGGTTCCTTGCCTCAATCAATCCCGTATACCGCCTGTTTGGAGCATTCCTCGCCTCGCTGCCGTTGCTGGCCAGTCTGGACTGGGTTTCGGCAAGCGTGGCGCTCGGCTTGGAGTTCGTGGTGCTCATGGCCATCGGCTTCACGCCGTGGCGCATCGTGCGTTCCACCTGGCCCATCTTCATCGGTGCGCCCGGCTCGGCCCTTGCCGTGCTGCTGTATGGCAAGTCCGGCGGCGACACCTGGTGGCAATGGGGGTGGGTGAACATCACCGACCGATCCGCCGAGCTTGCGTTGGCCACTGCGCTGCGCATTCTCGCGATAGGTATTCCGGCCATCATCGCGGTGCTCGGCATCGATGCGACCGATCTGGCGGATGGCTTCAGCCAGATCCTGCATCTGCCGGACCGTTTCGTATATGGCGGTTTGGCGGGCATGAGACTGTTCTCGGTGCTGCAGGACGACTGGACCGCGCTCACCGCCTCCCGCCGTTCGCGAGGTCTCGGCGACGACAGTGCGGTGGCATCGTTCTTCCCGCAATCCTTCGCATTGCTTGTGCTCTCGATTCGCCGTTCCACCACCCTGGCGGTTGCGATGCAGGCGCGCGGGTTCGGCGGCACCGCACCACGAAGCCATGCGCGCATGAGCCATGTGCATGCCCGCGACTATTGGTTCCTTGCCGGATGCCTGCTCATCCCAGTCATTGCATTAGCAAGTGCGGCATTCGCCGGCACCTTCAGCTTCATGGGGAATTGACGCACTGCTATTCTCGCGATTCCGCAGGGAGTAGGCAAAGACCGCGCGGCGCATGTCGTGCGGTCTTCGCATATTTCAGATCTCAATCACGCTTGCTCAATTGGAATACGCGGTCGGATCGTTCGGCAATCTGGGGTGAATGCGTCACGATGATCACGCATTTGTTCTGCTCATGCGCGAGTTCAATAAAGATGCGCATGATGTCGTCCTGCGTGGCAGGGTCGAGATTGCCGGTCGGCTCGTCGGCGATCACCACTTGCGGGTTCGTGCTCAATGCGCGGGCAATTGCCACGCGCTGCTGTTCGCCACCCGACAGATGCAGGATGCGCTCGTTTGCATACCGTTCGGGCAAATGCACCTGCTTGAGCAGATCGAGTGCAATGTCGCGCTTCGGCCTGTCGAATCTCTTGCCGCTCGCGTCCATCGTGAGCATGATATTCTCAAGCACGGTGAGGCCGGGCAGCAGATTGAAACTCTGGAAGATCACGCCGATGTCGCGGCTGCGGTAGCAGTACCGGTCCATCTTCGCCAGATTGTGCCCCTCGAACAGCACCTCGCCGCCGGTGGGTGTGGTCAATCCGCTGATGAGCGACAGCAGCGTGGTTTTGCCGGCGCCTGACGGGCCGACGATCGCAGTCACCGACCCGCTGGGGAAGGTGTAATTGATGTCGGAGAGCACATTGCGTCCTCCTTTGGCGTAGGCATAGCTCACATCCTTGAGCTGCAGAATCGGCACGGACGTCTCGCCGTCCGCCATGGCGCTATGTGTGGTGGGTGTTTCGGTTTCGGTATGCATGGTCATCGATGTTCCATTCTGTTAGGTGTGTGGGGATTCCCGTTCATGAACGGTCTGCGAGAATCTGCAGTGGCTCGTAGCGCATCACGAATATCGCCGCGGTGAGGGAAGCGAGAAGCGTGAGCGCCGATCCGATGAGCAACATCCATCCGATGGTCGCCCAGCTCACCGTCGCATTCACCTGTTTAATCGCATTCGATGCGTGCTGCAGGCCTTGCGGCATGCCGCTTTGAGGCTGCTTCCCCTCGTTCGGTACCGCGGATTCGCCCTGGGTATTGTCGGTATTCGGTTTCGCGGACTGAGCGTTGCCGTCCGGTGCTGCGCCGGGGGCACCTTGCATATCGCGTCCGAACTGTGCTCGCCGGGATTCCTGCTGTGATTGTTGCGAAGCCACCTGCGAGGAGAGCAGCGCATCCGATACCGGCACGGAGGTCGCCGCCCCTATTCCGGTTCCGACGATGAGTCCGATGAGTACAACGGTGAGCAGCTCGACTGCGAACTGTGCGGCCACCTTCCACTTCTTCACGCCGATGGCGGTGAGCACGCCGATCTCGTATTTGCGCTCGCGAATGTTGAAGATCGTGAGGATCACCAGTACAACCGCACCCACTGAAAGCACGACGATGAGCATCGTCCTTGCGAATTTGGAAAGATTGTCGATGGGCACGAGTGACTGCCCGTACTGTTCGACGTCCATCGATGAGACGGTGTAGTCGTCCGAGAGTCCCGCTTTCCTCACATCCTCGGTGAATCTGTCGTAGTCCGCCTTGCCGTCGAAGACGTATGTGAAGCTCAACTGTGCGGCGGAGGTCTCACGCGTATTGCCCTTCGAATCGGTGATGCTCAGGGTTTTCGTGCTGTCGAGACCGATCTTGCCGAGTGTGGCGGCGGACATATAGATTGCGTTGGCGGCGTCATTCGCGCTCGACGCCATGGGGCCGCCCATCGGCATGTTCGATTCCTGCGTGTTCGAATAGATGCCCGCCACGGTGAACGTGTAGGTCTTCTTCGAATCGGAGATGTTGGCGAGTTTGAACGTGCTGCCAACCTTGAGATTGTTCGCGTCGGCAAGCGTCTTCGAGACGAGCACAGGATTTCCGTCGGAAGCATCATAATCGAACGCTTTGCCGGAGTTCATGGTGAACGAGCCGTTCGGTGCGTTCACCAGTGCCTCGTCGCTGGAGAAGCCCACCAACGAGAAGTCGCCTGTGGTCATGGCCGGGCCGCCGTTCTGACCGCCCATGTCCCGCGGCATGTCATTCGGCATGGCGCCCTCGGTTCCGGCTCCTGCGGTCCCGGTATCGGTTCTTGAATTGGCGTTGTCTGAGGATTCCTGCGAGGAACCGTTGTTCGTGTCGACCGCTTCGATTCCTCCGTCCACTGCAGCTGCGGAACTCGTCTCGATGTAATACGAGCTGCTCACGCCGTACTCGGATTTCGCGTACTGTTCATAGTCGCCGAGCGTGAGTTGCTTCTCCTACGTGGCCTTGCCGAAACTGCCCATATCAGGCTTCTGCCCGGAGGAGTTCGCGGATTGCATGATCTTGTTTCGGTCCAGCGAGATCTGCGCGCCGATCGTCGTGTTCTCCAACGCAGAGGCACGGGCGCGTTGTGCCGCCTGAACAATGGCGAAGCCGATCGTCGAAGCGGCGGCGATGATCGTCGCCACGATGATGATCAGCACACTGCGTCCTTTGTTGCGCCATAGATTCCGTATGGCGTTGTGCACAATGAACATGACTCTCCTTATGCAAAACACAAATATCGGAATGGTGTGCATTTGCCCATAGCGTATCCGGTGCGGGTTGTGAGGAGCGGCAAACGCGCTGGCATCTTCCCGTATGTTTACTGGGAGCTTTCTGAAAATGGGCACCGCGCGCTACGCTGGCGGTATGCCCATAGATCAGCAGGTACTCACGAACACCAAGGCGGAACGTATCCGTCGCATATCCGAACTCACCAACCGAAAGCACCGTCAGAAGGCGGGGAAGTTCCTCATCGAAGGGCCGCAGTGCGTTCGCGAGGCGCTCACATGGCAGCCACAGATCATTCAAGATGTCTATGTGCGCACCGATGGGGCGGATCCGGATTCCCCGATCGCCTCGACCGCGTTGGGCAAGCTTGCCGGTGAGGCGATGGAGGAGCGGATCCATGTGCACAAGATGACGCAGGAGGTGGAGCACAGGGTTTCCCATGATGCCCAGGGGGTGTTTGCGGTTGCCGACCTGAATTCCTGCCGTGACCTGCTTGGACGGGTTCCGCAGACTCCCCATCCGTTCCTTGCCGCATTCTGGCAGATGCGCGACCCCGGCAATGCAGGCACCGTGATCCGCAGTGCCGACGCCGCTGGTTGTGACGCCGTCGTTCTGGTGGGCGATTGCGTGGACATATTCAATCCGAAAGTGATTCGTGCCACCACCGGCTCGTTGTTCCATCTGCCGGTGCTTGCTATGGATGAGCGGGCGTTCTTCGACCTGTGCAGGGAGCGCGATACCACCGTGCTGGCCGCAGACGTGTACGGCACCGAGGGCAAGCCTCCGGTGAGTCTGCCGGATCTGCTGCGCAACAGAGAGTTGGTCGAGGGGTCCAAGGCCGTGTTGTTCGGCAATGAGGCCCGTGGCCTCACCACGGAACTGCTTGACGAATGCGCGATGAGCGTCTCCATTCCGATCTACGGGAAAGCCGAATCGCTCAATCTGGGAACCAGTGCGGCGGTGATGCTCACCACGTTGGCCATGTCGAGTCGTATTGAAACAATGGGAAGTCGGTAAACCGTTGGAATGATGCGACTTTCTCTATTGTCGCAACAGGGTTTTGCATATGTGTGCACGATGTAGGAAAGGGTTCTTGTGGCAGAAGGCATAGTATTCGACGCCGATGCGGTGTCCAAAGACATCGCCGAAGGCATCGCCGCGATACAACAGGCCTCCACGATGGAGGAACTGAAAGCCATCAAAGCGAAGTACGCGGGTGCAAATTCCGCGATGACGAGGGCCAGCAAGGCGATCGGCTCGTTGGCGAAGAACGAGAAGAAGGAAGCCGGCAAGGTCATGGGCAAGCTGCGTGCCGATTTCGGCCGTGCCTATGGCACGAAGGAGGCCAGCGTGAAGGCGGCCCAGGAGGCTGCCGAGCTGGCCGCTGAAACCGTCGACATGACGTTGCCGATTCGCCGCAAGCCGCTTGGTGCCCGCCATCCGCTGCCCAAGCTCATGGAGGACGTCGAGGACTTCTTCGTGGGCATGGGATGGCAGATTTCGGACGGCCCTGAGGTGGAGACCGAATGGTTCGACTTCGATGCGCTGAACTTCGGTCCGGACCATCCGGCGCGCCAGATGCAGGACACCTTCTATGTGAAGGGCAACCAGTCCAAGGATGCCGCCGGTTTTGTCGGCTCCAACATGGTGCTGCGCACGCAGACGTCGTCGGATCAGGTGCGCGGGCTGATCTCCCATGGCGTGCCGCTGTACATCGCATGCCCGGGACGAGTGTTCCGCACGGATGAACTCGATGCCACGCACACCCCGGTGTTCCATCAGGTCGAGGCGCTGGCGGTGGACAAGAACCTCACCATGGCAGATCTCAAGGGCGTGCTCGACAAGCTCGCCGTCGCGATGTTCGGTCCGGAGGCCAAGAGCCGCCTGCGCCCGAGCTACTTCCCATTCACCGAGCCGAGCGCCGAACTCGATCTGTGGTTCCCCGACAAGAAGGGCGGCCCCGGGTGGATCGAATGGGGCGGCTGCGGCATGGTCAACCCGAATGTGCTGCGTTCAGCCGGCATCGACCCGGACATATATACCGGATTCGCTTTCGGTGTGGGCGTGGAGCGCACGTTGCTGCTGCGCCATGACATCAACGATATGCACGATCTCGTCGAGGGTGATGTGCGTTTCAGTGAACAGTTCGTGATGGGGGAGTGAGAATATGCCAATGGTAGATATGGGCTGGCTGCGTGAGCATGTGGCCGTGCCGGAGAACGAGACCTATGAGGAACTCGCCCGTGACCTGGTGCGGGTCGGCCTTGAGGAGGAGGAGATCCACACCAGCAACGTGACGGGTCCCATCGTCGTCGGCTATGTGGTGGACGCCACCCCTGAACCGCAGAAGAACGGCAAGGTCATCAACTGGTGCCATGTGGATGTCGGGGAGGAATACAACGACGTCGACGAGCATGGCAATAAGGTGCCACGTGGCATCATCTGCGGCGCGCCGAACATGAAGGCCGGCGAGAAGGTCGTCGTCACACTGCCTGGCGCAGTGCTGCCAGGTAATTTCAAGATTGAGCCACGCAAGACCTATGGGCATATCTCCGACGGCATGTGCGCTTCGGAACGTGAGCTTGGTTTGGGCGACAGCCATGACGGCATCATACTGCTGCGCGATTATGGCTTCACGCCTGAGGAATACGAGGCGTTGCAACCTGGCGACGATGCCATGCACCTGCTGCATCTCGACGAGCCGATTCTTGAGATCAATGTGACCCCCGACCGCGGCTATGCCTTCTCGTATCGCGGCATCGCACGCGAGTTCCACAACTCCACCGGGGCGGAGTTCACCGATCCGGTGGCCGCCTTTGAAGAGCGTGCGCCACAACTTGAGGACCAGAACGGTCAGACGCACGACATCGATGTGATCATCGATGACGACAATCCGATCCATGGTGTGGTCGGATGCGACCGTTTCTATGTTCGTGCGGTTCATGACTACAAGCCGGGCAGCCCGACGCCGAATTGGATGCGTCACCGTCTGTCGCGAGCGGGGATGCGTTCGTTGAGCCTGCCGGTCGATGTGACGAACTACGTCATGCTCGATCTGGGGCAGCCCATGCATGCGTACGACCTCGACAAGATCAGCGGGCCGATCGTCGTGCGTCGCGCCAAGGCTGGTGAGACGCTGGTCACATTGGATGGCAAGAAGCATGACCTAGATCCCGAGGATCTGCTCATCACCGATTCCCCGAATGGTGAGCAGGGATCGCGCATTCTCGGCATCGCCGGTGTCATGGGTGGAGAATATGGCGAGGTGACGGACGAGACCACGAACATTCTGCTTGAGGCAGCGCATTTCGACCCGATCACCGTGGCACGCTCTGCACGCCGCCATAAGATTCCCTCAGAAGCCTCCCGCCGCTTTGAACGCGGGGTGGACACCCAGATCCAACCCGCTGCGGCTCAGATGGCCGTCGACTTGCTCACCAAATACGGTGACGCGAAGGCCAGCGACACCCCGCGAGACGTGAACAACGTCAAGCGTGGCCATCCGATCGCCTTCAAGGCCGGAGAGGTGAAGCGACTGACCTCGCTCGATCTTGACATCAACAAGATCAGCGATATCCTCACCGATATCGGATGCAGTGTCGCCGGAGGTGGCAATGGCGAATTCTCGGTGACGGCCCCCAGTTGGCGCCCCGATCTCACCGCAGCCTGCGATCTGGTGGAGGAAGTGGCCCGTATCTATGGGTACGACCGTATTCCTGTACGAGTCCCGCATGCCCCGGTGGAAGGCCATGTCGGACTCACCGACGATCAGCTGCACAAGCGTCAGGTGGCCGACGAGCTTGCCGAATATGGTCTGGTGGAAGTGCTCAGCTATCCGTTCGTGGGCAAAGCGGACTTCAAGAACTTCCAGATCGACTCGGAAGAGGTCGAAAAGGTGAGCGTCGAGATAGTCAATCCCCTCGCAGGCGATCGCCCGTTCCTGCGTCGGCAGGTTCTGCTCACGCTGGCGACTACGGTGCAACGAAACCTGCACCGCGGTCTCGAGAACATCTGTTGCTATGAACTTGGGCATGTATATCTGGCAGATCCTGAAGCTCCTGCCGTTCCGGCTCTCCCCGGCGCACAGCGCCCCAGCGACGATCAGCTCTCGGCTCTTGATGCAGGGTTGCCCGAGCAGCCGCTGCACGTTGCGGCCATTCTCACCGGCAATGCCGAGGACGATGGATGGTTGGGCGACAAGCGTCCTGTGGATTGGACGGATGCCGTCGAGGCTGTGCATCGCATCGCCGATCGTTTGGGTGCGAAGATCGTGCTCGACCAGTCGGACGGTGACAAGGCAGGTGCCCAATGGCATCCGGGTCGCGTCGCGCGCATCATGTCCGGCGACACCCCGGTCGGTGTTGTAGGTGAGCTTCACCCGAAGGTGGACGATGCACTCGGTTTCCCACGCCATAGCGCCGCATTCGAAATCGATCTGACCGCTCTGTTCTCCACTCTGAGCAACAAGCCGGTTCAGGCGAAGCCGATCTCCACCTTCCCGCCGGTCAAGCAGGATTTGGCGTTCACGGTGCCGACCTCGGTCACGGCGCACGAACTCACCGAGACGATTCGTCAGGCGGCGGGCGATGTGCTGGAATCCATCGAGCTCTTCGATGTGTACACGGGCGATCAGGTGGGGGACGGCAAGAAGTCACTGGCCTATGCCGTCACATTCCGTGCACCGGATCGCACGCTCACGTCGCAAGACAGTGAGGAAATCCGACAGCGTATTGTTGAGAAGACGGCTACACTTGGTGCGCAGTTGCGTGCTTAGCGTCGGCAGGCATCCCAGCATATGAAATGAGGTAGGGAAATGAGCGAACAAGAGCAGCATGACACCTCCAACGGTGTTCCGAACGAGCCGAACGACCAGCATCATGCTGCTCCGACCGCCCACGGCGAACGCCATGCAATCAATCCGGATGCCGCACAGGACGATGTGAGGGGGCTGGTGCTCGATGGGCGTTTCGACGACGACCCGCCGAGCGTCGGTTCCTCCAATGGCCTGGAGTACGGCGCTTTGGACAGCCAGTTCCCTGCCACCTATGATCCGTATATCTACGGGCATCCGGACACTGACGATGCTTTGGGGGCAGCCGCTGCGCGAGCCCAGGCCCAGCGGGGGAACGAGTATGGCCAGCCGTCCCAACAGAATGCCTACGGACAGCAGGCCGGACTGCCGTACCAGACCCAGAACCAGCCCGGTTCCGGACGTCAGGGCAATGGAGGACGAAACCAGCCGCCATTCAATCTGAACGACCCAAGCTTCATCAACAGCATGAACCAGATGAACCCGGACGACCCCAATCAGAATCCGCTGTATGGGCACTGGGATCCGGGCGCCATCATCGCGTTCGTGTTCGCGCTGATTCTCCCGTTACCGGTGCTGCCGGCGCTCTTCGGATGGTTCAGCATGCGTCGCACGAAAATCTACCATATGAAAGGCTATGGATTGGCTGTGGCGGCGCTGGTGATCAACGTGCTCTATACGATCATGTGGCTGTACTTCCTTGTCTCAGGTGTCTCACCAACTGAATATCTCAACCAAATGTTGAATACTTTGAATAATGGTTCCGGTGGATCTGATTCCGTAAAAGCCTAGTATTCCAGTGGTTAAATCAACTTTGCCCATATTCTGACTTCATTCAGACATGCATGTTTATGCAATGTACTGTATATTTGTTAGGATATGGGCAAAGTTGTAATGACGTCGGCATGGGAGAAGAGCATATGACGAAATACACGGTTGCCGTGGCAGGGGCTACGGGCTATGCCGGAGGGGAGGCGTTGCGGATCCTGGCCGCCCATCCGGCCTTCGAGGTCACGGCGGTGGCTGGCCATTCGTCCATAGGGCATCGACTGGGGGAATACCAGCCACATATTCCGCAACTCGCGGATCTCATTGTGGAGGACACTACGCCAGCCGTGCTCGACGGCCATGACGTGATCGTCCTCGCGCTGCCTCACGGAGCCTCAGGAGCCTTGGCGGCGCAGCTTGACGATGACGCGGTGGTGGTCGATCTGGGTGCGGACCATAGACTTGAGCGGCAGCAGGCGTGGGACGACTATTATGGGGGAGATTTCTACCAGCATTGGACCTATGGCATGCCTGAGCTCATTCTTGGAATCGGTTCCGACGGCAAGTATGTTCGCCAGCGCGACGAACTCACCGGAGCCAAGCGCATCGCCGGTCCAGGGTGCAACGTGACGGCTACCACGCTGGCATTGCAGCCTGCGATTGCCCAAGGGCTCGTCGATACGAAGAGCATTGTCGCCGATCTGGCCGTGGGGTATTCCGGCGCGGGCAAGAACCTCAAGCGCACCAATCTGCTCGCTTCGGAGGCCATGGGGTCGGCGTCGCCGTATTCGGTGGGCGGAACACACCGGCATATTCCGGAGATACTGCAGAATTTCGCCCATGCAGCCGGACTTGGTGCGTCACAGGCCGATATGTTCTCGCTTGCGTTCACCCCCATTCTCGTGCCGATGTCACGTGGAATCCTGGCCTCGGTGAGCGCAAAGCTCACCGATGAGGCCCTCGCGCTCACCGATGAACAGATCCATGACATCTGGGTGCAGGCCTATGAAGGTCAGGAATTCATCTTCGTGCTGGATCCCGGCGTCATGCCGGCCACCCAGAACGTACTCGGGTCGAACGCGGCCCATGTGCAGGTCGCTGTCGATCGACGATCCGGCACACTGCATGCCTTCACCGCCATCGACAACCTCAACCGGGGGACGGCGGGGCAGGCCATTGAATCGTTGAACATCGCATTCGGACTGAATGATGCAACAGGATTGAGCAAGATTGGAGTGGCACCGTGAGCGTTACATTCGCAAAGGGATTCGAGGCGGCTGGTGTGGTTGCCGGCATCTCCTCGCAGACAGGCAAGCAGGACGTCGCATTGGTGGTCAACAACGGGCCGCTCAATGCCGCGGCAGGCGTATTCACCTCGAACCGTTTCTGTGCGGCACCCGTGCAGTGGTCCCGCAAGCAGGTTTCAGACGGAGAGCTCAAGGCGGTCATTCTCAATTCCGGAGGCGCCAACGCCTGCACGGGAGAGGAAGGGTACCAGCAGACGGTGCGCACCGCGGAAGCCGTCGCGTTGATGATGCATGTGGAGCCGTCGGAGATAGCCGTGTGTTCCACTGGCCTTATCGGTGAACTGCTGCCTCTCGACAAAGTGATCGAAGGCGCGCAGAAGGCCTTTGACTCATTGGATTCCAGCGCCCAGGCAGGCAGTGATGCGGCTCATGCGATCATGACCACCGACACGAAGCCTAAAACGGTGAATCGTCTGGGGTCGAATGAATTCCGCATCGGCGGCATGGTGAAGGGATCCGGCATGATCGCCCCGCAGCTGGCCACAATGCTATGCGTGATCACCACCGATGCCGTCGTCTCGGCAGGTCAGCTGCAGGCCGCCCTCACCGCCGCCGTCGATCGTAGTTTCAACCGCATCGATGTGGACGGTTGCATGTCGACCAACGACACCGTGCTGCTGCTGGCATCGGGTGCCTCGGGAATCACTCCGGACCCCGACGAATTCAACGGCTTGGTGGCCGATTGTTGCTCCAGTCTCGCGAGGCAGATCATCGGTGACGGAGAGGGCGCCAGCCATGACATTCGAATCCGGGTCACCGGTGCGACCAGTGAGGATGCCGCATTGGCGTGCGGGCGAGCGGTTGCCGCATCGAACCTGCTCAAGTGCGCCATCAGCGGCAATGACCCGAACTGGGGTCGTGTGGTCAGTTCCCTCGGCACCGTTCCCGCCGATGTGGCCCCGTACGATCCGAACGAGGTCTCAGTCACCATCAATGGCGTGAGAATCTGCGCCAATGGCGGTCCGGACCGGGACCGGAGCGAGGTGGACATGACGCTGCGCGAGATCGACATAGACATCGACCTGAACGCCGGGGAGAGCGAAGCTTGCGTGTGGACCGACGACCTTACCCACGAATATGTACATATCAACGCGGATTACGAAAGCTGAGTGTGACTCATGGCAAGCCCGTTGCGCGGACCCGGGTATCATCTCGATGTGCATACCGATCTGGGGCCCGATCAGAAAGCGGAGGTACTCATTGAGGCACTCCCATGGCTGGAGGAGTTCTTCGGCAAGACCATTGTGATCAAGTACGGCGGCAATGCCATGGTGAACGACCACTTGAAGGAGTGCTTCGCCGAAGACATGGTGTTCCTGCGTCAGGTGGGCATCCACCCCGTGGTCGTGCACGGTGGAGGCCCCCAGATCTCCCAGATGCTCAAGGCGTTGGGCATTCATTCGGAATTCAAGGGCGGCCTGCGCGTGACCACTCCGGAGGCGATGGATGTGGTTCGCATGGTGCTCACCGGCAAGGTGTCACGCGAGCTCGTCGGGCTCATCAATGCCCACGGACCTTTGGCGGTGGGTCTTTCGGGTGAGGATGCGGCCCTGTTCTCGGCCAGCCAGCGCAAGCCGATCATCGACGGCGAACCCACCGACATCGGTTTGGTGGGCGATGTGGTGGGGGTCGATGCCTCCGCCGTCGTCGACCTCATCCATGCCGGTCGCATCCCCGTCGTTTCCTCCGTGGCCCCCAACGAGGACGATGCCACCGAGGTGCTGAATGTGAACGCCGATTCAGCGGCAGCCGCGCTGGCCTCGGCTCTGGGTGCCCATAAGCTCGTGATCCTCACCGATGTGGACGGCCTGTATGCCGACTGGCCCGACAAGAACTCGCTGGTCGGACGTATCGGCGTCGAGGACCTACGGGATCTGCTGCCGGAATTAGAATCCGGCATGCGTCCCAAGATGGAGGCCTGTGTACGGGCCATCGATGGAGGCGTGCAGCAGGCCCATATCATCGACGGCCGTAAGCCGCACTCCATTCTCAATGAGATTTTCACCACCGCCGGTGTGGGCACCATGGTGGAGCCCGGCGAGGGCATGGAATTAAGGAGCTCCTATGACCTCTGAACAAATTGATCTGACGCATGACACCGAACTGATCGGCGAATACGAGCAAGTGCATATGCATGTGTTCGGCACGCCGCTTCGAGTGCTCGATCATGGCCAGGGCACCCATGTTTGGGACGTCGATGGCAACGAGTACCTTGATTTCCTTGCCGGAATAGCCGTCAACTCCATTGGGTACGCACACCCCGCGTGGATCGAGGCCGTGTCCGCTCAGGCCGCCCAGGTCGCCCATGTGAGCAACTATTTCGCCACGAGACCACAAATCTCCTTGGCTGCCAAGCTTGTCGAACTCGCCGGTGCGCCACAGGGCTCCCATGTGTATTTCGGCAATTCGGGGGCGGAGGCGAATGAAGCGGCGTTGAAGCTCGCCAAGCTCTATGGCCGCAGTCTGGGTGCCGATAAGCCGTACCGTATTATCGCCCTGGAACACGGATTCCATGGGCGCACCATGGGCGCGCTTTCGGCGACCTGGAAGCCGGCGATTCGAGAACCGTTCCAACCGTTGGTGCCAAATTTCGAATTCGTGCCGGCCAATGATCTCGATGCGATGCGTGCTGCGTTCGAGGCGACAGATTCGGGTCCGGTGGCGTCCGTGATCATGGAGCTCATTCAAGGCGAGGCCGGCGTGCTGCCGCTGGATCCTGAATTCGTACGCGGTGTGAGGAGTCTGTGCGATGAACATCACGCCAAGCTTATCGTGGATGAAGTCCAGACCGGCATGGGGCGCACCGGCAAGTGGTTCGCCTTCCAACGCGACGATCTCGGAGGCATTACGCCGGACATGGTCACGTTCGCGAAAGGTGTGGCCGGCGGATTCCCGATGGGAGGCATGATTGCCTTTGGCGAGGAGCTCAGCAACCTGTTCTCGCCAGGCACCCACGGTTCCACCTTCGCGGGCAATCCGTTGGGGGCAGCTGCCGGACTGGCGACGATCGGTGTAATCGAACGTGAGGATTTGCTCGTCAACGCCGAGGCGCGCGGGGAACAGTTGCGGCGGCAGATTCGCGCATGCGGCAATCCGCTGTTCGAATCCGTGCGTGGCCGTGGGCTGCTCAACGCGATCGTGCTCACACATCCCTGCGCGCATGCGGCAATGGATTGGGCACTGGAGCACGGGCTCATCATCAATGCCGTGGCACCTAACGCCCTACGTCTCGCACCGCCGCTCGTGGTGAGCGAGAACGATGTTGACGAGGCGGTCCACGTACTGGCTGCGATCCCCTCCGACCTGCCCAATGACTGAAATACGCTAGCGACCCACGCCAGTGGGCGCATACGATTATCTGAGCATCGGTAACCAATCTCTATAGCAAAGGAAGTGTTGCAATGGGCGAACTGCGTCATATGCTGCGCGACGACGACGTGAACCATGAGGAGCAGAAGCAGATTCTCGAACTCGGCATGAAATTCCGTGCCGATCGGTTCTACCATCGACCCTTCGAGGGCCCTCAGGGTGTGGCGGTGATCTTCGACAAGCCAAGCACCCGTACGCGTTCCAGCTTCTCCATCGGCGTGGCTGAGTTGGGTGGTTACCCCCTGGTCATCGACAAGTCCGGTTCGCAACTTGGCCGCGGAGAGCCGGTTGCCGACACCGCCGAAGTGCTGACACGCATGGCCTACGGCATCGTGTGGCGCACGTTCGAGCAGTCCCGTGTCGAACAGATGGCACGTGTCGCCACTGTGCCGGTGGTGAATGCGCTGACCGACGAGTTCCATCCCTGCCAGGTGCTCGCGGATTTCCTCACGCTGGCGCAGTTCAAGGGCGGCGTGGACAATCTGGAGAATCTGAAGATCGCCTATGTGGGCGATGCCGCGAATAACATGTCGAATTCATACCTGCTTGCGGGCGCGGTCGCCGGCATGGATGTGCGTGTCGCAGGGCCGAACGGCTACCTGCCGGACCAGAAGATCGTCGAGGATGCCCAGGCCATCGCCGAGACCACGGGTGGCAGCATCATGGTGACCGTGGATCCAGAGCAGGCGGTCGACGGTGTGGATTGCATCTTCACCGATACCTGGGTCTCGATGGGAGAGGAAGCCGAATACGCGATTCGCTCGAAGCCGTTCTGGCCATATCAGGTGAACGAACGTCTCATGGGTCTGGCCAAGCCGGATGCGCTCTTCCAGCACTGCCTGCCTGCATATCGCGGCAAGGAGGTCACCACTGGTGTCATCGACGGACCGCAGTCGGTGGTCTGGGATGAGGCGGAAAACCGTCTGCATGCGCAGAAAGCACTGCTGACATGGCTCATCGGCAAGCAGCGTGGTGATGAGAGTCTGCTGAGCTGAAAGATTAAGGAGTACGCAGTTGAGTGAACAGACCGGATCGGAGTCAAGCAACGGCGCAAGTGGTGTCGGCCGACCGAGCACGCGTGCAGCGCGTCTGCAGATGGTGCGTCAGCTTTTGGCCGACAATGTGGTGACGTCACAGGCGCAGTTGTCGGAACTGCTTGCACGGGAGGGCTTCCCCGTCACACAGGCGACAATGAGCCGTGATCTCGATGAGGTGAACGCCGCCAAGACCAGACTCGCCGACGGTACCATTGCCTACGCTGTGGCCGATCAGGTCCCCCTGGCCACCGTGCCTGAATCGAATGGTCAGGGACGGGGTGAGCAACAGCTTGCCAAGATTCTCACCGGTCTTGTCGTCTCCGTGGCCCACGCCTCGAATTTCGTGATCGTGCACACGCCGGCCGGCGCAGCACAGTATGTGGCCAGCGGCATCGACAAGCATTCGATTGACGGGGTGCTGGGAACGATCGCCGGCGACGATACGATACTCATCATCTGTTCGGATGACACCACAGCTGGTCGCCGAGCCGAATGGATGCTCAGAATCTCATCTCGATCGTGAGATTGCGTGTCGAAAATGAATAAATATACAGTAGACCGTATATAGTTGTAATATCAACTGCAATCGTGAAAGGCTGAATATGAGCGACAAGAACCGTATTGTGCTGGCATATTCGGGAGGTCTCGACACCTCCGTGGCAATCCCATACCTCAAAGACCGCACAGGCAAAGATGTAGTGGCAGTGTCTCTGGACGTCGGACAGGGTGGTGAGAGTCTTGAGACGATCAAGGAGCGCGCTCTGGCATGCGGTGCCGTCGAGGCATATATTGTCGATGCCCGCGACGAATTCGCCAATGAATACTGCATGCAGGCCCTGAAGGCCAATGCCATGTATGAGGGCGTCTATCCGCTGGTCTCCGCCATCTCCCGCCCGTTGATCACCAAGCATCTGGTTCGTGCGGCGCACCAGTTCGGTGCAGACACGATCGCCCATGGCTGCACGGGCAAGGGCAACGATCAGGTTCGTTTCGAGGTGTCGATTCAGTCCATAGACCCGGAGCTCAAGGCCATCAGCCCGATTCGCGATCTTTCGCTCACCCGTGATGTCGAGATCGCCTATGCGAATGAGCATGACCTGCCGATTGTGCAGACCGAGAAGAGCCCGTTCTCGATTGACCAGAATGTGTGGGGTCGCGCCATCGAGACCGGTTTCCTTGAGGACCCGTGGAATGCGCCCACCAAGGATTGCTATTCCTACACCGATGATCCGGACTTCCCGCCTGTCGAAGACGAAGTGGTCATCGAATTCAAGGAAGGTGTGCCGGTCAAGATCGATGGTCGCGAGGTGACGCCGTTGCAGGCCATCGAGGAGATGAACCGCCGCGCCGGTGCTCAGGGCATCGGCCGTGTCGATCTGATCGAGGATCGCCTGGTGGGCATCAAGTCCCGTGAGCTCTACGAGGCACCTGGTGCCATCGCCCTCATCACGGCCCACGAGGAACTCGAGAACATGTGTCTCGAACGTGAGCAGCATCGCATCAAGCGCGGCATCGATAAGCGCTGGGCCGAACTGGTCTATGATGCGCAATGGTTCTCCCCGGCCGTGCATTCGCTCAACGCGTTCATCAATGACACCCAGCGGTATGTGTCCGGTGAGATTCGCATGGTCATGCACGGCGGCCGTGCCGTGGTGGTGGGACGCCGTTCCGACAGCTCGTTGTATGACTACAACCTCGCCACCTACGATTCCGGTGACACCTTCGACCAGAATGCCTCGAACGGTTTCATCGAGATCTACGGACTGCCGACGAAGGTCGCTGCAGCCCGGGATGTTCGCTTCGGCAACGGCATCGAAGTTCCGCAGAACGACGTAGAGTAGTCTCACGGCGCAGTTCCCATGGAATGCTTATGCGGGGAAGAGGCGTGAAAACGCCTCTTCTTTCGTATTCCAAGCCAACACGGACGGCATGGCCGTCTTCGCAAAAGGAGAGATATGAGCGACGATCACAAGCCCGAATCCCAGGATCACCTGGCTTTGTGGGGAGGGCGATTCTCGTCCGGCCCCTCGCCCGAGCTCGCATTGCTGAGCAAGTCGACTCAGTTCGATTGGCGTCTCGCTGACGATGACATAGCCGGTTCCCGTGCCCATGCCCGCGCTCTGGGGCGTGCAGGCCTGCTCACCGCAGATGAGTTGCAGCGCATGGAAGCCGCATTGGATGAACTGCAGCGTCAGGTGGATTCCGGTGAATTCACGCCGATTGACGACGACGAGGACGAAGCCACCGCATTGGAGCGCGGCCTGCTGCAGATTGCCGGTGACGAATTGGGCGGCAAGCTTCGTGCCGGTCGCTCGCGCAACGACCAGATCGCCACGCTCATCCGCATGTGGATGCGCCGTCATGCCCGCGTGGTCGCAAACCAGCTGCTCAACCTTGCCGATGCGCTTATTGTGCAGGCCAAGGACGCCGGCCATACGGTGATGCCGGGCCGCACCCATATGCAGCATGCCCAGCCCGTGCTGCTTGCACATCAGCTCATAGCCCATGTCTGGCCGTTGCTGCGTGACGTGGAGCGTCTACGCGACTGGGATCAGCGCGTGGACGCCAGCCCATACGGTTCGGGAGCCCTCGCCGGTAACACGTTGGGATTGGAACCCGTGGCCGTGGCCCGGGAGCTCGGTTTCACCAACGTGACGGAGAATTCGATCGATGGCACCGCAAGTCGCGATCTCGTTGCCGAGTTCTCATTTGTCATGGCCATGGCAGGTGTCGACATCTCGCGTCTGTCAGAGGAGATCATCATCTGGAATACCCAGGAGTTCGGTTTCGTGAAGCTTGACGATGCCTATTCCACTGGCTCGTCGATCATGCCTCAGAAGAAGAATCCAGACATCGCCGAACTCGCCCGAGGCAAGGCCGGCCGTCTCATAGGCGACCTCACTGGCCTGCTTGCCACGCTCAAAGGTCTGCCCACAGCCTATACGCGCGACCTTCAGGAAGACAAGGAAGCCGTGTTCGATCAGGTCGACACGCTCGAAGTGCTGCTGCCCGCATTCACGGGCATGATTCGTACGATGCGCTTTGATGAGCAGCGGCTGGAGAAGGAGGCCCCCACCGGATTCGCGTTGGCCACCGACATTGCGGAATGGTTGGTGAAGAACGGTGTGCCCTTCCGCCATGCCCATGAGCTTTCCGGTGCGTGCGTCAAGGTGGCGGAAAACAGGGGGGTGGAGCTATGGGATCTTTCCGATGACGATTTCATTGAGATTTTCCGTGGCTTCGTCGAACCGGATGTCGCGGTGGAGGTTCGGGAAGTGCTCTCCACCGAAGGATCGGTATCGGCCCGAGCCGGCAAGGGCGGCACCGCGCCGAATCGTGTTCGCGAGCAGATCATGAGCGCCAAGACGCTCATCGAGCAGCTTCGCAGCTTCTTCCAGGTGAAGAGCGACGGCATGGCCTACAAGGCCTGCGGCTCGCTCAATAAGCAATGAGTGACCGATAGCATATGAAGCGGCGATGGGGTGCGGGCCGGATTGCCGGTCGCACCCCATCGCCGTATGCAGTGCTGAACCGGCTAGCGGTACTGCATGCCGCCATCGACAATGACGGTCTGACCTGTCACATAGCGGGCATTATCACTGACGAGGAATGAAACCACACCCGCCACGTCATCCGGAGTCTCACAGCGCTTCAATGCGATGGTGTCGACCATGTCCTTGAAATTCTGTCCGAGCGGTTTGCCGTTGAGCTTGCTCATCTCCTCGTCGATGAACGTCCACATCGGTGTGTCCACAATGCCCGGAGCATACCCGTTGACTGTGATGTTGTACGGGGCGAGCTCCTGCGCTGCGGCTTGCGTGAACCCGCGCACCGCGAACTTCGTCGAGCTGTATGCCGACAGGATGGGGAAGCCCTCGAACCCGGCGATCGAGGATGCGGAGACGATGTGCCCGGTCTTCTTGCCGAGCTTGATCATCTTCTTTGCCGCCGCCTGCACACCATAGACCATGCCGAACAGGTTGATGCGGTAAATCGTCTCAAGCTCCTCTTGCGTCACGTCGAGCATCGGCTTGATCTGGCATATGCCGGCGTTGTTGATCATGGCATCCAGCGTGCCGAGCTCATTTACGGTATCGTCAACCAAACCGAATACCTGATCACGCTGTGATACATCGGTGGGGCGGAAGAATGCCCGGCGTCCCTCCTGTTCGATCCGGTGGATCGTCTCCTCGGCCTCCTGCCGCTGACCCTCGAGGTCAGCCACGGCGACGTCGAAGCCGTCCTTAGCGAGTTTGACGGCGATGCCGCGTCCGATGCCGCGCGCCGCCCCAGTCACGATTGCAACCCTGATGTCAGTCATAGCGTCCTTTCCGTCCGGAAGCATGTGCAGACACCGTTGTCTGCGAACGAACATGCCGCCGACCTACATCGAATCCGATTATATTGGAAAAGCGCATGCATCGCATATGCAACTCGCCGCATATGCCGGCACATACCAGGGCGAAGGAGGCGGCATGCTTGATGACGGCGGAATCCATGCCATCGTAAACGCATATGGTGCCGATATTCTCTCCCATGAGCAGATGCAGATCGAGAGGGACTCGTTGCAGCATGGTGCCGTGACCACCTATGAGCATTCCATCGCCGTGGCCTGTCTGAGTGTGAAAATCGCAGATCGCCTCCACCTTTGGCATCATGTGAACCTGCGTTCGCTTGTCCGGGCAGCGCTGCTCCACGATTACTTCCTGTACGATTGGCATGAGAAAGACAACGGGTCGCACAGGCTGCATGGTTTCCGGCATCCGTATACTGCCGAACGCAACGCCCGTGCCGACTTCGAACTCGACGACATCGTGTCCAACTCGATTCGCACCCACATGTTCCCCCTCACACCCATTCCTCCGAAATACCTCGAAGGAGTCATCGTCAACATCGCCGACACCCTGTGCGCCATACGTGAGACCCTGTCGCCCTCCCGTTTCCATGCCGCTAAACCCTAAGCAAATAGAGGGTTCCAGGTGTCGTGAACCTATGACACACTAAGACTGCCCGTCAATCGCGGGATCACAACACACGAGGAGAATAGGTATGGCTCACGTCATCGATTTCAAGGAAGCCGGATTTGATTCCGTGCTCGATGAATTGGAATGGCGCGGCTTGATCTCTCAGTCCACAGATAGGGATCGGCTTGCGCACACACTCAACGGAGAGCCGGTCCACTATTATTGCGGTTTCGATCCGACAGCACCATCGCTGCACATCGGCAACCTCGTCCAGCTCATCATCATGCGCCACCTTCAGGAAGCCGGTCATCATCCGATCGCATTGGTGGGTGGTGCCACAGGTCTGATCGGCGATCCGCGTCAGTCCGGCGAACGCATCCTCAACCCCAAGGACATAGTGGAACAGTGGTGTGAGCGTTTGCGCATCCAGATTGGCGGCATCCTTGAACAGGAGGGCTCCAATCCCGTCACCTTCGTCTCGAACTACGATTGGACCGCCACGATGAACGTATTGGACTTCCTGCGTGACATCGGCAAGAACTTCCGCGTGGGAACGATGATCTCGAAGGACATCGTCGCCCGTCGCTTGAATTCCGAAGAGGGCATCTCCTTCACTGAATTCAGCTACCAGGTGTTGCAGGGCAACGACTATCTGTACCTGTACGATCATTACGACTGCGTGCTCGAGCTCGGCGGTTCCGACCAGTGGGGCAACCTGACCTCTGGTCTCGATCTCATTCACAAGGTTCGCGGCGTCAATGTCAACGTGATGGCCAGCCCGATCATCACCGACGCCAATGGCAAGAAGTTCGGAAAATCGGAAGGCAATGCGGTCTGGCTTGACCCCAACATGCTTTCCGTCTACAAGTTCTACCAGTTCTGGCTCAATCGTCCCGATGTCGAGATGGCCAGCCTGCTCAAGGCGTTCACGTTCCTGCCGAAGGCCGAGATCGAGCGCCTTGTCGAGGCCACCGACACGAATCCGGGCGCCCGTGAGGCGCAGCGGGTGCTTGCCTGGGAAGTCACGAGCTTGGTGCATGGCGATGAGCCCACCCGCAAGGCCATTGACGCTTCGGCTTCGTTGTTCGGCCGCGGCGGCGATCTCGCCGACATCGATTTGGAGACTCTGGAAAGTGTGCTTGACGGTCTCAAAGTCGAGAATGAGGCGGGGGAAAAGGTGTTCGCACAGGCCCTTCCCGGAGACCGGATCGCACAGGCCGGTGTGAGTGCCGGGCTGTTCAAGTCCATCTCGGAGGCGCGCAAGACGATCAAGTCCGGTGGCGTGTACGTGAACAATGTGCGTGTGGAAGATGAGGAGCAGTTGCTTGGCGATGGTGATTTCCTCAAGGGCAGGTTCGTGGTGCTGCGCCGTGGCAAGAAGGCCCTCGGTGTCGTGGCACGCAGCTGATGCCGTGCCTGACACCATTGGCCGCATCGCCTTTTGACGCATAGAAGAAAACAGGCTTGCATGGCCTGCATCAGTTAGACTTAGACCTAGAACACGAAGGCGGGCGAAGGCCCGTCTCTTACGCAGAGGTGCAACATGGCAGACGAACGTGGTTCGCGCAATTCGAATAACTCCCGTGGGCGTTCCTACGGTAACTCGAGGGGCAATTCCGGCTCCCGTGGCCGTGGCAATGGCGGTGGTTTCCACCGTGGCGGCAATTCCGGCTCCCGCTTCAACTCCCATAACCGCAATGATCGCGGCTACCGCCATGAAGGTGACGGTGAGTTCCGTCGGGATGGCAATGGCCGTTACAGCCGCGACGACCGTCGCGATTCCCGTGATGGCAGCCGTCGCGGCAACGGAGAGCGCCGCGGATTCCGCCGCGATGATGACCGCCGCGGTAATGGTGGTTTCAGGCGCCGCAACGATGGCGATCGTCGTTTTAATCGCGACGACAACCGCGGGGATGGTGAACATCGCGGATTCAGTCATGATAACGACCATCGTTCCAACGGGCGTCATGATGGCGAGCGTCGATATGACCGCTTCGACCATGCCGGCCATAACAATGACCGTCGTAACAACCCGCGCTATAACCGCGATGATGACCGCCGCGGCAACGACCGTCATGGCGACCGCAACAACCGCAACGAACGTCGCGAGTTCAACCGTGAGGATCGTCAGGCATATCACGATCGCAAGCGCGATGAGTACATGTCAAAATCGCGCAAGAACTCCGATGGGACGGTGAGCTTCCCCTCGCAGAACCCATACGACCATCTGCGCCCGGGAGAGCCAAAACTGCCGAAGGGACTCGAATGGAGCATGCTCAGCAAGGACGAGCGTGAGCGACTGCGCGGCCTGTCCAAGGAGCATGCCGAAAACATCGGCTTGCACATCCTGGCTGCCTATACCTTGGAGGGAAACGATCCCGACCGCGCCCTAGCCCATGCGAAGTGGGCCGCCAAGCAGGCGTCCCGTGTCGACATCGCCCGCGAAACGCTCGCCATGATCGCGTATCGTCAGGGTGACTACAAGCTTGCATTGCGCGAATTCCAGACGGCGTTCCGCATGAACGGCTACTTGGATTACCTGCCGTTCATGGCCGATTGCGAGCGTGGCCTCGGCAAGCCCAAGAAGGCCATCGAGCTGTGCATGGGTGATGACGCGAAGCATCTCACCGGTGAGGCGAAGGCCGAGATGTTCTTGGTCTACGCTGGTGCCTTGGCCGATCTCAAGTTGTGGAATCAGGCCATTGAGGTCGTGTCCAAGCTCGTGCATGCCAAGGGCCTTGCAGGCGAATACCGTATGCGCGCCGCTCAGGCCGAGCAGTACTTCCTCGAGGAATCGGGACGCAGTGACGAGGCCGTGGCGATGGATGAGCTCATTGACGATCTCGAGGATCGCTATGCCGACGTCGAACAGGATGAGACCGACGATGACTTCGTGGTGGACTACGACGTCGAGGATCTTCCCGAGGATCTGCAGGCCAAGCTGGGTGTCACCCCAGATGACGCCCAGTATGCGCCGTTCGACGATGAGGATGGTGTGAACATGGACGATGAGACGCGCATCCCCGCCGAGGAGCAGCGTGCAGGGGCCGAAATGGACATTGAACCAGCTGAAATGCAGGAGCGCAATACTCGTCGCGACGAGGAGGGTCTGATGGCAGATCCCGATCTGACGGATGCGCAGGACGACATCGACGAGGAGGACGCCGAGATCGGCGATTCCGAGGAGGAGATCAAGGAAGAGACGGAGTGACATTGTTGAAGGCCACCGAAGCACCGTTGAGCCAGACGTATTCCTTGGCACTGCTCGACCTCGACGGGGTCGTGTATCGAGGCAAGGATCCGGTGGCCTTTGCCTCCGAAAGCATTCGTCAGGCCGAACATCTCGGCATGACCATTGAATACACGACGAACAATTCATCGCGGATGCAGTCTGTCGTGGCCGACCAATTGCGTGGTTTCGGACTGGACGTGGAGCCCTGGCAGGTCATCACCTCGTCGGTCGTTGCTGCACGCATGGTGTCCAAGCATGTACCTCAGGGTGCCAAAGTGTTGGTGGTGGGCGCGGAACACCTGCAGGACGAGGTGGGCAAAGCCGGCCTGACACCAGTGCAATACGCCAGCGATCATCCGACGGCGGTCATTCAGGGATGGTTCCCGCAGATGACTTGGCAGATGCTGGCGGAGGCGTCATTCGCCGTCGAGAACGGCGCCATGTATTTCGTGACGAACCGAGACCTGACGATTCCACGCGAAGCTGGCATCGCACCAGGTTGCGGGTCAATGATTCAGGCAGTCATCAATGCCACCGGCGTGCAACCCATCGCCTCGGCGGGCAAACCGGAATCGGCCATGTATGACGAAGCACGCGAACTTGCCGCGCAAGGCGACACAGAACCGGTCTGCAAAGCAAGGAGCCTGGCAATCGGGGATCGTCTCGACACCGACATCGAGGCGGGCAACCGCGGTGGCTACGACTCACTGGCCGTGCTCACCGGTGTGACGAATCCGACCGAACTGATGTGCGCTCCGAAGCATCTGCGCCCCACCTACATTGTGCGTGATCTGCGCGGTCTCAATGAGGCATACCCACGAATCGACGTGGATGAAGCCGGCACTCGGGCAACCTGCGCGCAAGCGCAGGCCAGTCTGACCCATCGGCGACTCACCGTGAACGACCCCAACGATGTCAATGCGCTGCGGGCGGCCTGCGCTTTGACTTGGCAAGCTGCGGACAGCGGGCAGGATGTCGCTGCATTCGCATTGCCTGAATTCAGTCTCGGCGAGTGAGCCTGCCTGCGTGTCGTGGATGAATCAGCATGACCCATATGGAATATGAACACACGGGGATGCGCGAAGAGCGTCTCGACGTCGTGGTCGCCAATGCGACAGGTGAATCGCGATCCAAGGCACAACGTCTGATCAAAACAGGCAAGGTGCACGTCAACGGGCATCCACAGACAAAGCCGGCATACGCAGTGCAGCCGGAATCGACCATCAGTGTGCACATGGCCATGGAAGACGATTATGTGTCGCGTGGCGCACTCAAGCTGCTGGGAGCATTCAACGCGTTCGCGCCAGCGGGATTCACCTCGGTTGAAGGCAAGCATTGCCTGGATATCGGTGCCTCGACGGGAGGATTCTGCGATGTGCTGTTGCGTAGGGGAGCCGCACAGGTGATCGCGCTCGACGTCGGCCACGGGCAGCTTGATCCACGTATCGCCGACGATCCACGTGTCATCGAGATGAGCGGAGTGAACATGCGGTATGTGGGGGTCGACGACCTGCCATATCGGCCGGACGTCATCGTCTCCGACGTCTCGTTCATCTCCCTGACATATCTGATGGCCGCCATTGCCGAGGTGGCAGCCCCCGCCGCACAGATCGTGCTGCTGGTGAAACCGCAGTTCGAAGTGGGACAGAAGGGGAGACTGGGCAAGAACGGCATCGTCACCGATCCGTCGTTGCGAGAGCAGGCACTCGAACGGGTGGAACGCTGTGCGCGCGAACACGGTCTGCAGGTTGTGGCGAGTGCTCCCTCTCCGATCGAAGGTACCCATGGCAATGCTGAATATCTCCTCTATCTGCGTATGTCGCAATCGTCGTGATTCCATATGCTGCGTTATGGAATATAAAACGTGGCGAGCGTCGGCGGTGCGGGACTCCTGCGAGGAGTTGTGGCGACACCTCCTGACAGGCATCTGTTTCGATGAGCGGTGAATTCGCTTTTGGTCCCTTGTGTTCCTACAATGGCTTATGCAAACAGGTGCTGTCGCGTGCCGTTTTGCGGCATGGACCGCTGCGGGCGCGCCGCGACCCAGACCTGCCCGCAGACGAAATTGACCGGTGACGAACAGGAGGACGCATGGCCAATCTCTTGTTCGATGAATCGGCATCCAACTCCGAGACCTCCAAGGGATTCGGTTGGTGGTTCTCTGGTGACACCTTCGAACGCAACGCCTATGAGGAGCGCAATCCTCATAGCCGTTCGCTGTCCTATCGACTGAACTCGCATCCGGGTCGTCTCACCATCATCTACTTCCTCGCGCTCATCACAGTCTCGACTTCATTGCTGTGCCTGCCGATCGCCACCCAGCCCGGCAAAAAGACCTCGTTCTCGACTGCGTTCTTCACCGCGGTTTCCGCTCTTTCCACCTGCGGCATCTCGGTGGTGAACACGACGGACCATTGGACGATCTTCGGGCAGGTGGTGCTGATCTTCTCGGTGCAGATGGGAGGCTTGGGCGTCATGACCTTCGCCTCGCTCATTGCCCTGGCCGTCAACCACCATTTGAAAGCCATGCAACGGTTGCTGGCGGCGAATGAACTCGGCACCAACAAGCTGTCGGAGATCCGCGGCGTGCTGCAGGTGGTGCTCATGACCACGCTCGTCATCGAGGTCGTCACGTTCTTCGCACTGTTCCCGGGATTGCTCTCCGTAAACAAGGGGAACGTGGGGCGCACACTGTGGGAGTCGTTGTTCTTCGCTGTCATGTCATACAACAATGCGGGATTCACACCCGATGGTGCGGGTCTGTACGTGAACAATTGGGCCGTTGGTTTGCCGATCATGATGAGCGCCTTCTGCGGGACGCTCGGCTTCCCCGTGCTGCTCAACATTTTCCGTACGGCGCGCATGCACAAATCACCGAAGCACTGGTCGCTGCACACCAAGATCACGATGATCATGACCTTCGCCATCGTATTCATGTCACTGATATGGTTCCTTGCCGTCGAATGGGATAATCCGGTCCTATTCAAGGACGGTGATGTAGACACCCGCATGCGGCGTGCGATGGTGGCTGCCGTGATGCCTCGGAGCAGCGGCTTCGATCTGTCCTGGGTGCCGGGGGTGAAGGAGTGCACGAAGGTGTTCATGAGCATTGTCATGTTCATCGGGGGAGGCTCCACTTCGACGGCGGGTGGCATACGCGTCACGACCCTGGCTGTGATTCTGCTGGTGTGCAAGGCCGCGTTCACCGGCCATACCGATGTCAATGCATTCCACAAACGAATACCGCAGCATGTGATCATGACCGCCATCTCGATTACGGCCTCTTGCGTCGCCTTGGTGTTCATCGCCTCGGTGGCGCTCATGCTCATCACGGACTCTTCGTTGAGCCATGCCATGTTCGACACCTGCTCGGCTTTCGGTCTGGGTGGTTACACGGTGGGTGTGGCCCAGGAGAACAATCCTGCGTCGCTCTATGTGCTGGCTGCCGCCATGGTTGTGGGGCGGCTGGGTCCGATGACGCTGGCCTACGCCGTGAGCAGGCCGAAGGAACTCGACGTGGTCCGTTACCCAGAAGGCCAGATAGTCGTCGGCTGATGGATTCGATTCCGCGACGGGGGAGAGACCCCACCGGCGGATATAGTGGTGTGATGAGATAAGCGCGTGTTGCGCAGGAAAGGGAGGAACATGCCGGAAAACCGCAGTGTGCTTGTGGTGGGGCTTGGTCGATTCGGAAGTGCCGTCGCGACGACTCTCGATGCGCTTGGACAGGATGTTCTTGCCGTGGACAAGGATCCGGAGCTCGTCAACCGATGGTCATCGCAGATTCCCACCGTGCAGGCCGACATGACCGACGTGCTCGCCATTGAGCAGCTCAACGCCTCCGACTTCGACACCGCCGTCGTCGCCATCGGCGATTCGGTGGAGGCCTCCGTCATCACGGCAGGCAATCTGCTGGACGCGGGCATCTCCGACATCTGGGCCAAATCCGTGTCGAAGGAACATGCCCGTATTCTACAGCGCATCGGTGCCCGTCACATCATCAACGCCGAAACCGACGCCGGCAAGCGCGTCGGCCACCTCGTCTCAGGCAATTACCTCGATTACATCGAGCTCGAAGGCGCCTACAGCGTTGTCAAGATCCATACGCCACCGCAATTCGTCGGGTATACGATCGGTGAGGCGAAGATTCATGACAGGTACGGTGTGACGATTGTCGGCGTGAAATCACCGGGCCATGAATTCCAATATGCTTCGAACGATCTGCAATTGAAACGCAACGACGAACTGATCATCATGGGCAAACAGGACCAGATCGACCACTTCATTCGGGGCTGACTGAGAGCCTGTGTGACGGTTGCCGTTCCGATTCCACGGAACGGTGCCTAGCATGTATTGGGCTATGATATGCGAAGAGCGTTTGCGAGGTGAAGATGGCCAAGGTACGACATGCAGTTGTGGTGACCCATAAGAAATTGCGTGAGACCGGCACCATTGTGCAAGACACATTGCTGCAGCTCGAACGTGGCGGCTTCGATGTCACACTGGTAGACACGGACACCATTCCCGATTTCGGCACGCTGCCGCAGACCGTTCCTCCCGAAACCGAGATCGTCGTGGTGCTGGGCGGCGATGGAACCATTCTGCGTGCCGCGGAACTGGTGCATTGCACCGATGTGCCGATCATAGGCATCAACATGGGGCATGTTGGTTTCCTTGCGGAATTCGAAAGCTTCCAGCTCGAGGAGGCGATTCGGCGCATCTGCGACCATGATTACCGGATAGACGAACGTATGGTGGCCCACGTCGACGTGTGGTTGCCGGGGACCACCGAGGCTTTGAGCGACTGGGCCTTGAACGATGTGACGATAGAGCGTGCCGACCGCGGCAAGATGGTGGAGATGAGCATCGGCATCGATGGAGTGGCCATGAGCTCGTTCGGATGCGATGGTGTGATCGTCTCGACTCCCACCGGCTCGACCGCCTATGCGTTCTCTGCAGGAGGGCCGATCATCTGGCCGGATGTGCAGGCTCTTCTGATGGTGCCATTGGCCGCCCACGCGCTGTTCTCCCGGCCGATTGTGATCGGTTCCACATCGACACTGCAGTTCACGATCCATGACGACTCCACTTCAGGCGGCTGGATCTGCTGTGATGGGCGCCGTCAGCTGGCATTGGCGAAGGGGACGCGCGTGGAGATTCGCCAATCTGCAAGCAAACTCCGACTGGCGCGGCTCTCCGACGTGCCGTTCACAAACCGGCTGGTCACCAAATTCAATCTACCGGTGGAGGGCTGGCGTGAACAGAACGCCTCCAAACATGAGGACACCGACGGACGCCTCCTCACCGATCCGCAGGGAACCTCACTCAAAGGCGAAGGGGATGAGGTGGATGAGTGCTAGGAGCCGCTCGTCAGCCGCATCAGCCTGGCCAACTAAGAGGTGGCACGGTATACTGTGAAGCTGCAGATTTCAGCGATGCCGCGGCGGCGAAACCAACCGGCGGCAGTGTGAGTAGACGACATGGATGGTGAACATGCTTGAGGAGCTCGAACTTCGAGACCTGGGGCCGATTGATTCAGCGACAATCACTCCCGCGCCGTCGATGACGGCGATTACCGGAGAGACCGGTGCCGGAAAATCCATGCTACTCAACGCATTGCGCATGATTTCCGGAGGGACTGCGGATGCGAGTCGCGTGGCATCCGGAGCAGACCAGGCATGGGCCCAGGGGATTTTCGCGCTGGGGGAGCGGGATCCGTTGCGTGCCATGCTTGCCGAGGCGGGAATTCCGGTCGATGACGATGGGCTCTTCCTCTCGCGTAGTGTGCCGGCGAAGGGGCGTTCGCGTTCCGTGCTATGTGGCAAAAGCGTGCCGCGCTCATTACTCGGCGAAGTGGCGTCGAACCTGATCACCATTCATGGGCAAACCGATCAACTGCGCATCGCCTCGGTTGCCCGACAGCGTGAATTCATCGATGCCTATGCCCGCGATGACAAGGCCCGTGAATCGTTCAACCAATCCTATGAGAAATACCGCAGTGTGTGCGAGCGGCTGCGCAGGCTGCAGACGCAGGAGTCGTCCATGCGCCAGCAGGCGGACTATCTCAGGGATTCCATAGCACGCATCGACCATGTGGATCCGCACGATGGCGAGCTCGAGGAACTCATGGACCAGCGTGACCGCATCGAACATGCCGAGCAGATCACCAGCGGTGTCGAGCATGCGTTGGCATATTTGGATGCCTCGCAATTCGAGAGTGCGGAAGGCGCAGCCGGTGTTGGTCAGCTCATCGCCGGCGCGGTGCAGTCGTTGCGCGGCATCCATGCGGTGGGGGATTACGAACAATTGGCCGAACGTCTTGAATCGGCAGGCGCTGAAATAGACGACGTCGTGTTCTCCCTATCCCGTTCCCTCGATGCGGACGGTGAGACAGGTAATCTGGATTCAATCAACGGGCGCATCCATGATCTCAATGAGTTGGCACAGCGTTGGGGGCCCACGCTCGCCGACGTACTCCAATGGCGTGATCGCGCGAAGATCGACGTAGAGGATCTCGACGCGTCGCCGGAACAGTTGCATTCCCTGGAACAGGAACGTGACCGGCTGCGAGATGAGGCGATAGCCCGCGGGCGGGCGTTGTCGAAGGCGCGAACCGATGCGGCGAATGCATTGAGCGCCCAGGTGAACCGTGAGCTCGGACAGCTTGCCATGTCCGGAGCGAAACTCGACATCGTGGTCACACCCCGCAACGGGGAAGGGATGCTCGACGCCACCGGCATCGACGACATCGAATTCCTCTTCACCCCCTTCCCGGGATCGGCGTCCCTTCCCATGGGCAAAAGCGCATCCGGCGGTGAACTGAGCCGTCTTATGCTCGCCTTGGAGCTCTGTGCCGCGGATTCCTCACAGGAATCGGATTCGTCTCAGAATGCGAGCGCGGGCATGACGTTCATTTTCGATGAGGTGGATGCCGGTGTGGGAGGCAAGGCGGCAGTGGAACTTGGCAGACGTCTCGCCAAACTTGCACGCCGTAATCAGGTGATCGTCGTCACACATTTACCGCAGGTGGCATCGTGGGCCGAACGCCAGTATGTGGTGAGTAAGGAGACCGGTAAAGAGGGTACACACACCACCGTGCGTGAGGTGAGCGGCGGTGAACGTGTGCGCGAAATCGCACGCATGCTCGCCGGCAGCGAGTCGAAGACATCCCTGGAACATGCGCGCGAGCTACTGCACGAATCCGAGATTGAATAGGGGGGGGGCACATGGCGAATATGGTGAATGCAGCCGGAGTCAACAGTGGAAGGGCGGCGATCTTCGACCTCGACGGCACGCTGCTCGACTCGATGGGCGTATGGGACGCGGTGGATGTCGAATTCCTCGGCAGACGCGGATTCGACGTGCCGGCAGACTACATGCAGAAGGTGAGTGCGATGCAGTTCCACGACATCGCCGCATATACGATCCGCAGATTCGGTCTCGACGACACGCCCGAGGAACTCATGCGGGAGTGGAACGATCTCGCCTATGAGGCGTACACCACGACAGTCGAGCTCAAGCCGGGCGCGCGGGCATATCTGGAATGGCTGCGCGCAAGCGGGGCGCGGCTGGCGGTGGCCACGTCGATGCTCCCCTCACTGCGGGAGCCGGCGATGCGTCATGCGGGCATCTACGATCTGTTCGACGTGGTCGTGGGCACGGGTGATGACGGCAGCAGCGGCAAGGACAACCCGGTCATCTTCCTCCACACGGCGCAGTTGCTCGGCGTCAAGCCAGCACATTGCACCGTGTTCGAGGATCTGCTCACGGCGGTGGAATCTGCGAAACGCGCCGGCATGCATGTGTGGGGAGTGCAGGACGACTCCTCGGCCATGCACTGGGAACGCATCTGCGAAACCGCTGATGGCGTGCTGTTCGACTTCACCCAGGCACCGCGTCAGCTCACATGATTCAAGAAAAACACGACAGTCCGATTCTCGTTGACTAATATGATGGGGCCGGTCCCTCCGCGGAGGGACCGGCCCCATATGCATCGCGCATGACTATAGCCGGTCGGCGCATTCCTCGACGTAGTGGCCCATGTCGCTCACCTCGACGCAGTCGCGGAACCGCACCTCGGCATTCTCCAGATTCCGCAGCATCTGCGGAATCGGCGTGCCTGATTTGGCGTGCAATTCGTCCATGCATTCGAAATCGGTGCCATCCGCCTTCAGCCCAAGCGCCTCATTGACCACGCGCGGGAACTTGTACGGGCTGGCAGTGGACAGCAGCACACGAGGCACCTGCGGATCCGCTGGCATCTGCTGCATCACGAAATAACCGCATGCGGTATGCGGGTCGATCACATAGTGGTTGCGATCCCAGCAGTCGGCGATCATCTCGCGCACCTGATCCTCATCGGCCCAACCGGTGGCGAACACCTTGCGAATCTCCATGAGCATCTCCGGAGGCACCTCGTAGGTTCCCCATTCGGCGAGATCGTTCATGAGATAGGTGATCATACGCGGATCCCTCTCGCTCATGTAGTAGAGCATGCGCTCCAGATTCGAGGAGACGAGAATGTCCATGGACGGCGACGTGGTCTCGAAGAACGGCCGCTTGCTGTTGTAGGTGCCGGTGGTGAGGAAGTCGAAGAGCACATTGTTGCGGTCGGAGGCGACGACGAGTTGACGTACCGGCAGGCCCAGCAGTTTGGCGTAATATCCGGCAAGCACATTGCCGAAATTACCGGTGGGCACCACGAAGTCCACCTGGTCGCCCACATTGATCACCTGCTGTTCAAGCAGCTGTGCGTAAGCGGAGAAATAATAGACGACCTGCGGTACGAGACGCCCCACATTGATCGAATTCGCAGAGGAAAGGCGAACATGCGCGTCCGCCTCAAGGCGTGACGCGAGATCACGGTCGCCGAAGATGCGTTTGACCGTGGACTGGGCATCATCGAAATTGCCATCCACCGCGCATACGTTCACATTGGACCCCTGTTGCGTGGTCATCTGCAGTTCCTGAACGCGGGAGACCTTGCCCTGCGGATAGAACACCGTGATGCCGGTGCCCTGCGCATCCGCGAATCCGGCAAGCGCCGCCTTGCCGGTATCCCCAGAGGTAGCGGTGACAATCATGATCTTCTCATCGCAATCCCCGTCCGCCGGAGTGGTGCGGGCCATCAGCCGGGGAAGGATCTGCAACGCGACGTCCTTGAACGCACAGGTCGGCCCGTTGAACAATTCCATGATGAAGTCGTTGCCCAGCGGTTTGACCGGAGTGATGCGCTCATCGCTCCATTGGGAGCCGTATGCCTCGGCGATGCACTGGGAAAGCTCCTCCTCGGTGTAGTCGTCAAGCAGCACCGACAACACCGTCAAAGCAATCTGCTGGTAGCTTTTACCCGCAAGATCGCTGATGTCAATCTTCGTCTCCCCAAGGGCGTCGGTGACGAACAGGCCGCCATCGTCGGCGATGCCCTTGCGTATCGCCTGCTTGGATGTGAATGCCTCGTCGCTGCTGCGTGTGCTGTGGAAAGTGCTCATGCGTTACTGTGTCCTTCGCCGATAGACGGATTGCCGAGTCACATTATAAGTGGAGCGTATGGAGCACACCGACACGCGTCCGTCCAATGGAACAAACCGTTGTGCGCTGTAGGCAACTGCCATTACTCTTGGGTCTATGACGAATACGAATGAGCTACAGACCCCGGTGAGCGGCGACGTGCAGCAGGCAGTGAACGCGCTCGCCGACGCGGCGGCCATAGCACAACATGAACTGGCGCAAGCGACCGCCGACACCAAGAACGGTGTGTTGATGGCGATTGCCGATGCGTTGGATGCGCATGCAAGCGATATCGCCGACGCCAATGCCATGGACATGCAGGCCGCCTTTGACGCAGGCATGGATCAGGGCAAGCTCGACCGACTCAAATTCGACGTCATACGTGTGGCCGCAGCGGCACAGGGTGTGCGCCATGTAGCCACCCTGCCGGATCCGGTTGGTGAGATTGTGCGAGGCTATGATCTGGGTAATGGGCTGCGATTGCAGCAGCAGCGTGTGCCACTTGGCGTAATCGGCATGATTTACGAGGCACGTCCGAATGTGACCGTCGACGTGGCGGCCCTGTGCCTCAAGTCCGGCAATGCGGCAATACTGCGTGGCGGCCATGCCGCGGAGCGCACGAACGCCGCTACGCTACAGGTGATAGACGAGGTGCTGCAGGAATTGCATTTCGATCCGGCACTTGTGGCATCGGTCGACCGCTATGGCCGGGAAGGTGCGCGTGCGATGATGCGAGCCACCGGTCATATCGATGTGCTCATCCCTCGGGGTGGAGCCGGTCTCATTCAATCCGTGGTGCATGAGTCGCGCGTTCCGGTGATTGAGACCGGGGCTGGGAATGTGCATATCTACGTCGATTCCTCTGCCGACATCGACAAGGCGATCGACATCGTGGTCAATGCGAAGACGCAACGCGTGGGTGTATGCAATGCCGCGGAGAAACTCATCGTGCACAGGGACATCGCCCGGCAGTTCCTGCCGAGAATGGCTCAGGCATTGGCACGTGCTCATGTGACCATCCATGCGGATGAGCTGTCGATGCGGATCATGGGAGATGCAGACATCAAGGACATCCAATTGCTCGCCGCCGACGAAGCGGATTGGGGCACCGAGTATCTGGCATTGGAGATTGGCGTGCGCATCGTCGATTCGCTCGACGAGGCCATTGACCATATCAACCGGTACTCCACACATCACACCGAATCGATTCTTTCCCAGGACTACACGAACATCGAACGCTTCACGAAGGCCATAGATTCCGCCGTGGTGATGGTGAATGCCTCCACGCGTTTCACGGATGGCGGGGTGTTCGGCTTCGGCGCCGAACTGGGTATTTCCACCCAGAAACTTCATGCACGAGGCCCCATGGGGCTCCAGGAGATGACGACGACGAAATGGGTCGGCTACGGCAATGGGCAGGTGCGCGCATGAACGGAGTGCAGGAAGGGATGGAATGGTTGGATGAACGCGAAGACGGTGCCGGCGGCATGACCGAGGTGGTGTCTGACGCGCCCGTCAACCCGTGGGGGCTTGACTTGGATGACCCGTTCATCGCGCTCCGACTCACTGCCGAGCGGTTGAGCCTGGTGCGGTATGTGTTCGTGGTGCAGATCGAGGACGGCATTGCGACCGCAGGGCAGCGCGCGTCGCTTGAGTATGCGGATGCCGTGCTCATCGGTTGGCCGGACGAGCACGCAAAAGGCCTGGACGCGCCGACCGATGAGGACCGGCGCACCATCGACGAGCAGATTCGCCTGATGGAGGAGTATGTCGACAAGTTCCGCACGATGGAACAGGATGGCGATATCGACGGCATGACCGACACCCTCATTCGCATCACCGAACGAGTGGCACGTGTACGCAGCATCTACCAGCCCAAGTTCCTGCTGCCCACATTCGCGGAAATCCGTCGTGTGGTGCAGGATGAATGGGATGAGGACATGGGCAAGATCGATTCCGACACCGTGATGAACGACAACGGGGAGAGCGGTCTGGCCAAGGATGTGCAAAAAGCCGCCCTTGATGCCGATGAAGCTGGTCGCGGCACGGATCGGGCCAGCGAATGAACGGCACCACGCCCATGGATCGGAGCATGTCCGAGCTGTCGCCCTATGCACAACGCGAGGTGGAGCTCGTCTCGCAGCACGGGCGACGTTCGGCTCGGGGCAACTGGCACGCCCATGCGCGTATCGGCATCATGGGCGGCACCTTCGATCCGATTCACAACGGGCATCTGGTGGCGGCCTCCGAAGTGGCGTGGGTCTACGACCTTGACGAGGTGATTTTCGTACCCACCGGGCGTCCGGTCTTCAAGCTTGACAAGCATGTGACGAATGAGGAGGACCGGTACCTGATGACGGTCATCGCAACCGCCTCGAATCCGAAGTTCGTCGTCTCGCGTGTCGACATAGACCGCCCCGGCGTCACCTACACCATCGATACGCTGCGAGACATCCGCGCCCGCTACCCCGATGCCGAGCTGTTCTTCATCACCGGTGCCGACGCCGTCGCTGAGATCATGCGGTGGAAAGACGCCGAGCGCATGTTCGACATCGCCCATTTCGTGGCGGTGACGCGCCCCGGTTACTCTTCGAAGGTCCCGCTGCCGGCTGGCAAGGTAGACATGTTGGAGATTCCCGCACTGGCCATTTCCTCCACCGATGTTCGTCAACGTGCGCGCAACGGGGAACCCGTGTGGTACCTGGTGCCGGATGGCGTGGTGCAATACATAGCCAAGCACGGCATCTACGACGAGGACGCGAAGTAGCGGCACGTCACCGGCTCTGGTATCGCGCCGCTCAGTCGAAACAGCGATTTATGATTGGACGCGTAACCGACGACCGACGTTTGGAGACACGGTGAGTGCAATTCTCGAGGGGAAACCCGATAAAAATCTCATTCTCGTAACAGGCAGGGCGCATCCCAAGCTGGCCACCGACGTTGCGGACCAGCTCGGCATCGATGTTCTCGAGACCACCGCCTACGACTTCGCCAATGGCGAGATGTATGTGCGCTACACCGAATCCGTTCGCGGAGCCGACGTGTTTGTGCTCCAGAGTCATTGCACTCCGGTGAACAAAAGCATCATGGAACAGCTCATCATGATCGATGCACTGAAGCGCGCTTCAGCCAGGTCGATCACCGCTGTATGCCCATTGCTCGGCTATTCCCGTCAAGACAAGAAGCATCGTGGCCGCGAACCCATCTCCTGCCGTCTCGTCTTCGATTTGCTGCGTACTGCCGGCGCCGATCGCGTGATGAGCGTCGATCTGCACGCGGCCCAGACCCAGGGCTTCTTTGACGGACCTGTGGATCATCTGATTGCCATGCCGGTATTGGTCGACTATATTCGCGATCGTTTCGATGGTCATCTCGACAATGTCACCGTCGTCTCGCCAGATGCCGGGCGCATCCGTGTCGCTGAGCAGTGGGCGCAACGCCTGGGCGGCGGTCCGCTGGCCTTCGTGCACAAGACCCGTGACATCACGCGGCCGAACCAGGCCAAGGCGAACCGTGTCGTGGGCGATGTCAAGGGCAAGGATTGCGTTCTGGTCGACGATTTGATCGACACCGCGGGAACCATCGCCGGGGCATGTCAGGTGCTTCGTGAAGCCGGAGCCAGGTCGGTGACCGTGGTGGCCACCCATGGCGTGCTTTCCGGACCGGCAGTTGATCGTCTCAAGTCATGCGGCGCTCGTGAGGTGGTGCTGACCGATACCGTTCCGATTCCCGAGGAGAAGCGGTGGGACGGTCTCACGGTGCTTTCCATCGCGCCGTTGCTTTCCTCCGCCATCAAAGCCGTATTCGAGGACGGCTCAGTGGCCGAATTGTTCGACACCTACCCTGAACATCACGGGCAGGGATTCCTGTTCGCCTGATTGGTCGCTGTGCAGATGTGAAACACACCGGCGGCGAAAAGTCTGGGCATATGGCATAATGAACACTTGGCGGAGTCACTCCGCCGTTCCCCCATGGTGTAATGGCAGCACACGGGTCTTTGGAACCCTTTGTCTTGGTTCGAGTCCAGGTGGGGGAGCAATTGGACGCCTGGTCCGCATACGCGGATTAGGCGTTCGTCGTTTATAGGTTTGGAGGCATTCCATGACGTTGACCGCGGCAATCGTCCTCGCAGCAGGGGAGGGGACGCGCATGCGTTCCCGCAAACCGAAAGTGCTGCACGAATTCGCAGGAAAGACCTTCCTCAACAGGGTCATGGATGCGGTCGGGGCGCTCGATCCCGAGACGCTCGCCGTTGTCGTGCGTTATCAGGCACAGCGAGTGGCCGAAGCGGCCCGCTCCTATGATGACGCTGTGCTCATTGTGGAACAGGATGAGATCCCGGGTACGGGACGTGCTGTGCAATGCGCGATGGAGCAGCTCGGGGAGCAGGGGCCTCTTTCTGGCACTGTGCTCATCACCGCGTCTGACATGCCGCTGCTCGACACCTCCACACTCAAGCAATTGCTGGATTACCATCGTGACAGTGGTGACGGAGCCACCGTGCTCACCACCGTGCTTGACGACCCGACTGGATATGGTCGCATCATTCGCGATGCCGACGGCAACGTGCTCAAGATCGTGGAGCAGAAGGATGGCAACAGTTCCGAACTCGCGGTCCGTGAGGTGAACACATCGGTGTACGTGTTCGATGCCGCGGTGCTCGAACAGGCCATCGCCAATCTGAATGCCGACAACGCTCAAGGCGAGTTCTATCTGACGGATGCGCTCACTGTCGCGCGGCAGGTGAGCAAAGTCGGCGCCTTCGCCGCGCCCGACCCCTTGAGCGTCGAGGGCGTCAACGATCGTGTGCAGCTCGCGTCGCTGGCCAAGGCGCACAATCTGCGTGTATGCAGGCAGTGGATGCTCGACGGGGTCACCATCGTCGATCCGCAGACCACTTGGATAGAAGACGAGGTCGAGATGGAGTCAGATGCTGTGATTCTGCCGGGGTGCTTCCTGCAGGGACACACCACAATCGCCCATGACGCTGTGGTCGGCCCCTACACCACGCTCATCGATGCGACGGTCGAGCCGGAGGCCCATGTGGAGCGTTCCCGCGTGCAGGAGAGCCGCATAGGCCGGGAAGCGAACATTGGACCATGGACGTACCTGCGTCCGGGAAACGAGATCGGCACTGGTTCAAAGGCGGGTGCATTCGTCGAGATGAAGAAGGCGCACATCGGCGATGGCAGTAAGGTGCCCCATCTGAGCTATGTGGGCGATGCCGATCTCGGCGAGAACACGAACATCGGAGGCGGCACCATCACCGCTAACTACGATGGTGTGCACAAGAACCACACCCATATTGGTTCCGACGTGCATATCGGCGCCGGCAATCTGTTCGTCGCGCCGGTCAATGTGGGGGACGGTGTCACCAGCGGTGCGGGATCGGTCATCCGACATGATGTCCCGGGCGACGCGATGGTGTACTCCGAGAACACGCAACATGTTGTAGACAACTGGAAACCAGCTTGGGAGCGTTGAAATGAATGCTTTGGAACAATCCATCAATTCGGTGCGCGTCGCCGCGACTGCGGCCGATGGCATGAAGGCGGAGGACGTGGTGGCCTACAACGTGGGCGACAAACTCGGCATCTGCGACCTCATGATGATCGCCTCCGCTTCGAACGAACGTCAGGTTCTGGCCATTGCCGAGGAGGTTGAGAAGCAGCTGTTCCTCAAGGATGGAGGCCGTAAGCCGCGGTCCAGGGAGGGCGTCGAGGAGGCGCAGTGGGTGCTGCTCGACTACGGTGATTTCATCATTCACATCATGCATGACGAGGCACGTGACTTCTACAATCTCGAACGCCTGTGGCGTGATTGTGAACCGGTTGACCTCGAACTGGAGCATCCGGAAAGCCGGGGCATCAAGTCCAGCGACGCCGATACCGAAGAGTGACGGCGGACGAATGGAACCGTACGCACGCCATGGCCGCACCTCATACAACAGACACAAGGGCTGGTGCAGGGATCGATCGACATTCCGCTCGATGAGGTCGGGCTGTGGCAGGTGAACCAGTCCGCGCAGTCACTGATTAAGCTATATGTGCTCCCAGACCCATCTCGGCACCAGCTCGTTGTGTCCTCCGACCTCGAACGTTCGATGCAGACGGCACATGCCTTCGCCGATAGACTGGGGTCCGAAGTGCATGCCGACGAACGGTTGCGCGAGCGGCATTTCGGTGAATTCGAAGGCCGATCCGGCGCATACCTGCAGGCCAATTTCCCGCAGGACTTCGACTCGTGGTGCCGGGGCATGGGCGGCGAGATGAATCATGGCGCCGAATCCCACGAACATGCCGGTGTCCGCAGCATGGAGGCCATGAATGATTGGGCCCATGAATGCGATGACGACACCGACTTGTTCGTATTCTCCCATGGCGCGCTCATCGAAAACGCGCTGCAGGTGCTGTTCGGCATCGAACGACGATACCCGGATTTCACGCTCACCTCGATGTGCAACGCGCACTGGGCCAGACTGAGAAGGGCCGATATCGACATGGACAGCCGGTGGATCATGGAGGACTACAACCATGGACCCGCCCTGGCCGATACACAGTATTGGGAGCGCCCAGACACTTTGCCAGCGAAATGACAGGACACCTCAAGTCTTGGCGTGTATGCTGTGAAGACGAAAACTATGAGGCGCGGATGACGAACGCGCCTCCAACCATATCTGAACATTGAAAGCACCGTGAAAAACTTCTTCAAAGGAATATCGTTCTCGCAGCTGCTGGCAGGCGCCTTGGCCGCGGTGACATCGTTTCTGCTGTCGTCGAAGATCGGCATCGCAGGTTCGGTAATCGGCGTGGCCGTGGCCTCCATCGTCTCCACTGCGGCTTCCCAGCTCTATCAGAACGTGATTGACGCGTCGAGCAAGAAACTCCAGGATGCCGCACAACAGGTTGGGGTTGCTCCGCCGCATGCCAATGCACATACAGGCGACCACTCCACGGCCGATATCGACGACACACAGACCATCGCACCTGTACATTCCGATAGCTCCCGTGGCGCACGCACCGTGGTCTCCGGAACCCATGCCACCGATGCTTCGAAGCACCCGCAGGCTGGTACGAAGCCGCAGATGACCAAGCATGACAAACGTGTGGCCGTGATTGTCGCACTGATTTCCGGTCTGGTGGCGGTGGGCATCACCGCAGGTGTCATCCTCGCCTTGACGGGAGGCAAGGGCACCGACTCCGTGGTGCGTGACGTGGTCAGCCCCACTTACTCGCAGACGCCGGCCGAGATGCCCACCCAGACGCCCACACAGACACCGGCGCCCACGCAGAGCGGAGAGGGAAGTGATACCGATTCGCGTCATACGAAGGATTCTTCGACATCGGACAGGAATGGACAATCCTCGGGATCCTCTTCGGGCAATGCGAATACTGGTTCGGGGAACTCAGGCTCTGACTCATCGAACCCCGGATCCTCAGGGTCGTCCGGGTCCCAGAACTCGAATGGGTCTGGGACTGCGGGCACCGGTTCCGCTGGTCAGGACGGCAATTCGGGTGATACGCAGAACACGGATTCCGGCAATGGTGATTCGGGAGGTTCCGTCAATGACGGAACCAATTCAGGCACCACCCAGAAGAAAGACGGTTCGCAAGCTCAGCAATAGTAGGCATATATGGGGATGGCCGGGAATCGATTCCCGGCCATCCCCATATATGCTCCGCCCGAACGCGTCAATGCGACACGCCGATTTGCTCATCGAAACAGAATGTTGTAATCTAGCACAGGTTCGTTCGAAGAACGACGGGGCTATGGCGCAGCTGGTAGCGCATCTCCATGGCATGGAGAGGGTCAGGAGTTCGAATCTCCTTAGCTCCACGAATCGCAGGCAATCTGCGATGGCAGGTATGTGGTATACACCTGTTTGGGGCTATGGCGCAGCTGGTAGCGCATCTCCATGGCATGGAGAGGGTCAGGAGTTCGAATCTCCTTAGCTCCACCACCAACCCGGCTATGCCGGGTTTTTGTTTTCGTCTTCTGAAGTATCACATTCCCCATATCCTTCCACAGCGCAAACCCGAATATGCCGCCATGTCATCGCGTAGTGTGATAGTCATACATGACGAAAGGAACATCATGGCGCAACTGACTGAAGATATGAAGGAATTCATCAAGAACAATCTGGCATGGGTGGCAACCGTGAACCAGGACGGCATCCCCGACCTCGGTCCGAAGATGTCGATGTTCGTGCTCGACGACAACCATCTTGCCTATCATGAGCGCACTGCCGGACAGACCTACCGCAACCTCGAGAACGGCAGCCCGTTGGTCGTGGCGTTCGCGAACTTCGAACAGAAGAAGGGCTACCGCTTCCGTGGTGAAGTGGTGCTGCACACTGACGACGCCATTTACGACGAACAGGTCAAGCTCGCCAACGAACGTGGCACCAAGGTTCCCGCCTGCGTCCCGGTGCTGGAGATCAGCGAGATCGAGGACCTCTCCGCAGGTGCAAAGGCCGGCACGGTGATCTCGCACGACTGAGCCATATACCGAAAATGCCGAAGCCTGTCGTCTGGCTTCGGCATTTTTGTTCCATGCGGATCGATGCCGGGTGATGGGAACAGAAAGGACGGGAAGAAATGATCGATGAAGTGATGTTCATGCGCCACGGGCGCACCGCATTCAATTTGCAACGGCGCTTGCAGGGGCAGATCGACATTCCACTCGATATCGTGGGGCAGTGGCAGGTGGATATGAGCGGATTCACACTCGCCCAACGGTTCTATTGGGCCAAGGTGTCGAATATCGCCCGGCATCCGGACAGGCTTTCCCAGCCCTCCGATCCCCCGATTCGTCGCAGCGACATCACGGAATATGAGCAAGCCCCTGCGTCGCGACGCCGCATGGTGGTCGTGAGCTCGGATCTCTTCCGGGCCCAACAGACGGCCCATGCTTTCGCCGACCCGCTGGGATTGGACGTGACACTCGATTCGCGTCTGCGCGAACGTGATTTCGGCCAATGGGAAGGGATGAGCCGAGAGGAGATTAATGAGCGGTACCCGGAAGGATATGCGTCGTGGAAGGCCCATGAGGGCGGCGAGGCGGCCTATGGGGTGGAAAGCCGTCCCGACCTTGGCAAACGTGGCAGTTCCACGATCCGTTCCTATTGCGACGACCCCCAGTACATGGATGAGCCCACCACGTTGTTCGTCGTCTCCCACGGTTCATGGATCGCCGCAACCATTGGAAACCTCATGGGTCTGCCAGATTCGCAGCTTGACAATCTGACCGGTATGCGCAATGCGTTCTGGAGTCGTATGGAACCCCAGTACACTTCGAATTCCGTGCTGTTCCATCTTACGGAATATGACAAGGGGCCGGATGTGGCGGACGCCGTTGACTGGGAGAACGGCCCGGCGTACCTGCGCAATCCAGACATGCCGATGTGGAAACCGCTGATTTAGGCCGATGCTGCCCGGCTGTCTCAACCCTGCGACTATGCTGGTGCGTTGGCTTGAAAGCGACCGTGACGCATGCACCCCTTACGTGTGGCGTCGCGGGTCCAGTGGCGAATGCCGGACACGATGAAGGCGGGTGATGCCCCATGTTGCGTATGTTCAGTACCGTTGACGGCCAGGTACGGCAGATTTCGAAACCAGAGAACGGCTCTTGGCTGGCGTTGGCCGATCCCACCGATGTCGAGCTCGCCACCGTCTCGCAGGAGACGGGCATCGACCTCGCCGATCTGCGTGCCCCGCTCGATGACGAGGAACGTTCGCGCGTGGACGTGGAGGATGACTACACGATGATCATCGTGGACATTCCCACCGTGGAGGAACGCAGCGGCAGGGATTGGTACGAGACGATACCATTGTCGATCATCGTGACGAAGACGATGATCATCACCGTGTGCATGCAGGACACCCCGGTGCTCCATCCGTTCATGGAAGGCACGATCCGGGGATTCAACACTTTCATGCGATCCAGATTCATTCTGCAGATCCTCTATCGAAACGCGACGATGTACCTGCGGTACCTGCGCATCATCGACCGGGAGACCGATAAACTCGAACTGCGTCTACGCCACTCCATGCAGAACCGCGAGATTCTCATGCTGCTCGAACTGAGCAAGACCTTGGTGTATTTCAACACGTCGCTCAAATCGAACGAGATCGTCATGGAGAAGCTCATGACGCTCACACGCATTAAGCAGTACCCGGAAGACGAGGATCTGCTTGAAGATGTGATCACCGAGAACAAGCAGGCCATCGAGATGGCGAACATCTACAGCGGCGTTCTCGCGAACATGACGGACGCGTTCGCCTCGATCGTGTCGAACAATCTGAATAACGTGATGCGCATCTTCACGATGATCTCGATCACGCTATCGATTCCGACTCTCATTTTCTCCATGTATGGCATGAACTTCCAACAGGGGATGATCGGCATGCCGTTGAGCGATTCAAAATGGGGGTTCCTCGTCATCGTCCTGCTTGCCTGCGTCTTGGCAGGAGCGGTGATCTGGTTCCTCACACGCTCGCGACTGTTCAAGTGAGGCGCGCCATGCATGCAAGACTGAGAACCATCTCCCGTGCGATCCTCACAATCTCTCTCGCAGTGGGGCTTTGCGGCTGCGGCACCTCGGTGAATGTCAGCGCCCCGGGGCAGGCGAAGGGGCCGGTCATGTCGATCGGCGTGCCGGCCGATGAACCGGGGGTTGGTTGGTACCATGACGGCGAATACAGCGGTCTGAGTGTCGAAGTGGCCAAATATGTGGCAAAGGTGCTCGGCTATGGGGACGAGCAGCTCTTCTTCCACTCCCAGACCCCCGCCACGCGCTTGGACAGGCTTGACGATGGTAGCGTCGATTTCGCTATGGTCACGTTCGCCTATGACGGTGGCAAGAATGCGTTGGAGATGGACCATACGCAAACGGCGGATGGCACCCGGTACGAGGTCTCGGGCCCATATCTGGTCGCTCGCAACCAACTGCTGGTTCGTGCCGATGACGCACGTCGGCTGCCGGATGTGCAGTCACTCGATGGCAGGACCGTGTGCACGGTCGCCGGCGAGTATTCCGGGGAACAACTCCATGACCGTCACCCACGGATCAAGATCCTGCAACGTGCCGACTACAGCGAATGCTCGGCATCATTGCTGGTGGGCCAGAGCGATGCCATAGCCGGGCCACAGCCGATTCTGGCGGGACTGCGCAAGGACGGTGGCACCCGATACCTGCATCTGCAGGAGGACAGCTACGGCACCCAGGCTTTCGGCATCGCAGTGAAGGCGGACCAGCGCAAGCTCATGGAGCTCATCGACACCGCCCTGCAGCAGATGGTCGATGACGGCGCATGGGACGCCCAGATCGACGCAATGGAAACCGAGTTGGGTATGCATGTGGATCTGAGTCTCAATCCGGTGACGGTTGCACGCTCGCAGGACGACGAATAACGGGCGCATCCCCTCCCGGTGCAACCGGGTCGACTGGTGGACATGACGCCCCCACTGTCCAGTTGCGTCACGATAATCGTTGCCTATGAGTGAGAACGATACGAACGCGCAAGCAACATCGAATGCGCCGGCTACGCCACAATACCGCTATACGACGGAAATGGCCCAGCGCATTGAGGAGAAATGGCAGGACATCTGGGAGAGCGAGGGCACGTTCTGGGCCGCGAACGTGAGCGGCGAACTCACTGACAGCAAGGGACGTCATGCCGATGGCCGTCAGTCCTTCTTCGCCATGGACATGTTCCCCTACCCTTCGGGCAAAGGATTACATGTCGGTCATCCGTTGGGATATCTGGCCACCGATGTGGTGAGCCGATACCATCGCATGAAGGGCGAGAACGTCCTGCACGCCATGGGCTATGACGCATTCGGGCTTCCCGCCGAACAGTATGCCGTGCAGACGGGCCAGCACCCGCGCATCACGACCGAACAGAACATCGCGAATATGCGGCGACAGTTGCGCCGCATGGGGCTGAGCTTCGACGACCGCCGCTCCTTCGCCACGATCGAACCGGAATACGTGCGTTGGACCCAATGGATCTTCTCACGCATCTACGATGCCTGGTACGATCCGGATACGAGAAATCCGAGTGGATCCATGGGGTGCGCGCGCCCGATTTCCACCCTGATCGGACAATTCCGCGCCGGCACACGTCCGATTGACGGACATGAGGACAAGGCCTGGGATGAACTCACCGAGATGGAGCAGACCGAGGTGCTCAATGAGTACCGACTCGCCTACATCTCCAAATCGCCTGTCAATTGGTGCCCTGGGCTTGGCACGGTGCTCGCCAATGAGGAGGTCACTGCAGAGGGGCGTTCCGAACGTGGCAATTTCCCGGTGTTCCAGCGTGAGCTTCGTCAGTGGTCGATGCGCATCACCGCATACGGGCATCGTCTCATAGAGGATCTCGATTCCATCGACTGGCCTGAGAAGGTCAAGCTCATGCAGCGCAACTGGATCGGGGAGTCGCATGGCGCCTCCGTGCATTTCAAGGTGCCGGTCGACGGTGAGATGGCAGATATGGAGATCTACACCACACGACCCGACACGTTGTTCGGTGCCACGTTCTGTGTGGTCTCTCCCGAACACCCGATGCTGGAGCATGTGCCCCAATCCTGGCCGGAAGGTGTGGACCCGGCGTGGACGGGTGGCTATGCCACGCCGAGCGAGGCCGTATCCGCATACCGTGAGCTCGCGGAGGCAAAGACCGCGGCCGACCGTGTGGCCGACAACGGTGAGAAGACGGGTTTGTTCACCGGCCTGTACGCGATCAACCCGATCACCGGTGCCAAGCTGCCGGTGTTCACGGCCGACTATGTGCTCATGGACTATGGTACCGGTGCCATCATGGCCGTTCCGGGCGGTGACCAGCGAGACTACGATTTCGCCGTCAAGTACGGTCTTCCGGTGATCTACACGGTTGCGCCGCTCCCTGATTCCGGTGACGATCTGGCCAATTATGAGGGTACCGCCCCGTTCGTTTCGCATGACGGCATCGTCATCAATTCAGCCGTCGACGCGACGTGGGCCCGTGGCGACGCGCTCTGCCTTGACGGCATGCGTGTGGATGATGCGATTGCTGCCGTCACCACGTGGCTCGAGGAGGCCCAGGTGGGCAAGGGGGCCACGAGCTACCGTCTGCGCGACTGGCTCTTCAGCCGCCAACGGTATTGGGGTGAGCCGTTCCCGATTGTCTACGATGAGCATGAGGTGCCCCATCTGGTGCCCGACAGCATGCTGCCCATCAATCTGCCCGACGTTCCGGATTACAGCCCCAAGACCTTCGACCCGGAGGATTCCCAGTCGAGTCCGGAGGCCCCGTTGAGCCGCAACGAGGATTGGGTGAATGTCACGCTCGATCTCGGTGACGGTCCGAAGACCTACCATCATGACACGAACACGATGCCGAATTGGGCTGGTTCCTGCTGGTACTACATGCGTTACCTCAATCCCCATGACACCGAGCACATGGTGGAGCGCGACGAATACGACTATTGGATGGGTCCGAAGCACTCCCCGGCGGCCGGGCAGGCCGGAGGCGTCGATCTGTATGTGGGCGGCGTGGAGCACGCGGTGCTACATCTGCTCTACTCACGGTTCTGGCATAAGATCCTGTTCGACCTGGGGTACGTGGATTCGTTCGAACCGTTCCACAAGCTTTTCAACCAAGGCATGATCCAAGCGTATGCCTACACCGATGACCGCGGTCAGTATGTGCCGGCCGAGGACGTTCAGGAGAGCGAAGTGGACGGCAAGACCGTGTACACCTACGAAGGCGAACCGGTCAACCGTGAGTTCGGCAAGATGGGCAAGAGCCTCAAGAACATCGTGACCCCGGACTACATGTACGACCATTACGGCGCAGACACATTCCGCCTCTATGAGATGAGCATGGGACCGCTTGACGAGTCACGTCCATGGAACACCCGCAATGTGGTGGGCGGCATGCGATTCCTGCAGCGTTTGTGGCGCAATGTGATTGATGAGAACACCGGCGAGGTCACGGTGACCGACGACGCGATGGACGAACGTACGTTGAAACTGCTCAACAATACGATCGCCGAGGTGACCGGTGAGATGGAGGCCATGCGTCCAAACACCGCCATCGCCAAACTCATCGTGCTCAACAATCACCTGACCGGCATGAACGGCGTGCCCCGCGCCGCCGTGGAGCCGCTGGTGCTCATGGTGGCTCCGATCGCACCGCATATAGCCGAGGAGCTGTGGAACCGGCTCGGCCATGATGAGTCGTTGGCCCACCATCCATGGCCACAGGCCGACGAGCGTTATGTTGGGCAGGACACCGTCACCGCCGTGGTGCAGATCAAAGGCAAGGTGCGGGCCAAACTCGAGGTGAGTGCCGACATCGACCCGGATGAACTGGAGAAGATGGCCTTGGAGGCTGTGGCTGAGCGTCTTGGAGGCAAGCCGCCGCGCAAGGTGATCGTCAAGGCCCCGAAGATTGTTTCGATCGTCCCGGGCGAATGATCGCACGCAGGTCGTGCACCTGTGGATGACCTGCGTGGTGGATATCACGTCCTCCGACCACAGGTGGCCGTCCTCGTTGCAATGCCCATGCCGTCATGATTAAGTGGCGGCATGGGCATTGTCTATTCCGGACGGCGTGAAAGCCCGGACGCCGTCATCGTGCTGAGGGAGGGGGCTGTGACGCGGCTGCGCCATCTGGGAGGGCCATCGTCTCGCAGCATGGCAGCCGGTTCATCCACCGGTCCAGGCTTCAGCATTCAGATGCCGTCGGTGCCCCTGCCACCGCCTCCCGGTGTCCAGGAGCCATCGGTCACGGCAAGCAACGAGCAATCATCGGGTGGTGTGAGGGAAGTTTCTGGAGATGACCAGAAGGCGGGCGCACTGCTGTCGAGCCTGACCGTGGTGAACGACGACGATTTCGAAGCGGAACGTGGAGTCCGCCGTCTGGAACGACCCCGATTCGAACTCGAACCGAAGCATGCGCTGCTGTGCATCATGGTGTTGGTCTGTGCGCTGGCCACCACCCTGACCCTCCTGGTGCAGCAGGCCGCCAACATGGGCGCCTTGGACACGCAGGCCACCACAAACGCGTCATCTCATACGACGGCCACGGCATCGCCATCCGACCGGGATTCGACGCCTTCCACGGCTGCACCGGAGCCGTCGCCATCGGCATCCGACAACAAGCAGGACACCTTGGTGAACATCAACACGGCAGACGAGGCACAACTGCAGGAGATCAAGGGAATCGGACCGGTGACGGCCGCGAGGATCATCGAATACCGCACCCAGCATGGCGCCTTCGCCAGTCTCGACGACTTGGTGAATGTGCCGGGCATCGGCATGAAGACCGTAGAGAAGCTGAGACCATGGGCATGCGCGCAATGACGGCACCGGCATGCGACCGGGAGCACAGGGGAATCGCAGGCAGCCGAGACCTGCGCATGCTGCCGGTGGCTGCGGGCGTTTGGAGCGCCACACTGCTGACCCGATGGGTATGCTCCCAACACGGATCGGGGCACGACGTCTTCTGGCAGCATGGCCGCATGCTGCAAATGGCGTGCCTGGCGGTGGCATCGGCAGCCATCTTCATCGCACTGGTGCTCATTCCCCTCACGATGAACGGGGCGGGGAAACACCATGGATTGGCCGTGGATCGCGCCCACCGGATGCTGTACACACTGCTAACGGTCTGTTTCGCCATACTCGCGGCCACACTTGCCACGGCGGCGCGAAGCCTGACGGAGCATGCCGACCCGGTGAACATGTCGGCATCTTCCTCCACGGAGCGTGTGAATCTGACGTTCACGGCGCATTCACTGCCGTTGGCGACGTCGATGGGGGGATACGACTGCCAGGTCGACGGCAATGCCCGGTCCATCGTTCGCCATGACGTTCGACGTCCATCGTCCCGCGGTGTGCGGGTGTTCGCCCGACAGCCGGCCTGTGGGCGCATCGCGCAGCAGGGGGACTACGCCATCGTCGGAACCATCCAGGCGGCGGCATATGGTGAGATGCCCATATGGGTGCTTGCAGACGGTGACATGATGGCCGTCAAGGAGCCACCGGCGCCATGGCGTGCGGTACATCGGATACGCATGGCATTCCTGCAAACGACCCGCGGACTCGACAATCCGGGCGTTGTGTTGGTTCCCGGCGTGACCCTGGGGGTGCTCGGACACGATGCGATGGTGCACTGCGCAGATGGTGGAGTGGAGGACGAATACGCCGAACTCCTGCAAGAGCAGTGTCGCCGTGCAGGCATCATGCATCTCATGGCCGTATCCGGAGGCCATTACGCCCTCGTCGGCACATTGGTGATGGGATTGGGGGCACGGCTCCATTGGAACCGTTTTGTGAAGGCAGGCGCGCTCGCAATGGTCTACCCGATGCTCACGATGGTGCTTGCCCCCAGCAGGTCGGTCACACGGGCGATGCTGATGTCGATGCTGTCTCTTGGGTTCCTGATGTTGGGCCGTCGTCGGCAAAGTGTGCATCTGCTCTGCCTGACGGTGGTGTTCGGATTGCTGCTCGATCCGTCATTGGCTTCGAGTTACGGCTTCGCGTTGTCATGTGCGGCGGTGTTCGGCTTGTCGACGGCATGCACGCGTATGACGGCATGGGTGTCGCATCTGCTACCGGACCGTTTGGCCAAGCTGTTGGCGGCTTCATGCTGTGCACAGCTATTCGCTGGTCCCGTACAGATTCTCATGGACAACGAGGTGTCAATATGGTCGCTGCCAGCGAATCTGCTGGTTGCACCATTCGTCGATGCCGCGACGATTCTGGGGCTGTGCTCGTTGTTCGTCGCATGGATGGCGCCGGGCGTCTCACGATTCCTGGCATGGGCGTGCTCACAATGCACGACGGTCATCGAATATGCGGCACGTCTGTTCGGCTCGGAGGAGTCGAGCACCTTGGCATGGATGGAGGGTATACCCGGCGCTGCGGTGCTCATCGTGACGGAACTGACCACATGGGCGCTGATCGTATGCATCGGGGACCTGCTGCGAGCCTATGACGACACGGTCACCAACGGTGATGGCCGTCCCATGCGCATGCCGGTCAGGGAACGCCTCACCCAATGGTTCGAACATACGCTCGAAATGATGGGGTGGCTGACATGGCGCAGATGAGACGAAGGATGCAGGCAAAAGCCGGTGTCGCAAGACTTGTCCAAACATACGTCGACATTGAAGATATGACCGCAGCAACACTATGCCTGCTCATCTACGGTGGCGATGAGTACCTGAACGAACAGAACGCCCGGGATGCCGTGTATCGCCTGCTTGAGGAACATAGGGATGCCGAATTGGCACGCGTCGACGCCCGCAGCGCCGACGCCAACTCCTTCGACGAGGCGGTGAGTCCCTCCCTGCTCTCGCAGAGGTCGGTGGTGTGGGTCGAACATGCGGAGGACGCCGACTCCGGACTGCTCGACGCCATCGTGGCCTACGCCAACGAAACAAACCGGGACCCAGAAGCGTCGCCGGTGGTGATGCAATGCGCCGCAACGCTAAAAGGCCGTTCCGTGGAAGCGCTCATGCGCCGCAACAACATTCCCGTCGACACGGTTCCCAAACTCGACAAGGCCAAGGACAAACTCAACTATGTGTACCAGCAGTTCCAATCGCGTGGCAGGCGCATAGACCCGCAGGCCGCACAGCAACTGGTCAATGTGCTCGGCGACCATGTGGGAGAGCTGGCCGCCATGATCAGGCAGCTATGCTTCGACTTCGATGACGACCCGATGCGAGTGAACCGTGTGAACCAATACCTCACAGGGAACCCCAAGGTCACCGGCTTCAACGTGGCCGACCTCGCCATGGGCGGGAAAACCGCACGTGCAGTGATCGCCCTGAGATCCGCGCTCGCCCAAGGAACGGAACCGATTGCACTCATCGGCGCGCTCGCGTTGCAAATGCGCAACCTCGCCAAAGCCGCGGCCATTCGTCAAGGGGACATCTCGAAAACCAAGGCGGCGGTGAACGAATGGGCGCTGCGAACGGCCAACGGACGTCTGGGAGGGTGGACATCGCAGGGCATCAGCGCCTGCATGCAACGACTCGCCTGGGCGGACGAACAATGCAAGAGCCGCGGAGGCGACCCCATATACGCACTTGAGAACACCATAGAACTCATCGGAGCCAAAGGAATCCAATGAACACCATCCACCATATGCTCGAGCCCAACCCGTCACCCGCACCACGACAACCTGACAGCACGATTACCTTGCAAGTGCCGACCGCACAGGCCATGCACGAGCTGGGCGAGCGACTCGCCCGCAGCCTGCACGGTGGTGAGGTGATCCTGCTTTCAGGGCCACTCGGCGCAGGCAAGACCACATTGGCGCAAGGATTGGGGGAAGGCCTGGGCATTCAAGAACCCATCGTCTCACCGACCTTCACCATCGCCAGGGAACTCGACGGCACCCTCGCGGACGGCACTCCCGCACATCTGATCCACGTGGATGCCTACCGGCTTGGATCCAATGACTACGCCCCAGGTCAGGCACAGGCCGACCTGCTCCTCGACGAACTCGAATCCCTCGGCCTCGACGAGGAACTCGAAGAACCGGGCACACGCACCATCATCCTCATGGAATGGGGCGAACAAATGGCAGTTGCGCTCGCCGACGAACGCTTGGAGATCCGCATCCAAAGACCCACCGACCATGTGTCTGCCCCCATAGGCCGGAACGAACCCACCGCAGATGGTGAACGCATCGTCACCATCACCCCAGTGGGAACACGATTCGCCCTGGCGGAACCAGCCGACACCCAAGCCTGACGACGCCGACGGGCAACGCATACGATACAAGAACCGCACTCTAACACAACACACGAAACAAGCGACACGAGACACATGAACACGTTAGTCATCGACACATCATTCGGATCCACAGTAGGCATAACCGGGCATGAACCAATCTGCGAACAGGATTCGCGCACACACGTGGAAAAACTGCAGCACGACATTGCGCAAGTCTGCGCAGAGGCGAAAATACAACCCCACGACATCGAACGCATAGTCGTAGGAATAGGCCCGGCACCCTTCACCGGACTACGCGCAGGCATCGTGGCAGCCAAGGCAATCGCCTATGCCACCGGGGCACAACTCCTCGGACAGGATTCCCTAAGCGGACAGGCCGCCATGATGCAAGCGGCCTACAACGGCGATCCGAACCTGCTGAACACAGCCATATTCGGCAACTGGAATACACCAGCCAATGCGGGCACCGCGTTGCACCTGACCCTCAGCGTCAACGACGCGCGCCGCAAACAGCTCTACTACACCCTGCTCGCAAACACCAACGCAGACACCAAAGACGAACGCATCCAACTCGACATGAACATAGGCACGCCATCGAACATCGCGGCCAAAGTAAGCGCAGCGGTCGCCACCATACAGCAACGCCATCCCGACCAGCCGGTCGCCGTCGACATCGTCGGACACGGTGCAAGCAAATACGAGCAAATCTGGAGCGAACAACCCTGGCACGGAATCACCCTCGACCATTCACTCCTCGACACCGGCGCATGGGGGGTGAAAACCTTCGCAGCACTCGCAGAACACGATACCGAAGCCGACGCCAATCCACGCCCCATCGAGCCCCTCTACCTGCGCAGACCCGACGTCAGCGTGCCCAACCCGCTCAAACATGTGCTCAACCACGAAGGAGCACATCGCAACGAGGCAAACGCATGATCGTCGACGCCAACACGCTCGACCGCGCCACGGTATGCTCGCAAATAGCCAAGATGGAACTACAACTGTTCGGCAAAGGGGCGTGGAGCAACACACTCATAGATGAAGAGCTCAGCGCGCCACACCGCAGCTACTATGTGAACGTGGACGACCAAGGAACCATAGACGCATACGCCGGCCTCTGGTACGACGGATATGACGCACAGATCATGACCATAGGCGTCAGCCCCGAACGCCAACGACAAGGCATAGCCACCCAACTGATCAACCAGCTCATCGCCAAGGCCAACGAACTCCACGCCGAACGCATGCTGCTCGAAGTGCGCGTCGACAACGAACCGGCACTCACCCTGTACCGCCACTTCGGATTCGAAACCATGGGAATCCGCAAACGCTACTACCAGCCGGAAAACAAAGACGCCTACACCATGAGCCTCACCCTGCGCGATTCCCGACCCGCAGGCTTCGCCATACCATTGAACACACAATGCTGATCCCAACAGCGCCACGCCAACAAGCCCAGGAAAGAAAACAATGAGCAACCAAATCATTCTCGGCATCGAATCCACCTGCGATGAAACCGCCGCCGCCGTCGTGCAAGGCAAGACACTGCTGGCGAATGTCGTCGCCTCATCCATGGACGAACACGCCAGATACGGCGGCGTCATCCCCGAGATCGCCTCCCGAGCGCACGCACAGTCATTCGTACCGGTGGTATCGAAAGCGCTCGCCGACGCGAACATGACCATCGACGACGTCGATGCCATCGCCGTCTCGGCGGGTCCCGGTTTGGCAGGGTGCCTTGCGGTCGGCGTTTCGGGGGCGAAGGCATTGGCCTGGTCAGCCAACAAGCCGATCTACGGCATCAACCACGTCATCGGGCATGTGGCCGTCACGCAACTACAGTTCGGCGACCTGCCGGCCAATACGATGGCGCTCATCGTCTCTGGCGGACACACCTCGCTACTGCATGTCAACGACATCGCGCGTGATGTCGAGGTGGTGGGGACGACATTGGATGACGCGGCAGGAGAATGTTTCGACAAAGTGGCCCGACTGCTGGGATTCCCATATCCCGGCGGCCCATACATCGACCGGCATGCCCAGCATGGCGATCCGCATGCCATCAAGGTGCCGCAAGGACTCACGCAAGGTCGCGCGGGCAAGGAGCATCCGTACGATTTCAGCTTCTCCGGGGTGAAAACAGCCATTGCCCGTTGGATCGAGGAACGGCAGGGGAGCGGGCAGGAGATTCCGGTGGACGATGTATGTGCGTCGCTGGCTGGATCAGTGGCACAGGTGCTTTCCCGAAAGAGCATGCGAGGATGCGAGCAGTTCGATTCCACCACGTTGATTGTGGGCGGTGGGTTCTCGGCGAACTCGCAGCTCCGGGAGGCGCTGATGGAGGTTGGGTGCAATCACGGGGTCGACGTGCGCATACCGCAGATCAAACTGTGTACGGACAACGGTGCCATGGTGGCGATGCTTGGTTCGAATTTGGTGGAGGCCGGTGTGGCGCCGTCTGACATGGAATTCCCCATTGACTCTGCGATGCCGCTTACCAAGATCTGCATGTGAGGTATTGCAGTGGTTATCTCCGGATTGGTGCGGCATCCCGCCGGGGATACGGTGCGACACGCGTTGATTTGCATTTTTCGACTCACCCGCTAAACTAAACATCTGTTGCGTGTGAGAGATCATGCGAGCGCATTCCTGCGTAGCTCAGTTGGCAGAGCATCCGACTGTTAATCGGACGGTCACTGGTTCAAGCCCAGTCGCAGGAGCCATCAGCCGCCCTCGGGCGGCTTTTTCATTGTGTGCCAGATACGGTGTCGCGACGCGACTCATTGACCAATTCGGTCAGCTCCTTGAGTCTGTCGTGATGAGTGGTGTACCAGCCTGTGTTCTCCATGATGCGGCCGGTTCGGCGCTGCAGTTCCTCGACGCTGTCGGCATTGCACCCGGTGATTTCCGGGGCCTTCTCCTCATATTCCTTGGCGAATTGCACGAGCACATTGGGGTCCTGCACGTCATAGGTGCCAAGATGGTATGCCTTGCTTGCCTCGCTATCGTGCAGGTATGTGTAGGTGTTCATCGCGATGCGCAGTTTATCGCTTGCCGCGGCGCACATATGTCTGGCATGGGTGAGATGGGAGACGTTCATGTTGTGCACGATGAGTGCGGCGCCGGCTGCGAAGACAATGGCAAGACAGAGCATGACGATGATCGATGCATTCCGATGTGTGGATGATGCCGTGCTGCTGGTGTCACCATGGTCGTCGCTGGATTTCGGCATATTCGGCTGCACTGGCTCCATATTCTCCCTGATTGGGTTTGCGGGGCATAAGACCGTCGCATATTGTGCGGATTTCTCTCTATGTTGCATTCTACGCGCATCGGAGAAAATGACGGTCGTGCCATATGAATCCGGGGAGTATGCCGACACGCCGGATTTGCGTATTCAAAGTATCGTGTGTAAATTATATGTCTGTTGCGTGTGAGAGATCATGCGAGCGCATTCCTGCGTAGCTCAGTTGGCAGAGCATCCGACTGTTAATCGGACGGTCACTGGTTCAAGCCCAGTCGCAGGAGCCATCAGCCGCCCTCGGGCGGCTTTTTTGTTATACAGGAGGTGGGTGTGCGCGTATGAGCAGGAACACTGATGACCGGCGTGCTCTTGCAGCGATCGAGAGCGAACGCATGGAAGACCAGATCGCTTATTACCGTAAGCCCTTCATGGTGCTGTGGGCGGCTGTTCAGGAGGCTTCGTCGGAATTGGAAGAGGATTATGGACTCTCTTCCGACGTCTCGCAACTCTGGGTGGCTGAACGGCTGCGGCAGGTGTCGGATTCATTGGTGGACAGATTGGCCGAGAAAGCCGTGCAACATGGCACCAGCAAATCGAACGTGGCACGTGCCGCCGATTCGGATCCAACGAATGCCATGCGCAGATTTCCTCGTCTTCGACCGGGAGCTGTTCGCACCCGACTGCTTATTGACGAGGTGCTCGATTCGCTGGAATGACGTCTTCGGATTCGCCATCGACCTTTCCCATCCTTCTCGGCAATGAGTGCATGCCATTGACGGCAATGGGGTGATGGCATAACCCGTTCTCCGACCACAATGACCTGCCAGACTGGACACGTGGATGCTAACCAGTCATAGTGGAATCCAGATCACTACGTGGCTGGAGGAGATATGGCACATCATGGGACTTCCTGGGATGGGTGGCGTCGATGGCGGGCTCGCAGACTCAGGATGGTGAGATTGTGGATGCTGCGGTTGCTGCGGATGCAGCATGAACTGCTGATTCTGGCGCTATGCCTGGTTTGCGGTGCCGTTGCCCCGCTCGCTGTCTCGTCGAGTGAGATTCATGGCATGGAGCTCGTTGCTGGTTGTACGGCAATCGCAGGGGAAATGTGCCATGCTCGCATGCTGTCGCCCGTGCCCGATGGATTGATTGTCAGGGGGTTCGACCGGCCGGAATGGCAATGGAGCCCTGGCCATAGGGGAGTGGATATCTCGTTGAATGGTATGCATGAGTTGCTGGCACCCAGCGATGGGGCCATCAGTTTCAGCGGGATGGTGGCGGGGAAATCGGTGGTGAGTATCGACACAGGTCCGTACACGCTCACATTCGAACCGGCGCACACTCAACTGGCGGTGGGCGACAAAGTGCATCGCGGAAAGCGATTCGCCTCGGTCGGAGGCCAGAGCGACCACTGTGGGGAAAGTTGCGTGCATTGGGGTGTCAAGCGCACTGGGCGCAGGGACTATCTCGATCCGGCGTCATTCCTGCGTCCAATGCAGATTCGGCTGGTTCCCTATTCCGAATAGCGTCCCACCGGCACATCACATCACATGTCGGCGTCGGCCAATGAGATGTATCCCGGATCGATCAATGCGGCCTTCAGATTTGCGGCACTCACGGCCAGCAGGGTCATATGCAGTGTGGGGATCTCCGAACCGTAGTCGTCGCTGGTTTTGAGCTCGGCAATGTTGGAGAGCTTCTCCTTGCGGTTGAGCTGCAGTGCGATTTGTGCAATGGTGCCGGTGTTGGCATGGACGTCCACCAGACCGGTCATCCACTGCAATCCATTCACAATGTTCGGGATATCGGATATATAGGCACCAAAACCGGTGATAATGGGCCATTGCTTGGAGTCCGTCTTCGTTGTCTGGGATGGTTGCGCGGACTCATCACCTGACTGTGCCGGATCAGGCACACGTTGTCTGTTCAGTGGCTTCCTTCCTGCAATGTTGCCCACCACATCGAAAATGGTGATGGAGGGGTTGACATCCATGGAGGATCCTGAATAGCCCATCGTTTTCAGTGCCTTGATCGATGCGGCCGCGGTGAAATCGTTCATCGCCAGGATACCGTCGATGCGTACGGCAGCATCGCGTCCTTTCGTCTCGAGGCGTGACTTGAGCTCATCCTCTATCTGGGAGTCCTTCGTCGCCTTGAACATCACATCCTTGTAATCGCTTTTCGTGGTGAAGAACGAGAGGCGTTGTGAGGGGCTATATGCCTTGCGCTGCCGGAAATACGGCCCCAGAACCTCCCAGATGCCTTCAAACGCCTGCGCTTGGAACGAATTGTTTTTGCCGGACGGGTCGGTGTTCGGCAGGAGCACCTCTATGGCTTTGGGATTCGACTCGCTCACCGCATCGAGATCGAGTTTGGATACGATCTGCTGTGCCTGCATACGGCCGATATCAGCGGCAGTCACCAATGGGACGTAGACGTTCGGAACGAAGCCGTCGATCGGGTTGCCCAGCACCACCACATGCATCCCCGCGTTCTTCGCCTTGTTCAGCGAATCGGCTATCTGGCGCATGGAAGAGGATTCATCTGAGTCAGTGTCAGATGCATCCTGGTCGGAGGGCTCCTGGTTCGGAGTGGTGATGAAATGGCTGTATTCGCCGTAGTTCCTGTCAAGCCTGACGGCCGGGGCGATGACAATCGTCGTTGCCCCCTGCTCGGTTTGCGGGTCGCCGTATTGCTCCTTGGAATCCGCATTGAGCCGTTCCTGCACATACCGCTTCAAGGCATCGCTCTGGCTTGCCAACGAACCGCTGGTCTCACGGTTCATGGACTTGCCGGAGAATCCGCCAGTGGACAGCGCGTTCTCGAGCGAATCATTGAGGGTGTTCCAGTTGTTCAGGGGAACGTTCTGCGAAAGATTAGGGGAGTTCGATGGAAGGAAGAGCGCCACGTGCCCTGTCGAAGCTGCGGTGGTGGCCGAGGGGCTGGTGGTGGCGGTACCGGTCAATGGATCGGTGGAGCATCCGGCCGTTGCACACATCAGTGAGCCAGCCATCGCCAACGAGACGAATGCGCGAATGATGTGAGAGGTGCCTTTGCCCATAACCGCCCTTGCCCTTTGCCTAGATCGCAGCGTATGCCGTTACATTGTACCCGACCTGCAACACTTCGGGGCCTGTGCATACGCACAGGCCCCGAATGTCGTGAGGATGTCAGATTCAACGCTGCTCGGCAAGGTTCCTTTGCAGGTTCTCATCCAGGGCGTTCATGAACTGCTCTGTGTCGAGCCATTCATGGCTTGGATCGATGAGTATGGCCAGATCCTTGGTCATCTGGCCGCCCTCAACGGTCGAGATGATGGTCTGTTCCAGTGTTTCCGCGAAATTGGCGACCTGTGGGGTGCCATCGAGTTTTGCGCGGTGCTTGAGGCCACCGGTCCAGGCATAGATCGAGGCGATCGGGTTCGTGGAGGTCTTCTCGCCTTTCTGCCAGAGACGGTAATGGCGTGTGACCGTTCCATGGGCGGCCTCGGCTTCGACGGTTTGGCCATCGGGAGTCATGAGAACCGACGTCATGAGTCCCAGCGACCCGAATCCCTGTGCCACAGTGTCGGACTGCACATCACCGTCATAGTTCTTGCAGGCCCACACGTAACCGCCATGCCACTTGAGCGAGCTGGCCACCATATCGTCGATCAACCGGTGCTCGTAGGTGAGTCCCTCCTGCTCATAACGTTGCTTGTATTCTGTTTCGAACACCTCGGCGAAAATGTCTTTGAACTCGCCGTCGTAGGCCTTGAGAATCGTGTTCTTCGTGGAGAGGTACACGGGGTAGTGCCGCAGGAGTCCATAGTTGAAGCATGCGCGTGCGAAGCCGCGAATCGATTCATCGAGATTGTACTGCACCTGCGCCACGCCGCTCCCAGGATAATCGAACACCACATGTTCGATCGGCCCGGAGCCGTCATTCGGGGTGAAAGTCACGGTGAGAGTGCCAGAAGTCGGCACCTTGAAGTCGGTGGCCTTGTACTGGTCGCCGAACGCGTGACGAGCCACCACAATCGGCTTTGTCCAACCAGGCACCAGACGAGGAATGTTGTCTATGACAATCGGCTCGCGGAAGATCGTACCACCGAGAATGTTGCGAATGGTGCCGTTCGGCGACTTCCACATTTTCTTGAGGCCGAACTCCTCCACACGCGCCTCGTCGGGGGTTATCGTGGCGCATTTGACACCCACATGTTCGCGCTTGATCGCTTCTGCCGCGTCGATGGTCACTTGGTCATCCGTGGCGTCGCGGTTCTCGATTCCCAGGTCGTAATAGTCGAGATCGATGTCGAGATACGGCAGTATGAGACGATCCTTGATGTCCTTCCAGATGACGCGTGTCATCTCGTCGCCGTCGAGCTCAACCACCTTGCCTTCGACCTTGATTTTGGCCATGCTGTGTCCTCCAGTCGTTGCGGGTAACAAACCCATGTGTAATGCAAAAGTGTTACCAACATGAATATTTGTCCATTCTGCAAACGGTGCGGGTGACGTGTCACATGGCACGGATAGCCTAAAGGCATGGCTCAGGAAACAGAAATCGGCCTTGGCAAGAAGGCCCGCATCGCTTATGGCTTGGACGACATATCCATCGTCCCCTCCCGTCGCACCCGCGATCCGCAGGACGTGTCTACCTCGTGGCAGGTGGATGCTTATGAATTCGACATCCCGGTGATCGGGGCCCCGATGGATTCGGTGACGAGCCCACAGACGGCCATAGCCATGGGCAAACTTGGAACTGTTGGCGTACTCGATTTGGAAGGTCTGTGGACCCGATACGAGAATCCCGAACCGATTCTGGAGAAGATCGCCTCGTTGGATCCCGACGATGCCACGGCGTATCTGCAACAAGCCTATGCGGAGCCAATCAAGCCCGAACTCATTGTTGAACGACTCCACGAGATCCGCGATGCGGGGGTAACCGTGGCAGGTGCCCTTTCCCCGCAGCGCACGCAGCAGTACTATTCGACTGTGCTCAATGCCGGTGTGGACCTGTTCGTGATCCGCGGCACTTCCGTGTCGGCGGAGCATGTTTCGAAGGATCATGAGCCTTTGAACCTCAAGCAGTTCATCTACGACCTCGACGTGCCGGTGATAGTCGGCGGTGCGGCAAACTACCGGGCTGCATTGCATCTGATGCGTGCTGGGGCTGCCGGTGTGCTGGTTGGGTTCGGTGGCGTCGCGACATCCGCCAACCGCCAGACCATCGGGGTGTCCATCCCGATGGCGACCGCCATCTCAGATGTGGCCGAGGCGCGACGTGACTACATGGATGAGTCGGGGGGCCGATACGTCCAGGTGATTGCGGATGGCAGCATGGGCGAATCAGGCAGCTTCGTCACTGCCCTCGCCATGGGAGCCGATGCGGCCATGCTCGGTGCGCCGCTGGCCCGCGCCCAAGAGGCGCCGGGGCATGGAACGCATTGGGGTTCCGAGGCTCGCCACGCCACATTGCCGCGTGGCCTGCGCTCTGAGGTCGGTACGGTTGGCACCCTGCAAGAGATTTTGTATGGTCCGAGCCACAAGGCGGACGGCACCACGAACTTCATAGGTGCATTGCGCCGTGCCATGGCATCGTGTGGCTATGTGGACATCAAGAGCTTCCAACGATGCCCCGTGGTGGTCACCGCCAACCGATCCTGAATGGGAACATCAAAGCGCCGAGTCTGCCATCTCATCAGGCTCGGCGCTTTGGCATTATCGGGGGGAAGGGCGCCGCGGCGAGGATGCGGGAGGAATGTGAATAAATCATCCACAAATCCACAATTCCCCGTGTCAGGGTTGCGGGATAATCGTGGCTTCGATACATTCGATACCGAATACGGCAAAGGGGACCGTATCGGACTCAAGGGGGAAACATGCATACACCATCCAACCCATCGAATACGAAACCACATGCGGGCAATGCGCGTCAACCCATAGACATTCCTCCGCTGAAGGAAGAGCTGGAGACATGCCCTCCCGATGTGGACATGCACATAGAACGCACACCGTTGCCGGTGCACAGCGGCATGCTCTCACGTAATCACAGCCTATGCCCGGTGCGGTTCCGCATACGCAGCTGCGTCAATGTGGAACTGCTGCCCATCACGGCATATGGCATAAGCGAACGTGCTTTCAAGATCTGCTGCATAGCGTTTGAGGTTGTGCGAGGCAGGGTGGGGGTGCAGGCGCTGAGAGGCATGGTCACCACCACCTGCTGCGAGAGGTTAGAACTCATGCGGGATCTTATGAAGTCCGCCACCAGCAGCCGTGTCGATTTGCATTCCAAGCGTTTCTATGGGCAACCCATGCCTGTTCTCATCGACGGCACCGCGGTGTCTCCGATGAGATTCGAAATCACCATCGAGGTGAGGGTGGGTTCCCTCCAATATTGGGTGAACATGGTGCTCGACCTTCGCGGCAGTGCTTGGATATGCACCTATCTGGATATGGGATGAACTTGACACCATCCGATGAAATGGCAGACGATTGGATATAGTTGAACCATGCTCAGGGAATATGGACTCGATAACAAATACGTGACCACGGATGACGACACCGTATATCAGCTGCTGTCGAAACGTGCTTTGGAACGCCCCGATGAACTGATTGCCCAGTTCAAAGACCCTCAGACGAACCAATGGGTCGATGTCATGGCCGGTGAGATGCTGGCCCAGGTGCGCAGCGTTGCGAAAGGCCTGATGGCCATAGGGGCGCGTCCGGGTACCATGGTGGCAATCTATTCCGCCACCAGCTACGAGTGGGGGGTCATGGATTTCGCATGTGCCAGCATTGGTGCGGTGAGTGTTCCGATCTATGAGACCGATTCGCAGAAGCAGGCCGACTCGATCATCACGGAGGTGCAGCCTGCCATCGCATTCGGCGGTGACGAGAACCATACCCATACTTTGGAACGCATCGCCGAGCAGGTCAAATGCCTCCGCCACGTATTCAACTTCGAGAACGGTGCATTGGAAGCGCTCATCGATTACGGCGAATCGGTGAGCGAGGACGAGCTTGATGCGGCCATTGGCCGGGTGCGTGCCGATGACCTGCTCACCATCGTGTTCACGTCCGGTTCCACAGGTAAGCCGAAAGGCGCCATGCTTTCGCATCGCAACTTCACCCACATTGTGAAGAACGGCTACGAGATCCTGCCCGAGATGCTGTACGATGCCCCGAACCGTCTGCTGCTGTTTCTGCCGCTCGCCCATTGCTTCGCGCGTTACATCCAGTATGTGGCCATCGGAGGTTATGGGGTGGTGGGCTATGTGCCCGACGCCAAGCATCTGTTGGCCGATCTGCGTGGCTTCAAGCCGACGTACTTGCTCGGTGTGCCCCGCGTATTCGAGAAGGTTTACAACGCAGCTTCCCAGAAGGCCGGGTCGAAGATGATGTCGGAACACAAACACCCGGGACCGATGATGCGAATCAAGCATTCGTTCTATATGAGCACCGTGGCCTCGTCCTTCCGATCGGCCCTTGGCCCGAACCTGCGGTATCTCGCGTGTGGCGGAGCGCCGATCAATCCGGACCTCGTGCATTTCTTCAATGGCATCGATGACATCACCTTCATTCAGGGGTACGGCATGACGGAGACGGCCGCTCCGATGATCGTCAATTGGCAGAAAGCCAACCGCGTTGGATCCGTCGGACGTCCCGGACCGGGAATGGCCGTGCGTACGGCGGACGACGGGGAGATCGAGGTCAAAGGCCCCAACGTGTTCCTTGGATACTACAAGAACCCGGAGCTGACCGATGAAGTGCTGGAGCCAAGCGGTTGGCTGCACACCGGCGATCTCGGGTATATCGACGACGACGGATTCCTGTACATCACCGGTCGCAAGAAGGATCTCATCATCACCGCGGGTGGAAAGAACGTGAGCCCGGCCCCGCTGGAAAGCGCAATCAGTGAATGCCCGATCGTGTCCCATGTGGTGGTCGTCGGTGACAACAAGCCGTTCATTGGCGCAGTGGTGACCCTCGATGAGGAGATGACCCGCAGCTGGCTCGATAATCAGGGCATGCCCACGAATCTTTCGATGGACGATCTGGCCCACAGCGACGGTGTCCACGCATTCATCCAGCAGTACGTGGACAAAGCGAACGCCAATGTATCCCGTGCAGAGTCGGTGCGCAAGTTCATCGTGCTTCCCTCCGATTTCAGCATTGAGGAAGGCACGCTCACGCCAAGCCAGAAAGTTGTGCGTCCCAAGGTGCTCTCGACATACAGCGAGCTCATCGATGCGGAGCTCTATGCTCCGAAGAATGCGGCGCGTCCGGTTCCGGTGAGCATGCAGATCATCGAAAGCACCTCGGAAACCGTGAAGAAAGCCTCCCAAGCCGTGCAGCACACCGCCGAGACGGTCACTCCGAAGGTCCGTCAGGCATTCGACAATGTACAGGAACGCTTTGAGGAGCTTCAGCAGCATGGTCGGTCCGATGAAGCCTCCTCGGCCAAGCCTGAGCATGGTGCCTCAACCACAACGAATTCGGATTCCTCCGAACAGAACACAAAGGAGCAGTGACAAGAGTGGCAATTCGTGAAATTCGGGTCGTTCCCGATCCGGTACTGCGCACGCCATGCGATCCAATCACCGAGATCACGCCGGCCGTACGCAATCTCGTGCAGGATCTGCTCGATACTGTGGATGACCCAGGCCGAGCGGGCGTCTCCGCCAACCAGATCGGCGTCAGCCTCCGAGCCTTCTCGTACAACATCGATGGCAAGATCGGCTATGTGCTCAACCCGGTGCTCGAGGAGACCCGGGGCGAACAATACGGCGATGAGGGATGCCTGAGCCTGCCGAAACTATGGTACAAGACCAAGCGGGCGGATTACGCGCGCGTGCGCGGCATGGATCTGGACGGCAATGAGATTGTGCTCGAGGGGGACGGCATCATGGGCCGTATGCTCCAGCACGAGACCGACCATCTCGACGGCCATCTCTATATAGACCGGCTGGAGAAGGACGAGCGGCGTGCGGCGATGCGCCGCATGCGCAGTCTTGAATAGCGCTGACTAGCCATACCGAACGCAGCGGGAACGTCTGGTGTGAATGTCCACAGGGGGTCGCAATTGAAATGCGACCCCCTGTGGTATTATCGAGCATTGTGCGCCAACCGGTGAAGAAGGCAGTCGCAGCTTTCCGAGCCAACCGAATATCGTCTACCGGTGCACATGAATTCGCGTCATGCCCGCGACGGCCTGTGTCGGTCGGCAGCCCTGTAGGGGCAGCTGCACGCAGGATCGCATGGCCAGGCAATAACCGACTAGGAAGGTAGTAATACCATGGCTCAGATCACTATGAGCGAAATGCTGAAGGCCGGTCTCCAATTCGGTCACCAGACCCGCCGTTGGAACCCGAAGATGAAGCAGTACATCCTTACCGAGCGTAACGGAATCTACATCATCAACCTGTTCAAGACGCTGGATCTGATCGATGTCGCCTACGACTTCATCAAGACCACCGTCGCCCACAATGGCACCGTGCTGTTCGTCGGCACCAAGAAGCAGGCTCAGGAAGCGATCAAGAACGCTGCCACCCGCGTGAACATGCCCTATGTCTCCGAACGCTGGCTCGGCGGCATGCTCACCAACTTCCAGACCGTTTCCAAGCGCGTCAACCGTCTCAAGGAACTCGAGACGATGGACTTCGACGACGTGCACGGCTCCGGTCTCACCAAGAAGGAGCTCCTCCTGCTCAAGCGCGAGAAGGACAAGCTGGAACGTCAGCTTGGCGGCATCCGCAACATGACCCGCACTCCTTCCGCGATGTTCGTCGTCGACATCAACAAGGAAGCCCTGGCCGTTGAGGAAGCACACAAGCTGGGTATCCCGGTGGTCGCCATTGTTGACACCAACGCCGATCCGGAAGCCGTCGAGTATCCGATTCCGGCCAACGATGACGCCATCCGAGGCATCGAACTGCTCACCAACCTGTTCGCGGACGCGGTCGCCGAGGGCCTGCTGGAGCGCTCCGGCAACGCCTCCAAGAGCGAGAGCAACTCCGAGCAGCCGATGGCCGCTTGGGAGAAGGAACTCCTCGAGAAGAACGAGAAGGCCACCCTGCGTGAAAACGCCGTGGTCACCGAAAATGAGGTGAAGAAGACCGACGAGGAGGAGGGAGCCTCCTCCGAAGCCGCACGTGCCGACGCCCAGAACGAAGAGGCTGTGGCCAAGCCAGGCGAAGAGGTCGAATGATCTCTACGGCGTCGGGAAGCTTTTGCCTTCCGCCGCTGTTGCATTGGTGGGCGTAAGCCGCAAGGTTGCGCCCACCACCCATGCTTTTCACACAAACAAGGAGAAATCAATGGCAGCAATCACTGCAGCTTTGATCAAGCAGGTTCGCGAGGAGACCGGCGCCGGCATGATGGACGTCAAGAAGGCCCTCACCGAGGCCGACGGCGACGTCGCACGCGCCAAGGAAATCATTCGCGCCAAGGGCATTCAGGCCGCCGGCAAGCGTGAAGGCCGTAAGGCCCAGGAAGGTACCATCGCCTCCACAGTTATCGATTCCGCGGCGGGCCAGACCGGCTATGCCGTCGAGCTCAACTCGGAGACCGACTTCGTGGCCAAGACCCCGAAGTTCATCGACTTCGCAGACACCGTGCTCGCGGACGCCGTCAAGGCCGGTGCCGATGACATCGATGCCGTTCTCGCCGCCCCGTCACAGGACGGCACTGTGAAGGAAGCCGTTGAAGAAGCTTCCGCGCTCTTCGGCGAACATGTCAAGGTCGGTCAGTTCGCCAAGATCGAAGGCCCGAAGGTCGAGATCTACGCGCACAAGAAGTCCGTTGAGATGCCCCCGAGCATCGTCGCGATGATCGCCACGGATGAGGCCGGTGCCGCCGTGGCCCATGAGGCCGCCCTGCAGATCTCTGCCATGGGCGCCCAGTGGCTCACCCGCGACGATGTTCCCGAGGACGTCGTCGAGACCGAGCGGCGCGTCGCCACCGAGAAGTCCCTTGCCGAAGGCAAGCCGGAGAAGATCGTCCCGAAGATCGTCGAGGGTCGTCTCAATGCCTTCTTCAAGGAGAATGTGCTGCTTGAGCAGGCCTATGTGAAGGATCCGTCCAAGACGATCGGTGATCTGTTCAAGGAAGTCGGCGGTCAGGCTCTCGCTTTCGCTCGTCTCGAGGTTGGCAAGGCTCCTGAGGCCGATGCCTGATCTTGACTGATTTCGCATACATATGAAAACGGGGGACGTGGAATTCCACGTCCCCCGTTTTCATATGCCTACGGTGTCTGCGTGCATGGATACCCTGTAGACAATAGTGACTGCGCGAAGGCGCAGCAAACGGAAGGCAGAATATGGCATTGGAAAACGACTTGGCACAGCCGCGCCGAGTATTGCTCAAACTCTCCGGTGAGGCATTCGGCAATGGCAAAGTCGGCGTGGACACTGCGACCATCCGTCGCATCGCCGGTGAAATCGTTCCCGCAGTGGAGCAGGGAGTTCAGGTGGCCATCGTCACTGGCGGCGGCAATTTCTTCCGCGGCGCCGAACTTCAGGAGGCGGGCATAGACCGTTCCCGCGGCGATTACATGGGGATGCTCGGTACGGTGATGAACTGCCTGGCGCTGCAGGATTTCCTCGAGCAGGCCGGACAGGCGACACGCGTGCAGACCGCCATCACCATGGGCCAGGTCGCTGAACCGTACATTCCGCTCAAGGCCATTCGCCATTTGGAGAAAGGTCGTGTGGTCATCTTTGGTGCCGGCGCGGGCATGCCGTATTTCTCCACCGACACCGTGTCGATTCAACGTTCGCTGGAGATCCATTGCGATGAGGTCCTCATGGGCAAGAACGGCGTGGACGGTGTGTACACCGCCGATCCTCGCAAGGATCCAAGTGCCCAGCGTTTCGAAACGTTGAGCTATAAGCGCGCGCTCATTGACAATCTGGCCGTCATGGATGCCTCGGCAATGGCCATGGCCCGTGACAACAACCAGACCATTCGCGTCTTCGGCTTGGAAGGTGAAGGTAATGTGACCCGCGCGCTGATGGGCGATTCCATCGGTACACTGGTGTCCAATGGAGATTCCTCGCTGGCGTAGTCGCCAGCGGTGACGAACACACGTAGCAGCAAAAACTAGAGGAGCATGCATATGGCAAACGTTGTAGATCAATCCAAGGAACAAATGAAGAAGTCGGTGGAGTCCACCAAGGAGAACTTTGCAGGCATCCGCACAGGCCGAGCCAATCCCGCTCTGCTCAACGGCATCGTGGTGGAATACTATGGCGCTCCCACCCCCCTCAAGCATGTGGCCACCATTGGTGTCCCAGAGCCTCGCACACTTTCCGTCACACCATTTGACCCCTCGCAGGCTAATGCAGTGGAGAAGGCCCTGCGCGACTCAGATCTGGGGGCAAGCCCACGTCGCAACGGATCCGCCATTCTGCTGACGATGCCGGAACTGACGGAGGACCGCCGCAAGGAATACGTCAAACTCGCCAAGTCGAAGGCCGAGGATGGCAAGGTCGCCGTGCGTAACATTCGCCGCAAGTCCAAGGAAGCCATCGACAAGGCCGTCAAGGATGGCGAGATGGGCGAGGACGAAGGCGATCGCCTGCTCAAGGAACTCGACAAGGTGACGAAGGCCACCACCGATGAGCTCGATGCATTGCTGGAGGCAAAGCAGAAGGAGATCATGGAGGTCTGATCTCCAGATGGTCCAAAAGGCAATGGTGTGCATATCCAGCATGCCATTGCCTTTCATCTTGAGTGGTCACGTCATGAGTAAGGCGTAGGGAAATGGATTCACAAATGCAGCGCGACAGGGAAGCCAAGGCCGACGAGGCAATCAACGCGATCAATAGAAAAGCCGGCCGCAATATGCCACAGGCAGTGGGTACGGCGATCGCGCTCATCGCCATCATTCTGCTATGCCTATGGGCAAGTCCCATACTGTTCGTGGTGCTGGTGGTGCTGTTCATGATCGCGGGGCTATGGGAATTGCGCGTGGACTTCGCGACGATTAACCTGCACATTCCGCTTGTCACACTATGGATCTGTTCCACGGTCACATTGCTGGCGGTGTACTTCTACCCACGCCACGTCGTGGCCATGGCGGTCTGTGTTGCCGTCTCGCTCATAGCCGTCGCATTCAGCGCCACTCTGCAGGTCTGGCATGGGCGTCGTGTGGAGAAGGAGCTCGATAACAAGGCCCTGACCACGCCAGATGCGCCCGATCGTCGCACCGAGCAACACAGCCACCTGACTCAGGTGGCTGTCGCGATGTTCACCGTGTTGTACATCCCACTGCTGGCCTCCTGCATCGTGATGCCCCTGACGTTCAACGAGCATTATTTCGCCCACGCGATGTTGATTGTGTTCATGCCGGCGTTGAGCGACACCGGTGGCTTGTTTGCAGGCATGCTGTTCGGTAGGCACAAGCTGAGTCCGCGCATCTCTCCGAAGAAATCCGTGGAGGGGCTGTGCGGATCCATGCTCTTCGCGGTGGCCGGAGCCTATGCCGTATTCGCCTGCACCTATGAGCCGGCGTTGTGGGCCACGCGTTGGTGGGCGCCGTTGTTGACCGGCGTGATCATAGGCATTGTGGGCACCTATGGTGATCTGTGTGCGTCGATGCTCAAGCGTGATATGGGCATAAAAGACATGGGGCATATGTTGAAAGGCCATGGAGGGGTGCTCGATCGTGTGGATTCGATCCTCATGTGCGCGCCATTCATATGCGTATTGCTGTGGGCAACTGGACTGTAGACGAATAAGGATTATGAGCGATTTCAGAGTGACTGACGACAATCAGGTTTCCGAGACCGTCGAGACCGGCATCACTGAAGGTGGCCGCAGTGGCGCATTCCGTGACGTACTCAGCAAGAACCACGCGCGCCGCGGCAAACCGCCGGTTCATTTCGCCGATCTGACGGACGATGAGCGCATCGCCAAGGCGAAGGAGCTCGGATTGCCCAAATTCCGGGTCCGGCAGCTCGCCAACCACTACTATGGGCACTTTGACGCCGATGCTGGGTATTTCACAGATTTCCCCGCGGGCAAACGCGATGAGGTGGCGCGTGAATTCTTCCCGACGTTGATTCGCGAAGTGACCCGGCAGGTCGCTGATGACGGGCAGACGATCAAGACTCTGTGGGAGCTGTTCGATGGTTCGAAGATTGAGTCGGTGCTCATGCGTTACCCGAACCGCACCACGTTGTGCATCTCGTCGCAGGTGGGTTGCGGCATGGGATGCCCCTTCTGCGCCACCGGCCAATTGGGGTTGACGCGAAACATGTCCACCGGCGAGATTCTCGAACAGGTGCGCATCGCCGCCGCAATGATGGAACGGGGTGAAGTGGCCGGAGGTCCCGGCCGATTGAGCAATGTCGTGTTCATGGGCATGGGGGAGCCGATGGGCAACTATCGGGCGATTGTTTCCGCAGTCCGACAGATCAGCGCGATGCCTCCGGAAGGCTTCGGGATCTCTGCACGCAACATCACCGTATCGACTGTGGGCGTGGTTCCTGGCATTCGCAGACTCGCACAGGAAGGCATGCCGGTGCGGTTGGCGGTCTCGTTGCACGCCCCCAACAACGCGCTCCGTGATGAGTTGGTGCCGATGAACCGTCGCTTCAATGTGGATGAAGTGCTCGATGCCGCACATGACTATTATCTGGCGAGCAAACGCCGCGTGAGCATCGAATACGCATTGATGCGGGGCATCAACGATCAGGAGATCCATGCGCGTCAACTGGCGAACCGGCTCAACCATTACGGTGACAACTGGGCCCACGTCAACCCGATTCCTCTCAATCCCATTGAAGGATCGAAGTGGACGGCATCGAAGCCCGAGGACGAGCGCCGGTTCCTCGAGATTCTGCACAATGCCGGCATCACCGCCACATTGCGTGACACCCGTGGGCAGGACATCGATGGTGCGTGCGGCCAGCTTGCGGCCAAAACCAACAACGCATAATGGGCATATTCTCGGTTCAGGCGGCACCAATTCGGTGTCGCTTTTTCATGCCCAACTTGACATAAGCAGTCTGCTCTTGTAAGGTAACATATGTTACTTAATAGATCGAGGAGATTGCATTGCCGCGTCCACCACGATTCACGCAGGAGGAGGTCGCCGTAGCCGCGTTTGACATTGTTCGCGGTGGGGGCGAGGAATCCCTCACTGCCCGTTCCCTCGCCGAGAAGCTTGGATGCTCGGTCAAGCCGATCTTCGGCCTGTTCGACACCATGGACGAGGTGCGGCAGGCCGTTTGGGAACAGGCGAATGCGTGGTACATCGAGAGGCTTGATGCGGCGATGAGTGCCGGTGATCGACCGCCATATCTGGCCAGCGGTCTCGCATACATCGAGTTCGCGCGCACGGAGCCAAATCTGTTCACGTTGCTGTTCATGCATCGGCGCACACCTGAGCAGATGGAACAATCCAGCATCCAACTGCGTCCGGTGATCGAAATCATCGCCAGGCAATTGGGTGTGGGGTATGACGAAGCCTATGCCTTCCATATGCGAATGTGGGTGTATGTGCATGGCATCGCCTCAATGATCGTCACCGGTTATCTCGACTGGGACGAGGCATTCGCGGAACATTCCCTTTCCGACATGTTCCATGCGCTGAGCGAGTACACGGAAACGAAACAGGGGGAGTGAGATGGACGCCATATGAACCGTCGACCTGACCAAGACCTTCGGCAGCCTCACCGCAGTCGACAAGCTCAATCTCACCGTGGCGCAGGGGGAGACCTTCGCATTGCTCGGCGTGAACGGCGCGGGCAAGACGACGACGATCTCAATGCTATGCGGATTGACCAAACCGACGAGCGGCAACGCATACTTGCTGGGAGAATCGGTACTGACCGATGCGAAGCGCATCAAGCCGCAGATCAATCTCTCGCCCCAGGAAACGGCCGTGGCGCCGAATCTGAGCGTCACCGAGAATCTCAGGCTCATCGCCGGAATCTATGGGCAGTCAGCGCAGCAGGCCAAGGCGAGCACACAGCAGGCACTTGATGAATTCGGACTCAATGCGGTGGCCTCCCAGAAAGCACACACGCTCTCCGGTGGCATGCAACGCCGGCTCAGCATCGCAATGGGCCTCATCACCAATCCGAAGATTCTGTTCCTCGACGAGCCGACGGTGGGACTGGATATATTCGCCCGTCGTGAGCTGTGGAATGTGATCAAAGGGCTTAAGGGGCGGGTGACGATACTGCTTACCACGCATTACCTGGAAGAGGTGGAGGCGCTGGCCGACCGTATCGCCATCATGGTCGCCGGCAGGACCATCGCCATCGGCACCGTGGCCGAGCTCAAGAAGCAAACCGGTGAAAACAATCTGGAAGACGCATTCGTGAAACTGGTGGGAGGGAACAATGAGCTGGCATAGGACGTGGTTGTTCGCGCGCCGCACCATGAAGGAAATCATGCGCGATCCGGTGAATCTGTTCTTCGGTCTCGCGTTTCCGGTGCTCCTGCTGTGGGCATTGTCGTTGATATACAAGCAGGTGGGCCAGATTCCAGGTGCTGCGACAATCTCCGGCGATGAGCTGGCCGCGGCCATCTCCGCCTATGCGCCGGTGTTCGTCTCGTTGTTCTCCGGCATGCTGATCGCCAAGGATCGCACGTCGTCATTTCTTACACGCCTGTTCGCCTCGCCGATGACCGCCGCGGATTTCACTCTCGGGTATTCGCTGCCAATGCTCGTGGTGGCGCTGGCGCAGTCGCTTGTCACGTTCCTGTTCGCCGGGCTATTCGGCCATCCGATCGGCGTGCGTATGTTGCTTGGGGCGATTGTGGTTTTGCCGACGGCGCTCATGTACACGGCGATAGGCTTGCTGTGCGGCACGCTGATGAGCGACAAGGCCGTGGGTGGTGTGTGCGGCGCGATGCTCACGACAATCGCGTTCATTCTCGCCGGAGTCACGGTGCCGATTCAGATCATGGGACCGACATTCCAGGATATTGCGAAGGCATTGCCGTTCTACAATGCCGCGCAGTCCGCTGTAGCGGCTGTGGGCGGCGACTACGGGAGAATCTGGCCGCATGTATGGATTGTGACTGCGTATGCCGTGGGGTTCTGGCTTGCCGCGGTCATCGTATTCGGTCTGCGCAAACGCAATGTGAACCGGTAGTTGCCGGTATTCCTGAGGAATATATGCAGGGTCGCGATATCACAATATGGGCGCCCCATAGCAAGCACATGGCGATGTAACAGGGAATCGGTACTCTAGAGCACGGTATGCAAGTCCCAAGATGAAACGGAGAGCATGAGCATGTCGTTGGCGGTACGTGTGATTCCCTGCCTGGATGTCGATGACGGACGTGTGGTCAAGGGCGTTCATTTCGAAAACCTCAGGGATGCCGGGGATCCGGTGGAGCTCGCAGCGGAGTATTACCGTCAGGGGGCCGATGAGCTCACGTTCCTCGATGTGACCGCCTCGAGCTCGCATCGTCAGACTATGGTTAACGTCGTCACGCGCACCGCGGAACAGATTTTCATTCCGCTCACGGTCGGAGGGGGCGTGCGCACGCCCGAAGATGTAGATTCGTTGCTGCGCTGCGGTGCGGACAAGGTGAGCGTGAACACCGCGGCCATTAACGATCCGACGCTGATCAGCCGCGTTGCCGAGCGTTTCGGCAATCAGGTGCTGGTGCTGTCGGTGGATGCCCGGCGTGAGCGTGGGGAGCAGCATACGCAATCCGGATTCGAGGTCACAACGATGGGTGGCCGTAAATCCACCGGCATCGACGCCCTGTGGTGGGCGAGGCGTGCCGAGGAGCTGGGTGCCGGCGAGGTGCTGCTCAATTCGATGGATGCGGATGGCACGCAGCAGGGCTTCGATCTGGAGATGATCCGTGCAATGCGCGAGGTGGTGTCTATTCCGATCATCGCCTCCGGAGGCGCAGGAAAGGCACAGGATTTCCCGCCTGCCATCGCCGCCGGCGCGGACGCCGTACTTGCCGCATCAATCTTCCACTACGGCAAGGTTACAATCGGCGAGGTCAAGGACGAGTTGCGCCGTGCTGGCTATGCCGTGCGCTAGAGAGGCCGAAGGGATGCCCTGGATGCTCCCCGGCCACCAATTGAATGAACGCCTACAGCATTGGAGCAGGCATGAGTTATGAATCTGAAATCGTATACGACAACACCAAGACGCTGGATCCGCGTATCAAGGACCGTCTCAAATACGACGACAAGGGGCTGGTCTGCGCCGTCATCCAGCAATACGATACCCATGAGGTGCTCATGGTGGGGTACATGGACGATGAGGCATTGCGTCGAACCCTTACCACTGGTCGAGTCACGTTCTGGTCGCGATCGCGGCAGGAATACTGGTGCAAAGGAGACACGTCCGGTCATGTGCAGTATGTGAAGGGTCTCAGCCTGGATTGCGACGGCGACGCCATTCTCGTGGAAGTTGATCAGGTGGGTGCTGCATGCCACACCGGCAAGCGCAGCTGCTTCGACGAGGGTGGGCCGTTGCCGGTGGTCATGGGCGAGCGCGAACCTCGGGAGGAGACAGAGTGAGCATGCAGGACTCCAGTAGTGTGAAGAATCTGGGTTGGGGGGAAACCTGGCCGTCGCGCGAGCGGTTCCATGAACTTGCCGGTGAAGGGTACCGCATCATCCCCATCGTACGCAGGATCCTTGCCGATTCGTTGACCCCCGTGGGGTTATATGAACGTCTTGCAGGGCACCGGTCGGGGACCTTCATTCTCGAATCCGCCGAGACTAATGGCACCTGGAGTCAGTACAGCTTCATCGGCGTCAATTCCATGGCCCAGTTACGTTCGAATCAAGGCGAGGCCGATTGGCTGGGAAAGGTTCCTGTCGGTGTTCCTCTCACCGGAGACGTCATCGATGTGGCGCGTGCGACACTCGATGTGCTTAGATCGCCGAAAGTGGAGGGCCTGCCGAATCTGACCAGTGGGCTGGTGGGCAATGTCGGATGGGATGCCATTCGGCATTGGGAACCGACGTTGCCTGCGAATGCGCCCGATGAGACCGAGCAGCCCGAGCTCACGTTGGCTTTGGCCACCGACATTGCCGTGGTGGACCACAAGACGGGATCCGTGTGGCTCATCGCAAACGCCGTGAACGTGGACGACAAGCCGACCCGTGCCGATGCCGCTTACAACGAAGCGGTTGCGCGCGTCGGGCAGATGGAGATCCAGGCCGCGACTCCGGCGCAGGACGAATTCCGCGTCAACGTCGTAGACACATCCATTCCCCAACCGCAGCTGCGCTTCCGGACGGCGAAGGAAGATTTCATCGCGATGGTCGAACGATCACGCCGGCACATCATCGACGGAGACGTGTTCCAGGTGGTGGGGTCGCAGCGTCTCGACATCGATTCGCCGGCCGATCCCTTCGACGTCTACCGTGTGCTGCGCACGCTGAACCCGAGTCCATACATGTACTTCATGACGCTCACCGATGCGAAGGGCCGCGTTTTCAACGTGATCGGATCTTCTCCGGAGACACTCATCAAAGTCGACAACGGATTGGCGATGAGTTTCCCGATTGCGGGGTCACGCCCGCGAGGCAAGACCCCGGAGGAGGACGAACGTCTCCATGACGAGTTGCTTGCGGATCCGAAGGAGCGCAGTGAGCACATCATGCTCGTCGATCTTGCCCGCAACGATCTGAGTCGTGTCTGCGAGCCGGACTCGGTGGAGGTGGTTTCCCTGATGGATGTGTTGCGCTACAGCCACATCATGCACATCTGTTCCACCGTCACCGGACGTGTGCTGCCGGGACTTTCCGTGATGGACGTGTTCACATCGGCATTCCCGGCAGGTACGTTGTCGGGCGCGCCGAAGCCCAAGGCCATCGAACTCATCGATCAGATGGAACCAGCGGATCGCGGCATATACGGGGGTACTGTCGGTTATTTCGATTTCTCCGGCAATATGGACATGGCCATTGCAATCCGCACTGCGTTCATTCGCGATCACAAGGCGAGTGTGCAGGCGGGAGCCGGTCTGGTGCTCGACTCCATTCCGGAGAACGAATGGATGGAGACGCGCAACAAAGCGAGTGCGAGCGTCGAGGCGATCAAAATCGCGGCACAACTCAAACAGGTGTGAGCGCCCGCATATCGAAGTCCCCCGTATTCGTCGTCACAACGAATACGGGGGACTTACGTCATTAGAATCGAGTGATTTCTCACTTGCCAAGGATGGCGTGCACATGCTCGCGCAGTGCCGGCACCACCGTCTCATCGAACCACGGATGCTCGGTGCGCCAGATGTCGGTCCGGCCCGACGGATGCACGATGGGGAAGTACTTGGGCAGGTATTCCTGGAAGTGCTTCACCGTGTCCTCAAGACGCGCCTTCGACCATTGATTGAGGTAGTACTTCACGGCATTCGATCCGGCCAGAATCGTCAACTTGACATCCGGCAGCAGCTTCATGATCTCTGGGTGGTAGGTTGGGGCGACCCACTCGCGCGGCTCCTCCATGCCCTTGTCTCCAGGCACGTCGCCAAGATAGTAGAAGTCCATTGGCACGAGTGCGAATTTTCCGGAATCGTAGAACGTCTCTTTGTCCACATCGAGCCATTTGCGCAGGGTGTCACCGCTGCGGTCGTTCCAGCACAAGCCGCGCGTCTGCGCGTCCAGACTCGGTGATTGCCCGACTATCGTGATGAGCGCGGTGGACGGCGCCGAGAAAACCGGCTTCTCACCGCGCTTCGTGAACTCCGCGTCACGCGGGTCGTCCATGATCTGCTTGGTTATCGATTCAATCGTATCCATATACACTCCTTAGCATGTCTCCACCAGACCGGCTTAGCACGTTCTGGGCAAACCGGCGCGGAAACGTGGCCCGCTTCTGCCAACGGCGTCATGCGGAACGCTCTGCGGTTCAAAAGGAAAAGGCGTGAACCTGAGGTTCACGCCTTTCATTGGATTCGAAGCGGTCTGGTGACGCGATGTCACTTGGACTGGTCCTCGTGATCCTTCTTGAGTTCGTCGAGCTTGGCCTCGGCCTTGCCCTTGAGCTCGCCGGCCTTCATCTTGACCTCGTCTGCCTTGACTTCGGCCTTGCCCTTGAGTTCACCTATCTTTTGAGCCATATCACTCATGATTGGCTCCTTTCGTTTGTGTGTGCCTGTATGGCACTCCATCCATTACAGCATGTTCGGCAAATTACCAAACGGATTGTTCGTCGAGAGCAATGGGGGATTCGTGCACGGTGTGGGCCCCGGACATACCTGCTATGGGGGTCCAGTGGAGTATGAAAAAGGGACATGCATGCACGTCCCTTTCAGCCGGAAAATGTGGAGCGGAATCAGCCGAGCTGGGTTCCGAAGCGCTCGTTGAGCTCCACCTGATCCTCGGTGGCCTTGGCTTCCTTGGCGGCTGCCTTGCCTTCGGCCTTGTCCTTCTTGTCATCGGCCTTGTCGGTGATCTTCTCGAGCTTGGCATCCGGGTCGTCAGCGGCCTTGACGATCTTCTCGTCCTCCTTGGCAATCACCTTGGCAGCATGGTCCTCGGCACGCTCGGCGCGCTTTTCGTCACGCTCCGCCTTGTGCTCCTCGTGCTTCTCCTCCATGCGATCCTTGAATTCCTCGAAATGTTCCTTGATGTCTGCCATAATCGGTTCCTTTCATCAGTGATGTAGGCTATGTCTAATTAGACCACCATTTGCGAATGCATAGATGGCATTCCGCTTTTGAGCGTAATTCCCTCGCCGTGTGTGATTCGGTGTTATGCGTCGAGCCGTATGTCGCCGGCGAGAAGGAACAGACCACGATTCAGACGTCGACATGCGTTCGTCACCTGCATTCCGTTACAGTGACTATGACGGGAAGGGCCCGTTGAGCCATCGCATCCCAAGGAGGAGCATGTCGGTTTTGGATGAACTGGTAGCGGGGGCACTCGAAGACAAGTGCGACCGTGAACGCGTAACGTCGTTGGAAGAGCTCAAGGCCCGGGCTGCCTCGGCTCCGGCTCCCCTCGACGCGAAACGATGGCTTAGGCGTCACGACGGCATTCCGGTGATTGCCGAAATAAAGCGTGCCTCGCCGTCGAAAGGGCATCTCATCGATATAGAAGACCCTGCCGCTTTGGGCCGACAATACGAACAAGGCGGTGCGAGCGCAATCTCGGTGCTCACTGAAGGCCGCAGGTTCCTCGGGTCTCTTGACGATGTCGATGCCGTACGTGCCGCTGTGCACATCCCGGTGCTTCGGAAGGATTTCATCACCACGGATTACCAGATCTGGGAGGCGCGTGCGCATGGGGCGGACATCGTGCTGCTCATCGTCGCGGCGCTTGACGACACCCAGCTGGCGCATCTGCTGAAGCTCACGCATGAACTCGGTATGACCGCCTTGGTCGAAACGCATACCCGTGAGGAAATCGAGCGGGCCATCGCGGCCGGCGCGCGTGTGATCGGCATCAATGCGCGCAATCTGAAGGATTTGCGCGTCGATGTGGGCAAATACACCGAGTTGGCGAGCAATCTGCCCGAAGATGTGATCAAGGTGGCCGAGTCCGGTGTATTCGGTGCCGTTGAAGTTGAGGATTATGCCCGCGCCGGAGCCGACGCTGTTCTGGTGGGAGAGGGCGTGGCCACCGCCGATGACCCGCGGCTGGCCGTGGAACGATTAGTGAAGGCAGGAGAACGAGTGAAAGCTTCTGAAACCACTCCGTTGAGCGAACATCATGGCCCGTATTGGGGGCAGTTCGGCGGTCGCTATGTGCCGGAGGCGCTTATCACCGCCCTCGATGAATTGCAGCGTGTGTACGACGACGCGAAAGATGATCCCGAATTCCACAAGGAGCTCGCCACGCTCAATAAGCGCTATGTGGGACGTCCTTCACCGCTCACCGAGGCGCCGCGATTCGCCGAACGCATCAAGGAACGCACCGGACTCGACGCCAGAGTGTTCCTCAAGCGTGAGGACCTCAACCATACCGGTGCCCATAAGATCAATAATGCGATCGGGCAGGCACTGCTCGTCAAGCGCATGGGCAAGACCCGCGTGATCGCGGAGACCGGAGCAGGACAGCACGGCGTTGCCACGGCCACCGTGTGTGCGATGCTCGGTCTCAAGTGCCGCATCTACATGGGACAGATCGACGCACGGCGACAGGCGCTCAACGTGGCCCGCATGCGCATGCTGGGCGCCGAGGTGGTCGAAGTGACACTTGGTGACCGTATTCTCAAGGACGCCATCAACGAGGCGCTGCGTGATTGGGTCACCAACGTCAAAGACACCCACTATCTGCTTGGTACCGTCGCAGGTCCCCATCCGTTCCCGGAGATGGTGCGTGACTTTCAGAAGATCATAGGTGAGGAGGCGAAGGAGCAGCTGGCACAGTGGTACGGCATCGATCATCCCGATGCGATCTGCGCCTGCGTGGGCGGCGGTTCCAATGCCATCGGCATCATGAACGCCTTCCTCGACGATCCGCGCGTCAACCTCTATGGTTTCGAGGCTGGCGGCCACGGTCCGGACTCCGGCCAGCATGCCATCCGTTTCGCACCGGGAACCGGTGAACTCGGCATGTTCCAGGGGGCCAAAAGCTATCTGCTTGGGAACTCTGAGGGACAGACCCTTGACACCTACTCGATTTCCGCAGGCCTTGATTATGCGTCCGTTGGCCCAGAACACGCATGGCTCAAGGAAATCGGACGTGTGAACTATTCATGGGCGACCGATGAGGAAGCGATGAACGCGTTCAAGGATCTGTGCGAGACCGAGGGCATCATTCCAGCCATCGAGAGCTCCCATGCCGTCGCCGGCGCCTATAAAGCGGCACGGGATCTCAAGGAGAAGGGCTATGAGCATCCGGTGATGATTGTGAACATCTCGGGACGCGGCGACAAGGACATGAACACCGCCGGCAAGTGGTTCGGATATCTCACCGATGAGCAGGCAGCCGCACTCGAGGCGAACGGTGCGACCGGCAACAACGCGTGAACGAGTAAGTGGAATAGGAGCAGATATGACCGAATACAACACCACGCCAAGCGGTCAGCCGCTTGGAATCAGCCATCGTCCCAGCCCATGCCGCGAGCTGTTCACACGGTTCAAAGCGCAGGACAAGCCTGCATTCATTGGGTACCTGCCATTCGGATTCCCCACGATGGAACAGTCACTCGAGGCCTTCGCCACGATGGTCGAGAACGGTGCTGACATTGTCGAGATAGGACTGCCGTATTCCGATCCGGTGATGGATGGCCCGGTGATCCAGGCCGCCAGCCAGATCGCCCTGAACAATGGCGAGCGCATAGCCGATGTGTTCAAGGCCGTGGAGACGGTGGCCAATGCCGGTGGAGTGCCGCTCATCATGAGCTACTGGAACCTCATCTACCATTATGGGGTTGAACGCTTCGCCGCTGATTTCGCGAATGCAGGAGGCGCAGGCCTTATCACTCCCGATCTCATTCCCGACGAGGCAGGGGAGTGGATCGAGGCGTCGGACCGCCATGGGCTCGATCGCATCTTCCTTGTTTCCCCCGACTCCACCGATGAGCGTCTGCGGGTGGTGTGTGAAAACGCCCGGGGATTCGTCTATGCGGCATCGCGCATGGGCGTGACTGGCGAACGGTCGAGTCTAGGGACTTCCCCGGAGGATCTTGTGGCCCGGACCCGTAAGGCCGGGGCCGAGAATGTGTGTGTGGGCATCGGCGTCTCCACCGCTGCTCAAGGCAAGGCCGTCGGGCAGTATGCAGACGGGGTCATCGTTGGATCCGCCTTGGTCCACACCCTGCTCACCGAGGATGGCGATGCGCGCGAGCTCACCTCAGGTCTGGCTGCGTTGGCGGCCAAGACCGCAGAACTCGCCGAGGGCATCCACAACGCACGCCTGTAGCGGCACGCTATTGGTTGGCGGCCGGGACAATGAATCCGGCTGCCAACCAATACCGGTCCTATGCCGATATCGGTTCTCCACGCTATATTCGAGCGTATGACGACTCTTGCCTACATTCCCTCGCCATCCATCTCCCAATTCCATGTGGGATCGCTGACGATTCACATCTATGCGTTGACGATGCTGCTGGGCATCATTGCCGCGGTATGGATCACCGGCGAACGTTGGAAGAGATTGGGAGGCACTTTCGACCAGATCTTCGACACCACCCTGGTGGCGGTGCCATGTGGCATCGTCGGTGCACGCCTCTACCACATCATCACCACTCCGGAACGTTTCTTCGGCCCGAATGGCGACTGGGTCGAGATGTTCCGCATATGGAACGGCGGTCTCGGCATCTGGGGCGCCATCCTATGCGGCGCACTGGGTGCATGGGCATGGTGTCGCCATAAGCATTATCCGATGGCATTGCTGGCGGATTCCATTGCGCCTGCGCTGCTTGTCGCCCAGGCGATCGGTCGCCTTGGCAACTGGTTCAACCAGGAGCTGTACGGCAAGCCCACCACGCTGCCATGGGGGCTCAAGCTCAACATGAACGGCAGTGCCATAGGCAACAGTGAGACCTGCTATGACGGTGCGAGCTGCCCGACCGGCACGCTGTTCCATCCGACCTTCCTGTACGAGATGATATGGAATCTCATCGGAGCCGCCCTGATCATCTGGATCGGCCACCGACTTGCGAACAGGCTCAAGGCCGGATCCCTGTTCGCGCTGTATGTGATGTGGTACACCCTTGGGCGCACCTGGATCGAGATGCTGCGCATCGACTTCTCCCACGAGATTCTCGGACTGCGCGTCAACGTATGGGTGTCGATCATTGTGTTCATGCTCGGAGCCGTCGCCTTCATCGTCATCCAGCGAGTGGGAAGTCCCACCCAGCTTCTCAGCGACAAGCTGCATGCCCAGACCGAATTGGAAGCCAGACGGGAGCAGTCGCCGCAGGATGCAGGTGGCTCCGGCCGCAATGCGGGCTGAATATGGCCGCTCAGACGTCTCACCTGGTCGATTACTGTATTTAGAATGGCAACCATGGATATTAAAATCGCACCAAGCATTCTGTCCGCGGATTTCTGCAATCTCGAACGCGACCTCGAGCGCATTTCGAATGCGGACATGGTTCATGTCGATGTGATGGACCACCACTTTGTCCCGAATCTGACCATTGGCGAACCGGTTGTCAAGCGCATCTGCGAGGTCACCGATCTGCCGGTCGATGTGCATCTCATGATTGACGATCCGGACCGCTGGGCTCCCGGCTATGCGGAGCGTGGCGCCCATTCGGTCACCTTCCACATGGGGGCCACCCATGCGCCGGTGCGTCTGGCACGCCAACTGCACGACATGGGATGCGAGGCATGGTTCGCCGTACGTCCCGCCGAGCCGGTCGAACCGATCTTCGACATTCTCGAGGAATTCGACACCATTCTCATCATGACGGTGGAACCGGGATTCGGTGGCCAGAAGTTCCTCGCCAACCAGATGGGCAAGGTGCGCCGCCTGCGTGACGAAATCACACGTCGTGGCCTTGACACGAACATTCAGGTCGATGGTGGCGTGAGTCCGAAGACGGCGGCAACCGTGGCCCAGGCCGGCGCGAATATTCTCGTCGCTGGATCCGCGGTCTATGGCGCCGCTGATCCAGCCAAGGCGATCAACGAGATTCGCGACACGGCCGCCGCCGCCTACCGCGACTGATTCGCAACTTGCCGCACGTCGAAACGGCGTGCGGCACATTCATGCCCATACCACGTGCCACACTGGGTAGCACGTGTACGTTCGATTAAGGAAACCATGAAGACATTCGAGTCGCTGTTCGCCGAACTCAGCGAAAAGGCCGCCAACCAGACCCCAGGTTCACTCACCGTGGACGAACTTGGCAAAGGCACCCATTTCATTGGCAAGAAGATCATCGAAGAGGCGGGCGAGACCTGGATCGCCGCCGAATACGAGGGTGCCGAGCGCACCGCCGAGGAGATGAGCCAGCTCATCTACCATCTGCAGGTCATGATGATCGACCGTGGCATCACTCTCGACGACATCTACAAGAACCTGTAAGCAAATACCCGCCGGGGCGCCGGTCGCATGCGGCGCAAGCGTGGGGAGGAAGTTGGAGGAATCATGCTGAGAATCGCAGTGCCAAACAAGGGCATGCTTTCCGAGCCGGCATGGGCCATGCTGTCTGAGGCCGGATACACGTTGCGGAGCAACCCACGCCAACTGGTGGTGGAGGACCCCGACAACGACGTCGAACTGTTCTACCTTCGTCCACTGGACATCGCAGTGTACGTGGGCATGGGCACCATCGATGTGGGTATCACCGGCCATGATCTGCTGCTCAACTCGGGAACTGATGCGCAGGAGGAGATGAACCTCGGTTTCGGAGGATCCACGTTCCGTTTCGCCGCTCCGCAGGACAGCCCGATCACCACGCTCGACGACGTCGAAGGCAAGCGGGTGGGTACCTCCTTCGACAAGCTTGTGCATGACTATCTGACCGAACACGGCATCAATGCGACGCCCATACATTTGGATGGCGCGGTGGAATCCTCGGTGCAGCTTGGTGTGGCTGATTTGATTGCAGATGTCGTTTCCACAGGTACCACCCTGCGCAACGCCGGTCTGCGCATTTTCGGGGAACCGATTCTGCACTCGGAAGCGGTGCTCATTCGCTCGCCGCGGTTGGACCCCCAGGACGAGCGCTTGGAACGGCTCGAACGCCGCCTGCATGGTGTGCTCACGGCCAAGCGCTATGTGCTCATGGACTTCGATATTCCCGTGGAGAAGATCTCTGCGGCCGTACAGATCACGCCCGGCTTCGAAAGCCCCACCATCTCGCCGCTTCATGACAAGCAGTGGGCAGCGGTGCGCGTCATGGTGCCGAAAGCCAAGGTGAATCAGCTCATGGATCAGTTGTATGAAGTCGGCGCACGCGGCATCATCGTCACCGCCATCCAGGCGACGCGAATGTGAGTCGCTTGGATGTGACGCCCATGGATCTCAAAGAGAAGTTCAGCCGGAAGAAGTACAGTCCGGAACCGCGTGACGTGGTGTTCACCATACCAAACATCATCAGTCTGTTGCGCATCATCTCCATTCCGATCATCGCATGGCTCATCACCGAGCACAGCATGGTATGGGCTCTGGTCGTGCTGGCGTTGTCGTTCGCCTCTGATGGGCTCGATGGTCTCATTGCGCGTAAATTCAATCAGGTGAGCAAGATCGGCCAGTTGCTCGATCCAATCGCCGACCGATTGCTCATCCTGTGCTCCATTCTGGCACTCGGCATCTGCCATGTGGTGCCTTGGTGGATGCTCATTCTCGTGGCTTTGCGCGATGTGACAATGGCCGTGCTCACCGTGGTTCTCGCGCAACATAACTATGGGCCGCTCCCAGTGCACTTCGTAGGCAAGACAGGCACCGCAGTGCTCATGATCTCGATCGTCGGCCTCATGGTGGCCGATATAGAACGTCAGATGCCCGTGTTCGAAATGCTGCACTATGCGGCTATCTCCTGTGCGATTTGGGGCATAGGACTGTACTGGATGGCCGGAATCCTGTATATGCGTCAGGGTATCGGGCTCCTACAGGCGGATGGACGTCAAAAAGCAGTCAGGTAGGTAAATCAGAGAGAGGACGCGCAGTTGACCCGCGAAAACGGCATGCCTGAAGTGTTCCCGGTGAGCGTTGAAGATCCGCCGGTTCGCAGGCGTGCCGTTTTTTCGTCCGCATACGCCCGTCTCGACTCACATCACACCGAGATATCACGTGGTGGGGTGATGCCGCCTCGGCGCCGGGGCAAACACTACGATGCCTCGCTTCGGCTCATCGACGATCTAGTGAACCGTCCGATGGACGCCCTCTACAACGATTCGAGACTGGTTACCAAACCGGATTCGAAACTCACATTCTGGGGCACGCGCATTATCGTGCTCATCATATGCGTGGCCGTCGGATTCGCGGGATGCCTGTTCGTGCGCCTGCTCAACACCGATCCCCGCAAACAGGTGCGTCAACAGTTGGCGTCACAGCTTGAGGCGCAGAATACTCATATCGACGAACTGGAGAAGCAGATTGCGGATATGCGCGCAGATGTGGACCGCCAATCGCAATCCGCATTGCCCTCCCAAGTGGAGCAGGAGGTGCGGCGCAACGAAGCGGCTGCCGGCGCCACCGCTGTCGAAGGCGAGGGCATTGTGCTCACCGTTGCCGACCCGATGGTGACGAACAGCAATGCGCAGGAAGGATCGTTACCTCGAGAGAAATCGACGAACCGATTGCGCGTGGTCACCGACACCGATCTGCAATTGCTCGTCTCGCTTATGTGGAAGGCAGGCGCCGAGGCGATCTCCATCAACGACAACAGGCTTGGGGTGCAGACGTCCATACGAACCGCAGGCAACTCCATACTCATTGGCACCACACCGGTTTCAAGTCCATACCGCATTCAAGCCATAGGCAATAAGAACGAGCTTGCGAATAGAATGGGGCAAAAGGAGCTCTCGACACTGTACCAGGAGTTCAAGGACGCCGGTATGACGTTGCAGACCAGCAAGGAGAATATGATTCGACTCAAGGCGGCAACACCCGGTCAGGTTTCAAATGCGAAGGAGATACGGTAATGGCAGCAGTGCTCGGTCTGATCATCGGCGTTGTAGTCGGTCTGTTCGTGAAACCAGACATTCCGATTTGGCTCCAACCGTATCTTCCGATCATGGTGGTGGCGGCACTTGATGCGTTGCTTGGCGCGGCACGTGCCTACTTCGAGCGCAGCTTCTCCGACAAGGTGTTCGTGATCTCGTTCTTCTCCAATGTCGTCACCGCAACACTCCTGGTGCTCCTGGGCAACCAACTTGGTGTGGGGTCGCAACTCTCCACCGCTGTCATCGTCGTGCTTGGCATCCGCATCTTCTCCAACGTCTCGGCAATCCGCCGTTTCATCTTCCAGGGGTGAGTATGGGCGAAGCGAATGGGCACGAGAACAAACCGATTCAGTCAGCCGGGACGCCTCCTGAACCACCCAGCGGCATCCATGTGAAGAAAATCCTCTCTCAGCAGAAAAAAGACCGGCAGAATGACAAACTGCCAACCGGTGCATTTCCGGCGGTCAGGAAAGCGAAACCGAAGAAGCAGATTTCCGGACGCGCACAATCCATTCGCGCGCGGCTGCTGGCCAGTGTACTTGTAGCGGCATTGTGCGCACTGCTGTCGTTCGGGTACGTGATCCAGGTGAACAATACGGATATGACGTATGAGACGATGACCGAGTCTGAACTCACCCGTATGCTCGGCGAGACGAACACGCAGGTGCAGCGCCTTGAAGAGCGACGCACCGAGCTCAGCCGGCAGCTCACTTCACTGCAACAGGCAGCCGATAAGGAGGCCGAGGCGAACCGCATCGCCAAGGAGAACGAGGAGTCCAGCGGCATTCTCTCAGGTCGGCTTCCCGCGGAGGGTCCCGGTATCATCGTGCATATCTCCGCCGGCACCAAGGCGCCGATCGATGCGGCGACCATGTTCAACCTCATCGAGGAGCTGCGCAACGGAGGTGCAGAGGTCATTGCCATCAACGATGTGCGGGTGGTCACCTCCACCTACATCAGCGAAGGTGCGAATGGCCTCATATGTGACGGCAAGGCACTCAACGCGCCATACATCGTCAAGGCCATAGGGGAGCAGAACAACCTTGCGAATGCGGTGAACATGGCCGGTGGCGTCGGCTCGAGGCTTACGGTGAAATTCGGGGCGAGTGTGAACGTCGAGACGTCCGATGACGTGAAAATCACCCAAACGCAGCCGGTGACCAACTATAAGTACGCAAAGATTGTAGAATGAGGAGTTATGACTGATCCAATTCCAAGTGCAGGCGAAACCACCATCATCGGCATGCCTGCCATCCAGATTCCAGTGACCACCAGCGGTGAGCGTCCGTTGACGCAGGAGGATCTGCAGACCATCTCCAGACTGGCGGACGACACGGCTCTGCTTATCGCAACACGTGGCGCTCTTTCCGGTTCGCGTTACCTGCTCGATGAAGACGAGGTGACCGTAGGCAGGGACCCGCGCGCCGACATTCTGCTCGACGATTCCACGGTCTCGCGCCAGCATGCCGTGTTCCGCCGCGAAAACGGCGCTTACACGGTGATTGATGCCGGCAGCCTCAACGGCACCTATGTGAACCGGCAGAGGGTCGACAAGGCGACGCTCAAGAATGGCGATGAGATCATGATTGGCAAGTTCCGCCTGATCTATTTCACGAACAGCGCGGTGCGTAACATCTGAGCATTGAGCCGCACGCCCTGCAATGGAGTCGAATCGGGAGACACAAGCACAGCGGGAAGGTCGGAATGACGGCCTCCCGCTTTTCGTGGATGTCCCATTGCTCGATGTCGACGATTCCATGGTGCAAGGGGAGTTGTTTCCGGACTCCCTGCTGGAAACCGAGCAGGTTCGCATGGGGTATCGCGGATCTGCGGCGTCACGGGCGGCCGGCATCACATACCGGCAACTCGACTACTGGGCGCATAAGCATATCGTGGAGCCATCGGTCACCGCATCGCACGGTTCGGGGTCGCGACGCCTGTATTCCTTCAACGACGTACTCATGCTCGCCGCATGCAAGAAATTGCTCGACCTTGGCGTGAACTTGCAGAACATATCGCAAACATTGCAGTTCCTGCGGGCCTACCGCTCCACGCAGCTCTCCCACATGGTCATCGTCTGCGACGGGGAGCATGTGCGCGCCTGTGAGGGTGAGACCATGTTCGCCGATGTCCTGCAGCATGAATCCGCCGTGTTCATCATTGCCGTCGGGGCGTTGTTCCGTCAGGTGGAGTCCAGTCTGGCGGCCGCCGAATCCGTTGCTGTCACCTCCGATGTCGCCTTGCGGCACCTGAGCGTCGATTCCGATGGACCGTTGGCTCGTCTGCCGATTGTCGCGAAAGGCACCAGACTGCATCACCGGGACGCGCACGTCGAGCCTCCGTATCGCGATGTGCCCTTGGACATCGATGGGCATTCGTACGCCGTGGCGTAATATATCAATGTGCATGAAGACGAGGGGAGTGATATGAACGCCTTACCTGCCATTCTATGGATTGCAGCAGCGCTCTGTGCAGTCATGGTGTGTGCGGTCACCGTGCACTGCAGCCATTTCGGGCGCGCGGATGTTGTGGTCAAACCAGTCAGTTGGGCCGTGATCATCGGCCAGCTCACCACCTTTGTCTTGTTCGCCATGCCGTATTTCCTGTTCCTGGCGAACAAGGACTCGATCGGCACCCACCCACGCTCGCTCTACGAACGGTTGGGATGGCCCTCCGCGGTGGTTGCCGTGGTGTTGGTGTTCGCGGAGTTGGCGCTCATGTATGTGCAGGCTCGGCGTGCCATGCGTTTCGAACCGGCGCACGTCGAACCATTGCCTGACGATGGTGACGCAGACGGTGATGAGACCCATGAGGGGATGTCAATCATATGATCTGGCCGAATCTAAGTGCGGTGGCTGTTGGCGCATTCGCCGGCGGCTGTTTGCGCTCATTGGCCTCAGGCTGGCTTAACCGCAAGGACTACGCAATCCCATGCGGCACCCTGTTGGTAAATCTGGCCGGTTCGTTGCTCGTGGGCATCATGCTGGGGGTAGTGGCCATGGGGTCTGTGGCCGAGCCATGGAAAGCTTTGCTGATCACGGGATTCTGCGGCGGTCTGACCACGTTCTCCACCTTTACGTCGGAAGTCGTGTCGCTGTTCGAAGAGCACAGTACGGTTCGCGCGTGGATCTATTGGATTGGCAGCGTCGTGGCAGGCATTTGTTGCGTGGCGTTTGGTTTTCTTGTCACCAGAGCGTTTGCGTAGGGGTGAGGATTATGGAACTCATTGCAGTGGGATTCGGATGCGCATTGGGAGCCGTCTGCCGGTATCTGCTGGAGAATGGCTTCAACAATTGGACGATGGATCCGATCTCGATTCTTGTCATCAATTGCGTGGGCTGTTTCCTCATGGGGCTATTCACCGCAATCATCGAACGACGCGAACCGAGCAAGGCCATGGCGAAATTCATGACCACGGGATTCTGCGGCGGTCTGACCACGTTCTCCACTTTTTCGGCCGATACCTACAAACTGCTGCAGACGAATGCCTGGCAGGCGATTGCGCTAGTGCTGGCGAGCCTGTTCCTCGGCATGCTGCTGTACGCTCTGGGTCACAGGCTTCCGCGGCGGAATGCACACGCCGATGTTGTTTGAGTTGCGGAGGAATCCAAGGCAATGCATGGAGGAGAAGGCGTTGCTGTTCCGGTAAACCTTGTTAAATGCCACGTTGGTTCGAATAATGAAGTAACAGGCACTTAAATCATCGAAGAAAACACAAAATTACTACACGTTTAAATATATCTATACATCGTGCTGTAGAAAATCCGTAAAAACAGATCTACAGATAAGTATATTGAAAAGTATCATGCAAGTGTTTTCAATAATAAGACTTGTTCGACGAGAATATTTTCCCGTGACCCATTGTTTTGTCGTGGCGTGATTGGTCGTATTCGTTGATCTTATCGTGATGAATGTCGCGGTATCGGTGCCGCCGCTGGTGCGGAGGGTGTGGCCGCGTATTCATCAATCTGACTGAGCCTGGCGAACGAGCTAGATATGACATACCGCATATATATCACTGGGGAGTGTGACGGATATCTAATCTGACATAACGTACATTATCGGATAATGGTATACCGATATAGTGAAGGGGCGTATACGTATTGCATGCGCCCCTTCTGATGAGATTATTGGATTGTCAATCGGTCACTGGCGTTCCGTGAAGTAATCGTTCACCGCATCGGCAAGCTCGCTGACGAACGGAACCACACGGTATGCGCCATGCTCGCGCAATTCGTTCGGCTCGGCATAGCCCCAGCCGCAACCCAGGCAGTCGAGCCCATTGAGCTTGGCGCCGTCCACATCGGTCCAACGATCTCCCACCATGAGCGCTCTGTCTCCGGCGTTCCTGTCCACACCGATTCTGTCGAGCGCATAGGTGATCACCGCTTCCTTGGTGATGCGCGAATTGTCTTTGCTTGCCCCGTAGATGCCGTCGACAAGATCGGTCAGATGGAAATGCTCGCAAATCGGAATGGCCTGATACTCGGGCTTTGCCGTGCATACCGCGAGATAGTAGCCCATCTCGCGCATTTTGCGCAGCTGTTCGGGAATGCCTTCGTACATCGAGTTGACAAGACGGCCGGGCACTTTCCGCCCGGGTTCGTTCGGATCGTTGAACACATTCGCATCACCATAGAAATGCCGATAGACGCGTACCGCCTCATCGAGTTTCTGCGGCGGAATGCCGTTGAGCTTCATCGAATCGATGATGGCAGGTCCAATGAAACGCTGCAATGCCTCGTCGTTTGGCACGGGAACATCCACGGCCTCGAAGGCCTTGATCACGCATTTGATGATGCCGGGGCCCGATTCCGTCAACGTGCCGTCGAGATCGAGCAACACCACTCGCCTGGGTTCTGTCATGTATTTCCTCTTTCCGTCCTATATGGGCACACGCTGTTTTGCAAATGAAAAACCTGACATAACATGCTCTGTCATGTCAGGTTGTCGTCACTCGTAGTCCGGAATCCAGCCGTCGTGATGCATCTTCAGACGCTTTTCGAGCAATGCCGCCAGCTCGTCCTCGCTACGACGCTCCATGAGCATATCCCAATGCGTGCGGGTCGGCTTGGTGATTTCGTCCGGCTGCTCGTCCTCCTCGTTCTCACGGTGCGCGGTGGCGCCGCAACGGCACTCCCATTCGTTCGGAAGATCCGCGGACTCGGCGAACGGCAGGATGGTGCGGTGCCCCTTCGGACATACGTAGGCCACTTCGACGCGAGCCGCGAAATCGACGTTGTCGTCGGACTCCAAGGACTTTGCGCCGATGCTCATGCCGCGCAGACTGCGTTCCGCCATGCTGTTCCTCCTTGAGGTTTCAAAGTACTTCCAAGCTACAAAACAGCTGGGACTACCCCTTTATTCCTTGCATTCTCGGTGTCTGGCACCGGTTTTGGCGCCGATCAGTCCACGCCGGAGTAAGCCACGATGCCACGATTGACGCGCTCGTAGGCCTCATGCGCGAGGGCGGCGAGCTCGGCACCGCCCTCCCCCAGATATGGTTCGGCGACGGCGATCTGCTGCAATACGTCGGCAATGCGTTTCGCCGTACGTACGAAATCCCCACCGGTCATGTCGCTGTGCTCGAGCACTTCGGAGAGCGAGTCGCCATATGCCCAGTTGTACATGAGATCGACGATTCCAAAGTCCAGCGGTTGCAGATAGTTCTCCAGACCGTTCGCCTCGCACAATGCGATGATCTGCCCATCCATGTCCCTCAAGGCGTTCGCGGCCTGCATCACACGACCACGGGGGCCTCCCGGGTACCTTCTCGGTTCCCCACCCTCGCCTCGGCGAGGTTCGTACAGCAACGACGACATCACTGCAGCGAGTTCGGGGGCATTGAGATCGTCGAAGATGCCATGGGTGATCGCCTGCGCCAATACCAGATCACGTTCGGTGTAGAGTCGCCTGAGTAGCTGCCCGTATTCGGTGAGCCTGTAGTCGATGTGACCGTTCTCGTCGGCTGTCTCAAGGTAACCGAGCACTTCGAGGCTATGGCATATGCGGTCGAACTGACGAGCCACCGAACTGGTACGGGATTCATAGCGGTATTCCAGACGCTCGAGTTCCTTGGTCTCACGCACCCAGCGGTGCCCCCATTTCATCAGGGTCTTGAAATCCGCAGACCGTTTGGCGGGGTGGTTCGCCTCCTGCTCTTTGAGCTGGGCGATCTGTGCATCCAGCCGGCGGAATGCACGCGAACGCTCCTCATTCGACTTGAACACCTCGTGCTTGAGCCGCCGGCGTTCGTTCTTCTGCAGGTCGCTGAGCTTCATGCGAATGCGCAGCAGCTCCACCATGTCACCGGCATCATTGCCCATGGCCTCCTCATAGCCAGCTATGGCCTTGCGCAGTTTGTCAATGCGTGCCTCGAGATCCCATGCCGACTCATTGGCTTCCCATTGGGCGAACGAATGGTCGAGGGTGTCTCGTGCCGTCTCATAATCGCTGGAGTTGAGTAGATTGACGGCCATATTGAAGGTCGCCTTGAAGCTCGAATGCAGCGGGTAGACGCGCTTGCTGGACAATGCCACTGCCGTCTCGGGTTTGAAATCGCGGTGATCGACCACGATGGCATTGCCTATGGTGTCGATGCCCCGGCGTCCGGCACGGCCGGTGAGCTGGGTGTACTCCCCCGGGGTCAATGGAACGATGCCAGTGCCATTGTATTTCTCCAGCTTCTCCACCACGACGCTGCGTGCCGGCATGTTGATGCCGAGCGCCAGTGTCTCGGTGGCAAACACACACTTGATGAGCCCCTCTTCGAACAGGCGCTCGACAATCTGCTTGAACAGCGCGATCATACCGGCATGGTGCGCGGCAAAGCCCTCTTCCAAGGCATAGCGGAACTGTGAGAAGTGCAGGGTCTTCAGGTCCTCACGAGTGAGCTGTCCCTCAATCATCTCATCCACGATCTTGCGGATGTGCAGAGCCTCCTCGTCAGTGGTGAGCCGCAACCCGGCGTTGAGGCACTGTTCCACTGCCTCGTCACAGCCATTGCGTGAGAACACGAAATATATGGCGGGGAGCATGCCCAAGAAGTTCAGTTCATCGACGACCGCCCAACGGCGAGGCTGATATCGTTCCGGCTTGCGCACGAACTTGCGTTTGCCTCCGCGGTCTTGCCGCCGCTCCGACCTACCATGGGTGTCCGCACGCGCGCGCCGCGCCTCCATACGGTCGAGCTCGTCAAGCCGGTTCATCAGCCGTGCATTCATTTTGACGGTCTGTTCGCCCATGTCGTCCCTGCAATACAGGTCGAACAACTCCGGTTCGGTGCGTGGATCCTTTTGCAATAACACGTACTGGTCCAGCGGAACCGGCCGGTGTTCAGACACCACGAGCTTGGTGTCCCCGCGTACGGATTCAATCCAGTCTGCAAAGTCCTCGACATTCGACACAGTGGCGGAGAGTCCGATGATCCGAACGCTCTGAGGCAGGTGGATGATCACTTCCTCCCAAATCGGTCCTCTGAACCTGTCAGCGAGATAATGGACCTCGTCGAGAATCACATAGCCCAAGGCGTTGAGCGTTGTCGAATGCTCGTAGAGCATATTGCGCAGCACTTCGGTGGTCATCACCACGATGTCGGCCTCGGAATTTATCGAGGTGTCACCGGTGAGCAACCCCACCTTATCCGCACCGTACATGTCGACTAGATCATGGTATTTCTGGTTGCTCAGCGCCTTGATAGGCGTCGTGTAGAACGCCTTCACATTGCGTTGCTGAGCCAGATATATGGCGAAATCCGCCACCACGGTTTTCCCGGCGCCGGTCGGTGCCGCCACAAGCACATTGGAGCCGGCCTCAAGAGCCTCGTTGGCATCTTGCTGAAAGGCATCCAACTCGAATGGCATACGGTCCGCGAACCGTGCCGCTACAGACTGCATGCGCTTCCTCGACTCCTTGAAGGCCCGGTACCGTTCGGCCGGGCTGAGTTCACGCTCGTCTGTTGACTCGGAATGCCTGTTCCTTTTGTTTCGTCCTGCCATTTTCCCCATCCACGTCAGTCGTTGAATGAGGCCCACCTGCTCCAGATTCGTGCATAGCGTTCACGACGTGCCCGCTTGCGTTTGTCCACCTTCGTATGGGCCTGCGTGTATCGATTGGCGGCCACCTCGAGTGGCTCGGTGAAGATGGGACGCTCCTTGGGGTGTCGGGTGCCCTCGGTATCGGACATGAGGGCAATCCGTTCAGAGACCGCCTCACCGGTCCGTTGCACCGACTGGAGCGCATGGAGTCCGTGAATGATCACGTAGATGATGCCGGCAATCAGCACCGCCAGCATGGCAAGGGCCAGAATCAACCAGATCCACCACGGCATGCATTACCTCTTTCCTTGCGTCGTCCTGTCAATTCCACCGGGCGCGATGGCGTCCGTCCGTCATGTAATATACCTCTACACGCACCGCATCAGCGGGCATGATGTTCCTCGGCTGAATCGGCCTCGCCGTTCTCGTCGAGCATGCTCAGCTCACGCTTGGCGCGTGCGATAATCATCGTGCGCAAGGTCTCCGGTGCCACTGCCAGAATATGGCGGGCATGAGCAATGCAGAACGCCACGAACCACGAGTCAGACTGAATCTGCAGTCGAACCTTCTCCCCCTCACCGCACGGTTCCACCTCGGCATCGCCGAGTGTGCGTATGAACTCCAAATGCGGTTGATCGGTGATGAAGGCGGCGGATGTGGAGGTCTCGATGCTCCATTTGCGCAGGTCGCTCACAGAGACATCTGGAATCTGCATCGGCTTGGTCGGTTCCACCTCCTGGACCTCCTCTATGCGCGCGATGCGCAGGATCTGCCAGATTCGAGGTTCTCCGGTCTCCTTGTTAATCGTCATGTCCTTATGCACGATTTTGTGCAGCGCCGCCGGGGCGACGTCTTCGACATCGGTCCACAAGGCCACGTAATACACGCCTTCGTCCACGTAGATTTTGGATGGTGCCACCAGACGCTCGCGAATACGGCCAGAACCATCGGTGTACTTCATGTCCAGCAACGCATGCTCAGCGATTGCCTTCTTCACAATGCCGAAGGAACGCGGTTCCACCTCGTAGCCGGTCAGACTCAGCCAAGGGGTCTGACCCGGTTCCACATACTGGCGCAGGCGGTCATAGAGGTCAACCGCTTGGCTGCGTTCCTCGGCGGGCAGCAGCGGTGCATGGGCCAGATAGTTCACCGATGCGGTGAGCATGCTCATGTATTGCGGCGAGATTCCGGCAAGACGTTCGAGGCCGAGGGAGTTCGTGGCGCATACAATGCCCTCGGCCTCGAGCAACGACCAGTCGATGTCGAAGAACTGGCTGCCAGCCATCTCGCCATCGTCGGAGACGGTGGTCAGTGTGTTGATGTCCTTGTGAATTGTCTGTACGAACTTCTTGCGCTCGTCGTCATTCTTGGGGACGCCAATGAAGCGCACGGCGAGTTCGGAGAGCGAGTATTCCTCTCCCATGTGGGCGGAGAGGAACAGCATGAGGCGCAGACGGCGATCCACTTCGCTTCCCGTCTGGAACGAGCTCTTCTTATGGCCTTTGCCGTTCGCACCATCCTCGTCCTCCGCCTCGTCGCCGGCGTCAATGGCATGGGCTGCCACCTTGGCGCTGGACATGTTCGCAGAGTCATCGGCCAGCTGGAAGCCGATGGCGGCATTGAGGCGCCGCCGGAATGCGTCCACGGCCTCCGGCGGGTTCACAATGGAGGTGTTCGGGTGCTCAAGCACGAACATGACAAGATCGTCGGTGTCGGTGTAGGCGACGTTCAGACTTTCGCCGTTCACGGAAAGCGTGGCGGCGAATCGGCGGGAATCCACCTCCTTCACCAGATTCTCGGGAATGTGCTGGGTGCCCAGACCAGGTGCAATCGAATCAAGGCCGAGACCGGGAATCGGCGTCTGCGGCACGCGCGGTGCCGTGCGAGAGACGTGTTGCGGTTGAGGTTGTGGGGCGGACGACATGGACATCGATCGCGCTAGATAGTTGGCGGCCGCCAGCACCGGCATGTCTTCCGGCTGGAACTTCAGCCGAATACGGGGCTCGTCTCCGAGCTGAAGGCGGTACGAGGCGAAATCCTGACCTTCGGATTTCGAGGAATATTCGGGTTGCCGCGACTCTATGGCGATTCCCATGGCCGCCAGCTTAGCGCGGTCACGTTGGAATTGCTTCGCGAAAGCCGCTTTCGCGGCCTGATCAGCCAGTTCACCGTAGGAGTCAGCGTATGCCTTCACACGCTGGGCGATCTGGCGGGAAGTCAGCCATTGCGGAAAAGCGGACGACAACACTGCCAGCACATCAAGCTCATGCTTGCCCCACTTATCCGAGAAGCGGCGCCTGCCGTTACTACCCTCAGCCATTAGTCCTCACGTATCGTTATCGTTTTAAATCAAAGTGGGCGCACACAAACGCCCCTTGTATTATCATAAGGGCCTTTTCCTCAAATGGTGTACTGAAACACCGAAAAAGACCAAATTTTCTTTTCTGCGAACAATTCTACAGCCATTCGTCGGGCTCTATACCCTGCGGTCCTACGAATTCGCCGTTTGGGACATAACTCGGCCTACCCTCATCATGCAATGTCGCCTCACCATAGAAGTTCACATCACGGCCGAAGGTCCAATCCCCCTCCACCGTGACCGAGGCAGCCGCTGCAAGCGATGGCACGCCGTAGGGGAAGCGGTCGTCGAAATCATGGATGTTCTTGTAGAAGCGCGTGTCAAGCTGGACGTTCGGGAAGATGTAGTTGCCGTCCTCCATCTCGTACTGATCGGTCAGATGGAAGCGGTCGGAGCGCATGATGAACAGGTCGTCGGTGGTTTTCACCGGCAGGAAGCGCATGCGGTCCACCTCGACGCAGATCGCCCCATTGAACAGACTCACTGCAGCGCCCATCGCGGTCTCGAGCTGAATCACCTCGGTGGTGGAGGCATCCGTTGGGTCGACGGTCTTGTAATTGCGAATGACAGGCAACGGGAGCACGCCGTTGCTCTGTGCCAGCTTCTCGCGTAGGGAGTCGATGCGCACCCAGATGTTGTTCGTATTGAAATACGGATGCTTGTCGATGTTCTTGGCTTCCGCCGCGTCTTCAGGGGCCACCTGCGTCATCTCGCGCAACATGAGTCTACCGGTGACCTTGTCGCGAACGATGTGACCACCCTTGCGATCCGCTTCGGTGCGTTTCGACACTTCGATCATGAACGGAGCGTCGGTGTTTTCGAAGTGCTGGGCCAGAGTGCGTGACGGACGTGCCCCCAGATTGTCTGAGTTCGAGATGAACAGGTACTTGAATCCGTGGCTTTCGAGAATGTCGAGCAGACCCGATTCCCAGAGGGTCGAATACAGGTCGCCGTGCCCGGGTGGGCACCATTCGAGATCGGGATTGGAGGGGAATGACACCGGCTCCCCCGTCGAAAGATCGATCTTGGGCTCCACGTGCTGGATGATCTCCATCGGAATATCATCCTGATGGAACCGCTTGTCTCGGTTGAGCACCTTCATGGTGTCGGCCGATGTGCGGAACGAGTTCATGAACGTCAGCGGGAGCTCCACGCCCAGTCGGTTGCGTGCGGTTTCCACCTGTCCGAGAATGATGTCGATGAAGCGCATTTGCTTGGCTTTGTGCCTGCGAACCGGCAACAATGATTTTGCGCAGTCGAGCCCCATCGAGGTTCCCAGACCGCCGTTGAGCTTGAGGAACGCCGTCTTGGCGAATGCGTCGACCGCCTTGTCGTGGTTGATCGTCTCATAGATCTGCGCGAAATTGGGAATGTCCTGGACCGGCTCGATGTCCTCCTCGCGAATCCAAGTGGTGCCGTCCTCGTGCTGCCACACATCATAGAGATGCTCGAATTGGGCTATGGCCGTCTCGCTCAGGCCGTGGGCCTTCATCTTCTCGGCGGTTCGCTCGAATGCGTCGGTCATGTCAAACCTTTCTCATACGAAGAGGATCCCTGTATCGTTATGCCAACTGTGCCAAGTGTAGCCTTTTTTCCAAGGATTCGCATCTTTTGCATGACAATTCGAATTCATTTCCTAGTTTCAGTTGAAAATATGTAAACAACGAAGAGAAAAGAATTAGTATGTTAATTTTTTGAAAGTCTCGTCCGATCATCTCGAATTGATTCCTTGTAATACGGCAGATTGATCGACGACGGAAAATGAGGTGGGCAGAAATCCCATGAAGTCGGACCAGCGGGATTTGAACCCGCGACCCCTTGACCCCCAGTCAAGTGCGCTACCAAACTGCGCTATGGTCCGTATTGCTCAAAGGCAACGAATACACAATATAGCAGAGGGGGCGAATAATGGCCGACGCTGCGCGCGTCGGCCATTGGAATCGCTACTTACGGCGCTTCTTCTCGCGAATATTCACCGAGATCTGAATCGGTGATCCCTCAAATCCGAATTCCTCACGTAGCGAACGCTCCAGAAAGCGTCGGTACCCGTGCTCCAGGAAGCCGGTAGCGAAGATCACGAAGCGCGGCGGCCGACTTGACGCCTGGGTGGCGAACAGAATGCGAGGCTGTTTGCCACCACGCACCGGATGCGGGTGCGAGGCTTGGATCTTGCCGAGGAATGCGTTGAGCTTGCCCGTCGGAATACGCTTGTCCCAAGACTCGAGAGCCTGCGTCATCGCCTTGGCCAAACGGTTCGTGTGCCAACCGGTCTTCGCCGAGAGATTGACACGTTGCGCCCAAGTGACACGGTCGAATTCGGTCTTCCACAACCGCTCCATGCGCTGGCGGTCGAATTCATCCATGAGATCCCATTTGTTGAATACGAGCACCACCGCACGGCCTGCATCCACCGCCGTGCTCATGACCTTGAGATCCTGATCGGAGATCGGAATGGAGGCGTCGAACAGCACCAAGGCGAGCTCGGAGCGTTCGATGGCCGCTTGGGTGCGCAGCGAGGAGTAGTACTCCGCGCCCGACAGCTTGTGCTGGCGACGTTTGATGCCCGCCGTGTCGATGAACAGGTAATCCTCGCCGTCGATGGTCACGATCTCATCCACGGGATCACGCGTGGTGCCAGCAAGTTCGTTCACCACCGAGCGTTCCGAATGCGAGAGCTGGTTGAGCAGCGACGACTTACCCACATTCGGTCTGCCCACCAACGCCACACGGCGCAGATGGGATGGCGTGAGGAAACCGGAGGTCTTTTCGGCGCTTTTCATTTGCGCAACGGCCTCATCGAGCAGGTCCCCCACTCCCCTTCCATGCATGGCAGAGATCGGGTATGGCTCACCAAGGCCGAGCTTCCAGAATTCAGCGGCCATATACTCGCTGATCTGGTCGTCGATCTTGTTCACCGCGACGGTGACGGGTTTGCCAGCCTGACGCAGCAGCTTCACGATGCGCTCGTCGGTCTGTGTGAGCCCGGTGAGCGCATCTACCACGAAGATCACGGAGTCCGCGAGCTCAACGGCAATCTGAGCCTGGGACGCGATGGCGGAGTCGATGCCTTCGACGTCGGCTTCCCAGCCGCCGGTGTCCACCAGTTTGAAGTCAGTGCCCGCCCATTCGGCGTCATAGCTCACCCGATCGCGGGTGACACCCGGAGTGTCCTCCACAACCGCGGCGCGACGTCCGAGAATGCGGTTCACCAATGTCGACTTGCCCACGTTCGGACGACCCACCACTGCGATGACGCCCACCGCCTTGCGGCGGTCCGACTCTCCGTCTGCACTGAATGCGGAGCCGTCGAGCAGACCCTCATCGCCCTCATCAAGTTCGTAATCGTCGAGATTGGCGGCATATTGCCGGTATGCCTGCTCCTCGATCGCGTCGTCGACCAGACCAATCATCAGATCGAGCGTCTCCCCGAAATCGATGTCGGAGTTGTCGATCGTCGTCACACCATCCGAAGCCTCCGTGAAGTGGGTGACCTTCGAGTCGGCGGCGTCGCGTTTCGCTACATCATCGCTGCCCACTCCACCGGTCTGCTCCTGCCTGTTGCGGCGTGCCTGACGCACCTCCTCTCGGGCCGTGAGCAGGATGCGCACCTCCGCACCGGGTTCCACGACGTCGGTGATGTCACGCCCCTCGGCTACGACACCACGGCCGTGCGAGAACGAATCATCGGCGCTTTGAGCCGCGATGTAGGCACGTTGCGCCGCGATGAGCACGTTGCGCACCGGCATAATCGCCGCGAGTCTGGATACGTGGGATGAGACCTCCTGCGAGCGAATCTGCTCGCTGATGTCGACGTCGTCGGCGAAGACGCCGGGATGCTGGGGGTCGACGCTGATGTCGAAATGGCCGTCGGTGAAGAAGGCCGCCACAATCTCCGTCACCTGCTGCTCATCCACATGGTCCGCATCCAGGTCGACCCCGCGCTCCAGGCACCACCATGTGCATGCACGATACATGGCGCCCGTGTCGAGGTAAGCGAATCCAAAATAGTCTGCAAGGGCCTTCGACGAGGACGACTTGCCCACGCCGGCAGGGCCATCGATTGCCACACGAATCATAGACCGACCTCCTTCGAGAGTGCGCGAACCTCATCCTGCGACAGCACACGGTAGGACCCGGATTTGATGTCACCGAGCTTGATTGGGCCGATCTGCGTACGCACCAGCCGTTTGACCGGGAAGCCAATGGCACCGAAGATGCGGCGGACGATGCGGTTGCGCCCGGAATGGAGCACTACCTTCACGATGGTCTGGTCACGGTTCGAATCGATGATCGAGCAGTGGTCGAGCTTGATCCAGCCGTCGTCGAGCTGTACGCCGGTGCGTACGAGACGACGGCATACTGTGCCGCTCATATGACCTTCCAACGTGGCGATGTAGGTCTTCTCCACCTCGTATTTCGGATGCATGACGTGCTGGCTTAGTTCGCCGTCGTTCGTCATGAGAATAAGGCCCTCGGAATCGTAGTCCAAACGCCCCATGTGGAAGATGCGCTCATATTTGTCGCCGACGATGTCGCGCAGCGTGTAGCGCCCCTTCGGATCGTCCATCGTGCTCAGCACCTTGCGTGGCTTGTTCAAGGCCAAGGTGATGTGCCGCGGATTCAGTCGTATGCGTGAGCCATCGACACGTACTTGCTGGCGTTTCGGGTCGACTCGGGTGCCCAGTTCGGTGACGAGTTCGCCATCGACCTCGACACGGCCGTCGGTGATCATTTCCTCGCATTTGCGGCGGGACCCGAATCCCGCCTGCGCCAGAAGCTTCTGCAGGCGAATACCGTCGCCGTCGTTCTCATATTGTTTTCTGGCTTGACTGTAGATATGTGGCATCGTTCTCCCAACGTGGCCGAATAACATATAACTTTCTCAATATACTGTGCGGACGGTACTCCGTCAAGCCTTGACGAGCACTTGCACAGCTTGTTGAGTATGATGGGTTCCGGTCGCAAAACGCTTTGCGTCTGCCATTTGAATGAAGGAACAATATGACCGATACGACAACAACCGCTTCAGTCCAGCCAAAGAAAGGGCATGATCTGTGGGCGCGTGCACTCTCCGAGTTCGCTGGGTCCCTGCTCATCTGCTTCGCCATCTATCTCATGTGCACTTTCGGTTCGGCGTTCTATAACGTGAACCTTGCCTTCGTCACCGTCTGCGTCGGCGTGATCTACGCGGCCATGACCGCAATCTTCGCACGAATCTCCGGCGCACAGTTCAACCCGGCCGTCACCGTGGCCGCCATGCTCACCTCGAAGACGAAGGTGTGGGACGGCATCTGCTACATCGTCGCGCAGATTCTCGGCGCCATTGTCGCCGGCGGATTGCTCAGGCTTGTGCTGCCCACCTCCGAAAGCGTCGCCGCCAACCAGTGGTATGCCATGGCAGTGAACGGATACGACAAGGGTTCGTCGCTGTACACATCGCTCAATTCGCTGGGACTCACGTTCAGCATCACCGTCGCCATCATCGTCGAGCTGCTTGCCTCCATCATCGTCGTGGCGGCCGCCATGGTTTCGATGCGCAAGCATGGCAAGGTGAGGTCGGACTATGCGCTGGTTATGGGTGTTGCCTATGCTGCCGCGTCAGCCATGAGCTTCCCTGTGACGGGTGCCTCCATCAATCCTGCCCGTGCCACAGGCATCGCCGTGTTCGCCCAGGGGCAGGGTCTCACGCAGGAACCGCTTGCCCAACTCTGGGTGTTCTGGGTCACCGCCATTCTCGCCGCCGCCATTGTGGCGTTGGTGATCATCGTCTCCCAGCTGCTGGGCACTCCGAAGACCAGCGTCGACTCGGATGTAGCCGAGGCCGCCATGGCACAGGCCGGTGAGGTTCCGGCGGAAGATGAGGCCGAGGCGGTTCAGATCGCCGAAGCAGAGAACTACAATGTTCCACTGACCGGAGAACAGACCGACAACGACTATTCAGTGATTGAGGAAGAGGACGCTGAGGAAGAGACCGAACAGGATGACTCCCAGACTGATTCCGCAGATGGAGTCGAACGTCACTGAGCGAATCTTCCACGGGCTGCGTTCCCGCAACACAGTCCGTAGCACACTGGTTCCAATGGCCGTCACAGACAGTAGGGCTGTGGCGGCCATTGCTTTGCCACATGCAGCCAATACGGTGGAGACCACCACACAGAGCGCCACTCCCCATTCGAATGCGGGTTTGCCCTCATGGCTCTCAGAGACAAATGGATGATGGCTGCTCATGGTGCTCCTCCCAGTGATTGCTGCATACTTTACCCTATCCCCTGCATGTATGCCCGTAACATGATGGAAGGCCCGACAACCGTGCGGCTGTCGGGCCTTCCATGCGTCATCTGCCATACACCGGTTCGAACAGCCGGTTTCAAGGGCAAATGACTCAGTGGAGGAAGTGGCGTGTGCCGGTGACGTACATGGTCACATTGGCCTTGCGTGCCGCTTCGAACACCTCCTCGTCACGAATCGATCCGCCTGGCTGCACGATGGCGCGCACGCCGGCGTCAATGAGAATTTCGGCGCCATCGGCGAACGGGAAGAAGGCGTCGGAGGCGGCGACCGCGCCCTTCGTGCGGTTGCGCCCATCATCGAGCGTATTGGCGCGTTCCACGGCCAGATGCGCCGAATCCACGCGGTTCACCTGTCCCATGCCGATGCCTACCGTCGCCATATCGTCGGCAATCAGGATCGCATTGGATTTGACGCAACGAATGGCGCGCCATGCGAATTCGAGATTCTTGAGCGTACGCTCGTCCGCGGCCTCACCGGCAACAAGCTTCCAAGCATCCGGATGGTCTCCCGGGGCATCAATCAGATCGGTGGACTGTACAAGCAACCCTCCGTCGATCTGCTTGAACTGGTATTTGGCCTTGGGGGGTTCGGCAACCTTGAGGATGCGCAGGTTCTTCTTCTTGGCTTGGAGAAGTGCGAGGGCCTCGGGCTCATAATCGGGGGCCACAATGACCTCGGTGAAAATCGAACGGATGTATTCGGCCATCTCCAGCGTCACCGTGGCGTTGGAGGCAATCACACCGCCATAGGCGCTCATTGGATCGCAGGCATGTGCCTTGCGGTGTGCTTCGGCGACGGTGGTTCCCACGGCCAGTCCGCACGGGTTGTTGTGCTTGACCACGGCGACGGCGATCTGGGGGGCGAAATCCCATACCGCGCGCCACGCGGCATCGGCGTCCACATAGTTGTTATAGCTCATGGGTTTGCCGCCAAGCTGCTCGGCGTCGGCGAACCCGCGGACATTGAGCGGATCTACATACAGGGCGGCATCCTGATGGGGGTTCTCACCGTATCGCAGAATATGCGCGCGGTTCCAGGAGCGGGTGTATTGGGCTGGGAACTTGCCAAGCTTCACCTGCTCGGTCGGATCCTCGGTACCCGCGTCAGCGATGGTGTCAATGGTCTCGTCGATGCTCGCAGGTTTCGGCCAATGGGCACTGGTCCACTCGTTGATCGTGGCATCGTAGGCAGCTGTGTGGGCAAAGGCCTTCGCCGCCAGCCAACGGCGTTCCTCCAAGGAGAATCCCTCGCCGTTCTCGATGCGCGTGGCCACCAAGGCATAGTCCGTCGGATCGGTGACAATAGCGACCGTGGCGCTGTTTTTCGCAGCCCCGCGAACCATGGATGGTCCGCCAATGTCAATCTTTTCGATGACGTCGGACTCCCCAGCTCCCGACCGCACGGTATCGGCGAACGGATACAGGTTGACCACCACCAGGTCGAATGGCTTGATACCGAATTCCTCGAGCTGCCGGGCATGGTCTTCATTCGTCATATCAGCCAGAATCCCGGCATGGATATGCGGATCAAGCGTCTTGACACGTCCGTCGAGGCATTCCGGGAAACCGGTCACCTGCGACACTTCGATCACATTCACACCGAGCTCTGCCAGCTTATTCGCGGTTGAACCAGTGGACACCACCTCGGTTCCGGCATCAATGAATGCCTGGGCCAGCACCTCGATGCCCTCCTTGTGGAATACCGAGACCAACGCCCTGCGAATCGGTCGGTTAGTCGTCACCTTTCGTCTCCTTCTGCGTAAACGTGGAATTGACCACGCGTGGGGTATGGGGGGTTTTGTGTTCTTTGCGTTCGTCATCAGGGGAATCCGCGGATTCCAACGGCAACGAAGTGCGGTTTGCGGCCCGTCGTTTCAACATCATGAGCATGAGCGAGTGGATGGCAACGATCACGATCGCGCTGATCCAGGATATTCCCAGACCAATCGCACATGGCCTTGCCACCACATTTGTGGAGCGCATCACATCAACCCCGACATCACGGAGCCTGCCGACTCCCAGCGACCCATTGGCCAGCCAGAATGCCAAGCTGCTCATCAGGGAGACCAGTGTGGCCGTGATGCAGAATGCGCCAGCCGGGTATGCGAAGCGCAACAGCAAATCGCGTACGTCCACGGGCTCATTCGGATCAATGCCCCGCACATGGAAACCCCGGTGGAGCAGCAACATGAGCAAACCGAACACGAATCCCAGCATAACCGGAATCAGCATCAGACAGGTGCGAATGCCCGCATTGTCGACAGGATGGGGGAACAAAGCGAATATGGGAAGCGAAGGCAACTCGTGAATCTGCGCCGACCACAACGAATATGAGGCGGCCTGCCCAATGTGGAATCCGCCGCCGAATACCCATGACAATGCCCATAACGCCATATTGGGCAACCATGCCAAGGCCATGATGCACATGAGGATGCGCGATCCGGTGTTCATGTGCATTGTCTTGAACATGGTGACCATGCTGGAATGATCCAGACAAATCCAAACGAACACGGTAATCAAACCGATGGAAAGGAATATCACCAGCAATCGCAAGGCCAGACGCACACCGACATGAATGCTGGAACGCACTGGTTGGGAGATGTGCTCGCGGCAGTAGAGGCGCCCCCTGTCCATCAGTGCGGAGCCGGGCAACGCTCTCCACGCGAAGCCCAGGGAAAACACCACCGCACATTTGAGCGCGATGAGCCAAATGGAATCGGTGAGTTGGATGCGTGTTTCACCGCTGCACCATAGGCAGAGCACAATCCAAGTTGCCACGCCCGCAAGATAGGCTGGCAGATCCGTGCTCCAGTGGGAGTAGACGGCACGGATTAGCAGGATCATCGCTAGTGTCAGGAGCAAAGGCGTGATGGTCAGGGTAATCGCCCCGGCATGCATGCCGATACCCTGACTGAGTAACACAATGACTCTGGTGAGTGGGACAGCGAACGACGACATCGTCTCGCCGCCCTCTTCCATGGCGAAGACCAGCAGGGCCAGCGCCATGAACACACCGACCGGAATGGCGAAGATCACCATGACCAGAACCGGTGCGAGCACACCTTTCAACCAGGGCGTTATCTGCTTCATCATATCTGCGCGGAAAGCACCTCACGCATGATCTGCGCAGCCTCGGAGGGGGTTCTGCCCACTCGGATGCCGGCCGCCTCAAGTGCCGCCTGCTTATCCTGAGCAGTCCCCTTGCCTCCGGACACAATGGCCCCCGCATGCCCCATCTGCTTGCCTTCGGGGGCGGTGAATCCGGCGATGTAGGCAACAACCGGTTTGGTCATGTTCTTGGCGGCCCATTGTGCGGCATCCTGTTCGGCATTGCCTCCGATCTCGCCGATCATCATGACCGCCTTGGTGTTCGGATCGGCTTCAAAGGCTTCGAGCGCCTCGAGCAGCGTGGTTCCCACGATGGGATCACCGCCAGCGCCGAGACAGGCCGTGAAACCGATGTCGGAGAGTTCGCCCATGAGCTGATAAGTGAGTGTGCCGGATTTGGATACCAATCCCAACGGGCCACGCGAGACGATGCCGTCGGGAATGATGCCAAGGTTGACGCCATGTGTATCGGTGGATTCCGGCAAGGTGAGGAGGCCCGGACAGTTCGGCCCGACGATGCGCACGCCTTTGCTGAGAGCGAGTTCCACGAAATAGGCGGAGTCCGCCACGGGGATGCCCTCGGTGATCACGACAACCACCTCGAAGCCTGCTTCGACGGCTTCGACAACGGCGTCCTTGGCGAAACGAGGGGGAACGAACACAACCGATGCCTTGGCACCGGTGATGTCTTTTGCCTCCTGGCAAGTGGCGAACACCGGTACCCTGACGGGGACGCCGTTTCCATCTTCGAATTCGAGGGTGGTGCCGGCCTTGCGTGGGTTCACGCCACCGACGATATTCGTGTTGGCCTTGAGCATGCGTGCGGTGTGCGTCATGCCCTGATGACCGGTGATGCCCTGTACGATGACGGGTGCGTCATCTTCGATGAACACGTTCACTTAACGCTCCTCCTTGCCATGGGCGGCGAGACGAGCCGCCTCGGCGGCCGCCTGCCCCATGGTCTCGCATACATGGATGTTCGGGTTATCGGCCTCGGCGAGAATCCGAAGCCCCTCATCGGCCTTGTTCCCCTCGAACCGAACGACCATCGGCTTGGATGCGCCGAGCTGATCCGCCGCCTCGAGAATGCCGAGAGCTACCTGTTCACAGGAGGTGATGCCTCCATACACATTGATGAACACGGATTCCACCTGGGGGTCGGAGAGAATGATCTCAAGGCTTTCGCACATGACCTGCGAGGAGGCTCCCCCGCCGATGTCGAGGAAGTTCGCGGCCTTCACACCGGTGCCCTGTTCCTCGCCCGCGAATGCGACGGCGTCGAGGGAGCTCATCACCAAGCCCGCCCCGTTGCCGATGACACCGACCTCGCCGGTGAGATGCACGTAATGCAGATTGTGTTCACGGGCACGCTGTTCAAACGGATCCGGGACGATCGGGTCGGCAAAGCGCTTCCATCCATCGTGACGGAAGGCTGCGTTGTCGTCGAGTGAGATTTTCGCATCCAATGCGCACAACGACTTCGAAGATTCGTCGTCCGGGTCGCCGACTTTGGCCAATGGGTTGATCTCCACGAGGGTGGCATCGTTCTGCTTGAAGCAGCGCCACATGTTGAGCAGGATCTGCGCCGCCTGAGCTGAATCCGCGTGGTAGAAGCCGATGCTCTCGGCCATTTTTGTTGCTGCTTCGAGGTCGAAGTCCTCAAGAGCGCTTATATGCAGCCGTTTCACAGATTCCGGATGCTTGCGTGCGACTTCTTCGACTTCAGTGCCGCCGTTGGCCGTGGCCAGGACGTCGAAGTCGCGCGAGGAGCGATCAACCGAGATGGACACATAGTATTCGTGGAGGATGTTCTTGGCTTCGGTCACCAGGATGCCACTCACCTTATGACCATGGATGGTCATCGGAAGGATATCCTCGGAGATGAGTATCGCCTCGTCACGGTCATGTGCAATGCGCACACCGCCTGCCTGCCCGCGATGTCCGATCTTCACCTGTGCCTTGATCACGACCGGATATCCGATGATGTCGGCGGCTTCGGCCACCTCATGTGAATTCTGTGCGAACACCGCCTTCGGCACATCGATGTCCTGCTCTTCGAGCAGCTGACGTGCCTGATATTCGTAAAGATCCATATTCCTCTACTCCACTGTTTCCTAAGCGGGCATCTTCAACAACGAGCCGTATGGATAGTCGCCGAGCGCCGTCCGTCCGTCAAGGCCCTCCAATTCCATGACGAATTCGTAGCCTGCGACCTTGCCTCCAGCCGATTCGATGAGGTCCTTCGCCGCCGCAGCCGAACCGCCGGTGGCGATCAGGTCATCGACAATGAGTATACGTTCATTGTTTCGGACACTGGTGTCTTCGATCTCCAAGGTGGCTTTGCCGTATTCGAGTGCATAGCTGCATGCATGCACCGGTGGAGGCAGCTTCCCGGCCTTGCGAATGGCAATGAATCCCTTGCCGAGTTGTGCGGCAAGGGCAGGTCCGAACAGGAACCCACGTGCTTCAAGGCCTGCGACCGCATCGAATTCGTCTGTGTGCACCGGTAAAGCGGCGATGAGCGCGTCGAGGAGAATACGAAGCCCTCGGGAGTCGGCGAATACTGGCATGAAATCGCGGAACAGGATGCCTTCGCGGGGGAAATCCGGAACGGTGCGAATGAGTGAGATGAGGTAGCGGGCATCGTCTTGCGACATGCTGGCAGCATTGGCCACATGAATGTCGGTCTGTGACATGTTCACCTTCGTTGATCGGCGGGTTGGCGGTGGTATTGGCAGTTTACTTGGACTGTGTTTCGAACGGTGAGGAATCCGCGTCCTCCGGGGTCTCAACCACGGAGGTTTCCTCCACGACGGTCTCGGAACCGTCGGATTCCGGTTCGTTCGAGGTAATCTGCGCCGGTTCGTCCTTCGGCAGTGGATTACCGTTCTCGTCGACGTCGTCGTCGCTCACATAGGCCGGACGAACATAGGCCCGGCTGACCGACTGCAGGCTGAAGCGCAGCAGCGATCCTTCGGAGTCGAGCACGATTTCTTCGTACTGCTCGTCCACTTCCACGACCTTGCCGATCAGGCCTCCGATGGTGATGACCTCAGTGCCCGGAGCGAGGCTCGTGCGGAACGCCTGACGCTCCTGCTGCTGCTTCTTGGCCTTCCGGGAAGAGTAGAACATCATAACGCCCATGAGGACGATGAGAACGATGAGCATCATATATTCCATGAGTGGACTCCTTAAAAACATGAGAAGGGGCAATAGCCCACGAAATCCTAAGCTTAGAATAGCTTGCTGACATCATCGGGGGTACCGTCGTCGGGTTTGAGACCCAAATGCTCCCATGCCTTGGCGGTGGCGAGACGGCCTTTCGGGGTGCGAATCAGGAAGCCTTCACGTACCAGATACGGTTCGCATACAGTCTCCACTGTCTCGGCCTCCTCCCCCACCATGGCGGATAGGTTGTTGAGACCCACCGGGCCACCGTTGAACTGCCGGACAATTGCATTGAGCACGGCGATGTCCAGGCGGTCCAGTCCTTCGGAATCGATTTGGTAGAGAGCCAGTGCGTCTTTGACATCGTCCGCCCCCACGCTGTCGAGATCGTGCACGATAGCCCAGTCGCGCACTCGCCGAAGCAAACGGTTCGCAATACGTGGTGTGCCGCGTGAGCGCAGCGACAACTGTCGCGCAGCCTGATCCTCCAATGGGAGGCCAAGCACGGAGGCAGAGCGTTCGATGAGTTTTTCCAGTTCCTCGTGAGGGTAGAAATCCAGATGCGCGGTGAAGCCGAATCGGGCGCGCAGCGGTGAGGGGAGCATGCCTTCGCGAGTGGTGGCTCCGATGACGGTGAACCGAGGCAGCGTCAGTGGAATAGAAGAGGCACCAGGCCCCTTGCCCACCATCACATCCACGCGGAAATCCTCCATGGCTATATACAGCAGTTCCTCCGCGGCGCGTGGAAGTCGGTGAATCTCATCGATGAACAACACTTCGCCCACATCCAGCGAACTGAGAATCGAAGCCAGATCTCCAGCATGTTGAATCGCCGGTCCCGACGTGACCCGGATGGGCACCCCAAGCTCATTGGCCACAATCATGGCCAATGTGGTCTTGCCCAAGCCGGGAGGACCCGCCATGAGGATGTGATCAGGAGCCACATCACGTTTGCGGGCAGCATCAAGGAAAAGCTGCAGCTGGGCCTTCAGTCTGGGTTGCCCTATGAAGCCCTCCAACACATGAGGACGCAGCTCCTCGTCGCTCACCGGTTCATTGCCGACCGGCACGGCCGACACCATGCGCAACGATTCATCCCGGGCATCGAGGTTGTCGGCTCCGGAATACTCCATTGGCTCCATGTTCGCGATTGCCACGAATTACCTCCCTCTGTCCAGTGATGTCAATGCCAGTCTGAGCACAGTCGGCACATTGCCTTCCTCCAGTGGCAACGCGATGCCACTGGAGGAAATGACCGAATCCACAGCCTGCTGTGCATCCGCCTGCTTCCAGCCCAGCGACATGAGACCCTCAACCACCTGTTCGACCCCCTTGTCGGTTGGGATGCGTTGCGTGGAAGTTGGCTCCCCTGTTTCGATTTTGTCGACGTCAATCGAGCCCTTGAGCTCCAGGATGATTTTCTGGGCACCTTTCCGGCCCAGACCGGGGGCGCGTGACAAGGCCTTGTCGTCACCGTCGTGGATTGCCTGTGCAAGGTCGTCGGGGGCCAGCGTGCTCAGAAGCGAAAGCGCCACCTTCGGTCCGACGCCACTCACCTTCTGCAGCTGGAGGAACATGCGTTTCGATCTGGCGTCGAGGAATCCGAACAGCGTGATGGCGTCCTGCGAGACGCTCATGGATGTGTATATTTTGACGTCCTGGCCCATATGCATGGCGGTGAGATCGTTGGAAGGCATACGCAATTCGAATCCAACCCCATGGACGTCCACCACCGCATTGGAAGTGTCCACCGACTCGACCCGGCCCTTGAGCATTCCGATCATTAGTCCTCCTGCCGAATTCGAACATATGTTCGGTAGTTTACATGCCTCTGCGGACTCCCCTTCTACGGGTGGCATGCTGCGTGGCCTGTGCCCATTGGCGTTGCGCCGGGGTGAGATGTTGCTCGCGTTCGCCGCCTTCAAGTGCACCGGATGGGCGCAGTGCATGGCATATGGCGATGGCCAAGGCGTCTGCGGCATCCGCGGGTGTGGGCAATGCGTTGAGATTGAGAATCCGAGCCACCATGCGCTCCATCTGGATCTTCTCCGCCTTGCCGTTGCCGGTGATCGCCATTTTCGATTCGGTCGGCGTGTGAAGCGCCACCGGAATACCGCGCTGGGCGGCGGCCAGCATGGCCATGCCGGCCGCTTGCGCCGTACCGAGCACGGTGTTTCGGTTCTCTTGGGCGAACACACGCTCGATTGAAACGGTGTCGGGAATGAATTCGTCCATCTTCGCACACAGGCCGTCGTAGATCTTGAGCAATCTCAGATCCTGCGATTCGTGCGGATCACTTCGCACCACATCGACGTGAATAAACGAAAGCCGGCGGTATGCGCCGGCTTCGATCACGCCGACCCCGCAGCGTGTGAGCCCGGGGTCAACGCCGAGAACGATCACGGATGACTACTCCTCGTCCAGCTGGGCGAGCACGTCGTCAGACGCGGTCCAGTTGCTGTAGATGTTCTGCACGTCATCGAGATCGTCGAGGTTGTCGATGAGCTTCGACACCTTGCGCGCGTCGTCGAGGCCAAGCTCGATCTCGTTCTTCGGGCGCATGACCAGATCCGCGGAGTCGTAATCGACGCCGGCATCCTGCAGGGCCTGACGCACTGTGATCAGATCCGAAGGAGCGGTGACGACCGTGTAGGTGTCGCCATCGTCGATCACATCCTCAGCGCCTGCTTCTGCGGCCTTCTCGAACAGATCGTCGAAATCAAGCCCCTCGGACGGCACGACGATCTCACCCTTGCGCTCGAAGTTGAAGCTCACGGCACCATTGGTGGCCAGCGAGCCACCTCCCTTGCCGAGGGTGGAGCGGACGTCGGCCGCAGCGCGATTGCGATTGTCGGTCAGGCATTCGATGATCAGGCCGACGCCTGCCGGTGCATAGCCTTCGTAGATGATCTCCTCATAGTTGGCGCCGCCGGCTTCGGCACCCGATCCACGGGCGACTGCACGCTTGATGTTGTCAGCGGGCATGGAGGCCTTCTTGGCCTTGTAGATCGCGTCATAGAGCGCCGGGTTGCCATCGGGGTCGCCACCGCCCTGACGGGCAGCGATCTCGATGTTCTTGATGAGCTTGGCGAACAGCTTGCCGCGCTTGGCGTCGATGGCGGCCTTCTTGTGCTTGGTGGTCGCCCATTTGGAATGGCCTGACATATTGCTCCTACAAAGATTGCGGATTCTTAGAACGTGTTGATTTTACAGCGTTTCTATGACAACGCCTTCGCATACACCTCGAGTACCTCATCGACCACGGTATTCCAGTCGAAGCTCCTGGAGCGTATGGAACCGGCCTGTGACAGGGATTGGCGGCGCGCCGGATCCTCGATGAGCTCGGTCATGCGGCGTGCGCAATCATTCGCATCGCGATTGACGAACAATGCTGCACTGCTCCCCTCCTCGGTGACGGCCCTGAACGCATCGAGGTCGGAGGCGATGACGGGGCAGCCCGCGGCCATCGCCTCAGCCAACACGATGCCGAAGCTCTCGCCGCCGGTTTGCGGGGCCACGTACATGCTCAACGAGCGATAGAACCTGGCTTTGTCCGCATCGCTTACACGTCCCAGGAATTCGAAGCGTTCCCGCAGCCCCTTGTCGGCGCCAATGGCGTCGAGTGTTTTTCCGCCGTCCTCCTGTCCGTCGCCTGCGACAAGGAACCGTGCGCTCGGGAATGCCTCATGCACAATCTTCGCGGCCTGAGCGAACACCGTGAATCCTTTGCGCTCCTCACCCATACGGCCCAGGAATCCGATGGTCGGCGCCTCTGGACTGCCCTGCCATTGTGGGTTCGGCTCCGCGCGTCGGTAGAAATCGCATTCGATGCCATTGGGGATGGTCTGGACCCCCACTTGCTGTGGCAGATAGTGTTCGGCGGTCTTTTGTGCGGACTCGGAGACGAAGATCGCTTCCCTCAGCGGCGAAAGGTATTTGCGCAGGTAGCGGGTGAACAATCTGAGCGCGCGTGGATATGGTTCGATCGAGGCATGGAATGTGGCCACCATGGGCGGCGCATCATGCATGACGAGAGGCTTGTGGCTCAGTGAAGGGGTTTCGGGTTCATGCAGATGCAGAATGTCAAAACCGCCGTCACGCACCCATTTTCTGGTGGTATGGCCGGCGTTGAGGAAATAGCTCAGATGCGCCCACGATCCGTTGTACGGGATGGCGAACGAGGAGTTGTTCGTATGGACATATTGGGGCATGTCCGCGGTTCTCCTGCCTGGTGCGAACACTTGGACCTCGTGCCCGCGCCGACGCAGTTGGCGGGCGAAATCGCGAATATGGTTCTGCACACCGCCCGGCGTCTCGAACGAGTATGGGCAGATGATGCCTACACGTAGTGCGTTCTGTTGTCCTGCCGTTCCGCTCTTCGTATGCAAAGACGGCGTATTCCTGTCAAACGATGGCATATTGGCATCTTGCTCGACTCGCTGGACTTTCACCGTGACATCGTTGCTTGTGCTCGCAACTCCTCGGGGACGTCTTTGAGACGCTCCATATCCAGATCCTCCAGGAATATCGGTTGGAGCATGTGCCAATCCTCAGGGTGTGCGGCGATGCCTCTTGCCCAGATGTCCACCCAATCCTGGCAGATGCAGCGGATTGCCTCCTCACGAGGCATGGAACGGTATCGCTCCACATCGATCGGCCCACTCACTTCACATACGTATCCGTATGGTGTGCGCGCCAAGCGGCGTCGTTCCCCGCTGAGTTTTTCGCGGTAGGTGTTGACGACGAACAGTGGCGTTCCGGTGTCGAATGCTATTGCGGCCGGTCCCCTGGCCACTCGGATGAACGATCCGAATGCGTTCACGAATTCGCCATGGCGGCTCAGATCCCGGTCCGCGAGCAACGGAACGAGCGTATGCGGAGTCCGCAGTGCCTCCTCAAGACGTTCGGTGAGCTTCGGCGTGCCTGTCAGGAAGATGGTCATGCCCAGATGTTCGCGTATGGACACGAACGCGTCGAGCATCTCCCTGTTGGCCAGTTTCTCCGCCACCGTGGTCACCGGTGCCACATCGAATTGCGCCCAGAACCCGTCGTAGTCCCAATTGCCCTGATGTCCCATGGCGATCGGAGCGGAGCCTGTCCCCTCCGAACCCGCCTGATGTTTGATCGCCTCGAATCCGTCCCCTGAACCATGGATCCGCGCAAGCAATTGCTCCTTGGATCGCGCGCCAACGGTCATTGCCTCGGAGAAATAGGTGAAATACGAACGCATGCCCTTGCGAGAGAGTTTGCGCAACGTCCTTCTATCGGGATCCGTTCCGTCACGCCAGGAGAGCACATGGGCTAGATTGCGCTCCAGCTGCCTTACCGAACCGATGTGCAATGCCCACGTCACATCCGCGGCAGCAAGGAACCCCCCTCGAACCATACGCTCGGGCAGCGCGTTCGGGTGGCGTGCGAGCCATGCCATCAATCTGTCGAACATCACAATTCGCCTTTCACACTCTGCCTATGAGCCCGGTCGTACAGGCGACGGCTGCGTGCCGTCACTGCTTGGAGACGCCGGCGTCGCCGTTGGCTCGCATGCTCACATAGACCTCGCGGATGCGCTGGAACACGGTGATCGTGCCGAGCAATGCGAGCACGGCCATGTCGATCATGAGCCAGAGCGGATTGTTGGCCAGGCCGCATATGGCCATGCCGACCAGGATGATCGTCAGGCGGTCGGACCGTGTCGCTACGCCGTTTTTCGCCTCGTAGCCGACTGACTGTGCTCGTGCACGTGCATATGAGGTGACGAACGAGGTCATGACCGAATAGATTGCCAACGCCATGCCGCTCACGCAAATCCAGTCGTAGCGTTGCCCGGCGTGTGCTGCAGTGAAGGTGGAATTGCGCACAAAGAAATAGATGATGCAGCCGAGCAGCACGGCCCAGTCGGCTATACGGTCGAGTGTGGAGTCGAGGAATGCCCCGAATTTCGTGCCTCCTGTGGTGATTGCGGCCACAGAACCGTCAAGCGAATCGAACACCACCAGAATGGTGAGTACCAAAGCTCCCCAGAACATCCATCCGGTGATTCCGGATGCGATGCCGACAATGGTGGTGCCGACCGCCCCGATGACAGTCACCGCGTTCGCGGTGATGCCCATTCGCGTCAATGCGCGTGCGATCGGCGCGATGAGCCGCTTGAACCATGGTCGAAGCTTTTCCAGCATGTTGTGTCCTGGGGTCAATGAGTAGAAACACTATGAGAATAGACAACAGCGCAGATATTGCTTGCGAATGGCTTTGGAAAAACACCGGTGGGGCCGGCGCTGGAATGCGCCTGACCCCACCGGTGCTGAATGCCGTGATATTCGCAGTGCGTCCTGTTTTACTCGGCGTCGGTGTCTGCGACGCCGAACTCGACATTCTCCACAGGCTGCCCGGTGGCTGCCTTGAAGTCGTCGACGCTGTTGACCTGCACACGCTTGGTGATCGTCTCCAGAATCCACGCCTTGGCTTGGTCGACCGGCACGCCGTTGAGTTGGCTGCCGTCACGGAAGCGGAAGCTCACGGCGTTGTTGTTCATATCCTCCTCGCCGGCGATGATGATGTACGGCACTTTCGATTTGGAGGCGTTGCGGATCTTCTTGCCGAAACGATCATCGGAATTGTCGGTCTCGACGCGCACAAGGTCCTCTTCGAGCGAATTCATGAACTTGTCGAGATGCGGGGCGAATTCGTCCGCCACCGGCACACCGAGAGCCTGCACGGGAGCCAGCCACGCCGGGAAGGCGCCGGCATAGTGCTCGAGCAGAATCGCGAAGAAACGCTCGATGGAACCGAACAACGCACGATGGATCATTACGGGGCGCTGGTGCGATCCATCCGGAGCGATGTACTCCAACTGGAAACGCTCCGGCAGATTGAAGTCGAGCTGAATCGTGGAGACCTGCCAAGTGCGTCCGATTGCGTCGCGGGCCTGCACCGAGATCTTCGGACCATAGAATGCGGCGCCACCCGGATCCGCCACGAGTTCGAGACCGGATTCCTCGGCCACCTCGGCGAGGGTGTTGGTCGCCTCCTCCCAGATCTCGTCGGAGCCGACGAACTTGTGCTCGTCCTTCGTGGAAAGCTCCAAGTAGAAATCGTTGAGACCATAGTCCTTGAGCACTTTGAGCACGAAGTTGAGCAGGTTCTTGAGCTCGTCCTTCATCTGCTCACGGGTGCAGTAGATGTGGGAATCATCCTGAGTCAGACCGCGCACGCGGGTCAGTCCGTGAACCACGCCGGACTTCTCGTAGCGGTAGACGGTGCCGAACTCGAAGAGGCGCAACGGCAGTTCTCGGTAGGAACGCTGGCGTGACTTGAAGATGAGGTTGTGCATCGGGCAGTTCATCGGCTTGAGGTAATAGTCGAAGCCCTGCTTGACGATGTTGCCGTTCTCGTCCTTTTCCTCATCCAGATGCATCGGCGGATACATGCCGTCCTTGTACCACTGCAGGTGTCCGGACGTCTCATACAGGCCGCCCTTGGTGATGTGCGGAGTCTGCACGAAGCTGTAGTGATTCTTGCGGTGCATCTCGCGGGAGTAGTCCTCCATCGCGTTGATAATCGCGGCGCCCTTTGGATGGAACACGGCAAGACCCGGGCCGATCTCGTCAGGGAACGAGAACAGGTCCATTTCCTGACCGAGTTTGCGGTGGTCGCGTTTGGCGGCCTCCTCCATGCGGGTCTGGTAGGCCTTGAGCTCGTCCTTGGTGGGGAACGCCACGCCGTAGATGCGCTGGAGCATGGGGTTCGCCTCCGAACCCTTCCAATACGCGGCGGCGGCGCGCTCCAGCTTGAATGCCTTGATATAGCGGGTGTTCGGCAGGTGCGGTCCACGGCAGAGATCCGACCACACCACATTGCCCTCACGGTCGAGATTGTCGTACATACTCAGCTCCTTATGGCTGATGTCTACGGCCGCCTCGGTCTCGAGCGCATCTTCCTTGTCTTTGATGAGCTCGATCTTGTACGGCTCATCAGCCTCTTCGCGCAGGGCCTCCTCTTCGCTCACCACTCGGCGCTGGAAGCGCTGCGCCGACTTGATGATGCGTTGCATGTGCTTTTCGATGGTCTTCAGGTCATCCGGCGTGAATGGATCCTTCACGTCGAAGTCGTAGTAGAAACCGTTCTCGATCACCGGGCCAATGCCGAGCTTGGCATCCGGGCGTACCTCCTGCACGGCCTGTGCCATGACATGGGTGGCCGAATGGCGCATGATGCCTGTGCCATCCGGCGAGTCGAGGGTCACGGATTCGACGTTGTCGCCATCGTGCAGAGGCGTGTAGAGGTCTCGCAACTCGCCATTGAGACGCACTGCGATGATGTTCTTGTCGTCTGCGAACAGTTCGACGCCGGTCTGGCTTGCTTCCACCTCCTTCGCCTCGCCGTTGACTGTGATGGAGATGTGTGCTTCTGCCATGAGGTGTCCTTTGCTATCTGGGTCCGCGGTACAAGGTGCAGACCTGGACTATGTAGTGTTACGACATAAAACTTAGGGTTCAGTTCAGACAAAGTGGCTCCCCTGTCTCACACCTGACAGGCTTCGGCGAACCAATGTGAGCAGATGGCAGCGCGATTCGGACGTGCCGTCATCTGCTCGAGGCGGATTGCCTTCCCGGTCGGTATCCAGACCCATTCACTGTTTTCCGCAGACTTCGTCGAGGAACCAACGCTCGTGACTCACCACGATCCCGCGTGTATGCTCATCGACATGATTCGTGGGCTCGTCGAGTACCAGTACATCGGGACGGGAGTATAGCGCACAGGCGATCTGCAGACGTTTGCGCTCGCCGCCACTGAGGGGGTCATACCGGTAACCCCAATCGTCGCCGATGCCGAGTGCGTCGCGCAAGGCAATGGATTCGGCGAACCAGTCATCGCGGAACTCTGCGAGTCCCTCAGGTTCCGAAACGCATTCCTGTTTGCAGTACGCGCAGATGAGCGTCCGCGGACTCGGCTGTACTTCGCCCCGCGTAGGTGTGCGCCGTCCGCAGATCAGTTGCGCGAGCGTGGTCTTGCCGAGACCGTTGTCTGCGAGCAACGCGGTCCAACCGTGTGACAATGACGCGTTGAAATGATCGAACAGCGGTTCGCTGGAATCTGTGTATTGATATGAGATGTCGTGAAGCACCAGATTGCCTACCATGTCAGCTCCTTGCCGATATGGCGTACTGCATATGTGTGAAACAGCGAGTAAGACCTGAATGCGAATGGGAATCACTGTGCACAGTGGACACGGCAGCACGCGTAACGCGTCTGGTTTGCTGGGTTACTCACTGTGTCCAGATGCGCAAGTGCTTGCCGACCTCCGTTGAGCATTCTCTTGGCATGTGGGAGAATGTGCTTGAAAATAGAAGAGAGCGGACAACGGGACTCGAACCCGCGGTCTCGACCTTGGCAAGGTCGCGCTTTACCAACTAAGCTATGTCCGCATGTGCTTGAAGCACGAGTTATTAATTTACTATAATTTTCCGATTGCGCAACTTCGGCGTGTCGTGTATGTTCAGATAGCGCACGACACCGGTGGAAAGGAACTGAACATGAGTGAGATTTCCATTGCCGAAAACACGCAGCTGCAGACAATACGCGATCTGAGCATCGCCACCTTCAGGCAGACGTTCGCCGGTACCAATACCGAAGAGGATATGCGCGACTATATCGCCCATGGGCTCTCCCCCGAGGTGTTGGGCAAGGAGCTGGCAGACCCGCTGCAGACGTTTTTCGTCGCAACGGTGGATGGTGTGCCGGCAGGGTATATGAAGGTCAATCTCGGCACGGCGCAAACGGAGCGTATGCCGGACGACCATGCCGAAGTCCAGAGACTCTACGTGCTTGCGGATTTCAAACGTCACGGTTTGGGAACCAGGTTCATGCGTACGGCAGAGCAGTTCGCGTCGGCACATGGCAAGCAAACGCTGTGGCTCGGCGTATGGGAGCATAACGAACCGGCCAAGGCGTTCTATCGTAGAATGGGATTCGTCGAAACCGGTGCACATACTTTCGTGCTTGGATCGGATGCGCAGACCGACCTGATTATGAAACATGCATTGACCGCTTGCTGATCACATCTTTCGCCCTGTTCCCCGATGCCCGCTGGTGTGGCACGGTCATCGATAGAGGTATTTCCCTTCATCCATGTTGCGGGCAATGTCCTGCAATTCGGAGGCGAGACGCCTGTCTTCCTCCGATCCGTCGCGCAAGCGGTGCGCCTTGCGGTCTAGGCGGTACTCATTGGCGAAATACACGGATATCGCGAGGATGACGATTGCCGCGATGATCCAGACCATTATTTCCTTTCGATGGGCGTATTGTGTGCTTCGTATTCATGGTGCAATCAGGTATACGCCATGATCAGTATGAATGGGGTCGCATAGCAGAGCAGAATGAAAACCGCTCTGGAGAGCAGCCCTCTGAGGGTCACCGGACGCGGAACGAGCCTGTTCCTGCTTGTGAGGTACCCATACGTTTCGGAGACGACCGCGTATATGATCAGCATGAGGATCAGGAACACGGTATCGACCCACCTGCGCTCACCCCATACCAGGGCGCCTGCGGCAATCAGATAGATGAACGTCATGACGGCCGTGCACCAATGAAAACTGACGAAGTGCCGACCGAGTCGGTAAACCGGCCTCGAGGTGGCCTGCCATATCTTGCGAGCCAACGCGAAAGCTCTGTTTGCTTGCCGTTCATTCATGACTCTTCCCTTCGTCCCTCATATCAGGTGCGCCCTCTTTCGCCTGCCCATCTGGTTGCCGCCGTACATTATGCAGATGCCTGCACAGCACTATGACTGCGGTAATCACCGCAGTCCAAAAGGCCATTGCACTGATGAAAAGCGCTGTCATGCACATTCCCCCTGCCATGGTCTGCATACGAGGGCAAGCACCATCGCAATGGCATACGCTTCCTCATGCGTGATGGATATTGTTGCATCATTCCTCGGCTAGCGATACAACCGGGAATGAGAAGCACCCCTACCCAGCCACTTAATATACAGTTCGACCCGTGCCCGATACAATGAGCAGTGCCTGAATAGTGGTTTATAAGTCGTATTCTGTCTCTGGGCGTTTCATTCCCCTTCTCGGTATTGGGGACGGTCTAGTATTCTTGGACTCCGTCGTCGTTGTCTTGATTAAGCCATGAGACCCAATCCTTGCCAGGGCCGACCGATATTTATTCATGCGTCTCAGCTGCCGCCCCAGGCGCACAACACGCTTAGTTCTATACGCCCGGCATGTCGACCCTGATGCCAACGGACAAGCCGAAACAAAAAGCCTCGTGGACAACAGTCCACGAGGCCTCAGGTGGGTGATGTAGGAATCGAACCTACGACCCCTTCCGTGTGAAGGAAGTGCGCTAGCCGCTGCGCCAATCACCCGTATTCAGTTATTGTATCCGATGGCTCGGATCGTGGGCGATACAAGATTCGAACTTGTGACCCCTTCCGTGTCAGGGAAGTGCGCTACCTCTGCGCCAACCGCCCGGTTGGTCCCGGGCATCTTTCGATGCCGTCGAGGTGGGTACGAGAGTCGAACTCGTCTATACGGCTTTGCAGGCCGCTGCCTAACCGCTTGGCTAACCCACCGTAAGGTTCGTTAAACTCATCGGACCTTAGAGCGGACAACGGGACTCGAACCCGCGGTCTCGACCTTGGCAAGGTCGCGCTTTACCAACTAAGCTATGTCCGCATGTGTTTCTGGCGTTGTTTCCTCTGCCTGAGCACGAGTCACTACTATATCGAACTCCTGGAAGTTTGCAAGTTCGGCGTGTCGTAATCGTTGGATCATCTCTCCGTATAGGATTGCAGTAGAGAGATACACAACAGTGACCGCGCGTTTTGCTCACGGTTCCTCCACATTGCTTCACTGTGGGATTACCTTCACAAAATGCAGCTTTTCAAGGGATACAGTGGTGTCCATGAATGAGCGAGGAACCAGAGTCAAATACGTCATGGTCGCGGCCTTCGATGGCTGGAATGACGCATGCCAGAGTGCCACCGATGTGATTCGGCATCTGGTCTCCCGTTATAGGTCTTTGGAGATTGGCCACATCAACAAAGACGGATACTACGATTACCAATCCGCCCGTCCAATGCAGTGCACCATTCAGGGTTCACGTTGCATCCTATGGCCGCAGACCGTTTTCTATGACATCGCAGTGAGCGACTCGCTTCATATTCTTGCGCAATTGGGGCCGGAGCCGAACTACCAGTGGCTTGAATACTGCCGCGGTAGCCTGCGTTTCGCCGAACAGTATGACGTCGAATGCATCGTCACGCTGGGATCCATGCTGGCGGAGTGCCCACACACGCGCCCGTTGCCCATAGATATCTCGAACAACGGCAAGCCGCTGGATCCTGATTATGAATACAATGGGCCCATCGGAATCACGCATGCGCTTGACATGATGGCCATCGAACAGGGATTCAACACCACATCCCTGTGGGTTTCCATCCCCCGCTATCTCGGGTCCGCTGATCCATGCCCACAGGCAACCCTGACACTGTTGCGGGAGCTCGGCGAGATCTTGGGGCTCGATCTTCCGGCGGGCACCATAGAGAACAAAGCGAAACAATGGCGTTCCCGGTGCGATGTCACCGTGCGTAACAACGTTGATTTCGAGCATTTCGTGAGTCAGCTGGAACGTGATTACGATCTGCATCAGCATGCCAAGGAACTTTCGTCGGCGGGGACGCCGATGGCTGAGCAGCTGGTGCAGGAGGCCGAGGCATTCCTACGGGATCAGGATTGAGAGCCAGTTCTCCCTAGCGCCATAGGCCTCCTGCCTTGGATATGAGAATACCTCCCGAATCGGGAGGTATTCTCATATCCAAGGCAGGACATATCAGGCATTACCGGAGACCGGAATGCCCTCCAGCGGCGAGAGCACGCCGCACAACAGCAAGATAGCCACGATGATGGCCAGGGCGATGCGATAGATGGCAAAGGCCTTGTAGGAATAGGTGGATACGAATTTGAGGAATCCGATGATCACGATGTAACCGACCACAAACGCCACGACGGTGGCGGCGATGGTGGCGCCCCATCCTGGGAACATCGCGTCGGCATTGACGTCTTTGATCGCCTTGACAGCTTCGAGAATGCCTGCGCCGAACACGGCGGGGATGGCCATGAGGAATGCGGCGCGCACTGCCGCCTCGCGTTTGTACCCCATTGCTCGTCCGAAGGTGATGGTGCCACCGGAGCGTGATACGCCCGGAATAAGCGCGAGCATCTGGCCGATGCCAAACCAGATCGCATCCTTCGTGTTCATGTCGTCGAGTGTCTTGACCTGGCGGGCGCGGTCGTCGACAATCCACAGGATCACGCCGAATATGAACAGCATGGCCACCGTGATCCATAGATTGCGCAGCGTCGTCTCAATGGCATGCTGGAACAGTACGCCCGCGATGAGAATCGGAATGGTGGCGATGATGATGTACCAGCCCAGACGAGCGTCCTTGTTATGCGCTCCGAAACGAGAGGCCCTGTCCTTCCCCTCCTTGCCGGCGAGGCATAGGCACCAGGACTTCAGGATGTTCCAGATGTCGCGGCGGAAATACAGCAGCACTGCCAATTCGGTTCCGATCTGGATGATGGCGGTGAACGCGGCACCTGGGTCTCCGCCGAGCATGAGATCGCCGACGATGCGGACATGGGCGCTGGAGGATACCGGCAGGTATTCGGTGAGTGCCTGCACCAGTCCGAGGAATATGGCCTGGAAGAAATTCATAAATCCTCTTTACGAATGATTTCATGGTTATTGCAGTTTCACTGTACCGTGTGCCCTTCCTCTTCCACCGAAGGAGGCGATAGTCGCACAGGTCATCGAGCGGCATTCCGTGCCGTTTCGCGACATCGAATTGCGTACAATGAACACCGGAATATACAGGCGAAAGGACTGAGATGGGTGCAGAATACCGTAAGAGTCGCAGGAATGCGCCACGGGGCTTCTTCGAATGCGAGGGCAAGGGTCTCGAGTGGCTTGGCGAGGCGCAGGCGCAGGGTGGCCCGCGTGTGGTGAAGGTGTATGGCTGGGGTGACGATTACCTTGACATCGAGCGGGTGACCCCCGCGATGCCGACTGGGAAAGCAGCCTTCGAATTCGGTGCCGCACTTGCGCATATGCATGATGCGGGCGCGCCGTATTTTGGATCGGCTCCGAAGGGATATGACGGCACCTGTTATTTCGGACCCCTGCAGGATCCTGTGCCAATGGACACCGGTGAGTGGCGTGATCCGGCAACATATTTGGCCGAAGGCCGTCTGCGTCCGATGGTTCAGATGGGAATCGAACGCGGGTCGTTGCGTGATGCCGACATGGATCTCACCAACGAGGTCATCGATGCGCTTCCGGAACTGCTCGGCAGGGCCGGCGAAGATAGACCCGCTCGTGTGCATGGCGACTTGTGGAGCGGCAATGTGATGTGGACGGCAGACACCGGCGAGACGCAGGCCGTGCTCATTGATCCGGCGGCCCATGGCGGACACCGGGAGGAGGATCTCGCCATGCTCCATCTGTTCGGCATGAGTTATCTGACGGAGATCACCGATGGCTACATGTCGGTGCATCCGCTGAAGGCGGGTTGGCAGGAGCGCATCACGATATGGCAGCTCTACCCCATTGCGGGCCACTGCGTGTTCTTCGGCGGCGGTTATGTGAGCGAGTATCGGCAGATGTGTCGTTCGCTGCTGCGGTGAATAGCTGTCGGCGGCAGTGAATGTGATCTATGCGAGGGGTCGGTGCGACATCCAGTTGGATGTCGCACCGACCCCTCGCATAGATCACATAAATCAGTTGCGTCGCCAGATGCTAAGTGATTTCAGCCTAAGGCGTCTTTGATCTTGCTGAAGAAGCCCCTCTTCTGCGGCGTTGCGGGCTGCGAGGACTGCCGCACCGGTTTTTCGTCCTTCTGCTGTTGGGCGAACTGCTCCATGAGACTGCGCTCGGAGTCGCTGAGCTTCGTGGGAATCTGCACGTTGATGTGCACAATCAGATTGCCACGTTGATCCTTATCGTTGAGCTTTGTCATGCCCAGGTTTTTGATCTCCACGGTCTGTTCCGGCTGCGTCCCCGCGGGGATGTCGAGTTGCTGCTTGCCGTCGAATGAATCGATCTCCATTGCATGCCCCAGCACGGCCCATGTCATGGGAACGCGAATCCAGCAGTGTAGGTCATCACCCTGCCGCGTAAACCTTTCGTCCTTGCGCACCGTGATGTCCACGTAGAGATCGCCGGGCTGCCCGTTGCATTCGCCAGCTTCTCCCTGACCCGGCACGCGAAGGCGGGAATCGTTCTGCACGCCACCCGGCACAGGGATCACTACGTCACGCTCGGTGCGCACACGACCGCTTCCCTGACATTGGGTGCAGGGGTGTTGGAAGATGTTGCCGTGACCTTGGCAGGTTTCGCAGGGCACCGAGGTCATCATCTGGCCGAGCAGTGTGCGCACCACCTTCTGTGTGTAGCCGGACCCATGGCATGTGGGGCATGTGATGGGAGGCTCCTCGTGCTCGGATCCGGTGCCTTCGCAGTTCTGGCAGGTGCCGTAGGTCGAAAACTTCAGGTGTTGTTCCGCGCCGAACACGGCGGTCCGCAAATCTATGGTGAGCTCTTCGAGCTGATCGCGGCCAGGCTGGCTACGTGGTATCGGACCGTTGCCGGTACCTCCACCGAAGGCGTCGAAGAACTGGCCGAACACGTCGCCCATGTCGAATCCGCCGAAGGGCTGGCCGCCACCGTATCCCGCTCCGCCTCGGGGATCGTTCGGATCGACGCCCATGTCGAACATACGCCGCTTCTCCGGGTCGGAAAGCACTTCGTACGCGGTGTTGACCTCCTTGAATTTCTCCTCGAACTGCGGACCCGCGAGATCGGGATGGTATTTACGGCTCATCTTGCGGTATGCGCGCTTGATCTCCTCTTCCGTCGCATCGCGCTCGACACCTAGGACACTGTAATAATCTGCCACGGCCACTCTTTCTGTTGTGCTGGGACGTATTCTTATGACTGTATATTGCTACTCGAAAGGTTCGGCTGTTATTCCTGCCATCCATTATGGCCAACGCGCAGGAACTCGGTCAGATACCGCGATACGGCATGGACGGCGGCCATGGTCACCGCATAGTTCATGTGGGTCGGGCCAATGGATCCGATTACGGCGATCGGCATGGTTGGCTTGGTGCCTGTGTCGTATTCCTCATGCTCGACATTTGCGCTCGGGGTGGAGCTCTGCCCATAGCCGCTGCTCACCACGGAGGCATGCAGCAGACCTGGCGTGTGTGTCTCCGAGCCGATGGCCACGCCGACACCCTCCTGGCCAGGCTGCCCCGTCAGATCGTACATCAGGCGCATCAACACCACCTGTTCCTCCAAAGCATCGAAGAGCGGTGCAAGGCTGGCAGCATCGATATGCTGATGTGTCAGGCTTGCGGCACCTGAGGTGAACAACTCGTTTGGACGCTCCTCATTCTCCATGTCGGAGAACACCGCCGCGATGGCATCGCGGAGCTGGGGGGTGAATCCCCCCTCGGAGTCGGTTGGCAGCGTGCGAATGCTCTGCGCGCATTGGCGGAACGTGAGCAGGCGGCAATGGGTATTGATCGTTTCGCATATGCACTGCGTCTGCTCGGTATTCGGCAACGTGTCCGTCGAGACCAACCTCTGCACCACGCGGCCCGTCTCGGTTATCGTCACCAGCAGGAGCGTATGCGCGGCGAGGGGCAGCAGTTCCACGTGCCTCATAAGGGACCGGGACAACGACGGCGCCGACACCATTGCATATTGACCGGTGATGGTGGAGAGAATGCGTGCGGCGCGCTGCAATGTGTCCTGCAGGCTCGCCGAACCGCTCAGGGCACTGCTGATTGATTCCCGTTGCTCTGCGGTGAGCGGTATCGGTGTGCTCAGCGAATTGACGAAGTACCGGTATCCTTTTTCGGTCGGGATGCGTCCCGCCGAGGTATGGGGCTGGGTGAGATAGCCTTCATCCTCCAGCGCGGCCATGTCGTTGCGGATTGTGGCAGGGCTCACTCCCAAATGGTGCTTGGCCGCCAGCGCACCGGATCCGATGGGTTCCTGCTGCCGTATATAGTCCTCTACAACGGCCCGCAGAATCTGCATGCGACGTGTCGAACTCATATATACCCCTTATTACGCTTTCGAGAAACATTGTATTAGCACTCTGCATACAGGAGTGCTAATTCCGGCTCACAGAGAAAGCGGATAACACGCCAAAGGCGCGGAATCTCGTCGGTTATTGCGGTTAGTATGTAAGTGCAATGTGAAGAGCGCCGGCGTTGTTGGACAAGCCGGCGGCCCCGGCGCTCGAAATATTGGAAGGAAAGTAGATCACTTATGACCGATAACACCTGGTCTGAATTGGATGAGCGCGCCATCAAGATGGCGAAGGCCCTCTCCGCCGATGCAGTGCAGAAGGCGGGCCACGGTCATCCGGGCTCCCCGATTTCGTTGGCTCCAATCGCCTACACGCTTTATCAGCGTTTCATCAAGCACGATCCGAACGACCCGAACTGGGCCGGTCGCGATCGTTTCATTCTTTCTGGCGGTCATGCATCGCTTACCCAGTATGTGCAGCTGTACTTCTCCGGTTATGGCCTGACGCTGGATGACCTCAAGTACTTCCGTGGCGGCGCGGATACCCGCACTCCGGGCCATCCTGAGTACGGCCTGACCCCCGGTATCGAAATGACCACCGGCCCACTGGGTCAGGGTGTCGCATCCGCCGTCGGTTTCGCATATGGCCAGCGTTACGAGCGCGGCCTGCTCGATCCGGATGCTCCGGAGGGCAAGTCCCCGTTCGACCACAAGGTGTGGGTCATCTGCGGTGAAGGCGACATCGAGGAAGGCGTCTCCGGCGAAGCCTCCTCGCTTGCCGGCAATGAGCAGCTCGGCAACCTGTTCGTCTTCTTCGACGCCAACCACATCCAGATCGAAGGCGAGACCAAGATCGCCCTCGACGAGAACGTGATCGAGCGTTACAAGGCCTACGGCTGGTACACCGATGAATTCAGCTTCATCCAGCCCGACGGTTCCTACAAGGAAGACATCGAAGGCCTGTCCAAGGTCATCGAGAAGGCCGAGCAGGTCACCGATCGTCCGCACTTCATCAAGGTCGACACGCTCATCGCATGGCCGACTCCGGGCAAGACCAACGATCCTTCGTCCCATGGCTCCGCTCTGGGCGACGAGGCCGTCGCGGGTCTCAAGAAGGCCCTCGGCCTCGATCCGACGAAGACCTTCGAGGTGGACGAAGAAGCACTGGCCCACGCCCGCAAGGTCGCAGAGCGCGGCCTTGAGGCACACAAGGAATGGGATGATGCCTTCGAGAAGTGGGCTGATGCCAACCCGGACAAGGCTGCTCTCTACAACCGCATCAAGAACGGTGAGCTGCCTGAGGAATTCGACAAGGCCATTGACGATCTCGAAGCCGGCTTCGAGGCCGGATCCAAGGTCGCAACCCGCAAGGCCTCCGGCGCTGTGATCAATGCCATCGCGCCGATCATGCCTGAGCTGTGGGGTGGCTCCGCCGATCTGGGTGGTTCCAACAACACCAACATCAAGGGCGCCGCGTCCTTCGCTCCGGCGGAAGATGCCACCACCCAGTGGCCGGATTGCTCCCCGTATGGCCGTCAGCTGCACTTCGGTGTGCGCGAATTCGCCATGGGCTGCATCACCAACGGCATCCTGTTGGGTTCCGACACCCGTCCGTTCTCCGGCACCTTCTTCCAGTTCGCAGATTACATGCGTGCCGCAGTCCGTCTGTCGGCTCTCATGGAGATCCCGAACCTGTACATTTGGAGCCATGATTCGGTGGCCCTCGGCGAGGATGGCCCGACCCACCAGCCGATCGAGCACCTGAGCTCCTTCCGCGACATCCCGCAGCTCGAAGTCGTTCGTCCTGCCGATGAGTGGGAGACCGCCGAAGCCTACCGTTACTTCTTCGAGAAGAAGAACACGCTGCCAACAGCCATGGTGCTGACCCGTCAGGGTGTCCCGACCCTCGTCGAGACCGCCGAGAAGGCCAAGGAAGGCGTGCGCAAGGGTGCTTACGTGCTCTACGGCGAGGAAGGCCAGCCGGACGTGATCATCATGGCCTCTGGCTCCGAGGTCCAGTGGGCCCTGGAAGGTGCCAAGAAGCTGGCGCAGGAGGGCATCAAGGCCCGCGTCATCTCCATGGTCTCGATGGAATGGTTCGAGGAGCAGGACGACGAGTACAAGGAGGAGATCCTCCCGAAGGGCATCAAGGCCCGCGTCTCCATCGAAGCCGGCTCCGCGATGTCCTGGTACAAGTACCTGGGCTCTTATGGCAAGGCCATCGCCATCGACCAGTTCGGCCTGCAGGGCGACGGTGCTCAGAACATGATCGATCTGGGCATCACCGCCGAGCATGTCGTCGAAGCAGCCAAGGCCTCCATCGAAGAGGCTCGCTGATTCATCTATGAGGGGATGCCATCCGGCATCCCCTCCCCTTTGCCTACACTGGTAGGCGTTGGATTTTTTCAACAACACAAATTAGGAGATACATAATGACTGCATCTACTCAGGCAATTTCCGATGCCGGCGTTTCCATCTGGCTGGATGACCTGTCCCGCACCCGCATTGAGTCGGGAAATCTCGAAGAGCTCATCAAGAACGATAACGTTGTTGGCGTCACCACCAACCCGTCCATCTTCCAGAAGGCTCTGAGCCAGGTCGGCCCGTACGACGCACAGCTCAAGGAACTCGGCAAGGTCGATGTCGAGACCGCCATCCGCGAGCTCACCACCACCGACGTGCGCAATGCCTGCGATATCTTCAAGCCGGTCGCCGAGGCCTCCGACTACGTCAATGGCCGTGTCTCCATCGAAGTCGATCCGCGCCTCGCACACGAGACCGCCGAGACCGAGAAGCAGGCTGAGGAACTCTGGGCCAAGGTCGACCGTCCGAATGCCATGATCAAGATCCCTGCGACCCTCGAGGGCCTGCCGGCGATCACCGCTACCCTGGCCAAGGGCATCTCCGTCAACGTCACGCTGATCTTCTCGCTCGAGCGCTACGAGCAGGTCATCGACGCCTTCATCGAAGGCATGGTTCAGGCCGACGCCAATGGCAAGGATCTGTCCAAGATGGCTTCCGTCGCATCCTTCTTCGTCTCCCGTGTCGATACCGCGGTCGACAAGAAGCTCGAGGAGATTGGCTCCCTCGAGGCCAAGGGTCTCGAAGGCAAGGCCGCTGTGGCCAACGCTCGCCTCGCATACGAGCTCTTCGAGAAGAAGTTCGCCGAGGATCCGCGCTGGGCTGCTCTGGAAGCCAAGGGCGCCAAGAAGCAGCGTCCGCTGTGGGCCTCCACCGGCACCAAGAACGCCGCTTACTCCGACGTCAAGTATGTCGATGAGCTCGTCGCCAAGGACGTCGTCAACACGATGCCTGAGAAGACCCTGCTCGCTGTGGCCGATCACGGCCAGGCCACGCTGGGCATCATCCCGGGCAACTATGACGAAGCCCACGACATCATGAACGACCTCGCCGAGGTTGGCATCAACTTCAAGGATGTCACCGACAAGCTCGAGGCCGATGGTGTCGCCGCCTTCATCAAGTCCTGGGATTCGGTGCTCACCGATGTCCAGTCCGGCATCGACCGTGTCAACGGCTGATTTCGACTGACTTGGTCTAGTCAAGACATAATCGGATGGGCCCAGCATTCGCTGGGCCCATTTTCTATATGCATCGAAGGCAATCGATCACTGTGTGCGGATGCCGATGCTTCGTGCGAACACCTCGGAAAGGTCGGCGATCTGCTCCAAAGACATGGTGGTCCCATGCAGTGAATCGACATTGCGAATCTCCCGTAGCCGCGCGCCACGCAAATCCACATCGGCACATATGGCATGCTGCAAGGAGAGCACGTCTATTCGTGTCCCAGCGAATGCGATGCGCGAGAACTTGGCATCGTTGCCGTCCAGCTCCCCTATCTCGCAATCGCGGAACATGATGTCACGGCATATGGCATCTCTGCAATTGAGATAGTCGATGCGGCATCCACGAATCTCCATGCCAATGATCTTCGCCGTGTTCGCCTGAACGGCACCGAAGGAGCAGTGGACCGCAATGCTGTTTTCCATGCCGATGCTGCGGATGCCGAGCAACGCAGTGCGGCAGGAATCCACAAGCACATGATTAACATGTGTGCGCTCGGCAATGATTGTGTCAATTGCGAGATTCCTGAACTCGCAATTGAGCAACGCAGCGGCGGTCATATCGATCGTGGAGGCCTGCTGGTCGAAGAAGCGGCGTGAATCCTGATCGTCCTCGGCAGTAAGCAACGAGAGCCGCGATTCAATGAGCCCTTCCCCGCCCATCGGGAATTTGGGAAGGCGGGGAGGCTGAGTGTCACGAATGGCTGCCATGGTGAGAGTCCACAGATTCACTCGGCAGATGCAATGATTCGAGGAACGCCTCGATACGTGAGCAGGCCTCTTTGATGTTCTCCATGCTCGTTGCATACGAAATGCGTACGAAGCCTTCCCCGGAATCGCCGAAGGCAGTGCCGGGGACGATGGCCACCTTGTGCTCCTCCAGCAGGCGCACGCAGAACTCGTCTGAGGTGAGGCCTGAGGATGTGATGTTCGTGAACACGTAGAACGTGCCTTTCGGTACATTCGTCGTCAGTCCCATACGGTTGAGCCTGGCACAGATGAGGTTGCGCCGCGATTCATATTCCCTGCGCATCGACTCGGTATCGGCAATGCCGTGTTCAAGCGCCTCAATCGCCGCATACTGTGCCGATGTGGGTGCGGACATGATGACGAACTGGTGCACTTTGGTGAGCTGTTGGCTCAGATCCGCGTTGCTCAGCAGGTAACCGAGGCGCCAACCGGTCATGGCGAAGGCCTTTGAAAAGCCGTTGATGACGAGCACCTGATCGCGAATCTGCTCGAAGTTGGCAGGTGAGCAGAATTCTCCCTCGAACAGCAGTTCGGAATAGATCTCGTCGGAGATGACGTAGATTCCGGATTCCTTGAGGATTGGAACCACACGCTCGTAGTCCTCGCGGGTCATCACGCCACCGGTCGGGTTCGACGGGAAGTTGAGAATGATTGCCTTGGTATGGTCGTTGATCGCGCGTTCGAGGTCCTCCGGCAGTAATTTGAAATCGTTGTCTTGCGTGAGCTCAATACGCACTGGCACCCCACCCGCCATCAGGATCGCCGGCTCATAAGCCACGTAGTTCGGGTCCAGCACAATCACCTCGTCGCCGGGACTGATCAACGTCCGGCAACATAGATCCACCGCTTCCGAACCACCGACAGTCACGAGAATCTCGGATTGCGGGTCGTAGTCGATGCCGTAGCGGCTGTGGTAATACCCTGCGATTTGCTTGCGCAGGGCGATGAGTCCCCGGTTCGCGGTGTAGTGCGTATGGCCGTCTTCGAAGGACTCCACTGCTTTCGCGCTGATATGCCACGGTGTGTCGAAGTCCGGCTCCCCCACACCGAGCGAGATCACACCCTCCATGGAGTTCGCCAGATCGAAGTATTTGCGAATGCCGCTCGGTTTGAGATGCGCGATGGTCTGGTTGATCGGCTTCATCAGTAGCTCACCACCAGACGGTCCTCGGCACGGTTCGGCCGACCGGCGCCGGTGAGTATGCCGGATTGTTTGTACTGCTTGAGCACGAACAACGTTTTCGTGCTCTGCACGTTCTCCATGACGGCGATGCGATCGGCCACAAATTGGCACACTTCGAACATCGTCTTGCCCTGCACCAGGCAGATGAAGTCGTTGTCGCCGGTGATCAGGTAGAGCGAATCAATCTCGGGGTATTTTGCGAGCAACGCCGCGGTATGGTCGTAGCCCTTGCCTTTCATCGGGCTGACTTCCACCTCAATGAACGCCATGATGCGTTCGTCACGCAGCACCTTGTTGTAGTTGATCACCGTATGGTAACCGCAGATGATCTTCTGCTCCTCCATGCGGCGGACGGCCTGCTGCACCTCTTGTGCCTCCTCGCCCAGAATGTCCGCCAGATCCCGTGCATCGAGCCGCGCATCGTTCTCGAGCAGTTCGAGTATCGCCTGATCGTTCGCGCTGATGTTCCCCTCGGCCATGTCTCCTGTCATCCTTTCCGCATTCCCTGTTGTTCGCCAAGCCATGCATGCGCCTATTGGCGATAGTGGCTGAAGAAGTGTGTCATTTTGTCGACGGCGCCTTTGAGCACCTCGACGCGCGGCAGGTAGACCACACGGAAATGGTCCGGGTCCTTCCAATTGAAACCGGTGCCCTGCACGATGAGCAGTTTCTCGTCGTGCAGCAGATCGAGCGCGAATTGCTCGTCGTTGCGAATGTTGAATTTCTTCGCATCGATTTTCGGGAAGATGTAGAAGGCCGCCTTCGGTTTGACCGCCGTGATGCCATCGATTGAGTTCAGCGCGTTGTAGATGTATTCACGCTGTTCGTATATACGGCCCCCCGGAACGAGGTAGTCGTTGACACTCTGATGGCCTCCCAATGCCGTCTGCACGATTGATTGGGCGGGTACATTCGAGCAGATGCGCATGTTCGTGAGCATGTCAAGGCCTTCGATGTAATCCTTCGCGATCGACTTGTTGCCTGACAGGATCATCCAGCCGATGCGGTACCCGGCGATCATATGAGACTTCGACAAACCGCTATAGGTCACGCAGAACAGGTCGGGGGCGAGGGAGGCGATTGACGTGTGGGTGAGCCCATCCATGACGAGGCGGTCATAGATCTCGTCGGAGAAGATCATAAGCTGGTGCTGCCGCGCCAGTTCGACGATCTGCTGCAGCACCTCGGTCGGATAGAGCGCGCCTGTCGGATTGTTCGGGTTGATGATGACGATTGCCTTGGTGCGATCGGTGATCTTGGCACGCATATCGTCGATGTCCGGATACCACTCCGACTGTTCGTCGCAGACGTAATGCACTGGTTTGCCGCCTGCCAGGGTGACGCATGCCGTCCACAACGGATAGTCGGGGGCCGGTAGCAGCACTTCGTCCCCGTCGTCCAACAACGCACTCATGCTGAGGTTGATGAGCTCGCTCACACCGTTGCCAGTGTAGATGTCTTCTACTCCCACATTCGGCAGGTTCTTGAGCTGAGCGTACTGCATGATCGCCTTACGGGCTGAGAAGAGCCCCTTTGACGCCGAATACCCTTCCGTATCGGTGAGCTGTTGTGCCATGTCATAGACGACTTCGTCCGGTGTACGGAATCCGAATGGGGCTGGATTGCCTATATTGAGTTTCATCACATGCATGCCGGCTGCTTCCATGCGCGCCGCCTCGTTGACCACCGGTCCGCGTACGTCATAGAGCACGTTGTCCAGTTTATGTGACTTGGTGAAGACCCGTCGGGAGCCGATGTTCATGGGTTCCGATGTGACACTTGATGGCACATCAGGGAACGAGGGGTCCTGCACATTATTGTTCGCTGCCGCTTCCATGTCTTGCTCCTGTTCAATTTCAGCGAGTTCATTGTTATGTTCAATATGTTCAGAATTCTGAATCGAACTATTCTGTTCAACTCTCTTGATATGTTCAAAATCGGCGTCTGGACTCACGTGTTCAATCTTTGCGAAGGTTTCAGGATCATCGTCGAACGGCACGCTCTCGCCTGCCAGCCAATCCGCGTTCACCCGCAACACAGCCGCGAGGAATCGCTCAATATCGCGGCGCGGTCTTGTTTTGCCGCTCACATATTGACTGATGTGGCTGCGCCCCAGCTTGACTCCATGGTCCTGCGCCGCTTTGACGAAGTCGATCTGCTTGATGTTGCGCAACTCCATCGCCTGATTGAGGCGCGTGGTGAAATCGGTCATGCCGTCCCTCCGTTGAACTTAGAACATAAGTGTTTCTTCGAAGCGTACCGTAACGGTTGAACATAGTTTTGACTTGAACATTTCAGTGTTCAAAATACAGAAGTTCAAGATCAATTTATGAATATGCGGTGTTCAATCCATTTCGCCACGCCGTCATCGTTATTCGAAGCACATATCTCATCGGCTATGTTCAATACTTTCGGATTCGAATTGGCGACGGCCACTCCGGTTCCCGCACGCTGCATCATGTCAATGTCGATGATGTCATCGCCAAATGCGACCACATTGTTCAAATCGATGTTCCAGCGGTCGCACAGCAGTTCCATGGTGTACTGTTTGTTCGCATGTGGATCCATGAGCATCCACAGACTTCCCTCGCTGATGTTGAGCGACAGTTCGTCAGGAAGCAATGTGCTGAGCAACGGAGTCTGCTCGTTGGTTGGGAAGATGATGATCTTGTCTGCGGTGCCCTCTGGGACGTCGGTGAAATCGGTGAATCGCCACGTCTGTGTCTTCCAGTACTTAGACACATCGAAATTCGTATATCGTACGTCATCCATGACGATGCCTATCTCGATGTCGGGAATCACATGCGCGATTGATCGGCACACCTCGCAGGCATAGTCTGAAGAGAAGCCTATTTTCAACAGTTGCCCGTTGGGAGTAGATTTGGTTCCGGTGAGCATCGCGTAATCAGAGGTCGCCGGATGGAAGTCGATGAGTGCGCCATTGAGATAGATGCATGCATCGGCATGCAATCGGCGTACCATGTCGAGACCTGTGCTGACTGGACGTGCGGTGGCCACGACAAACGGAACATGGTTGCGATGCAATGTGTCAACAGTGTGAATCGTGTAGTCCGACAATGCGCGTTGTTCGAAGGTCTTGCCGTCATGGAGCAATGTGCCGTCCAGATCGGCGACAATGAATGGTTCCGTCAAGTCCACTCCCCTGTTCGTGGATCATATGCTGTTGTATAACAAAAACGAAAGGACCCATGCCCTCCTAGGGAGGAGCATGGGTCCTTTCACAAACTCATATCAGGCGACACCGAACTTGGTGAACAGTCCGAGCGCAATGATGATGGCAACCCAGATGAGTGCGATGATCACAGTCCAACGGTTCAGGTTCTTCTCGGCAACGCCAGAGGAACCGGCGTTCTGCGTAAGGCCGCCGCCGAACATGTCGGACAGGCCGCCGCCCTTGCCTTTGTGCATGAGGATGAGCAGGGTAAGCAGCAGACTGAGCACAACCAGCACAATCTGCAGAATCAGCTTGACTACAGTCACGGGTGAACCTCCAAATTTCAATACCGTTGTCCAGTGTACCGCAAGTTCGCGAAAAAGCGTGCAAAATCAACTATTATCATGTGAAGATGTTGTCGCAATCGTCTTCCTGCAGATTGTGGTGAGCTCATCGACGTCGAGGGCGGCACCTCCGATGAGGAAGCCGTCGACGTCCGGCTCCTCAATCAGCTCCACACAGTTCTTCGAAGACACCGAGCCTCCATACAGTACACGCACGGTCTGCGCCACATGGTCGCCGAATGATTTCGCCAGATCCACGCGGAAGGCATGGGCGGCGTCCTGCGCTGTCTGCGGTGTAGCAACCATGCCCGTGCCAATCGCCCAGACGGGTTCATAGGCGATGATGAGTTTTGATGCCTCCCCATCGGAAAGGTCGCGTGTCACGTCATGCACCTGTCCGACGGCAAACTCAAGTTCAATGCCCTTTCGCCTCTCCTCCAGACTCTCGCCGACGCATAGGATTGGCTGCATGCCGGCGGCAAGCACCGCTCGTACCTGATCGACGATGTTCGCATCGTCCTCCGGATGGTATTTGCGCCGTTCCGAATGGCCTACAATCACATAGCTGCAACCCAGATGCGCGAGCATGTCCGCAGAGACGTCACCGGTGAACGCCCCCTGTGACGTGACCGAAACGGCCTGGGCCCCGTATCTGATGCGCAAGTGTTCGGATTCCACCATCACCTGAACGCTACGAATCGAGGTGAATGACGGGAAGAGCGCCACTTCGCAACGATTGAAGTCAAAATGGCATCGTTTGAGGTTCTTGGAGAATGCCCGGACGAACTCGGTCGCCTCAAGATGATCGAAGTTCATCTTCCAATTGCCCGCAACCATGGGGATGCGTCGTGTCGATGCCATATTGCCTTGCCTGTCCTCCATATGAGAACGTGGCGCCCAGTACCTATTGCCGGGCGCCACGTCACACCGTTATTGGGCTAGTGTTGTGAATCCCTACTCGAGGACCTTGAGGCCAGGAAGCTCCTTGCCCTCGAGGAATTCGAGAGAGGCGCCGCCGCCCGTGGAGATGTGCGAGAAGCCATCTTCGGGGAATCCGAGCTGACGCACGGCCGCAGCGGAATCACCACCGCCGACGATGGTGAAGGCACCATGTTCGGTGGCATCCACCAGAGCCTGGGCGACGGCCTTGGTGCCTGCCGCGAAGGCAGGAACCTCGAAGACGCCCATCGGGCCGTTCCATACGACCGTCTTGGAATCGACGATCTTGTCGTGGAACAGCTTGCATGACTCAGGTCCGATGTCGAGGCCCATCATGTCAGACGGAATCTGATCGGCGGGAACCACCTTCGGATCGACCGGAGTGTCACCAGCCGGGAAGCCCTTGTTCACGACGATGTCAACGGGAAGCACCAGTTCGACGCCGTTCTTGTCGGCGGTTTCGATGTAGCCCTTGACCTGGTCGATCATATCCTCTTCCAGCAGGGAGGTACCGACTTCGTAACCCTTGGCCTTGAGGAAGGTGAACACCATGCCGCCGCCAATGACGAGACGATCGGCCTTGTCGAGAAGGTTCTCGATCACTCCGAGCTTATCGGAGACCTTGGAGCCACCGAGCACAACGGTGAACGGACGTTCCGGATCCTCGGTCGCCTTGGAGAGGGCGTTGACTTCCTTCTCCACCAGCAAGCCAGCGGCGGCCGGCAGGTCGGCAGCGACATCGTAATCGGAACCCTGTGCGCGATGAACCACACCAAAGCCGTCGGAGACGAACACATCGCCGAGAGCCGCAAGCTTCTTGGCGTATGCGGCACGCTCGGCCTCGTCCTTGCTGGTCTCCTCAGGGTTGAAACGAACGTTTTCCAGCAGCACAACGTCGCCGTCCTTCATGGCGGCTACCTTAGCCTGGGCGTCCTCGCCATAGGTGTCGGAGGCGAGAACCACAGGAACACCGAGAAGTTCGCTCAAGCGTGCAGCCACGGGAGCCAAGGAAAGCTCCGGAACAACCTTGCCCTTCGGGCGGCCGAGATGGGCCATGAGAATGACCTTGGCGCCTTCCTTGCGCAGAGCCTCGATGGTAGGCAGCGCCGCCTTGATACGACCATCGTCGGTGATCGTAGTCCCATCCAGCGGAACGTTGAAATCTGCGCGAACCAGAACGCGCTTGCCCTTCAGATCTCCAAGATCCTTGAGTGTCTTCATTCGTTATCCTTTCTAACCGCAAGAATGCGGGTGTGGCTTATGCCATCCCTTGCATTCTAGCGTCAAATCCACGCGATATCGGTTCGATTATCCGTTACGCAACATCACGCCTTACACCAGCTTACGCCATTGCGGCGTCCTGCTCCGCTTTCTCCGCCCGTTGCAGCAGACGACGGATGCGACCTGCCACCGCGTCCTTGCTGATTTGCGGGCGTGCGGCTCGTCCGAGCTCCTCCAAGGAGAAATCGGGGTGATCGATGCGCAATTGCCCGGCGGCACGAAGATTCTGCGGAATATCGTCTCCGAGCACATCGAATGCATGCTGCACTTTCACCACGGCCTCGGCGGCGGCTTTCGCACTGCGTCGCATATTTGCGTCATCGAAGTTTGCCAGTCGGTTGGCGCGATGGTGTGATTCGGTGTCGGGTCTCTTGCCGGTCCAATCGCGTACGGTGCTTGAGGCTCCCATCATCGTGAGGAGCCGTTCGATGGCATCCGGGTCGGAGAGATGGACGCGTACGGAACTGCGCACCGTATGCTTTGCGGCTCGTATGCCGAGGCGCTGACCCATGGCGATGAGCGAATCCGCTGTCTCCTCGTTCGGACAGATAATCTCAAGCGCGCTGGGTTTGTCGGGATCCGAAAGCACACCAGCAGACATGAAGGCACCGCGCCACACACCCTTGATTTGGGCAATGTTGCCGTTGGACAGATCCGTTGGCAGTCCGCGGACGATACGGTTGAGCCGTGGGTCTATCATGCCGGTGCGCACCGCCAATGCGAAACCGGCGCGTGCGCCGACGTCCACGGCATATCGACGCATGGAGCCCTGAGGGGTCTTCACATCGACGGATTTGAGGGCGGCTGGGATTTTATACAGGCTCTCGATTGTTTCCTGGAGCCAGTGGGCGGCTTCCATGGAGTCGAATTGTGGTTGGACGATGATCTGCGTCGAGGATTCACGCTGCACCTTGCGGAATCCTCGGCCGAAGTACAGCATCGACGTCACCTGTGCCTTCTGCACCGCCGGGGATCCCCCATCGATGTTCGACAACTCGCTTTTGACCTCATCGAGAAGCGCCAAAAGATCCTCCTGTAAGTTGTGTGGTACCTATTACGGTTCGGCGTGTCTCATTGACTCCGCTGTTCTGTGATACCGAACGTCTTGGACATCTTTGTTGAGTTTTCCCACATGTTGAAGTTGCTTTCACGATATGGGAAACCACTTGCAATCATTGGGTTTTCCGATCCAACTCTCGGGCCGAGACGGAGACCGAGAGGCCATGCGACCGCAATCTTGATGCCAATGCCTCGCTCATCGCCACGGAACGATGCTGGCCGCCGGTGCAACCGATTGCGATCGTCACATAATGCTTGTCCTCCTGTGCATAGCCTTGGATCGCTATTTCGATGGCCTTCTCATAGGCATCGAGGAACTGTGTGGCCTTGTCATTCGACAGCACGTATTCGCTCACCGGTGCATCATGTCCGTTGAGCTCTCGTAGCTGTGGCACCCAGTAGGGATTGGGCAGGAACCGCACATCGGCCACGAAATCGGCATCGATCGGTATGCCGTACTTGAAACCGAAACTGAAGATGTGCACGGAAACGGTTGTGGGTCCGTTGCCTGTCAAAGCCTCGTAAAGCTTGGTGGAGAGCTGGTGGATGCTCAGTTTCGAGGTGTTGATCACGATGTCGGCACGTTCCTCGAGGTTCTCGAGCAGTCTCCGCTCTTCGTGGATGCCGTCGATAAGACGGTTACCCTGCTGCAAAGGGTGCGGCCGGCGGACGGATTCGAATCGCTTGACCAATACGTTGTCATCGGCATCTAGGAAGAGGATGCGCGTTTTGAGGCCCAGATCATCCAGATGCGAGAGCACCGAACTCAGGTCCATGAAATAGTCGCGGGAGCGCACGTCGATCACTGCTGCAAGCTTATGAAACCCGGATTTCGACGCAGTCATCATGTCCACCATGGGTTCGAGGAGTTTGGGTGGCATGTTGTCTACCACATACCACCCCATGTCCTCTATGCTATGGGCTGCGTGCGAACGACCGGCGCCGCTCATGCCGGTGATGAGCAGCACTTCAAAGCCTTCCGTAGGAGAGGCTGCATGCGGTGATTCTGGTCCCGTGCCTCTTTGTTCATTGCGTGCGGACTGCATCACAACTCCTTCTCCAACGCTTCCCACATGGCCTGTTCCAGTGTACCGGTTTGGGGTGGATTATTCAGGGCATCATCCACATCGGCACCCCCGATTATTCCCGTCATCAGCAACACTTGCGCCACGGCCTGATGTAGCAGCATCCGCTCTCCTCCTATGGTGAGGCCGCCACGATCGCGCCAGGCCACCATGAGTTCGGTCGGACGGGGATCGTATACGACATCGAGCAATGCCCCATGGATGGGTTGTGCATGCTCCGCGAAATGCCGGGCAACCACATCGGCGCCCGTTCCGGGAATCGTACTGATGGCGATGTTGCATTGTTCCAGTGCTGGAAGGCAATCCTCCAAGGAGATGCTACGAACCGTCACACCATGCGCGGCACCCAGCTCGATCAGTGCCGTGCTGCGATTCGGATGCCGTGCGGCGACAGTGATCTGGGAACAGCCCATCGTGATGCACGCCGCCAATGCCGAAGTCGCGGTGTTGCCGTTGCCGAGTATGACTGCGTGTGGTTGAGCTGGCAACGTCATGACATGGGTGCGAAAGGCATCATGGAAAGCACGCACAATACCATAGACATCAGTGTTGTAAAGTGCCATGGCCGGAAGATCCCGACCCGCTGAGGTCGAGGGGGAATCCCAATCGAACACGACGGTGTTGGCGACGCCAAGCTCCCGTGCCCATTGGTTCCGTGCGATACCGAAGGGGGCGATGGTGCGTTTGAGCGGCATCGTCAGGCTCAAGCCTCGCCAGGAGGGGTCCAGGGAGGCGAGGAATGAGGGAAGTTCGCTTTCAGCCACTTCCTGCTTCGTATACGACCATTGTCCAAGACCCAGCGCTCGATACGCAGCCTCATGCAACACCGGTGACAGCGAATGTGCGATTGGTTTGCCTAATACCGCACATCGTTGCATCTCATTCATATTCTCATCCCCTCATTTGTGCATGCCCGTTGCATGCCCTACAGCACTCTACAGCATAACTATGCTTTATTGCGGCATCGGCGCATGCCACAACACGACTCATAGCCATTGCAATAGCGCATATAAGTGGTCACGAAGCATTGTCATGCAGTGCTTCGTAGATGGCCCGTGCTTTGGCGTGGCCAACGCCTTTCACGGATTCCAGTTCTTCGAGGCTGGCTTGTCTCATGCGGCGCACTGACCCGAAGTGGTTTAGCAGCCGTTTTTGGAACGTTGGGCCGATTCCCGGAATCTCATCGAGTGCCGAACGGAGGGCACCCTTGCGTCTGGTCTGACGATGGTAGTTGATGGCGAACCGATGTGATTCATCGCGGACACGTTGAAGCAGGTACATGCCCTCCGATGAACGTTTGAGAATGACTGGATAGTCGTCGTCCGGCACCCACACCTCTTCCATGCGCTTGGCTAGGCCACACACGGCCACATCAGTCACACCGCAGTCCTCCAATGCTTTCGCGGCGGCCATCACCTGAGGCTTGCCGCCATCGACCACCACCAGATTCGGTTTGTAGGCGAAATGACGGCGATCGGTGTTCTGCTGGACTATTTCCTGTTGGACCTGCTCGGCGGATTCAAGCTCTCCCTCCTGCGAAGCCCGCTTCTCGTTGTCCATGCTTTCGCCGGTGTCTCCCGCAATGTTCCCATGCTTGAATCGTCTGGTCAGCGTCTCATACAGCGCATTGAGATCGTCCACCGCACCTTTTCCGTCGGCACCACGTATGGCAAAGCGTCGGTATTCGGATTTCCGGGCCATGCCGTCTTCGAACACCACCATGGATGCCACTTGGAACGCCCCGCCCACCGTATTCGAGATGTCATAGCATTCGATGCGCAACGGCGCCTGGCTGAGTCCAAGCGCATCGGCCACATCGTTCATGGCGGTCGTACGCGCACTTATGTCGGAGATGCGGCTCATTTTCGAACGTTGCAACGCCTGCTGTGCGTTCTGTTCGGCGCGTTCGAGCAGTTGCCTCTTGTTACCCCTTGCAGGCGTCCCAATCGAGACCGCGCCACCGCGAAGCCGTCGCAAGTATTGTTCCAGGTCATCGGCACGCGCAGGCATCACCGACACCAGCACCTGTCTGGGCACAGGGGCGATCGGTTCGAGCAGATCGGCACGACCAGTATGCTCGCGTCTTGCGTTACGTGCCTTGGTCGACTGTGCGCGGGATGACGCGTCGCCGGCCGACATGCGCTGTGTCGATCCCATGGCCGTGCGCTGTTCCTCGACTTTGATCTGTGCTTTTTCCATGCGAATGGGCGTGGGTTCCGCGCTCACGGCCGCGTCAAGCGTCGCTGCCTGGGCTATTGGCGGTTCCACGGTGGGTCTGGAGGATGGTGGTGCATCAGTCCTGCGGAATTCCCCCGCTTCACGCTCACTGTACAGTTCCGAATACACCTGCATGATCAGATCGCTGATCAGTTCAGCGTCATCGACATCTTCGATGCGTTCCACACTCCAGTTGCGTTCGCCTCGAATCGAGCCCGAGCGCACGAAGAATGCATGCACTGACGCCTCAAGTTCATCGGATGCAATGCCGAACACATCGGCATCCACATCCTGATCGAGAACAACCGCATTCTGCTCCACAACCGTGGAGAGCATCTGGATCTCATCTCTAAGGCGCGCGGCTTTTTCGAAATCGAGTTCGGCGCTTGCCTCCTTCATAGCCGCAGTGAGTTTCGCCACATACGATTTGCCTATGCCTCCGGTAAGCACGCCGACCAATTGCTCACACAGGCGCTTGTGGTCCTGTGGGGTTATGCGCCCCACGCAGGGGGCAGAGCATTTGCCTATCGACGCCAACAGGCATGGCCTATTGGTGAGTTGCGCCTTGCGGAAATTCGCATCGGTGCACGTGCGCACCGGGAAGGTGCGTAGAAGTCCGTCGAGACTTTTGCGCAGATCCCACACTTTCGCATATGGCCCATAGTAGCGGGTGTCACGGCGCTTGCGGCTGCGCGTGACCCAAATACGCGGGTACTCCTCGCCTATCGACAGCGCCAGATATGGGTAGGTCTTGTCGTCCCTGAACTGCACGTTGAACCGTGGATCAAACTCTTTGATCCAGGTGTACTCCAGTGTGAGCGCCTCCAATTCGGTGCCCACCACCGTCCATTCCAAGGATCGGGCTGTGAGCACCATGGTCTGGGTGCGCGGGTGCAGCTGCCGCAATGGCTGGAAATAGTTGGATAGACGGTTGCGCAGGTTCTTGGCCTTGCCCACATAGATCACCTGCCCGTCGCCATCGCGCCACTTATAGACGCCGGGCTGGGCAGGAATGTCACCCGTCTTGGGTCTGAAGAGATCACGGGAGTCGCCGAGCAGCGGTGCGCCGTTCGCATTCACGTCCTCTGGCGGCTGTGCATGACCGCCGGCACCGGTATTGCCGGTGACTTCCATGAGATCATCGGCAAGATGCCTCCAGGTTCCTGGCGCATGGCGCTCGAAAATAGGCATGTCTCCCCTTATCGCTTGTTGCCGTGAGTGATTGCCGACAGTGCGTGAGGTGTGGCAATGTGTTATTGGTGCATGTCGCTCGATGCCCGTTCGAGCATCGGTGCAAGGAATCTGCCTGTCCAAGACCTTTCGCATGTGACCAGATGCTCTGGCGTTCCCTCGGCGACGATCGTGCCGCCTCCATCGCCGCCCTCGGGACCAAGGTCGATGATCCAGTCGCAGGACTTCACCACATCGAGGTTGTGCTCGATGATGATCACCGTGTTACCTTTGTCGACGAGTCCCTGCAGCACCAGCAGCAACTTGTTTACGTCTTCGAAGTGCAGGCCAGTGGTTGGTTCGTCGAGAATGTAGACCGTCTTGCCGGTGGAACGTCGTTGCAGCTCGGTGGCCAGCTTCACGCGTTGGGATTCGCCACCCGACAACGTGGTGGCTGGCTGTCCGAGACGGATATACCCCAGTCCGACGTCCACCAGTGTGTCAAGGTAGCGTGAGATGGAGGGGTACGCCTTGAAGAACTTGGCGGCCTCGCTGATCGGCATGTCGAGGATGTCGCTGACGGTCTTGCCGTTGTACTTCACCTCGAGTGTTTCGCGATTATAGCGTTTGCCGTGGCATTCCTCGCATTCCACATAGACATCCGGAAGGAAGTTCATCTCGATCTTCAAGGTGCCGTCACCGTGACAGGCTTCGCAACGGCCGCCCTTGACGTTGAAGGAGAACCGTCCGGGACCGTAGCCACGAACCTGCGCCTCGGGAGTCTTGGCGAACAGGGCGCGGATTTTATCCCATACGCCGGTGTAGGTCGCCGGATTCGAACGGGGGGTGCGTCCGATCGGGTTCTGGTCTACATGAATCACCTTGTCGCACTGGTCCACACCCTCGACACGCGTATGCTTGCCGGGCACGATGCGGGCACCGTTGAGCTTGTCGGCCAGCACCGGGTAGAGAATCTGATTCACGAGCGTCGATTTGCCGGATCCGGAGACGCCGGTCACGCAGGTCATCACGCCGAGGGGAAACCTGACGTCGATGTTCTTCAGATTGTTCTCACGGGCGCCCACCACCTTCAGCATACGTGAACGATCTATCTTGCGCCGTGTCTTCGGCACTTCGATGCTGCGACGCCCCGCAATGTAGTCGCCGGTGATCGACCTCGGCGCGTCGACAAGGTGTTCGGCGGGGCCGGAATACACGACCTCCCCGCCTTGTTCGCCGGCCTTCGGGCCGATGTCCACCACCCAATCGGCGCTTGTGATCGTATCCTCATCATGTTCGACCACCACGAGTGTGTTGCCGAGGTCGCGAAGATGATGCAATGTGGAGATGAGCCGGGCGTTGTCTCGCTGATGCAGGCCGATTGACGGCTCGTCGAGTACGTACATGACGCCCACGAGTCCGGAGCCGATTTGGGTCGCCAGTCGAATGCGCTGGGCTTCGCCTCCAGACAGCGTTTTGGCGGCACGGGAAAGAGTGAGGTAGTTCAGGCCGACATCGTTGAGGAATCCGAGGCGTGCTCGAATCTCCTTGACCACCTCACCCGCAATTTTCGCCGCAGCTCCGGTCAGTGAGAGGTTGTTGATCCATTCGAGGCTGCGCTCGGCCGCCATGTCACACACATCGGCGATTGATTCCCCGTCGACGGTGATGGCCAGCACCTCCGGTCGAAGTCGCTTGCCATGGCAGGCGCTGCAGGGCACTTCGCGCATGTACGATTCATAGTATTGTTTGCGTTGTTCGGAATCGGTCTCCTCGTGCCGCCGCATGAGGGATCGTATCACACCTTCGAAGCCGGTGGTGTACTCGCGCATACGTCCCCACCGGTTACGATACGAGACCTCAACCTTGAAGTCGCGGCCGTATAGGATTGACTGGCGCACCTCCTCGGGGAGGTCCTTCCATGGGGTATCGAGACTGAACCCCATCTGATCGGCGAGTCCTTCAAGCAGGTGGCGGTAATAGTCGCCGCTGCTCTTCGTCATCATCCAAGGTTCTATAGCTCCCTCGTTCAACGTCTTGTCGGGGTCGGGAACAACGAGTTCGGGGTCGATCTCCAAGCTGAAACCGAGACCCGTGCATTCCGGACATGCACCATAGGGCGCATTGAACGAGAACGTGCGCGGCTCGATCTCGTCGAGATCGAGGGTATGGCCATTCGGGCAGGCCATATGCTCGGAGAACGGCACCTGCCTTTTCGGATCGTCCTGCGGCAGGTCGACGAATTCGGCGACCATCACCCCATGGGCCAATCGCAGCGCAGTCTCGACGGAATCCGTAAGACGCTGGCGAATGCCGTCACGAATCACCAAACGGTCGATGACAACCGAGATCGTATGCTTCTTCTGCTTAGTCAGCGTGATGTCGTCGGACAGCTGCCGCATCTCGCCGTCTATGATGGCCCTCGCGTACCCATCGCCACGCAGCAGTTCAAGCAGATCGGTGAATTCCCCTTTTCGCCCTCGCACAACTGGCGCCAGAATCTGGAAGCGGGTTCGCTCGGGGTATGCGAGCAGTGCATCCACCATCTGCTGGGGGGTCTGGGCCTGCACTGGTTCGCCGCACACCGGGCAGTGCGGTATGCCGGTTCTGGCGAACAGCAGACGCAGGTAATCGTAGATCTCGGTAATCGTTCCCACCGTGGAACGTGGGTTGCGGTTGGTCGTTTTCTGGTCGATGGAGACCGCCGGGCTCAGACCCTCGATGAAATCGACATCCGGTTTGTCCATCTGCCCGAGGAACTGGCGGGCATAGGCGGAAAGCGATTCGACATACCTGCGCTGGCCCTCCGCGAACAACGTGTCGAAAGCCATCGATGACTTGCCGGACCCCGACAGGCCTGTGAACACGACCATGCGGTTTCGGGGGAATTCCAGATCCACATCCTTGAGGTTGTGCTCGCGGGCACCCTGCACCATGATTTTGAGATCATTGGGCAAGTGGCCGATGTCGGCCACCAGATTGCCATCGTGTTCCTCGAGGGGCGCCTTGCCGAGCTCCCTGCTCAGGAACGAGTCGCTCGTCATCACCTTTTCCACGACCGTTTTCCTGCTCGCCCGTGCATCATGATTTGCCAAGGCATTCCTCCCGTCAGGCATCGCTCTTTCCACGCCGTCTGTATGCGATCGGCTTATGTGTATGCAGTATCGTACATCAATTCCACACAAAAGTCGAACACTTGTTCGATTGTGGGACGTGTGCCGCAGCCACCCAAATAACAACATATGCCGTCGCCCCATATTCCATCGTCGGGTTTTCCCGGTTGACTGAATTCGATGCTCATGCCGAACATGTGCGCCAGCTGGCGATATCGTAGAGTCATACACATGCATTCACTCGTATCTGGGAGAGCTGATGGGCGAGAAGAGACAGACAGAGCATACGCAGGCCAATGCGGTGACCGTGGAGCCGAAAAGCAGTTCGCAGCGTTCAAAACAGAAGGTGCGGCATGACATTGAGATGATCTGTGCGTGGGTGTCGTTCGCCGCATTGGTCGTGTGCAACGTGCTGGCACAGACCGGGGTGATGGGCCGTATGGTCAAGCCGCAGCATTCGGAGGCGTTCACTTGGTTCGTGCCGGCGCGATATACGGATCTCATCTGGGCGGTCATATTCGTATTCGCCGCCGTTTGGCTTGTGCGTCTCGGCAACGATAAGCACCGCGCGAGGAATCTGGGCAAGATCCCGGCCAGTCTCCTCGGAATCCTGTTCATTGCCGCCTGTGTACTGCAGATTGCGTGGCTGTTCTGCTTCCATGCCGTGAACTACCCGGCCACGATCACGTTGGTGTTTGCCTCGACCATAGTGATCTGGGTGCTATGGTTCTTCTCCCGGAGACATGACAGAACGCTATGGGGCTGGGTGCCGTTCTCGCTTTGGGGTTCATGGCTGGGAATCGAGACCATCACCGACATCGCCCGCGCAGTGAGCTACTACCTGTCCAAAGACGGTTCGCTTTCTGCGTTCGGACAGATGATTTCCACTATCATCCTGGCTTTGCTGTTGCTGGCCGTCGCCTGCGCCATGCGCTGGTACATGGGTGATTGGGTGTTCGGGCTGTGCGTGTTGTGGTCCGTGCTCGGAGTGGCGATTCGAATCATGGACACTTCGAAGATCACCGCGGTGATTGTCATCATCGCCGAGAGCATCGCCGCCGCACTCATGTATCTGCCATGGCGTCATCTGACCGGAAGGCTCAATTCCGTGGACGCGCTCTCCTCGGCACATGCGGGTGCGGTGGATGAGCAAGGACGGAAGAGCGTGGAATCCGACGGAGAACCGCAATCGACGGATTACCCAGGCGCCCAGGAGCATAGGTGAGGCTTTCATCACGCCGTCTGTGAGTCAGCGCAGCCGCGTACCGGAATTTCCCGGGTACGCGGCTGTTGTGTATGAGGTGAGCACTATGGAACGATTCATTCATGTGGAGCACGGTTTCGGACCCTGCTATGCGGCGGATTCTACCCGCTTGTTCCTTGGCACCATGGCGAGCCCGAAATCACGGGAAGCCGGCTTCTTCTACATGCATCCGCGCAACCGGTTCTGGCCGATCATGCAGGCGTTGTTCGCCGATCCGCAAGATGCCTCCGACGTGGTTGGCGACACTCCGGATTCGCGCCGGGCATTCGCGCTGCGTCACCGGTTCGCGTTGTGGGACACCGTGGAATCATGCGATATCGTCGGCGCCAGCGATTCGAGCATCCGCAACGTCGTGCCCAGCGACTTGAGCGAGATCATTCGCAATTCACAGATCTCGCATATCTACGCGTGCGGGCAGAAGGCGGACCAGCTGTTCCACAAATACAGCGAGCCGATGCTCGAGTGCAATGGCATCCATGTATCTGAAACGGCTCTTCCCTCCACTTCCCCCGCATATGCATCGAAGACACTCGACCAACTTGTCGACATATATCGAGAGCGCATTTTCGACTGATTCCGGTTCATCTGCCGGTTGACGACGTAGGAATAAGAAGACCCAAGGAGCCTGATATGCTCAACGCCCTTTGCCATGTCCACGACGATTCCTCGCCGCTGTTCCTCATGTTCCACGGGTACGGAAACGACGAGCATGAAATGATCCGCGTCATTGAGGCCGTTGGCAGGCACGACCCGATGAGCTACATCAGTTTCCGCGCCCCATTCGAGCGCGAATACATGGGCGGCTATTCGTGGTACCCGCATGGATGCGGCCCCGAGGCGCGCAGACGGTTGGCAGATGAAAGCATCGGGGGAATCAGGCGGTTGCTCGACTCCCCCATCTGCCGCAATCGTCCAACCGTCTGCATCGGGTTCTCCCAAGGTGGCTATATGAGTCTACGTATGGTGCTTGCGGAGCCCACGATGTTCGATGCCGCCATATTGATGAGCCCCTCCTTCGTCGGCGGATTATCCGATGACGAGCGAGAGCGGCTCATGCACAGCCGTACACGTTTCTTACTATGCTATGGCGAGGATGACACGACGATTCCGCGGGCCGACCAATGCAGGCTCCGCGAATGCCTGCAGCGGACCGGCAGGCTGACATACCGGGACTACCCGCAGACGGCGCATGCGATCGTCGCCCCGGAGATACAAGACATACGAGAGTTCATACAGGAGATGGTGACCCATGCCGATTGACGCGCAGGGACTTGAGATTCAGATCGGTGCCCGCACGCTGCTGCACCCGACGAACTTCCATGTGACGAAGGGTGACAAGATCGGCCTGGTGGGCCGAAACGGCGCAGGCAAGACCACACTCACCCGCGTCATCACCGGAGACATGCTCCCCACCGCGGGCACCGTTCGTGTCTCGGGCAAACTCGGCTACCTTCCGCAGGACACCCATGCCGCCGATCCGGAACAGACGGCGCTCGACCGTATGATGAGCGCACGTGACATCGCCTCGATCATCAAACGAATCCGCAAGGCCGAGAAGGAGATGACCAGCCCGGATCCCGACGTGATGACGAAGGCGATGAACCGGTACGACAAGGCGATGCAGGATTTCGAGAAAGCCGGCGGGTATGCGGCGCAATCGGAGGCGACCGCAATGGCCGCCAGCCTCGGCCTACCCCAGGAGGTCATGGGCCAACAACTCGGCACGCTCTCCGGCGGACAACGCCGGCGCATAGAACTGGCACGCATCCTCTTCTCCGATGCCGACACACTCATCCTGGACGAACCGACGAACCATCTGGATGCCGATTCCATACTGTGGTTGCGCGAATTCCTGAAGAAATACGAAGGCGGATTCCTCGTGATCTCCCACTCCAACGAACTGCTCGACGAGGTGGTGAACAAAGTATGGCACCTCGACGCCCAGCTCGGCCAGATCGACATGTACTCGCTCGGTTGGAAGGCATACCTACACCAGCGCGTCGTGGACGAGGAGCGCCGTCGCCGTGAGCGTGAAGTGGCTGAGAAGAAGGCCGAGCGCCTCATGCAGCAGGGCATTCGACTGCATGCCAAAGCCACAAAAGCCGTGGCAGCGCAGAACATGATGCGTCGGGCTGAACGTCTCCTCGCCGAAACCTCCGTGGCCCAGAAGAAGGAGAAGGTGGCCGACATACGCTTCCCGGAGCCGGCACCATGCGGCAAGACCCCCATCGAGGCGAAGGACATCTCGAAAGCCTATGGCTCGAACATCGTATTCGCGGGAGTCAATCTGGCCATCGACAAAGGCTCCCGGGTGGTCATCCTCGGGTACAACGGTGCGGGCAAGACCACCACACTGCGTTTGCTCGCCCATCTCGAGGAGCCGGACACCGGCGTGGTCGAATATGGCCATGGCGCGAAAATTGGCTATTTCGCCCAGGAGCACGACACCCTGGATCTAGGCATCACCGTGCTCGAGAATCTGCAGCGAGTGGCACCCGAACTCACCGACACCCAAGCGCGCTCCATACTCGGATCGTTCCTGTTCTCCGGTGACGATGCCTTCAAACCCACCCACGTGCTTTCGGGCGGCGAGAAGACCAGACTGGCGCTCGCCACGTTGGTGACCTCCCGTGCCAATGTGCTGCTGCTCGACGAACCCACGAACAATCTCGATCCCGCCTCGCGCAATGAGATTCTCAAGGCAATCTCGAAATACGAGGGAGCGATTGTGCTGGTCACCCACGATGAGGGCGCCGTCGAGGCGCTCCGACCAGAGCGCGTGCTGCTCATGCCGGATGGTGACGAGGATCTGTGGAACGATTCGTATCTAGAGCTTGTCGCCGAGGAGTGAAGGCGATGGGATGTGTTGCGGCGTTGTTTGCGTGCGCAATCAGGATTCGAATATCATAGTGGCCCGGACGAAAGTTCGGGCCACTATGATATTCGAGGAACGAGATTGCTATTCCATGAGATCAACCGGTTCGTCCGGCGTCCCTGCCTGCGTCTCTCGCATCATATCGGGTTCCACATAGATTTCCCAGTTATACCATGGCATCGCGGTACGCACCGCATCCTCGATCTTGTTCACCGTCGTCACATCGTAATCACGGTCGAACTTGGAGGTCTGCACTTTGAGGCAGAGCAGAATGTTGTCTTCCGACATATGCACGCTCTGCATGTTGAGGAGATCCTCCACGCCCTCGGTCCCCTCGACCGCTTTGATGATCCGCTCCTGCGTCAACGGGCTCACCGACTCCCCTATGAGCAGCGAACCGGTCTTGTAGGCGAGGAGCAGCGAACCGACAATCAACACGATGCCTACGAACATGCCGCCAAGCGCATCGTACAGTTCGTCACCGGTGCAGATCGCGAGTCCTATGCCGAGGAAGGCGAACACCAGACCGATCAATGCGAGCGTGTCTTCCATGATCACCGAGGCGAGGTCGGCGGATTTCGTCACTCTCCAGAACCGATAGATGCCCATATGCGGCATACCGGTATGCCGCATGCGTTCATTGGACTCTTTGACCGACTGGTGCAGACCATACCCCTCAAGGCAGGCGCTGATGACCACGACGATCAGCGCAACCACGAGCTCACCCCGGTTCGCCACTCGTGCCGACTGATCGGAGAGCACTTCGGTGATCTTCTTGACGGCCTCGCTTGTCGAGAAGAAGCCGCCCACGAAGAACAGCAAGGTTGCCACGACGAACGATGCCAAGTATTTGACGCGGAACCAACCAAAGGGGTGTTGCGGGTTCTTGCGTTTCTTGCGGGCCACTCTTCCGCCGGCCATCAATACGATCTCATTCGTGCAGTCCGCTATCGAATGCACCGATTCGGAGAGCATGGCCGAGGATTGCGTGAATGCCCAGGCCGCGAGTTTGGCGATGGCCACGCCGACATTCGCCGCCAACGCCGCCTTGACGGCTGCGCCCTCATGCTTTCTCTCTTCCTGGACGATTGGATTGTCCTGTTTGGGTGGAATATGCCGAGGTTGTGCCATATCGGTCTGCGTGGATGTACTCATTGCTCACTTCTTCACTGATTGCGAGGTGTGGGACCGCACGGGCGGTTCGGTCACACTGTCTGTTTGTCACTATGGGCCACTTCCGCAATGGTTTTCACGGCGTTCATCGCGCGCGGATACCCGATGTACGGCAGGCATTGCGAAGCCACTGCAATGAGGAAATGCGCGGTGTTGCCCACCCGGAGGTTCGCCATGATATGGCCGCGCAGCTCATTGGCGCAATCCGGTTGTGCCATGAGCAGGCAGAATGCGATCATCTCCCGTTCCTGCAAGCTCAGTCCGTTCCGCGTGAGGTAGGCACCGAGGTAATCGCCGCTGATCCAGGAATCGATGTGACCGGCGCCCATCTTGCGAAACTCCTCGTCACTGTCTGCAGATTCGCCGAAAAGTGTTCTGCGCAGTGAGGCACCTTCTTGTGTGCGGTTTTGCTTATCGATTGCGGATTGCGGCGCCAAGGGCAGTTCCACATTCTCCACATTGAGATAATCATTGATTCGTTTGAGATACGGCAGTGTATGCGCGAAGCCGATCAAAGGCGTGGCCTCATACACGATTTCCTTGAGTTCAACGGATGTGACGCCGGAGTGATATGAGATAGGCAGCATCATCTCGAAGGCATCCATGCCCTGTGCGCCGATGATGGCTGCGATGATCGCCATGCAACGGGCATGGTCGTCGAGCTTCTCATCATTGGCACCGGGCTCATTGACCACCGTGTCATATGCGAATTCGCTGAAGATCCCAATGAACTCGGGATCCGTCTCGTTCAGTGTGCGATCGGCATTCCAGAACCGGTTCATCTTCCTATGCAGTTCCTCGAACATGCCGTTCCTCTGTCCTTTCTCGGCATAGAAATCGGGACCCACGCATGCGCAGGTCCCGAATACGTGTTGTCCCAGTCTACGAGGCAATCGTTACCGAACGGAGTCCTCTGGCGTCCTCGCTCACTTGCTCTGCAACTGGTTCGAGGAGGCGTCGAAATCCTTGACGGCATAGGAATGCACGGCCATATCGTCGTACTTCTTCAAATACACGGTTTGCGTGGCCGTTGAATAGCAGTCAGAAAACAGCGTTTTCTCGAATTCGCCGTTCGCCGAGATTGCAGTCCCCTCGATCACTGCGGCGGTCGACAACGTCTTGAATAGGCGGTTCACGTTGGCATTCTCGCCGCTCTGCGTCGGATAATGCGTATTGTTGTATGCCGCGCGCACGAAGCGCGCCATGGAACCATAGCCACCCGGAAGCCCCTGCGAACTGTTGGAATCCTGATTGGTCTCAAGTTCCGAGCTTCCCCATTTCACCGACTTGCCGGTACGCGGGGAAACGTAGGCATAATTGTCGAGATGCTCGATCTGCTGTGGGAACGGTGGCTGATTGGTGAGCACATCGACATCGTCATCGTAGACGTGCATGCCGTCCTCGGTGCATTCGACGACGATGCTGCGGGTGTTGTCGGCGATGATCCAATGCAGTGTGGCCACCGGGAACCTGTCATTGATGGGCTTGCCGACGATCGTCACGTTCTTCAGAGCCTCCTGTACATCGTCCACACTGGTGAAGTTGCGGGTGACCCACAGGGGGAACTCGTATGCGGCCACGTTCGTGGTGAAGTTGACCGCCTCGGTGGCGTACTTGCAGTACTTGGCGAAGTTGAGACCCGCCACGGCGAGGCCGGCATCGTTCATGCAGTCGAAATACAGCGGCGTATCTTCCACGATGATGCCGATGCCGATCACCGGGTGGTTCTTGTCTTCGGCATTGAATGCCGGCGCGTAATGGTAATCATGCGGGGCGAATACGATTTTCTCCCCGTAATCCTCGCTCCAATCGAGATTGCGGCCGAAGTACATATTGTTCTGTCCATCGTCAAAACGAACGGCTGTGCACATTGCAGTTCCTTCCGATATGCCCGGCGGTGAAATCCGTATGGGCGTCATGCCCAATTCTATGGACGGGGAATTCGTCCATGTCGATTTTTCGTTGAGAGGTGAAGCAAACAGGTTACGCTATCGCCCAATCATGCATGCCGCCTTGCGCCGCGTACTAGAGTTGAGACTATTCGCCGTCCTGTTTTATGGACCATACGGAAGGGATGTCTTATGGCCTCACTGACCGCTCAACGCGAGCAGACCGCAGCGCTCGATGACGCACACATCGATTTACTGACCACCACCGCCTACAGTGTGGCCAATGTGCGTGCCATGGAGCAACCCCTGTTGGCGAAGGGCGTGCCTCTCATGCGCATGGCGGCACGCGCCACGGCGCACAAGATCCTGCAGATCATAGAAGACGCTCCCCTTGACCCGCATGACATACGGGTCAGCGTGCTTGTCGGCGCGGGAGACAACGGTGCAGATGGCCTGTTCACCGGTGCCATGCTTGCGGCACAGGGCGTGAACGTGACGGCCATTGCCGTCGGCAAGCAGCTGCATGAACAGGGGTTCGTCACTTTCGTGCAGTCCGGCGGCCACATTTGGACGCTTGATCCGGGTTCACGCATTCCCGGCGTACCCACCGGATTCTCCTCGGGAGAGGCCGGGCAACGACTTGAGACGGCCATTCGCTACGCCAAACGCTCCCATATCATCGTTGATGCAATGACCGGCATAGGCGTACGCGATGCCCTGCAGGGCATTCCCCGCGCACTCGCAGAGGTGCTTGGCGCCTTCAAGCCCGACGAGGGTAGCGAACACAAGCCGTTGGTGGTTGCGGTCGATACGCCCTCGGGCATAGGCGTGGATGATGGCACATTGCCGGGTGCCTACATTCCCGCGGACATCACGATGATGTTCGGTGCACTGAAGCCCTGCGCCATGCTCCCCCCTGCCGCATACGCCTGCGGTGAGATCAATCTGGTGGATTTCGGCTTCGACCTCGAATCCGCGGTGCCTGGCGTTGAGATGGTGGATGCCGATTTCGCCCGCATGTCGATTCATGAGCCGAAGGTGACCGACTCGAAATACACGCGTGGTGTGGTGGGGCTCATCACCGGATCGGTGCAATACCCCGGTGCCGCAGTGCTCTCCACCACCGCAGCTGCCCGCTCGAACATAGGCATGGTGCGCTACCTCGGCCCACAACATGCCCAGGATCTGGTGTTGCAGGCATTGCCCGAAGCCACAATGGGTAAGGGACGCGTTGAAGCCTGGGTGGTGGGCAGTGGTGTTCCGGGGGAAGACACGCAGGACATTCAACGGGAGGCCATTGAATCGTTGCTGGCACATTATGAACTCACCGATCCGGCACCGGCGGAATCGGTGAGCGACATTGATGGCGGTGATGTGGAATACAGCGATGCCCAGCAGAACGAGGAGGCCAGAAACATGCCTCCGATCGTGGTGGATGCCGGAGCCCTTGACTTGCTGCCCCGACATGTGCCATCACAGGTCGTGCTCACGCCCCATGCCAACGAGCTGTCCAGACTCCTGACGCGTATCGACGAACCGGTGAATGCAGCTGAGATAGAACAACGCCCCCTGTATTTCGCACGACGTGCGGCACGTCTCACCGGGGCCACAGTGCTGCTCAAGGGTGCGTTGACCATTGTGGTTGGACCCGATGATGACTCAATGGGTCGCGTGCTCGTGTCTGGCCGGGCGCCAGCCACCCTGGCCACTGCAGGGGCTGGTGACGTGCTCGCAGGCATGACCGGAGCATTGTTGGCCCAGCAAGGTGACGCCTATCTCGAAGATCCCGCCACCGTTCCCGAAACAGCTGCCGCAGCCGCATACCTTCATGGACTGGCGGCCTCGCTGGCCTCTCATGCAACCCAACATGCTTGGAACAAACCGAACATCGTGGGATTGGAAGAGACCGATGCCGACGAATCCCTCGGACGCCCCATCATCGCCTCCGACATCGTCCGCGCGGTTCCGGAGGCGTTCCGTCACTTGGGAAGCATGGAAGGTTGATCCGCATGTGAGGTACATCATATGTGACGTTCGCCGCATTCGCTCTGAGTAGACTCGCGTACAATCCACGCTGCATGTGGCCATACTCGAAGAAGGATCTTTTGGCAATCCATCGAAAGGAAGATCACCATGTCAATGTTGCAGCATAATCTCATCGATTTCTCCGTGGAGGCCTACCATGACGGGGCACTTGAGACCATAGGCAAGGAGGATCTACTCGGTCATTGGTCGGTGCTGTTCTTCTACCCTGCCGACTTTTCCTTCGTCTGCCCCACTGAGCTTGAGGACCTGCAGGATCATTACGCCGAGTTCAAGAAGGCCGGTTGTGAGATCTACTCGGTGTCGTGCGACACCCAGTGGGTGCACAAGGCTTGGCATGATGCCAATGAGAAGATCGGCAAGGTGCAGTACCCGATGCTCGCCGACACCACCGGCAAGCTCGCCCGTGATCTGGAGACCTATAACGAGGAGTCCGGCTTGGCCGAACGCGGCGATTTCATCATCGACCCCGAGGGCAAGGTGGTGGCCTATGAGGTCATCTCTTCGAACGTCGGGCGCAATGCAGAGGAGATCCTGCGCCGTGTGAAGGCGTCGCAGTTCGTGTACGAGCATGGCGATCAGGTATGCCCGGCCAAGTGGGAGCCCGGCGACGAAACGCTCGAGCCGAGCCTCGACCTCGTGGGCGAACTCTGATCGGAAGCGTATTGGAGCATGGACGATTCGAAACTCTATGACGCGATTGTGATCGGTGGGGGCCCTGCAGGCCTCACCGCCGGCATGTACCTCGCGCGTGCACGTTACCGCACCCTCGTCATTGAGAAAGAGGACTTCGGCGGTCAGATCACCATTACGGCGGAAGTGGTCAATTACCCTGGTGTACCGCGCACCAATGGCCATGCACTCACGAAGGCGATGCGCCAACAGGCGCAGGATTTCGGTGCCGAACTCACCGTTGGCGATGTCACCGGCATCGAGGAGGATCCAGACCGTTCCGGTTTGAAGATCGTGCATACGAAGCGAGGCGATTACCGGTGCTTCGCGGTCATTCTGGCCATGGGGGCCGCTCCGCGCAAAATCGGTTTCGACGGTGAACTCGAATATGCCGGTCGAGGAGTCGCCTATTGCGCCACTTGTGATGGCGAGTTCTTCACCGGCAAGGACGTCATTGTGGTCGGAGGCGGTTTCGCCGCAGCTGAGGAGTCGGTGTTCCTCACCCGCTTCGCACGCAAGGTGACGTTGCTGGTGCGTGAGGACGACTTCACCTGCGATGCCATGGTGGCACAGAAGGCCAAGGACAACCCGAACATCGAGATTCACTATGGCACCGAGCTCGTCGGGGTGCAGGCCGGTGAGCAAGGACTCGACAGGGCCGTGTGGCGTTCGGTCGCCACCGGTACGCAAACCGTCTGGCAGCCAGACGATGGAGGCACCTTCGGCGTGTTCGTATTCGCCGGATATGTGCCACAGACCGCTGTGGTGAAAGGAGTCGTCGACCTTGATCCGCAGGGATATGTGATTGCCGACGAACATATGCAGACCAGCCGGCCGGGCATATTCGCCGCAGGCGATCTTCGGGTGAAGGATCTGCGCCAGGTCGTCACGGCAACCGCCGATGGTGCCATCGCCGCGGTGAATGCGGAACGGTATGCTGCCGCGAAAAGTCTGGAGACAGGCATCGTGCCGAAACGTGTGGATCATAGTGTCTATGAGCAGGAGGAGCAGCAGGCTGCGCGGAACAAGCCTGCGGGCACCACCCCTGCCCCGGCTCCGGACCGCAGCCAGTCGGAAGATCCGCAGAACACGGTGTCCGCGGTGTTCAATGACGACGTGATCAAACAACTCAATGTGGTCTTCTCGCGCATGGCGCGGCCGCTGACATTGCAGCTGCAGCTCGACGAGACGAAGACCTCATCCGATCTCAAGGCGTTCATCACTGAACTGGTGCGCCTGAGCGACGGCAAGCTCGACATGATCGAAGACAAGGTGGGCAAGATCGCCCCCAACGGGCGTGGCGAATTCGATGTGAACGATTCACTGCCGTTTGCCGCCCCTCTGGTCAGCATCATGGTGCGTGACGATGCGGGGATGCTGGTGCCTACCGGCTTGACATTCCACGGCGTGCCGACCGGCCACGAGTTCCATTCGTTCGTGCTTGGCCTCTACAATGCGGCAGGCCCCGGCCAGCCACTCATCGGAGACGAGGCTGAACGAATCGATGCGATTCACGATCCCACCGAGATCATGATCCTGGTGAGTCTGACGTGCACGATGTGCCCGGAGACGGTTCGTGCCTCCCAGCGCATCGCAGCGGCGAACCCGAATGTCAGGGCCGAAGCCTACGACGTCGCCCACTTCCCAGAACTCAAGGAGAAGTATGACGTCATGAGCGTGCCGTGCATCGTACTCAATCGCGGAGGCAGACAAACCGTCGAGTTCGGCAAGAAGAACGTCAGTCAGATGCTCGATCTGATCGACGCACTGTGAGTGATCCGTAACCGAAAGCACGTCGCGGGCGCATATGTTTGCTCATATGCGCCCGCGACGTGCTTTCGGTGTGGGCGAAGTAGGCAGGTGTCAATCTGAAATGATTGTATACCCGTGGTTCGCAATGACTTCCTTGAGCTTGTCGAGATAGGTCTGTGCGGCCTTCGAGAGTTTCGCGCGTTCGTTCGTGATCCAGCCCAGCAGCATCGTCTCGTCGGTGTCGAGCGGAATCGTCATGATCTTCTCATTATTGAGGTCGCCATTATCGATTCCGGTGCACACCGTGTACCCGTTGAGCCCGATGATGAAGTTCAGAATGGTCGCACGGTCGGTCACATTGATCTGCTTGGGCGAATACTCCGGCCACACCGCCTCTTCGGCGAAGAAGAAGGAGCCCTCCTCCCCCTGCTCGTACTGGATGAACGGGAAGGGCTTGAGATCGTCCATCGTCACTTTCTTCTTCATCGACAGCGGGTTGTCTTTCGAGATGAACACGTGCAATGGCGCGCGGAAAAGCGGGTGGAACTCGAGGTGCTTCTCTCGCAGCATCTTGCCGATCACATGCGTGTTGTAGTCGGAAAGGTACAGAATGCCGATCTCGGAACGCATGTTCGCGACCTGATTGATGATGTCCTTCGTTCGTGTCTCGCGAATGGTGAACTCGTATTCATCCGATTTGAACGAGTTGATCATCTCGACGAAGGCCTCGACCGCGAACATGTAATGCTGTGTGGAGACGGAGCACAGCTGCTTGCGCGGTTTCGCGTTCTTGTACCGTTCCTCCAACAGATCCGCCTGGTCGAGCACCTGCCGCGCATAGGTGAGGAATTCCGCGCCGTCGACGGTCAGCGCAATGCCCTGCGAGGAGCGCGTGAAGATCTCTATGCCGAGCTCGTTCTCGAGTTCCTTGACCGACGAGCTCAACGCAGGTTGCGAAACATACAGTGCGTGCGACGCCTCGTTCATCGACCCGCATTCGACAATCTTGACGATGTACCGCAGCTGCAACAGTGTCATGTGATTCTCCCCGAGGTTGTTGTCAACGAGTAGTGTACCGCCCGGGAATCGCCCGTCCAAACGGTTGCTCAGTGTTCGAGCGAAAGCAGGTCACGTCTCGCCTGTGCTACGTCGCTGAATCTGAATGCATGCCAGCCCACGGATTTCGCGCCGTCCACGTTGCGCTGCGTGTCGTCGAAGAACACGGTGGTCTGCGGTTCCAGATTGAAGCGGGACTGTGCAAGCTCGTAGATGTCGGCGTTCGGCTTGCGCAGTTTCTCTATGCCAGACACCACGGTTCCACTCAGCAATCGTTGGAGCTGCGGGTACTTCTCGAACGCGAAATGGAATGTGTCCGCCGACCAGTTCGTCAGTCCCCAGACATGCACTCCTTGTTCGCACAGTTCGGTGAGCAGTTCCTCGGCGCCGTCGACCAATTGCGGCAACGCATCGCCATAATGCTCGATGTAATAACGGTACACTTCGGCGATCTCGTCACCCTGCTCCGCACGCACCAGTTCGAGCACATCCGCGAAATCCGCGCCACCGTCCATGAGATCCTCGTAATGGAAGAAACCATACGGATCGTTGTCCGCACAGATGTCCGCTACCAGCTGCTCGGGGTACACTCCGTCGAGCGCCGCATGGCATTGCCAGTCGATCAGCACGCCGCAGAAATCAAAGACGACGTCGCTCACCGCCCTGTTCGTCGTCTGGTTCTCGCCCATGTTCGCCTCTTCCTGCAATTACTGCAATCGGTTCCTGCGTCAGTATAATTCAAGCATTACCGATATGCCCGTAATTCCCATACCTCGATCAACCCTAGGGAGAGCTAGGCGACGACACACTGACGAGTGGAGTGGATTTACACGGATGCACCGGCCATATATGGTCGACGCATGGGGTATTCGGACGAGACGAGTGCCAGCGAGGCACGAGGGCTGCAACGAGAGCGACGCGACTTAGAGGTTCAACGCTGTGCAGCCGCCGAGGATGTGTGCGGGCGGCAGGTGGCATGCGTCTTCGCGCTCACGACGGCATTGGCGCTCATGGGGTTGGATTGGACTCCACTCACGACTGGGGTGACAAGACGGCGTTTGAGACCTGAATATCTACAGGTTGTGGTGGGTCCGTCGGATCTCAAGCCAGAAGACAGAATCGCCAGCAAACGGCATGGAAGGGTTTACGGTCGGTTCAGCGTCACCTACTTCAAAAGCGGAATTCCTCTGAAGACGATCGAAGTCGCCCCAGGTGTCACCTGCACCTCATGCGCATTCACCTGGCTGATGTTCGCCCAATGGCTGGATTTGGAGGAGTTGGTGAAGCTCGGCGATGCCATGATGCGTCGGTACACACTTCACGAGATGATGACCATACAGGATTTCGTCGATTTCCTCGATTGGGTAGATGAGTATGCCAGACGTAATCATAGGTATGCTCCACGAGGCATTATGAAATGCCGGAAGGCGTTGCCGCTGATGGCACAAGGTACCGATTCGGTTGCGGAAACTATGTTGCGTTTGATACTGATTCGCTATGGCCTGCCAATCCCTTGCGTCAATTACCAACTCGTCTTGCGCGATGGTTCACTGGTGTTTCTGGACCTTGCCTACCCTGAGGCGAAGATCGACATCGAATACGATGGGCGTCATCATCGCTACCAATGGGCACGGGATGCCCAGCGGACCATGAAGATCCGTGCCGAGGGATGGGAATATTTCCAGGTTACCTCTGAGATGCTCTCCGATGATGAGCAAATGTTTATGGTGGTCGTGCTCGTTGCCCGGTGCCTCAAGGAACGAACCGGCAAGGATTACCTGCTGCCGCAGCCATTGACTTTGGAGCAGGCGGCCGACCAACGCCGCGCGGTCTGGCATGGTTGATTTCGGATTTATCGGCCGTCATTCGTCTCTGTTTTGCGGAAAAGTGGAGGTCCCCTCCATAACATCTTGGTTTCAAGAGCGGCAAAACTCGACCACCTCCACGTAGCGGGATTCGGAATATCCGGTTTTCCGCTACCCTTGGGCACCGCTACTTGTGGGCTTGGCATTTTGCCGCTCTTGAAACCAAGATGTGCGCGGTCCGGCGATTGCCACCGCCTCTCTTCCGATAATTGTTCCGCGACCGTCACCAAATGCCGTGACTGGTTCGCACGGATTAGACGCTTCGCTCAGGTATATGCTTGATGTATTTGCTTATTCAACGTACGCTTCCGGTCGGTGGAAGCCCACATATCGTTCAAGGAATGCTGGCAATGGACGCATTCGACAAGATCGTGCAGAGGAGCTCATGAGTCAGATGGAGGATGGAATGACCGGCATATTCGGCGCGATCATAGGCGATATCGTCGGCTCGAAATACGAAGCCAATCCAATCAAAACCAAGCATTTCCCGCTGTTCTCCAATGGTTGCCGATTCACCGACGACACGGTGATGACCTGCGCGGTAGCCGAGGGCATCATGAATGGTGGTAGCGCAGATGATTTCATTGATGCGATGAAGAAATATGGGCGCATGTACCCGAACGCGGGTTATGGTCCCCGGTTCATGCGCTGGCTGTTCTCCGACAGTCGTGAGCCCATCGGCAGTTTCGGCAACGGATCGGCCATGCGCATATCGCCTTGTGCGTGGATGATGAGCTGCGGATTCACCGCACGGACCGGATTCATGCCCATCGGAGGTCGCGAACTCGCCGAGCGCTCGATCACGGTGACCCACGACGATCCCGAAGGTGTCAGAGGAGGGATGGCAGTGGCCGACTCAATCTTCCTCGCGCGATACTACTTCGGCGGCTGCCGCGGTGAGCATGAGAGGTCTCTGGCCGACGATCCTGCCGCATGCAGACAACGGATCGAAGACCACATCATCCACGAATACGGGTATAACATGAGCCGATCACTGGGCAAAATCCGTTCAGACTACCGGTTCGACGCCACATGCCAAGGTTCGGTGCCAGAGGCCATCACCTGTTTCCTGGAAAGCACCGGTTTCGAGGATGCCATACGCAATGCGGTCTCATTGGGAGGAGACAGCGATACGCAGGCAGCCATAGCTGCGAGCATTGCACAGGCCGCCTATGGCATTCCCGACAGCATAGCCGAACAGGCGCTCTCCTATCTGCCCATGCCCTTGCGTGACGTGCTGACCCGCTGGGATGCATTCTATAGAGACCTTGACGAGCCGCCGCTCTTTTTCGAACATCGCCCGTACAACGCATGAAAATCGAATGTGGACGTCACAAGAGAATGCTCCACTGCTCTCGTCGCAGGAAAGTATGAATTGTGTGGTGATGATTTGGAGGGTTTTAGGTTCAGTTGAATAGTAAGTTTTGAAACTTACTATTCGTAAGGTTGTTATATTCCGTTACTTTCATCTGTTACACTACCGCCATGGAAAAACTCGATATCTTCGCAAAGGACTGCCCCGCACGCTTCCCGCTGCAGGTGATCAGCGGCAAATGGGGACTGCTCGTCATCCTGGCCCTCGAGAAGAAACCGCTGCGTTTCAGTGAATTGGTGCATAACATCGGCGGCATCAGCGAGCGTATGGCTTCGCAGACGCTCAAGTACCTGGAGCAGATTGGCGTGGTTCGTCGTGAGGTGCTGCAGCGTTCGAAGCCGCCGCAGGTCTATTATGAGTTGACGTCGTTGGGTCGGCGGTTTCTCAAGCCGCTTGGCGAGCTGGTCGAGACGGTGAGTGCGCATGTGGATACGATGGCGTATCGCCGTGGCTGATTCCGTATGACTGTGCGTGCGAATCGGATCCCAAATCATGTCCGCGATGCCAATCATTGCATTTCATTTCATCGCATCTCATCGACGTGAAAAGGACATGCTGACGCTGGAGGTGTCTCCTCTTGCGTCTTGGAGAGAGCGTGCCAGTCAATTGGCGATGCTCGTACAATCATGGAGGTGGTATGACTGAGGAACCATTGAGTCTTGAGCTCGAAGATGCCGAATGGCCGTTCGAATATATTGATCATGATCGGCCAATCGCGCGGGCCATCGTCATCGATGCTCACGCGTACTTCTATTTTCTGCGGGTGCAGCGTACCGACGTCTTCGGCAATGCGGTGACGATCGAAACCTCCGGAGGCGGCATCGAACCAGGTGAGACTCCCACGGAGGCGGTGATGCGCGAGGTTAGGGAGGAGCTTGGAGCTGAGATTGAGATTCTCGGCGAGATTGGCTTGGTCAGCGATTGCTATAATCGGATTCACCGCCATAATATCAATCACTACTACCTGTGCCAGGCGCTTTCGTTCGGCGAGACGAATCTGACGGAGCTGGAGCGGACGAGATTCAATCTGTCGACATTGAAGCTCACCTATGCTCAGGCCATCGCCGAATACAGGAGATGCGAGGATTCCAAGCTCGGCAGACTGATTGCGGCGCGTGAGCTGCCAATGCTGGAGCGAGCATGGGGCATGCTCGGAAAGTTGGGATATTAGTGAGATTCAGGTGTCGATGCGCGTGAGTTCGGCGAGCGCCTTGTTGCGGTAGGTCAGGTCGTCGCGCGATGTGAATCCGAGCCGCTGCCAGAACGCGTTGCCATCCGCGTTGCGGGCGAAGACGACGAGCGCCACCTTGGCGATCCCCTCGTCGGTGAGCGCATGTAACGCCGCTTCGACGAGCGCGGTGCCGATGCCCTGGTGGCGGTGGTCGGGACTGACCGCGGTGTGGTAGATGTATCCGCGCCGTCCATCGTGCCCGGCGATGATGACGCCGGTGATGCGCCCGTCACGCTCGTCCACGAAGCATGTGGTCGGGTTGCGTGCCAGATATTTGGCGATGCCGTCGCGTGAGTCGTCGATGGTGTTGAGCCCCATGCCGGTGCATGACATACAGCATGCGCAGACGGCATCGTAGTCGTCGATCGTCATTGGTCGGATCATAGGCGTTCTTTCCGTATCTCTTCCGGTTTTGTTGTTCTGAAGCGAAGCATATGACCGAAGGAAACCCGTTCTATTTCTTCCTGATGAGTCTCAGTGTGAGGTTTTCTGTCACTGTCGCTGCGGCCGATATCACCATACTTCCTCCAATGATGGGCCGCAATATACTTCCAGTTTTTGGGCGTATCCCAGCTGCGGGTGCAGATTCGTGGACGGCCTATTGGATGTTAGGCGCGGATTGTCGCCGCCATACCCGCATCTAGGCATATGTGTGCCGATGGACTTCGATGATGCCACCGTGCATTGATCATCGACATTGTTCTTCCGAGAGGAACTGCGTCTTGGAATGCTTGCAAGGGAGCCTGTATTTCACCTGATAGGCTTATGCTTGTGCCAAGCGTAACCACCACACCTCCTTCCTCATGCAATGCATGAAAAGTGGGCAACGAGGAGACCTGTTGCCCACTGAAAATGATGACAGCCCACTCACGCCCCGTACTGCGTCAGATACTCCTCGGCGGCCTTGGCGATCTCGTCGGTGACGTAGGGCTGGCCGTGCTCGCCGATCAGCTGCCGTCCGGCGGCGAAGATCTCCTTGACGTTCGCAATGGCGAACACGGGGAACCCGAACTCGCGTTGCACGTCCTGCACGGCGGAGAGATCTGAGTCCTTCGTCTTCTCCATGCGGTCGACGGAGAGGACGAGGCCCACGATGTTGACGTCGGCCTGCGCCTTGAGCTTGGGGACGACCTCGCGCACTGCGGTGCCGGCGGTCATCACATCGTCGACGAGCAGCACGTTCATGCCGTCCTCGAGTGGCTTGCCCACCATCGTGCCACCGTCGCCGTGGTCTTTCTTCTCTTTGCGGTCGAAGGTGTAGCCGATGGAGGCGTTGAAGCGGTGCTGCATGGCGATCGTGGTGGCCACGGCCAGCGGGATGCCTTTGTATGCCGGTCCGAACACGGTGTCGATGCGGGCGGCCAGGTTGCTTGCGGCGATCTCCTGTTGGATCTTCTCGGCATAGAATTCACCGAGCGTGGCGATCTTCGCACCGTCATCGAAGGCGCCGGCGTTGATGAAATAGGGCGACTGGCGTCCCGACTTCAATGTGAACGAGCCGAACTTCAACGCCTGCGATTCGAGCAGAAACTGGGTGAAACGGGTATCCAATGCTTCGGTCATCTGTGGGTTCTCCCCTCTGGTAAACGGATGCGCGAATAATCTGCGTATTCGGGACATCTCCGGGTTCGATTTGTCCCGAATACGCCGATTGACGGTCATGAATGGAATCGGAACGGCGAACGGGCATCGCCGACGGGTCAGCGCCAGGTGTCGCCCTTGACGAGCTTGTGTGCCAATTGCGGGCGTGAGTCGAGCAGATCGTCGAGTTCACGCGCCACGCGGATCGGTGCGGTCGGGTCGTAGAGCGCGGCGCCGCCCACCTCGACGGCGTTGGCGCCTGCATACAGGTATTCGAGCGCCTTCTCGCCGGAGTCGATGCCGCCGATGCCGATGATCGGCACATCGGGCAGAGCGGTGCGCACACGCCACACGCAGGCCAGACCCACCGGGAACACGGCAGGTCCGGAGACACCGCCGGTACGGTTCGCGATGATCGGTTCGCCGGTTTTGATATTGATGCGCATGCCGACCAGCGTGTTGATCATGCTCAGCGCATCGGCACCGGATTCGACAGCCGCCTTGGCGATGGCCGTGATATCGGTGACATTCGGCGTGAGCTTGACGATCATCGGCTTGTCGGTCATCGGGCGCAAACGCTCCATGAGCCGGCTCAACGCCATCGGATCGGTGCCCACGCTCATGCCGCCGTGGGTCACGTTCGGGCAGCTCACGTTGATTTCGAGCATGTCGGCATCCGAGTCGGCGAGCTTGGCGACAACCTGGGCGTAGTCGTCGTCGCAATGACCGGCCACATTAGAGACGACCGTGGCGCCCATGTTCTTGAGTTTGGGCAGGTCATATTCGAGGTAATGGTCGACGCCCGGGTTCTGCAGGCCGACGGCGTTCACCGTGCCGGCCGGGCATTCCGCCGTGCGCACACCGGGATTGCCAAGCCATGGCACCGGCGAGACGCCTTTCGTGGTGACGGCGCCGAGCTGGCTCACATCGTAGAACTGGCCGCAGGCGTCCACCTGGAACGTGCCAGAGGCGGTGCCCACCGGGTTCCTCCATGGTATGCCTGCAACCACGGTGCCATGCTTCCACTCATGCGGTTCGTACACACTGCTTGTGGTCTCGTTCATCGTCTCGTTCTCCTTCGCCCGCTCGTCCATATCACGCATCGGCGTTCGCCTCGGCACCATCGGCGTCCCAACCCAATTGGTGCGCAGTGAAGACCGGACCAGCCTCACACACCTTCTCGCGGCCGGCACGTGTGTCGATTGTGCAGGCCACACAGGTGCCATACCCGCATCCCATGCGCTGCTCCATGCTCAGTTGGGCGTCCACGCCACGTTTGGAGGCCCAAGTGGCCACGGCTCTCATCATTGGCGTCGGACCGCAGGACAGAATGATCGTCTTGCGCCCGCTCTCCTCCAATGCCGGCCACAGACGTTCGAGCAACGTGAGCACATTGCCCTCCGACTCGTCGATGCTGTGCACTTCGTCCGCGTACTTGGCAGCATAGATGTCGGCGAAATGCTCGTCACGATAGCCGAACACGGCGATCGCCCGCGAATCCGCCTCATCACGCAGGCTCTGCGCGGCCTCGAGCAGCGGCGGAATGCCGAGACCCCCGCCGACGAGCACATAATCCGCAGCCTCATCGAGATTGAAGGGCGTGCCCAACGGGCCAAGCACATCGATGGTGTCCCCCGCTGTCAGCTTGCTGAACTCGTCGGTGCCGAAACCGACCACCGCGAAGATGAGGCTCACCTCGTCGCCATCCACCTCGCTGACTCCGAAAGGACGTGGCATGAGGTGCATGGGGTTCGACGAATACAGATTCACGAACTGCGCAGGTCGAACATGGTGGGCGATGTATTCGTCACGGAAGGTAAGACGGACGATGCCCGCAGTGAGTTGCTTCACGGCGACAATGCTGACGGTGCGCCTGGTCGGGGTGAAACCGGCCTCCTGGGCCTGTTCCACCGTGCGGGTGAATGCGGTTGGCATGAATCTCCTTGGTTGTTCGGTGTGCGAGAATCCGTACGGACGGCTATCGCATACAAATCTATATCGGTTATGCAAGGGCGACGCGCAGCTGGTCTCGCATATCGGCCGCCGCTGCGCGGGCGTTGACGGCTACGAGTTCCAGCGCGGATTCCGGTTCGAGTGAATCGCTGTATTGCTCGTCGTTACGCCAGGCGCCTATGATGCCGCGGGATGAGTTCACAATGGCGCCGGAACCGTTGTGGTCGAACATGCCGGCCACGCTTTGTGCCGTGCCGCCCTGTGCCCCGTACCCGGGCACGAGGAAGAACGTGTGGGGCATGCGCTCGCGCAATGCGGCACCCTCCTTGGGATGCGTCGCACCGACCACGGCTCCGGCCCGGGAATAGCCGAAACGGCCGATGGAATCCTTGCCCCAATCCTCCACCAGATCGGCCACATGCTCATACACCCGGCCGCCATCGGCCAATTCGAGCTCCTGAATCTGCGAGCTCGACGGATTCGAGGTGCGCACCAGAATGAACATGTCGCGATCGGCTTGCCCGGCGGCCTCCATGAACGGTTCGATGCCGTCGGAACCCAGGTACGGGTTCACCGTCACCGCGTCCTCAAACCACACGTCATCGCCTTGGAAACCGGTGAGATGATGCGCGTAGGCGGCGGCGGTCGAACCTATGTCACCGCGCTTGACATCGCCGATCACGTACAGGCCGCGGCTTTGCGCATATTCGCATGTCATCGTGTAACAGTCGATGCCTGCGGGCCCGAGCGCCTCATACATGGCGATCTGCGGCTTCACTGCAGGCACGATGTCGTACACCGCATCGATGATGGCGCGATTGAATTCGAAATACGCTGCTGCGGCAGCGGTGGCTGCCAGATTGTCGTCCGACTCCACCTGTTCCTCGGCTTCGACGGCATAGGCATCCATCACGGGGGCGGGAACGAGTTTGTCGGTGGGGTCAAGGCCCACGACACTGGGATTCTGTTTGTCTTCGATTGCTTCGATGAGCCGGTCCATAATCGCTACTCCCCTGTTTCCGTTTCGGTTGCCTCGTCAAATCCCAGTCGGTCGAACACCAGAGCGGATGCGATGATCGTCGCATACGGCTTGCCGCTCACATCCCAGCCGTTGAATGGCGTGTTACGTGCCTTCGACAGGAACCGGCCCGCGTCGATGCTCCACTGCTCCGTGGTGTTGAGAATGTTCAGGTCCACGAGCTCCGGGTGTTCCACTTCGGCCAGGTTCAGCGAGCGCTTCACCGCGCATTTCGACGAGGTGTTGAGCAATGCGGCGATGTCGGTGGAATGCCGTCCCATCAGTTGGGCCGGATTCAGCGACATGAGCTCGATGAGTCGCTGGTCGCTGATGTGGCCGCCGTCGACGAGTACCTTGTGGCATACCGCATAGGCGCATTCCAGTCCGATGATGCCGTTGGGTGCTTCGAGGAATCCGCGGGCCTTCTCTTCGAGTGTGTGCGGGGCATGGTCGGTGGCGATCATGTCCACGGTGCCGTCCTCGATCGCTTTGATCGTGGCCAAGCGATCCCGTTCGCCGCGCAGTGGTGGGTTCATCTTCGCGAGCGTGCCGTATTCGAGCAGCGCCTCGTCGTTCAATGCCAGATAATGCGGTGCGGTTTCGCAGGTGATGGGCAGCCCTTCGGCCTTCGCGTTGCGAATGGCGTCGAAGGAGATTGCGGTGGACACGTGCTGGAAGTGCACGTGCACGCCGGTTTCGCGCACGAGGTCGATGTCACGTTGCACGATCGCCAGTTCGGTGTCTTCGGGGATTCCCGGCACGTTCAGGGCATGGGATACGGGACCTTCGTTCACGGCGCCCACGTCATGGTGTTCGCAGTGCTCGATGAGGTATAGTCCGGTGCTCTTGACGTTGTCGAACACCTGGCGCAGCACTGGTTCTGGCACGGCTGAACCGTCGTCGCTCATTGCGGTGACGGGGTGGGCGATCTGTGCGGGGTCTTTCTCACTGTCATGGCCCGGCATGTACCATGCCCAGTCCTTCGGGTCGGTCGGTTCGAGCCCGGCCCGGCCTTTGGTGGCGCATACGCACAGTTCGTAGCGTACCGGCAGCGTGACGTGGTGGATCTGTTCATAGTGCTGCAGATAATCGATCACCGTGTGGTAGCCGGCATCGAGAATCTCCTGCGCGCCGGGTTCCCCCTCGTGTACTTGAAGGCCGTCCATCGCCGGCACGGTGTTCGGCATGATGAGCACGTTCGTGTAACCGCCCGATGCGGCGGCCATGCATCCGGAGACCATCGACTCCTTGTAGGTCTGCCCGGGATCGCGGAAGTGCACGTGCGGATCTTCGAAGCCCGGCGCCACGGTGAGCGCACTGGCGTCGATGGTGACGTCACGCGGGTCGGGGACGGTCAGGTCGATGTGTTCGCCCGTGTCCCACACCGTGATGTCGGTGAATGTGATGGCCATTTAGAATTTCGCCTCCTCGTCGCAGTATCGGCAGCGGTACACCTCGTCGTCGGTGTGGTCGAGGTAGAACACCTGGTCGATGCCGGGTTCGGTGGTCGTCACGCAGCGCGGGTTCACGCAGGTGATCACATTGACCACGCGTTCAGGCAGCGTCGGCGTCTGTTTGTTCACAATCTGGCCGCCGTGGATGATGTCGACGGTGGCTTGGCGGGCCACCAGTCCGAGCACGTCGAGGTCGACGTCCTGGGCGTCCTCGATCTTGATGATGTCTTTCGAACCGTACCGTCGGCTCGTTGTGTTCATGATCAGCGCGAGCTTCGTGGTGGCCGGGTCGATGCGCAGGTATTCGAGCACCTTGAGCGCGGTGCCGGCAGGCACATGATCGATGATGATCCCATCCTGGATGCTAGTGACTTCCATCAGGCTTCGACCTCCTGGTTCGCATACTGCTCGTAGCCGGGCAATTCGTCGCCGAGCACCGAGCTTTCCAATGCCATGCGCATGAGCATGCCGTTCTTCACCTGTTCGAAATAGGCGGCACGGGGGTCGACGTCCACCTCCGTGGCGATTTCGTTGACGCGCGGCAACGGGTGCAGCACCGCCATCGTGGGTTTGGCCTTCGCGAGTTTGCCCTCGTCAAGAATGTAGGTGTCACGCAGGCGCAGGTAATCGTCTTCGTTGAAGAAGCGTTCCTTCTGCACGCGCGTCATGTACAGGGCGTCCAGATCCCCTATGACCGTACTCAAGTCGGTGACCTCCTCGTACGAGCAGGTGGGCGTGGCGTTGATGCGGTTGAGCACGTATTGCGGGGTGCGCAGCTCCTTCGGTGAGATGAGCACGAAACGCACGTTGCCGAAGCGGCACAGCGTCTCGATGAGCGAGTGCACGGTGCGGCCGAAGGTCAGGTCGCCGCACAGGCCGATCGTCAGGCCGTTCACCCGTCCGAATCGCGACTGCAGTGTCGCGAGATCGGCGAGCGTCTGCGTCGGGTGCATGTGGCCGCCGTCGCCGGCGTTGATCACCGGCACCGAGGAGGCGTCCGCGGCCACCAGGGCGGCGCCTTCCTTCGGGTGACGGATCGCCACGACGTCGACGTAGTTCGACACGGTCTTCAACGTGTCCGAAATCGATTCGCCCTTCGTTGCGGAGCTCAGCTGCGATCCCGCAAAACCGATCACCTTGCCGCCCAACCGCAGCATTGCGGTCTCGAAGCTCAGTCGCGTGCGCGTGCTTGGCTCATAAAACAAAGTGGCCAACACCCGTCCGTCACAGGTGTGTGCCACTTCCTTGCGATGCGAATCGATGTACTGCGCTTTATGCAGCAACTCCTCGATTTGCGTGACTGTGAGATCGTCGAGGGTGATGACGCTGGTTCCCACTATGGACTGTCCGTCGGCGTGTTGCTGAACGCTAGACAATGGCTCACCTTTCATGCATGTGCTGTTCCAGGTGATCACCGAAGTGACCTCTCCAACTATACCCCACTGCCCCGCCGGCTCGACACGCCCTCATAATTCCGGCTGCACATACCGGGGAGCCTTGGCATGGGCCGCCTTCACGCGCCTGGCATCAGCCTGTGCAGAACGGGCGCCTGCAACTGCGTCCCGGGCCGGATGATTCGTCAGATCCCTGTCGATCCAAGCCATGACGAGATCGGCCAGTCTGTTCACCTCGGCATCGGTCAACGGCCGACCTTTGGCAATGCCATGCCATTTCTCGATGCATCCGCGGCAGCATGTCGCCGTCGCATGCTGGGCGGTGAACACCGGGTGCCCGCGCCAAGGCGTCTGCCTGCCGTCGTTGGACGGTTGCGCCTCGCCCACGCGTGCGCGCAGCATCTCATGCGCATGCCTGTCGATGACATGTCTGCCCTTGTCGCGCGCATACGACCGATCAGCCTCGCTCAACACGAACTTCGCACGGAACTGCGATTCGCCGAGCCGCACGAGGGTGTGCTCCACCCACGTGGATTCGTCATCATGCCCATTCATACCCGCCAGCGTATCTCACTCCTCAACACCGTAGAAGAGCCGTTCGCATACTTCACGACTCTTGCGCATTTGCGAGAGAATGTCGTTCTCGAACTGCTGACCGCGATCCGGATCGTAGCCAAGATACGTGGCAATGCCACTCAGGTCGAAATGCTGGTCGGGCAGGATGTCGGCGCGGTTCGCCCGCCCGTTCCACAGATAGTTGCCGTTGCGCGCCGCTGTGCACATCTGCCAGGCGTCACGCAGTATCTTCGCGTCCTCCATGACGATGAGCCCATGCTCCACCAAGACGTCAAGGGCCTGCATCGTCGAATTCACCTGCAACGCCTCAATGTCATGCGCATGCTGCAATTGCAGCAACTGCACGGTCCATTCGACATCCGACAGGCCTCCCCTGCCGAGTTTGAGATGCCGGTCGCGTCGCACACCACGTGGCAGACGCTCCGCCTCCATACGCGCCTTGAGTCTGCGTATCTCCTGCAACTGGTCGTCGGTGAGACGCTCGGCTGGGTATCGGAACGGGTTCGCGACATTCGCCAGAAAGTCCTCGGCCAGCTCCTTGTCGCCGGCTGCGAATCGGGCGCGCAACAGCGCCTGGCGCTCCCACACGCTTGCCCATGCACGGTAGTACTCCTCACACGAGGCGTACGAGCGCACGACGGGCCCGTTCTTGCCCTCAGGGCGCAGGTCCATGTCGAGTTCGATCTTCGGTTCTGTCGACACCGGACCCATGAGCATCATGCGCATCTGCTCCTGCACCTTGCGGGCGAACGAATTCGCGGCGGAATCGTCAGCGCCGTGCGCAGGACGGTAGATGATGATGACGTCGGCGTCGGAGCTGAAATTGACCTCACGGCCGCCATAACGCCCCATGCCGATGACGGCGAGATGCGCAGCCGGTCCATCCATGCCGTTCGCCCGCATCGTATCATGCACCGCCCATTGCAGCGAGGCCTGGATGATCGAGTCAACCACGTCGGTCATACCATTCAGGGCCTGCGCCGAATCGATCACATCGGTCATCCAGCCGATCCCGATGCGCTCGATCTCATGGCGGCGCAGTGCACGCAGCATGTTCGCCGCGTCGGCCAGTGAATCATCATATCGTGTGATGATCGCCTGACAGCCCACATCCAACGATTCACGTGTGCGCGCATGCAATTGGTCGTCATCGCCGAGCCAGCGGATCGACTCCTGCGACTTGTTGAGCGCGTCGCCGAGGAATCTGGAATTCGACAGCACGTGACACAACCGCTGTGCGGCCGACTGCGAGTCGCGCAGGAACCCCAGGTAGTCGCTGCCGGAACCGAACCGTTCCTCGAGGTTGCTCCAGCCCAGCAGTCCCATGTCGGGGTTCTGCCCTTCACCGAGCCAGCGCAGCACCGCGGGGAGCAGTATGCCATTGATCTTCGCGGCACGGGTGATGCCGGCGGTGAGCGCCTGCACATGCCGCAGCGCCGCCTGCGGGTCGGCGAAACCGATGGCGGCGTAACGATCCATCACCGCCTGCTCGCTCAGTTCCACGCGTTCGTCGCCCGAGACCGCGCTGATCGGCAGCATCGGCCGGTAGTAGATTTCGTTGTGGAGCCGACGGATCTGCCTGCGTGTCTCGTCGAAATTGTCCACCAGCTCCTCGTTGTGCCAGCCGAACACGCGGGCGAGCCTGTGCAGTTCGGCATTGCGCGAGAGCTCCTCCACATTGACCGTGCGCTTCTTCTCCAATCCGCCGGCGTTCGCATTGCCCATGTCGGGGAACAGATGGGTGCGTTTGAGCTGCCACATCTGCTGGCGGTGTTCAAGCACCCGTTCGAAACGGTAGTCGTGGGAGAGCACGCGGGCATGGCGGCGCGAGACATAGCCGCCATCGGAAAGCGCCTGCAACGCCTGCAACGTGGAGCGAACATGCAGGGTCTCATCGGCGCGGCCGTGCACCAGCTGCAGCATCTGCACGGTGAACTCCACGTCGCGAAGACCTCCGCGGCCCAGCTTGATCTCACGGTCGCGCAATGGCACTGGGATGAGGCTCTCCACACGTTCGCGCATGCGCTGGCAGTCGGAGACGAAGTTCTCGCGCCGCGAGGCCTGCCAGACGAATTCGGATGCCATCTGCATGTATGCCTCGCCAAGAGGCACGTCACCGGCCACAGCCCTTGCCTTGAGCAGTGCCTGGAACTCCCAGCTCTCCGCCCACTGCCGGTAGTAGGCCTTATGCGAGTCCAGACGGCGCACCAGCGGACCGTCCTTGCCTTCGGGTCTCAATGCCCCATCGATCTGCCACAGTGCGGGCTCCATCACATTGGGCATCACCGATTGGCAGATCTTCTGCATGAGCATGGCGATCTTCGAACCGACCTTGACCAGCTGCGGTTGCGACATGGTCTCGGCCATCGGCTCCACCACGTAGATGAGATCGACATCGGAGACGTAGTTGAGCTCCTGTGCGCCGAGCTTGCCCATGCCAATGATTGTGAAGCGCAGGAGTTCGGACTCCTCCGTGTTGCTCTGCGCAATGGCCAGCGCGCTTTCCAGGGCGGCGTCCGCCAGATCCGACAACGCGCGGGACACCGCCGGTTGAATCGCGATCGGGTCGTCGTGCGAAACATCGTAGGCCATGATCGCAGCCAGTTGTTCGTAATAGTTCCGTCGTAACCTATTGGTCGCCTCCGCCAACGGCACGTCGGTGATCAGGCGCCGGAACGAGGAGTCCGAAGAGTCCGCGGCGCCGAGCTGCTCTTCATGGGCATCGATCGCCGCCAACATGGTCGCACGTCTCGCCTCGCCGTCAAACCCCGCGCTGTGGAGGGAATCGACAGCCGCCGCCTCGACGAGTTCGGGTCGCGACCGCATGAGCACGCCAAGTTGCCGGCTGGCACCGAGCACCTGCAGCAATGTGCGCGGAGACCTACCGTGCAGCAGTCCGTGCAGTTTTCCGGGACGGTCGGCAAAGCTGATGATCAGTTCATGCAATGCGTCCAATGCCACGTCCGGATCCGCGCAATGCGCCAGTTCGCCGAGCAGTTCCCGCTGGGTGAGTTCGAGATCCCCCGCCGAGCACACCTCGCTGAGCAGTTCCTTCGCACGGCCGAGATTCTCGAATCCGGCATGAATGATGTCTCGTGTGCTTGGGGTGGTGTTCTCGTCGATCTCCATGCCTGTCAATCTAGCGTGTTTTTGTTGCGCTGGGAAATTGGGTCACGCTTTTTCGAACAGATTGCCCACGTTCTGCCATATTCTGCGCGAGACCGACGGATGGTTCATCGTGTACAGGTGCACGCCATCGACTCCCTGAGCCACGAGGTCGCTGATCTGCTCGCTCGCATAGATGATGCCCGCCTCGCGTAGCGTCCTGGGATCGTCTCCCCACTTTTCGAGCATGCGTTCGAGCTTGCGCGGGACCCGGGATGAGCACATGTTCGTCATGCGCCGCACCGATTTCGCATTGGTGACCGGCATGATGCCCGCCTCTATGGGCACATCGATGCCCGCGGCCCGTGCTTTGCCGAGGAATGCGATGAAATCGTCGTCGTCGTAGAACAGTTGGGAGATCAGATGCGAGGCGCCTGCATCCACCTTGGCTTTGAGATTCGCCACATCCTCGTCGAGCGTGGCCGCCTGCGGGTGCTTCTCCGGATAGCAGGCGCCATAGATCTTCAGATTCGGCCTACGTTCGCGAATGTAACACACCAGATCACTGGCATGGGTGAACACGCCGGCCGGTTCGCGCTCGCTGTTGCGGTCTCCGCGCAATGCGAGCACGCCGCTCACTTTCGCCTCATCGAACATGGCGAGCGCCTCGTCGACATCCCGGGCGGTGAGGTACTGTGCGGTCAGGTGGGCGACCGCGTCTATGCCGTATTCCGAGTGTATGGTGTGCGCGATGCGTGCGGTGGCCGTGCGGTCCGCTGATTTGCCGGTGCCGTAGGTGACCGAGATGAAGTCGGGTTTCATGTCGTTCAGCCCGTCGAGGGTGTCGTAGATCGTGCCGACCGGCGATGTGCGTTTGGGTGGGAATACTTCAAGGGAGAACATTGGCGTGTGCATTTGCTGGGTCTCGTGCTGTGTGATGCGTGCATTCTGATGGGATACGCAGTATGTATGCCACAGTGGGCGGATATGCCGCCATGGCATGCATACTGCGATTATGGTGTCCTGCGGACTGTTTGGAGGAGCCCGAATCAGTCGAGGTTGGCGCGCATGGCTTTCGCCGCCTGGACCATGTGCGTCAGACTCGGCCAGGTTTCGTCATTGCCTCGGGTCTTGAGGCCGCAATCGGGATTGATCCACACCTTGTTCACATCCATCTTCGCAAGAATCTCGCCGATGCGCTCCTCGGTCTCTTCGACCGAGGGGATGCGCGGGGAATGGATGTCGTACACACCCGGACCGGCCTCGGTTTCGAAGTGGGCGTCGTGGATGGCGTCGAGCACCACCAGATCGCCGCGGGAGGCTTCGAATGAGATGACATCGGCATCCATGGCGTCGATGTCCGAGATGATGTCGTTGAACTCCGAATAGCACATATGCGTGTGGATCTGCGTGCTTGGCTGCACGGCGGAATGCACGAGACGGAATGCGGGAATCGCCCAGTCGAGGTATTCACGATGCCAGTCGGATTCACGCAGCGGCAGTTTCTCACGCAAGGCGGCCTCGTCGATCTGGATGATCCTGATGCCGGCTTTCTCGAGGTCAAGGACCTCGTCCCGAATCGCCAGGGCCAACTGCTTGGTCTGCTCCTCATGGGTGATGTCCTCACGGGGCCACGACCAGTTGAGAATGGTGACAGGGCCGGTGAGCATGCCCTTCATCGGCTTGGCGGTGCGCGATTGGGCATAGGAGCTCCATGCCACGGTGATCGGCTGGGCACGGCTCACATCGCCCCAGATGATCGGAGGCTTGACGCAGCGGGTGCCGTAGGACTGCACCCAGGCGTTCTTCGTGAACAGGAAACCGTTGAGGTTCTGACCGAAGTATTCGACCATGTCGTTGCGCTCAAACTCCCCATGCACCAGCACGTCGAGTCCGATCTGCTCCTGCTTGGCCACCACATCGTCGATCTGACGTCGAATGAATTCGTCGTATTGCCCCTGGGAGATCTCACCCTTGCGAAGGCGGGCGCGTTCGGCACGCACCTGCTTGGTCTGCGGGAAAGAGCCTATCGTCGTAGTGGGCAGCAACGGCAGGCCAAGCGCCTCACGCTGGAGCCGCTGGCGTTCGCCACGCTCGGGTCGGCGCACATAGTCCGCATCGGCAAGGGCGGCGATGCGGGCGCGCACAACTTCGTCGGCGACCACACGGCTGCCATCGAACAGCGCCTGGTTGGCGGCGAGCGCAGTGGACTGACGCTTCGCATCGTCGTCGAGCTGCATGAGGTCTGCGATCTCGCGAACCTCCTCGAGTTTCTCCACAGCGAAGGCGAAATGGCGCAGCACCTTGTCGCCAAGCTGTTCCTCCCCCTTGGTGCTGAACGGCACATGGAGCAGCGAACAGGCCGAAGCGACTGCGACGTTGGCGGTCACCTGCTGGAGTGCCTCCACCAGTGCGATGCTTTCCGCATAGTTGTTGCGCCAGATGTTGCGGCCATTGACCACGCCTGCGAAGAGCGTGGTGCGTGCTGCTACACCATGGTGTTCGACGGCCTTGAGGTTCTCGTCACGCCCTTCGATGAGGTCGAGTCCCACCCCGTCGAATTCGAAGAGCTTCACTGTTTCGTAAATATCGGCTATGTTGCCGAAATACGTGTTGAGCAGCACCCTGACACCGCTGTCCCGCGCCGGCAGCAGACGCGAATAGAGCGATTTGAACAGCGAGACGTCACCCTCGTGCTTGTCGAGCACCAGATATGGTTCGTCGAGCTGCACCCATTGCGCGCCCAGCTTGGCGAAGCGCCGGAGAACCTCGGCGTACACGTCGGCCACGGCATCCACGAGCCCCTCGTCGATGGTGAGCTCCTGGGCCTCGGCATCGCGGGAGAGTTTGAGGAAGGTGTATGGGCCGATGAGCACCGGCTTCGTCTCTATGCCCAGCGACTTCGCCTCCAAGTACTCATCGAACGGTTTCGTGCCGTTGAGCCGCACCTCGGTGGAGGAGTCGAATTCGGGCACCAGGTAATGGTAGTTCGTGGTGAACCATTTCTTCATGGGCAATGCGGTCACATCGCCACGCTCACCCTGGTACCCGCGGGCCATGGCGAACAGTGTCTCCTCAGGGTTGTCAAAACCAAGACGACGGTATCGGGCCGGAATCACATTGAGCAGGACCGCGGTGTCGAGCATCTGGTCGTACAGTGAGAAATCGTTACTCGGGATCAGATCAATGCCTGCGTCCTTTTCCAACCTCCAATGCCGAACACGAAGCTCGCGGCCGGTCTCACGCACATCGTCGAGCGTGGCATTGCCTTTCCAATAGGCTTCGATGGCCTTCTTGAGTTCACGGTCGCGTCCGATGCGGGGGAAACCCGAGATGGATGTGGGAATGGTCATGGATCCTCCAGTCGTGTCGATGCAATGGAGACCACGTTAGCAAACTGGAACCGGTGCAAGCCCGAAATTCTTAAAAACGGCGCATAGGAGTTTTCTTTCAAAGGCTATAAGGCACACTTATAGCCTGCCGTCGACGCCTGCGCCTGCTACTTTTCGAACTCCTTCGGCGTGAGCACCGCAATGAGATTCGCCTCATGGGTCCCCCATTTTCTGAACGGCGCATTCGAACCGAATATCGCCACGCCGGCAGTCGACATGCCAAGGTTCAGCAGATCGAGCTGGCCCGGATCACTTTGTTCGCCTGCCAGCCACTGGCTCGCCAGCGAGACGGTGGGCTCATGGCCGAGCACCAGCAGCGCATGGCGTTTGTCCTTGCAGGCAGCGAGCATGTCGAACACCGCCTGCATACCTTTCGCATAGAGATCCTGGTAGTAGTCGACTTTCGGAGCGTCGCCGAACACCTTGAGCATGCGCTCGCATGTCTGCATCGCCCGGGTGGCGCTTGAACAGTCGATCTGATCCGGCACCAATCCCATGTCGCGCAGACCCTTCGCCACGCGCTTGGCCTGCTTGAGTCCTTTGTCGGTGAGCACACGCTCAAAATCGCCCTTCGCGTTGAAGGCCTCCGTCTTCGCATGGCGCATGATGATGAGCACGTGCTTGTATTCCTTGGCCCTCTTCGCCACTTTCTTCAGATTCACGCTTCCTCCATGCATCCCGCCGGGCCTGACCGACCCGCACCCTTCCCATTCTAATTCCAGCCATGCTGTAGTGCATCGTGTCGCGCCCGGCGATAATCGGTCATTGAGAATCCAAATGACTGCGTTGTTCGTCCAGATCCCTGAGCACCTTGCGCAGCTTGCGGTCGGAGATGTCACGAAGCTCAAGCTCCTCGAGCGATGCCTCGCGCTCCTCTACGGAGAGTGAGTCGATATCCGTCGTCGTGTCCTTCGTGGCACGGTCACGCTTGCGCAACGCATCGTATCCGGGAGCCATCGCCCGGGAGACGATGAGGAAACCGGTGTGGCCGATCATCTGATGGTCGGGACGCACTGCAAGACCCTGCGCTTTCCAATTGCGCTCCATGGTCTCCTGGATCTGCGGTGCGGTCCAATGCTCACTCTCCCGCAGCGCTTCGGCCATACGGCTCATCTGCGTGGTCGTCGTCACATAGGCGACGAGCACGCCACCTGGCGCGATCACCCGATACGCCTGTTCCAGTCGGTTCCAGGGATCGAGCATGTCGAGCATGATGCGGTCGAATCCTTGTTCCGGCAACGTGGAGGCCACCGAATCGAAATCGCCGACCAGAAGATTCCACCAATCCGGTCGGCGCCCGTAATACAATGTGGCGTTCGCCTCGGCGATCCTCGCGAAATCAGGGCGCATCTCGATCGTGGTCAGGCAGCCGCCCTCACCCACCGCGTCGAGCAGGTGCAGGCTCATCGCACCCGAACCGGCCCCGGATTCCAGCACGCGGGCGCCCGAACGTATGTCGCCGAGCTCAATCACCTGCGCGATGTCCTTCGGATACATGATCTGTGCGCCACGCGGCATCGACAGAACATAGTCGGCCATGCGCGGCCGCATCACCGCGAACTGCCAGCCGCCGATTGCGCGCGCAGCCTTCCATGGTTTCGCCGTATCGCGTTCCGGGTGCTCCCTGTTGAATTGGTCCTCACGCTTGGCGGTGACGGTGGTGACCACGCTGCCCTCGTTCCTGCCGATCACATCGTCATGCAGGATGATGCCATGTGAGGTCTGTGTGACGCCGCCCGCAACCAATTGGTCGGTGATCTTGTTCGACTTGCGGTCGGTGAACTGCACTTTCTCACCGGATTGCAACGGACCTCTGCGCATACGCTCTCGACTCCATGCTCTGCTTGCTCATTGGACGTAAATCCACTGTAGCCAAGCTCGTCTACACCATCCGTCGGCCTTCCCGTCGCCGACATGCTCATATTCGGGCGAAGGCGCTCCATCGGTCGTCGATGTGGTGCACGTCGAGCGGCATGCCGAACAGTCGGCTCAGCCGTTCGGCGGTCAACCCGTGTTCGAGGTCACCCGCATATTCGATCGTTCCCGGTGCTGGATCGGCAGGGTCGGGTTGCGACGTGACGGTTGACTGGCGTCCCATGATCGCAATATGGTCAAAACCCTGAGGGATCTCCTCGAGATGATGCGTGACGACGATAATCGTACGTGGGTCGTCATGCAGCGACGACAACGCGCGAATCGTGATCTCGCGCGCGCCGAGATCGAGTCCGGTTGTCGGCTCGTCGAGAATGAGCAGTTCGGATTGGGCCATGAGCGCACGACAGATCAGTGTGCGTGTCCGCTCCCCCTCGGAGAGTCGACCGAACTGCTTGCCGGCAAGGTATGCGATGCCGAAATCTTCCATGAGTCTGCGCGCGCGGGCGTATTCGTCGGATGTATAGGTGTCCTTCCAACGGCCGGTCGTCGCGCTGAGCGCGGTGACCACGACGTCAAGCGGGTCTTCGAACGGCGGAAACGCGCGCGACAGCTCCGCCGAGCTCAGTCCGATCAGGTGGCGGTACGAGAACACGTCGACCTTGCCAAGGCGCCGTCCGAGCACGTCGATGTCGCCGGATGTGGGGAACGCGCGTGTGCTCATCATCGAGATCAGGCTCGATTTGCCAATGCCGTTCGGCCCGAACAGAATCCATTTCTCGCCGCGTCCGATCTCCAGATTCACGTCATCCACGATCACACGGCCATACCGTCGCAGATGCACGTTGTGCATGGCCAACGCCCGTGTTTCGCAGTCCAGTCCTTCCATTGCACCCCCATATGAGAGCTGGATCCCGTTGCATGGGATCCAGCCCGCTTCCTCTTGCTTGCCGTGCCGCGAATTATTCGTGCTGCGCCGCACGCTCCTCGAGCACACTGCGGTACACGGCGACGGTCTGGTCCGCGATCGACTCCCAGCTGAACTTGTCGCGTGCGCGTTCGCGCCCACGTTCACCCATGTCCTTGGCCCGCTGCGGGTCGGCGAACATCTCATTGATCGCATCCGCCAGATCGTGCACGAACCGTTCGGGATTCGTCGGCGTGCCGGTGCCGTCGTGCTTCTGTTCGATGGGCACGAGATACCCGGTCACCCCGTCGACGACGACCTCAGGAATGCCACCCGTCGCGGTGGCGACCACCGGCAGACCGCAAGCCATCGCCTCGAGGTTCACAATGCCGAGCGGCTCGTAGATGCTCGGGCAGATGAACGCATCGCAGCCGTGTTCGAGCGCGTTGAGCTCGTGCTTCGGCAGCATCTCCTCGATCCAGATGATGTTGCCGCGCTCCTCATTGAGCCTAGCCACCGCCTCCTTGACCTCCTTGCCGATTTCCGGGGTGTCGGGCGCGCCCGCGCATAGCACCACCTGGATGTCCGGGTCGACGAAATGCAATGCCTGCAGCAGGTACGGCAGCCCCTTCTGCCGGGTGATGCGCCCGACGAACAGCAGGGTCGGCTTGTCGCGGTCGATGTGGTAGCGGTCGAACACCGCCCAGCCGGCATCATCGGGGGCCGGCGTCTCGAAATCGGCAAGCGTGATGCCGTTGTGCACCACGACCACCTTGTTCGGGTCCACATTCGGGTAGGCGGCGAGAATGTCCTCACGCATGCCGCCGGACACGGCGATGATGCGGTCGGCATGCTCATAGGCGTCACGTTCGGCCCAGGAGCTCAGATTGTAGCCGCCGCCGAGCTGCTCGCGCTTCCATGGGCGGAATGGTTCCAGCGAATGGGCCGTGATCACGAGCGGGATGTCATGCAGCAGCTGCGCCATGCGCCCGGCAAGGCATGTGTACCAGGTGTGGGCGTGGACGAGTTCACTGTCGACGTCGTTGGCCATCTGCAGATCCACACCGAAGGTTCGGATGGCCGCGTTGTCGCCATCCAGCTCCGTCGGCACATCATAGCCTATCACACGCAACGAGCCGCGTCCGTCGTGCTGCGCCGCCTCGGATTCGCGCGGTCCGTCGAATGCGCGCACCGTCACGTCGATGCGTTCGGCCAACACCTTCGCCAGCTCCTCCACATGTACGCCGGCGCCGCCATAGACATGCGGCGGGTATTCGCGGGTGAGAATGTCAACTTTCATAATCGCCTCTTCCATGAGTTCCATGCATACGACTGCATACACCACAATACGGCCTTCGGAGGCGAGAAACACAATGGATTGTGTATATTGGAACGATCCGTTCCGCCGGCGTCGCGAACCGCACACCGAAGCAGATGGTCAACACGTCGCTTTTTGCGTAATTGATTCATGGGCGTTCCCCCAACGCGCGAAAACTACTCTATTCGCGTATTTGCCTATACAGACACCGGGTTCGGGTCTAGGTTGGAGACATGAGTGAAAACAACATTGTACGCCTGAACAAAGGCGATAAGGCACCGAATTTCGAACTCGAATCGGACGAATACAAGCACTATGCGCTTGCGGACTTCAAGCACCAGAACGTCGTGCTCTACTTCTACCCGAAGGCGGGCACGTCGGTGTGCACGCGTGAGGCCAAGGACTTCCGCGACAACCTCGAGCGTTTCCAGGCCGAAGGATATGCCGTCATCGGCATCTCCCCCGACGATGTGAAGGCGCTGCAGGAGTTTCGCAAGAGCAACGACCTCAACTTCATCCTGCTCTCCGACCCGGAGTTCACCGTGCACAAGCTGTACGGCGCCGCCAAGGAGCACGAGAAGGACGGCAAGGAAACCTACGAGACCATTCGTTCCACTTTCGTGCTCGACGGAGACGACACGATTCGCTTCGCCGGCTACGACGTGAACGTCAACGGCCAGATCGACGAACTGCTCGAGCAGATCGAGAAGATCAAGTAAGGCATATTCGTTCCCGGAAGGGGTCGCGCTCATCGCCGCGGCCCCTTCCTTTTGCCCCAGCCATCGCCCCTGCATGCGTCTGATCAGACGGCGGTTCCATTCTGATCGAGGTTCGGGTTGTTCTTCGAATCACCGGCCGTGAAGAACAGGCTGATCACACCGCAGGCGAAGACTGCACACACCGTGATGATCACCCACATCGGCAGGTTAGGCACCCACATGACCACGAAGAACGAGATGGCGGACACCACGATGACGATCCAGCTGAACAGACGCGCCCATTGGCGCCCGGAATGTGGGGCACGAAGCACCTGTGGCGGGTCGTAGTTGTCTGGATCCGTGTCGAGCGCGATCTCCTCGTACTTCTCAAGTTCGCTGCTCGATGGCTTCCACGGGCCCTTCTTGCCCTCCTTCAGCCGACGGGAACGCTCCTGCAACTGCGACTCGTCGATCATGCCACTGCGACCACGACCCTGTGTCGAGTCATACTGCGAGGGCATTCCCCCGTTGTTTTTCGAACGACGTTGCGCACGATTGGCCATGTCTTCTCCTTCGTAAAAGTCCAACACCCATACTCTAGCGCACCGAGGGCATGAACCAGCGCCGTCCGTCGTGACTTAGCCCGTAGAAGCGAAGGCGGTCCCGACCCGGGACCGCCTTCGCTTCGGGGGCTTGCTCCTCTTGATCAGCGGCGAGGCAGCGCCATCGGGCGCTCCGAGGCGACAATGGGGGCCGGAAGCTCGGTGCATCCGGTCAGATACCTGTCGACGGCCGCAGCGCAGGAACGGCCCTCGGCGATCGCCCATACCACCAGGCTCTGGCCGCGTCCGGCATCACCGCACGAGAACACGCCATCCTGCGAGGTCTGGAATGCGTCGTCACGGGCGACGTTGCCACGACCATCGAGGTCGACCGGCAACTGCGCCTGCAGGGTTTCGGTATCTGGGTGCAGGAAGCCGACCGAGATGAGCACCAAGTCGGCGGGGATCACACGTTCGGTGCCCGGCTGGCGGGTGAACGGGCCATCCTTGCCGGGGGCCACCGACACGACCTTGAGGCCGGTGACATGACCGTTTCCATCGGAGATGAAGCCCTCGGTCTGTGTATTGTCGCTCACCGTGATCTTGGCGGCGTCCTCCTCGGAACCCACGAAGTTCACTGAATCGGTGCTGTAGACGTATTCGCCGCCCTCCTCCATGGAGGAGGTCTTCTGGTAGAGGCGGGCGAAGGTCGGCCAAGGCTGGTTGTCCGGGCGCTTCGTCGGTTCCTGCGGCATGATCTGCAACACCGTCACATCCTTGGCCCCCTGGCGAATCGAAGTGCCCAGGCAGTCGGAACCGGTATCGCCGCCGCCGATGATCACCACATGCTTGTCCTTGGCCGTGATGTCATGGATCGGCTGCTTGCCGAACACACGACGGGTCGCGTCGGGCAGGAACTCCATGGCGAAATGGATGCCGTCGAGATCGCGGCCCGGAATGCTCATATCGCGCGGAACGGTTGATCCGATGGCCACCACTACGGCGTCGAACTGGCTGCGCAGATCGTCCCAGCCGAGGTCCTTGCCGATCTCGGTGTTCGTGCGGAAGCGGGTGCCTTCGGCCTCCATCTGTTTGACTCGACGGTCAAGGAGCCCCTTTTCGAGCTTGAAATTGGGGATGCCGTAGCGCATGAGGCCACCGACCTCGTCGTCGCGTTCGAACACGACGACGGTGTGCCCGGCACGGGTGAGCTGCTGTGCACAGGCGAGGCCGGCCGGCCCCGAGCCGACGACGGCGACGGTCTGGTCACTCAGACGTTCGGGCGGCAGCGGCTTGACGTATTCGAGATCCCACGCCTGGTCGATGATGGTGACCTCGTCGTTCTTGATCATCGTCGGCGGCTGGTGGATGCCGAGCACGCACGCCGATTCGCACAGCGCCGGGCATATGCGCCCGGTGACCTCCGGGAAGTTGTTCGTCATGGACAGGCGATGGTAGGCGTCCTCCCATTGTCCCTGCCGCACCAGATCGTTCCATTCGGGGATGATGTTGCCCAGCGGGCAGCCCGACATACAGAACGGGGTGCCGCAATCCATGCATCGGGCGGCCTGTTCCTGCGTCCAGTCCTGCAGACCGGATTCCGCATGAACATCAAGCCAATCCTTGATGCGTTCCTCAACGGGGCGTTCGGCCGGTTCCCTACGGGACCTCACCTTCAGGAATCCACGTGGATCACCCATGTCAGCGCGCTCCTTCCATCACGTGCTCGTAAGTTTCCTCCCACACACCGGGCTCGTTGAAATCGATGTGTTCCGCCTTGGCCTTGTCCATGGCGGCGGTCATGGCGACGAACTGCTTCGGCACGAGGTGCGTGAAGCGCTTCGCCGACTCACTCCAGTGCTCCAGCAGCTCCTTGGCGAACACGGAGCCGGTCTCGGCGGCATGGCGCTCGACCAATTCGCGAACAACAGCCGAGGCATGCTCATCAAGCGGTTCGATCTGCAGCGCGCCGGAGGCGGCCTGGGGGTTGAGCTTGTCCCTGTCAAGGTCAAGCACATACACATGGCCCCCGGAGAAGCCGGCGCCGAGATTGCGCCCAGTGGAACCGAGGATCACCACGGTGCCGCCGGTCATGTACTCGCAGCCATGGTCGCCGACCCCTTCCACCACGAAGGTGGCGCCACCGTTGCGCACGCCGAAGCGTTCGCCGGCACGGCCGGCCACGAACATCTCGCCCGAAGTGGCGCCGAATCCCAGCACATTACCTGCGATCACATTCGTATGCGGATCGAAGGTGATCGCGTCGGTCGGCCTGATCACCATGCGGCCGCCGGACAGGCCCTTGCCCGCATAGTCGTTCGTCTCCCCGACGATGCGAATCGTCTCGCCACGCGGAATGAACGCGCCGATGGATTGGCCGCCGGTGCCGTTGAGCGTCAGGTCGATTGTGTTGTCGGGCAGACCATCCTCGCCGTATCGCCGGGTGATCTCGTACCCGAGCATTGTGCCCACCGTACGGTTGACGTTGCGAATGTCGGCGGTGATACGCACTGGCGTGCCGTTCTCGAGGGCGTCGTGCGCCTGTTCGATGAGCACGTTGTCGAGGGCCGTGTCAAGCTCATGGTTCTGTTCGATCGTCTGGTGGAGCACCGTGCCGGGAACCGGACCGCTCTGCATGAGCACATGGCTCAAGTCGATGCCCGCGGACTTCCAGCGCTCTATGGCGTCGTTCTGGTCCAGGCACTCCACATGCCCCACCGCTTCCTCGAGCGTGCGGAAACCGAGCTGTGCGAGCAGTTCACGCACTTCCTCGGCAATGAACATCATGAAGTTCACCACATGTTCGGGTTTGCCGGTGAAGCGTGCCCTGAGCTCCGGATCCTGCGTGGCGATACCCTGTGGACAGGTGTTCTTCTGGCATGCGCGCATCATCACGCAGCCCTCCACCATAAGAGCGGTGGTGGCGAAGCCGAACTCCTCCGCTCCCAGCAGCGCCGCGATCACCACGTCACGGCCGGTCTTCAGTTCGCCGTCGCACTGGACGACGATGCGCGAGCGAAGACCATTGAGAATCAACGTCTGCTGGGTTTCCGACAGACCGATCTCCCATGGCGTGCCGGCATGGCGGATGGCATTGAGCGGGGCCGCACCAGTACCGCCGTCATAGCCGGAAATGAGCACCACGTCGGCATGGCACTTGGCCACACCGGCCGCAATGGTGCCCACACCGAATTCGGACACAAGCTTGACATGCACGCGAGCCTTCGGATTGGCCATCTTCGCATCGTTGATGAGCTGCTTGAGATCCTCGATGGAGTAGATGTCATGATGCGGAGGCGGCGAGATGAGCTCCACACCAGGTGTTGCATGGCGCACCTTGGCGATCCACGGCGGCACTTTGGCCCCCGGCAGATGGCCGCCCTCGCCGGGTTTGGCTCCCTGCGCCAGTTTGATTTGCAGATCGGTGGCATGCACCAGGTAATCGCTCGTCACACCGAAACGGGCGGAGGCGATCTGCTTGATCTTGCTGCACAGTTTCGGATCGTTGAGCCGTTCCGTTGATTCGCCACCCTCGCCGGAATTGGAGCGTGCGCCAATCGAATTCATTGCGATGGCGAGCGTCTCGTGGGCTTCCTTCGAGATGGAGCCATAGCTCATGGCACCCGTGGAGAATCGCTTGACGATCTCGGTGGCCGGCTCGACCTCACTGATGTCGATCGGTTTGCGCACCGCGTTGAACTTCATGAGTCCACGCAGTGTCATCAGACGGTTCGATGTGTCGTTGATATGCGCGGAATAGCGTTTGAACATGTCGTAGTCGCCGCGTTGGGTGGACTGCTGGAGCAGGAAGATCGCCTCGGGGTCGTTGAGATGCTCCTCACCGGTGCGGCGCCACTTGTATTCGCCGCCGGTGCGCAGCACACGGTGCGGTGTCGCCGTCCATTGGTTCGGATATGCCTCGCGGTGGCGGATCGCCACCTCCTCGGCCAGGTCGTCGAGCCCGCAGCCCTCGACACGGGATACCGTGCCGGTGAAGTACTTGTCGATCACGGCGCTGTCGAGGCCGACGGCTTCGAACAGCTGGGCACCACGGTAGCTCATGATCGTGGAGACGCCCATCTTGCTCATGATCTTGAGCACGCCGGTGGAAAGCGCATTGCGCAGATTCTCGATTGCGGTCTCGGGGTCGACCGTCACATAGCCGGTGCGGGAAAGCTCCTCCACTGACTCAAATGCCAGGTACGGATTCACTGCGGCCGCGCCGTAGGCGATGAGCAGCGCCACATGGTGAATCTCACGCACATCGCCGGCCTCCACCACCATGGAGATCTGGGTCCTCGTATGCTTGCGAAGCAGATGATGCTGTACAGCCGAAGTGAGCAGCAGCGACGGGATCGGAGCCATCATATGGTTGGAGTCGCGGTCGGAGAGCACGAGGAAATTGCTGCCGTCGGCGATGGCCTGGTCGATTTCGGCGAAGATCTCCTCCAGACGGGTCTCCAAGGCATTGCCACCGCCGGTGACCTGATACAGTCCCCTGATCACATACGGCTTGTAATAGCCTCCGAGCTGTGAGGCGCGATCCAAGCGCTTGAGCTGGGCCATCTCGTCGGAGGTGAGCACCGGCTGCGGGATGATCACCTTCTTGGCATGCAGTGCACAGTCTTCGAGCAGATTCGGTTCGGGCCCGATCGCCGAGGCGATCGAGGTGACGATCTTCTCGCGTTCCCAGTCAAGCGGCGGGTTCGTGACCTGTGCGAACTTCTGCATGAAGTAGTCGAACAGCATGCGGCTGCGGCTGGAGAGTACGGAAAGCGGAATGTCGTTGCCCATCGAACCGAGCGGCTCCTTGCCGGTATTGGCCATGGGAGTCAGCACCATCTTGAGCTCTTCCTGCGTGTAGCCGAAGGCACGCTGGCGCCGGTGTACGGAACGGCCGGAATAATTGATGTGCTGACGCTGCGGCAGCTCCTTCATCTCCACCGTGTTGTCTTCCACCCATTCCCTATAGGGATGCGCAGTTGCCAGTTCATGCTTGATCACGTCGTCTTCGATGACCTCGCCACGCGCGGTGTCGATGAGGAACATCTTGCCGGGCTCAAGACGTCCCTTGCGCACAATGTGCTCCTCACCCACCTGGGGCAGCACGCCGCTTTCCGAGGCAAGCACCACATAACCGTCATCGGTGATCTGCCAACGGCCCGGACGGAAGCCGTTGCGGTCAAGCAACGCCCCCACAAGCTCGCCGTCGGTGAAGACGATGTCGGCTGGGCCATCCCATGGTTCAATGAGCGTGTTGTTGTATTCGTAGAATGCACGGACGTCCGGATCGAGCTCCTTGTTGTTCTCCCACGCCGGGGGCACCATCATCAAGATGGCATGTGGCAGGGAACGACCTGCAAGGTGCAATAGTTCAAGCACCTCATCGAAGGTGCCCGAATCGGAATACCCCGGCGTGAGAATAGGCAGCAGTTCCTTCATGTCGCCGAGCAGCTTGGAGCTCAGGCGCCCCTCACGAGCTGAGAACCAGTTGCGGTTGCCCTGGATCGTGTTGATCTCACCATTATGGGCGATGAGGCGGAAGGGCTGTGCCAACGGCCAGCTCGGGAAGGTGTTCGTGGAGAAGCGCGAATGGACTATCGCAATCGTGGCCTTCATGCGCTCGTCGAACAAGTCCGGGAAGAATGGCTTCAGCTGCATCGTCGTGAGCATGCCCTTGTAGGTGATGGTCATCGACGAGAGCGATGCGAAATAGACGCCCACCTCGTGTTCGGCGCGCTTGCGCACACGGTAGACCTTGCGATCGAGATCCACGCCCGCCAAAGCCGATTGCGGATCCGCCAGGACCAGCATCTTGAACGATGGCATACTGGCCAGTGCCTGCAGTCCCAGACCATCAGGATTGGTGGGCACCACACGCCACGCCAGCACCTCAAGCCCCTCCTCGGTGGCGATCTTGGCAATGGCCTGCTCCTGCTGGCCGCTGGTGGCGATGTCACGGTCCAGGAACGCGATGCCAGCCGCATAGTGCTTCGGATCCGGCAGCGGCGCATCGATGACGGCACGCATGAACTCATCGGGCATGCTCATCAGAATGCCGGCACCATCACCGGTGTTCTCCTCCGCTCCGACGGCCCCACGATGGTTGAGGTTGATCAGCACCTCGATGGCATCGTCCACGATCTTGCGTTCCGGCCTCGTGTTGAGGGTGGTGACCATACCGACACCGCAGGCATCATGCTCGGCAGCGGGATCATACATCCCCTCCGGGCGATGAATCGTCAAATCTAGCGGGCTCGCAAAAGTCACCGCAATCACCTCTCCTTCATGGCAATCCATGGGCAGTTGTCCAACTTAGGTTAGCGGGCGTCGGCCCGTTGCCGCCACTTGAGTCCACATACCGAAGAACGCACTGGATGTCAATGGGCGAATTTCACGCTCCGGGAATCTAAGCTCCATGCATTCTATTTCCCGCATCATTACGGGAGTATGTCATGCCGTCACACGGCGAACATACGCCCGAATGATGAGATTCAGTGATGGAAGGCGGCATCCATGAGGCGCTCGATCACCAGATCGTTGAGCAGTCTGCCCCGCAATGTCGCAATCAGCGCGTCGTCCGAACGGGTGAGCAATCCCTCGTTCACCAATGTGTCGATTGCCGTGGAAGGAATCTTCATGCCGGTCCGTTCGGCGAAGGCGGAGACATTGAGACCTTCCCGCAGACGAACACCGAGCATGAGCAGCTCCTCGGCGTTCTCATCGCAGTCGATGAGTTCGAAGTCCTGCCATGGCACACGATTGTGCTGAAGAGCCACCGCCCAGACTCGCGGATGCGGTATGTCCCATGCGCGCATGGACGTCCACGTATCACGCGCCGGATAACCCTGCCCGTTGGCACCTACCGGTATGCCCGCCTTGGGATCATGGCCGATTCCCATATCCATGCGGCGTACCGCATTGTAGTGGCTATGCGCCCCCGGTCCGATCCCGGCCCAATCCACGTTGCGCCAGTACCCCAGGTTGTGCCGGCTCTCGTGCCCGGGGCGCGCCCAATTGGATATCTCATACCATTCAAGCCCCGCAGCGCTCAGCAGCTGGTCGGCAAGCTCATATTTGGTGGCCTCGTCATCATCATCCGGAGCCTCGATCTCACCGGCGGCGATGCGTCTGCCCATCTTCGTATGGGGTTCGACCGTCAATGCGTAAGCGGAGATATGGTGCACGCCCAGATCAATGGCCGATCGCACGCTGTCGCACCAGTCCTCGATACTCTCCCCCGGCGCTCCGTAGATCAGATCGACACTCGTCTCCAACCCGAGCCTGTGTGCAGCCTCGACATCCGCAGCCACATTCGACGGATTGTGGGTGCGATCCAACGTGCGCAGCACATGCGGCACACTCGACTGCATGCCGAATGAGATTCGGGTGAACCCACCGTCCCTCAGTAGGCGCAGATACCCGGGATCGACCGAGTCGGGATTCGCCTCGGTTGTGATCTCGGCATCCTCACGAATGCCCCATATCTCGCGCACGGCGTCCAGCATCGCCACCAGATCGCCGGCAGGTAGCAACGTCGGCGTGCCCCCGCCGAAGAAAACGGTGGATGCAGGCGGCTCCACCACACCATGTGCCAACTGCCATTCATGCACGACCCGCATCTCGCGAATGGCCAACGTCGCATAGTTTGCGCGCGAAGCGCCCTCCCCGAGGTCGAGTGCCGTGTAGGTGTTGAAATCACAGTAGCCGCAGCGGCGAATGCAGAACGGCACATGCACATACACCTCGAATGGCATGGAGGCCGAAGCTGGCGGATGCGCCGTGAGCGGCGCTGCTGCATCGCACATGGCCCGATCAGCCTTCGCTCTTCTGCGCGGCGCGGATCTTGTCTTTCGTATCGCGGTCGTTGCCGCCTTCGCCGGTCGACAACGCGGCGACGAAAGCCTCCTGCGGCACCTCGACATGACCAAGCATCTTCATGCGCTTCTTGCCCGCCTTCTGCTTTTCGAGCAGCTTGCGTTTACGGGTGATATCACCGCCATAGCATTTCGCCAGAACATCCTTGCGCAGCGCACGTATGTTCTCACGCGCGATGATGCGGGAGCCGATTGCGGCCTGGATGGGAATCTCGAACTGCTGGCGCGGAATGAGCTCCCGCAGTTTCTTCGTCATCATCACGCCATAGCTATAGGCCTTGTCGCGGTGCACGATTGCGGAGAAAGCATCGATCTTCTCCCCCTGGATCAGAATATCCACCTTCACCAGATCGGCCGCCTCCTCGCCATCGTCGTGGTAGTCGAGCGACGCATAGCCTTTCGTCCGGCTCTTCAACTGGTCGAAGAAATCGAACACGATCTCGGCGAGCGGTATGCGGTAATGCATCTCCACGCGGTCGGTGGAGATGTATTCCATGGTGCTCATCGTGCCACGATGTTCCTGGCACAGGTCCATCACCGCTCCAATGAACTCCTTGGGGGTGATGATGTCGGCGGCCACCATCGGTTCGACGATTCTTTTGATCTTGCCGTCCGGGAACTCGCTCGGATTGGTCACACGATGCACGGTGCCGTCTTCGGCGGTCACCTCGTACGGCACGTTCGGGGCCGTAGAGATGAGATCGAGACCGAATTCGCGGCTCAGCCGCTCGGAGACGATCTCCATGTGGAGCAGACCGAGGAAGCCGCAGCGGAAGCCGAATCCCAACGCCACCGATGTCTCCGGTTCGTAGATGAGGGCGGCATCGTTGAGCTTGAGCTTGTCAAGGGCCTCACGAAGCTCGGGGAACTGGGCGTTGTCGATCGGGAACAACCCCGCGTAGACCATTGGCTGCGGGTCACGGTAGCCGGGAAGCGGCTCGGTGGCGGGATGGGCTGTGGATGTGATCGTGTCGCCCACCTTTGACTGGCTCACATCCTTGGCGCCGGTGATCACGTAGCCCACCTCGCCGGCACCCAACGCGCGCGTCGGCATCATATCGGGACTGATCACACCGATCTCAATCGGGTCGTAGGTGGTGCCCACACCCATCATATGAAGTTTCTCACGTGATCTGAGCTCTCCGTCTACCATGCGGATATAGGTGACGATGCCGCGGTAGGAATCGTAGACGGAATCGAAGATGAGCGCACGGGCGTCCGCATCGGGATCACCGGTGGGTGCCGGCACGTCGACGACGATGCGGTCGAGCAGCTCGCGCACACCTTCCCCCGTCTTTCCGGAGACGCGCAGCACGTCGCTCGGCTCGCAGCCGATGAGACTGGCGATCTCCTCGGCGTGTTTGTCGGGTTCGGCGCTGGGCAGATCGATCTTGTTGAGCACGGGGATGATGGTGAGGTCGTGGTCGATGGCCATGTACAGATTGCTCAGTGTCTGCGCCTCGATTCCCTGCGTGGCGTCCACGAGCAGCACAGCCCCCTCGCATGCCGCCAAGGCTCGCGAGACCTCGTACGTGAAATCGACGTGTCCGGGGGTGTCGATCATGCCGAGGGTGTACTCCTGACCGTCATAGGACCATGGCACACGCACGGCCTGCGATTTGATCGTGATGCCCCTCTCCTGCTCGATGTCCATGCGGTCGAGGAACCGGTCGCGCATCTCGCGTTCGGGTACGATTCCCGAAAGCTGGAGGATGCGGTCTGCAACGGTTGATTTGCCATGATCAATATGCGCGATGATGCAGAAATTACGGATCAACGACTGATCGGTGAATCCCGGCTGGTTATGCTGCTCGCTCACGAACCCTCCTATACGTTGGTAACTGTATGATTCTACCCATACGCCACGGCAAGCCCACGGAATCCGACACCTTCCGTTTATCCCCGCATCATGGTATTCTTCTCATTTGTATGTCCTTATAGAAACACTTCGTTTGGAGAATAGATAGTGGCAAACATCAAGTCGCAGAAGAAGCGCGTTCGCACGAACGAGAAGGCGCATCAGCGCAACGTTGCGGTCAAGTCCGCTCTGAAGACCTACATCCGTCGCACCCGCGAAGCCATCGCTTCCGGCGACAAGGCCGCCGCTGAGGCCGCCTTCGCTATCGCTGGCCGCAAGCTCGACCAGGCTGCAGGCAAGGGCGTCATCGCCAAGAACCAGGCTGCGAACCGTAAATCCAGCCTCGCTCTGCAGATCAACGCCATGTGATTCGTTCGCATATGCAAAGGCCCCGGTCCAACCGCCGGGGTCTTTTCTTTTGCGTATGCGGATATCTGGAAGGAGCGAGCGTTCGTCCGATCAGCTTGACGCCGGATCACCGCGCCGGGGTCCCGGAGCATCCTTGGAATCCGGTGCGGCTTTCCGACGCTGCCCGTCGGTGTCCGTCTGCGCCCTCTCTCCCCTCAGCAGCGTGGCCGGCAGATGCACACGGTGTCGTTGCACCGCGCCCGGCAGTCGAATGTTGAATTTCACCGAGCAGATGCGCAGCACAATCACCACAAGCACAATCACCACATCGAGGAGCATCTCCGTATTGTCCCCGATCAGCCGGCCAGTATGAGCGCGCCATACCCATACGGTGAAGATGCTGCCAAGCACCGCCGGCACCACATAGAGATGGGGATCGCGCACCACCATCGGCACCTCATTGACGAGCATATCGCGAATCACCCCGCCGCCCATCGCCGTGAACGTACCCAGAAACACTGCGGTCATGCCCGAGGTGTTGTACAGGAGGGCCTTACTCGTGCCGTTCACCGCGAACAGGCCAAGTGCCAGCGCATCGATGGTGATCATGGACCATTTGAGTTTGTCGACCTCCGGATGCACCACGGCCGTAACCGCCCCGGCGGCGAACGCAGTAAGCACCGACCCCATGTCGGAGATTCCCACCGGTGGTAACGCCCCGAGCAGCACATCACGTATGATTCCGCCTCCAAGCGCGGTGATCCATGCGATGATGATGATCGATGAGACGTCATAGCGCTTGCGTACCGCCGTCAGTCCCCCGGCCATGCCGCAAGAGAAGATCGCAAGGTACTCGACCGCCTGGAAGAACGGTGTGCTCTGCAACGCTATTTCCATGAATCAGACTTCCTGTTCCGCCAGTGCGTATACTGCACATTCAAGACTACAACGGAAAAGGGCGATGCCGTGAAGCATCGTCCTTGCACACCGCATATGCGGTTGCCACTGGTGTCGGCTCAGCACACCTTCCACATCCAGTCGTGCGGATCGGCGATCTCACCGAGCTGGATGCCCAGCAACTGATTGCGAATCGCCATCGTGAGCTCGCCCGGTTCGCCGTCGCCGACGGTGACATCGAACTTCTCGGACTTGAAACGGCCGATCGGGGTGACGATCGCCGCGGTGCCGCAGGCGAAGACCTCGGTGACCTTGCCGGACTTGATGTCGTCGAGCAGCTGGTCCAAGGCGATCATCGTCTCGACGACGTCATGGCCATCGTCCTCAAGCAGCTGGATAATCGAACGACGGGTGACACCAGGGAGGATGTTGCCGGTTAGGCTCGGGGTCTCCACATGGCCATCCTTGTACACGACCATCATGTTCATGCCACCGAGTTCCTCAAGATAGGTCTTCGTCGCGGCATCGACGAAGCAGACCTGTTCGCAGCCCTCGGAGATGCCACGGTACTCGCCGAGCAACGATGCGGCATAATTGCCACCGCACTTGGCGAAACCGGTGCCACCGGGACCGGTGCGGAACCACTTGTCCTCCACCCAGATGCTCACCGGCTTCACACCACCCGGGAAATACGGACCGGACGGGGAAGCGATCACGCAATACTCGACCTCCTCGGGCGCACGCACACCGAGGAACGCCTCGGAGGCGAAAATGAACGGACGCAGGTAGAGCGTGTATTCACGGCGGCTCGGCACCCACTTCACATCCTGTTCGACAAGCGCGGCGCAGGAACCCAGGAAATCATCGATGGGCACTTCAGGCAGATACAGGCGCTTGGCGGAATTCTGCAGACGTTCCGCATTGCAGTCAGGGCGGAACAGCCAAGTGGAACCGTCGGCATGGCGATATGCCTTGAGCCCCTCGAAACACTCCTGCGCATAATGGAGCACCGAGGCGCCCGGATCCATCTTCAGCGGCGCATACGGCTCGATGCGGCGGTCGTTCCAGCCTTCGCCCTTGGTCCAGGTCATGTGGGCCATGCTGTCGGAGAACACCTGGCCGAATGCCGGCCTATCGATGAGCTCCTCTCGTTTCGCATCGGATGCCGGGTTCGGATTGGGCAGAACAGTCCAGTCCTCGGCGAGCTTGTCGAGGGCTTCTGGATTGTGATGAGAATCGTTGGTCATTTTCTCGCTTCTTTGAATCATTCTTGGAATATGTTGGCTTTTGCAGCGCTTGTGGCACCGATTTGTCTGTTACTGTAAACACACCCCGTTACGAATGCGCAAAGCCGGTTCATATTTTGAAATATCTCACCGTCAGCGAACGGACATCTTGATTCCATATGCGTAAAGGACCCGCCGAAGACGACGGGTCCTTTACACGGATTCGCGAACGGCTCAGGCCTCTGCGCCTGCGTCCTTCTCATCTTCCGCCGGAACGGCATCTGCCGGCTCAGCGGTCTCGAAATCGGCAGGATCCTCCTGCGGGATCTCGATGGTGACCACGGATTCCTCCGGATCGGCGATATCGAGCTCGACACCCTCCGGCAGCTCGAGATCCCTGGCGAAGATGTTGTCGCCATCCTGCAGGCCCTCGACGGAGACGACGATGCGCTCCGGGAGGTTGGAGACATCTGCGCGGACCTTGAGCTCCTGCGCATCAACCACTGCGATGGCGCCACCCTTCGGGGTGCCTTCGACGAAGACCGGAACCTCGACTTCGATCTTCTCGCCGGCCTTGACCTCATAGAAGTCGATGTGCTCGATGATGCGCTTGACCGGGTTGCGCTGCACATCCTTGACGACAGCGAGCTTGGAGTCGGCGCCGAACTTGATGGTGAACAGTGCGTTGGTGTGGCGCAGGGCCAGCGACGTCTCACGCATCGGCAGCTTCACATACACCGGCTGGTCGCCACCTGCGTAGATGGTCGCCGGGATCTCCTTGGCAACGCGCATGCGGCGGGCAGGGCCCTTGCCAAACTCGGTGCGCAGTTCGCCTTCGAGAACAATGCTATTGTTAGCCATGTTGCATTCCTCCTTGTTTCCACTTGACGCATCAACGAGCCAAAGCGGCCCCAAGGAGCCCACTTTTTGCCGAGTCGATGACGGAGGCCGACCGGCCTCCCTCGCCAAAGCAACTCCTCAACACTACCGGCAGGCCGCGACATGACGGAGAGCAATACCATATATATTCGTTATGCAGTACCATGCAATCAGAACGCCGCGGCTCCGGTATGACAACGGAACGACTTGCGGGTGTGGAGGCAGACATGACGAAACGAATATCGAGCGCATGGCCATATATGGGAGCCGCAGCCGGAACGATGCTGGCCTGTGGCATGATCCTCGCCGCCGGGGAGACGATCTTTTCCGTCACCTTCGATTCGCAATCCAACCGTTCGTTGTTCCGCAACAAGTCACGCAGCGCTTTCGCCCAGCACGACCCGGCGCATCGGGCAGCGGAGGATACGCAGGCGCAGCTGTGGTTCGAACAGACCAGACATGCCGAGCAGATACGCAGCTATGACGGGCTAAAACTGCATGCATGGCGTTTCGATGCGAACACGGCCGCGCCACTGCCCCATACCCATGCCATTTGCATGCATGGCTACACCGGAGGTCCCGAGGAGATGGCACCTTGGGCATACCATTACGCCAATCTCGGCATGAGGGTGCTGGTGCCGGCGCAACGTGCCCATGAACTGAGCGAGGGCCGCTTCGTCGGCATGGGCTGGCTGGAGCGTGAGGACCTGCTGCGCTGGGTCAACTCGATTGTGGCCCGTGACCCTGACGCCCGCATACTGCTGCATGGCAATTCGATGGGCGCCGCCACGATACTCGACGTCTGTGCCGACCCGCGTCTGGCTCGCAACGTGGTGTGCGCCGTCGTCGACAGTGGGTTCTCTAGCGAATACGACCAGATGCTCGATTCGGTCTCCGCAATGCTTCACCTGCCCAAATGGATGGCCAAGCCGATGGTGGATTGCGCCAGTCTGGTGAACAGGCTCAGTCTCGGCTTCGGATTCCGTCAGGCGAATGCGATCGAACAGCTGCATCGCACCACGTTGCCGATACTGTTCATTCAAGGGGACCAGGACGACATCGTCAGCCCGCATATGCTGGGCAGACTATATACCGCATGCGCCAGCCCCGTGAAGGCGAGATTGCAGGTGCATGGCGCAGGTCATATACTCGGCCTGACCACCGATAGGAATCTGTATTGGAGCACGGTGGACGCCTTCCTACGCCGCTGCCTGCACATGGCAGACTGATCGCCGATTCCATCCCCAATAGCGATGGATGGGGGCAGGGTCCCGCCACAGCGGGACCCTGCCCCCATCCATCTATTCAATACTTCAATCCATGGAAATGGCCGCGGACTCAGCCGAGCAGCTCCTTGACAGCCGCGATGACGGACTGCAGGCTCTGCTTGGCATCGCCGAACAGCATCTGCGTGTTGTCTTCGTAGTACAGCTCGTTCTCGATGCCGGCGTAGCCCTTGCCACGGCCACGCTTCATCACGACGACGTTCTGCGACTTGTCGACGTCGAGGATGGGCATGCCCGAGACCGGCGTACCGGGTCTGCGTGCGGCCGGGTTCGTCACATCGTTCGCGCCGACGACCAATGAGACATTGGCGGCCGGGAACTGCGGATTGATGTCGTCGAGATCGACGAGCTCGTCGTAGGGCACGTTCGCCTCTGCGAGGAGCACGTTCATATGACCGGGCATACGACCGGCCACTGGATGGATCGCATATTCGACCTCAACGCCATGCTCCTTGAGCAGTTCGCCCAGATCGGCGAGTTCACGCTGCGCCTGCGCCTGCGCCAGACCGAATCCAGGTACGAAGATGACCTTGTCGGCATAGACGAGCTGCACCGCGAGATCGTCTGCCGACGTTTCCTTCATCGTGCCTTCCGGCCCCTCGCCATCACCGGCGGATGCATTGGAACCGCCGAAGCCGCCGGCAAGCACCGACATGAGCGGACGGTTCATGGCCTTCGACATGAGCACGGAGAGCGTCACGCCGGCAGAACCGACGAGGGCGCCAGCGATGATGAGCGCCACATTGTCAATGGCCAAGCCGGACATTGCGACGGCAGTGCCGGTGCACGCATTGAGCACCGAGATGACCACCGGCATGTCGGCACCGCCGATCGGAATGACGAACACCAGGCCGTAGCACAAGGCGAACACGGTGGTGAGGATCGCCCACAGGAGGCGCTGCTGCGGGAACACGCACAACAGCACGAATGAGGCGACCATGAGCACGATGAACAGGATGTTCCAAAAGCTCTTGCCGGGCAGCGAGAGGTTCCTCACCCATTTGACGCCCTGCAGCTTGCCGGCGGCGATAAGCGAACCGGTGAAGGTTACCGAACCGATCATGACGCCCAGACCAGCGGTGATGAGCACGACGATGCTCGGAGTGCCCTCCCCGGCGAGGATGTCATTGAGCGCGACAAGGGCCGCCGCACCGCCGCCCACGGTGTTGAACACGGAGACGAGCTGCGGCATGTCGGTCATCTTGACCCTCTTCGCCGAGGCGACGCCGGCGACGGCACCTATGATGATGCCTGCGATCAGCAGCCAGATGGCGATTGCATTCTCGAATCCGGTGATGAACAGTTTGACGAAGGCCATGACCACGGCGACCACCATGCCGGCCGCCGAGATGAAGTTGCCCTTACGCGCCGTCTTCGGGGAATTCATGTAATGAAGACCCATGACGAACATCACGGCGGACAGCAGGTATGCGAACCATGCGATAATATCGATTGGCGTGGTGTTCATTACTTGTCGCCTCCCTTCCCCTTGGCGTCATCTTTGTTACTCTTGAACATCTCGAGCATGCGGTCGGTGACCACATAGCCACCCACGACGTTCATTGTTCCCAGCACCGCCGCGAGGAAGATGAACACATAGGAGAGCCAGTTGTTGGCCTCGGCGGCCACGATGACGACACCGACGATGACGATGCCGTGGATGGAGTTCGCACCTGACATCAATGGCGTGTGCAGCGTCGCCGGCACTTTTCCGATGACCTCTATGCCAATGATCAGTGCGAGGATGAACAGGGTGATCGATACGACCAGATCTGGCATCGTCACTCCCCTTTCTTCTTGTCGTCGTTGCTGTCGGCATGCGTGTGGGCGACCACCATCGCATCGTCGAGCTCTTCGCCCTGCCTCACTTCGAGTCTGCCGTTCACCAGGAAGTGGGCGAGGACATCCGCCACGTTGCGGCTGAGCAGATTGGAGGCGGTGGTGCTCACCTCGCTGGCCAGATACGGGGCGCCGATGACGGTCACACCGCCGTCAGTCACCTGCGTTCCTATTTGCGAGCCCTCCACGTTGCCGCCCAGCTCGCTGGCCGCGCAATCGACAATGACACTGCCGCGGTGCAGACCACCCACACCGGCCTTGGTGAGCAGCATGGGGGGTTTACGGCCGGGAACCTTGGCGGTGGTGATGATGATGTCGAATTCCGCGGCCTTTCGGTCCACGGCCGCCTGCTGCTGCGCCTGCTCCTCGGCACTCAACGCACGGGCGTAACCGCCCTCGCCCTGTCCACGGGACAGGTCGATACCGAGGTCGAGGAACTTGGCACCAAGCGATTCCACCTCGGACTTCGAGGCGGGACGAACATCGTACGCCGTCACCACGGCACCGAGTCTTCTGGCGGTGCCAATGGCCTGCAGGCCGGCGATTCCGGCGCCGAGAATGAGCATCTTAGCCGGACGGATGGTGCCTGCAGCCGTGGTCATCATCGGCAGGAAGGAACCGTAGGCGTTGGCGGCCACCAGCACCGCCTTGTAGCCCATCACCGAATTCTGCGAGGTCATCTCGTCCATCGACTGGGCTGAGCTGAGCTGGCGTGGCAGACGTTCGATGGCGACGGCGGTTATGCCGGCGCTTGCCAGCGCCGCCACATAGTCCTCGTCGGTGAATGAGCTCAGCATGCCTATGACCCAGGTGCCCGGCTTGATGCGACCGATCATCTGCTCGGATGGCCGATCGACGAAGCCGAGGGCATCGGCCTTGGCGAGTATATCGTCGGCAGTGCAAACGGTGGCGCCGACCTTGGCGTAATCCTCGTCGGTGTAGGCGGCTGCGTTCCCGGCGCCCTGCTCAATCATGCATGTGACCCCCGCCTTGCGCAGGCGGGTCACGGTATCCGGCGTCAACGCGACGCGGGATTCATGGTCTGACGTCTCATTGAAAACGCCGAAGACCACGTTGGCTTCTGGTGTTTGAGCCATATGAACCCTTTCTATGCATCCCCGGATGGGAATGGTGAACATACAGCGCCCAGTCTAACGAAACATGCATGTAACACCATGGAAAAGTCCATGTATCGAATACTTTTGCCGACCGCTCTACCACAGCAGGGCCACCGACTCCCCCTCATTCGTCCAAGGCGTGACTAATTACGCCAGAAGTCATCATTACGAAAGCGTAAGGTGACGGCGGACGATTTTACGGCTAGACTTCGCGTAGAAGGTTTTATCAAACGATGAGGAGTGCCATGTCCGTTTTCTCGAAGGTCAAGAAGTCTGCGTCCGATGCGACGCAGAAGCTGCTGCAATTGGGTGGTGATTTCTCGCACCCGATCAACGCCAATGGCGACACCCCGGACTATATCGATCCGCAGATCACTCCACAGCATCATAACTACGAGGACCTGCCACATGTCGACTTCTGGGGTCCGGACAGGCCGACCACCACGTTCATCGATGCCGACTCTGATTTCATCACGGCCAACACCGAAGGCAACAAGCCATTACCGGAGAACTTCAGCATCTACAACATCTATGAAAGCCGTGCCGAACGTATGCCTGACGAGGGTCTGTACACGTTCAAGCAGGGCGATGAATGGGTCACCAAGACTGCACGCGAGACCTTGGACGACATCCGTCAGGTGGCCAAGGGCCTCATGCATCAGGGGCTCAGGAAGGGCGACGGGGTGGCGTTCATGTGCCACACCTCCTATGAATGGGATGTCTTCGATGGCGCGGTGCTCTCCATCGGCGGTGTGATCGCCACGATCTACGACACCGATTCCGCCGAGCAGATCCGCAACATCGTCGACAATTCCGACGCGAAGCTCCTTGTGGTCGAAACCAAGGACATGATGAAGAAGACGGATCTGGCGAAGGAGGACTGCCCGACGCTCAAGGACGTCATGTGCCTGGAGAACGGGGCGCTCGATGAGTTGAAGGCCTACGGCTCGTCCATCTCCGACGAGAAGCTCGACGAGCGCATTCGCAGCGTGAAGAAGACCGATCTGTGTTCCATCGTGTACACCTCGGGCTCCACGGCTGCGCCGAAGGGCGTCGAGATGACGCAGGCCCATTACTGCTCCACCGCCACGAACCTGCCGGATTATATGCCCGATTTGCTGCATAACAAGCGCAACCGCGTGCTCCTGTTCCTGCCGCAGGCACATTCGTTCGCCCGTGCCATCAACTACATCTGCGTCGCCAGTGACATCCATATCTATATCGCCCGTGGCATCAAGACCCTGACCGCCGACCTCAAAGTGGCACGTCCGCACATCATGATCGTGGTGCCGCGTGTGCTCGAGAAGGTCTACAACGCCGCCTCGCAGAAGGCCGGCAACGGCCCGAAGGGCCGCGTCTTTGCCGCCTCGGTGGTCGCCGCTCAGAAGTACATGCAGGAGGTGAGCGAGAAGGGCAAGGCGAGCCGCTTCGTCACCGCACGACGCAACATGTTCGACCCGATGGTCTACTCTTCGATTCGCGACGCCCTCGGCGGCTGCGCAAAATGGATTGTGACCGGCGGCGCACCGCTCGACCCCGATCTCATGGCGTTCTTCCGCGGCGCCGGCATTCCCGTGTACGAGGGATACGGACTTACCGAAACCACCGCCCCTTGCGCCTTCAACCCGCTGACTGTGCCATACCACCAAGGTTCGGTTGGCATCCCGTTCCCGGGCTTCCAGGTGCGCATCGGAGACGGCAACGAGATTCAGGTCAAGGGCGTCCCGGTGTTCAAGCGCTATCACAAGAACGAGGAGGAAACCGAGCTGAGCTTCACCGACGATGGCTGGTATCGCACCGGCGATCTTGGGCGGCTCGATGACGACGGCTTCCTGTTCATCATCGGACGCAAGAAGGACCTTATCATCACCGCCGGCGGCAAGAACGTCTCTCCGGGCCCCATGGAGGAAGTGATCAAGCGCTGCCCGTTCGTTTCCCAGGCGTTGGTGCTCGGTGATAAGCGTCCGTTCATCTCCGCGCTCATCACCTTGGATGAGGACTCGCTGCGCCCATGGCTTGCCAAGCAGGGCCTCGATTCGGGCATGACCATGGAGGACGCCGCACAGAACGCCGCCGTGCGCGCGGAAGTGCAGAAGTGGGTCGATCAGGCCAACGAAGGCGTCTCCCGGGCGGAATCGGTGCGCAAGTTCATCATTCTTCCCGAGGAATTCACGCAGGAGAACGGCCTGATGACCGCCTCCATGAAGATCATTCGCCCGAAGGTGCTCAAGCGCTACAACACGCTGCTCAACACGCAGATGTACACCAAGCGCAAGCCCGCTTCCGAGGATTCTCAACGAGGCTGATACCGCTGCATCCATTGATATGGGAAGGCTCCCGTCATATGTCATATGACGGGAGCCTTCCCATATCAATGGATTAGAAGCCCAATCTGTCGAGTTTCTTGGGGTCGGACTGCCAGTTCTTCGCCACCTTGACATGGAGGTCAAGATTCGCCTTGCGTCCCACAAGACGATTGACGGGGGTGCGCAATCGCTTCTTGATGCGCACAAGATGCTCGGCGTGCCTGCCGATGATGATCGGCTTCTGCGAATCGCGTTCCACGTAGATGGACACCATCACACGTGCTTTGCCATGCATGGCCTGCGCATCGTCCTCATCCATGTCTTCCGGCATGTCGATGGAATCGACCACGACGGCGAGGGAATGGGGCAATTCATCGTCGAGCTCCTCGAGCAGCACCCCGCGCACCAGCTCGGCGATGGCATCCTCCGGGCGTTCCTCGGTCACCTGATCCGTCGGGTACATCTGCGGCCCCTCCGGCAGATGCTCGATGAGCACCGTGCGCACCTCCTGCAGATTGTCGTCCCCGAGCGCACTCACCGGCACGATGTCGGCGAAATCCGCGAATTCATTGATCTCGATGAGCTTGTTGACGAGTTCGGTGCGGTTCAGACGGTCGATCTTCGTCACGATGGCGATAAGCGGCACCTTCCATTTGAAGGTACCGTCATCGTTCTTCGTGGCGAACTGGGAACGCAGTCTGCTCAGGATGCGCCGGTCACCGGGACCGATCTCCTGATCCGCCGGCAGCAGGAATGCGATTTCGTCGCTGTCCGCCAATGATTCGTCCACCACATCGTTGAGACGTTGGCCAAGCAGCGTGCGGGGCCTGTGTATGCCCGGCGTGTCGACGAGCACGATCTGGGCGTTGTCGGTGGTGAGCACGCCGCGAATCGCCTTGCGGGTCGTCTCCGGCCGTGATGACGCAATGGCGATCTGCATGCCGATGAGCGCGTTGATCAGCGTCGATTTGCCGACATTCGGGCGTCCCACGACGGCAACGAAGCCGGAACGGTAAGGAGTGACGCCGGAAACAGCGTCGACCCCCTTGGTATGTGTCTGGTCAGCCATATCAATCCTGTTCTTTCTTGGTGGAGTTCGAGTCCGGGGAATCAGCGTCGGATTCCAAGGTAGTCTGATCGACATCGGACTCCGGTTCGACAACAATGGTGGAGGCTTTCTTGCGGCGCCCCGCGGAATCCACTGCGGTGAGACGCAGACCGCGCGTGACGGCACTCGACCCCACGATCGGCACACGTCCCAGCAGTTTGGTGAGCAATCCGTACACGGTATCCACGTCATCTTCGTCGAGATCGATCTCGAAGATGTCTTCCAATTCGGCAATCGGAGTGCGCGCCGGCATGCTCCACTTATGTTCGCCTATCTGACGCGGCTCGCCATGCTGGGTGTGATCATGCTCGTCCTGCAGCTCCCCCACGATCTGCTCGAGCGCATCCTCTATGGTGACCATGCCCGCGATACCGCCGTACTCATCGACGACGACGGCAACATGGTGGCAGGTCTGCTGCATCTCATGGAACAGATCGTCGGCCGGCTTCAGCTCGGGCACGAGCATGGGCTTGCGCATAATCGATTCGATGGGCCGGCTCAACGCGGCATTGTTGAAGATCGTCGCACGCACGGCATCCTTCATGTATGCGATGCCGAGCAGGTCGTCTATGTCATTGCCAATCACCGGAATGCGCGAATAGCCGGAACGCGAGCACAGTTTGAGGAAGTCCTCCAGCGTGTCGTCCTTTTCAATGCAGATCATGTCGGTGCGAGGCACCATGATCTCGCGCGTGAGGGAATCGGATAGCGCCAGCACATTGTGCAGCATTTCGGAGACCTCTGGGTCGAACCGGTTCGTCTCCAGCACACGATTGATGGCGGCGCGCCCCTGCTCAAGATGAATCTCCTCGAGCTCCTCGTTCTCCGAGAGCTCGGTCTTGCGCGCGCTCTTCGACTTGCGCGGGTGCAGGAACGGCGCACAGGCATAGGCAAATGAGGCCAAATGGGAGTATGCCAGCAAAATCTCCAGCGGCTTGTCGGAACCCACGGAACGCGGTCTGGCCAACACCGACACGAACGCGACCACCAGAGCGGCAAGCACGCCATAGATGAGTTGCAGCCATACCGGACTGGCGAATATGGCCGCAATGCATACCACACAGGCCCCGATGAGCACATTGCTCAGAATACGCAGAAAAGCGCAGGCCGAAGACGTGGCATGCCGGTTTGCAACGAGATGCTGCACGCGATGGATCTTCGCGATCTTCTTCTGCCGGGTGAACTGGCTCAATTCGGAATCGGTCTGCGCCTCGATCATCAGGTTGTTCAGATTCGCCCTGGTCACCCGCACAATGGCGCTTTCAAGCGACGCCATGAGCAGTGATTGCCAGAACAGTACGATGGCCACGACAACCAGCGCCACCACCGTGACGATTCTCAGTTCGTCCACTTCAATGCCCCCTACGTTCAGTGTCCAAGCTCACGGTTCGTGCCGTATTTGCGTTCGTACACCTCGAGTTCGTTCACCGATCCGGAGGGAAGCGTCGCCGACCAGGCTGTGCCATGGTGCAATGCGAAGAACGTGAGCAGCAGCTGGCGCTGCAGCCCGAACATCTGCCGTTCCTGCTCCCGTGTGTGATGGTCATACCCCAGCAGGTGCAGCACACCATGAATGGTGAGCAGCATCATCTCCTCCATCGTGCTGTGACCGGCCGCCTGAGCCTGTTGCTGCGCCACCCACGGGCAGATCACGATGTCGCCGAGCATCCCCTCTGGTTCGTTCCGCTCGTCCCCCGGGCGCAGTTCATCCATCGGGAAGCTCATCACGTCGGTTGGCCCCTGAAGGTCCATCCAACGTTCATGCAGCTCTGCGATCGGTTCCGGGTCCACGAAGGTGATGGTGAGCTCGGACTGCGTGCTCACCCGCATCTGGTGCATGACCCACAGGCCGAGTTCCGAGAACACTTTGGGATCCAACTGCCATTCCGTCTCATTGGCGACTTCAACGCTCATCGTCCACCACCATCGCATTCCTGTCATCATCGTCACCGCGACCAGGTGCCGCCGTGTGCGTTATTCTCGCATCTTTGCCGCCTTTGCGCCTCCGTGCCGCGTCATCATGCGACTCGTATGCGGCCACAATCCTGCCCACCAACGCATGACGCACCACGTCCGAAGCCCCCAGATGCACGAACGCGATGTCGTCTATGCCCCCGAGAATCGATTCGATCGAGGCAAGCCCGGAACGCGGCACATCGAGGTCGACCTGTGTGATATCGCCGGTGATCACCATCTTCGTGTTGAACCCGAGTCTGGTGAGGAACATCTTCATCTGCTGACTCGTCGTGTTCTGCGCCTCGTCGAGAATCACGAACGCATCATTCAGCGTTCGGCCACGCATATACGCCAGCGGAGCCACCTCAATGGTCCCGTCGTCGAGATACCGCTTCATCCGTTCAGCACCGAGCATGTCGGAGAGCGCGTCGTACAGCGGCCGCAGATATGGATCCACCTTCTCGTTGAGCGTGCCCGGCAGGAAGCCGAGGTTCTCCCCCGCCTCGACGGCGGGACGGGTGAGGATGATGCGCCTGACACGCCCCTCCTCGAAGTCGCTTACGGCCTTGGCCACGGCCAGATATGTCTTGCCGGTACCAGCAGGGCCAATGCCGAATGTGATTGTATTCGACTCTATGGCGTTCACATAGGCGATCTGACCGGAGGTCTTCGGCCGCACCGGATACCCGGCGGCATAGGTGATGGTCCCTGGCACACTCGGCTTGCGATGAACGGACTCAATCTGTCGCGCCTGCGTGCGCTCATGCTCCTTGAACCTGCGCAGCTTCTGCACGGTCGGACCATGGCCGGGCACCTCGTCGCGTACATCGTTATGCAACACCTGCTGTTCCAGCATACGGCGAACCGTGGCTGCGTCGAGCGGACTGGTGTAAGCCGCATCGATGAGTGCGCGAATGAGCTCCTGCGCCTGCGACGCCTCGCGCTCGCCTTGCCGCGAGGTGGAGGTGATGGTGATGCGATTGCCGCGCACATGCACGGTAATCTCCTTGTATTCGCGTTCGATCTCGCGAATCACCTCATCGTACACTCCGAGTACTTTCACGGAATCCAGCTGTTCGGGAATATCGACCGTTCGTGTTGTAGTCGCCAACTGCTCCTCTTCTACATGTTCTATACGTCTGTGGTGTCTTGGAGAGATATCGTGTCATTCTTCCATGGGCTCGCCGGTGAGCACATGCGCATGCACGTGGAACACCGTCTGCCCGGCGTCCTCTCCGGTGTTGAAGATCAGGCGGTACGAGCCGTTATATGCGTCATCGGCAATGCCCTGGGCCACTTCGACCATATGCGCCAACAATGCCGGGTCGGCCTGCGCCAATGCGTCGACGTTGCGGTAATGGTCGCGAGGCACCACCAGCACATGCACCTTGGCCTTTGGATTGATGTCTTTGAACGCATACACCTGCGCATCTTCGAACACCTTCTCACTCGGCACCTCGCAGTCAATGATCTTGCAGAACAGGCAATCCGCGTCTTTCATACCGTCTCACTCCTTGGCGTGATGGATTTTTCCTCTGCCCATACTACCAATCCGCGCGCATATTCATTCCATGAAGGAACGCGTCGTCCGCTCAACAGTACCTGCCTATCGCACGGCTCAGCAGCCCAAGCGCCACGGGGCCTGCAGCCGAGGCGCGCAGGATGTTGCGCCCCAGCACGCAGACCAACGCGCCCGCCTCGGCGAAGACTTCGACCTCCTGATCGCTGATGCCGCCTTCAGGACCCACAACCACGCTGACCGTCCGTTCCTTGCCGTCATCCAGGCATTTCGCAGCAAGCTCCTCAACCTGGCGTTCGACGTCCGACCATGTGGCGTTCGCGTCCTGATGGAGCACGATGACCAGATTGCCATGCACCATGTCACGCCGAATCATGGCAAGAACCTGCTTGCTTGTTGCCATGCCGTGCAGTTCGGGAATGAATGCGCGCCGAGATTGCTCGGTGGCCGCACGCAGCGTCTGCATCCATTTGCGATCGGTGCGCCCCGCTTTGAATCTTGCGATGGAACGGTCCGCCTGCCAGGGTGTCACCTCGTCCACCCCAATCTGCGTGGCCATATCGATCGCCTGCTCATCGTGCCCATTCTTGGCCAGAGCCTGAATGAGGCCCAATCTGACCACAGGGCGTTCCTCCTTGGTGAATCCGAGCACCCTGACGATGCCCGACTTGGGATCGTCCACCACAGCCTGAATGCGCAACCCCGTGCCGTCGGAAAGCTGCAGCTCATCGCCTTCCTTCAGGCGCATGGAGCCGATGGCATGTCGCCTCACCTCCTCGGGCAATCGCAGGGTCCACCCTGTCTGCAGTTCATCACTGCTCAGCGGAGCATCGTCACTGGTCGTATCCACCACAAACATTGCGTCGGTCATAGTTGTACCCTAGCGCATATGGGTAACCGTTTTCCCTTGAATTCCAACCCCTTGGCGTCGGCCTCAAAACACGACACGCCGAATTTGCATTGATCCGTATATTCGCGTATATTTTCTTTCTGTTGCGCTGCAACGCACCTGTCCGGGTGGCGGAATGGTAGACGCGCTAGCTTGAGGTGCTAGTGCCTATTTTATACAGGCGTGCGGGTTCAAGTCCCGCTCCGGACACCAGCTACCGGCTCCTTTGGGAGCCGGTTTTTTATTTCCCCATTCGGAAAGGCAATCATGCAGCTGGTGCATCTCGAGTCCATCGATGACCCTCAGGTGGAGGCATACACGAATCTCACCGAACTTCAGCTACGCAATCGGCTTGAACCAAGCAAAGGCATATTCATAGCGGAATCACCCAAGGTGATCACGCGCGCATTGGCCGCAGGACGCCAACCGATTTCCTTGCTGGTGGAGGAACCATGGATCGAGGGCATGGCCGACATCTTCGCGTTCATCGATGAACACTGGGGCGACGACATTCCCGTCTACGTCGCCTCTCCCGAACAGCTCAGGCGCATCACCGGCTACCGGCTGCACCGCGGGGCGTTGGCTGCCATGCATCGTTGGGAGCTTCCCACTGTGGCGGAGGTATGTGCGAATGCCACGCGCATCGCCGTGCTGGAGAACATAGTGGACCACACCAACGTCGGAGCCATCATGCGTTCGGCAGCGGCGTTGGATGTCGATGCGGTGCTGGTCACGCCCTCATGCTCAGACCCCCTGTATCGCCGCGCCATCCGTGTGTCGATGGGCACTGTTTTCCAAGTGCCATGGACGCGCATAGGGGGCGATGACGTGCACTACTGGCCATGGCAGGGTCTGGAGGAACTGCATGGGCTCGGCTTCACCACCGCGGCGATGGCGCTATCCGATGACTCAATCTCGCTTGACGACCTCGTGTGGCGTCTCCACGCCAACGACAACACGCATATCGACAAGCTGGCACTGATCTTCGGCACGGAAGGCGACGGACTGTCACGACATACGATCGCGAATGCCGATCTCACCGTGAAGATTCCCATGAGCCATGACGTGGACTCCCTCAACGTCGCCGCATCGAGCGCCGTCGCATTTTATAGCACGCGCGATCTGAAGCATGCCCGCTGATTCGGAGCGTGGGACACATCCTCCGAAAACGGTTCCATATTATGAAACATTTTGAGCTTTCGGCATATAGGTCAAAATGTGTTGATTTAGACTTTTAGTCGGTGGTGTCTGGGTATCGGGTGGCGGTGTGGAATTCGTTCCAGTCGATGCCGGTGCCGAGGGTGGGTTGGCTCATGGGTTCGTCGTTGTTGTCGTGGTTGGTGCCGGTCTTAGTGTTCTGGTCGTGTTGTTTGAGGATGTGGGCGGGATCGGGTTTGGCGCTATGCATATAGCAGTGCCATTCGCAGGCGCGGCGCATGTGTGCCTCGGGCAGGCCGCGGTGGTTGACGAGCATGCGTTTGAGCGCGGCGTTGAGCCCTCCCTCGAGGCGGTCGCTGTCGCGTGGCACGGGGCTGTGTGCGCTCAGTGTGGGGTCGAAGAGACAGAAGAGCGTGCCGTCGTTGAAGAGGCGTTCAAGCCTGAAATAGGCGCGGCGTAACGGTAAATGGGTCCACCACCATCCGCTCCTGCTCGTGGCGGCCTTGGGATCGTCGGGATGGTCCTTGGCGTACGTGCGTTCGGCGAGCATGCCCTTCCAGCGCTCGTGCTCTCCCGGGCGCACCACTGCCGCGCGCCCCCTTGCCTCGGCAGAGGCGGTCGTCGTCGCCTTGCAGGCGTCGCACTGCCAACGCTGCCGGCCGTTTCGGTCGTGCCCGTTCTTGCGCATCGGCAGCCAGCAGATCGGATATCTGCGGGCCCGCTTCGATCGTGTTCTCATGACACAATCCAACGGCCCCGAACCGGCGCGAAACGCGGTTATTTACGGGAAAACCGAAAATGACACCCCGACACGCCTACTGCCACAACGGCAAACCCACAGCATAATCAACACATTTTGACCTATATGCCAGCTTTTCTTGCAAAAACGACGGCGTTTTGGGCGATTCGGTTTTACCTCACAGCGAATCTATGCAATTATTGAGGTGTCTTCAATGATGAATGCTGAACAGATTAGGTTCTGTGGATCCGTAGGAAGGAGCTGCTATGGCGAAGAAGAACCCCAAGATTCTTTCCATCGTCCTCGCAGGCGGCGAAGGAACACGTCTCATGCCGTTGACCAGGGATCGCGCGAAGCCCGCCGTCCCATTTGGTGGCGTATACCGACTCATCGATTTCCCGTTGAGCAATCTGGTGAATTCCGGGTATAGCCAGGTGATTGTGCTCACCCAGTACAAGTCGCACTCACTTGACCGCCATATCTCGCAGCTGTGGCGCTTCTCCACATTGCTGGGCAACTATGTCTCCCCCGTCCCCGCACAGCAGCGGCTCGGCAAGCACTGGTATCTGGGGTCAGCGGACGCCGTGTACCAGACGATCAACATCATCGAAGATGTCCAACCTGACATCGTGGTGATTGTCGGGGCTGATCACGTCTATCGCATGGACTTCGAGCAGATGGTGAACCAGCACATCGAATCGGGCGCCGAGTTCACTGTGGCCGGCATTCGCCAGCCGATCGAGCAGTCCAGCCAGTTCGGTGTGATCGAGGTGGATCCCGAGCACCCGAATATGATCAAAAGCTTCCAAGAGAAGCCGAAGGAGACGACGGGGCTGCCAGACAACCCGAATGAGATCCTCGCCTCCATGGGCAATTATGTTGCGAACACCGACGCGTTGTTCAACGCGCTCTCCATCGACAGCAAGGCCGAGAACACGAAACACGATATGGGTGGCGACATCGCCCCGTTCTTCGCCGAACGCAACGAGGCCGGCGTCTACGACTTCAGCAGGAACGAGATTCCAGGGGCCACCACCACGGATCATGCCTACTGGCGCGACGTGGGCACAATCAGGCAGTTCTACGATGCGCATATGGATCTCATCTCCTACATCCCCGAATTCAACCTTTACAATATGGAATGGCCGATTTATACGAGTTCGGGCAATCTTCCGCCGGCCAAGTTCGTGCATGCGGCCGGCGACCGCATCGGACACGCCACCGATTCCATCGTCTCCCCTGGCGTCATCGTATCGGGTGGCGAGATTCACCATTCAGTGATCTCACCGAATGTACGAGTGCATTCCTGGTCGCAGGTCAATGATTCGATCCTGTTCGACAATGTGGAGATCAACCGCAGGGCCCGTGTGAACCGTGCCATTCTCGACAAGAATGTGGTGCTCACCGAGAATTCGACTGTTGGTCTTGACGTCGAACACGACTTGGCACGTGGCTTCACCGTGACCTCCGACGGCATCACCGTGGTGCCGAAGGGAACGGTGGTCGACGACTAGCCGCCTGTGACGAGTTGTGGTATGTGGAAGGGGCCGCCTCCAATATATTGGAGGCGGCCCCTTCCACATCCCACAACTCAGTATCGTGGCATATTGTCGAGGTTGAAGCCCAATGCCGCAAGCTGGTCACGGCCTTCCGGCGTGATCTTGTCGACGGTCCAACGAGGTGTCCAAGTCCAGTCGATGCGGAACTCCTCTACCAAGCCGGCCAAGGTGCTGGCGCATTCGTCTTCAATCAGGTCGGTCAATGGGCATGCAGGCGTCGTCAGCGTCATCGTGATGATCGCGCGGCCGAGCTCATCGATCTCAATGCCGTAGACCAAACCCAGATCGATCACATCGATGCCCAGTTCCGGATCGATCACCTGATGCAGGGCCTCCTTCACATCCGCCGCAGTGGCACGGCCGATCTCATCGACACCTTTAAGCTCGATGCCATCCGATCGGCATGCGCATTCATGGTCTTGCGACTGGACGCCATGGCCGCCACAGCACTCCGACTTGACGGCAGATGCGTCGTCGTTGCCCAGAATGTCCTTCGCCAACGATGGATTCGCAATGATCGCCTGGGCCTCATCCTCATTGCCGACGACGGCATTGACCGCATCGAAGATGGTGGATTGCGGTTCGGGAACCAGATTGTCGCTCATATCAGTCCTCCTTCATCTCGTCATGCTCGGTTGCCTCGGAGTGCTGGGATGCGAGGGCCTTCGCCAATGAGTCCCTGAGCCCCTCCCAGCCGAGCAATGCGCATTTGATGCGCATCGGGTATTTGGAAACCCCTTGGAATACGGCGGCATCACCCAACGCATCCTCTGCCTGTTCGTCATCGAGACCGGCGCCTCGCGATTCCATCAGCTTATGGAACTGGCCGAACAGCTCCATGGCCTCATCGACGGTCTTTCCTTCCACGAGATTGACCATGATCGACAGGCTTGCCTGTGAAATCGAGCATCCTTGACCATCCCAGACGACACTTTCGATGCGGTGGGGTTCACTATCGCTCACTTCGACATGCACAGTGACCTCATCGCCGCAGGTCGGATTGAATTGGTGCGACCGTGCTGCGGAGCAGGACTCATGCACAGCGGTGACTGTCGCCTCGCCTCCGATTGCCGCGGGATCGCCCTCCGATGTCAGTGTGCCCCTGCCATGTGGATGACGCGAGGCATCGAGAATCACTTCCTGGTACATCTGCTCGAGTTCCTGGCTTCCCAAATCTGCCATCCCGCTCCTTTCCTTCATTCCTACACAAGCAACATATATCGTTCGGGACTATTCCCCGCCGGTCAGATAGACGGAAGACACCTACGCCTTCACTGCAGGAAGAACCGGCGCACACCTTCCACCGCCTCAACCAACGCCTGTGCATCCTCGGGTGTGTTGTATATGCCTGAAGACGCGCGGTTCGAAGCGAATACACCGAAATGCCTGTGGATGGGCTGGGCGCAATGATGTCCTACACGTATCGCGATACCTTGGGCGTCGATGTACTGCCCCACATCGTGCGGATGCACCCCATCCACTTCAAAGGCCACCGTGCCGATGCGGTTCGTTCCGTCCTGGGGGCCCAGAATGCGAACTCCATCGACTTCGGCAAGCCGGAGCAGTTCTTCGGTGATGATGCGTTCATGGCCGGCAATCGTCTCTATGCCGATGCCCATCATCCATTCCGCCGCCACACCCGCTGCGACCACTTGGGCCACCGGCTGCGTCCCGGCCTCGAACCGTGCCGGAGGCGCCATGTACTGGGCAGGCCTGTCCACGAAGGCCAGCTCGACCATGGAACCGCCGAACTTGGCCGGAGGCAATGCCTCCAACAAATCGCGCTTGCCGTACAGGAAGCCCACGCCAGTGGGACCGTACATCTTGTGGGCACTGAACACCGCGAAATCCACGTCCAACGCATGGAAGTCGACCGGAATGTGTGGAACCGATTGGCACGCGTCCAGAATGAAGACGCCTCCGACCTCATGGGTTCGTTTGATAATCGGGGCAATATCGGTTATGGCACCGGTGACATTGCCCACATGGGTCACGGCCACCACCTTGGTCCGTTCCGTGATGACCTCGTCTGCGGTGTTGGAGAGGATGCGACCGTCGTCATCCAGATCGAACCATTTGAGGGTGGCGCCGGTGCGCGAGGCAAGTTCTTGGAATGGCAGCAGTACGGAATGGTGTTCCGCGCGGGAGACGACGATCTCGTCGCCCGGTTTCAAGGCGAAACGCTCAGCGACCTTGCCACCACGCCCCAATGAGGCGTTGCCGAACGCCGTGGCCAGCGTGTTGAGGCCGTCGGTGGCGCCCATGGTCACCACAAGCTCCTCGTTGCCTTCCTCAGCTGAGGCGCCCACGAGTGTGGCCACCTTGGCACGGGCCTGTTCGAAGGCGACGGTGGACAGACCGGCCAAGGTATGGGCTCCGCGATGCACGCCGGCGTTGACCGTCTCGTAGAAACGAGATTCGGCGTCAATGACACACTGCGGCTTCTGCGCTGTGGCGCCACTGTCGAGATACACCAGCGGATGGCCATTGATCTGCTGGTCGAGAATGGGGAATTGATCGCGAATCGCAGTGATATCCGTCATCACAACACCTTACGAATAGTCATGGGTCATTCATGCCAAAGCGGATTCGGAATCTGAACCTTCCGGCAGGTACATGTCGTAACCGGTCTCCTCCAGCTCGTCGGCCAACTCCGGGCCTCCCGTCTTCACGAAGTGACCCTGTGCGAACACATGCACGACGTCGGGCTTGATGTACTTGAGAATACGCGTGTAATGGGTGACCATGAGGATGCCGAAGTCGTTGCTCTCCTTGGCATGATTCACTCCTTCAGACACGACGCGCAGCGCATCGACGTCAAGTCCAGAATCCGTCTCGTCGAGAATAGCGAACTTCGGCTTGAGCATCTCGAGCTGCAATACCTCGGCCCGCTTCTTTTCACCCCCGGAGAACCCTTCGTTGACGGAGCGCGAAGCGAATTTCGGATCCATCTTGAGGTCCTTCATCGCGCTGGAAAGCTCCTTCGCCCACGTACGGATCGCCGGCGCCTTGCCGGTGACCTCGGTGACGGCGGTGCGCAGGAAGTTCGTCATGGAGACGCCGGGAACCTCGACCGGGTACTGCATCGCCAGGAACAGGCCCGCCTTGGCGCGCTCATCCGGCGTCATCTTGAGAATGTCCTCGCCGTCCAGCAGCACCTCACCCGAATCCACCTCGTATTTCGGGTGGCCTGCCAGAGTGTAGGCCAGCGTCGACTTTCCCGAACCGTTCGGTCCCATGATCGCATGGGTCTCGCCGGAGTTCACCGTGAGATTGACACCGCGCAGAATCTGCTTGCGGCCTTCCTTCGTCTCCACCGATGCGTAGAGATCCCTGATTTCCAACGTCGACATTACTTCTCCTCCAAAACGTTCGTCATTGCTTCGTTCTCACCGCGCACCAGGCGACGGTCGATGGCCTGCATGAGATGCGTGGCGATCTCATCGATGCCGATCTCCTCGACGAGCTCACCGAAGAAACCGCGCACCACGAGCTTTCGAGCCTCTTTCTCGGGGATGCCGCGCGATTCCAGGTAGAACAGTTCCTCGTCGTCGAAACGGCCGACCGAGCTGGCATGCCCCGCGCCCACTATGTTGCCGTTCTCGATCTCCAGATTCGGTTCGGAGTCGGCAACGGCTCCCGGCGTGAGCACCAGATTGCGGTTGAGTTCGTAGGAGTCGGTTCCCGGTGCGGTGGGCTGGATCAGTGCATTGCCTACCCATGTGGAATGGGCGCCCTTGCCGCTCAGCGCACCCTTGTAGACCACACGGGACTTGCATTCGGGTTCGTTGTGCACGACCATCGTACGATGTTCGATATGCTCGCCCGGATCGACGAAGTAAATGCCGAGCATGTTGAGCTCGCCATGCTCGCCGCCGAAATCCTGATCCATGCGGATGCGTACCACGTCGCCACCGAGCGTGACCTGCGAATGACGCAGCGATGCCTCCTTGCCCACATGGATGCGATGGTTGCCCACATGCTTGGAGCCACGATCCCATTCCTGAATGAAGGTCGTGCTGATGTGGGAGTCCTCGCCGGTGACGATCTCCACGCCTTCGGCGAGTCTGGCATTGCCATAGTGCTCGACGACGACATCGGCATGGACGCGAGCGTCGGCTGCGATGACCAGATGCAGGGCATCCAGAGCGTCATCGGTTCCGAACACCTTGACCAGCACGGGATGCTCGAGATCCTGCTTGAGTTCGATGATTGTGGATTCCCTGGCACTGTTCCATTCGACGCAGGAGACACGGTCATTCGGCATACTCACGGTTCCGCTCAGGTCTTCGCCCATGTTCACCGTGCGCACATCGACCTTGGACCCGTCCACTGCGGAGCCATCGATCATCGTCACGCTCACCTGCGTTCGGCCGCTGGGTTCGAACACATCGAAGAATTCACTGAGGCGGTCGACGGGTGTGAATCGCCAATCCTCCTGCTTGCGCGTGGGCACTGGGAACGTCTCCACCTCGAATGAGCGTGGCGCCGTGTCGGCACTCGACGGCATGGCGGCGGGAATCGCATACGGGTCATTTGGATCCGCCACCGGGATGTTGATTTCCTTTGGGTCTGCCATAGGTCAGCCCACCGATCCTTCCATCTGCAATTCAACCAAACGGTTGAGTTCGAGCGCGTATTCCATGGGCAGCTCGCGGCTGATTGGCTCGACGAATCCACGCACGATCATCGCCATGGCCTCCTTCTCCTCAATGCCGCGGCTCATCAGGTAGAAGAGCTGGTCCTCCGAGACCTTCGACACGGTGGCCTCATGGGCCATCGAAACGTCGTCCTCGCGCACATCCACATGGGGGTAGGTGTCGGAGCGTGAGAAGTCATCGACCAACAGCGCATCACACACCACATTGGAGCTCGACCCTTCGGCGCCGTCGACGATCTTGACAAGTCCTCGATAGGCGGAACGCCCACCTCCTCGCGATATGGACTTCGCGACGATGGTGGAAGAGGTATGGGGGGCCAAGTGAATCATCTTCGCACCGGTGTCCTGGTACTGCCCCTTGCCTGCGAAACCCAGCGACATCGTGGAGGCGCTGGCGTAGGGTTCGGCAAGGATGCAGGCGGGGTATTTCATGGTGGCCTTCGAGCCGATGTTGCCGTCGACCCATTCCATTGTGGCGCCCTCGCGCACATAGGCGCGTTGCGTGACGAGATTGTACACGTTGTTCGACCAGTTCTGCACGGTGGTGTACCGGACGCGGGCGTTCTTCTCCACGATGATCTCGACGATCGCGGCGTGCAGCGAGTCGGTCGAGTAGATCGGCGCCGTGCACCCCTCCACATAATGCACGTATGAACCTTCGTCGGCTATGATCAGCGTGCGTTCGAACTGTCCCATGTTCGGGGTGTTGATGCGGAAGTAGGCCTGCAACGGAATGTCCACATGCACGCCCTTGGGCACATACACGAACGAGCCGCCCGACCATGCCGCCGTGTTCAGGGCCCCGAATTTGTTGTCTTCAGGGGGGACGACCGTTCCGAAGTATTTCTGCACCAGCTCCGGGTACTCACGTACGGCTGTGTCGGTATCGACGAAGATGACGCCCTGCTTGGAAAGATCATCCTGAATGGAGTTGTAGATGACCTCGGATTCGTACTGGGCCGCAACACCGGAAACCAGGCGGCTCTTCTCGGCTTCGGGTATGCCCAGCCTGTCGTAGGTGGTTCGGATATCCTCAGGGAGATCCTCCCAGCTTGCAGCCTGCTTGCCGACGGGCTTGACATAGTACTTGAAATCCTGCGCGTGGAATCCCGAAAGATCCACACCCCATTTCGGCATCGGTTGCTCTATGAACGCCCGGTAACCGCGCAGACGCATGTCGAGCATCCACTCAGGTTCGTGCTTGTCCGCCGAGATCTCACGGACCACGTTCTCATCGATGCCTTTTTTCGCCGCTTCTCCTGCGGCGTCGGAATCATGCCATCCGTAGCCGTATTCGCCGAACTGCTCGATGATCTCGTCGTCCTGTCGCAGCTTGTCTTCATTGACGCGACCGCGATCGGCGATGTACTGATTCATCTCCACATCCCGTGCGGCATGGGGCGCCTGGTTATCTGCCACTTGCGCTGCCTCCTATCAAATTCGTTCCTGTCCTAACCTAACAGAAGGAATGACAAAAATCTAGGTTTTTCATCACTTTTCTCCCGTAATGTTCATCACGTCCGCAAGACTCGACGACGATGGCAGCCGCCCCATGTGGCACGCATTCGGATAACGAAGGCCCGGCGAGTTCTAGAACTCGCCGGGCCTTCTAGTTTTGTTGCCCCTTATTGCTGGACGTGCACGCTGGTGCCATCCACGCACCAGTTGTAGAACCATTCCGCCATGTCCCAGCCGATGCCGACGCAACCGTGGGAGGTGTTCTCACCCAGGGCCTGAATCTGCGCATCAGTGTATGGGGTCTGCGTGGCAATGCGATGGATGGCGCAGCCGCTCTTCGAGAAATAGTTGACGAAGCCGACGTTCTTGACGTCCCACGTCTCCTTCTTGCCGTCCGAAAGCGTCAATGTGCCCGACATGTTCTGAGACGGGTATTTGAGCCAGATCTCGAAATCACCTTCCGGCGTGCACATGTCGCCCGAGGCCTGGCATTTGCCGGTGGCATAGTCGTTGCCTTGGCCTGCGGACATATGCATCGTCTTCACCGCGTTGCCGTTCTCCAAAGCGGTCACGGTGTGATCCGAGAGATCGACCACAACGTGCCGTTTTGTCTCCTTCACCTTCATCGGGTCGAGTTTGCCGGAAACGGACACGGTCCCGTTCCCCTTGCCAAACGCATCGATCGCCTTGGTGCCGATGTTGGCGTCTGCACCATCGTCGAGTGTCACACCGTCATGGCCTTCCTTGATCACTTCGATCTCGGTGCCGTTGTTGTTGACGATGACCTCGCGATCTTCCTTGGTGGACTTGATGTTCGGCTTGATCTGCTCGTCATATGCCTTCTGCAGGGCAGTCGCATCGTAGACGACGTTGCCGTTGCGGATCTGGCCTTGCGGCAGCGTGCCGTTGCCGTTCGGGTCGATCGTCGTCGCGGCGAGGATCATAGACGGTGTGAATGCGGCGAACCGTTCCTTGCCAATGTACACGCCCGGCTTCTGTGCCATCAGTTTGTCCAACGTGGATTTGGCCTTGTTCGCCTCATCGGTGGTGATCGCCGGCGAGATGGTCTTGAGCTGCACCTCCACGGTCTTCGGTTCCTGCGCTCCCAGGGACTGCACGACACGCACCGCCTCGTTGGCGGTCTCGGTCGGATCGGCCCCGTGACCCTCAGTGCCTTCGATGACCGCGATGGTGCTGCCATCATCGCCCACCTGCAGCTTGGCGTCGACGGGTTTGACGCTGTTGGTGCCCAGCTGCTCATCGAGGGCTTCCGGATTCGCATCCTTGGCATCGATGGCCGGGTTCACGTCATGCTTCGCCCATGGTGCATATCGGGCGAATACGTTCTCATGGCGTTTCGCATCCACTGCCTCCTGGGCGATTTGCTGTGCATCGACCTTGACGCCGAGGTCCGCCAGCGTGACCGACCCGGTTTTGCCCTCGTAGCTGACCGGAATCTTGGTGCCATCCACCTCGTTGGAAATGGCCTGGGCAATCTGCTGCTGCGTCTTTCCGGACACGTCAACTCCCCAGAGCGTGGTGCCAGGCAGCGCGCGGGTATTGAAGAACGCCACAAGACCGGCACAGGCACCTGCCAGCACGACGACCAGCGCCAGCACGATCCATGGCCATACATGGTGCCTCTTTCCTGCGGCAGGCCCATTCATGCCTGCATTGGAATCGTGCTGCTGTGGGAGCTGTGGAGGCAGTGGCACATCCTGCATCGGCGTGAACACCTGCGTCGACTCGAAATCACGCATGTCGCTGGCATCCGATGGCACCTGATTGCTGGCTCCGTTCGAAGAGAACCCACCATTGCCGGATGGAAAAGTCATATTGCTCCTTGAAAACACTCCCCAAAGAAATCCCAAAAGGAATTGGGCCTGTCCATATTATGCAACATGGTCATGAACAGCAAGCGGTTCATGACCATGTTTCGTGCATTCTTCACAAAGCCGCCTCACCGACGGCACCTAAGCCCTATTCGGCAGTGGCCTTCTTGGTGTCACGCGCCTCCTGATGGTCCAACGCAGCCTTCACCAAACCGGCAAACAACGGGTGCGGCTTGGTCGGGCGCGATTTGAACTCCGGATGCGCCTGGGTGGCGACATAGAACGGATGCACATCCTGCGGCAGTTCCACGAATTCGGTGAGCTCCCCGTCGGGGCTCTGGCCGGAGATGACCAGACCGCCCTCGCGCAGACGATCCTTGTATGCCACGTTCACTTCGTAACGATGACGATGGCGTTCAGTCACATGGGTGGTCCCATAGAGCTTGGCGACCAGCGAATCTTCGAGCAGTTCCGCCGGATAGGAGCCCAGACGCATCGTATGGCCCATGTCGCCATTGCCGGCGACGATGTCCTTCTGCTCCTCCATCGTGGCAATGACGGGATTCGCGCACTCCGGGTCGAACTCCGAGGAATTCGCATCCTTGATGTCGAGCACGTCACGGGCATATTCGATCACCATCGACTGCAGCCCCAGGCACAGTCCAAGTGCCGGAAGCTTGTGCTCGCGTGCGAAGCGCAGGGCGCCGATCTTGCCGTCGATGCCACGAATGCCGAAGCCGCCCGGAATCACGATGCCGTCGACATTGTTGAGGGCCGCAGCCGCACCGGCCTCCGTCTCGCACAGATCAGCGGCGACCCATTTCACGTTGACCTTGGCCCAGTTGGCGAAACCGCCTGCCTTGATGGCCTCGGTGACCGAAAGATAGGCATCGGGAAGGTCGATGTACTTGCCGACGATGGCGATGTTCACCTCATGCTTGGGGTGGTGCACGCGTTCAAGAAGGTCCTCCCACTCGTCCCAATCAACGTCGTGGAACGGCAGGCCGAGCTCTCGGACCACATAGGCGTCGAGACCTTCGTCGAACAGCACCTTAGGCACATCGTAGATGCTGTTGGCGTCCACACAGTTCACCACGCCCTCGGAGTCGACGTCGCACATGAGCGAGATCTTGTCTTTGATGGACTGGTTGAGCGGACGGTCGCTGCGCAGTACGAGTGCATCCGGCGAGATGCCGAGCTGTCGCAGCATCATCACGGAATGCTGCGTCGGCTTCGTCTTGAGCTCATGGGCGGCGGCGATGTAGGGCACAAGCGATACATGGATGAACATGCAGTTCCCGGGACCGAGATCACGACGCACCTCACGTGCGGCCTCCATGAACGGCTGCGATTCGATGTCACCCACTGTGCCGCCGATCTCGGTGATGATCACGTCGACGTCATCGGAGGCCTGCGCACGCATACGGGATTTGATCTCGTTCGTGATATGCGGGATCACCTGCACGCACTGGCCGAGGTACTCACCAGCGCGTTCCTTGCGAAGGACCTCCTGATAGATCTGGCCGGTGGTGACGTTCGCCTTCTGTGAAAGGAAGACGTCCAGGAAACGCTCGTAGTGGCCGATGTCGAGATCGGTTTCCGCGCCATCCTCGGTCACATAGACCTCGCCATGCTGGAACGGGTTCATGGTGCCGGGATCGACATTGATGTACGGGTCGAGTTTCTGCTGCAGCACACGCAGTCCCCGGCTGCGCAGCAGACGTCCGAGAGAGGAAGCGGTAAGACCCTTGCCAAGGGAGGAAACAACGCCGCCAGTGACGAAAATATGCTTGGTGACGTGTTCTTGAGCATTGCCATGTTGTCTTCTAACCATGGGTCTTCATGGTATCGCTCCGGCATGACATGCACAAAGGGACTTTGCTCGACACTGCGTTGCATCATCCTCGCTCCATCAACAAGAGGGCGCACCTTGTGAACACGCCCTCTTGTATTTCGCCTATTCAGGCACTTGTCTCTTGCCGGTTCAATGTTCGCTCATGGGGAGAGTGAATCCTGAGTAACATGCCGGAGCCGGCGATGAGCAGCACAATGACCATCGCAATGATGACTGCAATCGACGAGCCAGTGGACGCCGTACCGCCATGTGAGGCTGACGCGTTGTTCGCACCATTGGCCGCATTGTTGGCGCCATTATGTGCGTTGTCGCCACTTGGCTTGTCAGGCTGATCCGAATTATCTGGGTTATCCGGATTATTCGGGTTATCCGGATTGTCCGGCTCACTCATCACCGCGGTTGGGCCGAGCAGCAGGGCGCTCCTGGCAGGAACCGCGATGGCATCGCCGCCCGCGATTTGCACAGTGCTGCCTGCCTTCGAGACATCCTTGCCGGTATCCGCTGGTGCGGCAACAGCTGCAGCTGCCGTCGTATCGGAGACTGCTGGATGCAGATAGGTCTTGCCATTGGAGACCAGCACGCCGTATTTGCCTGCGGTGACACCATTGAGATCAGTTGGCTGATCATTGTGGTTGAGCACAACCACGTAGTTCACGCCGTTGTCATCCTTGACCTCGTATGCGACGAGGCCCTCGGCGGACTACACCACCTTCGCGTTCTTGTTGATCGTGCCATAGGCGCCGACACGGAGCACAGCGTTGCGCTTACGAATCTTGATCAGACCGCGCATGTACTGCGCGTTGTCCGCGTACTCGGCGTCGTTGGGGCGATCCCAGTCGAGCTTGTTGGTGTCATCGCCAGCATTGTAGCTGTTCTCGTCGCCGCCCTTCGTGCGCAGCATCTCCTGGCCCACCTGGAATTCGGAGACGCCATGAGCAAGGAAGACCGCTGAATCATCAAGCTTCGAAACCGTGATCTTCTCGGTCTTCTGCGCTGCGTCAAGCTCATCGTCGGTCTTCTTGCCGAATAGCGAGACATTGAGCTTGTCGTTGAGCGTCAGATTGTCATGGATCTCAACATAGTTGACGATCTGCCCTGCATTGCCGTATTTCACGTTCGCGTTGCCGTTCGTGCAGAATGAGCCTTTCGAGATGCCTTCCGGATTCTGGCAGCCGAGCATGTTGTTCAGGATCAGACCCTCGGTGTTCGGCTTGCTGCTTGCGAAACCGGTGTCTTCCGTTGAGAACACGAAACCCTTCAGACCGTCGCGAATCGAATCGTTGAAGAACGCGACCGTGGAGTTGTGGATGTCGAGCTCGTAAGCATTCGGCTGGATCTGCACATGCGTGACGCCGAGTTCCTTCAGGTAGTCGACGCCAGTCGCTTTGCCTTTGGAGTTCTTCGTCCCGTGCTTAATCATGCCGAAATACTTGCCGCGGTGCGCTTCGAAAATGCCGGCGTCGGTGTTTTTCGTGAATGGGGCCATTCGCCTGAAATCCTTGACGGTCGTCACTGCGTTGGACAGAATGACGGAACGGCGTCCATTGACTACGGATGCGCGTGCATACGGGTCTGCGGAATCGTTCGTCGTGCCGTCCGCGAAAGACACACGGTAGATGTAGGCGGCGCTGGAAGGAACCTTTTCGGTAGCGTTCCACACGCCCTTCTCACCAAGTCTCATTTCCACGACAGCGGCCTCTTCAGCGTCCGCGGAATCAGCGGACCTGAAAGTGACGAGCTCAACCTTCTGTGCCGTCGGAGCCCACAGTTTGAAGGCGGTGCCATTCTCTTCGTATGTCGCGCCAAGGTCGTTTATAGTCGGAGAGCAGACGCGGCGTGCCGTAGTCGTAGGCGAGCATGAACGCGTTCGCGAGCGCGTACATCGAACCGTTCTTGTACGTGATCGCGCCGTCGTTGCGGGCGGTGTCCCAGTTCGGCACGAAGACGTTCGCATCCTTGGATTCAACCGCGTTCGGGTTTTGCGATAGGTCGCCGATGCGCATGGAAAGGTCTTTGAGTCCGGCGATCTTGCCTTTGAATTTGGCGTTGAGGTCCGACTTGTAGTCGAACTGTGTGACGGTGCCTGTTCCAAGATAGTTGCGCGGCTGGATGCCGGGCGCCTCGTTCGCGTTGCCGATGACCTCCTGAATCCAGTAGATGTCGTCGGCACTCTTGCCGATCTTCCTGGCCATCTAGTCCTTGATGGCCTTCATATCCTCGTTGTTGACGTGCTTGACCTCATCCATGCGGAAGCCCTGTACGCCCATGTTGTAGAGTTTGGTCAGGTAATCCGACTGGATCTGCCGCACCTTCTCGCTCGACGTGTCGAAGTCCCACATCGAGCTCAAACGGCCTTCCTGCACCTCCTGCTGGTTCTTGTAGTCGGAGATGTTCGCACCGTTGTCGTAGTCGTGGAAGTCGGCGGCGGTCACGCCGTCGGGGTACCGGTTGCTCTCGCCGGTGAATCCTGGGTAGTCGCCGGTCGTACCGTTGTATCTGGTGCCCACGACGCCTGTTTGCTCACCTGCGGCGACGTCCGACCCGGTCGTCTGGTTGAGCACGACGTCGGCGATGATGCCGACGCCTGCCGCATTGCACTGTTCCACCATGGCCTTGAACTCGGCTTCGGTGCCGAGTTTCGAATCGAGCCGATAGCTGACCGGCTGGTAGGAGGTCCGCCACTGGGTGCCTCGGATCGATTCCTGGGGAGGAGACACCTCCACATACCGAATCCCCTAGGGCCCATAGGTGCGCCCGCATTCTTCCGCGATGGTATTTCATGTTTGCTGGAATGCGATCATCTGTATGCCCGTGGCCTTCGGCAGCCGGGACTGCCGGTGTCGGCTGGCGCCGCATTCGCCGCATTCGGTGCCGCGATCACCACATCGGCGCACAGCGTGGCCAATGCCACGCCGATGCCTGCGGTCCGGCGAAACGCGGTGTGCATGTGCTGAATAACCATGTCGTTCCTGTCCTTCTAATCCAGTGGCGACGCAATGCAACTGCGCATATGCAATCGCCTCTTTCCTGACGTATGCATCTTGCGCGCGGCCATGCGCGGATTCCACAGGTCTTCGACAATGAGCGCATGCATACGTTTGCATGGAATCTCCATCAGTGTATGACGTTTTCCGATTGCGTGCATCCTCCGACGCATTTTCGTCGCTTTGCCCTGCGTGTTTGAAGTCCCCCCGCCGCGCATTGCACGCATGACACATGGTTTGCCGTACCGGAGTCCGCAACCGATTGCATTCGGATGTCGCGTCATTGCAGGCATCCGGAAACCATATGATCGATGCCATCAGGCATCATGCGCACGTTTGCACGAAAAATCCCCGCCGCGGATGCGACGGGGATGCTGGTTGCCAACCGAATTAATTATCTGGTTAGCTCTTCACCAACCATGTTCATTGACAAACGCTTCAAACAGTTTATTTTGCCGCTCAAGATCAAGCTCCTGCGCATGCGAGGATTCCGTGTCACCGCGCAATGTCGCGACTTGGCCAACCACAGACTGATATTCCCGTGCGGCATCATCAGCTTGTCGGCCCAGCTGCTCCAAGGCAGCGCGCTCGTTCTGCTCGAGCCGCCTGTTGAGGGCGTAGTTCTTGGTACATGGCTCCACTTCCTGTTCCGTTGCCGCCTGTCCGGTGAACAGCGCTCGCACGGTATCGGCATCATTCTGGGATTGTCCCGCCCTATCGGGATCATCGCCGACCCGTGAACGTGCAAGTACAGCCGCTTTTGACAATTCAATCACAGCACGGTTTACTACAGCACCGCGCAAGAGCAACAGCACGGCACTGATGAGCGCGAAACCGCAGACGACCACGCCGACGCATGCGATTGCATACATCCACATGGCATAGACTCGTCCGACGATGACAGCCACCGTCAGCAGAGATAGACCCGCAATCGTCAACGTCGCGAAATCGATTGTCTGGCGGCGTCGTTCTTCAAGGTATGCAAGCTCCGGAGCACGTCGACGCTGCATATTGGCTACTGCATTGGCTTTTCGCTGCCTGTCCATTAACTGCTCGGCCCGTGCTCGCGTCAGCTGTAATTCATGTACCCTCACGTCCATTGTTCGTTCCCTCGTTTCTAGTTGTGCCCGAGCTTTTCCAATATGGTGTCCGGCTCCAATCCACGCCTCTGAATGGCAAGCCGCAACTCGTCATTGCGTTGACGCACCGACTGTGTGCGGGCTTCCTGCGCGTCGAACTCATTCCAGGCGTCCGACAGATCCGTCTGCCTGATGGTCTCGGCATCTTGTTCATATCGGGCTCGCAGATCGGACTGTTCTCCTTGCCGCGTGTGCAACTGTTCCATCTTGTACTGATGCAGCAGCGCATCCCATTGCGTCGTAGCTTGCGCGAAATCGGGAGTCGCAGGACTCGTAAGCAGCTCGATGATGGCGCCAATCTGAGTCCCATCGCGGTATTCCTGCGGAATCATTCTCAAAATCGGCTCGATCTTCAGCTCCTGGGCATACGTGAAATTCTCCTGCACGCCTTGCGCCGCCAACGCTGCCAGCAATGTTGAGCGGCTTTTCCTCGCCAACCTGCCTTCCCGTATGGCCGAGGTGATCAGAACGCCGAAAACAATGGCCATGAGCAGTGTGATGATCCCACGAAGGCGCCCAGCCGTCTCCACGTCGGCTCGACATGCCGCTATCGCAAAATACGCACCTGGGATGATCGCCACACACCACACCGCCCATACAAGTCGCTTGCGCAATACAGCACAGGCGTTTTCAAAGGCCTGCCGTGCGGTTGCGACTTCATCGGCCGCTTTTTCACGCGCCCCGTCAGTGAATTCAAGCGTCTTCTGTGCTCTGGCAAGCAGATCAAGGCGACGCCGCGGCGGATAATCATCCAAACGCCACGCATCCGCAGACAGCACCTGATCAAGAGGCTCGTTTGATATGAAGTCGGAAATCAGCTTGGATGACGCATCATCAGACTCCGTACCGTCACCGCAGTCAACACCGATGTCCCGGAACGCCTGAACCATGTCCACGCCATAGAATGTCGACGGCAGGAGGCATCCGTTGACGCCGACGATCGATATATGCTCAGGGTCGTCATTGAGCCAGATGAAACCCACCGCCGGTTCGACCTTGTCTTCGACCATCGTCAGCCCAGCAACATATTGGAGCCTGAAGGCGGGTACGCCGGGGCCGCCTATCCCCTGTGTGATCTTCGGATCCTCGGATCGATCCGTCACGATCGCAATCGCGTTGAGATCCGAGTAATCAACGATGACGACATCGTGTTCCCTCATTGTGCGCCGTGCCATGATCATCCTTTCCTTAACGTAAGCGTTCCAGTAGCGTCCACTAGTATGACCTCCAATAGAACACCGTGTCGTCAGATACCGAATCAGCGGCCCGTCCCCCATAAGGCTCAACAACAAGGTACACTGCTCGCGTAGGCGGGTTCGAGTCATCCAAGCCTTCGATAGGTGAATCACTTGTTGAAATCACTCGTGTTACTGAAAGTGGTCTCTGTACGAATTTAATACCTGACCGAGGTACGTCTGGCAATGACATGTCTACCGTGTGCACCGCCTCACCGTCGCACGCCACATTGTTGTAATACTGCGCCCAAACCTCGCAATCGATGCGATAAGTATACTGTGTGATCAATTGCTGCGCGCCAGAGGAAGTATTGGGATTATCTTGATGGACATACCCCAATGGGATTGTCGTCTGGCCGTTCGGCAGTGGGTTGAGGTCCCCCATCCGCGACGTATCCAACACGAGAGGAGAGGTATTGCCTTCGGTCTGCGGCGTGATCTTGACGCAGGTCACGCCATCGCTTCTGCACCATGTGCCCCTGATGTTGTCGGGATCGAATCCCGAATTCCCCGCAGTGGCGCCACTATCGTCCGCACTGTCCGCGGTATTCGTATCCGACTGTGCGGACCCTTCATTCGAATCTTCCTGTGTCCAGCCGGAACTTTCATCGTAATAGTACGGATTATCAGCACCAGAGCCCGGGATCCCAGCATCCCCACCATCGATTGACGACTCTGCGGAAACGGACTGCTGCATCGGAAGCCGCGTCTGTTCTCGGTTGCGCACGAACACCAACGACAACACGATGCTGAGCACGCAGACGACAGACACCGCGGCCAGACGTACCATCGGCATCCGCATCGACGCGTCGTGCGGCGCAGGCAAGCCGATGAACTCGTTGTCGCCCTTACAGAGCCTTGCGACATTCCTGCCCATGAAACGCTTTGGCATGGTATAACCCTGCACTCCGTCGATGCGAATGCGCTTCGGATCATCATTCAACCATGACTCACCGCGCGCACCCATCGTGGTGCCGTGCTGCAGATTCTTGCCAAGCACCCATCGGATCAGATATGCTGTTCTTCCAGCCGCTCCCACACCACCCGTCTTTTCTGGGTCATCGGAGGATGCGACGACGAATCCTATCCCTTTGCACCCATTATCATTGACGGCCACGGCATCGCCGACTTCCATGTCCCTGCGCCCCATCGCCACTCCTATCTTTATATCTTTTATAAAAGATATGGTTTCAAACCAGCCTAATTTGTCCACAGCGCCCTGTCAAACCGACATGCAAAGCTCGCAACGGTCACGACATGCCCGAATGTTGCTCCATCTTGGTACAAAGATAACGAAGTACTTTGCACGGAAGGGCGATGATGGCCGAAATCGTCACCATGAAAATCGGACCGCGGAAAATCCTGGACTACGACGAGAAAGATCCTGACAACAACACAATCGCCGCCATCGGCTGGCACGACGGGCTCAGCCAGAAAGAGGTCTGGAGCTGCAGCGCCGGATGGTGGAAGCTGGAACCAGGCCGTGCCGTGCGATGCGACATCGGCATTGTCCTCAATCCGGACAACGTCGTCGTCTGCGTCGCCAAGATCAAAGGCATCGTCAAGCGCGAGGACATGCGTATGTGGTTCCTCGGAGACCTCGCCGGAGAGCGTTATGAACCTTGGATTGGCAAGACATTCGAGCGCAATGACTCAAAGAACCCGATCGCCTACTTCGACGAGCACGCAATCATCCCGCCTGAATCTGTCACCAACAAGATGACAATCCTCAACAGCCGGTAGACAGGCCGAAACACGCAAAGGAGCGTGTCTGCCATCATTTTATCTTTTATATAAGTTATCATGATGCAAAGTTACTGTCCGCGCATCGAAGAAGGCACCTATGACCACGCTTGGGTTCCGTTATCGCATTCGCCAGAACACCGGTGTTCCACGCCCACTACGTGCAAAATAACTTGAACAGGCAGTCACAGGTTGGCTGTCCACGCTCGCGTGGTCGGATTGGACGGTCACTTCGCCATCGGACGACAGAGCCGAAACCGTACCGATTCCGTTCACATCCATCGCACGCCTGCAATGCGTGGGCATGCCAGACGGCGAATTCCGCGAACTGAACATCATGGCGTTCGACGACAAACCGTTCTATCGAGAGCTCATCGACGACGAACATGGCACAAACATCTATGACGAGGCCATAGACCGACTATGGCAGACGGTGCAGCTGCTCGAAATCACCATAACCGCCGCGAACACACATATTGCCTTCATCGACCTTGACAGCGAACTCATTGCCTTTGATGAAGAGGACCCGAAAACACTCCCCTCACTGTGCCTTGGCCAGATTCCGCGATTGACGGGTTCCCTGTCCGTTTTCCGACGACACCCGCAGGCCGCGGAACCGGCTGATCTTGTGTTATTCGAAACAGCGAGCTTCACCATTGGCGAGGAATGGTTCGACATGATGATCCATGGGGCGAATGCGCTGGATGTGGCCTATCGACATGCGCGTCGCCGATTGCGAACGTCTCGTGATGTGTAGCGGAAACAGCAAACCATACGATACAGAAAAGGAACATATCATGGAAAACAACAATCCACCAATTAGGTTCTTTGAAATGCTCGGCCTCAGCGAAGAGGAGCTTTCGGAGTATGCAATCAGATTGAACCAAAGTAGCGGCGCGTGGTTCGATGCAATGACGATGTATTACGAGCATCACGACGAGCTCATGGATTGGGTGTTCACACGCCGCTGGAACGGCAGCAAGGCCGGAGGAAACATACGGCAGCCCAAGGTGCTGCAATTCATCCAGCTCGATGGACGGGAGAAACCCGCGATCCATTGGTTGTTCATCGGAGGCTATGAGGTCGGCGAAACGGTGATGCAGGGGAATGACGAAGTCTACCAGCGCAAGCCAATCGAACGTTTCCTCCCATTCGAGGCGCGCACCGTCGTCGTGTACCGTAAGAGGCGCGGCGCGACGCAGATGGTGAACGGCATGGCCGATGCCGGATTGCGTTCTCGCTTCTTCGATACGATGCTCGTCGAGAAGATTGCGCAGTCGCCGGTCTCGGCAATGCCATTCCCTGGCTACGACAACGTGCGGCTATCGTTCTCCGAGCTTGTAGCCGCTGTGCATAACGACGAATGGCGTGGCGCGCTAGGAGCCGTCAACGCCGTGTATCTGCAGACCGACACGCGTACCGGTTGGCACTACGTCGGATCAGCATACAGCCGCCATGGCGGAGCACAAGGTCTGCTCTCCCGATGGGAGGAATACGCGAACGGAGACCACACTGGCGGCAATGCGCTGCTCAAGGACCTTGTCGCAAAACACGGCGTGGAATACATCGAGCAGTATTTCCAGTACTCCATCCTCGACATCTTTGACCCACGCGTGCCCGACCGCACAGTCATCGAACGTGAGCACTGGTGGATGGATGCCCTCAGCTCTGTACGTGACGACAGAGCGTCATCACCGCATGGGTACAATTCCAAACTCCAATGGAATCGTACCAGCGAAGGAAGGGAAGCCGGACTGAGCTGATTGATCTGAGGATCTGGTGATGAATGGCACGGGGACGGCAGAGTGTACTCTGCCGTCCCCGTGCCATTCATCACCTTGAGGTGTCACACGGATAGCGGAAGCTTCCCGCGCCGCGTTCATCTCAGCTCTTGGTCAGTTCTGCGACGGCCTCGAGTGCGAGCTTGTATCCCAGGTAACCCAGTCCCGTGATCGTGCCGGTGGCCACCGGGCTGATCACCGAACGCTTGCGGAACTCATCGCGTGCGGCTGGATTCGAGATGTGCACCTCCATGAGCGGCAGGTCCGCGTCGAGCACCATGTGCGCGGCGTCGGCCAACGCATAGGAGTAATGGGTGAAGGCGGCGGGGTTCATCACCACGGCGATGCGCCGGTCCGCGGCCTCGTGCATCCAATGCACCATCTGCGCTTCGTCATCGGTTTGGCGCACATCGACGTCAAGGCCGTATTCGACCCCCCACCGGGTGCAGAGTCGACGCAGCTCCTCGAGATCCTGCGAACCGTACACATCCGGCTGACGCACTCCGAGCCGCCCCAGATTCGGCCCATTGACCACCATGACCTTGATCGGCTGTGACTTCGTTGCCATTGTCCCTCCAATTCGTTGCCGTTGGCTGCTCTCCACTATAGCGAGGCCGGAGCGTGTATGGGTGGTCGGCTCCCACTTTGCATTCTGGGCGTATATTCACCTCGCACCTGCCGGACCGATTCCATTCACGGGTTCTGCACACGGTGGAAGGCCTCCTCTACGGCCTCCGAATCGGGGTCGTTCAGATGGAACGGCTCCCCCACCTGTTCAAGGCCCACGAACCGCAGCGTGTTGCCACGGGCTTTCTTGTCACGATGCATCAATGCGAGGACCTCATCGAAGCCGGCGCCGTTCCACGATGTCGGCAGACCGAGGCTGGTGAGCAGAGACCTTGTGTAGTCCACCGTGTCACGGTCAAGGTGCCCGGTCAGGCTCGACAGCTCGGCGGCATAGACCATGCCAACGGCCACGGCGTTGCCGTGACGCCAGCGGAAATGCTCGAGCTGTTCGATTGCATGACCGAAGGTGTGGCCGTAGTTGAGGAATTCACGCAATCCGGCCTCCCGGAGATCTGCGCTCACATGATGGGCCTTCACACGGACGGTGCGCTCGATGAGCTCACTGACCACATCCTCCAGAGGCGTGCCCAGGAATGTCTCGCCACTGAACGCGCGCAGTTCGGCGGCATGGTCCTCGAGGATGCGCAGGATCTGCGGATCCATGATGAACCCGGATTTCGCCACCTCGCCCAGCCCTTCGATGAAGATGTCGTTGGGCAGCGTGGTCAACGTGCGGAGGTCCGCCAGCACGCCGGCCGGCGTGTAGAACGAACCGACCAGGTTCTTGCCTTGAGGGGTGTTGATGCCGGTCTTGCCACCGGTGGAGGCGTCCACCATGGCGAGCAGCGACGTAGGGCAGTTCACGTAGCGGATGCCGCGCATCCACGTGGCTGCCACGAATCCTGCCAAATCCGTGCAGGCCCCACCGCCGATGCCCACAATGGCATCCGAACGGGTGAAGCCCTCCGTGCCCAGCCGTTGCCAGATCCCATTGGCCACCTCGATGGTCTTGCCGGCCTCGGCGTCAGGAATCACAATGTCCGATACCTCATAACCTGCCTGACGCAGCAGTCCGCGAGCACGGTCGCTATGGCGCTGCACGGACTGCGTGTGAATGAGCGCCACGCGCACGGGCTGCTTGCCCAGCACTTCAGGCAGGTGGCTCAACGCTCCTTCCCCAATGCGCACATCGTAGGGTTCGATTCCCCTGCCATCAACATGTACAGTGTGCTCTGCAACCATTTCTATCATCCTTTTCGCCGCGGCTTTGGGCGTCATACCCCGCGTTGGCACGACCAGATTCGCCACCTGACGGTATACGGGGTCGCGTTGTCTGAACAGCGACATCCAGCGTTTCTCGGCATCGCCTGTGAGCATGGGGCGACCGCCTCCCCGGTTGGCACGTTCCATGGCTTCATGTGGGTCGGCCTTCAAATACACCACCTTGCCGCCCCGGGCCACATACTGTGCCAGGCGCCGACGTATGGCCTTCGTCATCGGCGCTCCGCCTCCCAGGGAAAAGATGCCGCCGAAGGAATCCAGGATATCGCACACCACATCACGCTCCACCTCGCGAAATGCCGGTTCCCCATATTGTGCGAAATAGTCCGGTATGCTCATGCCGATCTCGCGTTCGATCTCCACGTCGGCGTCGAGAAATGGCAGACCGCGCATCTGCGCCATCTCCTTGCCGAGTCGAGTCTTTCCCGCACCCATCATGCCGATGATCACGGCCTGCGGTTGCCTGCGGGGTTTGCCCGCGTGCCTGTGGTTATGTGCCATGCCCTGCAACCGCCTAACGCATGTGCTCCGGCCACGAGGCCAGATAGCCTTCGATGTTGCGGCGCGTCTCTTCGATGCTGTCGCCTCCGAATTTCTCCAGCAGGTGCTGGGCCAGTGTCAGACGCACCATGGCCTCCGCCACCACGGCGGCAGCCGGGACTGCGGTGCTGTCAGAGCGCTGATTGATGGCCTGGGCGGCCTCTCCGGTGGTGATGTCCACGGTGCGCAGGGCGCGCGGTATGGAGGGAATCGGTTTCATGGCCGCGCGCACCCGAATCGGCTGCCCGTTGGACATACCGCCCTCGATGCCGCCGGCACGATTCGACAAGCGTGCAATGCAGCCATCATCGCCTGGCACCATCTCATCATGTGCCATGGAACCGGGGCGGCCAGCCTCCAGGAATCCATCGCCGATCTCCACACCCTTGATTGCCTGGATGCCCATGACCGCGGCGGCCAGGGCGGCGTCCAGCCGACGATCCGATTCCACGTACGTGCCGATGCCTGCCGGCACACCGTATGCGATGACTTCAATCACACCACCCAACGTGTCGGCCTTCGCCTTGGCCTCATCGATGCGGGCCACCATGCGCTCCTCAGCGTCCTTGTCCAGTGTGCGCACCGGAGAGGCATCGAGGGCCGCCACGTCATCAGGGCCCGGCAGCGGCGTGTTGTCACTCTCCACACCGGCACCGCCAATCGAGATCACATGGCTCACGGTTCGAATGCCCGCCACCTGCTCCAGGAACAGCGCGGCCACTTCGCCGAGCGCCACGCGCGATGCCGTCTCGCGGGCGCTGGACCGTTCGAGCACCGGACGAGCATCGTCGAAACCGTATTTGCGCATGCCGGTCAGATCGGCATGCCCCGGTCGCGGACGGCTCAACGGCGCATTGCGTCCCTCGCGCGCAAGTTCATGGTCAAGTGGGTCTGCGCTCATCACCTCGGTCCATTTCGGCCATTCGGTGTTGCCTATCTCGATGGCGATCGGAGACCCCAACGTGCTGCCGAATCGCACACCGGTCAGCAGGCGCACCTGATCCTGCTCGAACTTCATCCGAGCCCCACGGCCATACCCCAGACGGCGTCGCGCCAATGCATCGCGAATGTCCTGCGATGTCACGCGCACACCTGAGGGCATCCCCTCGATCATCGCCACCAACGCCTCGCCATGGGACTCGCCTGCGGTCTGCCAACGCAACATGCCTACTCCTTTTGTTCTACGTCAATCCCGACTATCTTAACCATATGTATTGGCTAATCACTATACCGAGCTTGGTCTGTGGACTCGCGATCTCGGTCACCGACCTGAGGCGCCGCATTGTGCCGCGCCCATGGGTCATGGCAGGTGTGGCCGTGCAATGCGTGGTCTTCTTGACAGCGGGGATTCGCTCGCACGACCTGTGGCCCTTCGTCTGCGCCTGCTTCGGGCTGGTGGGTGCAGTCGGGGTGCAGCTTTCGCTCGCCATGGCGATCCCCCGCCATGCGCTTGGTCTTGGTGATGTCACTGCCAGTGGCATGGCGGGATTTGCCACGGGGTATTTCGGACTCGAATGCTATCTGTGGTTCTGGCTGTGCATGGGCGTGCTCGGTGTAGGTTGGGTGCCCGCCTATTCCGTGTATTCCCGGGTACGTTCGCGTGGACGCACCGGTGATGGGGTGGGACGTCTGCGGGTGCCGTTCGTCCCGGTGATAGCAACGGCGGCTGCACTTGCCGTCATGTGTTGTGCATGACGGGGCGCAGCCGCCGTGGACAGCTGAAATTCAGGTTCCGCATCCGCTCGTCAGTTCGCGTCGGGGTTGTTCCTCCGGTACTCCTGCACAAGCTGTTGGAACTGTTCGTCGGTGTCGGCGAATTTTGTCTCGCCGGTCTTCAGATCGGTGGTCACGAAGTACAGCCAATTGCCGTCGGCAGGATGCATGGCCGCTTCGATGGCGTCATCACCCGGATTGCTGATCGGTGTCGGCGGCAGACCGCGATTCACACGGGTGTTGTAGGGATTCGAGGTGTCTTGCAACTGGTCGTTGGTCAGTTGCATGCCGTTGATGCTGGCACCATAGGCCACGGTGCTGTCCATGCCGAGCGTCATGTCTTTGTCGAGACGATTGTAGATCACTCGGCTCACCTTGCTGTAGTAGTCCGATGAGTTCACCTCCGCCTCCACAATGGAAGCGATGATGAGCATGCGCTCGCGTTCCGCGCCTTGGGGAACGCCCATCTCGTCGAGTTTGCGAATGCGCGCGTCCACCATCTCTTTGAGCAGCCGCTCGGGAGCGGTCGCGACATCACCCACAGTATAGGTGCCAGGCTCCAGCCAGCCTTCGAAGTTGCCGTTCGCCTCTGCGGGAAGGATCTTCGACGCCTCGTCCCTGTTGTTGACAATCGCTTCGAACCGTGTCTTGTCGATGTCGTTATCTGCGCAGATCCGTTCGATCACGGTGGACACTCGTTCGCCCTGCCGCACCTCCGCGAAGCCTTTCGCGTTGCCTTGGTCGGAGAGTATGTCCGCCGCCTGTGACGCCTTCATATGCGTCTTCAATGCATAGGTCCCCGGGTACAATGTCTTGTCGTTCGAGGAAACATAGGTGGCGAAGGTGTCTGCCGACTTGACGATCTGCTGTTGCACCAGATTGGCACCCACCTCCATGATGCCCTCGCCCTGCTTGACGGTGAAGGCGACATCGGTGTCTCCCGGTCCCGGATAATCCTCGACGAGGGATTCATGGGCCATGTTCGTACGACGCCAGTTCCGTGCGGCCCGGTATGCGAACACCCCGCCGACCGAGATGAGGGCGAGGGCGATGACGACGATGATGCAGATGATGAGATTCCTGCGTTTCCTCATCGCGCGTTGGCGTCGCATCTCGCGCCTGCTATGGGGAGGGGCGGGTGGCATGGCCGCCGGTTCGGCGCCATCGTCCCAGGATTCGTCGGCATTGAAGAAATCATGCAGGTCGTCGGACACTTCAAAACTCCTCTGTGTTATCGCGTGCACGATCAAGAGCCGTCTGGAGGATCTCAACCGCCGACTGCTGGTCGACGACGGCTCGGTGTTGCTTGCTGCTGACATTCGCGTCGAACAGACGACGGTGTGCGTCGACGGTTGTCAATCGTTCATCGATGAATATGATATCCGGCATCACGCCGATGTGAGAGTCCTGGTCTTCCATTTCGGACTCGAGTCTTCTGCGCAACGATTTCGCCCACCGCTGCGCCTTTTTGGCGCTGCTTCCCGCGGAACCGTCCATCTGCAGCGGCAATCCTATGGCGATGGCCGTCACGGGTGTGCCTTCTTCGGCCTTGTCTTCTATAAGGTCCAGTACATCGTCGAAAACCTGGAAATAGTCGCCGTATACGCGAATGTTGCCCTCGGGGTATGCGAAGGAACGCTCGGGGTTGGAGGCAGCAACCCCCACCCGAGCGTTCCCGAGATCAAGTCCCAGCCAGATTCCCGGCATCAGGCGCGCATCGCCTCTTGCGTCAGGGCTTCCAGCGCGGCATCGATCTTCGAGGCATCGGCACCGCCGCCTTGGGCGAAATCGGGCTTGCCGCCGCCACCGCCGCCAAGCATCTTGGAAGCGCCGCGAACCAGGTCGCCGGCCTTCACCCCCGCCTTGCGGGCTGCTTCATTGGTGGCCACGGCAATCACAGGCTTGTCGTCCTCATTCACGCCGGCGAGGGCGACAATCACCGGTTTGTCGTCACCCAACCGTCCGCGAATGTCCATGACGGTCTTGCGCAGCACATCGAACGATCCGAAGTGGCCGACGTTCTTCGAGACCACCACCACCGGGGCGGTCGAATTGGCGGCGGCCTCAACGAGTTCCGGCACCGACGACGCCAGCTGAGCCTCGTACATCGAGGCAAGGCGGCGATCGGAGTCTTTGAGCTTGGCTAGCAATGTGTTGATGCGATCGGCCAGCTCATCGGGACGTGCGTTCAACGTGTCGGAGAGCTGGGAAACCAGTGCATGCTCGCGGGCGTTGAAATCATAGGCGCTCTGCCCCACCAGTGCATCGACGCGTCGCACACCGGAGCCTACGGATGCCTCGGAGAGAATGTTCACCTGACCGATCTTGCCTGCAAAGTCCACATGCGTGCCGCCACACAGCTCACGGCTCCAGCCATCGTCGCCAATGGTGACCACACGCACCACATCGCCGTACTTCTCACCGAACAGATGCATGGCGCCGAGCGCAATGGCGTCGTCGAATTTCATCTCCTCGGTGCTCACATGCAGGTTGTCGCGCAAGCGGTCGTTCACGCGGGCCTCGACAGCGCTCATGAGCTCCTTGGTGGGTGCCGTCGACCATTGGAAGTCGAATCGCAAGCGGTTGGGGGCATCCTCCGAGCCACGCTGGGTGGCCTGAGGTCCAAGCTCCTCGCGCAGGGCCTTGTGCACGATATGTGTGGCGGTATGCGAACGGGCGATGGCACCACGACGTTCGACGTCGATGGTTGCCGTGGCTTCGGCTCCCACCACGAGCGTGCCTTCGATCAAACGGCACTGCTGCACAATGAGGTCCTTGATTGGCTTCTGCACATCGTCCACCTCAAGCACGGCGCCATCATCGGAGATGATCTCACCCTGATCGGCAAGCTGTCCGCCGGCCTCGGCATAGAACGGCGTGCGGTCGAGAATGACCTCCACGGTTGCCGGCGCACTCACAGCCGGCACCGAACCGACACCCTCAAGCATGATGCCAAGCACGCGGCTGCGGGTGGAGACCTCCGTGTATCCGAGGAACTCGATTGGCTGATGCAGCTTGTTCTTGAAGTCGTCGTATTCGCTCAAATCGACATTGTGACGCTTCTTCAGGGCATCCTGACGGGCTCGGGACTTCTGCTCGTTCATGAGCTCGCGGAACTTCGCTTCGTCGACCTTGACCCCCTGCTCCTGCGCCATCTCCAGCGTCAGTTCGATCGGGAAGCCATAGGTGTCGTGCAGGGTGAACGCGGCATCGCCGGAAACAACCGGGGTGGTCTCCCCCTTGGCTTCCTCGGCCGTGCTCTTCGCCTTCGCGACGGCCATGTCGAAGATCTCCAGACCGTTGGTAAGTGTGCGCCGGAACGCGTCTTCCTCGCCGTATGCCGCCTCCGACACATCGTGGAAGGTGTTGGCGAGCTCCGGATAGTTCGGTTCCATGGCCTGTTCCGACACTGGCAGAAGCTGGGGCATGACCGGATCGGTCACACCGAGCACACGCATGGCTTCGATGGTGCGGCGGATCAGGCGGCGCAGCACATAGCCGCGTCCCGCATTGCTCGGACGCACGCCGTCGCTCATGATCATGAGCGCGGAACGAACATGGTCGGCCACGACGCGCATTCTGACGTCGGCCTCCTTGTTCTCGCCGTACTTGATGCCGGTGATCTTCTCGGCCGCCTCGATGACGGGGTACACCTCATCGGTCTCGTAGATGTTGTTCTTGCCCTGCAGCAGGTATGCCAGACGCTCCAGACCGGCACCGGTGTCGATGTTCTTGTGCTTGAGCTCACCGGCGATGTGCAGGTCTGTTTTCGACTTGACGTTGTCCACCATGTAGTTCTCGAACACGAGGTCCCAGATCTCGATATACCGGCTTTCGTCGGCGATGGGGCCGCCTTCCTTGCCGTATTCGGGTCCACGGTCCACGTAGATTTCCGAGCAGGGGCCGCCGGGGCCGGGGCCGCCGGTCGTCCAGAAGTTGTCTTCCATGCCGAGGATCTGGATGTGTTCCGGATCCACCCCTTCGTTGCGCCACATGGCACGGGCCTCATCATCGTCCGTGTAGGTGGTCATCCATAGCTTCTCTGGGTCGAATCCGAAGCCGCCGTCTTCGCGCGGCGAGGTCAGCAGGTCGTATGCGTAATGGATGGCCTCCTCTTTGAAGTAATCGCCGAAGGAGAAGTTTCCGAGCATCTGGAAGAAGGTGCCATGACGCGTGGTCTTTCCCACCTCCTCGATGTCGAGGGTGCGCACGCACTTCTGGTTGCTGGCCATGCGGCGGCTTGGCGGGGTCTGCTCCCCCATGAGATACGGGATGAACGGGACCATGCCGGCAATGGTGAACAACGTGGTCGGATTGGGCGAGATCAGCGATGCGGACGGCACCACCAGATGATCCTGCTTTTTGAAGTAATTGAGATAACGCTGTGCGATTTCAGCGGTGCGCATGTGATGCGTCTCCTTGTATTGGTGTTCTACTGACGATATTGGCTTCGCGTGTTTTTCAACTCAGCTTTGCGGTGTATTGCCGGTTGAGCTCCTCTTCACGTGCCTGCTGGGCCTGCCTGAACTGATCGATGAGGCCCTGCAGTGTACGCATCCCCACATTCTCCTGATCCGGCCCCAGGAGGAACTGCCTGGCTTTGTCCGGGGTGTTGGCCCTGACGTATGCGGTGGCCTTGGAAACGGCGAGTACGCCTAGCACCACACCGGCGGCGACCCAAAACACTCGTTTGAACATCACTCGCCCTTGCCTTTCTGCTCCGCCGATGCGGGCTGGTTTTTCTTCCCTTTGTTCATGAACGACGCCGCTGTCACCTTGACCGCGTAGAAGGTGGATGCCAGCTTGATGATCGGCTTGCCCAGGAAGGAACCGTATAGATTCATCAGGGCGCCGAGGTTGTTCATCGTACTCGAGGCCGCCCCGGAGATCTCATTGACGTCACCCAGTGACTTGTTGACCTGCTTGACGGTGGTCACACCCTCGTCCAATGCGGGGAGAGCATGGTCGCCGGTCTGTTTCACCGTTTCGGCGATCTGATCGAACATCTTGCCCAAGCGGATCAGCGGGTAGATCAGAAAACCGGCAAGAATCGCAAATGCAATCGCCGCAATCAGTCCCGCAATTTCTCCAGCACCCATGGCGCCCTCTTTCCTAGCAGTTTGCGTCTACACTTATACGCGTTTAGCCTATCCAATCACCCAGACCTAAACGGCTAGCGTCGATTATACGATATGACCTCAATGGCATCGTCCAGTGACTTGACGGTATCGAAGTCAATCATGGTCACGGAGCCGTTGGCCGGTCGTTCGCTCAGGTCGTACCCCGCAGGAGCGAAGCGCTGCATCAACGACAACAGCGTATTGCCGTGCGAGATCATGAGCACATCGTCGCCGTCCCTAAGGTCCGCGTTAGCTGCAATGAGGGCGAAGGCGCCATCGACTCTCCGCCAGTACTCCTCGTCGGACTCGGCGTCGTGGAACGGGTCCGCCTCCTTGAGGAAGTCCCGGGTGGCACCCAGTCCGAACTGCTCGACTATGGCATGGTAGGTGGGAGCACCGTGCGGGCCCCCGGCTGCGAGCCAGGCCGCTCCCATGTCCTGCCCTTCGAAATAGCCGTAGAACTGCTCACGGAAGTGCATGTCGGCATGAATCACCGGCACGTCATGCCCATTGGCTGCATTGATATCGAGAATCGTCTGTGCCGTCACCTGTGCTCTGGTGGTGTCCGAGCAATACGCTGCGGCGAAGGTGATGTCTTTCAATGCATTGCCCGCATGGATGGCATCGTCGAGTCCGGCTTGCGTCAATGGTGAGTTCGACCAGCCTTGGAGACGGTTGTAGCGGTTGAAGAATGTCTGTCCGTGACGGACGAGATGAACATGCACGATCATGCTTCGATTATGGCACGGCGTGACGCCCGGACGTCGTATTTCGCCTGTGGACGTCTTCGGGCATAATGGGGTGATGGGCAATTTTCTCATTCGATGGTTCATTCTCACCATAGCGGCGGCCGTGATGGTGGTGCTGCTTCCAGGAATGCACGTGGTGGGTCATCCCCCTATTCTCGGCATTGCCGCCTTCTCACTATTCATGGCTCTGTTCAACGCCTCGCTCAAACCCGTGGTGCAGATGCTGGCGCTGCCGTTCAGCGTGCTCACCTTCGGCCTGCTGGCTTTGGTGATCAATTGGCTGTTCATGGAGCTGGCCTCCTGGCTTGCCATCAATCTGTTCGACGTAGGCGTGACGATTGGCGGATTCTGGTGGGCGGTGCTCGGCTCGCTCATCATGTCGCTGGTCAGCGGAATCGTGAGCGCCGCAGTCGGCCAATGAGACGCCGGCTTGCGAATACGAAGAGGCCCGCGGGCAAATGCCGCGGGCCTCTTCGTGTATGTATGTCCTTATACCGTATGTTCCTACAGTATGTTGATCCAGATCAGCGGGCGTAGAATTCGACCACGTACTGGATGTTCACCTGAACCGGAATCTCCTCCGGCTCCGGCTTGCGGGTCAGCGTCGCCTTGAGGGAGGCGAGGTTCACATCGAGATAGCCCGGCACCGGCGGCAGGACGTCGCGGTGGGTGCCTTCGGCTGCAATCTGGAACGGAACCATCGTCTGGCTCTTCGGCTTGACCTGGATGGTCTGGCCGGGCTTGACGCGGTAGGACGGGCGATCGACGATGTTGCCGTCGACGAGGATGTGACGGTGCACCACGAACTGGCGGGCCTGTGCGGTGGTGCGGGCGATGCCGGCACGCAGCACGAGGGCATCGAGGCGGGTCTCCAGATCGGTGAGCATTGCGTTGCCGGTCTGGCCTGCGGTGTGGGTGCCCTTTTCATAGGCGGCGCGGAGCTGCTTCTCCGAGATGCCATACTGAGCGCGCAGACGCTGCTTCTCGCGCAGGCGGACCGCGTAATCGGACTCGGCGCGGCGGCGGGTACGGCCATGCTCACCCGGAGCATACGGACGTTTTTCGAAGATGCGCTGTGCCTTCGGGGTCAGCGCGATGCCGAGGGCGCGGGAAAGACGCACCTGACGGCGGGAACGATTCGACATGATGTTTCCTTCGTTGTTCTGTCGTTGTCTGAACGGAATCCGGCAACCATATGGCGTCGGACTGAGCCAGCCTCTCCAGTGCTTCCTCGTGCCAAGCACGAACAGTCTTGCGACTGCCGACCCACTGATGGGCTAAGACTCCCAGACAGTGCCCCATTGCATAAGGCACCAAATGGGCATTATACCGTGAAGGTGTAGACTTCGGCGCTCCGATGCCAGATCATCAGGGCTACAGCTTCTCGATGGGTGCCAGACGAAGCATAAGTCGCTTGACACCTGTGGAGCCGAAATCTACAGTGATCACCGAGTTCTTGCCCTTGTCCTGCGTCTGAACCACCTTGCCCAATCCGAAACGGTCATGGGTGATCCTGTCTCCCACATGGAAATCCGCGATATTAAGATCATTGTCGGCGGCAATCTGCGAAATGGGCATTCCCTGTGATTGAGGTGTCTTTGCAGTGGTGTGCCTGGTATGCACGGCACCCGAACGGGAAGCCGAGGAACGGGATGATGAGGAACCTCCATGCGACCGGTGGGCTCCATATGCACCCGTAGAGGATCCGGAGCCTCGCGAGCGGCCCGAGGAATACGATCCCGAACCATATGCAGTCTGGCCCGAACTCGATTTGAACGTCGCGGCGCTCCCCCACCCGGTGCCTGCAGCGGCATTCGACGCCGTACCCGAGGAACCGTAGGCGTGGGAACCGAAAGCCGACCCCGAGGAAGTGCGGGAGCGGCCCGAGGACCCATAGCTCGAGCGCCCATAGGAGCCTGCACCATAATCAGAATCCCCGTCATCCCATCCGCCGAATTCGTCGGAGAAGCCGTCGTCGAAACCATCGTTGCGCCAGCCGGAACGCATACGCTCCATACCGGCTTCGCGACGCTTCCAGTCGATGAGGGAATCCGGGATCTCGTCGAGGAACTGGCTCGGCATCATTTCGCTCTGACGCCCCCACTGCGCGCGCACGGCTGCGCGTGTCAGGTACAGCCTGCGCTTTGCACGCGTGATGCCAACGTAGGCGAGCCTGCGTTCCTCGGAGAGCTCATCCATGTTCTCCATGGCGCGCGAATGTGGGAAGGTGCCCTGCTCCATGCCCGTGAGGAACACAATCGGGTATTCCAGGCCCTTGGCTGTATGCAGTGTCATCAGCGTCACCTTGCCGCTGTCATGGCCCTCCCCCGGCAACTGGTCCGAATCAGCGACCAGCGCGGTGGTCTCAAGGAAGCCTGCAAGGGTGGTATCCGGCGTGTTCTGCTCGAACTCCGCGGCCACCGACTGCAGCTGGGAAAGGTTCTCCACACGCGATTCATCCTGCGGATCCTCGGATTTGCGCAGCAGCTCCAGCATATGCGACTGCTCGAGCACCTGCGCCACAATCTCGCTGGGCTTGGAGTCATGCTCTCCGGCGAATGTCCGCAGCGACGTCATGAGTTCACGGAAGGCGCGCACCGCATTCGCCGTACGGGCACTCATGCCCTCGATGTCCTCAAGCTGCTCGATCGCCCACCAGAACGTTTGGTTGTGCTCGTTCGCGAACAGCGTGAGTTGTGATTCCGCACGCGTGCCAAGGCCTCGCTTGGGCACGTTGAGGATGCGGCGCATGTTGATGTCATCCGCCGGGTTCACGATTGCCTGCAGGTAGGCAATGGCGTCCTTGACCTCACGACGCTCATAGAACTTCGTGCCTCCGATGAGCTGGTACGGAATATGCGCCTGAATGAGCCCCTCCTCAAGGGAACGGGACTGGGCATTCGCTCGATACATGATTGCCATGTCGCTGTAAGGCAATCCCTTCTCCTCATGCAGGTGGAGAATCTGTTGGGCTATCCAATGCGCCTCGAGTTGTGCGGTGTCGGCCGCGTACCCGATGATCTTGTCGCCTTCGCCGAGTGCGGTCCACAGTTTTTTCGGCTTGCGCGCACTGTTGTGGGCGATCACGGCATTCGCGGCATCGAGAATCGTCTGCGTGGAACGGTAGTTCTGTTCGAGCATGATCGTGCGCGCATCCGGGAAGTCCTTCTCGAAATCCTGGATGTTGCGTATGTCTGCTCCGCGGAATGCGTAGATCGACTGGTCGGAATCACCCACCACAGTGACCCACGCCGGCCCGCTCTTTCCGGCCTCTGTGGCCATGGGATCACTTGGTTCATGGGCATCCACACCCGCAAGCTCACGCACGAGCACATATTGGGCATGGTTCGTGTCCTGGTATTCGTCGACGAGAATATAGCGGAATTTATGGCGGTAGTATTCGGCGACATGCGGCTGGGTTCGCAGCAGCTCCACCGTGCGCACGATCAGATCGTCGAAATCCACGGCGTTCGCCAGGGCGAGACGATACTGGTATTCGGCATAGACCACTGCATACACCGGCTCCGGATCGCCTATCTGGCCGAAGGAATAGTGACGCATGCCGGGTTTGAAATCGGGAGCATACTGAGCCAAGGCCGTGCTCGCATCGGTGAGCTGGTTCTTGTAGTCGCTGATTCTGGCGAGGATGGATCGCGGGGTGAAGCGTTTGATGTCGATATTGAAGTCAGCGCAGACGAGCTTGATGAGACGCTCGCAATCCGCGGTGTCGTAGATGGTGAAGCCAGATTTGAGACCGATCTGCTCACCGTCCCGACGCAGGATGCGCACGCACGCAGAGTGGAACGTGGAGACCCACATGCGATCGGCCACGCCGCCGATCAATGCGCCAAGACGTTCGCGCATTTCGGCTGCCGCCTTGTTCGTGAAGGTGATGGCCAGCACTTGGCTTGGCCATGCCCCGAATTGGGTGAGGATCCACGCGATGCGTCTCGTGAGTACGCGCGTCTTTCCCGATCCCGCGCCGGCGCCGATCAGCAGAGCGGGCCCACGGTACTGCACCGCCTGGGCCTGCTGCTCGTTCAGATCGCCGATGAGCTCTTGGGGTGGACGGGCGATGAAATCAACGTCCTGTGGCAACGCATGTCCTTTCTCCACATCACGAATTCGGCTTTCAGTTGTACCACAGTCCATGTTCAACACAACGCCATGGCCCACCCGTATGCGCATGGTCATTTGGGCGGCGTATGCTATGCGCCATACGGACGCCATGTCATGGCGTGTTTCACGGTCAGAACAGCAGAGCAAAGGGTCGACATGCAGGAACTTGAAGAACGTATTCGAGAACAGGGCGTAGTGAAACCGGGCAATGTGCTCAAGGTGGACGCCTTCCTCAACCATCAGTGCGATGTGCGGCTGTTCGACCATATGGGTGCCGCCTGGGCCGAGCATTTCAACAACAAGCACATCACGAAGATCCTCACCATTGAGGCATCGGGAATCGGCATCGCCTGCGTCGCCGCCACCCATTTCGACGACGTCCCGGTCGTGTTCGCCAAGAAGGCGCAGTCCATCAATCTCGACGGCGAACAGTATGTGACCCACGTCTACTCCTTCACCAAGCAGAAGGAGTTCCCGGTGATCGTCTCGAAGAAGTACCTCAATGCAGGCGACCGCGTTCTACTCATCGACGATTTCCTCGCCAATGGCAAGGCCCTCAACGGGCTCATCGAACTGTGCGAATCGGCGGGCGCGATCGTGGAGGGTATTGGCATCGCCATCGAGAAAGGATTCCAAGGTGGTGGCGACGCCCTGCGTGAGGCCGGCTATGATCTGGATTCACTGGCCATCGTGGAATCGATGGATGCCGAGACCGGGGCGATCGAATTCCGCCACTGACAGAACGCAACATACCGGCTGTAGCCTGTTACCTGTTCCGCAACGAATACACGCATATCGACGTCGATCACGCTGGTATGCGTGTATTCGTTTTGGTATCGAAGAACACAGAGAGCAATAGAAGAAAAGAGAAACGGCAGAGGAATGAGCAACAACGCCAACCCCACCGCATCCGACGCCAACATGCGCTCGGATGAAGATCAGGAACGCACATTCGTCACCCCCGAGCTGAAGCGCGACGAGCGTGAATCCAAGGCGGAAGTCGCCGAGGAAAAGAGGAAGGGGTCCATCTCCTTCGAAGCGCTGTCCAGTCTCGACGCGCCCGTCTCGTTCTGGAAGGGCATCCCGTTCGGCCTGCAGCATGTGCTTGCCATGTTCGTGGCGAATCTGGCACCGATCTTCCTGGTCGCAGCCGCCGGGCATATGAGCCCGCAGGACTCCGCCAAGATCATTCAGGCCGGCCTGCTCGTCGCAGGTCTGGGCACATGCCTGCAGCTATACGGCATCTGGCTGTTCGGCTCCAGATTGCCAATGGTCACCGGCATCTCCTTCACCTACGTCGCCGCCGCCATCTCCATTGTGAGCCACAAGGGCTACGGTGCCGTGGTCGGCGCCGTCATGGTCGGCGGTCTGCTCGAGGTGGTGCTCGGTCTGACCGCCAGGTACTGGCAGCGTTTTGTGCCACCCATCGTCTCGGCTATCGTGGTCACTTCGATCGGATTCTCATTGTTGTCGGTGGGAGCCGAGAGCTTCGGCGGCGGAGCGGGTGCCGAGGATTTCGGCAGCTGGCAGAATCTCACTCTCGGCCTCATCTCACTGGTGGCATGTCTGGCGTTCCAACTGTTCATGAAGGGAACCGCCAAGCAGCTTTCGGTGCTGTTCGGACTGGTGGTCGGCTATATCGTGGCCATCTTCTTCGGCAAGGTCGACTTCTCCGGCTTCTCGCACCTGCAGGCGGTCAACGTACCCACATTCATGCCGTTCAGGCCTGAGTTCGACTGGGGCTCCATCATCTCGATCGGGTTGCTGTACATCGTTTCCTCAGTGGAGGTGCTCGGAGACACGGCAGCCCTGACCAAGGTCGGGCTCGACCGCAAGCCGACTGCAAAGGAGACATCCGGCGCGATTGCGGGCGATGGCCTCATCTCGTCCGTCTCCGGTCTCTTCGGCTGCCTGCCGCTCACCTCCTTCGCACAGAACATCGGTCTCGTGGCAATGACGAAAGTGGTCAACCGCAAGGTGATTCTTTCCGGCGGCCTGCTCCTCGTACTCGCCAGCTTCGTGCCAGCCATATCCGAGGTGTTCAATTCCATGCCGCAGGCGGTGCTCGGCGGGTGCACGATCATGATGTTCGGCAACATCATTCTCTCCGGCTTCCAAATGATCTCCGATGCCGGATACACCCAGCGCAACATCACGATCGCCGCGCTCTCCCTCACCATAGGCATCGGTTTCACGCAGGTCTCCAGCATCTTCGTGCATTTCCCGCCGCTGTTCCAGTCGATCTTCGCGCAGAACTGCATCGCCGTGGCATTTGTGGTGGCTGTGGTGCTCAATCTCGTCCTCCCGAGCGAGGACCGTTTCCTGGCTACTCCTGCGACCAACCGGAAGTGAACGGAATCGGGAAGAATCCGGATGAATGCGAGGGGCCGACGGTGTAATGCCGTCGGCCCCTCGCATTTCACACGGCGGAAGATTGCATATGCCATTCCCCACACGCATGCCGATGATGCCAACTTCGAATGAGGCGACGACGAAATCGAGGAATCCGCAAGTGCCGCACGCGTATTGTATGAGATACACGAGTCTGAAAAGATGCTATGCAAGCGATTACGCAACAGCTGCTCAGTGGTGAACGCGCACTGTTCCAAGGTCGTGATCTTCAGATCACGGATTGCGTGTTCGAGGACGGCGAGTCGCCGCTCAAGGAATCACGCAACATCGTGGTCAGGGATTCGGTGTTCCGCTGGAAGTATCCGCTGTGGTACAGCGAGGGCGTCGAGGTGGAGCACAGTCTGTTCGAATTCAATGCCCACGCGGCGTTCTGGTACTCGAAGAACATGACGTTCCACGACTGCACCATCCAGGCACCCAAGGAATTCCGTCGCAATGAGCATGTGACCGTGGAGCGCACCGCATTCACTGATGCCGCGGAGACCTTCTGGGAATGCAGGAAGGTCACATTGCGCGAAGTGAGCGCCGCCGGCGACTACTTTGCCATGAACAGTGAGAATCTGGACATACGCGATTTTCAGCTCACCGGCAATTACTGTTTCGACGGCGCACGGAACGTGACGGTGGATCATGCCCGTCTGATTTCGAAGGATGCCTTCTGGAACTGCGAGAATGTCACGGTGCGCAACTCGTTCATCAGCGGGGAGTATTTGGCATGGAACACGAAGAACATCACATTCGAGAACTGCACCATCGAATCGCTGCAGGGACTGTGCTACATTGACGGGCTGACGATGCGAGACTGCCGTCTGATCAACACGACGCGCTCGTTCGAATACTGTTCCGACATCGACGCCGACGTCACCACACGCATCGACAGCGTGGTCAACCCGATTTCCGGCGTGATTCGCGCTGCCGCATTCGGCGACGTCCTGCAGAACGACCCCGCGATAGACACGACGAAGATCCAGCTCATCAGCACAGACCTATGATTCACGGAGCAGCGAGGCACAACATGGACATTGACGAGCGCATTGCACAATTCGACTCCCCTGTCGACCGCACGGGCATCTTCTCGATGAAATGGGACGTGGCCGATGGGGAGTTGCCGATGTGGGTGGCGGACATGGATTTCCGCACGGCTCCGGCGATCAGCGAGGCATTGGCTGAACGCGTGGGCAACGGCACCTTCGGCGGATGTTCCCCGGGAATGGACCGAAGCGGTCGCGGATTGGTCGCTACGCCAGTATGGCGTGACGGTGGATTCTGAGCATGTGGTGTTCACCACCGGTGTGATTCCGGCGATCTCCTCGCTGGTGCGCTCGCTGACGAATGTGGCTGAGAAGGTCGTGCTCCAACCGCCGGTCTATAACATCTTCACGAATTCGCTAGTGAACAACGTACGTCGTGTACTGAACAATCCGCTGCGATACGAGCATGGTGTGTGCTCGATGGATTTCGAAGATCTCGGACGCAAGCTCGCCGATCCGCTCACCCGTCTGATGATTCTGCGCAATCCGCAGAATCCGAGTGGCAACGTGTGGAGCGACAGCGATCTGGCGCGCGTAGGGGAACTGTGTGCAAAGCACCATGTGACGGTTGTTCCCGATGAGGTGCATGGCGACATCGTGCGCCCGGGCGTCACCCATATGCCATTCGCCGCGGTCAACGAGCTGAACCGTTCAATCTGCGTGACCTGCTCGTCGCCATCGAAGGCCTTCAATGTGGCCGGACTGCAGTCCGCATATTTCATCTGCGACGATGACGGTCTCCGGGCACGTGCCGTGCGCGGCGTGAACACCGACGAGGTGGCCGGGCCGAACGATTTCGCCGTGTTCTCCACAATCGCCGCCTATGCAGATGGAGGCGCATGGCTCGACGATCTGTGCCGTGTCCTGCAGCGCAACAAGGACTACGTGTCGACGCAACTTGACGAGCATGCACATGACATGCTGCATATGGTGGCCTCGGATTCCACGTATCTGGCATGGATCGACTGCTCGGGCCTTCTTGATCGTGTGGGTGACGCCAATGCTGAGCGCTTCTGCGGTTTTCTGCGCTCACATACCGGTCTTGTGCTCTCGTATGGCGGCATCTATGGCGAAAACGGATCCCGGTTCGTACGCATGAATCTCGGCACCCGCGCCGATCTGGTCATCGGCGGCACGGCGCGCCTGCTCGCCGGCGCCGCGGCGTATATGGGAAACTAATCGAAATCAGGTTCGTACCGCCGCCGCGCATAGCGGATCACGAACCACCGCATGCACAAAGCGATGCCGATCATCACAACGAGTGGAAGCCAGAAGTACTGTGAACGGAAGGTGGGCAGGAAGTAAAGCCCCAGCGCTCCGAGCACACCGATGGCCACGGTGAAGTTGGTGAGCGACGACGATAAGTCGCATAGCCTCTTCTCTCCGAGTCTCATCTCACGGCGCGCATCGCTTTCGCTTTTCCCCAGCTCGTAGACGTTGACTTGGCGCAACGCACGGAAATTATAGAGGAACAGATCGGTGCGCGTTGCGTACAGACCCCCATACACATAACACCACACCCCCGCCGCGATGCTGGTCTGCGCAATGCCGGCGGCGATGCCGTCACCCATGCCATGACCGTAAGCCAGCAGCAGGCCATGGGTGACGAGAATCACCACGGTGCCCAGAACCACCAGAACCCCGCAGCGAATCCACCCCCGGCGCCTCTGCGACACTGTGTAGAACTGCTCGATCCGATTGAATGCGGCGTCGTATTCCCGGCTGTCCTCATGCGCATGCTTGAGAATCGTGTAACCGATCAGGATTCCAACGATTTCCGCAATGAACGATTCCGGATGCCGCTGGATATGCGGCAGCTCCACCAATTCCTTGGTCATGAGGCCAATCAGCCGATCGAGCCCTTTGACCACCTCCTGCACGTCGGCGGTGTTGCGTTCCGGCAATGCCTGCAGGAAGCTTCCAAGGGCGAATCCGAGAATGATGACGGTCACACCATTTGCGATGCTCAGGGCCCGGTTGGTCGCATGCCTGTCATAGCCGAAGCGGTCATCCTCCTCGGCTATCGCCTGCATCCGGTGGACTTGTGCGCGTATTGCCGCATTGTGGGCGTGTGCTGCCAAACCATCCTGTGCCCTGGTTCCGCTTCCTGGATTCTGCGTATCGGGAGACACTGGTGAATCTGCACCGCCCTTGTGTTGCTTCGTCATTGTCTCCCTCTCCTCCCCGGTGTCAACCTCTACAGACATTAGCGCATAGCTGGCCGGTTATTCTTAGTCTAGAGGCATAGACTCCGCTTGTGGCGCACCTATGCTCTCAGGCGCATACAGTCCCAGCTGCGGGCGTGCCGGACAACGCTTCCAACATCACCCCATAATCGTCCGCATCAATATAGATGGCGCATGACCGCGGAGGGCATCGCATCATGCCCTGCCCCTGCGTGTCAGTCGTCGCCGGGGCATCAGGATGGCATACGTCGATAAGCGTGTGCGAGGCGAGCGCCGCATTGCGAACCTGTCGATGGACCTCGCTGCTCCCGGTGTTGAGCACCACGCACACCGGGTGATTTCCTTCCACCACCCAGCACAGCGAATGGGCGGTATCGCCTGGCTGCGCCTCCACCTGATCCCCCAGCAGATGCGCGCGGATCCACACCATGTGCGGCAGGAACCTCATTGGCGGGATGAGATCGTGGGGTACGCCGTAGTAATCGCCGAAGAACACGCAAGGCAACACGTTGTCGCGTAGCAGAATGCATGCGTACGCCAACGGTTTGAACCATGGTTGCACCCAGGATTCGAGCGCCTGACCGGGTTGTGTGTCATGGTTGTCCACGAAGGTGCATGCATACGTCGGTTCACGCTCATACAGCGTGTCTGCGGCAAGTCCCCGCAGATCGAATCCCTCTGGGTTCTTTGAGGCCTGTTCGAAGCGGAAATGGAGCGCGACATCGAACAGCATCATGCAATGGTTGCAATCATGCAGGTACGAGGTCAGCTCGCTCGCGTCACCCGACCAGTACTCACCCACGGCAATGCCGGGATGATTGCCGTATCGTTGCATCGTGCGCAACCATGGCGCGAAGAATCCGGCGTCGATGCTTTTCACCGCATCGAGCCGGAAGCCGTCCACTCCTGTGGTCGTCGTATACCATATGCCCCAATCCGTAAGCTCTCTGGCGACCTCAGGTTCGTTGACATCGACGTCATCTCCCATGATGTAATCGAAGTTGCCGCGTTCATGGCTCACATTGTCGCTCCACTGCTTGCCGTCGAAACGCATGATGCCCGTCGTGCCATCATCGGTCGTGTAATCGGTGCCGGTGAAATCGCTCCAGTTCCATTTGAATGTCGAATACACGCCGCCGCGTTCGGGGAAATCGTATACGGTGTTCAAGGTGCGTTCGACCACGGTGGAGTCGCTTCTCGTGCGGTCGTCCACATTCACTTCATGTGTGCGCACGGGTTCCGTTCCATCGGCACCCATGCGGTGGTTGAACACGATGTCCGCGAATACACGAACACCATTGCCCTGCATCGCGCGAATCGCCTGAAGGTACTCCATGCGGGAGCCGTATTTGGTGGGAACAGAGCCTTTGGCATCGAACTCTCCAAGATCGTACATGTCATAGACGCCATATCCCACGTCTGAATCGCCGGCCTGCCCCTTGTACGCAGGTGGAAGCCAAGCTGTGGTGAATCCGGCATGGGCCACGCTCGGCGCCTGCGATGAGAGCCATCTCCATAGGTTGTGGCTTTCGGGCAGGTACCATTCGAAGCATTGCAACATGGTCTCATGGTTTGGTTTGTCTATCGCCATATCCGTTCGCGTCCGTAGGTGTCGTCAGTTGCCGTGTCCTGTTGCCTCCATGCTAACGACATTTACATCCAATACGCCCGTAGCTTGTGGCATATTGGATTGGCCCGCGCACTGCCACATTCAATCTCGGAGTGTGCAGGCGTTCACGAAGGAGCGGAATATGCACCTGTTTGGTTCGTCTACTTTATATAGATGTTCAGGATGCCATTGCACAGCACGATAGAATGCACTTCGAGGCCTGTAGATCGCTTCCACGAGACCATCCTCGCTGATCGCCATCGGATCCAACCCCTCGCCCAGCTTGCAGATGGCCTGATGATGCCGGCTGTTGACCGCAAGGTCGGTGTCGTGTAAATCTTCTCGCAGGGGCGTCCTGCTTAGAATGTGCACATGGTGGGCCGGCCGACCATAGGGTGGGTGCTGATGATGATCGACGTCGCTGGGATGTTCGCTCGGCAGATCCTGATACAGCGTCCCTCCGCAGAAGATGTTCATGATCTGCAGACCACGGCATATGCCGAGCACCGGTTTGTCGCTTGCAACGGCACGTTCAAGCAACGCGAGTTCCATCTCATCCCGCGCATCGCAGCAGTGCAGATTGCCGTATCGGTCCGATTCACCGTAGCATGCCGGATTCACGTCATGCCCACCAGTCATCACAAGGCCGTCGCACATGCCGAAGATCTGCCCGATCTCCTGTCGATCGGTCGTCAATGCAGGCATGAACGGCACTGCACCGGCCTCACGCAATGCATTCATGTACCCGGGAAGCATCCATAGGCTCTCCCGTTCGTCATCCACCAACGGCATCACCGCGACTACTGGCCTCATATGCCCTCCGTTCCCTCATCGTCATGCAGACATGGACATGAGCACGATAGCCAAGAGAGGAACATTCTCTGTGACATGACGATTACGAATCCATTTCAGCATCGAGGTGCGTGGATGCCAACCCGGTCGTAATCCGCATACCTGGCAGCTCCGAAGAATTGCGCGGCTTAGATGAACCTGTAACCGTGGCCCGTGTGCCCAATGAACCTGAGCAGATCCCCGTATTCGGGACTCATCGCCTTCGTGTTCGTATTCGGATGCATGAGCAGACGCTGTCCTGCGAGCGCAGTATCGACCAGCACCTCGACCTGTTGGTCGGCATCGTTGATGAGTGCGAGCGGAGTCACCGATCCGGGTTCGAGGTTCAATACGCGCCGCAGATCGTCGGCATTCGCAAATGAGAGCCGGCCCGTACCGATGATCTGTGCGAGAGCCTTGAGATCCGCTCGCCGATCCTCGCTCATCAGCACGAGATAGTAGTTTCCTTTTCGATTGGTGAGGAATAGATTCTTGATCGGGGTGCCGTCGATGAGCGTTCTGACGAATTGTGCGGCCTCCATTGTCGTAACCGCGGGGTGTGTGACTTCGGTGTAGTCGATGCCGAGTTCGTCGAGAGTATTGTAGAGCGTCACAGTGGTGCCGAGCATACCCAAGCCGCCTCCCAGGCATGCCCCATGCCATGATAAGCCCCTCATGCCCCTGTGTGCATGATGGTGTCTGCATCACAACCACAGTCTCCGACAATCACCATTCGGCTCTGCTGAGTAGGCGATGGGATATCGACCCTGATGCGGCCGTGCACACCAAGCAGACAACACCGCCAATCAGCATCAGCAGGCCGTCCGGAATGGAGGTCAGGGCGACAAGGATGTCCTGATTGTTTGTGACGGAAACGACGAGTACGCATATCGTAAAGATGACGGCCATCGCCACGATGCGCATCACCGCGGCACGGTCACGGAAGGCGAGAATGATAGGGATTTCAACCGCCACCGTCACCGACACCGTCGCCAGGACCATCACCAAGGCAACAGGCACCTGATTCCATGCCATCTGCGGGCTCAATGTGCCAAGGGCCATGAGCACAAGCGACAGGAGCATCGGAGGGATGATGGCGCCACAGTATTTCTCGATGAGATAATCACGGGTATTAAATGGCATCGTGAAGAACATGCGCCGACATGCCCGTGACACGTCGTTCTGCACTGTCCTGCATACCAGCATTGCCAGCATGAGCGGCAGGAATGCCACACCGAATGCATGGAGGTCGGAGAATAGGTAGAACACGGTCAACGCCAGCATGCACACCAGCAGCATGCGTTGCTTGCCAAGCCAGATTGCGTCTCTGACGAACAGACCTTTCATTGCATTGTCCTTTCCTGCATCGTTGTGGTTCGCGGGTCGGCACTCATCAGCGTGATGATCTCATCGATGCTCGCCCCACAGATCCCCACTCCGGGCAAGTTCTCCTCATAGAATCCGCGTTCGTCGGTAATGGCTTTCCAGCCGCCGGCCGTGCGCTGTTTGACGAGTATGTACCGTGGGTCTGCAGCTGACATCTGATCGTCGGTGAGCGTGAGCACCGCATATTCATCGTGCAATGCATCGATGGTCTCGTGCATGCGGATTCGGCCGCGGTCAATGAGGTAGAGGTCGTCGCACAGATTCTCCAGGTCGGTGGCGACGTGCGAGCTGATGAGCATTGAACGGCCTGGGATCTCCATGTATTCGCGGAGCAGGTCGAGCACTTCGTTACGGGCGATGACGTCCAGACCGGCCGTCGGCTCATCGAGGATCAGTGGTTCGGGGTGATGTGCCATTGCCATGATCGTTTTGCATTCGGCAAGCATGCCCGCGGAGAATTCCTGAATCTGCTGGTTCAGCGGAAGCGTGAACCTCTGCAGCTGTGCCCTGCACCATTGTTCGTCGAATGTCGTATAGAAGCGTTTGCGTTCGGCGATCTCATCGTTCAGCGTGAAGGTCGGCACGAACGTGCTGTCGCCGAAGGTGACGCCGGTGCGCGATTTCGCGTTCACCCACACCCGGCGGATGGGATCACCGAGAATGATCCCCTCCCCTCCAGCCGGCCTCGCAAGTCCGAGCATGAGCCTGAATGTGGTGGTCTTGCCGGAGCCGTTGGTACCGATGAGAGCGGTGATGGTGTCGTCCGGCACCTCCATCGTCACGTCGAGGTCGAAATCCGGGTAGTGCTTCGTCACATGGTCAAGTGCAATCTTCATGATGCTCCTTCAGTCCCTTCGGGGGCGTCGCCCGAATCCGCGGAGGTGTCTTCAAGCAGCATGACGACAAGCTCGAGGATCTCCTCGCGGGTCAGCCCAAGCCGCCGGGCTTTGGCGATAGCCTGCGCGAATTGCTCCTCGACCTGGCGGTTGAGCTCCTCGGCGACGATGTTCGGCGAGATCTGCGCGACAAAGCTGCCCTTGCCCTGAACGGTGACGACGAGTCCCTCCCGTTCAAGCACGTCGTACGCTTTCTTCACCGTCAGTGCGGAGATTCTGCAGGTACGAGCGAGGGAGCGAACCGAATCCAGCGGCTCCCCTGCCTTGAGTCTCCCCTCTTTGATGAGTGCACGAATCTGATCGACAATCTGTTCATAGATTGGCGTCATCGACGTGGTACTGATCAGAAGCTGCATCTCCCCTCCTTTCGAACGCGAGAATACAATGTGTCCAAGCTCGATATATAACAGTATATAACAGATAGAACAGTGCATATCTCTGTCGTGTTGGCTCACAGGCATGTTCACAGACATATTGCGCGACATTCCATATGACGAGATGTGGACACGATGATGAAAGACGTGAACAATCATTGGAATTCCAGCAATGCAACCGCAAGTTGACATCAGATCGCCGGTTGTCGGAGCAAATGCAACCGCAAGTTGGTGGCGCGCTTTCCGCATTTCGGGCATAGTAGGGGCATCGGCACCCGCGACGGTTGCCGAAACGAGTAGGCGCGAAGGAAAAGGACAGGACCATGGGCTTCAAAGACAATCTGCAGTATCTGCGTGGATCGCACAATATGACGCAGGAGCAGCTGGCAATGCTGATTGGCGTGTCACGACAATCCGTGAGCAAGTGGGAAAGCGAGAAGGCGTACCCCGAAATGGACAAGCTGCTCATGCTATGCGATATGTTCGGCGTGAGTCTCGATGATCTGGTCATGGGTGACGTGCGCAATGGAATTGCCATGTCGGCGAATCATGTCGAGGATGGGCTCCCAAAAGCACCGATGCCTGAGATGGAAGGGTCGGCGTTGCCTCAGGACATCACCGGCTACGAGGAGCACATGCGCAAATTCGACCTGATGATTCCCACGGGAGTGTCAGCCATCATCTTCGGCGTCAGCATCGGCAACCTGTTCGATTCGGACAATTCGATTCTGGGCAACAGCGATGCGAATGAGGTGGCGATGTTCCTGTGCATCGCCATAGGCACGCTCGTCGGTCTCGCCCTGCTCATTCCCGCCGGTCTGGCACACAGCGCGTTCAAACGTCAGCATCCCTATGTTGAGGACTTCTATACCGAGTCGGACCGTGCCGCCGCCCGCAAGGTGCTCGCGATCGCACTGATCGCAGGCATCGCGCTCATCATGGCCGGCATCGCCGTCAACGTATGGGCCGATGAGACGCTCCACGTAGACGAGGGCTGGCCCAGTACGGCGCTCCTCATGTTCGTCGCGGTCGGCGTGTGGTGCATCGTATTCGGCGGCATGCAGTATGGGCGGCTCGACATCGCCGACTACAACAAGGAATCGGAGGAGCAACACGTGCAGGAGAATGGGACGGAGTCAATCTACGACAAGGGGAACGGAGCGGTATGCGGCATCATCATGATCACGGCCCCCATAGTCGGCCTCACGTTGCTGTTCTGCTTTGACGGTGGACCGCACGGCATGTTCTGGATGTCCTGGGTGATCGGCGGTTTCCTCTGCGCAATCGCCTCGATTGTCACAGGACTCATCAAATCCACCAAATCCGTCTGAACGGCGCCCCGGCACAACATGGAGTGGGTAGAATATTGGAAACCGATATCGCAATGGAACGAGGAACATGGTGGACGGGAAAATCAGGCAGGCACTGGAGACGATGCCGAAAAGCGAACTGCATCTGCATATCGAGGGAACGCTCGAACCGGAGCTTGCACTGACGCTGGCGGACCGCAATGGAGTGACATTGCCGTGGACGGATATCGACGGCCTGCGAGCGCAGTATGAATTCGAGAATCTGCAGTCGTTCCTCGAGCTCTACTATGCGCTGATGAAGACGCTGAAGACCAAGGACGATTTTAAGGATCTCATGCTCGCCTATCTCACACGGGCGAATGCGAACGGGGTAAGGCATGCGGAGATCTTCTTCGATCCGCAAGTGCATGTGTGCACGAACGGATTGGATTTCGACATGGTGCTCGACGGCCTTCTTGAGGGATTGGAAATCGGACGGGAGCGCTTCGACATCAGCGGCGGTCTGATTCTGAGCATCGTACGCGACATGGATATCGATTCGGCGAACCGGATCCTCGACATGGCGGCGCCGCGAAAAACCGAGATTCTCGGCATCGGGCTCGATTCGGCGGAAGTCGGCTACCCACCGGCCGAATTCATCGATCAGTTCGCGCGGGCAAGGGACTTTGGCTGGCATTGCGTGGCGCACGCCGGCGAGGAGGGCCCGGCGGCGTATATCCGCGATGCGCTCAATCTGCTGCACGCCGAGCGCATCGACCACGGCATCCACATTCAAGACGACCGCGAGCTGCTCGAGCGCGTCGCACGCGACGGCGTTCCGCTCACCTGCTGCCCGTTGTCCAACCTCAGGCTGCAGGTCGTACACGACATGCGCGAGCATCCGATTCCCAGATTCCTGCATGAAGGGGTCGTATGCACGATCAACTCGGATGACCCCGCATATTTCGGAGGCTATGCCGCGGCGAACTATGCCGCGCTCGCCGACATCGGTATGTCGATGGAGGAATTGGCATCGCTCGCCAAGAACTCCATCGACGCATCGTTCGCCTCGGATGACCGCAAGACACAGCTCCATGCGCAGCTTGCCACATGGCGGACACAACATGGGCTCTAATCATTCCGCTACATCCACATCAATGAACAATCGCATGTGATGCATCAATGAATCAGTGATGATTCCGCGCAGCGCATCGCCATATTGTCTGCTGAGATTCAACACCAGATCCTGCTGTACGTCGTTCCAAGCATCGTAAGGCAGCTTGACGCCACTGCCGGTGATGAAATCACAGTAATAATATCCGTGTTCATCGAATCCCGCATGCACGGTCACCACGCCGCCCATGTAGACGTCCACGTCATCATATTCAACCGGTCGTGGAGGATGGCTCTCATTGCACAGTTCCTCTGCCCTGTCATACACGGACAATGGGAACAGTTCGATCTCCCCGACCACCGTGATTTTCCTGTCGTGATTCGTCAAAGAAGGAAGGCCCTTGCGCAGATAATCCCCGTGACTGCCACATGTGGGCATATCAGTGGCAGCCTCAAGACGTTGCCTATATTCCTTGCCAAACCAATGCATATACAGTTTGCTCAGCACCATCATGCATACCGGGTATTGTTCATTGCCCACAATCACTGCATCGACGCCACAATACGGGCACAACGCAGTGTCCTCGCCGTCGTCCTCCTGCAGCCATTGTGCAACTTCGTTCCCTGCGAATATGCCACCGCAGTGGAAACAACCGCAGCGCGCGGAATACTCGACCATGGCTCGGTTATGCGCGGTCTGGCTGTTCAGCTCGTTTTCATCGTCGGATTCCATGGGAGGAATGCACAACGACGGATCATCAGGAAGAATGCTTGGACTAGTCATGATTCAGCACCATAGTATGGGTTGCCGGTTTCCAAGGATGCGCGCAGTAACCGCCGCAAGGAGCATGCCATACCGCGCGCACATTCATCGCGTGTGAGCCGAATGAACTGTTCCCCAGAGCATCGAAGCGTCTCTGCTTGTGCTCGTTGCATAAGGTTATGGTATCGAATAGCAATCCATATCGGCATGTTTTGTTGTATCTTCCGTAATCCCCACTTATAAGAGGAGACCGCCGTGCAGTGCAACAGTCTGGACGAAGTGCGTTCGCACATCGACGCCATCGATGACCAGACCATCGCATTGATCGGTGGACGAGGCCAATATGCCGTGCAAGCATCGGCATTCAAGAAAGATGAGGAAGGCGTACGTGACACCAACCGTATGGAGCGGGTCATCGCGAAGGTGCGAGGTAAGGCCGAGCGTTGCGGCGCGAATCCGGATGTGGTTGAGGCGATCTATCGCGAGATAATCAGCAGATTCATCAATATGGAGATGCGGGAGTTCCATGACCATCCATCACCGACACCCGCTGAGGCGTAAGAAGCGGCATACGGCATATCATTCACCGGCCTCATATGTTCGACGCGCACCAGCACATGCGCTTGAGCGCATCGACCATCCATGGACTCAAAACAACGATTCCTCCAGATCTATCATGAATTCATAAAAGACGACAACATGCTCCCGAGCGAGTTGTATATCGTTTCATTTCGATATATCACTATATATCACCTTATATTCGGTTATATCACCCTATATACATGGACATCTGCACATCCCACATATCCTTCGCCGTACCATGACATCATGAGCACATATGAGATGCGAACCCGTCTGATCATCGTCGAAGGGCTGCCAGATAGCGGGAAAAGCACGACGGCTGCGATGGTTGCCGCCGAATTGGAAGCGCGCGGAAGGAACGTCGTCTGCGTCGAAGAAGGAGCCGCAGACCATCCCGCCGATGTCGGCGACCACGACTTCCCTGATTTCGCAAGTGAACGCGCCACGATACTCGATACTTGGCGCGCGTTCGCAGCCCACGCCGAACCTGATACGACCTATGTATTCAATTGCGTCCTGCTGCAGAATCCGATGTGCGAGACGATGATGCGGTTCGGCATGAGCGAGGACGAGTCACGACGGTACATCAGCGATATTGCGGCGATCATCGCGCCACTGCATCCCGTCGTCATCTACATTGACGAACCGGGCGCGAAATCGGCGATTGACGGTGTCCTCGACGAACGCGGTGATGGTTGGCTCAATGCCGTCATCGACTACCACACAGCACAAGGGTACGGTGAAGCGCATGGGTTGCGCGGATATGAGGGGTATATCGCGTGCCTTGAAGAGCGCAGAGAGCGGGAGCTGCGCATCCTACGTTCACTTCCGGTTGACAGCCACATCATCCCGCCGTCGAGCGATGCCAAACGGATATCGACGGTGGTGGATGCGATACCGTGACACGGACGCGCCCTACAGCCACTGGATGAACGCGGTCTTGTCGGTGCTGCTGTAGCCGGCGTGGCGGTAGAAATCGAGTGTCTTCGGATCATGGGAGCCGGTGAGCAGCATCATCTTGTAGCAGCCGGCCTGCTGCGCGAGCGCCTTCGCATGGTTCAGACATGCGGTAGCATAACCATGCCCACGCGCATCGGCGCGCGTCACGACGTTCTCGACGAACGCGTATGGCCGCACACCCCGCGTCAGATTCGGGATGATGACGCATACACATGAGGAGACGATGGTGCCCTCGCGCTCGCATACGATGAGACGACGGAGGATGGAGCTGACGGGAATCCACTTTTGTAAGTTCCTCCCCCACCAAGCAGTTCGTTCACCGTGATGCCCAGTATGTCGCATAACGGTACATGATGAACGTCAGACATGCTCTGGCCCGCCCCACTTCAAGACCACTCAAAACATCAGCGAGCGCTTGCACCAGCTCTGCCTTGGATGTGGTATGGACACGCACACCGCGGCGCGCGGCGGCGTCTTCAAGCGCGTCAACCATCTGCGGACGCCGCTCAGCGGGAAAGTCGATGATGTACTGACGGAACTCCTCATCGAATTCGTGTTCGACCCACGGCATGTCTTCGCGCTTCATACCGCTACATCCCTCGACGCCCTCAAGACATACGTCGGTCGGGAAGTCGAGGAAGAACACGGTGTCGCAATATTCCAGTCGTTTCGGCAGCGTCCGCGCGAAATTGCCGTCGAGGATCCAGGCATCCTCCTCGAGGATCCTTTGCAACCGCTCATCGAATTCGGCCCGTGTGACAGTCGTCCGGTCCGGATTGTGCCACAGCATGTCCAGATAATGCAGCGGCAGTCCGGCCGCATCCCGCAACCTGCGCGCGAACGTGCTTTTGCCTGCACCCGGACATCCGATGACAAGCACACGGCGCATACCACTGTATCCCGTAACCGCATCCATGGTTGTCGATCATCACACCCCATTCACTCGCTTCCTGCAACCGTATACCCCATATCCTCTATATCCACTTACCGGCTGCACTTTCTTACGGGATGCACCCTCAAACAGATCCGTCAGTTATACCCGACAAACCATCTTGAAATCCGAGAAATGTCAGTTATACCTGACACCTTCAGCGGTTTGTGACACATCGCAAGTTCCACGCCGAAGACCCCGGACTATGCAACATCGCAAATGGTTTCTCCTCACAAAACTACGGATTCCAATTGGAGAACGTCGTCGCGAACGAGCTGCGCAGACGCGGGTACAACGTGCATGTCGGCAGTCTGCGTGGAGGTGAAATCGATTTCGTCGCTCAACGATTCGACAGGAGAATCTACATTCAGGTCACCGGGACGATGCTCGAAGAATCCACCCGCGCGAGGGAACTCGCGCCTTTGCAATCGTTATCGGATGCATTCCCGAAAATCGTGCTCACACTCGACAGATTCCGTCTCGGCACGACCTCTGACGGCATTGAGATACGCAATATCGTCGACTGGCTGCTCGGCTGATACCATATCGAGCCCATTGCCGACAATCGGATTATGTCACTTTCCGGTGCCGGTCACATGTTCATGATTTGCCCTATCGACTGCGGGCGCGCTTCTAGCGGATACGGATCGCATTCCCCCCTCCCCTTGGGAGGCGTCCCGGTTCGGGTCTTCGGATGGATTCGACGTCATGGCGTCCCACCTTGAAGCCCGCATCCAAATCGATGTCCACGTCGTAATCGTCGTCCGGGGCACCTTCCATGAGAAGAAACTGGATACTGGATAGCAGAACGACGACAGGTGGCGCCCCCCGAAGATAGGCTTCGGGGGGCGCCACCTGCAAAGAAAGACGCTATGGGAGCGATGGTCGCATGATCGGCGGGGTCACTCCCATTCGCAAAATGAAACTTAATTCTAAACGCTTTTGTTTGGGAGATTTGATATCATTTGATTTTTCCTGATACCTATTATCCTTATCCTATGGGCTTGCCGAACTTTTGCTATCATTTGGCTATCAAGGAAATGGCTATCAACGGTAAAATTAGATTGGTTTCTCTGGTGGTTTACAACTACATTTTACCACGAAAGACAGGGAAATGCAATAACCTTCCTCGCTGTGGTGTATCAAGTGATCTTACTGAACATATGGCGCACCTTGTCCAGGCGGCTGTTTGGACGGCGGGGCTGGATGACTGGCTTGCCGACAGCGGCCTGATACCCTTTCAGTTCTGTAAGGCATACGCTCTGCCCGTTGGTGTAAAAGGCCAGATCAGTACGGTATGCCTGTATACAGCGGGCGGGAATCTCGCCAGTAAAGACAACTTCATCCTTTTTTACCTGGACCGTTTCGATGGTGGCACAGTATTTCGGTGCATCATGATAAGCCCTGGAAAGATATTCCCGGGGCGCATAGAGGGTGAAGGAGAGATAAGGTTCCAGCAGTTGCGTCCCTGATTCCTTCAATGCCTGTTCCAATACAATCGGGGCCAATGAGCGGAAGTCCGCCGGCGTGCTGACCGGACTGTAATAAAGCCCGTATTCAAAGCAAATCTTACAGTCCGTTACGTTCCAGCCGAACAAGCCCTGCTCCAGCCCGTAACGGATACCATCCCTGACAGCGTTTTGAAAACTCTGGTTCAAGTATCCCAGCGAAACCCGGCTCTTGTATTGTACACCGGAGCCAAGCGGGAGTGGTGTAACAGACAGTCCGATGGATGCCCAAAACGGGTTGGGCGGCACCTCGATATGGATGGTGTGGCTGGCTGCTTTGAGCGGCCGCTCCATATAAATGACGGTGGGTTCCTTTACCACTGTTTCAAGCTTGTATTTTTCCGACAGCAAAGCGGAAACAACCTCCAACTGCACCCGGCCCAAAAAAGAAAGAATGATCTCATGGGTGATGGAATCCACCTCGCAGCGCAAAAGCGGGTCAGTATCCGCAAGTTGCGTAAGAGCGTCCAGCAGCCGTTCTCTTTGCGCTGCCGTTTTCGGCGCAATCGACGTCCGCAGCATGGGGAGGGGGTCCTCACGCCACCTTTTACGAGGGAGCCGGGTTGGGTCCCCTAATACATCGTTTAACCTCACGCTGTCGCTGGGAAGGATAACAATTTCACCCGGATAAGCGGTGTCTGTCCGAACAATTTCCCCTTTGGATGGAATACGCATCTCTGTGATTTTCAGCTTTTCTCTCCCGGCCAGGGCCACCGTATCCCGCAGGCGCAGCGTTCCGCTGTATAGCCGTAGATAGACACGCCGCTGGCCGCAATCTGTATACTCCACCTTGAAAACGCTGCCGCATAGGGCGGCGCTCCCCTGTTCCCCAATCGGTTGGAACAGCCCTGTCACCGCATCCATCAACGGTTGAATGCCAAGGCCCTTTTTGGCGCTGCCATAATAGACCGGGAACAGGGAGGCGTCTTGAACCCGCCGCTGTTCCTCCCGCACAAGTTTTTCCCGGCTGATTGGTTCTCCTGCGATATACTTTTCCAATAATTTATCGTTATTTTCGATGACCGCATCCCATGCTTCTATGTCGGTATTTTCCTCCAGGACTATTTCCGGGGACAGCGACACCGTCTGCTTGATGATAATATCGGCGGAGAGCTTATCCCGAACAGACTGAACCACGCTCTGCAAATCAACGCCAGCCTGGTCGATCTTGTTGATAAAGATAACGGTGGGAATGTTCATTTTCCGCAGGGCATGGAACAGAATACGGGTCTGGGCCTGCACGCCATCTTTAGCGGAGATCACCAAGATGGCCCCATCTAAAACAGCCAAAGAGCGGTACACCTCCGCCAAAAAATCCATGTGGCCGGGCGTATCCACAATGTTGACTTTACATCTGTGCCACTGGAAGGAAGTGACTGCCGCTTGAATGGTAATCCCACGCTGCCGCTCCAAAAGCATGGTGTCCGTCCTCGTTGTCCCTTTTTCGACGCTCCCCGGTTCTGAAATGGCTCCGCTGGCATATAGCAGGCTCTCCGTCAAGGTCGTCTTTCCAGCGTCTACATGGGCAAGAATTCCAATATTGATTATTTTCATGTGATTGTCCTCCCTTTACTGCCCCGAAGGGCATAAAAATCCCCAGCAGTAAAATACTTTTACCACTGGGGATGATAATTTGCGGACATACACATATACAGCATACACCTGTTTGTGAGTGCTGTTTTTGGGGATATGTCAAAATTGATAAGGCAAAAGTATTCTTAAATTGGGTACAAAAAACTAAGCCCCTACAAAAGGGACTATCATAATCCTTTGTTCCCACTATTTGATTATAGTTTTATTTAAGGCAACACCGCACAAATGCCACAATCCGCATTATACAGCAGGTGCCGAATAAAAACTGTGGATAACCTCCGAATTTTTTGTCCGCAAAGGCGCACTGACTCAAGCTGCCAGACAGGGTCTGTCAGCCAGAATCAGATTTGCCAACGCAAACATGATATTGAATTTGGCTTGTTGCTTTTCAAGCCCTCGGTATCGCGTTTTTCGGAAGCGCAGCTGCTTCTTAACGACACCGAATACATGCTCTACTTTTGCTCGCACTGAGGATTTCGCCCGTTCCGCTTTCTTTGCTGCGTACTGCCCGCTTTTGCTCAGTTTCTTCATCTGCGATGGACGACGATTGATCTTGTACTTGATTTTCCGGCCAGCTTTGTTTCGGACTACGGCATCTTCGCGCTTACCTGCGCCGAGATAACCGCTGTCTCCATAGACTGTTTCTTCCTCTCCCGTCAATAATTTCGGCACTTCCGCAACGTCGTGGACATTTGCCGGTGTAGCTTCCACTGTGTGAACCAGTCCGCTGTCCTTGTCCACGCCGATATGCGCTTTGTACCCAAAGTGCCAGGTGTTGCCCTTCTTGACTTGGTGGGCATCCGGATCCCGTTTCTTTTCCTTATTCTTGGTAGAAGAGGGGGCGGAAATGATGGTGGAATCTACAATGGTGCCCTTTTTCAGAATGAGGCCACGTTCCATGAGCGCTGCTACCACCTGAGCGAACAGCTTCTCCTGCAGTCCGTTCTTGATCAGCAAGTTCCGGAACCGGCCAAGAGTATCCCCGTTCGGAACCTGGTTGCTGGAATCGACGCCGCAGAACTCCGAAAATGCGCGGCTGTCGATGGCTTCTGCCACCGTGGCCTCGTCACTCAGGTCATAGAGGTTTTGCAGCAGATACAGTCGGAGCATGATCTCCAGCGGATAGGGTTTGTTGCCGCGCTCTCCTTTGTAATAGCACGGCTGAATCATGGCAAGCCATTCCTTCCACGGGACGATCCGTTCAATCTGGTCGAGAAATGCTTTTTTCTTCGTCCGCACCTGTGCCAGTTCGTCGCTGAATGCGGAAATCGTCATCTGTTTATCCATAAGTTTGTTATATCACACTTGGCGATATATGGCACTTTTTTTCTGTGCGGTATTGCCTTAGATGTATCGCCCCAGGCGTTGAGCGTCCCGGACATAGACAACTACATAGGTTTGGCCCATACGCTGTTCGCCTTGGAGGATGTTTACAGTCTGAAAGTGGTAGAGGCGGATGGACGTGCCTGCCTGCAAGCAGATATTTTTCAGGGAGGCCGTCAAGCCAGTGAGCTGAACAAAATCTTGATTGCGTGGCGGGAACAGGCGGCGAAGTTGGAGGCCGGGGAGATCACCAAGGAGGACTATGACCGCTGGCGCTACAACTACCCGAAGTACGACACCACCCAGCGGTGGGCCAAAGTCCCCTCGAAGGAATTAAGCGATGCTCTGATAAAAGGATTGAAGAAACAGAGAAAAGACAAATAACAAAAAAGGTCTTGCCGACTGGTGAAAGTCAGCAAGACCTTTTTCTTAGGATATGGAGGATTTACCCGCAAGCCACCCGTTATACGGGAGTGAACAAAGTAAATCCGGTTTTGGTATCTGCTATCAATTTGCTATCAAATGCCCCGTTTCCGCTTTAAGACCCCAGTGTTTTCAAGGCTTTGCGGGTTTTGTCAGTTATTCCCACTCGATTGTCGCCGGTGGCTTCGACGTGCAGTCGAGCACAACGCGGTTGATCTGACGGCATTCGTTCGTGATGCGAGTCGAGATGGTGGCGAGCACGTCGTACGGCACACGCGACCAGTCGGCAGTCATCGCGTCCTCAGAGCTGACCGGCCGCAGCACGATCGGCGAACCGTAGGTGCGTTCGTCGCCCTGCACGCCGACGGAGTGCACGTCGGCGAGCAGCACGACCGGGCACTGCCAGATGTCGCGGTCGAGACCGGCCTTCGAGAGCTCCTCGCGGGCAATCGCATCGGCATCACGCAGCAAGTCGAGACGTTCCTTCGTGATCTCACCGATGATGCGGATGCCCAGACCCGGCCCGGGGAACGGTTGACGCCAGACAATCTCGTCCGGCAAGCCGAGTTCGGTGCCGATGGCGCGCACCTCGTCTTTGAACAGCGAACGGAGCGGCTCAATCAGTTCGAACTTGATGTCGTCAGGCAAACCACCGACGTTATGATGCGACTTGATGTTCGAGGCGCCGTCGCCGCCACCGGATTCGACGACGTCCGGGTAAAGCGTGCCCTGCACGAGGAACTTGACCTCCTTGCCCTGGGCACCGGCCTCCTCTATCACCTGGCGCTGCGCCTTCTCGAAAGTGCGGATGAATTTTTCGCCGATGATCTTGCGCTTCGTCTCAGGATCGGAGACGCCCTTGAGTGCATCGAGGAAATCCTTGGAGGCATCGACGGCGATGAGCTTGATGCCGGTCGCCGCGACGAAATCATGTTTGACCTGCTCGGCCTCGCCCTTGCGTAGCAGACCGTGATCCACGAACACGCAGGTGAGCTGGTCACCGATCGCGCGGTGCACGAGCGCTGCAGCCACGGCCGAATCGACTCCACCAGACAGACCACAGATGACCCGTGCGTCACCGACCTTCTCACGAATCGCAGCGACCTGCTCGTCGATGATGTTCCTTGCGTTCCAATCGGCTTCGATGCCGGCGCAATCATGCAGGAAATTCTCGATCAGATCCTGTCCCAACGGCGTGTGCTTGACCTCAGGATGCCACTGCACGCCGTAGAGTTTGCGTGAGGGATCCTCCATCGCAGCCACCGGCGCCCCTTCGGTATGCGCGGTGACTTCGAATCCGGCGGGTGCCTTGTTCACGGCGACACCATGGCTCATCCAAGTGGTCTGCAGGGATGGCGAACTGTCGAGAATGCCCGTGGCATCGTCCACCACCGCCTCCGTCTTGCCGTACTCGCCGAGCGCCGCCTTGTCGACGTCGCCGCCGAGCTCATGGGCCATCACCTGGAAGCCATAGCAGATGCCAAGCACCGGCACTCCGGCCGTGAAGATGCTCTTGTCAATGGTGGGAGCACCGGGTTCGTACACCGACGCCGGGCCGCCTGACAGTATGATCGCGGACGGCTTCTTGGCCAGCATCTCCTCGACCGGCATCGAATGAGGCACCAATTCGGAATACACGTTCGCCTCGCGCACGCGGCGCGCGATGAGCTGCGCGTACTGCGCTCCGAAATCAACGACAAGGACAGGACCTGCTGCCATTACGCTCCCCTTATATATAGGTTCATTACTCGGGCATTACAACACATCTATTGTGCGCAGGCAAGTAGACATTGAAATTCGCACATGCCACGGGTCGCATCGGTGTCGTCTTAAGCGCTCAAGCACTGCAATCACAAGGATTTTCCAGATTGTTCGCTTGTTTTCAACACGCCGCGCAATATCCTCACAAACCGCACGCGACAACGACGGCGAAAACGCTTGCATTCGTTGGTATTTCAACGTTTCTCGCCTTTATTCACTGATTTTCCATTTTCACAAATCGCCCGAGCAATCTCCCAAATTCGCAAATTATGCGCACAGATTCGCTCACACTGTTTCAAAAACTGCAAAAAGGTCAGCGTATTCGCGTAACATAATCAGCGATCGGGCACGGAGACCGGCCTGCAGGACAGCGCCGAAGCCCGTGCCCAACGGAATAAACAAATCGCACATTTATGTGCAGGAGTACAGGAGCACACATGACTAATCCTGTTATTGGTACCCCATGGCAGAAGCTGGATCGTCCGGTTTCCGAAGAGGCCATCGAAGGCATGGACAAGTACTGGCGCGTCGCCAACTACATGTCTATCGGCCAGATCTACCTGCGTAGCAACCCGCTGATGAAGGAGCCCTTCACCCGCGATGACGTGAAGCACCGTCTGGTCGGCCACTGGGGCACCACCCCGGGCCTGAACTTCCTTCTCGCCCACATCAACCGCCTGATCGCCGATCACCAGCAGAACACCGTGTTCATCATGGGTCCTGGCCACGGCGGCCCTGCAGGTACCGCTCAGTCCTACATCGACGGCACCTACACCGAGTACTACCCGAACATCACCAAGGACGAAGCTGGCCTGCAGAAGTTCTTCCGCCAGTTCTCCTACCCGGGTGGCATTCCTTCCCACTTCGCTCCGGAGACGCCGGGCTCCATCCACGAAGGCGGCGAGCTGGGCTACGCCCTGTCGCACGCCTACGGCGCGATCATGGACAACCCGAGCCTCTTCGTCCCGTGCATCATCGGTGACGGCGAAGCCGAGACCGGCCCTCTGGCCACCGGCTGGCAGTCCAACAAGCTCGTCAACCCGCGCACCGACGGCATCGTCCTGCCGATCCTGCACCTCAACGGCTACAAGATCGCCAACCCGACGATCCTCGCCCGCATCTCCGACGAGGAGCTGCACGACTTCTTCCGCGGCATGGGTTACCACCCGTACGAGTTCGTCGCCGGCTTCGACAACGAGGATCACCTGTCGATCCACCGTCGCTTCGCCGAGCTCTTCGAGACCATCTTCGACGAGATCTGCGATATCAAGGCTGCGGCTCAGACCGACGACATGACCCGTCCGTTCTACCCGATGCTCATCTTCCGCACCCCGAAGGGCTGGACCTGCCCGAAGTTCATCGACGGCAAGAAGACCGAAGGCTCCTGGCGTGCACACCAGGTCCCGCTGGCTTCCGCCCGCGACACCGAGGCCCACTTCGAAGTCCTCAAGGGCTGGATGGAATCCTACAAGCCGGAGGAGCTCTTCAACGCCGACGGCTCCATCAAGGAGGACGTCACCGCATTCATGCCTAAGGGCGAACTGCGCATCGGCGCCAACCCGAATGCCAACGGCGGCCGCATCCGCGAGGATCTGAAGCTCCCTGAGCTCGATCAGTACGAGATCACCGGCGTCAAGGAATACGGCCACGGTTGGGGCCAGGTCGAGGCTCCGCGTTCCCTCGGCGCGTACTGCCGCGACATCATCAAGAACAACCCGGATTCGTTCCGCGTCTTCGGACCTGACGAGACCGCGTCCAACCGTCTGAACGCGACCTACGAGGTCACCAAGAAGCAGTGGGACAACGGATACCTCTCGGCTCTCGTCGACGAGAACATGGCCGTCACCGGCCAGGTTGTCGAGCAGCTCTCCGAGCATCAGTGCGAAGGCTTCCTCGAGGCCTACCTGCTCACCGGCCGTCACGGCATCTGGAGCTCCTACGAGTCCTTCGTGCACGTGATCGACTCCATGCTGAACCAGCATGCGAAGTGGCTCGAGGCCACCGTCCGCGAGATCCCGTGGCGTAAGCCGATCTCCTCGGTGAACCTCCTGGTCTCCTCGCACGTGTGGCGTCAGGATCACAACGGCTTCTCGCACCAGGATCCGGGTGTGACCTCCGTCCTGCTGAACAAGACGTTCAACAACGACCACGTGACGAACATCTACTTCGCGACCGATGCCAACATGCTGCTGGCCATCGCCGAGAAGTGCTTCAAGTCCACCAACAAGATCAACGCAATCTTCGCCGGCAAGCAGCCGGCCGCGACGTGGATCACCCTCGACGAGGCACGCGCCGAGCTCGAGGCTGGTGCCGCCGAGTGGAAGTGGGCTTCCAACGCCAAGAGCAACGACGAGGTCCAGGTTGTCCTCGCCGCCGCCGGCGACGTCCCGACCCAGGAGATCATGGCCGCTTCCGATGCCCTCAACAAGATGGGCATCAAGTTCAAGGTCGTCAACGTCGTGGACCTCATCAAGCTGCAGTCCTCGAAGGAGAACGACGAGGCCATGTCTGACGAGGACTTCGCCGACCTGTTCACCGCGGACAAGCCGGTCCTCTTCGCCTACCACTCCTATGCCCAGGACGTTCGTGGCCTCATCTACGACCGCCCGAACCACGACAACTTCACCGTTGTCGGATACAAGGAGCAGGGCTCCACGACGACGCCGTTCGACATGGTGCGTGTCAACGACATGGATCGCTACGCCCTTCAGGCCAAGGCCCTCGAGCTCATCGACGCCGACAAGTATGCCGACAAGATCAACGAGCTCAACGAGTTCCGCAAGACCGCGTTCCAGTTCGCCGTCGACAATGGCTATGACATTCCTGAGTTCACCGATTGGGTGTACCCGGATGTCAAGGTCGACGAGACCTCCATGCTCTCCGCCACCGCCGCGACCGCCGGCGACAACGAGTGAGCATAGTCTCATCGCTTAGCCGATGAAAGGCCCGGGTGTCAGCACCCGGGCCTTTTGCTATCCATTTGCTATCCATCACACAACGCCGAATATCCCATACCCATACAGAATGTGACCTGCGTCACATTCTCGTGGCAATTGCAAAATAACCGGTCTGCCACGCCCCCTTCCCAGTTACAATGGTCTGCGTGCACAACGCAGTCGCACGTCAGGCAGATCATCGATTTCAAAGGAGTCATCGTGAGCCTCAAAAACGTGAGCATCATCAGTCCCGAACCTGGAGACGGCCGGAACGTGGTGGCATTGGGTGTGGTGGATATGCTCGCCCACACCGCGAAGACCAGCATATTCCGACCGGCGGTGCAGGCAGACGAAAATCTCACCGATGCACTCCTCTCGGTGGTGAGCGTGCTGCAGACGCGCGAACAGGCCGTCGGCGTCACACTGCATGACGCACGTCTTGACAAAGACAATGCCCGCCAGCAGATCGTCTCCAAATTCATCGACACGAATGCCGAGATCAATCCGCAGATCCGAGTGATCGTCGGATCAGACCGCACCAATGTGGGCGATCCCGAACGGTTCACCTTCAATGCGGACGTCTCCGCCGACCTGCAGTCTCCGGTGCTGCTCTCAGTGAGCTCGATGGGACGCACGCCGGACGAGATTCGTGAGACGATAGACGCATGCCGCGAGGTGGTCGCCAACGCAGGCACCCAAGTGATCGGCGTGTTCATCACCGACTGCACGAATTCGGCGCTGCCCACACTCACCGACGAATTCGTGAGCTACGACCTGCCGACGTGGCCGCTTCCCCTCGTGGAACTCGGTTCCGCTGACACGAATGTCAAGGCCGCGCTCGATGCCTTCGACGAGCATGTCGACAAGGAATCACTCCTCAACGTGCTTGACACACCTTTCGTACCGCCGACCACACCATTCGCGTTCCAGTACGATCTGCTCGCACGTGCGAAGAAAGACAAGAAGACGATTGTGCTACCGGAAGGAGAGGACGACCGCATCATCACCGCCGCGAACTACCTGCTGCAGTCGAATGTGGTCGATCTGGTCATCATCGGCGACCGCAACGAGATTCTTGCCCGGGGTGAAAAACTCGGCCTCAAGGCGCTTGATCAGGCGAAGTTCGTCTCCATCGACGACAAGCATCTGCTCGACACCATGGTGCCCAAACTGTGCGAATTGCGCGCCAAGAAGGGCATGACCCCCGATGTGGCTCTGAAGACACTCAGGGACACGAACTACTTCGGCACCATGCTCATCGTGCTCGGCATGGCCGATGGTCTGGTCTCAGGTGCCATCAGCTCCACCGCCAACACCGTGCGCCCCGCGCTCCAGCTCATCAAGACGAAACCCGGTGTCTCCTCCGTATCGGGTGCCTTCCTCATGTGTCTCAAGGACCATGTGTCGGTATTTGCCGATTGTGCCATCAACCTCGATCCCGATCCGCAGCAGCTGGCCGACATCGCCATCCAGTCGGCCGAGACCGCCAAGGCATTCTCCATCGATCCCAAAATCGGTTTGCTCTCCTACTCCACCTTGGGTTCCGGTAAGGGACCGGATGTCGATCTGGTAGTCGAGGCCACTTCGATCGCCCAGAACAAACGACCGGACCTACCCATCGTCGGTCCCATCCAGTTCGATGCCGCTTGGTCGAAGACGGTTGCCAGGGTCAAGGCCTTCGGCAACCCGATTGCCGGCAATGTCACCGTGTTCGTGTTCCCGGACCTCGATGCGGGGAACATCTGCTACAAGGCAGTGCAGCGCACCTCCGGCGCCGTGGCGATCGGACCGGTGCTTCAGGGGCTCAACCGGCCTGTCAACGACCTGAGCCGAGGCGCCTTGGTGCAGGACATCATCAATACCATCGCCTTGACCGCCATCGAAGCGCAAAGTAACGAATAGTCCACACCATCTCGCGAATTCATGACGTGGATGGGTGCTTTTTCGAAATATAGAACGAGAGGGCACCCATTCACCGTTTTGTAGCAAACATTGAGTAATCTTGTGTGTTGGAAAGCCGCATAGCGGCAGAGCAATCACCAATGGAGGATGCCACAATGGCGAAAACCGTCCTTGTTATCAATTCGGGTTCTAGCTCGATCAAGTACCAGCTGGTAGATCTCGAGTCCGGCGAAGGAATCGCATCGGGTATCGTCGAGAAGATCGGCGAACCGATTGACGGCCACTACAAGTACGAATACAACGGCGAAAAGCACGAGCTCGACGAGAAGGTCGAAAACCATGAGCAGGGCCTCAAGCGCGTGCTCGGGTTCTTCGAGGAATACGGCCCGAGCCTTGAAGAGACCGGCATCATCGCCGTCGGGCACCGAGTTGTCCAGGGCGGCGACACCTTCCCGAACCCTGCCTTGGTGACCCCCGACACCACTGCCAAGGTCGAGGAGCTGGCTGTGCTCGCTCCGCTGCACAACGGCCCGGAGGCCAAGGGGGCGCGAGTCATGCGCGAGCTGCTCCCTGAGATTCCGCAGGTTTATGTCTTCGACTCCTCCTTCTTCCAGCAGCTGCCGAAGGCATCGAGCACCTATGCGTTGAACAAGGAAGTCGCCGACAAGTACAAGATCAAGCGTTACGGCGCACACGGCACCTCGCACTGGTTCGTCTCCTCCCAGATTCCAGAGTTCCTCGGCATTGACGCCGAGGCCGCCAAGGGCCTCAAGCAGATCGTGCTGCACATCGGCAACGGCGCCTCCGCCTCCGCGGAACTCGGCGGCCGCCCCATCGAGACCTCCATGGGCCTCACCCCGCTCGAAGGCCTCGTCATGGGCTCCCGAACGGGCGACATCGATCCAGCCGCCGTGTTCCACCTGATGCGCAATGCCGATATGAATGTCGATGAGCTCGACGACCTGTTCAACAAGAAGTCCGGCATGATGGGCATGACCGGCTTCGGCGACATGCGCGAAGTGCACCGCCTCGTTGCGGAAGGCGACGAGAACGCCAAGCTCGCCCTCGACATCTACGTGCACCGCATCGTCAGCTACATCGGCGCCTACACCGCACAGCTCGGCGGCCTCGATGTGCTCACCTTCACCGCCGGTGTCGGCGAGAACGACGAAATCGTTCGCCGCATGGTGTGTGAGAAGCTGGCACCGTTCGGTGTCAAGCTCGACAACGACAAGAACGACACCCGTTCGAAGGAACCGCGCATTATCTCCACGCCGGATTCCACTGTCACCGTCGTCGTCTACCCCACCAATGAGGAGCTCGCCATCGCACAGCGCGCCAACGAGATCGTCACCGCCGGGGAAGACACCTACGGCAACAAGATCTGATTCTCCACAAAAAATGTGAGGGGCTGCAAGACCGTTCGTCTTGCAGCCCCTCACATTTTTCCGGGCGCCTACTGTCACTTGCCGCGCAACATGCCATTCCACATACCCACGAAATCCGGAATCGTCTTGCGCGTGGTCTCCACATTCGTTACTTCAATGCCATCAATCGCCAATCCGAGCATCGCGGCGAAGGTGGCCATACGGTGGTCGGCATAGGTCTCCATCACTGCACCGTGCATCAGGTCCCGTGCAACCGGTGCTATGGAGAGGCCCTCCGCCTCCTCCTGAGCGTCGGATCCCACACGATTGATCTCGGTAGCCAACGCCTCCAGACGATTCGTCTCATGACCTCTCAGGTGACCGATGCCCACCAGCACACTCGGTGCGTTCGCGAATACGGCTATGGCGGCAATACTCGGCGTTATTTCACCGATTGCCGAAAGGTCGCACTCCCCCAAACCTTCGATTACACCATCGCTGCTCACTTCCAAAATGCCGTTGTAATCATCGGGGAAGCATTCGCAATCGTTCACCTCATTGAACGGTTCACCCCCCAAAGTGATGGAGGCACCGAACCGATGCAGAATGTGCGGCAGGAAACCACCTGGCTGCGTGGTGTGTGCCGGCCAGTTCGGAATACGCACCGAGCCGGATGCGATCAATGCCGCACCCAGGAATGGTGCTGCATTCGATAGGTCCGGCTCCACCACCACATGAGCCGCCATCTGCAATTCGGCATGGTCCACAATCCATCTGCCCCGTTGTGGCATTTCGATATGGCCTCCGGCTGCATCCACGTCTTCCATCGTCATACGAATATGGGGCATGCTTGGCAATTGCACACCGGTATGCTCAAGAATCAAGCCATCAGGCAGCCGCGATCCAATGAGCAGGAGTCCCGAAATGAACTGAGAGGAAGCCGATGAATCGATACGCACCTTCTGTGGCTTGCCTTTGAGATTGCCCAGTTGCACAGGCGGCGTCACCGTAAATGGTAGATGCCCCTCCTCACCTTCGAACTCTATGCGAGCGCCCAGCTGCCGCATACCCTCAAGCACCGGGCCCATGGGGCGTGCGTAGGCCTGCTCGTCACCATCGAAACGCACCGGTCCCTTGGCGAATAATGTCAACGGCGGCACGAATCGCATCACGGTGCCCGCAAGGCCGCAAAACACCTCGGTATTGCCAGTGAACCCTTCGGCGGGGGGTATCACCGTAACAGTGGTGGGTTCCGTCGCGTCTTCCTGGAAGGCCACGCCCAAGGCCTTCAATGCCCCCATCATCAGTTCAGTGTCACGCGATCGGAGCAGACCCTCGATGCGCACTGGCTTGCGAGATAGTGCCGCCAGAATGAGGAATCGGTTCGACAGCGACTTGGATCCGGGAATGGTCACCGTGGCGTCGATAGGCGCGGTCGCCACAGGTGCCTTCCATATGGTTGTGTTCTGTTCACTCATACTCATATCGTATCGTTACCAGTGAAATACCGTGTGAAAATGCTCCTAAGAGGGGGACATATGGAAAACTCACGGCGACTGCAGGAGTTCTAGGTCGGGCTGACAGGATTTGAACCTGCGACATTCTGCTCCCAAAGCAGACGCGCTACCAAGCTGCGCCACAGCCCGAATGTGCCTTCTCGGGGCGTAGAAGCCCGTCAAGCACAGGAAATAACTATAACACAGGGTCTGACATTGTGCATACAATGGGGTGTCGGAAGATCGAGGTGATATGGGACGTCATCAACGGGCAGAGGCCTCGGGCCTCATCTCATTCGTGATTTGCGCCATCATAGGCGGATTCGGCATGTATTGGTACATGCAGGCAGCTTCAGCCTTCTGGCAGATCTCACAGCGCCGGTTCATGGTCTGCGCCGGAATCGTGGCGGCATGCGGTGTGGCCTCGTTCATCGCCGGATACCTGCGGCGCAGGAGTTACAACACGTTCCGTGGCATTTGGATGTTCCATCTGCGCCGCATATTCGAGGTGCTCGCCCTTTCCATCGTCTACGCCTCCACGCTCTTCCTCACCTCGTACATGCTGTTCAACGTGATGAACGGTGCCATGGGCAAAACCGTATTCAGCACCTATATTCCGGCCATATGTGCGGCTTTCGCCGGGGTATCCGGTTACCTCACCTTTGTGCAGGCGGAATTGATGGATGCCAAGACACTGGCGTCACTGCTGCCCTTCTTCATTATTTCAGGCGTCTGCACTGCAAGTTTCACCACCAACGACCCCTATTGGTTCAATAACAATTTCTCGCAACTGGGTGACCGTACCACTTTTGCTGCCCGTATGTTCAACTCGACGCTCATTCTGGGCGGTATCTGCATCATCATCATCAGTTACTTCGCGGTTTCCGAGCTCATCGCCACCTACCGAGTGAGGGGTCCTCATGGCACCGTGCACATGCGCAATCCGCATTTCTCATACCATGTGCCGAAGTTCAGGGCGCGCATCATCGCCTTGTCCATACTGCTTGTGCTGTGTGGCGTGTGCTTCATCGGCATCGGCTGCTTCCGCTATACCCCTCATCCGATTCTGCATAATGTGTTCGCCCGTGGCATGCCGTGCGTGATGTTCGTCATGCTCATAGGACTGCCTTGGCTGGCGCCGCAGCTGTCGAGATCGTTCTTCGTCATTTCCGATCTCGCCTTGGTGGTCTGCGCCGTGGAGGGTGTCATGTGGCTCAAAGGTCACAATACGCTGACGAATGTGGAGGCGCTGGCCGCCATGCTGTTCCTTGGCTGGTTCATCGTCTTCTCCCGGCAGATCGCCTCCATTGAGGCCGACCGCATCCAGCAGCAGTTGCTGCTCAGGCAGACCGTCTCGCTCGATGAGCTCGATGCGAATGAGGTTTTGGATGACGCCGCGGAGACGGAATTCCAGACCGTGCTTGACGAGGATCCCGGCATTGTGGGCAACGATTCGAAGGGTGTACCGGCCCAACGGTCATAATGACCTTATATCGACGCGTGTTGCGTATGCGAATGGTTTTTCGCTCGCATACGCAACATATCTCAACGCTGGTTATGATCCGCTTTACGGTCGCTCATGAGCATGAGGAACGATCTTGACTGGGCCGTGATGGCGAATCCCGCCTCGTAATTGAGCTCGGGTCCCTTTGGATTGTGTGTGTCGACGATGAGCCGCCATTTGCGCCCATACTGCTCGCTTGGCAACGTGAACATGATCGGCTCGTAATGGGCATTGAAAATCAGAATGAAATCATTGTCCACCATGCGGTTGCCGTACCAATCCGTCTCCGGCATTCCGCCGCCGTTGAGGAACACCATGATGGACGAGGCATGCGTATTCGACCAAGCCTCGGCATCCATTATCTTGCCATTATGCTCGAACCATTCCACCTGAGGCACTGCATCCTGCGGCATATCGCTGCTGCGCCCGGTGAAGAAGCGCCGGCGATGCAGCACAGGATGCTCGAGTCGTATATGGATGAGCTTCGTGACGAAGTCCAGCATGTCCTGCTGGTAGTCTTTGAGGTCCCAATGGGTCCAAGACAATTCGTTGTCCTGGCAGTACGCATTGTTGTTGCCCAACTGCGTGCGGCACACCTCGTCGCCGCCGCAGATCATGGGTATGCCTTGCGAAAGCAGCAACGTGGCGAACATGTTGCGCATCTGGCGATGCCTCAATTCGTTCACGTCGCGAATGGTGGTGGGTCCTTCCACACCACAGTTCCAGGAACGGTTGTTGTTCTCGCCGTCACGATTGCCCTCATCGTTGGCTTCGTTGTGCTTCTCGTTATAGCTGACGAGATCGTTCATGGTGAAACCATCGTGCGCCGTGACGAAGTTGATCGAGGCGACGGGCTTTCGGCCGTTCTTCTGATAAAGATCGGAGGAACCCATGAGACGACTGGCGAGCTCGGGCAGCGTGGATGGCTGCGAGCGCCAGAAATCGCGCACACAGTCACGGAAATGACCGTTCCATTCCGACCAATTCGGGGGGAATCCACCCACCTGATATCCACCGGAACCCAGATCCCATGGTTCCGCGATGAGTTTGACCCGTGAGATCACCGGATCCTGCTGTACGATGTCGAAGAATGCGGAGAGCTTGTCGACCTCCTGGAACTGGCGTGCGAGGGTCGCAGCCAAATCGAAGCGGAAGCCGTCGACATGCATCTCCTCCACCCAGTAGCGCAAGGAATCGGTGATGACCTGCAAAGCGTGAGGCGAGCGCATCAGCAGCGAGTTGCCAGTGCCGGTGGTGTCGAAGTAGTGCAACGGGTCGTTGTCGACCAAACGGTAATACGCCTGATTGTCAATGCCCTTGAAGCTGAGCGTTGGCCCCATGTGGTTGCCCTCCGCAGTGTGGTTGTACACCACATCGAGGATTACCTCGATGCCGTTGCGGTGAAACTCCTTGACCATGGCGCGGAATTCGTTCACCTGTTCGCCGCGCTGGCCTTGGCTTGCGTAGGCATTATGCGGCGCGAAGAATCCTATGGTGTTGTATCCCCAGTAGTTGTTCAGGCCTTTCTCCTGAAGGAACGGGTCATTGACGAACTGGTGTATCGGCATGAGCTCTATCGCGTTCACCCTGAGTTTTTTCAGGTATTCGATGACGTTTGGGTGTGCGAGGCCTGCATAGGTGCCTCGGATCTCCGGAGGCACCTGTTTGTTCAGATTGGTCATGCCACGCACATGGGCTTCGTAGATCACGCAATCCGAATATGGGATGTACGGGTGCTGGTCACTGCCCCAATCGAAGAACGGGTTGATCACGGCGGCCTTCATCATATGCGCCGCGGAATCGAGATCGTTCATGTTGTCGGGGTTGTTCGGGTCGTTGAACCAATATGAGAACAGACTTTCGTCACCGTCGATGTTGCCTTCTATGGCCTTCGCGTACGGGTCGAGCAACAGCTTGTTCGGGTTGCACCACTGCCCCTGCTCCGGATTGTACGGCCCGTGGATGCGATAGCCATAGCGTTGCCCTGGCTGGATTCCGGGCAGATACGTATGCCAGACATACGAATTCTGTTCGGTGAGTTCGATGCGGCTTTCGTTGTCCTGATCATCGAACAGGCAGAGTTCCACCCGTTCGGCCACTTGGGAGAAGAGCGCGAAGTTGACGCCGGCGCCATCGTAGCTGGCTCCTAACGGATACATTGAACCTGGTCGTGCTTGCATGTATCCCAGTATGGCACATTCCACGGTGGCACGTGCGATTTTGCTTCTCGGCTATTTAACCTGCAATTCACGTAATCGGCGTATCCGTTCATGCTGAATCGCGATGATCGAGTTCGATGCGGTAACCGGCAACGTGAGCAGATCGTCCCAACCGACCCACGTCGACTCAACATGCTCGTCACCATCGAACTCGGTGTGTGTGGCATGCCAGGCATGCAGATGGAGCACGAAGATATGCGCAAGCTCATCGGTCATGCCCTCCGAGGAGTAGTAATCGCCGACGATATCGAAATGCACGTCACCGTCGGTGTCCGCAACCACACCCGTCTCCTCGCGTAGCTCACGCAACGCGGCGGTATGCGGGTCCTCGTCATGGTCGATCAGCCCAGCGGGGAGCCCGTAGGTGAACCGTCCAATCCCCGCACGGTACTCTCGTTCAATCAGGTAGGTGTCGCGCACGCAATCATGCACGAGCATGACCACACAGGGCGCATGCACCAGCACCTGCCGGCGGATGACAATCTGGTCGCCGTTGTTCCGCGTCAATGCGATTCTACGATCATCGACATGGAATATAGCACCCCTGTACTTGGTCTCACTGTCCAGTACTCGCGCGGGGATGTCCATGTTCACGCCATCTGAACTGCGGTCGAGCATGGCATCGATGATCTCAGATTCCACATTCCGCTCACTGTCGCAGCCCATGGGTCACCTACCGGCTTCTGGCGATGGATCGGGATGGCCGCAGACGCCCGGAAGGACCAGATCCCATGGGTCGGTGCTCGTCGTGTTCCAACGCACGTCGATAATGTCTCCCGTAACTTCCTGCACCATCCGCGGAACGTCTTCGAGCGCATAGTTGAACCACATGCTCTCTATGGCGCTGTGCGGGGTGTTGATGAGTGCGGGGCGCATGTGGGGGCAATCGGACGGCCCTCCCAATCCGATCCCCTCCCTGCGCATGGAGGCTTCGTAGTACGATTCCTGAAGCTCATCGGTGGCAGGGTGGTGGCGTAGGTCGCTGGTCACATACACATCGGCGTGCAATGCATGCACATTCGCGAACATGGAATCGCCGGAACCAGGAAGCACCGCCACCGTGCGAATCGGCATGTCGAGCGGACCAGCCACCTGTATGCCGTATTTCGTGAATGGCAACACCTGAGCCACAAGGGTGGCGAAACGCTCCAATGTCGTCGGCGTACCGAGCCTGCCGAAACGGCCAATGCCCACCGTATGGGAGGAAGTCGGATCGTCAATCGGCACTATCGGCGCCTGATTCTCAAGCCCGAACGCATCAGCGGCTGCTTGCGCAACGCCACGGTAGGCGGCATCGGCATTCGTGTGTCCTACCCACAGCGCGCAGTCGTGCTTGGCAAGCAGGTTGACTATGCGCCCGCGGAATGTGCGGCCTGAAACCTCGTGCACGGCGCGGAAGAACAGCGGGTGGTGCGTCACCAGCATGTCGGCTCCACTCGCGATGGCGTCTTCGACCACTTCCATGGTCGGATCAGCCGCGAACACGATGTTGTTCACCGTATTGCGCAGATCACCCACAATGAGTCCAGGATGGTCCCAATCCTCCGCATATCGCAATGGGTACAGCGTTTCCAGCGCACCCATCACATCGTATACCGTGGCCATATTCACTCCTTATCCCACGCCGCCCAGAACTTGCTCAGTGGGCGGCCTGCTGCCAATCGGACCCCACACCGGTGGACACATCAAGCGGCACGGCGATGTTGACCGCATGCTCCATCGCATCACGCACCAACTCGGTCACACGCTTCTCCTCGCCGGGAGCCAGTTCCACCACGAGTTCATCGTGGATCTGCAGCACGATGCGGCTGTTCAGGTTGCCGTCCCGCAAAGCGCGATCCACGCGGATCATCGCGATCTTCATGATGTCTGCGGCAGTGCCCTGAATCGGGGCGTTCAGTGCACCCCGTTCCGCGGCATCTCGTGCCACCCGGTTGGCCGATGTCAAGGCGGGGAAATAACGCCGTCGACCAAACATCGTTTGCGTATAGCCGGTATTGCGGGCATTGGATACCAGCGACTCCAGATAATCATGCACTTTGCCGAAGGTCTGGAAATACCGCGATCGCAGTGCAGCCGCCTCCTTCGACGGGATGCCCAGCTGCTGCGAGAGCCCATAGGTGCTCAACCCGTAGGCCAGCCCATAGCTCATTGCCTTCACGTGGTTGCGTTGGTCGGGCGTCACCTCGTCGACCGGGATGCCGTACACCATACTGGCCACATACCGGTGGAAGTCCGCCCCTGACTTGAATGCCTTGATGAGCGCCTCGTCGCCCGACAGATCCGCCATGATGCGCAGCTCCACCTGCGAATAGTCGGCGCTGAGCAGGTCTGCGAACCCCTCACCAGGTACGAAGGCTGAGCGGATGTCACGGCCGGTGGCATTGCGGTTCGGAATGTTCTGCAGATTCGGATCCACGGAACTCAGACGTCCCGTTGCGGCGACCGTCTGCGTGAACGTCGTATGAATACGCCCATCGCGCGGATTGATGGCGTCGATGAGCGTCTGCACGATCTGACGCAGCTTGTTCACCTCACGATGCCGCAGCAATGCTCCGAGGAACTCGTTGGGGCGGCTCCCCTCCTCGGAGGTCGCGTACAAGGTGGTGAGCGCCTTGGCATTGGTTGAGTATGAGCCTCTTTTCGTCTTCTTGGTGGGATTGAGCCCCATCTCTTCGAACAGCACCACACCGAGTTGCTTGGGACTTTGCAGATTCACCTCATGGCCGGCAGCCTCATAACAGATCTGTTCCATGCGGTTGGATTCGTCGGTGAACATCTCCAGCAATTCATCGAGACGGGCACGGTCCACGCTGGCTCCGGTGTGCTCCATATGGAACAACGCCACCGAGGTGGGCAATTCGATATCACGCAACAGGCTGTACTGGCAGCGTTGTTCAAGCTGCCGAGCCAACGTTCGGGCCAGCAGGCTCACAATGGCAGCATTACGCACCACCTTTCGGTCACGTTCGGCGCGTTCGTCATCCATTCCGATATCGAGGGTGCCCTGTTCCGTCTCCGTCACCTCCTCGGCGTGCCGATGCAGGAAGTGATCGGCACAATCCTGCAGCGATCCCCCTTGGAAATCCGGGTCTATGAGATATCCGGCAAGATTGGTGTCGAACAGCACCATCGGCAATCGCAGATTCACGGCACCAAGCATGTGCAGATGCTCCTTGTACCCATGGACGCTCAGTGTGGCGGCATAGGTGTCAAGAATACGCTGCAGAGCCATATGGTACTGCTCGTCATGCGGGTCGACCACCACCGCATGACCGTCGGCCATCAACGCCAGTCCCGAGATCGAGGATCGTCCCGGCTTGGGGCTTCCCGATGCGAACAGACTCCAGGAACCTTCCACGGCTTCGACGCATTGCTGGCTTTGCGCGTCATATTCGCCCACCACATCCAATGTGGTTGACGAGATGCTCTTGCCCGAGGCGATGGGACAGTGTTGCTGGGCCCATGCCTCAAGCGACGCGGGGGCGTCGATTTCATCCACCACAGGTTCCTGCACCCTCACTGATTCGGGGGTGTCGAACGACCCATCGTCAAACTCCCCTTCGAACTCGAACCGTTCAGCGTCAGAGGCCTTTTTCGCGACCGGCTGGCCCGGGTCCCCCGCATTGAATGTTTTGAGGAGTTTGCTTCGAATGCGTGCGCCGAAGTTGAGCTGGTTGAACAGCTCCTCCGCCTTGGCGGGATCCACTTTGCCGAAGGTGAGGTCGGCGATGTCAACACCTAGATCCAGATCACGCACCAAGGCGTTCACCTTGCGATTGAGCCTGATCTGTTCAATGCTCTCACGCAGTGCGTCGCCTTTCTTGCCCTTGATCTCGTCGGCATGCTCGATCACACCGTCCAAACCACCGTATTGGTTGATCCACTTGGCGGCGAAACCGTCACCCACACCCGGCACACCCGGTATGTTATCGGCGGTCTCACCGCGCAATGCGGCCAGATCGGGGTATTGGCGCGGGGTGACATGGTATTTGTCCTCCACGGCCTGCGGGGTCATGGCCTTGAGTTCCTTGAAATGATAGCCCGGGTACAGCACCGTGATGTCGTCATCGATGAGCTGGAATGCATCACGATCTCCGGACAGCACATAGGTGCGGTAATCCGCATGCTCCCCCATCGTGGCCAGTGTGGCGATCACATCGTCGCCCTCGTATCCCTGCTTGGTCACATAGGTCACACCGAACGCCTCAAGCATGTCCTGGATGAGCGGAATCTGCGAGATGAGTTCTTCGGGGGCTGCTTCACGTGTGCCTTTGTACTGGGTGAGCATCTTGTTGCGGAAGGTGCCCCCCTTCACGTCGAAGGCCACGCCGAGCAGATCGGGCTTCTGCGATGCGATGACCTGCGAAAGCATCGTGAAGAAGCCGTAGACCGCATTGGTGGCCTGACCGTCTTTGGCCGAGAAATTCTCCGCTGGCAGTGCGTAGAACGCACGGAATGCCAGCGAATGGCCATCAATCACCAGCAACGTTCCCCTGGTGCCCTGTTCATTCGTTTCCATTACCCACCCGTTCCGTTGATTTGTCACCATATGAAAACGTGACGTGCAATGCCTTGCACGTCACGTTGAGCGCCATAGGTCACTCCCCATCGTTCGGCTTGTCGCTGTATTTCTCGATGATGGCCTGTGCAAGGCGTTTCTTCGGAATGCGCTGGTCCATCGAGGTCTTCTGGATCCAACGGAACGCCCCGGATTCCGAGAAGTTCGCTTTATCCATGAGCAACCCCTTGGCACGGTCTATGAGCTTACGTTCCTCGAGCGTCTCCTTGGTCTTGCGCAGTTCCTCCTCGGCGTCCCTCAACTGCTCCTGGGTGGTGCGCAATTCGCTTTCGTTGCGTTCCACGCTGTCAAGCAGATCGTTGATCTCGGCGAAACGGCCCATGGCCACCGCCAAGGCAGGCAGCAGCTTGGATTCCTCATAGGGCTTGGTCACATAGGCCATGGCTCCGGCACCAATGGCCTCCTTCACCAGATCGGCCTGAGAGAATGCCGTGAGCATGACCACAGGGGCCAGATTCTCATCGCAGATCACGCCCGCCGCGGTGATTCCATCCATATGCGGCATCTTGACATCCATGCACACGACATCTGGCCTCTTCTCGCGCGTGAGTTCGATGGCCTCCTCACCATTGGCAGCCTCACCCACCACCTCATATCCGTTGTCTTCGAGCATGGCCACCAGATCCATGCGGTTCACCGACTCGTCTTCGGCCACGACCACGGTGGGATTGCGCTTGGCCTCCTTCTTGGCGACCTGTGCGTCAGCCACCTCGATCGCATCGGCGGCGTTGTCAACCGTTGGTTCCTCGGTGATGCTCTCTTGCTCTTCGTTGGACATACAAGCTCTCCATTCATTATTTCATGCCCGCGCTCCATATACGCATACACATGCGGGCTATGACATATTCCTGTCGGACGTATTCAGTGCTCCAACAGCACAGTGTAGCGCACTTATGCGCTAACATGCGTGTCAGTCTCGTGCCGGAGCCCCATCGTACGGGGAAACACCGATCATATGGTTCGGCGCCATGTACAGGCGCTGGATGGCGATGATGGACTTGGCATCGAGAATCGTGCCGTTGAGCACCAGCTCATAGCACTCCTGCGGGGTGAGGAAGCGAACCTGGGCACGTGCCTCGTTGGCGTACTGTTCCCGTTCGTCGATCGGTTCGAGATCATATGCGAAGTAGAGGGCGGTGTGCTGCGTGGAGTAGCTCGGCGTATTGATGAAGCGGCAGAACTGCGTCATCACCCCCGCCTTGTACCCGACTTCCTCCGCAAGCTTGCGATGCGCCACGTCGATCGGCCTTTCGCCCTTGTCGACCGCATGCCCTGCGGGAATCTCCAATGTCCAACGGTGCACTGGTATGCGGTACTGTTCGATGAGCGGGACCCTGCCGTCTTTCGTCAGTCCTATCACGCCAACTGAATCGCCGTTGTTCTTGTGCAGGATGAGACGTTCGAAATGCCCCACCGTCGGGGAGGTTAACGATACGCGGTCGATGTTGAAGTAGTGGCCGCCGACTATGGTTTCGCGCGCCTCCTCTTGGATGGGGGTACTGCGCCATGGATCGAAGCGACGATAGGTTTGCTTGCTCATGCCAGTCCTTTCTGGTTGTCTGCGGCTCATCTGTCTGTTTCCCATTGTATACAGCACGAACCGCGATGTTCCGTTAACAGCGGATAACATGCGATGAAAAAGGCTCGCCATGAATGTTCACGGCGAGCCTGTCGGTGCCCCCGGTGGGACTCGAACCCACACTGTACAGATTTTGAGGCTGTCTCCTCTACCAATTGGGATACAGGGGCGAAAGCAACCTATGTGAATATAGCACATACCTCGGCTTTTGCCAATTCAGACACTCCGAGATGACAACATGGGGTGTGCATCCGCGGATGCACACCCCATGAGCGTCCTGCCCGTCATGCGCTTAGGACGCTGACGGGTATATGCGATCAGTCGCAGGCACCCACGGTGTGAACGTAGATCGAATCGGTGCGGCCGGGCAGATGCTCACCCTGGGCGGAGCTCAGCACAACGATCTTGTCGCCATTGGCGACCTTGCCGTTCTTGCGCAGCACCTCGTCGGTGAAGGTCATCAGATCCTTGCGGGACATGTCGTGGTAATCCTCATCGAGCTTGATGCCCTCGGTGCCCCAGCTCAGCGCGAGCCAGTGGTAGGTGTGCTCGTTGGTCGTCAGGCCGTAGATCGGGGTGGCCGGGCGCTCACGGGAGACGCGGTGCACGGTGGAACCGGTCTGCGTGTAGGCGACGATGGCCTTGGCATTGAGCTTCTCTGCCAGATCAGCGGCTGCGGACGACACTGCGCCGGTGCTCGACATGTCGAGATCCTTGAGGTGAGGGATGCGATCGAAGCCGTGCTCGGTGGCATAGCCGGAGATGCGGGCCATCGTCTTGACGGTCTCGACCGGATACTCGCCGACGGCGGTCTCGTTGGAGGTCATCGTCGCATCGGCGCCGTCAAGCACGGCATTGGCGCAATCGGAGGCCTCTGCACGCGACGGAACCGGCGAATGCACCATGGAGCCGAGAACCTCGGTCGCCACGATGACCGGCTTGGCGTACTGGCGGGACAGCTCGATGCAGCGCTTGGTGACCAGCGGCACCTCTTCGAACGGCATTTCCACAGCCATGTCACCACGGGCGACCATGATGCCGTCGAACACTTTGACGATATCCTCGAGGTTCTCCACGGCCTGCGGCTTTTCGATCTTGGCCACGATCGGGATGCGGCGCCCTTCTTCGTCCATGATCTCATGGGCGCGGTCGATGTCGGTCGCGAAACGCACGAACGACATGGCGATGATGTCAGCGCCGGTCTGGATGGCCCAACGCAGGTCGTTCTCATCCTTCTCGGTCAGCGCAGGCAGCGACACCGCGACACCCGGGAGGTTGATGCCCTTGTGGCTCGAGACCGGGCCGGCGACAACGACCTTGGTGTGCACGTTGTTTCCTTCGACCTTGGTCACCTCGAGACGGACCTTGCCATCGTCGATGAGGATCGGGTCCCCCGGATGGCAATCGCCCGGCAGGCCCTTGAACGTCGTGGAGGTGATGTGTTCATCGCCTTCGACGTCATCGGTCGTGATGATGAACTCCTGGCCTTCCTTGAGCTGCACCTTGTCTTCGCCTTCGGCGTTCTTCTTGAACCAGCCGCAGCGGATCTTGGGACCCTGCAGATCGACGAGGACCGCCACGTTGCGGCCGGTGGTCTTGGATGCTTCGCGCACGTTGTTGTACACGCGCAGATGGTCTTCCGGAGTGCCGTGCGAGCGGTTGAGACGGGCCACGTCCATCCCCGCTTCGACGAGCGCGGTGAGGTTTTCGAGAGATTCAGTAGCTGGACCGATGGTATCTACGATCTTTGCTTTACGCATGAATGCCTACCTATTCTTTGACGGTTGTGCTCCTTGGAGAGCACATTCAACATTGCTCTAGCTTACTCCTTTTTCGCTTTAGCCTGTCGCAAATAGCGAAGAAGTCTGTGAGCGCTCACAACCATTGTGCCGCAAGTACACACCATATGGCTCTCCGGCATGTCGCCTCAGGGGCGCTCCTGCGAATCCGAAGGTGCCGCGGCCTGCTTCGCGTCGATCGACTTCATCTTGATGACACTGGCTAATGCCGAACCGCCAATGCAGACGATGATGACAACCAGCGAAAGCCACGTGGGCACTTCCGGCACCATGCCCAACGGTTGGCCATGGTTGATGAACGGAAGCGTGTTGCCGTGCAACGCCTCGAGAATGAGTTTGACACCAATGAACCCGAGGACAAGCGACAGGCCGACCGGCAGATACACGAGCTTGTCGAGCAGGCGGCCCAGCAGGAAGTACAGCTGCTGAAGGCCGAGCAATGCGAACACATTGGAGGTGAACACGATGAACGGATCCTTGGTGAGACCGAATATCGCCGGAATCGAGTCGAAAGCGAACATGACGTCGGTGGTGCCGATCGTGATGAACACGATGAGCATGGGGGTCCAATACTTCCTGCCGTCGATGGTGGTGCGCAGCCTCTCGCCGTCGTATTCATTCGTGATATGGGAGAATCGCCGCATGAGGCGAATCAGTCCGTTCTCATGGAACTCCTCATCGTCGTCCTCCCCTATCGCCACTTTGACGGCCGTATAGATGAGGAAGGCGCCGAAAATGAAGAACACCCAGGTGAAACGCGAGACCAGAGCGGCACCGATGAGAATAAACAGCCCGCGAAGCACCAATGCAATCGTTATGCCAACCGAGAGAACGAACTTCTGCAGTTTCTTCGGCACCGCGAAGTTCGACATGATGATGACGAACACGAAGAGGTTGTCGATGCTGAGTGAATACTCGGTGAGCCAGCCCGAATAGAACTCAACGGCCGGCTTGGCCCCGGCCACCCACCATATCAATCCGCCGAAGACGAGCGCCATGGCGACGAAGAACGCAATGTGCTGCACGCATTCCTTGGTCGACGGTACATGAGGCCTGCGCCCCAGGACGAAGAGATCCACGACGAAGAAGACGACCAGCACGACATAGGTGCCGATCATGAACGAGATAGGTGTTTCTGCCATACAGGCCAGCTTAACGCAAGCCGTCCGAAATGGGCTGTCTACTGCTGCGCCTGTGTCATGGCCCGCAGCTCCTTCTTGAGGTCGCGAATCTCGTCACGCAAGCGCGCCGCCAGTTCGAATTGCAGCTGTTCGGCCGCGGTATGCATCTGATCGGAAAGCTGGCGAATAAGGTCTGCGAGATCCTGTGCGGGAAGGCCGGCCTTGAGAATCTCCTCATGGCGCCTGTCGGCTTCCTCGGGCGTCGTGTTCGGCAATCCAAGATGCGAGTTACCTGCCTTGCCGGAGTTGCGGTAGCCGCCCTCGAGCAGTTCCTGCGTGTCCACGTCCTCCTTGGCGAGCATGTCGTTGACGTCGCTGATCTTCTTGATGAGCGGCTTGGGGTCGATGTGATGCTCCTCGTTGTATGCCATCTGGATCTCACGACGACGATTGGTCTCCTCGATCGCCTTGCTCATCGAATCCGTCATCTCATCGGCATACATGATCACCGTACCGCTCACATTGCGTGCAGCACGTCCAATGGTCTGGATGAGCGATCGGTACGAGCGCAGGAAGCCTTCCTTGTCGGCGTCGAGGATCGCCACGAGCGACACCTCCGGCAGATCCAGGCCTTCACGCAGCAGATTGATGCCCACGATGACGTCGATCTTGCCCTCACGCAGTTCGCGCAGCAGTTCAACGCGTCGCAGCGTGTCGACGTCGGAGTGTAGGTATTCCACCTTGATGCCGCGTTCCAGCAGGTAATCGGTGAGATCCTCGGCCATCTTCTTCGTCATCGTCGTGACGAGCGTGCGCTCCCCCGCGGCCACACGATCTTTGATTTCGGCGAGCAGATCGTCGATCTGTCCCTCCACCGGGCGCACTTCGATCTTGGGATCGAGCAAGCCTGTGGGTCGTATGATCTGTTCGACCACGCCATCCGAAAGCCCCAGCTCGTAATCTCCCGGTGTTGCCGACAGATAGACGGTCTGGCCCACCCGATCGAGGAATTCCGGCCATTTGAGCGGACGGTTGTCCATTGCCGAGGGAAGTCGGAACCCATGCTCCACCAGCGTGCGTTTGCGGCTGGCGTCGCCCTCGTACATAGCGCCGATCTGGGGGACGGTCACGTGTGATTCGTCGATGACCAGCAGGAAATCGTCGGGGAAGAAGTCGAGCAATGTGTGCGGTGGCGTGCCGGCCGCACGCCCATCGAAGTGACGTGAATAGTTCTCCACACCTGAGCACACCCCCACTTGCGAGAGCATCTCCAGATCGTACGTCGTACGCATGCTCAGACGTTGCGCCTCAAGCTCCTTGCCCTGCTTGCGCAGCTCGGCCACACGCTCGTCGAGTTCCCGCTGGATCGAATCCAACGCCTTCGCCATGCGTTCGGGACCGGCAACGTAGTGCGAAGCCGGGAAGATGTGCACGTCACTGACCTGCTCGATCACGTCGCCGGTGAGCGGGTGCAGTGTGGAGATGCGGTCGATCTCGTCGCCGAAGAACTCGATGCGTATGGCCAGCTCCTCATACACCGGGATGATCTCCACCGTGTCGCCCCGCACGCGGAAGGTGCCGCGCGTGAATGCGATGTCGTTGCGCTTGTACTGCATGTCGACGAAGGTGCGCAGCAGATCGTCGCGATCAATCTGGTCTCCCTCGTGTAGAAAGAGCATGCGACCGGCGTATTCCTCAGGCGTGCCCAAACCGTATATGCAGGAGACGGTGGCCACAACCACGCAGTCGCGACGTGTGAGCAGATTCGCGGTCGCGGCATGGCGCAGGCGCTCCACGTCGTCGTTGATGTTCGAATCCTTCTCGATGTATGTGTCGGTCTGCGGGATGTAGGCCTCGGGCTGGTAGTAGTCATAGTACGAGACGAAGTAGCTCACCGCGTTGTCCGGCATCAGCTCGCGGAATTCGGCGCACAGTTGGGCGGCGAGCGTCTTGTTCGGTTCGATGATGAGCGTGGGCCGCTGCAGCCGTTCGATGAGCCACGCGGTGGTGGCGGTCTTGCCGGTGCCGGTGGCGCCCATCAATACTACGTCGTTCTCGCCGTTCTCGATGCGAGTGGCCAGTTCCTCTATGGCCTTCGGCTGGTCTCCGGAGGGCTGGTACGGCGACTTGACAACAAACGGCTTGTTCGTGCGCTCGATGTTGAATCCCATGGCGATCCTTACTCCTCGGCGAACCATTGTCCGACAAGGCTATCAACATATTCGAACGTCTGTTCTATCGGCTGTGTCGCGTCGATGACAACGTCGGCATACCGCAGCCGGGAGGCCTCGTCTCCCTGTACATACACGCGGATGTGCGCCTGCTCCTCGGTCATGCCCCGCGTCTCGACAAGCCTGCGGACACGCAGATCCTCCGGTGCCATGACGCACGCTATGGCGTCGAACACGAATGGAATCGTGTCCATGACCTCGCCGAGTAACGGGATATCGTGGACGATGACATGCTTGCGGCCGTCGCCGACCAAACTTCGCTCCCTATTGCGAGCGAGCTCGTACACCAGTGGATGCATGATGCCGTTGAGTGTTTCGGTGGCGTTATCCGGGGCCCCTTCTCCGAACACATGCCGGGACAGGATCCGTCGGTCGACGCCTCCGCGCCCGTTCAGAATGCCAGGGCCGAATGCCTTGACCAGAGGATCGATCGCCGGGGAACATGGCTCCTGCAGGATGTGCGCAAGATGGTCATAGTCGATCACATCGGCGCCGTCTTCGGCCATTCTGGTGGCCACAGTGCTTTTGCCCGCTGCTATGCCACCGGTCAGCGCGATGCGCATGCATCGCCACCCGTTGACGGTCTGCATGATGCCTCCTTTTCACATGCATGGGATATGTACCGGGCATATACGGAGGGAGGCGCCATGCGCGTGTGCACATGACGCCTCCCGAATCGAAGCGGAACAGCTTCAGCGGCTCACTTCTTCTCGCTCAGCAGCTGCTCGCGAAGAGCGGCCAGCTGGTCGGAATCGGCGAGGGTGCCGTTGGATTCGGACTCGGAGGAGTAGTTCGAAGTCTCTTCGACCTTCTCTTCCTTGGCAGGAGCCTGACCGTCCTCCTGAGCGGAGGCCTCGGCGTTCTCGAGCTCCTTGCGCACGAATTCCTTGTGCAGCTCCCACAGACCGTGAGCAGAGGCGTACTGGGCCTCCCATTCCTCACGCTGCTTCTCGTAGCCCGGAATCCACTCGTTGGTGTTCGGGTCGAAGCCCTCCGGGTACTTGTAGTTGCCATCCTCGTCGTACTCGGCCGGCATGCCGTAGAGCGCCGGATCGAAATCCTCGGAGTTCGGGTCGACAGAGTCGTTGGCCTGCTTGAGCGACAGGGAGATGCGACGACGGTCCAGATCGACGTCGATCACCTTGACGAAGACCTCTTCGCCCGGCTTGACAACGGTCTCCGGATTTTCGACGTGACGGTTGGCGAGCTCGGAGATGTGCACCAGGCCCTCGATGCCGTCCTCGACGGAGATGAACACACCGAACTGGACAATCTTCGTGACCTTGCCACGCACGATCTGACCCGGAACGTGGGTGCGTGCGAAGCGCTGCCACGGATCCTCCTGAGTTGCCTTGAGCGACAGCGAGATGCGCTCGCGGTCCAGATCGACGTCGAGCACCTCGACGGTGACCTTGTCGCCGACCTTGACGACCTCGGACGGGTGGTCAATGTGCTTCCAGGAGAGCTCGGAGACGTGGATGAGGCCGTCGACGCCGCCAAGATCGACGAATGCGCCGAAGTTGACGATGGACGAGACGACGCCTTCGCGAATCTGGCCCTTCTTGAGCTGCGAGAGGAAGGTCTCGCGAACCTCGGACTGGGTCTCCTCGAGGTACTGACGACGGGACAGAACCACATTGTTGCGGTTCTTGTCGAGCTCGAGCACCTTGGCCTTGATCTTCTGGCCGATGTACGGCGAGAGATCGCGCACGCGGCGCATCTCGACAAGGGAGGCCGGAAGGAAGCCGCGCAGGCCGATGTCGACGATCAGGCCGCCCTTGACGGCCTCGATGACGGTGCCCTCGACGACGCCGTCGTTTTCCTTGATCTTCTCGATGTCGCCCCAGGCGCGCTCGTACTGGGCGCGCTTCTTGGACAGGATGAGACGCCCTTCCTTGTCTTCCTTCGTGACGACAAGGGCTTCGATGGTGTCGCCGACCTTGACGACATCATCCGGATCGACGTCCTTCTTGATGGAAAGTTCGCGGGAAGGAATTACACCTTCGGTCTTGTAGCCGATGTCCAGGAGAACCTCGTCGTGATCGACCTTGACGACGGTGCCCTCTACCAGATCACCATCGTCGAAGTTCTTGATGGTGGAATCGACTGCCTTGATGAAGTCGTCAACGGTGCCGATGTCGTTGATGGCGACCTTTTCGACTTCTGCTTTGTTTTCTGCCATTAATGTGGTTTCTTCGAATAGTTGGGTGGATAATATCGATATTCAGTTATTCAGGCATATGCTCGACGGCTGGATACACCAAGCCCCAAACACATGCAGACTCAATTATAGGCGAAGCACTAGCCAAAACGCGCTTTTCCGCCGGCGTGTCGCGTTCCCCGAGCGAATGGCTCACGAATCTTCACGAATACCGGCCATGCGCTCAGCCTGTTCCACAACGTTGGCGAGCAGCATGGCACGCGTCATGGGCCCCACCCCTCCCGGATTCGGGGAATACGCGCCGGCAACGGCATGAGCCTCGGAATCGACGTCTCCGACTATGCGCATTCTGCCGGCCTGTTCATCGAATACCCGCGATACACCGACATCGATGAGCACCGCCCCCGGCTTGACGTGCTCCACCTGGACGAACCCTGCGACACCAACCGCGGCAATGACAACGTCCGCGCGGCGAATGTGCTCCTCGATGTTGCGGGTGCCCGTGTGACAGAGCGTCACCGTGGCATTGACACCGCTCCTCGTGAGCATCAGGCCAATGGTGCGACCGATGGTTATGCCGCGCCCGAGCACGCATACGTTCCTGCCCGCCAGTTCTATGCCGTAGGCGTCGAGGAGGGCGAGCACCCCGCGGGGGGTGCAGGGCAACGGCGTGGTGATGTCACCTCGAACATGAAGCACCAGTTCCCCGAGATTGTAGGGGTGCATACCATCGGCGTCCTTGGTCGGATCGATGGCGCCGATGATGGCGTTCGAATCGATGTGGGCAGGCAAAGGCAGCTGGATGATGTAACCGGTGCATGCCGGATCCTCATTGAGATCGCGCACGACGGCAAGCACGTCTTCCGTCGTCGCGGTCGCCGGAAGCTGCCTGCGTATCGAGGCGATTCCCACCTCCTCGCAATCCCTGTGCTTGCCCTCCACATACTTCATGGAACCCGGATCGTCACCGACCAGCACAGTGCCCAGACCAGGCACCATACCCATCCTCGCCAACCCGGCCACACGCGAGGCGAGGTCGGCTTTGATCTGGCCGGCCACCTTCTTTCCGTCTAATACGATTGCCATATGAATGTCCCTTTCGCATTCGGTGGAGTCTTTCCTCGGCCATGTCCCGACCTATTATTGCAGAAGAAACGAGGAATCGACATCAAGCACCCATATTAAGGAACGTCATGCGTACACTCGGCAACGGACTCCACGCCATCGCCGCCATCTTGGCTGGCATCGCACTGATTCTGGGCACCAGCGCCTGCAGCTGGTTCGGTTCCCGGCAGACGAACGAGCCAACGCCAAACGGCTCCACTACCCCCGCCTCGAAAATCACCGTCGTCGCCACACTGAACCAATGGGGGTCATTGGCGAAGCAGATTGGCGGCAATCAGGTGGAAGTCTCGTCGATCCTCCCCCCCGACACCACCAACGCACATTCTTTCGAGCCGAATGCCAAACAGGTTACCCAGATGCGCAAGGCCCAAGTGCTGCTGACCAACGGCGCAGGATACGACACTTGGGCCGACCGTTCACTTCCCCGGAACGTGACACGGGTGTCCGTGGCCGACACAGTGGGTGCATTGGATGGCGACAACCCACACCTGTGGTTCTCACGTGACGCCCGACAGGCCGTGGCCAGGGAATTGACAGAGGTGTTCAGCAGGCTCCTCCCTGAGCACAAGGCATACTTCGAAAGCAATCTGAAAACATGGCAGAGCGACGAGGACGAGCTTGAATCACAGATGAGGGAACGCAGCAAGTCGCTCAAAGATCCCACCTATGCCGCCACGGAAGATGTCGCGTATTATCTGATGAGCGACTTGGGATTCAGGGACGTCACGCCGAAGGGCTATGCCAAGGCCATGCTCGACGGCACCGAGCCCGACGAGAAGGATATCAAGGCGTTCAGCGACTTGCTGCAAGGCAGGCAAACCAATCTGCTGATTAACAACCCACAGCAAAGTGCGCAAACCGACGCCACGCTCACCCAGGCCGCGCACAAGGCGAGCATCCCGGTGATCGACATCACCGAGCAGATGCCCAAGGATTGCAAAGACCTCACCTCTTGGATCGACACTCTGAGCGAATCGATCATCTCCAAAGTCTCTCAGGAACAGGAACACGAGGCCGCATCATCACCCTCTCCGAGCGTCGGCACACAGCAGGAGACTCCTGCCACGAAGTAGGCAATACCATGCACCTGTCTCCATCAATCAGCTGCCCTCTTATTGAGAATGATTGTCAATACTGATTGGAACACTGAATTCGTCGGATATGCGCACGCCGTTGGCAGTCGCATACGAATCCAAGAAGAAGAGGTGAGCGAATGGCCGATCGGATGACACCGATGCAGCCCTGCATCGTATGCCACGACATCGCGATCTCACGCGGAGGGCGAACAATTTGGAGCGAAGGCACCTTCACCATTCCACGCGGCAGCGCGACCGCCATAGTCGGCACGAATGGTGCGGGCAAAACCACACTGATGAAAGCGGAGCTCGGGCTCATACCGCTTTCCCACGGCACGATGACCGTGCTGGGCAAACCGGCTGGTGAGATGAATGCGCACATCGGTTATGTACCACAAAGCTACGCCTCCGACATCGACTCATCGCTGACCGCCGAGCAATCGGTGTTGCTCGGTCTGACAGGCACCCGTTTCGGCTTCCACATCATTTCGAAAAAGGAGCGGGACAAGGCACGTGAGGCGATGGAATTCGTAGGCGTGCTCGACAAGGCCCCATACCGTCTCTCCCAGCTTTCAGGCGGCCTGCGCCAACGCGTCGCCATAGCCCAGGCCTTGGTGTCGGACCCAGAGCTGCTCATGCTCGACGAGCCATTGGCCAATCTCGATCTGGCCAGCCAACGCTCCACCGTGCACATTCTGGCCAAGCTCAACAGGGAACTCGGCATGACCATCCAGGTGGTGGCGCACGACCTCAATATGCTGCTGCCGATTCTCACCGGCGCCGTATACCTGCTCGACGGGCACCCCCACTTCGCCAAGCTGAACGAGGTGCTCGACTCCAAGTTGCTCACACACCTCTACGGCACCCAAGTGCAGGTGGTCACCACCCCGCAGGGAGACATGTTCGTCACCCCGAACGCAGACAACATCGGATGCAACGATCACCCAGACATGCACTCCTCGTCTGACGTCGCACAATTCCATCACCATGAGGATGTGCGCATGGACGACGACCACGCGCACATCGACAGGAAAGGCAATGGACAATGAGCTCGTTCTTCTCCTATGACCCGCTATGGACGCAGACGCTTACGATGCCCTTCATGCGCAATGCCTTCCTCGCAGGTCTGTGCATCGCGCTGAGTGCCGGCATCATCGGCTACTTCACCATTGCGCGCAACTCCACCTTCGCCTCGCATGCGCTTGCGCACATCGCATTGCCCGGAGCAACCGGCGCGGCGCTGCTGGGCGTTCCCATCGCCCTCGGTCTGGGCGTGTTTGCCGTGGGGGGCGCATGGGTGATTGCGGCTTTGGGCAAACGGGCCGGGGAACGCGAGATCGCCACGGGTACCGTGCTCGCGTTCGCCACCGGCCTCGGCCTGTACTTCGCCAGAATGTCAAGCTCTGCATCCCAGCAGCTGCAGGCCATTCTGTTCGGGTCAATCCTCACGATCACACCGGACCAGATTATCGGTTTCGCCATTTTCGACGCCGTGCTGATCATCCTCATGTGCATCGTCTATCGGCCGTTGCTGTTCAGCTCGCTCGATGAGCAGGTGGCGCAGGCGAAAGGTGTTCGGGTTGGCATCATGAATGCACTGTTCATGACCATCCTGGCCGGGGTGATCACCATCGCGGTGCCGGCGGTGGGAACGCTGCTCATCTTCGCGCTCGTGGTCACACCGGCAGCCACGTCCATGATCATTACCGACTCGCCGTTCAAAGCCATTGTGATGGCCATGGTGCTGTGTCTGGTGAGCATCTGGGGTGGGCTGGTGATCTCCACGATGTTCCCCGCCCCTCCGAGTTTCGTGATCGTCACGTTGTCCACACTGTTCTGGGGCATTGCGAAGGGCGTCGAAAGTGTCAGGAACCACCGGAATGGCGACTGACGAGATTGGGGCGACGACCCAGATTCGGCTGACGCATTGAGTGCGCCGTGACAATCCTCATAGATTGTCACGGCGCACTCGCACATATGCCTCTGATGGACGGGGACTGCTCACGCAGACGCGACCGTTTTCCTCACCAGTACGCTGGCGATGGCGGCCAACCCCTCGCCTCTGCCGGTGAAGCCCATGCCATCGGTGGTGGTCGCCGTGATGCCGACCGGGCAACCGCAGATCTGTGACATGCGTTGCTGTGCCTCATCACGGCGGCAACCGATCTTGGGTTGATTGCCGATGATGCTGATCGACATGCTCACCGGCTCGAACCCATGGGCATGCACTAACCTGAGGGTTTCACGGAGCATCGCTTCACCGCGCATCCCGGCTCCTCGGGAATCCGCACCCACACCGAACAGCGTGCCTATATCGCCCAATCCGGTGGCCGACGACAATGCATCGATGAGGGCATGCACGGCGACATCGCCATCCGAATCACCCTCGACACCATTGCCTTCCCACTCCAAACAGGCAAGAAAAAACGGTCTGGGATTGCGGGCATCGGCGAACCGATGCGCGTCGAATCCCAGACCATTGCGCAGATCAGACGAATCGCTCACTTCTTCTTCGACTTCTTGCTCTCGGACTCGAGACGGGCCAGCGTGTCTTGTGCCGGCTCCTCGGGGACCTCCGTGTGATGCTCGGCATCGCCTTCCTGCGGCTCGGCATAACCGAGGTTCACATCGAGCAGGCGCTGCGTCTCCTCCTCGCTGAGTTCCTCCGACAGGGCGATCTCTGAGGTGAGTATGCTACGCGCCTTTGTGAGCATGCGCTTCTCGCCTGCGGAGAGCCCGTGCTCATCCACGTCGCGCTGAGAAAGGTCGCGCACCACTTCGGCAATGTTGTTCACGTCGCCCGTGGCGATCTTCTCCACGTTGAGCTTGTACCGGCGTGACCAGTTCATCTCCTTCTCGACGATCGGCGTACGCAGAATCTCGAACACGCGGCTCACCTCGTCGCCGTCCACGATGTCGCGCACACCCACCTTCTTCAGGTTGTCGACCGGCACGAAGATCTCAAGATCATCGGATGAGAGCACCGAGAGCTTCAGGTACTCCCGGGTGACGCCCTTGACGGTCCGCTGCAAAATCTCTTCGACCCTAGCCGCACCGTGACGCGGATATACGACCATATCGCCGACCTTGTATCCCATGAATCCTCCGTAAGAGCAATGCAAAAACCCGTATAAGTATGCCCTATCGCTTGGACTTGCAAGGGTTTTGGGCAAAAAAGACGCTTTTTTACGCAGAATGGCTCCCGAACCCCGTGTTGCATGCTTATCCTCTATGTATGAGTAACAATCATTTCAATAAAGATGCCATCGTTGCAGTGGATCATGCCCAACTCGGCACCGTGAGCGAGGGTCGTTTCTACAACCCTCACGAGATTCTCGGCGCCCACCTCGGTAGCGGTGAATACAGCGACACCGCCACCGTCCGCGTACTTCGCCCTGACGCCAAGGAAGTCGTCATCGTCACCCCCGACAGCGAGACCAAGGCCGAACCGGAACTCAACGGCGTCTATGTCGCCGTGGTTCCCGCCGTGAAAACCGACAGGGGGTATTCGGTTCCCGACTACCGCCTGCGCATCACCAAGGAGGACGGCTCCACGGTGGTGGAGAACGACCCGTATCGATACCTGCCGACCGTGGGTGAGATGGATCTCTACCTGTTCGGCGAAGGACGCCATGAACGCCTATGGGAGGCCATGGGCGCCAACGTCAAGCGATATGAGGACTCCATGGGTGGCAATGATGGCACCCATGGCGAACCTGTGGTCGGCACTGCATTCACCGTCTGGGCGCCGAATGCACATTCGGTGCGAGTGGTGGGCGATTTCAACGGATGGAACGGCATCTGCCATTCGATGCGCGAACTCGGCTCCTCCGGCGTCTGGGAAATCTTTATCCCGGGTGTGACGGCCGGCGAGAAATACAAATATCAGATTCTCAACGTATTCAACACTTGGGAGATGAAGGCCGACCCAATGGAACGCTCGCACGAGGTGCCACCGAAGACGGCCTCGATTGTGGTGGAGTCCGAATACCATTGGAACGATTCCGACTGGATGGCCAAGCGCGCGAAAACCGACCCGCACCAGGGTCCCGTGGCGATCTACGAGGTAAATGCGAACAGTTGGCGTGACGACGTACACAGCTACCGCGAGCTTGCCGACAAGCTCGTGCCGTACGTCGCGAAGCTGGGCTTCACCCACGTGGAATTCATGCCGTTGGAGGAATACCCGTACCTCGGCAGCTGGGGCTATCAGGTGACCGGCTATTATGGCGTGGACTCCCGCCTGGGCTCCCCCGACGACTTCAAGTATCTCGTCGACAAGCTTCACGAGGCGGGTATCGGTGTAATCATGGATTGGGTCCCGGCGCACTTCCCGAAGGACGCCTTCGCATTGGGCCGTTTCGATGGAACGCCATTGTATGAGGACCCGGATCCGACCCGCGGCGAGCATCCGGATTGGGGGACGTACATCTTCAACTTCGGCCGCCGCGAGGTGCGCAACTTCCTGGTGGCCGACGCCTGCTTCTGGCTTGATGAGTACCATATGGACGGCCTGCGCGTCGACGCGGTCTCCTCGATGCTCTACCTCGACTACAGCCGTCAACCCGGTCAATGGCATCCGAACAAGTTCGGAGGACGCGAGAACCTCGAGGCCATCGACTTCATCAAGGAGGCCAACGCCACGGCCTACAAGAACAATCCGGGCATCATGATGATCGCCGAGGAATCCACTGCCTACCCGGGCGTCACCGCCCCGACCGACCAGGGCGGTCTGGGTTATGGACTCAAATGGAACATGGGCTGGATGCACGATACGCTTGAATACCTGCACGAGCAGCCGATCAACCGCAAGTGGCACCACAACGAGATCACGTTCTCCATGGTCTACGCCTATTCGGAGCATTATGTGCTGCCGATCAGCCATGACGAGGTGGTGTACGGCAAAGGATCGCTGTTCGGCAAGATGCCGGGCGACGATTGGCAGCGCTACGCCGGCGTGCGTTCCCTGTTCGCCTATCAATGGGCACATCCGGGCAAGAACCTCACCTTCATGGGCAATGAACTCGCACAGTACGGTGAGTGGGACTACAACAGCCAGCTTGACTGGGACTGCCTGAACTGGCCTGATCACCGTGGCGTGCAGCAACTGGTGGCCGACCTCAACGCTCTGTACAAGAAGTCTCCAGCCCTGTGGAGCCAGGACTTCACCCCCGACGGTTTCCAGTGGCTCACCAGTGACGATTCGGACCACAATACGTTGAGCTTCGTGCGAATCGGCAAAAACGGCGAGCAGATGGTCGTCGTGGTCAACTTCTCCGGAACGGCATGGCAGGACTACCAGGTGGCGCTCCCACAAGGCGGCCGTTGGCGGGAGGTACTCACCACTGACGACAGGAAGTACGGCGGGTCCGACATCCACAACACCAATATCGAAGCCAACGCCGGCCCCTACCATTCGCGCGATTATTCTACGAAGATAACCGTGCCGGCCCTCGGTGTCGTATTCTTGGAACCGGATAACAACTGACACAAGTTGAAGGAAGGGAGCAATAGCATGTCTGCTCCTTCGAATGACAACGAAGTACGACGCACCATACTCGTGGTCGAGGATGAGCCCACACTGGCTACAGCCATCGCCCAGAGACTGACCAATGAAGGCTGGACGGCCCGTGTCGCCGGAGACGGCGCCACGGCGGTGAAAGCCGCCGACAAGTTGCATCCGGATCTCATCATCATGGATCTCATGCTGCCCGTCATGGACGGCATCGAGGCAACGAAACGCATCGAGGCACAACATCCCATTCCGGTGCTCATGCTCACTGCGCGCGACGATGAGGCAGATGTGGTGATCGGACTGGGTGTCGGGGCCGACGACTATATGAGCAAACCGTTCTCGATGCGTGAGCTTGTCGCACGTGTGCGCGCATTGCTGCGCCGCGTGGACCGGGCCAAGGTGATTGCGCACAAGAGCGAGAATGATTGCATCCTTGATTTCGGCACGTTGGTCATCGATCCGGCCAAGCGCCAGGTGACACTCGATGGCAAGGAAGTGCATCTGACTCCCACCGAGTTCGATCTGCTGACCACGCTCGCCAAACAGCCGCATTCCGTGCTCACACGCGAGCAGCTGCTCGAAGAGGTGTGGGATTGGGTTGACGCCTCCAGCACCCGCACCGTCGATTCCCATGTGAAAGCGCTGCGTCATAAACTCGGCGCCTCCACGATCCGCACCGTGCATGGTGTGGGGTACGCCTTCGAACCGCCAGAAGCGTAAGGCTCATGACGGACGAGGCATACAACCGCCGAATGAGGCGCTCGCAGCATCGTAGGGATGCCAAGCGGCGCCTCGTTCGCTACTGTTCCACGCTCAAGGTGGAGATCACGATGCTCATTGTGGTCGCCACCGTGGGAGCCTTCCTGCTGGCATGGGTGTTTTCGAAGACCAAAATCAACGATTGGCTGGCGCTGCCCGTCACGCTCATCGTCATTCTGGTGTTCACCTACGCGACGTCGCGGCATCTGACCGATCCTTTGGGCCAGATGCGCGATGCCGCCGAACGTCTCTCCGACGGAGACTACACGGCGCGTGTTCCCGACTTCTCGAATAAGTACGATGAAGTGGGACAGCTTGCCCGCGCCTTCAACGACATGGCCGAGGAACTGCAGCATGAGGACCAGTTGCGGCGCGACATGATCGCGAATGTGGCGCACGAGCTGCGCACACCCGTCTCCGCACTGCAGGCGATGGTGGAGAATATGGCAGACGGTGTGGTGGAGCCGAACGAGAAGAATATGGAGAGCATTCTCGCCCAGACACACCGACTCACCGACCTGATCTCCTTCCTGCTTGATTTATCGCGCATCGAGGCCGGTTCCTCGAGCCTCAACATCGAGGAGTTCAACTTCGCGGATTTCATCGACGAGACAATCGCCCCCTTGAAGCTCCTTGACAGCAGCCGCGGGCATGACATCGAGACACACATTCCCTCGAACATCGTGATGGAGGGCGATGTGGACCGCCTACGTCAGCTGTACACGAACATCATCGCCAACGCGCTCAAGCATTCCCTCGACGACGCCAGTGTGCTCGTCGAGGCGCATGTGGACGATTCGCGCGGTACGGTGGTGACAAACATCGTCAACTTCGGTTCCCAGATTCCAGAAGATGTGCGCCACAAGATCTTCCAGCGCTTCGTCATGGGCATCACCACACGCGGTAGTGAATCCGGCGGCACCGGACTCGGACTGTCGATTGCGAAATGGGCTGCCACGTTGCATGGTGGCTCCATCCATGTGGTGGACGATTCGAGGGGCGTCGATTTCGAGATCGTACTGCCGCTGCATCCCGACGTGGAGGGTACAGGGCCTCGCAAGCAGTAGGTTCCGCACCCCCCTTCGATGGCTTCCCGCTCACGAGGCGAGAAGCCATATTCATATGAGTATCAGGCAACCATGTATCCGTGTTTCGATGGCGTGTAGGCCAGTGCGAGTGCGGTGAACACCGTATACCCATGTTCGGCGAGTACGGTGGCACATCGATTGATTGTCGCGCCGGTGGTCACGATGTCATCGATCAGGATCACCGTGCGGCATGCATCCATCTCCTTGTCGTGGGTGGCACGTTCATTAATGCAGATCGTCCGTCGCGCACGCTGCGCGCGTTGATCGGCACCGTTGGTCTCGACTGATTTGCTATGGGCGCGTACGATGAGCAATGGTGCCACCGTTGTCTGCATACCCCGTGCGTTGGCATGTGAGCATAGCGCCTTTGCCAGCGGTGCTAGTTGGCTGCGGCCTCGTCTACGCAATGAGGAGGCGGAGGATGGTGCGGGAACGATCAATATGTCGTTGGGAACAGCTGCCTGGGGGAATTGCTCGCCCGATTGTCTGCAGAATGCGAGCAGATCGTCGAACAGCCGGTTCAATGCCGTGACGAACGCCCCATCGCATTCCTCATCGCCGTGGTCCTTCCAATTGAGAATCGCCTCGCGTGCCACGCCACGGTAGAGTGCACAGGCAAATCCCAAATGCAACGTACCGGGATGCAGTCGGAACGGTATGCAATGGTGGAATTTCGACTCGCATCGACTGCAAAGCACTTCATCGGGAGCATCACATCCCGCACACCCGCGTGGAAACAGCAGATACCCCAGTTCCCTGAGCAATCCTGCGGCCGCCGCACACCATTCCCGAACGAACGATGTACCCATACCGCACTCCTCGCGTCTGCAGACTATCGTGAATTCCTGTTATACCAGTCGATGATGCGGTTGCAAAGCTGCAGGGTGTCTTCCGGACCGGTGACCCGGATGGCGATTGTTCCAGCCAAAGCCGCCGGATAGTCATTACCATCGGGGTCCATGCGATCACCCACAAAGGCAATCTGTCCCACCGTCACGCCAAGCATGTCTGCGAGCTTGCGTACGGCATACGCCTTGTCGACCCCTCTGTTCGAAATGTCGACGCTGGTGGAACCTCCCGAACGCACCGCGAGATGGGGAACATCCTTCTGCACGGCTTCGGCGAGCCGGTTCTTCTTCTCATTGGTGGGGTCCCATTCCTCCTTGGCCTCCACTGGAGCCTGTTGTCCGAGTGCGGAGAACGTGATCTGGCTACCGCGATCTTCGATGCGCGGCCCCCATGTGCGCGCCTGCCATATGCCGAGTTCACGGGCGTGACGTTCCAACGATTCGATGACCAGCCTGCGGTCCTCTTCGCTCAGGTTGTGTTCGTACGCCTCCTGCCAATCGTCGTCCTCGGGATTCCAACGGTAGTAGCGTGCACCTGATGTGGGCATCAGGTGCATATGTGAACGGTCGGCTTCATCGGAAAGCATATCGGTGACCTGCGAGCGCACGAGGTCGATGGTGCCACCGGAGATGATGGCCACGGGCAGCAGGCGCGTCAGCTGCGACAATGCATCAGCCATGGGCTTGTGCATTGGTTTCTTCGAACGGGCGAGTGTGCCGTCGAGGTCGAAAGCCATCACCTTCATCGTGGCACAGAGCCGTTCGATGTCGACCTCGTTCGCCAAGGCCATTGAGACTGATTGTGACATGTTCGCCTTACTCCTCGCGTTCTGTTCCACTAGAGTAATATACCAAAGACGGTGCGATGCCCTACAGTGGAACCATGATTCGTGCACCATGGGAAGAGAAGACGTACCGGAATCGTCACGGCAGAGGGGTCCGCACTCCCCCATTCGGGCGCCGCCTACCGCGCTATCGCACACGCAGTGGCATGTTCGACGACATGGCGATCGCCCAGATTCGCCGTCTCAACGATGCGTGGCCACAATTGCTAGAACCGTTGCAGTTCGCTGTGGAGGACGTTCCTCCCTCCTCCCCCGCCCCTTGGGAGACGAATCCGAGGCTCAATTCCCAAGCGTTTCCCGCTTCGCATGGCATACCGGCCCGTGTAGTGCTCTACCGCATGCCATTGCAGAGTCATGCGCGATCGCGGATGGACCTTCAGCTCGCCATTCGAGATGAACTGGTGCTGCGTATAGCTGAGCTCTATGGCCGCAGACCAGAGGAGATTGACCCGCAATGGGGCATGTGAGAGAACCTAGCGCATGATGGTGGCATCATGCATGGCGCGCACCGTCTGTTTGGCCACTTCGAGCCGCTCGGCGCCGACATAGGCCAAACCTTCGTGATCTGATGAGCTGACCTTGTCATTGGTGAGGAACGCTCCCCACACCAGGTCGCTCCCCTGATAATCCGTGGAGAGTGCAACGGCATTCTTCGAGATGTCCGTCGGACTGAGCATCACTGCGGAGTCTCCCTCCAAATGGATATCTCGGGTTCCGGCCGGCTCGCCATGTTCATCGTATGCCGTGAGCGACAACTCGATCGATTTAGACGAGGCGTTGACCATGCTCACATGCGCCTGTACCTCCGCGGGCAGCGCCAATGCAGATTGGGCATAGGGGCTGGCCGCATTCACGAAGGCGAAATCACGCGATCCGTCATCGGATGCGTCAATGCCGGCTGCGGCCTGAAAGTCGACATCACTTTCGACGAGCAGGGCCAATGCATCATCGGGAATGTCCTTCAATTCGACGACGTTCACCTCATTCGCCTTCATGGCTCGCTTCCCTGCGCTTTTGACACCGGATTGCGTGATCCACGACAGGTTGAGGGAAGCCGCTTGGGACACATATGCTCGCAGTGTCATCGCATTGCGGGAATCCCCCATATTGACAATCTGTGTGGTGGAGGCAGGATTCAAGGGCAACGTGAAATCATTGCCATCAGGATCAAGGCCCTTCATCGAGACCGTTCGTATTACCGACGCCACCGGCGACCCCTGCGATACCAGATTCACTCGGAGGGCATCCTGATTAGGTGCCGCGGCTGCCAGATCCACGGTCCTCTGTTCGCCGGCGCCAACCACGACACTGCTTTGCGTGGCCATCACAATCTGCCCGGGTTCCGTCCCCGTCATGGAAAGCTGCACAGTCGTCGACTTGTCTGTAGGATTCGCGATGAGCAGTTGCTGGGTGGTGCCCTCCTTCGTCCCTGAAATGAGGAAGCTCTGGTTCAATTGCGTGTTGATGCATGTAGAGGCGGCCACACCGGCGATATCGCCATTGCTCGCCCAAGAGGCCATGGATCCACTCGCCCCTGTTCCTGCACTCGCTCCCAGCAGTCTCGTCTCGAACACCTGCGGGGCTTCGGCGGAATCGGATGACGCCACCACGACCGAATCCGCAGTGGAATCCGCATCATCCGACTGTGGTCCCTGCAACACCGTGGATTTCGAATCGTCGCCCAATGGGGAAACCTGTGCGTGGAAAATCGAACCGAAGGCCGCATACCGTGCACTTGAAGCCAGATCCCCCACGCTAGCTTGGAATTCCCTGTCTCCGTAAGTACCCGTATCCGCCAGCCCCATCTGCGCCGGACAATACTGGTCCATGACCTTCGGACTCACTTCCTGCACCACCGAGGCATTAGCCGGATTGGCGTTGCCGAAACTCAGCTGCCGCCCGGGGATGAAGGCCATGACCAGTAGTGCGCCAGCCACCACGCATGCGGAAACCGTGGTGGCAGCGACTTTCGTCACCTTTGAATGCTTGGATGAACCGGACTCGAAGTGCTTGCTCATGCTTCCTCCTCGTTGCTCGCATGGGTGCGTGGAATGGCGACGATGCAATACAGGAACACGATGATTCCGAGACACCACAACCATGCGATCCTCCATGGGTTGTGGCTCTGCTCCACAATACCGGCATCATCAATGTGCTGTTCAGCGGGTGGATTCAAGGTGAACCGGTAATAGGTTCCTTTTGCATTGCTCACCACGGACTGCACTCCAGAGCAGGAGGTGATGTTCGCCAGCAACTGCGCACTGGCTCGTCCGCTGGCATCATGACCATCGGTGACCACATAGATACCTCCAAACCCCAAATCCGAGAGCTGAACGATCGCATCATCGTCGTTCTGTGCCAGCAATTGGGCTCCTGCACGGGCTATCTTGGTTTGATCCGCACCATCAGCGAAACCTTCGACGGCTTCGCGGGCACGCTGCGCAGGCGATGAGTCGATGAGATCACCGCTACCTGTGCGCATCACCGCATACTCGATCGTGTCAGCGCCTGTGGCCTCCAACGCCAGAATGCGCCGGTTTGCATCTGCACGCAAATACTCCTGTGCGACCTGCGGCAGCGCATAGTCGCTTTGGCCTATGCCGTCACGGTAGGCAATCTGGTAGCCATAAAATATTCCGGCGAAGGATGTCAAGGCCAATACGAACGCCACTGCCACACGACCTGCGATGCGAGCCGGACCATTTGAAACATGCTCCACAGCAAGACGAGTGAATTGCTTTGTGCCCGCCCCTGCCAACACAGCAACATTGGCGATGATGCCACACAACGCCATCGCAACACCTGGCAGCACAGAGCCGGCTGCCGGACCATATGGCTCTGCGGCAATCACCACTGCCGCAGAAACCATTGCCAGCAGCAGACCGCATAGAGAGACTGTCCACAGGATTCTACTTGCGCGGAACACCGAAGGACGTAGCAATGCGATCACGGCAAGCATAGTGATAAGGCATGCGGCAATGAACAGCGCCGCGTCACGGGCGCCATTCAGCGTGAACCATGTGCCCCATTGCGTGGGAGGAGCAATGCCGAAAGCCCGCCATGTCAACTCGCTCAGGTTCATGAGACGGGGAGCACCATTGACCTGCTCGACAGGGACCATGACATCGCCGAACAATTGGCGCATCATGCCATTGCCCGCATAGCGCACCGTATTCACCAAAGTGGGGGCGATGGCGAATGCAGACGGGAAGGGGATGAGCACCAGCATCATACGGTGCTGACGCACGAACACCAGAAAAGCCACGAACACGACGATGAGAGCGAGCAGCAATTGCGGCTCCGCCGCCACCGCCGGAATGAACATGAGCGCGGCGGCAGCGGCAGCCTGCACAGAAGCGCGGGGATTGACCGGCTGTTCGGTGCGGTACATGCCCACAGCTTTGAAACATAGGGCGAAAGCACCCGGCAGGAACACCATGACGGTCAGCATCGGAAGGTTCGCGCTGGAATACAGGCCCAGCGACAACGCCGTGGCGAACCACAGCAGGCCGCAGAACACACGAATCTCATCGGAACGCGTCACCACGCCCGCCAGTGCCCAGAAACTCAAGACGCATGCAGGAGCGGAGAGGAAGAAGATCGACGTCACCGCCGCAGCCACATGACCGCCGGTGAACACTGACGCCACCATGAGCACCAGAAGCCAGGGGGCGGGAGGCGCAGCCACACCGGTACCGGCACCGAAATTCCATGTGGTGGTGGCTGCCTCCACCAGCTGCCGGAATGTGGCATCAGTGGCCGGCAACTGATTGGAATACAGTGACCCGCCGGCGAATGCCGGACCGAACAATGGCCAATACATCACCATGAGACAGAGGAATGCCACTACGGAGGCAAGAAGGGCGTACGTCCAGCGACGTATGAGTCGGCGATGGAGATGGGACTGCGCCAATGGATCAAGCACCACGCCATCCTGTTCATCAGCAAACGCTTTGCTGCGCGCATTCCAGATCTTCAGTTGGGCCCTGTCTGCCACCAGATTCGACAGCTGGCTTCGGGATATGGCCTGAACCAGTTTGAGCCTATGACGTGCCACCAATGCAGGCGGCACATTCAACAATGCCAGCACCGGCATACACAGCATGCACCACGCACGGTAAGGCTGTTTGCGAAACAGGAGTCTGAGCGCTTGGAATAGGCATGCAAACACACTGCCGACCCAAAGCAGAGGCCACCAGCCGGCTGTGACATCGGTGTACAGGTATTTCTGCTCGCCACTCAACTGTGGCATCGATGTGTCGATGATCCTGCCGTCTGAGGTGGGCTGACCGTCATGGGTGCGAATGCCTTCGAACCTTGCACGTCGATGCGCGATACGGGCCGATGGAACGACTACCACGCGTTTGCCTGCTCGACATAGGCGCCGGCAGAAATCCGCCGATTCGTCGTAAGTGGTGAACCATGCATTAATGCCATGCATACTGCGCCATGTGTTCACCGGAATCAGGGCGCCGGCGAGGGAGACCGCGAACATGTCACTGCGGGAGTCGTACTGTTCCTGATCGGGCTCACCGTCCACGACCAACGACACCACCTCATGGTGTGATGCATATTTGCCTACATCGTGCAGACGCACGGCATCCCAATCCAATTGTTTGCAGCCGATCAACGCGGCAGTCGGCGTATTCGTCCACGTGTCGAGCAGCTGTTCCAGGCAGATCGGGTCAGCGGGCCGTGAATCGTCGTGCAGCAGCCATAAGGTCTTCGCCGCCGTATCAATCTGCGCATTGCGCAGTACCTTCGCCACCGCATCGCCGAAGGAACGCGCCTGCGCCACCTTGAGCACCTGCACATGCACTGTATGCTCCTGAGGAACACCATGCAGCGCATCAGCCTGCGTGGGGATCACTTTGAAACTCGTCTGCACCGATTGCAGGGTCTGCCCTGAGCAATCCGCAATCACAATGGTCGACGGCAGTACGCTCTGTCTCAGCACGGCGGCAAGGGTGTCCGGGAAGAATCGCATGTCGCTCTCCACCGTAATCACCGCCACCACATCGTCACGCACCGTTTGGTCGTGGGAATAGGGCCGTTGCGCCAAGGTGTCGCTGATCAGCTGCTGAATCTCGCTGTCGCCGGAAAGTCTCATATACGCCAGTGTACGCAACAGGGTCTATTCAAGGCATCTTGGGGTGAAAAGCGTGCAGATGCGCCCATTCCCATCTTTTTCTCAAGCGAGTACCTTATAATCATGAAACTGAATCGACATGTACGTGTGCACGCAGCGCGCGGGCGGCGCCGGCACTCCCCGGCGGAGACGACGAACAGAAAGGTATGAGCTTTGGCTTCACATACCGACGACAGCAAGCGTATCGTGAACATCGGCGGTCCTGTTGACGAGCATCCGCGGCACAGCACCGTGCAGGTCAGGCACGTGCGATACCGGATCCTCAAGATCATCGCGATGGTGCTGGTCGCTGTGCTCGTGTTCGCGGGCTCTGTGGCCGCGGCCACCTGGCTCAACATCAACAATGCGGTGCAGAGCGGCAAAATCAGAAGTCTCATCGAGGGTGAGTCAGACGAAGACGCCTATCTCGATCCCAATTCAGGCAAGCCAATCAACTTCGTGCTCATCGGCCAGGACACTCGCGATGGCGACGGCAACGGTGACGTCTCCGGTGACGGGGCCACTGAGGGAGGGCTACACAACGCCGACACCACAATGGTGGTGCAGATCGGGGCCGACAGAAACTATGTGAATCTCGTCTCCATTCCGCGAGACTCCCTTGTCGACGTGCCGGCATGCCATACCTCCAAGGAGACGATTCCGGCCCAATACGGCGTGCAGTTCAACTCGATCTTCGCGAATGCCTATTCGGTGGGAGGTGACCTCTCCTCCGCCGCCAGCTGCACGGTCAACGCCGTGAATGCGCTGACCGGACTTCATATCAGCAACTTCATCGTCGTCGATTTCAACGGTCTGAGCAAGATGATTGATTCAATCGACGGCGTCGACCTGTGCTTCCCCTCCGACGTGGACGACCCGAACACGAACATGCATCTGAAGAAGGGCATGCACCATCTCAATGGCGTGGAGGCGACCAATTATGCACGCCGTCGCCACGGCAACGACACCGACGGCTCCGACATCATGCGCACGACACGTCAGCAATACCTCATCAAATCCGTGTTGCAGAAGGCCATCTCTCGGAACCTGTTCACGCAGACCAGCCAGCTGTACCAGCTGGTCATGAATGCAATCCGTTCACTCAACTTCAGCTCGGGCATGGCCGATACCAATGCATTGATGGGTCTGGCCTTGAGTCTGCGCAATCTCAAGGTCGACCACCTGTATTCCCAGACTGTTCCGATCATGTCGGCCCCTCAGGACCCCAACCGCGTGGTTTGGACCGAGGATGCCAAGGCGGTGTGGGCCAAGTTCAAGGAAGCCAAGCCGTTATTCGGTTCAGATGACTCCGCGGGCGCAGACAAGCAGGAGGAGGAGCAATCCCAAGTTTCCGTTTCCGAGGAGCCGACGGAGCCCGCGCAGACCGAAGACCCCTCACCACAGCCGTCCGATGACTCGGGTTCGTCGAGTCAGGAGGAGAAGCCCAGGCTTGATGAGAAAACCGGGCTGCTGGTGCATCCCGATGGCATCTTGACCGACCCTGAGACCGGTGGCGTGGTGGACCCGGACGACGGATCGATCAAGGATCCGAACACGAACCAATACGTCGGCATCTCCTATCGTTACCTCAACAACACTATCTGCAAAGTGCCGGAGCACAGCGACGACTGAAACGGCGAAGGGGTCGGCCCGATGGCCGGCCCCTTCGCATTCCGCCGGATCTCGTTGGTCCATAATATCGGTATATCTTGGCAATATAGGCTTCTCAAGGAAAATCAGCAGGCGAGGGCATATGACGAACAACAATGCTACAGGCAATGATCTCCCACCGAGCTTTGCCCCTTCCCATTCCAAGAAGGGCTCCGCGCAGCCTCCAGTCACATCGGCGCCCAACGCTTCCTCGCCAACGCCCCCCAGCTTCACCCCAGGCCACATCTCATCACCCCATAATGGCAGAACCTCCTCGGCCGTGCCCGCATCATTCAAGCCGAAGCACAACCGAAATCCGCGCAGCTCATCATCGTCATCCTCGGTGGTTGGTTCCGATTCCCCCCGACAGCCTTCCCCCACAACCGCGCCATCCTATGCCCCACGCCGCTCACCAAGTCGGCACCAACACTCGCATCAGATGCCTACGAACTCTCGAAATGGACGATTCCCCGCACCGGCCGCCATGCGTAATACGGCGACCGCAGCAACCAGGAAACCACACCGCGTGCGCAACATGGTACTTGGTGTGCTGCTTGTCATCGTCATCGTGCTCGGCATAGGCGGCATCGGCACCTACGACTGGGTCAATTCCAATCTGCGCAAGGAAGCGTGGCTTACCACAGGCTCCGACACTCCCGGTACCTCCTGGCTCATTCTGGGTTCCGATGAACGTGACGGCACCACCGGTGCCGATGACACCCCAGGTGAGCGTACCGACACGATTCTCATACTGACCAAGCCGAAGCACGGACCCTGCTCACTCATCTCAGTGCCCCGCGATTCCCTCGTGCAGGTCGGCGACCAAATGCTCAAGATCAATGCCGTCATGCAGGTGTTCGGCAAGAAGGAACTCGTGACGCAGGTGGAATCGATCACTGGTCAGCACATCGACCATGTAGCCAAGCTCACCTTCGGCGGCCTCACCAAGGTGGTGGACGCCCTGGGCGGCGTCGAATTGTGCTACGACCAGGATGTGGATGACGAGAAATCCGAGTTGCATTGGAAATCCGGTTGCCATGTGGTGGACGGTAGAACGGCCTTGGCGTTCTCCCGTATGAGATACTCGGATCCACGCTCCGACTTCGGCCGTTCCGACCGCCAGCGCCAGGTGATCGGCGCCATCGCACAGAAGGCCACAGCGAAAAGTACATTGCTCAACATCGGGAAACTGAAGAAAGTGGGCGAGGCCGCACTTGGCTCCCTCACGGTGGATGACAAATCCACTCCATGGACGATGCTGCAGATGCTGCTCGCCTTCCGCGACGCCTCAGGATCCAACGGCATCACCGGAAGTCTGTACTGGACAGATCCCGGGTATTATGTGGACGGCGTGGGTTCCAGCGTCTTGCTGGACAACCAGAAGAACCTCGAGCTTTTCAAGCAGCTGCATGACGGCGACCATGCCCCGGGTCAGGTGGGCTCAACCTCCGAACAACAATAGTTATCCACATACCCGGGTCGCGCTTGATTCACCCCGATAACCGGCGCATAGTGGACGCATGGGCATTGAAACACCATATCGGGCGGTGCGCACCGCAGTCGGCCGGAAACGGTGGAGGCACAAGGGACACCTCCTGCGTGCAGCCATGCCTGCTCTCGCCCAGATCATCGTGCTGACGGCGTTGCTGTTGCAACGTCAATGGCTATTCGCCCTGATGGTCTCTTCAGGCATATTCGGCATGCTGGCGTCATTTACCCTGACATACACCCCCGATTCTCCGCATCACTCTCCCCCGATCGGATCATACGAATCGGATGGCGCATGCGAGCCTCATCACCACAACATGAATCGTATTGCCCGCATGCCCACACCGCGTGATCGGGACTTCATGACGATCTTCGGATTCGGCGATGACGAGGCTCCCATGCGCACAATCTGTCATCGATGGTGCGTCGCATCTCATACCTCGGGGCTGCGGGCGACTCTTGGCGTAGATGCCAGCGGGAGGCCGCTCAGCGTGGATATCGACAGCGAAGGGCCGCATGCCATTGTGGCAGGCACCACGGGTTCCGGCAAATCGGTGCTGCTGCAATGCTGGTGCCTGGCGCTCGCCGTCACCTACCCACCCGACAGACTCGGATTCGTGTTCCTTGACTTCAAGGGCGGTTCCGCTCTGGATCGGCTGGCCGCACTTCCCCATGTCCGTGGATGCGTCAACGACCTCGACCTGTCATATGCCTCCAGGGCATTGCGTGCCTTGGAAGATGAGCTGTCATGCCGCGAGCATCTCGCCGCCCGCCATCATGTGAGCGATATACGTCAGCTACCGGATGCACCGGCACGACTCATGATTGTCGTCGACGAATTCCATATGCTCAATGAACAGTTGCCCGGCTATATGGACAGACTGCTTCGCGTGGCCTCGCTCGGTCGTTCGCTTGGCATGCATCTGGTGGTGTGCACGCAGAATCCGATGGTGGAGATCAACGCCTCGATGAAGGCCAATATGAGTCTGCGCATATGTCTTCGAGTCCAGGATGCCATGCAATCCCATGAGATGATCGGATCGGCACTGGCTTCGACCATTCCCGTGGATTGTCCCGGAACGGCAGTGCTGAACCATGAGGGTGAGTGCGTGATATTGCAGTGTTTGCAGCCTTCGAATATCGGGGCATTGACCGTGCAGATACACCAATCCGCCCGTTTTTTCGGTCAGACGAACCGTGCGATGCTGTTCACTCCTCCGTTGCCATCGGACATCGATGAGGATGAACTGTCCTGCATGCACATCGACGCATGCAGCGATGCCTCACGTATACTCATTGGCGTCGCAGACACTGGCGTCTCGTTCGAACCGGCCTTCATCGACCTTTGTGCCGGTTCCGTCGCCATCATCGCACCGCCACACCGCGGTGCGCATACACTGCTTGAACGCATCCGGCGGGAGGCCATGCGTCACGGCACACCGGTGGACTGTTTCCCCGATGCGGATGAGGCCTTGGAACCGATGAAGTATATGAGCGGTGACAATGCCCTGCGGCTCAGCATAGCAGACACTTCCACGCTCACCGTGTTCAGCCTGCGCACCTCACGCCCACTGCGCATTCCCGACCATGCGTCCGTACGCATCGTGTTCGCCTGCGGAGACAGGAATGCCGATCTTGCGGATGGCATCCCCGCCGACATGCTTGCGGACCATGCGCCTTCCGAGTTCATGAGGCCCGGTCGCGCCGTGCTGCTGGAACAAGGGTGTGCCCGACTTATTCAGTGCATACGAGACAGGTCGGGAACATGATATTTTCCGCCTTTTGATCGAAACCCTTGAAAAATCCATGACGGTTGCATAGTATAGCGATTTAGCGTTACCACTCGAGCGTGAGGATTGACATGAGCAGTGCTTTCGATTGGCGTGCCAAAGCTGCATGCCGTGATAAGGATCCGGAGCTTTTCTTCCCTGTAGGCAACACCGGCGCGGCCTACCAGCAGATCGAAGAGGCCAAAGCAGTGTGCCGCACCTGCAAGGTGATTGACGCCTGCCTCAAATGCGCCCTTGACACAAATCAGGATTACGGCGTATGGGGCGGTCTGAGTGAGGACGAACGACGCGCCTTGAAGCGACGCGCCATGCGCGCGCGTCGCTCCCAGTCGCTCCAGATGCAGATCTGAGCTTCTGCGTTCGCATCCCCTATGCGCAAGGTGCCCGGCATCCAATTGGATGCCGGGCACCTTGCGCATAGGGGATGCGTCATCTCAGGCCGCACGCAATGTCATGTCTAGAATCACTCTGGTGCCACCATCACGCCCATGTTCCCAGCGCACATTGCCACCGAAGTCGTTGGTGACGAAAGTGTTAATGATCTGCGTGCCAAGGCCTGATCCTGAGGCCTTGGCCATGCCGTTGCTCTCCTCCTGGTCCATGCCGTTGCCATCGTCTTCCACCACGACATTAAGACATTTGCCCTCACGCCCCACCGATACGGTGATGTGCCCCTCCTTGCGCCCATCGTAACCATGTTCCACGGCATTCGTAATGAGTTCGGTGAGCACCAACGACAACGGGGTGGCGTCCTGCGCGGGCATCTTGCCGAATTTGCCCACGAAGTCGATGGTGATGTGTTGGTCCCGCATCGAGGCCAGGTCGACGCTCATGCGCAGCAGATTGGAAATCACCTTGTCGAAATCCACGTTCTCGTCGGCGGTCTGGCTGAGCCCCTCATGCACCATGGCGATTGTCTGCACGCGACGCATGGCCTCTTGCAGCTCCTTCTTCACCTCTTGGGACTTCGTCTTACGCGCCTGCAGTCTCAACAACGCAGACACTGCCTGCAGGTTGTTCTTCACTCGATGGTGAATTTCAGAAATCGTGGCATCCTTCGTCTGCAACTCCACTTCCCGGCGGCGCAGTTCGGTGATGTCACGGCACAATACAATGGCGCCCGTGCGCCCATGGCCGTCCATCAACGGCATAGAACGGATGGAGACCACTGAGTGATTCGCATTGAGTTCGGAATCCACCGGCGCCTTGCCCAACAGCACCAACGGCAAAGATTCCGGCACCGGATCGTTCTGGTGAATGAGACCTGCACCCACCTCACCGAGGTTCTTACCCTGCATCATGTCGACCATACCCAGACGCCTGAAACAGCTGATGGCGTTCGGCGATGCATACGTGACGTCGCCATCCACCGTCAGGCGCATGAAGCCGTCGGACACACGTGCATTATGCCGTTGGTTCATCACGGCATCGCGGTATGGGAACTGCTCGCGGGTGATCATGGCGAACAGCTGGCGCCCCACCTCCAGACTCTCCCATTCATACCGGCCATTGGATTCCCGGTTCTCCAGATTCGTCTCGCGGAGCACCAATCCCAAGGTCTTACCGTTGTGACGGATGGGCGCATAGGTGTTGCAGATGTTCATCCCATCGATATGCTGCAGATTCTGCGACCTGTAGACGCCATCATGCTGCATGGCGGCCTCACATTCGTTCCTCATCCATGCATCGACCTGCTGGCCCACCACATCGTCCACCCGCATGCTCACCACCGTGGATGGCCTGCACTGCTCGGCGAAGATATAGCTTCCATCGCCTTTCTGCAGGATGAGCAGAAGATCGGCGAAGCTCAGGTCGGCGATGACCTGCCAATCCGCCACCAAATGGTGAAGCCATTCCCGATCGCTGTCGTCGAAATCCGGTCGCGTCGCGAGTATCTGTGAAAAATCAGCCATGGCTTCATCATAGCCAGCAACGCGCACAAGAACAGCTACGCATATACGCAGTGTAAGGACGTGCCACCTGTCATTATGCTACGGTATCGTAACTTACGGTAGCGTAGGATTGGAGGTAGGAAGGAGACGGCATATGACACCGGAGCAAGTCGAACGCAAGCGCGCAGCCGTGATCGAGGCCCGTGAACAGGCATTGGAGGCGAAGGCGAATCTGGTGCGTACGAAAGCGCATGCCAAGGCCGAGAAGATTCGTCGCAAGGCCGACAACAAGGCGAAGAGAACGATAGCCAAGGGTGAGGAGCAGGCCGCCAAGCTCGAGGGAATCGCACCTCGGGAAATCGAGCGCAAGATCCGCCTCGATGTGCATGGGCGAGAGAAGCCCGCCATGCGCGGTTGGATTCACGCAGGCGCCGCCCCGTTGGCCATCGCGGCTGGCATTGTGCTCATCTGTCTGGCCCATGGGGCGGCACTCAAATGGGCTTGCGCCGTGTTCATGGCATCCTCTGCATTCCTGTTCACGAACTCCGCACTATACCATCTCGGCGACTGGTCGCCCAGGGTCACCGACGTGCTGCGCCGCATCGACCATGTCAACATCTTCCTGCTCATCGCCGGCACCTATACGCCTGTCTCCTTCGCCCTCGACGATTTCTGGCGCAAGGCGATCATCATCGGCATGTGGTCCTGCACACTCATCGCCCTGATCATTCATGTGGTGTGGATCAATGCACCGCGTTGGCTCTATGTGCCGGTCTACATCATCTTCGGCGTCTCCGGCGTGGCGTTCATGGGCTTGTTCTGGACGTCACCGGTGGCCGGTCCTGCTGTGGTATGGCTGCTACTTGCCGGCGGCGTATGCTATATCGCCGGCGCCGTCGTCTATGCCAAACGGTGGCCCGACCCATGGCCGAAAGTGTTCGGCTTCCATGAGATATTCCACATCGGCACCGTGTTCGGGTATGCCTGCCATGTGGTGGCCATCTACTTGGTCGTATGCCATCTGGCCGCCCTCGCCTGACGGGCCTCTCTACCAGCCGGGAATATGGGAGGGCCCGCGAACACATGCATGTGTTCGCGGGCCCTGCCATATTCCCGGTATCAATTCAATGGCTCGGATTCCTTGATCGTGACCGAGATCTCACGACCGTTCGGCGCCTTGTATGTGACCACATCCCCCACCTTGTGGCCGATGATTGCACCGCCAATCGGCGACTCAGGGCTAATCACATCGTAATCGGTGGCCACCGTGATGTCACGCGAACCAATCACGTACTGCATCTCATTGCCACCCAACTCGATGGTGACCAACGAACCATTGCCCACCTCGCCGGCCTTGGGCGCCTCTATGATCTTAGCATTGCGCAGCTTGACGATGAGTTCGTTGATACGCCCCTCATTCTTGCTCTGTTCCTCGCGCGCGGCCTGATATCCGCCGTTCTCCGAGAGGTCGCCCTCTGCGCGGGCCGCGGCGATGCGTTCGGTGATCTCGTCGCGGTATTCACCCTCGCGATGAGCGAGCTCCTCCTTCATCTTGTCGTACGCCTCCTGCGTGAGCAGCACGACCTTTTCTTCCTGTTCCATATGACCCTCCATATGACGCGGCTTATGCCGCCATTGTACAGCAAGGGCACCGGCATTCCACCGGTGCCCTTGAAAACCCGTTCGCTCAGCGCGTGGAGATGATGTCCACCACGAACACAAGCGTGTCATCGCCGCCGATGCCGGCCTGAGGCGCACCGTTGGCCCCATAGCCGTATTGCGGCGGAATCGAAATGAGCAGACGCGAACCAACGTTGTGCCCCGGCACGGTCTGGTCCCAACCCTTGATCACCTGTCCGACGCCAATGCCGAAACTCGCCGGATGGTGCCTTTCGAAGCTTGAATCGAACGCCTTGTCGTTGCCCCACACCTGACCATGGTAGTTCACGGTCACCGTGTCGCCACGACGTACAATCGGCCCGTTGCCCTCTTCGAGCTCCACGACCTTGAGCCCCTGCGGGGCCTGCTCACTCGGGAATTCGATTTGCGGCGTATCGCCGAATGCTCCCTTGACCACAGGCATATCTGTTGCCATATCAGTCTCCTTTGCTCGGAATACCACAGCCTAGCATACCCCCGTCCTAGCATATGCGCGCATTTCATTCACCGCCGCACGCAGGCGCTAGCATTCCACCACATTCAAGGCGAGGCCTCCGGTGGCGGTCTCCTTGTATTTTGCCATCATGTCTTCACCGGTGTCTTTCATCGTCTTGATCACCTGATCGAGGGTGACGATATGCGTACCATCGCCGAGCATGGCCATACGCACTGCGGATATCGCGGTGTTCGCCGCTATGGCGTTGCGTTCGATGCATGGAATCTGCACCAATCCGGCGATGGGGTCGCATGTGAGTCCCAGATGGTGCTCCATGCCAATCTCCGCGGCGTTCTCCACCTGCCGAGGATTTCCCCCGACCACAGCGCACAGGCCAGCCGCGGCCATGGAGCATGCGGATCCCACCTCCCCCTGGCACCCGACCTCGGCTCCTGAAATCGAGGCATTGCGCTTGATGAGGTATCCGATTGCCGATGCGGTGAGCAGGAACTTCTTCACCCCCGCCATATTCGCATTCGCGATGAAATGCCAATAGTACATGAGCACTGCGGGAATCACTCCCGCCGAACCGTTCGTCGGCGCGGTGACGATGCGTCCTCCCGCCGCGTTCTGCTCATTGACTGCCAGGGCGAACAAATCAACCCAGGCCTCGTTCGACGACTCGAGCTCCCGCACGCTGTCGGCCGCCGGCTGATTGAGCAGGTCTCCGCTGCCCGCAAGCCGGTCATACATGGCGGGTGCGCGTCGCGGCACATTGAGCCCACCCGGCAGCACCGCTTGCCGGCTGGTGCATCCTTCATGGATGCAGTCGCGCATCGTGCGGAACACCGTTTCGATATGCCGGTCGATCTGTTCGGCAGGTCGTATGGCAGTCTCATTCGCCCAGACGACCTCGTCTATGCCCAAACCGGTACGTACGTATATGTCGATGAGCTCGGACGCCGTGGAGAATGGGTAGGGCAGCCCAGCCATGCTGTCACCTTCCACCGACAACGCGGTCTGCTCGCTCATCTGCTCCTCGGAATCACGCTGCACGGCTGGGGGGACTTCCGCGTGAATCGGCACAAGCGGATCCGTGGCCAAACCACGTTGGATGAATCCACCGCCGATCGAATACCACACCTGTTCGAGCAGTTGCTCACCGTGCTCGCCATATGCCGTGAACCGCATGCCATTCGGATGCGCGGCGAAACGTCGCCAGTGGTCGAACTCGATATCGCGTCCATATTCGAATGCGATCTCGTGTTCGCCGTTCAGATTCAACGTGCCACGCTCATCACAGATCTCATGGATGCGCGCGAGATAATCCGTATCCACCGTCTTCGGCTCGTTGTTTTCCAACCCGACCACGGCGGCACGGTCAGTGCCATGCCCGAGTCCGGTCAATGCCAACGACCCATAGAGCGTGACATGCACACGGGTCACACGGGCAAGCAGATGCCCGTCTGCGAGCGCCTTCGAGAAACGCTGTGCGGCGAGCATGGGGCCCACGGTATGCGATGAGCTTGGGCCCACACCAACGGAGAACATATCGAGCACACTGAACACACACGGCATTGTACACGCGTCTGCGAGCGACAAGCCGGTTCAGAGGGGATCAGGCATGCACGGACTGGTACATCGCCGCGAATAGGAAGCCTCCAGCGATGGCGAGCAATACGGTGATCACACCGATGGCGATCATCACCTTCGTGTATTTGGCGAGGCGCTCACCCAGCGTGGATGCGAAGAAGAACGAGGCAAACCCGAGCATCGCGCCATTGACACCGGCGACTATGGTGTCATGGTGCGACACGGTTTGGCCGAGCACCGGCCCCGCGATCATGTTCATGAATCCGAGCACGACCCAAATGGTCCACACGGCGAAGCCGACGGCACCGATAAGCGAATAGACGACCGGCTGCAGTTTGCGCTTCATGCGGTAGGCGAACGATTCAGCGCACCACAGCAGCGCGAAGCCCACGACATATGCGAACGCGACGGCGAGCAACATGGCCACAAGCACCCATGAACCAATCGGGAACAGACCGGGTGTGAATGAAAGGTAGATCGGTGAGCATACGAGTTCGCACACACATAGCGTGGCCGCGATGATGATGGCCTGCACGAGCATGACCGGCATGCCACTCTCCCCGTGCACTTGGACGGAGCTACCCGCAGGAGTGACTGTGGACTCGTGCGTATTCGATGCCTTGACTGCGGTTCCCTTGGATGCCATGTTCCTCCCATGCCCTGGAGCGTGATCTGTCATATGAGTGTAGGGAACAGATGTATCAGGCAGTTTTCGAACATGCGAAGAACCACAAGGTTCTCACAGTACGGACATATGGCCGTACTGCATGCCGTGTCTGGTGAGGAGGTGCCCCTGGCGGGACTCGAACCCGCAAGCCGAAGCGACCGATTTTAAGTCGGCTGCGTATACCATTTCGCCACAGGGGCTTCGGGGCGCACGCGTCCCGAGACAGACATTATGTCACACTCACCTGATTTACGTCGATCACGGGAGTGCGCCATATCGGTGTTCAGTGTTCTGTAGGGCGCTCGTTGCAGGTCTCAAGCGTCCTGCGACCCAGATCGATGATGAGCCCGTCAAGCAAGCCGTGCTCGCTGGCCACGTAGGAATCGATGTGCTGGCCGTGGTCGAGCAATGCAGCCTCGGCCACGCGGGCAAGCACACGGTTCCACACCAGCGCGCCGCCGCCGACAACGTCGATACGTCCAGGATGGATGGTCTTATGAGTGGCACGTTCCGCACGGGTCATATTGAGGAACCGATCATCGACGGCGAACGCGGTTTCGAAGTCCATGCGCACACCGTCCACAGCCACATGATTGTATTCGGTCAGTCCCATGGCGAGTGCCGTCATCGTGGTCACGGTGCCGGAGACACCGACTATCGTATGCGTCCTGCCGGCAGGCACATGTCGGAATGCCTCGGTGATATGCCTGTCGATGTCATGAACTGCTTCGTCGATCTCCTGCTCGGTCGGCGGATCGTGATGAAGATGGCGTTCGGTCATACGCACCGAGCCAATGTTCATCGAGAACGCCGCCTGCACCTTCGTAGCTGGAAGCGTATCGCCATCGCCACCAAGCACCAGCTCACATGAACCACCACCCAGATCGACCACCAGATATGGGGCCTCGACGTCAGGCAGCGATGAAATGGCACTGCTGGCTGCCAGGAAACTCAGGTCCGCTTCCTCGGTGCCCGAGATCACCTCGGGGCGGACTCCCAGAATGGATTCCACCGTGTTCTCGAATTCCTCGCGATTGTCGGCATCGCGTGTGGCGGAAGTGGCCACGAAGCGAATGGCGTCCACCGCATGCTCATCAAGAACGTCCTTGAATTCGCGAACGGCGGCATAGGTGCGTTCCAAAGCCTCATCGGAGAAGCGGTGAGTCTCGTCGACACCCTGCCCCAAGCGCACCACGCGCAGCATTCGCGGCACGACGTCAGTGACCCCATGCTCGTCGACCCGCGCGATTTTGAGTCTAATCGAATTGGTTCCGCAATCGATTCCGGCCACTGTCACTGCAGTCATCTCTACCTCCCTCTCGAGTCACGCATACGGCCGATGCCGTCAGCGTGTCTCTTGTCCGTCGGATTGCGCCCGCACACATCGGCATACCGTCGGATCGAACTCATTGCGCATGCGTTCCAATGCCATATCGCCGATCGGGTTGACGCCGGGGCCCATGACCAGCGACTGTGCCACCAAGGCGTGCAAACACTTCACACGCACCGGCATGCCACCGGCGCTTATACCTTCGATGTGCTCCTCACTCTCATTCAGCCGTTCGGCAAGACCGTGGCGGAATGCCAGGTACGCGGCATGCGCCCTCTCGTATTGAGCACGCAGATTGGTATCGTCGGCAAGCATTTCGTTGTATTGTCTCATGAGTCCATCGGCTTCCAGATGCGATACGGCCTTCACCGCCTCCGGACTGGTCAGGTACATGGTCGTGGGGAATGGAATGCCACCGGGCAATACAGGCCCTGTGATCACCACCAGCGGGGTGCCGTCCCCGACGCAACGTGCTCCGACAGCCACCATGCCACGCGGATACCTGCCAAGCTGGGTCTCGACGGTGGCGATGTCATTCTGCGTCGCCGGGTGCTCCATGACCCGCTGCAATGTCTCTGCGGCCAATGTCTCTATGCCGTTGGCGTTCCGGCCTTCTTTGCTCATGCTTCCTTCCGATCTTGGTCAGGGAATCGAACGGGCCATCGCCCGCATGGTGTGTGGGTATGTCGAATGCGCTACTGCCCTGCCGAACCGCCATCCTGCGGGGCATCGGTGCCCGCGGTGGCATCAGGGTCATTCTGTTGCCGCGATTCGGCGGTGTTGCCATTATTGGTGGCATCGGGTTTTCTGGCATCCGATTCCTTGAACGAATAGGCGAGCTCACTGTACCAGGGCAGGTTCGATTGGCCCGTTTCCGTGTTCGCATTGGCATCGGACTTCGGCTGTTCGCCGCTCACCGCCTCGGGATGCTCCACCTTGATCGCCTGCTCCCCTGGGAACACATACCCGAGCCGTTCCCTGGCCTGGGCGGTTACGTATGCAGGGTCGTCCCAGCGGGCGATGTCGTTTTCGAGATCCTTCTTCTGCGCCGCGAGCACGGCTTCCTGCTTCTTGAGCGAGTTCAGCTCGCTCAGATTGATCGCATACGTGTGGAATGCGGAGATGATCTGGATGGAGCCCACCGCGATGACGAACAGTGCGATGAAGAATGCGATGGGGCCGGTGTTCGCTCCCTTCGTGTGCGTCCGCTCCTTCTTGGACGAGGAGGGCGCAGACTGTGGTTTCGAAACATGTGGCCGCTTGCTCATAGGAACGAAAATACCCGCCGCATTCGACGTGCGGCGGGTATTAGCGAATAAGGTCCCTAAGGACGGGTCACCCGGTCAAACCAGAATGCGTTTCGAATCACATGTACTTCCGGCATGCCTTGAATGCGCTGTAGCCAGCGTATTCGGCGGTCGAACCGAGCTCTTCCTCAATCTCGAGCAGGCGGTTGTACTTGGCGATGCGCTCGCCACGTGCCGGGGCGCCGGTCTTGATCTGGCCGGTGTTCTTGGCGACGGCGAGATCGGAGATCGTGGTGTCCGGCGTCTCGCCCGAACGATGGGAGACCATGGAGGTGAAGCCGTTCTTCGTGGCCAGCTCGATGGCGTCGAGGGTCTCGGAAACGGTGCCAATCTGGTTGAGCTTGACCAGCAGGGAGTTGCCGGCGCCCATATCGATGCCCTTCTTCAGACGCACCGGGTTGGTGACGAACAGATCGTCGCCGACGAACTGCAGGCGGTCGCCAAGGGCCTTGGTGATCTTGGCCCAGTCTTCCCAGCCTTCCTCCTGGAACGGATCCTCGATGGAGACGATCGGGAACTGGTCGACGAGCTTCTCGTAGAAGTCGAGCATGTACTCGGAATCACGGTCCTCACCATCGAAGTGGTACTTGCCGGTCTCCTTGTTGTAGAACTCGGAGGAGGCGACATCGAGGGCGATGCCGATCTGCTTGCCCGGCTCATAGCCGGCGGCGGAGATGGCGTCCATGATGTACTTGAGGGAATCCTCGTTGGTCTTCATCTTCGGAGCGAAGCCGCCCTCATCGCCGAGACCGGTGGCCAGACCCTGCTTCTTCAGCACGTTCTTGAGGGTGTGGTACACCTCGACGCCGGCCTGCAGAGCCTCGGAGTAGGTCTGGAAGCCGTACGGGGAGATCATGTACTCCTGGATGTCGGTGGCGAAGTCAGCGTGTGCGCCGCCGTTCATGATGTTCATGTTCGGAACCGGGAGAACATGGCCGTTGGTGCCGCCGATATAGCGGTACAGCGGCAGTTCGGCGCTCTCGGCGGCCGCATAAAGGGCGGCGAGGGAGACACCGAGGATGGCGTTGGCGCCCAGACGGCCCTTGTTCGGGGTGCCGTCGAGCTCGATCATCAGGTCATCGAGTGCGCGCTGGTCGGTGGCGTCCATGCCGATGACCTTCGGGGCGATCTCCTCGTTCACCGCCTTGACGGCACCGAGGACACCCTTGCCCTGATAGACGGACTTGTCGCCATCGCGACGCTCCCAAGCCTCGGCTTCGCCGGTGGAGGCGCCGGAGGGAACGAGACCCAGGCCGCGAGCACCGTCATCGGTGTCGAGCACGACCTCAACGGTCGGGTTGCCGCGGGAATCAAGAATCTGGCGTGCGTACACGCTTTCAATTGCTGCCACAACTTCTCCTTAATGTGCATAGGTTGTGATGACAGTTTCCAGCGTAATGAGATTGTTGGACGATTGGCGGGAGCGGATCAGAAAAAATGTGAGCGCTCCCACGACTCTTTTCGACTGCGACACGCGTATTGTCCGAGCCTTCCGACAACGTGAACAGCGACACGGGGTGCCCGGGCCATGACCTTCAAACATGCTGGAAGCGACGCCAAAGCGGGTCGGCTGGGCTGAGATCACACTCGTTGAACCTGACATAGACAATGCTATCGAAGGGAATGTCATGACCCAGTCTGCAACGAACGAGTCCGGGAACCCTTACCGGGATGCCAGTTCGATGGGCACGACCGGTGCACCGGCACGCTCCGCCGCATACGCCGTGCCCGCAGCCGAACATACCAAGACTGCGAGCCGGATCGGCACGCGATTCATTCCGTGGCATCATGGCCGCGCACCCCGCTTCTGCGCGCTGTGGGCTTCCACGGTGCTCATCGTGCTCGCGTGGGCCTTGGCCACCGGAGGACCGGCGCACAACCGTTCACTGCCCTCCCCCGGCGAAGTGTGGCAGGCGCTCCTTGCGTTGCACAGCGAGGGGCTGTTGCTGCCATCCATAGGCGTAAGCCTCTACAGAGTGTCTCTCGGCGTGGCCCTGGGTGTCGTGACGGCGGTGCCAGCCGGCATCATCGCAGGGTCAAGCACCATTGGCCATGCAATCATGGACAAGCCCATACACATGCTCAGGGCCGTGCCGTTCCCGGCGCTCTCCCCACTGCTCATCGTGCTGTTGGGCATTGGGGAGACGATGAAGGTGGCATTGATCGCCATCGGCGCGTTTGCGCTGATCTATGTGAATGTGCGCGACGGCGTGCGCGGCATCGATCCGAAACTGCTCGAATTGGCGCAGGCATACCACCTGCCCAAACGCACCGTGTTCGCGAAGATCCTGCTGCGGGGCACGCTCCCGCGCTTCATGACGGGGCTGAGGTTCGCACTCACCGTGTCTTGGATCGCGTTGGTGACCTGCGAGACGGTGAATTCCTCGGCAGGCATCGGCTACATTCTCTCGCGTTCCCAGCAGTTCTACCGGACCGACCAGATGGTGCTGTGCATTGTGCTCTATGCATTCCTGGGGCTGTTCAGCGAATGGCTGGTGGGTGCATTGGAACGGCTCGTCGTTCCATGCGCACACTGATACTCCATATAGCGGCAATCAGGTTCACCCTTACAATGACCAATCCCATGAGACATATGGGTACACCCATATGCACCCAAACAAGGAGAATCATGTCACGATCCACCATGCTCAGATTCACGTCCGCCGCATGCGCAGCGTTGCTCTCACTGTCATGCTCGGCCTGCGGCGAACCGAATGCCGCGGATTCCTCCACGACCATGCGCGTGGCCTATCTGTCGACCGCGAATTACCTGACCACCGTACGCGGCGAAGACTTTCTTGACGAGACGATGCAGCACACCAACGTCAAATTCACCGGCCCATACAACCCGACGGATGCATACTCAGCAGTGCTGTCGGGCAATGCCGATGCCACGAGCACCGGCACCGGCTCGTACATCAACTTCGTGGCGCAAGGCCAACCGTGGGTGGCCTTCGCGATCGAGTATTACACCGGTGATTCGCAAGGAATCGTGGCCTCGCCGAAATCTGGGGTGAACTCACTTGAAGACCTCTACGGCAGGAACGTTGCGATCATAAAACGCGGCGGCACCGGCGATTACGTGCTGCACAAGGCATTCGAGCATGACGGACTCGATGTAGGCAGGGTGAACATCGTCGAGATGAGCCCCTCCAATTTCCAGGCGGCTTTCACTTCGGGACAGATCGACGCATTGAGTTCCTTCGACCAGAATCTGGCCGCCGCAATGGCGACCCCGGGCGCGAAACTGCTCGTGAACGCAACGGAATACGGGAATAAGAACGTCTCGATTCATATGGTGTCGAAGGATTTCGCCACCAAGCACCCCGAAGCGGTGAAAGCGATGTATCGGGCGCTCGTCAGGGAATCCGACGTGGCGCAGGCCACGCCGTCGATCATCACCGACGCATACCGGGAATTCGGCGCATCCGATGACGTGACCGAACAGATCGCAAGGTTCAATGTGCCGGTGATCAAGCCGATTGATGCAGAGGGATTGAAGATGCTGGAATCCCAGGCGCAGGAGTATGTCGATTTCGGATTCATTGACGCAATGCCGGACTTGCAGGCGGCGTCAATGGATTGCTCGGCCTGATTGCCTCATCGGAGGTTGTGGGGGAGCCGGCCGGGAAGCCTTGCTTCGTCGAGGTGTCTGCATGGCGCGGCTCCGCTGCGTCGGCAGCACGCTCCTCAGCAATGCTTCCCGGCCGGCTCCCCCACAGCCTCCGGCATATGCAGGTTGTTCGAATTGGAAAGGGAGTGTTTCCATGGCACCAGTTGTGAACATGGACTCGGCGTCCAAGATGTTCGACGGGCGCCCCGTGCTTCGCAATGTGACCCTCACGATTCGCCAAGGCGAATTCGTGTCGCTCATCGGACGCTCGGGATGCGGCAAATCAACGTTGTTGCGCATGATCGCCGGGCTGGTTCCGCCGGATTCGGGGCGCATCGATGTTTCCGGCGAGTACGCCTTCGGCTTTCAGGATGCCCGTCTCGTGCCCTGGCTCAAGGTATGGGACAACATCACATTGGGGATTGACACCAGGCGCAAGTTCCGCAAGGAGGCGGCCCTGCTCGCGTTGCGGCACGTGCAGTTGCCGGACATGGCTGATGTGCTGCCCCACACGCTTTCCGGCGGTCAGATGCAACGGGTCTCGCTCGCCCGCGCATTAGTTCGTCAGCCGAACCTGCTGCTGCTCGATGAGCCATTCGGGGCTTTGGATGCCCTCACCCGTTGGGACATGCAGGATTTGTTGCTCAGATTGCGGAACGAACACGGGTTCGCCACCATCATGGTCACACATGACATCGGCGAGGCCCTGCGTCTGTCGGATCGTGTGCTCGTGCTGCGAAACGGCACAATCCGCGAGGAACTCCGTATCGATCGCACCGAAGTGGACACAGACAACCGGCCTTCTGATTTCGCCGCATTAGAACGTCGACTGCACGACGCGCTTCACGAATAACACCGTCTGTGCGTGCGCGTGTCTGCGGAGAGATTCGATGGGTTTGGATGGGTGGGGCCTGAGCGAGGCGCCGTTGAGGAGCGTGCTGCCGGCGTAGCGAAGCCCCGCCATGCAGACACCTCGACGAAACGACGCCCCGCTCAGGCCCCACCCATCCAAACCCTTCCGCCGCTACTTCACAGGCTTTGCAGACCACGCTAGATCGTCGAGGAGCTGCTCGGTCCAACGCAGCACCTCATCCGATTCCATCGGACCGGAACCCATCGAACCTTCGAACGGCGTGGGTATGGTGTACGCGTTCAACATGGGCCGGTATTGGGCACCTGGGTAGATGCGCGAGATGCGCAGCTGCACCGATTCGGCAGGGTCGATCTTCGAGATGCGCAGCTTCCTGCCCTGGCCGATGATCTCGCTGATGCCAAGCGCGCGTGCCTTTTCACGAAGACGCGCCACGTCGAACAATGATTCGAACACCTTTGGCGGCTTGCCGTAGCGGTCGGTCAGTTCGTCGCGCAACTCGTTCAGATCCTTCTCGCTGCGGGCACCGGCCAGTTTGCGGTAGACCTCCAGCCGCAGCTTGTCGGAACCGATGTAGTCCACGGGTATCGATGCCTCGATCGGCAGGTCGATGGTGACCGCAACCGGTTCCGTGCGTTCCGGATCCTTGTAATCCTCGATCGCCTCGCTCACCATACGCACATAGAGGTCGAAGCCCACGCCTTCGATGTGTCCGCTCTGCTCATCGCCCAGCAGGTTGCCGGTGCCGCGCAACTCGAGATCCTTCATGGCCACGTCGAAGCCGGACCCCAATGCGGTGTTCTGCGCAATGGTGACCAGGCGTTCGTGGGACTGCTCGGTCATCGGCTTGCTCGGATCGTACAGGAAATAGGCATAGGCACGATCACGGCCTCGGCCGACACGTCCACGGAGCTGGTGCAATTGGGAGAGGCCGAATCGGTCGGCACGATCCACAATCAGCGTGTTCGCATTCGAGATATCCAGACCCGTCTCGACAATCGTCGTGCACAGCAGCACATCGATGTCACGATGCCAGAAATCGCGGATGATCTGGTCGAGCTGCTTACGTCCCATCTTGCCATGGGCAATGCCTATCCGGGCTTCGGGAACGAGGTCCTGCAGACGCTTGGCCTTCTCCTCTATGCCCTCGACACGGTTGTGGATGTAGAACACCTGACCGCCGCGCAACAGTTCACGTCGAATCGCCGCGGTGACCTGCGCGTCCTCATAGGCGCCCACATAGGTGAGCACGGGCAGGCGGTCCTCGGGCGGAGTCGCCAGCGTGGACATCTCGCGAATGCCCGTGACAGCCATCTCCAACGTGCGTGGAATCGGCGTGGCCGACAGGCTCAGTACATCGACATTCGTACGTACGGCCTTGAGCGTCTCCTTCGCCTCAACACCAAAACGCTGCTCCTCGTCGATGATCACAAGGCCCAGGTCCTTGAACTTGATCTTCGGATTCAGCAGCTTATGGGTGCCTATCACCACATCGACGGTGCCGTCGGCAAGACCCTTGATCGTCTCATTGATCTCCTTCGTGCTTTGGAATCGGCTCATGGCGCGTACATTCACCGGGAAGCCCTCAAAACGTTCGGTGAAGGTCTGCAGATGCTGCTGCACGAGCAGGGTCGTCGGCACGAGCACAGCCACCTGCTTGGAATCCTGCACCGCCTTGAACGCGGCGCGGATCGCGATCTCGGTCTTGCCGAAGCCTACGTCTCCGCAGATGAGACGGTCCATGGGAATCGGTTTCTCCATATCGGCCTTGACGTCGTCGATCGTGGTGAGCTGGTCCGCCGTCTCCTGGTATGGGAAGGCGTCCTCGAGCTCCTTCTGCCACGGGGTGTCCTTGCTGAACGCGAATCCCTTGGCACGTTGACGCGCGGAATACAGGCGAATGAGGTTCTGCGCGATCTCATGCACATGCTTCTTCGCCTTCGCCTTGGTCTGCGCCCAATCCGACCCGCCGAGCTTGTTGAGCTTGGGAATCTCAGCACCGATGTACTTGCTCACCTGATCGAGCTGGTCGGTGGGTATGAACAGCTTGTCCGGCGGCGCATTGCGCTTGCTCGGCGCGTATTCGATGACCAAGTACTCGCGGGTGGCCTGGTTCTTGCCCGAGCCGGTTGTGCGTTGGCGCATCTCGATGAACCGACCGATGCCGTGCTGTTCGTGCACCACGAAATCGCCCGGTTTCAATTCCATAAGATCAATGGATTTGCGTCGTTTCCGTGCCGTCTTGACCCCTGCGGCGACACTGGTGCGGCCGGTGAGGTCGCGCTCGGTGAGCAACGCGGTCTTCGACGCGTGGTCGATAAAACCGTCTTGCGCCTGCGAACGAATCGTGTCGAAATGCACGACGCCGATCTCATTGAGCATGCGCTTGAGGCGGCTCAGCGTGCCCTGTGCCGCGGCTGTGATAACGACCGCGTAATCCTTGCGAATGAGCTCGCCGAGATGGTCTTCGGCCTTCTCGCCACTGCCGTGGAGATCCTGTGGCGCCACCGCATCGATCTGCACGTGCCCCGGTAGTGACTGGTCCACAGTGAACCCGCTCACCTTCCATAGCTCATGGTTAGAGTAGGTGAGCTGGCCCACCACCTCATCAAGATCAAGGAAGTTCGCGGCTTCGAAGGAGATCGGCGCACCCGCGCCATGTCCCGATGCGGCCACATGCCAGCTGGTGGCGAGGAACTCGTTCGCCGTCTTCATCAGGTCATCCACTGCACGACGCAGCCGTTCCGGGTCGAACAGCATTACGATGCAATCCCTCGGCAGCATGCTCGAAACTGGTTCGAGGTCGTCCACCAATGCCGGGATGAGAGACTCCATGCCCTCCTGCGGGATTGCGTTGGCTATCGATTCCAGAAGATCGTCGGCATTCGGAATCTGCCCGATCAACGATTGCGCACGCTCTCGTATGCCCTCGGTCAGTTGCAGCTCACGGCATGGTGTGGCCCACACCGACCTGATCGGTTCACCATAGGTGCGCTGGTCGGAGGAATGGAAGCGGCGGATCGTGTCGATCTCGTCACCGAAGAACTCGATGCGCACCGGATGCGGTTCGGTGGGAACAAACACGTCGATGATGCCGCCACGCACCGCGAACTCGCCACGGTCCATCACCAGATCGACGCGCGTATAGGAATTGCGGACGAGGCCCTGCACGGCATCTTCAAGGGTGATTTCCTCACCTTGCGCGAAAACGAGCGGCTTCACGTCACCTATGCCAGCCACCACCGGCTGGATGAGCGAACGCACCGGCATGACCAGAATGCGTATCGGGCCGAACATCTCGCTGTCGGACTGCGGGTGGCACAACCGGTAGAACGTCTCCATGCGGTTCGCCACCGTGTCGGCGCGTGGGCTAAGCCTCTCGTGGGGCAGCGTCTCCCATGCCATCAGCTGTGCCACCTCATTCGGATCGCCGTCATACCACGATCGCAGATCGCCGACGAGATCCTCCGCCTCGCGACCGGAGGGGACGACGATGACCACTGGCTTACGGTCCGCACTGGCGGCGGCCAGTGCTGGACGAATGCCGTTGGGAGCTCCGACGAGGATGCTCGGGTCGGCGTCCTCGCCCGCATCCACATGGCCTTCCACCAAACCGGCGAATGCCTGATCCTCCAAAAGACGCTGCCTGAGGGAGAGGAGCGAACCGTTCATCAGCTCGTTGTAGGTCTCCTCCGCCGATCGGTTCGCATTGCTGTGCCTTGCCTTGTCATCGGGCATTGAATTTATCCTGAGCTTTCGTGAGGCCTTCGAATACGATCGTCTCCGCGGCATCTGCACCGTCGGCAAGGAACTCGGGAAGTTGCTTGCGCTGTGCGGCATTGAATTCGCCGAGCACCCAGTTGATCGTGTTGTCGTGGGCGTCGCCGGATCGGCTGGCATGCCCAACACCCATGCGCACACGCGCATAATCAGGGGAATGCAGGCAACGGTCGATTGACTTGATGCCATTGTGGCCCCCGGCCGAGCCACCGGACTTCAATTTGATACGGCCGAATTCGAGGTCCATGTCGTCGTGAATCACCACGATGTGGTCGAGATTGATGTGGTAGTACTCACGGATTGACTGCACGGCCTGCCCGGAATCGTTCATATAGGTCAATGGCTTGCACAGGAACACTTTCGCCGTCTGGCCGTTGAGACTCATCGTGCCTTTGCCCAGATCGGCAAGTCCCTTGTGGTTGGCGAAATGGATGCTCCAGCGCTTCGCCAACTCGTTGACCGTCATGAATCCCATGTTGTGCCGGGTGTTGCGGTATTTCGCCCCCGGGTTGCCCAATCCCACAATCAGCCAGAATTCGCTTGCCATGTGCTCTCCTATCCTCCGGTATCCTCTTGAGTCCTCGTTGCCGTCACCGCCGCGCGATGCCCTCTACTGCGCCCTTGGCGTCCAACGGGGTCAGATCGAGGCACCAATAGCTCATGTCGTGCAGCACTCCTCTGGAATCATACGCAGCTTCGGGCATTTCACCGAATGGCTCAAAGCCGAAGGACTCCACGAGCGCGTTCGACGCAGTATTGTCGGAGAAGATGATGGCGCAGGCCTTGCGCATCGCACGCGCGCGACATTCGTTCAGCAGCGTGCGCAGTGCGAATCTGCCGACTCCCCTGCGCTGCCATCGTGCGGTCACATAATATGCCAGATCGCATACGCCGTCGTAACCCGGACGGTCGTAGAACACCGATATGGCGCCGAATCCCACCTCCTCGGCCTCACCGTCGCCGGCAATCGTCTCGAACACGAACACCGCATATGGATCGACGTGGGACTCAATCCATCGCCGACGCGCCTCATACGTGACCGGCACCGTATCGGCCGTGGACCCTCCGGCCATCACCGCTTCGTTATAGATGTCGGTGATGACCGCAACGTCATCCACCGTGGCAAGGCGATATCTGAATTGCTGCATGGTTCCAGCATATCGGCACAGCAGACCGCGCACATCCTGCCCATGCGTGAGGGGCGCGGCCACAGGACCGCGCCCCTCACGCATGGGCATGGGATTGGCATCATGTCACTTGTCGAGTGCCATCGCCTTGTCGAGTGCCTCTTCGAGACGCTTCTGCGCCTCTCCATAGCCACTCCAGTCACCCTTCTTCATTGCGGAGTCGGCGTCTTTCATGGCCTTTCCGGCATCCTGCAGAGCCTGCGAAAGCTCAGGATTCCGATTTGTATTCGCTGTGGAGCCCGACCCGTCCGCATTGTCGCCGGCCGCACCGGAATCGGACGGATTCCCGCCACTCCCCTGATTCCCGCCATCGCCGGCCTGAGCACCCGAATTGCCATCGAACACCTGGTTCAACGCCTCGTTGAGCGTATTGGCGAAACCGACCTGGTCTCCGAAGGCGACGAGCACTTTCTTGAGCAACGGGTAGCTGGTTGCGCCGGAGGACTTCACGTACACCGGCTCCACGTAGACCAGGCCACCGCCCAGCGGCAACGTGAGCAGATTGCCGCGTTCCACTTGCGTCGAGCCGGATTCGAGCAGGTTGAGCTCCTTCGACACATCGGCGTTCGCATTGAAGTTGTTCTGCGCCTGCCCAGGTCCAGGCACATTGGAATCCTTCGGCAGCTCCTGCAGGCGTATCGTGCCATAATCGGGCCCTCTGACGCCCTTGGTGCGGCCGGCGTCCGAGTCCACCGACAGGAACCCGGTGAGAATCTCACGGGTGCTCGAACCCGCCGGAATATAGGTGGAGGTGAGCGAGAACACCGGTTCGTCAGAACCACCGGTCTGCAAAGTGAGGTAATACGGCGGCTGCAGCACATCGCGGGACTGCTCGCTCTTCGATTCGGTCGGATCGACCGGGGTCTGCCAGAAGTCCTCGCCCGAGAAGAACTGCGAGGCCGAGGTCACATGGTATTTGGCCAGCAGCTGACGCTGCACCTTGAACATGCCCTCCGGATAGCGCATATGCGCCATGAGGTCGCCGGAGATCTCACTCATCGGGTGGTATTGGCCCGGGAAGATGCTCTGCCACGCCTTGAGCACCGGATCGGAGTCATCCCAGGTGTAGAGGTCCACCGAACCGTCGTAGGCGTCGACGGTGGCCTTCACCGAATTGCGCATGTAGTTGACTTCCTTGTCCGTCAGGCCCTGCACCGTCTGGGAGGAGATGGTGGTGGAGTCCTGCGTCGCCTCGGCAAGGTCCGTCTTCTGCGAATACGGGTAGTTGCTCGAGGTGGTATAGCCATCCACAATCCATTTGACCCGGCCGTCCACCACCGCCGGATACACTCGTCCGTCAAGGGTGAGGTACGGCGCGACCTTGGCGACACGTTCCTTGGGGGAACGATCGTAGAGAATCTGGGAATCCGCGTTCACACGGTCGGAGAACAGGATCTGGTCGGAACCGAACTTGATCGAATAGATGAGCCTGGAGAAGATGTTGCCGATGCGCGGGCCACCATTGCCATTGAAGGTGGTGGTGGCTCCCTCGGAACCCGTCGGATAGTCGAATTCCCAGGACTTCGTGCCCTGTGGCGCGCCGACGATCGAATACTCGGGTGCTTCCGGCGAGAAGTAGATGCGCGGTTCGTAGTGCTGGGTGTCGGTGAGATACCCCTGTGTCGGAATGCCGTATTCGAAGAACTGCGGCTGCCCGTCGCTGGTCACTTTGTTGCCGTAGGCGGCCACGATGCCATAGCCATGCGTGTACACGGTGTGGTCGTTCACCCAATTGCGGTTGTCGTTGCCCTCGAGGTTGATCTCCCGGGCCGCGATCACCGTGTCCTGATTGACGCCATCGATGTCATATTTGTCGACCGCCAGCGTGTCGGCGAACGTATAGTACTGCTTCATCTGCTGAAGCTGCTTGAATGTAGGCGAGACGATCTGCGGGTCGAGCAGTCGGATCTGCGCCGTGGTCTCCGCGTCCTTCTGCAGGGCACCCGCCTGCGCCTTCGTGGTGGCCTTGTACTCGTCGGTCTTCACTGCATCCAGCCCATAGGCAGCACGGGTCGCATCGATGTTGCGCTGAATGTATGCCGATTCCATCTCCTGTGCATTCGGATTCACGCGGAACCGCTGGAGCAGCATCGGCCATAGCGTGGACAGCAGTATGCCAACGACGAGCGTGGACGCCACGGCGATGGTGGGCACGCGCCATTCACGCCATGCGGCGGCTGCATTCGCCGTGGGACGCGATACGGCGTCGTCGAATACATGGGTGGTCATGAGCCACACACACAGCACCACGCCGAGGACGGCCGTGAGCACCGCCATGATGACGGTGACGGGGATGCCCGCATTCACCGCCGTGTAATTGGCGCCGGTGAATCGATCGCCCTGTGCGGTGAGCGATGAAAAGACCGAGAGCCCTTGGCTCACTGCCCAGGACAGCATCCACAGCACCAGCCAGATGCCGATCTGGCGACGGGCACGCTTCGTGATGGCGAACAAACCGTGGCCATGCACCGGCATCGTGAAGCGGATGCCGCCCATGGCGACATGCGTGGCCACGCTGAACACCAGCGCCACGAACATGAGCAGTGTGAACGCGGAGACGAGCATGCGCAGTCCCGGCAGCACGAATACGTAGAAACCGTTGTCCAAGCCGAACTGAGGATCGACAGAGCCGAAGCTCTGGTTGTGGAACATGAGCAGAATCTCGGTCCAGTTCGCATTGACCTTGGAACCGAAAATGATGCCCGCGATCAGCGAGATGACCACCGCCACGCGGCGAGCAGTGCGCGAGCTCACGCTCTTGCCGATCTCGATGGTGTCACCGTTGATGCGGATTGTGGAGCCATCGGCGAAATCGGGACGTGCACGAATGGCCAGAGTGGCGGCAATGTAACTGACGAGCACCATGAGGGCCGCATAGAACACCCATAGGCCCACACGGGTGCCGAGCAACGTCCAGACAACGCTCTGGAAGCCGAGCTGCGAATACCACATGACGTCTGCTGCGAATGACGAGACCGCGAAGAACAACGCCACTATGACGGCAATGGCCACGACGACGGCAATGGCCACCCGGCGCCCGTGGTTGCCATGGGGTTTCGCCGGCTTGCGAGTGATGCGCGGAGAGCGGGGCGTGCCGTTGCCGCCTGCAGCATTCGAATGCGGGGGCTCGCCGTCGGTCTCGATGTTGATGACGATCGGATCGTCGTCATTCGATTGCGATTGTGATCGCCGGGTGCCATGCCCGGCACCGAAGAATGGATCGAAGAAAGACATTCGGCCATTCTACCAATGAACCTCTCCCCGACCAAGGGCGTTGGAGGAAGTGCTTGGTTTCTCTTCTGTACCTACACGTTTGCCTATGTATTTCCAGATCCTTCCCCCTGACAGGCGTAGGCTCTCCGGGTGCCGCCGGTGGGGCGCCGGATGCCACGCTTCGTCAAGGTGTCTGCGCGCTTCGCGCGTAGCACGCTCCTCAGCGTGGCATCCGGCGCCCCACCGGCGGCAATCTGTGCCCGCGAACTGTACAATGACAGCAGCCATCGCAGAAACCGAGGACCCATGATCCAGCACAACGACAAGCCACAGCCGAACCGGAACAGGCGCATGGTCCGGATTGTCACGACCGTCATCGTGACATTGGCAATCGTCGCCATTGCGATTGGGGCATTCGCACCGGTTCGCCATGCTACCGATTCCGACACGACGAATGGCAAAGCCGCCCCGACATCGGTTCCCAGCCGCACATCATCGCCAGCCCCCAGCACGACCATTTCCATGCCGCAGACAGCGTCGCCTTCGCCCACCCCCAAGACGGATGGCACCTCGGATCGGGCCAAACGCATTGTAGAGGCGATGAGCCTCGACGAACGCGCCGGGCAATTGGTGATGGCCGCATTGCAATACGGCAATGACCCTGCCACCTTGCAAGCGATGATTCAGGAGCAGCATGTGGGGAACGTGATCCTGATGGGCAACTGGGTGAGCGGCGTCGAGAACGTGGCGCGTGCCACACAGGCACTGCAGAGGTTGAACGCCTCCACCGGATTGCCAGGATTGCTCATCGCCACCGATCAGGAGGGCGGCACGGTCCAGCATCTTTCGGGACCGGGATTCGATGCCATGCCCAGCGCCACGGCTCAGGGTCAGATGCCACTCGACCGGCTGCGCGCAGCCGCGCGGGATTGGGCCCTCCCCCTCAAACGGTCCGGTCTCGCCATGAATCTGGCTCCTTCGGTGGACACGGTGACGATCGAACGTGCCGTCAATGAACCGATCGGCGCGCTCTACCGTGATTTCGGACTCGATGCCCAGCGCAATGGCGAGCATGCTGCAGCTTTCATCGAAGGCATGCGCGCCGGCGGTGTGGGCAGTGCCATCAAGCATTACCCGGGATTGGGATCGGTGAGGGGCAACACCGATTTCACGGCAAACGGCATTGTCGACGACACGACAACCGAGAACGGCACGGAGGTGAATGCATTCACCTCTGCGATCCGGCAGGGCAAACCCGCCATGGTGATGGTGTCGCTGGCCACCTACAAACTCATCGACCCCGACAATCCTGCAGCCTTCTCCCCCGCCATCGTCACCGACATGCTGCGCAGAGGTACCCCGTTCGACGGCGTGGTGATCTCGGATTCCCTCTCGGCCGGTGCCGTGAGCTCGATTGCTCCACAGGATCTGGGCGTGCGGTTCATTGATGCGGGAGGGGACATCTGCTGCATGAACGCCGCAAGCTATACGCAGCCAATTCTGGACGGCATACGCAGCCGCGCTGCCGCGGACAAGGGTTTTGCCGCCAAGGTCACTGCGAGTGCCGAACGCGTGGTGAGACTGAAAATAGAGCTCGGCTTGGTGCAGTGAAACCGTGAACAGGAAGCGGGTGTGCCCTATGGGGCGCACCCGCTCGGATATTGGTCGTTTCAGCAGCAGCAGCCGGTGGGATGCAGGCGCTCATACTCGTCACGTGCATCGTTGAACTCACGCACGCTCATCGGCGCGCGACCTGGATGCTCGGCGCGCAGATGCTCGACATAACGGCCGTATCTCGCCTCGCCGCTCACCTCCCGCAGATACCAGACGATCGCACGCCATACGCGGCGCGTCAGATCTGCCATCCTGGCCATCCTGCGGAACCATCGGGATATATGCATTGCCATATGCACCTCATGCCAGCTGTGGTTGGAGGCCGAGCGCGACCTCGTCATCGGAGTCATCGGGCTCCACAGACCTCTTAGACGGCAACGCACCCGTGCGCACCGCATATTCGCGGGCCACACGTTTTTCCAGATTCGTGGCGAGCAGCCCGGAGGGGGCGAACCATGCGGATTGCACGAACGGTTCCTCGGTGGACATGTCGGTACCATACTCCTTGGCCCGCACCGTATTCACGATCACGACGACGCCGACGACCAGGAACGTGGCCATCATGAGGAAGAAGAACACGGAAAGCGCTCCATCGAGGTAGGCGTTCGACAGCGACGCACGCGCGTTCGCCAATGCCTCACCCTCGAGGGTCCCCGAGGCGATCTGTTCGCGGTATTTTGCGGCGGCGGCAAAATAGCCGAGCTTGGAATCGAAAATCTTCTGGAAGTCTGCGGTGAATGTCACTGCGACATCCCACACCAACGGCACGATCGGGATCCAGGCATACCGATGCAGCCCCTTCTTGAACACGCATACGGTCACCAACATCAGGCAGCCGGCTGCGAGCAGCTGGTTCGAAATGCCGAAGATCGGGACCATCGCGTTGATGCCGCCATTCGCGTCGGAGACGCCCATGTACAGCATGGATCCCCAAGCCGCTGTGGCGATGAACGTGGTGATGAGGTTGCCGGGCTTCCACGTGGGGTCGGAGAACTTCCGCAGCTTGCGTACATTGCCCAGCAGGTCGCCGATCTGGTATCGGGCCACACGTGTGCCGTTGTCGACGGTGGTGAGAATGAACAGGGCCTCGAACATGATGGCGAAGTGGTACCAGAACGCCATCGAATCCTCACCGCCCATGTATGACTTGAGGAAGTTGGCCATGCCAATGGCGAAGGTGGTGGCACCGCCGGTACGCGAGACGATGCTCTCCTCGCCCACATCATGCGCGGCCTGGGTCAATGCCTCCGCGCCCTCGTACGTGGTGCCGTGGGACTGCCACGTCACCTTCATCTGGTTGCCTTCGATGTCCTTGACGTTCATGTTGCCAACGGCAGCCACCGCGTTCTGTTCGGGGGAAGCGGAAGCGGAGTATGCCGAACCAGCGGTCGCCTCGATCTGGGGCGCGCTCATGTTCAGCGAGAAATAGACGCCTTGGCTGATTGTGATGGCAGCAATGAGCGCGATGATGGCGGTGAACGACTCGACGAGCATGGAGCCGTAGCCGATCATGCGAAGCTGGCTCTCCTTCTCCACGGCCTTCGGCGTGAGACCCGAGGAAACCGCGCCATGGAAGCCCGAGAGCGCCCCACAGGCGATGGTGATGAACAGGAACGGGAAGAGGTTGCCGGAGAAGGTCGGGCCGTTCGATTGGCTGGCCAGCATGCTGATCCCCGGCATGCTGACCTGCGGATTCGAAACGGCGATGCCGACGACGAGCAGCGCCAATGTGCCGATCTTCATCAATGTGGACAGGTAGTCGCGCGGGGTCACCAGCAGCCAGTGCTGCAACGCTGCGGCCGCGAACGAGTAGACAATGAGCGCGACGACGAGCTGCTTGGCGTTGAGCGTGAAGATGGGTGCGAGCGTCGGGTTCGAAACGACCCAGCCACCGCCGACAATGGCGAGCACCAGCAGCACAAAACCGAGGATGGTGGTCTCGATGACCTTGCCCGGCCGCAAGAAGCGCTCATAGCAGCCCATGACCAGCGCGATTGGGATCGTCATGCCCAGGGAGAACACGGCCCACGGCGAGCTTGCCATGGCCTTGATGGCGACGAGCGCGAGGAACGCCATCGCAATGGCGGTGACCACGACGAGGAACAGCGAGATGATGATGCCACCGAACTTGCCCATCTCATCAGTGGCCATCTGGCCGAAGGAACGGCCCTGTCGTTTCGCCGAGATCCACAGCATGAGCATGTCTTGCACGGCGCCGGCGAAGATCACGCCGAGGATGATCCACAGGACGCTTGGCAGGTAGCCCATCTGCGCCGCCAGAATCGGTCCGACAAGAGGTCCAGCTCCGGAGATCGCCGCAAAATGCTGTCCGAAGAGCACACGACGGTCCGCCCGCTCGAAGTTCGCACCGTCATGCACGCGCTCCGCAGGTGTGGCGTTCGCGTCGTCGGTGCGCATGATCTTGATCTGGATGCAATACGCATAGAAACGGTAGGCGATGGCATACGAGCACAGCGCCACGACGATGAACCAGATGGCGCTGATCTGTTCGCCGCGCGCCACCGCCAGAACCGTCCAGCCGACCGCGCAGACAATGGCGACAAGCGCCCACGCCACCGCCTTCTTCCACGTCCATACCATCTTCGGCCGAATGCCGGCAGGCAATCCGTTCCCGTCACGAATGATTCGCGCCTCCTCGGCGTCGTTGTATGCCACGCCCGGCGCCGGTTCCGATGCCGCTGATGTCGCAGAGACCATCTCCGTCCGACGTTTCGGGCAACGCGAGCATCACGCGAACTGCGAATTGCACAGATTCGCATATGCCCCGTCTTTCGCGAGCAACTGCTCGTGGGTGCCATGTTCAAGAATGTCGCCATGCTTCATGTACAGAATGAGGTCGGCGTCTCGGATTGCGGACAGTCGGTGAGCGATGACGAAACTCGTCCGGTTCGCCATCAGCGCGTCCATCGCCTTTGCAATCGCCTGCTCCGTGCGGGTGTCCACCGAGCTTGTCGCCTCATCGAAAATGAGCACGCCGGGTCTGCGAGGAATACACGCGCAATCGTGAGCAGCTGCCGCTGCCCCACCGACAGATTGTTCGCTTCGTTGTCGAGCACCGTGTCGAGACTGAACGCGAACGTAAGCGCAACGACGAAGATGAACGGCACCGGCAGCATCATCATGATGACGTCCGTGATGGCCACCTGAATGTTCACGACATCGCTCATCGTGCGCGTGACCATCGATGCGGTACCGAGCTGGCGGAAGTCGAAGACGGACATATCGAGCGACGCGGCGATCATCTGCAGCGCGGTGACGGTCATCGCGTGGAATGACATCGCGGCGGTGCCTTTGTCGAGCAGCCGCGCTGCCAGGGTCGGCACCAGCAAAGCGCCGACGACATCGGCGGCCATCAGCACGTGGGTCAGCGCCAACAGCCAGCCGTGCGGTTACATGAAACGCAGTATGAGTCTCATAATTCCTCAGAATAGGTAGAAAACGGCGTCATTCGACGAGGTCTGAAATATTGTCCCATATTGAGACATTTAATAGACTATCCCCTATCGTCCCCGAGTGGACAATCGACATATTCTCTTCACAAGGCGCCCACACCCGGCTGCGAAGATCAGCCGAGGAACCACGGCACGACAGGTTACCGGCAGCGATGTCACCGTTCCTCATCCGTAAACAGATGACGCAAGAGCACATCCCTATGATTGATGAACGATGCGGTGATGCGGTAGGCATCGGTGTCCTCGTAGTCACACGGACGAACGCCATCGTCATCGAATTGAAGGATCTGCGCCCCTGGCAGTCCGAGCAGTATCGGCGAATGGGTGGCGACGATGAACTGCGCGCCCTGTTCCGCCAACCGATGCATATGCGCCAGAAGTGCCAGCTGCCGGCCGGCGGACAATGCGGACTCGGGCTCATCCATGAGATAGAGGCCGGGCGCATTGCGTGACAGCATGATCTCGAGGAAGCCTTCGCCATGCGACATCTCGTGCAATGCAGACATCGCGCTGCGACCTCGATCGTAATCACGCGCCTGCGTGGCCATCGTGAAGAAGCTCTCGGCGCGCAGGAAGAAACTGGATGGCGGAATCGCTCGTTTGCGGTAGAGAATAAGCGCATCGGCCAGATCCGAACAGTCATCATAAGTGCTGAAACGATAGTTGCGCGAACCACCCTCCGCGCTGAAGCCGCATACCACCGCGATCGCCTCCAGCAGCGTCGATTTGTCGCTCCCGTTCTCTCAGGTCAGCAGCACGACGGGTGAACCGAACTCCAGTTCGTCGAGCGAGCGCAATGCGGGAATCCGATTCACATATGAGGCACCAAGCTGTCTGTAATCGACACGGAATCCGGAGATAGTCAAATCATCCATCGGCACCCGTCCAATCGCGAGCTCCGGCACAATAAACGGAATATATGGCAACAGACGCATAAACCACCTTTTCGTGGACGCACGCCTCCCGCACACCACACTCTACCGGCGTGGACGAAACAGAACACTGGGCACCACAATGCTTCATGTCAGGCGTCAATGCCGTCGATTTGCTGTTCCAATGCGTTCATGAACCTGTCGACATAGGTGATCATTGCACGACGTTCTGCGGGTTCGAGTGTAGGCATCGCACGCACTTCAGCCTGACGCAACGGTGCAATCATGCGCTCCCGGTAACGCTCCCCCTCTTCGGTGAGGTGGATTCGCTTGATGCGCTTGTCGTGTTTGCTGCCCTGCAATCGGAGTAATCCTTGTGCGACAAGCGAATTGAACACATTGTTCACGGTCTGGCGGGGCAACAACGTATAGGCGCAAATCTCCCGCTGTGACGTACCGTCGTTCTCACGGATGTAGTCGAAAATGAGATACACGCTGAACAAGAGTCCGGAACGACGCCCATACGCGCCGTAGATCAAGTCGACACGGCGGAACTCCTCGAAGAATGCGATGAGCTGTGTATCGAGATCGCTATGGGCCGCCTGCGCGTGCTCGATCACATCGGCGCGGGGTGACTCGAATTCTGATGTATGCTCAGTGGACATTGGACATGGAAGGGGCCGGCCACAGACCGGCCCCTTCGACCCTCAGTGCTGGTCGAGGTCCAGCGGCTTGACACGGCCCGAATCGAGCAGGCTCTCGAGATCGGCAGGGCCATCGAGCACGGCCGTGGCGGCCTGATCCACCATCAGACTGATGCGACCGTTCGGCAGAATCCCCTCGCAATAGGCGTACACCGGCTTACCAAGCGCATACCCGTAGGCGAGCGCGAAGACGGCACCTGCATCGTTGTCGTCCATATTCGCGATCACGGCCCGGGAATTGGCGATTGCGGCGATGCGATTGGCGAAGACCGCCTGTGGGCCCGAGACGTTGACGTCCATGGCGAAACGCGGACGGTACACGCTCATGCCGCGGTCGTTGAGCACCTTCTCAAGGCGCTCCATGCTCTCCACCTGTTCCGCCGTCTCATATGGCCCCGCCACATAGAAGTCGTAGACGGGCTTCGAGGACGTGAACTGAATGGTTTCATTGGAATCGAAATTGCTCATAGCCCTATTGAACCTCTCTTCCACCGTGATTCCGGCAAGTTGGCTGTAAGCAATACTACTCTGGGCCAGTCCGGCGGACCGCTCCTACAATGGTTGCGTCAGCCCGGAGCATGGAATGCCTCCGGGAATGCGGGACCGCAGACCGCCGGGCTTGCGGAAAGGAAAAGGCAGACAGCATGGATTCGACCAGACAGGCTGCAGAAACGCGGTTGGAGCACGACGTCATAGGCACAATGGAGATTCCCGCCGATGTGTACTGGGGCATCCACACCCAACGAGCCATGGGCAACTTCACGGTCACCGGCATCGCCGACGGCTCCCACACTGCGCTCATCCGAGCCTACGCCACCGTCAAACGTGCCTGCGCCATAGCAAACTACCAATTGGGCATGCTCGATGCTCGCAAGGCCCATCACATAGAGCAGGCCTGTCTGGAGATCGAGAACGGCGCGCTTGCCGACCAGTTTCCCGTTGACGTGCTGCAGGGCGGAGCGGGCACCAGCCTGAACATGAACATGAACGAGGTGATTGCCAACCGCGCGCTTGAGCTGGCCGGAAAGCCCCGTGGCGACTACGGGTACATTCATCCCAACGACGATGTGAACCGCAGTCAATCCACCAACGACACCTATCCGGCGGCCTGCAGGCTCGCCATCCTCCAAGGTCTCAAGCCCCTGCGCGAGGCCACGCAGCGTCTTCGTGAAGCATTCCACATGCAGGCAGACCGCCATAGCAACGATATCAAGATCGGCCGCACACAACTGCAGGATGCGGTGCCCATGACCTACGGTCAGGAGATACACGCTTGGGCGAGCTTCCTGGCGACCGACTTGGAGGCCATGAATACGTTGGCGAAACGGCTGTGCGTATTCAATTTGGGGGCCACGGCAATCGGCACTGGCATCTGTGCCGATCTTCGCTTCCGCCACACCGCCACCACCGTGCTCGCCGAAATCACCGACCTGCCCATCACCGCCGCCTCGGATCCCGTGGCCGCCGTCACCGACACCAGCTCCTACATCGAAGCCAGTGCCGTGCTCAAGAATCTTGCGGTGCACCTGAAGAAGGCAGCCGACGACCTCCGTCTGCTCAATTCCGGCCCGCGTTGCGGATTCGGAGATCTCACGGTTCCTCCGCGGCAGGCAGGCTCCTCGATCATGCCCGGCAAGATCAATCCGGTGATTCCCGAGTGTGTGGACCAATGCTGCTTCACGATCTTCGGCATGGATGTGACCGTCAACTGGGCATGCGCGGAAGGCCAGCTCCAACTCAACGCCTTCGACCCGCTCATCATTCACGAGATACTCACCGCGATGACGATTGCCATCAACGCCATGGACATGTTCCGCACGAAATGCGTCGACGGACTGAGAATCAACGTCGAACAGGGACGGAGAGACGCGGAGATGTCGCCATCGATCTGTGCCGCGCTGAATGGGAAGATCGGGTATGAGCAGGCGATGAGCATAGCCAAGGAAGCCGTCGCCACCGGCAAATCGGTGCGCGAAGTGGCCGGGGAACGCACCGACGCCGATCGCACCGAACTCGATTCACTGCTCGACATCGCCGCCATGTCGCGAAAACTCGGACAGACCTGCCGTGACGTGGATGCCGACGGCAACGTCATCTCACCGACAACGGACTGAAGAGCGGCCTCATACGAGGTGGGGCGAGCCGCGCGAAAGCACGCCCCACCTCTTTTCACACCGAATACTGAGCAGTCCATGACCAATATCTGAGATTATTGCCTGGTTTTTGCATAAAAACTCTTGACTCGCGAACCATTCCGCGCTTTCCTGAAACCATGAGTTCAACATCGCCATCCCACTCCCTCACGTTGGAGACCTGCCCCCTCAACACCGACGTGGTGATCCGAGCCATCGCGCTCGATGAGCGCCATCGGTTCCGCATGCTCGAGCTGGGCTTGCGCGACGGCGTGACTGTACGCGTGGTGCAGAAGTCGAATTTCGGAGGGCGAGTGGTGGCCAAGGGCACCGAACGCATTGCACTCGACGAGTCCACGGCACGCAGCATCCATGTCACCACAACCACCGCGCAGACCGCGCATTGAGTACCATTCCATCTGCGAAATTCCACGATTCCCAAGGTTTGGACCGATATGAGCAACGAATCACATTCCCAGCACTCACGCGGCTTCGCCGCCATACTGCCCCGCAAACACGACGGGCATCGCAGCCGCCATACCAAGCCATGCTGCGACACCGGCGGTCACCGCATCTCAGCGAATGGCTCGCACCGACGCATCGTGTTCATTGGCAATCCGAACGTCGGCAAATCCTCGCTGTTCAACGCGATTCTCGGCACAAAAAGCCGTGTGATGAACGCCCCGGGCACTACGGTGCTGCTCGAGGAAGGCGAATATGCACATGATGGCAACACATGGGATCTCATCGACACACCGGGCACCTATTCCCTTCTTCCGCTCTCCCCCGATGAGAAGGTGGCGGCCGACACCGTGATGGGGTTGGATGGGGAGAAGAATCCCGACCTTATTGTCACCGTGCTCGACGCCACGAACCTCTCGCGCTCGCTGTATTTCCTCGCCATGGTTCTCGAACTCGGCAAGCCCACCGTGGTCGCATTGACCATGAACGACCTCGCACGCAAACAGGGAGCGGGCATAGACCCGAAGGAGCTCTCACACACACTGGGAGGCGTCCCGGTGATTGAAGTGAACGGCCGTTCCGGTGAAGGCAAGCGTGAGCTCATGGATATGGTCGGCACTCACTTCTCCGGCACGCCGCTGCCGGCGGGACTCACCGCCGTCGACCCTCATGACATCGACGTGCCACAATGGGTGGAGGGCAATGCCGACGCACGATTCGACTGGGCCGCACACGTGCTTTCACAGCTCAATATGCAGGCACGCGACCGCGTGACAGTCTCCGATCGCATCGATCGCGTGCTGCTCAACCCGTTCCTGGGCGTCATCGTGTTCCTCGCCCTCATGTATGCGATGTTCCAAGCCACCACGGTATTGGCCGGCCCTGCCCAGGATTGGGTGGACGGCACTGTGCGCGAATGGCTCACCGCAGGCGTGGACTGGGTGTTCAATCTATTCGGGCCGCATACCGTAGACGGCTGGTTCCACTCACTCGTCGTCGACGGGCTCATCGACGGCATCGTCACGATCGGCACATTCATTCCACCAATGGGCATCATGTTCATCTGCCTGTCGTTGCTCGAAGATTCCGGATACCTCGCCCGCGCGGCCTTCGTGATGGACAGGGCGATGCGCTGCATGCATCTCGACGGGCGCGCCTTCTTGCCGATCGTCATCGGATTCGGCTGCAATCTGCCGGCGCTCGCCGCGACCCGTACGCTACCCGATTCGCGCCAACGCGTGATGGTGGGCATGCTTGTGCCGTTCTCAAGCTGCACCGCGAGACTGTCGGTGTACATGGTGCTCGCCTATGCATTCTTCCGCGAGCAGGCGGGTCTTGTGGTGTTCCTCATGTATGTGATCTCCATTGTGCTCATTCTGCTGGTGGGCATCCTGCTGCGCAAGGTGAAGTTCACGAGCCTGACCTCCGAGCCTTTCGCAATGAGTCTGCCGCCATACCAGTGGCCGCGTCTCGTCGTGCTCATTCGCTCGGTGCTCATGCGCCTGTGGGGATTCGTACGTGGCGCGAGCTCGATCATCATCACCATGCTCATCGCCATGTGGCTGCTGCAGAGCATTCCGGCGACCGCGACGGCCGGCTCGTTCGCTGCGGTGGATGACGTGCATGATTCGGTGTATGGCGTTGTGGCCGACACCGTGGCCCCTGTGTTCAAGCCCGCGGGTTTCGACGACTGGCATGCATCGGCCGCCTTGATGACAGGCTTCGTGGCCAAGGAGGTCGTTGTCGCGTCCATGGCGCAATCGTACAGCATCGACACCGGCGATGAGGACGAGCAGCACCAGGGCGAAGGCTCGCTTGGCGCCCGTCTGCGCTCGTCGTTCGACGAATCATCCGGAGGGCACGGCAAGGCCGCGGCCATTGCGTTCCTGGTGTTCACGCTCGCGTACACACCATGTCTGGCCACGGTGGCGGAGATGAGACGGCAGTTCAATATGAAGATAGCGATGCAATCCGTGGGCATGAGTCTGATCATCGCCTATGTGCTCGCCGTGCTCGCATTCCAGTTGCTGAGGTTCATCTGGTGAGCACCGGTTTCCGTCGGACGGCCGCACACCCAGCTACCGACAGCGGGCGAGCGGACGGTGTGGTAGAACGCACCATCCGCTCGCTTGAATCGGGTATGTCAGTGGGCGAGGTTGCGCGCGCGAGCAATCTGCCACGCGATTTCATCGAACAGATCGCGGTGTTCGCACGCGAGCGCGGGCGGCTTGACTTCGTGTCGCTCTCGGCAGACTCGGGATGCGGAACCGGTTCATGCACGCCCGATCCCGATTCGATCATCTGTGCAAGCTGCCCGCTCGCGCCACCTGCCGCGAAGCGAGGCCATACGCCTCTGGCCCATATCGCGTCAACTGTACGCAATGCAATCGGCCGCAATAAGCGTTCCTAGGAATGCGGTTAACAAACGCCAGCCATCGTGAACCGCATGCATATTCGCCATGCGTTTGCATAGCGCAGGCACATGCGTATAGCGATGGGCTGAACAGGCGAGACCCCGCTCCCCCGCCCAGGTATTACTATGAACACTATGACTGAACACACAACGCACACTCCCGGGGACTCGCCCTGGGTCAATCCGTTGCGCGACCCACGAGATCTGAGGCTTCCCCGCATCGCCGGGCCATGTTCGATCGTGATCTTCGGCGTCACGGGCGATCTGGCTCGCAAGAAACTGTTGCCGGCGATCTACGATCTCGCGAACCGGGGCTTGCTGCCACCGAGCTTCGGTCTCACCGGTTTCGCACGGCGTGATTGGACGGAGGATCATTTCCGTCAATTTGTCAAGGAAAATGTGCAGCAGCATTGCCGCACGCATTTCAACGAGGTCACCTGGAACCAGCTTGCAGAGGGCATACGTTTCGTGCATGGCACCTTCGAGGATGCCGATGCATTCGAGCGCCTGAGCAATACGGTGGCCGAACTCGACAAGGACCGTGGCACACGCGGCAACCATGCCTTCTACATGTCGATTCCGCCCCGTGACTTCCCGCTCGTGGCGCAGCAGCTCGCCAACTGCGGTCTGGCCAAATCGAACGGCGACGCCTGGAGGCGCGTGATCATCGAAAAGCCGTTCGGGCACGATCTGGCCAGCGCCAAGGAGCTCGACCGCGTGATCTCCGAGGTGTTCGACCCGAACTCGGTATTCCGCATCGACCACTACCTGGGCAAGGAGACCGTGCAGAATCTGCTGGCGTTGCGCTTCGCCAACTCCATGTACGAGCCGATATGGAATTCGAACTATGTGGACCATGTGCAGATCACGATGGCCGAAGACATTGGCGTGGCGGGGCGAGCCGGTTACTACGACGGCATTGGTGCGGCACGCGATGTGATCCAGAACCATCTGCTGCAGTTGCTCGCATTGACGGCCATGGAGGAACCGGTTTCGTTCAATGCGCGTGATCTGACCGATGAGAAGACGAAGATTCTCTCGGCCGTACGCCTGCCGAAAGACCTTGCCGCGCATACCGCTCGCGGACAGTATTCAGCAGGCTGGCAGGGCTCCCGTCCGGTTGTGGGGTATCTGGAGGAGAAGGGCATCAACCCGGATTCCACCACTGAAACCTATGCGGCCGTCAGACTCGATATCGACACGCGTCGCTGGGCTGGCGTCCCGTTCTACCTGCGTACCGGCAAGCGCCTTGGCCGCCGCGTGACCGAAATTGCGCTGGTGTTCAAGCGCGCCCCGCATCTGCCCTTTGACAGCACCGCGACACAGGAACTCGGCAAGAACGCCATCGTCATTCGCATCCAGCCCTATGAGGGCGTCACCATTCGTTTCGGATCCAAGGTCCCCGGAGGCACCACCATGGAGGTGCGCGACGTCTCGATGGACTTCAGCTACGGCCGTTCGTTCACCGAATCGTCACCCGAGGCTTACGAGCGCCTCATCCTCGACGTGCTGCTGGGAGATCCGCCGTTGTTCCCGACCACACAGGAAGTGGACCTGTCGTGGAAGATCCTCGACCCCATCGAGGATTTCTGGTCCACGCTCGGCCAACCACAACCATATCGTGCCGGCACATGGGGGCCCCAGGAGGCGGTGGAGATGCTTGCCCGTGATGGACACCGTTGGAGGATGCCATGATCCTGACATTGACCGATACCCAGACCGATGAAATCTCGGCAAAGATCGACGAGCTCCACGAGGAGCGCGGCGAGGCCGCACTCGGCCGTGTGCTCACGCTTGTGGTCGCAACCGACGAGAAAAACCTCGAAAGTTCACTGTGCATTGCCAACGAGGCAAGCCGCGATCACCCATGCCGTGTCATCGCCATCTGCCCAAGCCATAGGGAGATGACCGAACCCGAGTCCGAACGCACCTATCTCGATGCGGAACTGCGTGTGGGCGCGGATGCCGGCGCCGGCGAAATCATCATTCTGCGCCCGCGTGGCGGCCTCACCCATCACCTCGACACGTTGGTGATCCCATTGCTGCTGCCTGACACCCCGATGGTGGTGTGGTGGCCGACCGAAGCGCCGGCGAACCCGTCACACGACCTGCTCGGACAGATGGCACACACGCGCATCACCGACGCATATCGTTCATCGAACCCGCAACGCACCATTGAGGATCTACGCCGCAACTGGTCGTCGAAGAACGTCGACCTGTCGTGGACACGGCTGACGCTGTGGCGTGCCGTGCTCGCCTCAATGGTGGATCAGCCGCCGCATCTGCCGATCCAGTCGGTGCGCATCACCGGCGAGCAGGACTACCCGCCAATGGATCTGTTGGCCGCATGGCTGACCCTGCGACTCAATGTGCCGGTCACCATGGAAATCGAGCCAAATGCGCAGGCGATCACCGGCGTCTACCTCACCCGCAAGGACGGCGAGCTGAGTCTGGAACGGCGTCCGAGTGAAGAGGGCATTGCGCGCATTAGCGTACCCGGCCAGTCACCACAGGCCATGCCGCTGCCGATCCGTTCGATGATCGATTGCATGAGCGAGGAACTCGGCAGACTCTACCCCGATGAAATCTATGCCGAAGTGCTCACCAAGGGCTGGCAGAAGATTCACCCGAGCATCCGCTAACACATTCCCTGCCCCGCATGCTGCCCGCTTGTTTGAGCGGGCAGCATCTTGTTTACCACCCTTTCGAAGACGAGGACTCATGAACCGCGAACACATCTCCTACTCCACCCCCCAACTTCTCGCCGATGCCGTGGCGGCACGCACATTGCTGCTGGCCAATGACATTCTGTGCCGTCCCGACCGCGAACGCGTCGACATCGCATTGACAGGTGGCACCGATGGCACCGCCATCCTCCGCGCCCTCGCAGGCAGTCCGCTGCTTGACGTTCCCGATTGGAGCAAGGTGCATCTGTGGTGGGGGGACGAGCGCTTCGTGGCTGCGAACAGCGCCGAGCGCAATGCCGTGGGAGCATCTGACGCGCTGCTCGACATGCTGTTGGAAACGAAACGCATCGCCCGCAACCAGATTCACGAAATGCCTGCAGACCGCCGTTCGCAGGAGGAGCTCGCAGCCGCCACCGATCAGGACAACGCCGTGGCGTTGGCGGCTGCGGCGGCCGATTATCAGGACGAGCTCGAAAAGGAACTCGGTGAGAATGGCCATTTGGACATCGCGATGTTCGGCCTGGGACCCGACGGTCACTTCGCTTCCCTGTTTCCGAATATGCCCCAAGTCGGCATCAACGACCCTGATGTGCTGGTGACGGGTGTGACGAATTCGCCGAAGATGCCTCCATTGCGCCTGTCATTGACGGTGCCGATGATCGTGAGGACGGATTACGTATGGGTGTGCGGCTCCCGTGAGGGCAAGGCCGAGGCGATGGGATTGACGTTCCACGCCCAGAACAATCCTGCCCTTCCCGCCTCCTATGCGGATGCTGTGCAGCAGGTGCTTTGGATCACTGACGAGGCGGCCGGCCGGGACTGCTGATATCCGCACGGCTTGTGGTATGGGAACGGGGCGGATGCATGTTCATGCATCCGCCCCGTTCCCATACCACAAGCGAAATCAGTCGGAGATCTTGACTTCATTCTGCTCAGGCGTAGCCCACAGGATGTGGTAGGCACCCGGCATATCGACACGGCCATAGGTGTGTGCACCGAACAGATCACGCTGGCCTTGCGTGAGCGCGGCTGGAAGCCTCTTGGCACGCAGGCCGTCGAAATACGCGAGCGATGACGAGAACACCGGCGCCGGCAGGCCGGACTTGGCTGAGGTGGCCACAACGCTGCGCCAATCCGCCTCGCTGTGCTCTATGCCGCTCTTGAAATACGGGGCGAACAACAGCGAGACATCGGCCTGCCCGGATTCGAAGGCCTCGGAGATGCGATCAAGGAACTGCGCACGAATAATGCAGCCGGCGCGCCAGATGCGTGCCAGATGCGCCATGTCAATGTTCCATCCATAGGTCCGTGCCGCGACGCTGATCTCATTGAAGCCCTGCGCATAGGCAATGATCTTCGAAGCATAGAGTGCGTTACGGATCTGCCCGATGAACTCCTCGCGGCTCAGATCGCCGAGATCGATATGGCCGTCGGGACCTGCAAACGGATTCTGCTGTGCCATCTCGCGCAGTACGTTCTGGTCGGAGAGCCCGCGTGCGAACACGGCCTCGGCGATGCCGGTGACCGGAACACCGAGTTCAAGGGCGGTCTGCACCGTCCAGGTTCCGGTGCCTTTCATGCCTGCATGGTCGACGATCACATCGACCAACGGCTTTCCGGTGCGCGGATCCTTCTTGTGCAGCACCTCGGCGGTGATCTCGATGAGGTAGGAGTCGAGGTCGGTCTTGTTCCAGCTTTCGAACACGCCGCCGATCTCATCGGGCGTCATGTTCAGGCCACGGCGCATGATGTCGTAGCTTTCGGCGATGAGCTGCATGTCGGCGTATTCGATGCCGTTGTGCACCATCTTGACGAAATGGCCGGCCCCGTTTTCCCCCACATGCATGACACACGGCTCGCCATCCGTTGCCTTGGCCGCAATCGATTCGAGAATCGGCTTGAGACGCTCCCACGACTCATCGCTGCCACCCGGCATCATCGATGGTCCAAGCAATGCGCCTTCCTCGCCGCCGGAGACACCCATGCCCACGAAATGAAGACCCTTGGCGCGCAGTTCCCTCTCACGGCGAATGGTGTCTTTGAAATAGGCATTGCCACCGTCGACGATGATGTCGCCAGGCTCCATATATTCGGCAAGCTCGTTGATCACCGCATCGGTGGCCGATCCTGCCTTGACCATGATGATGGCGGTGCGGGGACGTTCGAGCAGATCGACGAACTCCTTGACGGTCTTCGCCGGGTAGAACGCGCCCTCGTCGCCATACTCCTCCATGAGCTTCTCGGTACGGGAATAATGCCGGTTGTAGATGGCCACGGCATTGCCATGACGGGCCAGATTACGAGCCAGGCTCGCCCCCATGGCAGCAAGTCCCACGACACCCACATTTGCCGGTGCACTCATAAATGTATGCCTCCTGTATTCGATTGTGTTCCGTCACCAAGTCTAGCCCACATTCTGCCTAATGCACATGCATCTTCCCTGCACTGTGCATGCATTCACGGCATGCATTGCGTAGTCGGCGAAATTGCTCGACCAAAGGCATCGAGGCAATTCGAGCCACATGACCTCGAACGACCAATGCCTGACCATTGAACAGCGGGACATAGTCCTGCTGCCCGGCATGCATGGCGACGATCCGACGTGCGCTGGAGCCCATCGACACCGAGCCGACGTGCGGAATGACATGGAAGCGCGTGAGGGCGAGCCCCCGCATACGCGTATGCCCCCTGTTCTCATCCATCGGCGCGATGTACGAGATGTCGTCAGACGCCACCACCGCCCCAGCCGACTCCCCCACATACGGCACCCCTTCGCGCACCAGCTTGCGAATGACGTCATCCGCATCGGCCGCATGCAGATGGTGCATCAAATGGAATGTGTTGCCGCCACCCACATAGATGATGTCGCTGGACTGCAATCGCGCACATACTTGAGCGGCGGGCATACGTTCGGGATCCACCATCTGCACCCGCAATCCAGCGAGCGCGAACCGTATGCGCATGAGCCTGACAAGCACCCCATACGACTCCACCGTGCTCGCCGTCGGTATGAATGCCATGCGGACGCCACGCAACGGGCCGAGCTCACGTCTCAGCACAGGCATGAGCCCTGTGCTCGACGAGGCCAGAACCAGCGTGGGACCGCATACGTGCGTGTTCACATTCATATGGCGTCTCCTCGATGTCGCTCAAGCGCCACACTAGAACCGAACATACGGCACAGGCACGTTTTCCTCTGACAGCGTGCACAAATCTGTCGCATAGGCAGGCACAATAGGAAAGGACACACACGGCACACACGGCACACAGGAGCAGACATGGGCAAACTGAATCCTCATTCGCATAAGCGACTCGACACACGCCAACGCATCATCGTGGGCATCACGTTCTTCTCGATGTTCTTCGGTGCCGGCAATCTCATCTTTCCCCCCTATCTCGGGGCTCTCGCCGGCAATCGCACACTCGTGGGCATGGTCGGTTTCGTCGTCTCCGCAGTGGGACTGCCGATCCTCGGCGTGATCGTCGTGGCGCAGGCGGGCGGATTCGGCAATCTGAGCGCCAGGGTGTCCAAACGTTTCGCTCTGGTGCTGGGCGTGGCCATCATGCTCACGATCGGCCCGCTGTTCGCCATTCCGCGCACCGCTTCCACCTCGTTCGAAATGGCGGTCGTTCCCTTCGCCGGCCAACAGAACCTGTGGCTGGTGCGTCTGCTGTATTCATTGGTGTTCTTCGGCTTGGCGTTCCTCGTGGCCCAGCATCCCGACAAGCTGTCGCAGGTGCTCGGCAAGGTGATGGGCCCACTGCTGCTCGTCATGATCGTCGTGCTGTTCGCCGCCTGCCTGTTCGCCAAACATCCCGGATTCGCGAATCCGCAGGGCTCCTATGCGCACCATCAGCTGATGCAGGGCTTCATCGACGGCTACCAGACGATGGACCTGCTCGCCGGCCTCTATTTCGGCATTGTCATCTCCGCGAACATCTCCTCGATGGGCGTCGAAGACGAGCATGACAATCGCGCGGAGACCGGCATCGGAGGCATCTTCACCGGCATCATGCTCGCCATAATATATGCGATGCTGGGTTTTGTGGGGGCGGTCTCCGGTTCGTACCAGGCAATCGATGGCGCCACCGATACAGGCGCCACCGTGCTGACCAATCTCACCGACCGTCTGTTCGGCCATGTGGGCACCATGTTTGTGGGACTCATTTTCATTGTGGCCTGCTTCAATGTGTGCTCCGGACTCCTCTCCACCTGTTCGTCCTACTTCCATAAGCAGTTCGGCACCGTGCTTGGCTACCGGGGTTGGACCATCGTTTTCACACTCATCGCACTGGTCATTGCAAACATTGGGCTGAGCGCCATCATCAAACTCTCCGTACCGGTGTTGGAGGCCCTGTACCCCATAGCCATCGTGCTCGTACTGCTCTCGCTCCTGCATGGCGTGTTCACGCGGCATTTCCCTGCTGTCTATTTCTGGACGGTGCTGTTCACCGCCATCGACAGCGTGGCCAATGGCATCGCCAATCTCGTCGCCGCATTCGGCGGACGGCTGGTATGGCTCGAGACTGCGTGCAATTGGCTTCCACTCAACTCGGTGGCTCTTGGTTGGGTCGTTCCAGCGCTCGCCGGGTTTGTCGTGGGGATTATCGTGAGCATTGCCGAACGCATGCACACGCACTGAACCGGAACGGGATTCCTCACTCGCCGGCAGAAGCGCTCAGCCGCGCGTCGAGCTCTCCTACCAAATCCCCATAGCCTTCCTCGGCCATCCGATCTCGCGGTACGAATCGAAGTGACGCCGAATTCATGCAGTACCGCATGCCGCCACGTTCGCGGGGGCCGTCTGCGAACACATGGCCCAGATGACTGTCGGATTGCACGGCCCGCACCTCGAGGCGCGGGTGCAGCGGCAAGCTGTAATCCTTGACCATGCGTACCGACCCCTGATCGATCGGCGTGCTGAACGACGGCCAGCCACAGCCGGAATCGAATTTGTCGGTCGAGAAGAACAACGGTTCGCCGCTGACTCGATCCACATAGATGCCGGGGTCGAACAGACGATCATATTCGTTATGGAACGGCGGTTCGGTGGCAGACTGCTGCGTGACCGCATACTGTTCCGGGCTCAGGCTCCAGATGCGTTCGATATGACGCTGACGTTCGCGCATGTGGTCGATCACGCTCAGTGGAATATGACAGTAGCCTGTTGGATTGGCGAGCAGGTAATCCTGATGTTCGGGCTCCGCAATCGTGAAATTGCGCAAATCCTCGATCTCAACGGCCGGAGTCGATCCGGAGCGTTGCGCGAGTTCGTCCAACGCCTGCTCATACACCGCGCGCTGCTCGGCGGCATGCGCACCGGCCGGATACAGTCCGGAACGGTATTGCGACCCGACGTCGTTGCCCTGACGGTCGACGCTGAATGGATCGATGATGCTCAGGAACAGCAAGGTCAGTGTTCGCAGACTCACCCGCGTCGGATTGTAATCGATGCGCACCGTTTCCACGGCGTGGGTCGTTCCCGAACACACCATGCGATAGGTGGGATCCGGCGTAATGGATTGCGCGTATCCCACCGTGGTGTCAAGGACGCCATCGACATTCTGCATGGCTCGTTCGAGTCCCCAGAAGCATCCGCCGGCCATATAGGCCACATGCGTCTCGGGGGCGGCCGCCTCCGTCCGTTGCATTGTCATCTCACTGCCCGACTTCGTATTTCGCCGGATCCTCGTCGAAGACACCTGCGCAATGCTTGCTGCAGAAGTAGATTGTCCGCCCGTCATAGACGCGGGTGTCGGCGGCGTCCTTCGGATCGACGACCATGCCGCAGATTGGGTCGATGTGTTCCTGATGTGCCATGGTATGCTCCTTATGTTCATGTTCCGTGATGGATTCATGCCGGCAGTCGGTGTGCGTGCCGCAGGACTGGAGAGTCTGCGACGGCAACGCGAAACGAAGATTCAACGGCGTGCGCGCACCTCTGCGTACAGGCTTAGCATGGTTCGGCACGAAGGCGTGCAGTCTGTTTGCGTTGAGCACAACGGACAACGAGGAGAATGCCATTGCGGCACCTGCGATCATCGGACTGAGCAGCACATGCCACAGTGGGTAGAGCACACCGGCGGCGACCGGGATGCCCAGTCCGTTGTAGCCAAGCGCAAAACCCAGGTTCTGGTGGATGTTGCGCATCGTGCGATCCGACAGATCGATGGCGGTGACCACCGACTCGAGCGACGAATTCATCAACGTCACATCCGCGGATTCCACCGCCACATCGGTGCCCGAACCCATCGCCATGCCGACATCGGCCCTGGCCAGCGCTGGCGCGTCATTGATGCCGTCGCCCACCATGGCCACCACGCGGTGCTGGTTCTGCAGTTCGCGTACAACGGCCTCCTTATCGGCAGGCGTGACCTGTGCGACGGCATGGGTGATGCCGAGCTCCCGGGCGATTGCCTGTGCCGTGGCCTCATGGTCGCCGGTGAGCATCACGACGTCGATGCCCCGCATCTGCAATGCTTCGATTGCCTGGGCCGAGGTCTCCTTGAGCGCATCGGCGACGGCGACGACCGCGATCACGACGCCATCCACGGCAGCGACGACCGGCGTGCGTGCTTTCTCGGCCATCTGTTCGACGGCGTCATGCACCCGCTTCGAAACAGCTGCATCTTCATCAACATGCGCCTGCACGAAGCGTTCATTGCCTACGACCACGCGGTGGCCTTCGACATGGCCGCTCACACCGCCACCGGGCTCGTTATGAAAATCGCGCACCTGTGGCAACGCCCCATGCGGGGCTTGCACCTCGGAGCGATATGCCTGCACAATCGCCTCGGCAAGCGGATGCTCGGATTTCGCCTCTACTGCGGCGACATACGAGAATCCCGGTATCTTAGCCATATGGGAGACGTCGATCGGACCGCCGTCATCATCGGCCAGGCCCACCACGTCGACGACCTGCGGCTTGCCCACGGTGATCGTACCGGTCTTGTCGAGCACCACGGTGTCGATGCGATGCGTGTTCTCGAGCGCCTGCGCCGAACGGAACAACACACCATATTGTGCACCCTTCCCCGTGGCGATGGTGATGCTCAATGGGGTCGCCAGTCCAAGCGCGCACGGGCAGGCGATGACGAGCACACTGATCGCACAGACAATGCCGTAGAGCACATGCAATGGCATCGGAGCCATCTGCCAGAAGACGAAGGTCCAGACGGCGATGATCATGACGACCGGCACGAACACGCCGGCCACCCGGTCCGCAATGCGCTGGATGGGCGCCTTCGAGGTCTGCGCGTTACGCACGAGCCGAATGATCTGTGCGAGCACGGTCTGGGATCCCACACGGGTGGCACGGTAGCGGATCGTGCCATTGCCGTTGACCGTCGAACCGACCACGCTGGCTCCTTCCCCCACCGCCACCGGCATCGACTCGCCTGTCACCATCGACTCGTCGATGCTTGTGTGGCCGCTCACAACAATGCCGTCGATCGGCAGGCTCTCGCCGGGGCGCACCTCGATGATGTCGCCCACCGCAACGTCGGCAGTGGGGATATCCCGCATACCATGCTCCGTGACGACATGCGCCGTGTTCACCCGAAGTCCTACCAACGCCTTGATCGCCGCACCGGTGCCGGCCTGCGCCTTCGCTTCGAACAGCTGTCCGAGGATCATCAGCGTGATGATCGTCGCCACCGCCTCGTAATAGGGTTCGCGTGACCCCACGGGCAGCGCGTCTGGCCAGATCGTGACGAACAGTGAGTACAGGAAGGCCACGCAGGTGCCCGTGGTGACCAGTGAGTTCATCTCCGGTGCGCGGTGGGCAATGGCGAGCCAACCGGTACGATGGACGGGCCAACCGCAATAGAACATCACCGGTGCCGTGAGTATGAGCTGCAGCCACGGGCTCATCACCCATGCGGGCAACGTATGCGCCATCCATGCCCCCACAGCGGGGATCATGGGCAGCATGGCGATGAGCAGTTCAGGCACCGTGAACGCGATACCGACGATCAGTCTTCTCTTGAGCTCGCCGATCTCATGCTCCCGCTCGGCGTCGTCCGCCGACTGCAGCTGTTCGAGCTGCTCCGCATCGGAGAGTCCCGTGGCCTCCGACACGCCATTGGATTCGGCTGCTGCGGTTTCCCCGTTGCCTTTACCGGTCACCCGCAGCATCCCATGGAGCATGTTCATGCCACAGGCGAACGGGTATTCCCCGGGTGCGAGGGCGGGCAGCCTCACCTCCGTATGGGCGAACGCCTGCAGGGTGCGGTCTATGCCGAGCTCCGGGAACACGACGTGGGAGGAGCATTCCCCGCTCTCTTTCCTATCGAAGTCGAGTACGATCGGCGTCCCGGCCTTGACCTCAATGAGCGACGGCTCGTAGCCTCCGCGGACGACGACATGCGCGGTCTGCATACCCTGTGAGACCTGCGCCTTGTGGGCTTTCCTAGGGGCGAAGAAGAACCATACGATGAACGCGGTGAGTGCCACGGCAACTAGAATCGACCAAACCAACGTCATGTTGCACCTCCCACTGGATGAATGCCTGCGTTACGACAACGTGGGCGCGTCCACACATATTCCCGCCGCGCTCCACGCGTGGCGGAAATGCATGCCATGGGCAACCCGCGTGATTAGTGTGGGGCATATCGATGCGCATGTCAATACCCACGCATCAGAACATTGCATGAATCGAGGCATTATGACCACTTTGATCACCGGTGCGACAGGCGGCTTGGGGCGCGAACTGGCGCTGCTGTTCGCCAACGACGATCACGATCTCCTGCTCACTGCTCGGCATGCGGACCAGCTTGCCGAGCTGCAGGCGAAGTTGATCAAGCAGTTCCATGTGCACGTCACGTCGGTGGTGCTCGATCTTTCCGACACCGAGGCCGCCGAGAAACTGTTCCGCTATGCCCAGGAGAAAGGCATCGTGATCGATACGCTCGTCAATTGCGCAGGCTTCGGGGATTGGGCGGACTTCATGCATGAGGACAGGCGGAAACTCAATGCGATGATGCAGGTGAACATGGTTACGCTGGCCAAGCTCATGCGTCTGTTCGGCGAGGACATGGTGGGCCGTCACGGCGGGCGGATTCTCAACATCGCCTCGGTCGCGGCGACGATTCCGGGGCCGTATATGGCCGCATATTACGCCTCGAAGGCCTTCGTGCGCTCACTGAGTGTGGCCGTGGCCCGCGAGGTGCGCGGCACCGGCGTCACCGTCACATGCATCTGCCCCGGATCCATCAGCACCGGATTCGAAAAGGCCGCTGCCATGCAGGGGCACAATTTCTTCACGATGGTCAGGCCCTCCACGCCAAAGGCCATTGCCCAGTTCGCGTACCGCAAGATGCAACTCGGCCGTGCGCTGGGCTATGCGGGAGCCTTTGCAAAGGGCGTCGCCTTCGCCACCCGCCTCGCCCCCGAATACCTCAATGCGCTCTGCGCAGGCTTCATGAACGGCGGAGATCCCTCGGCTACAACTTCATCCGAGAACCCCCAGAAATAATTCTTACAATCAATCAGGTGAGGTGTTTGGGGTGGGGCTGGCAGGCACATTTCGTCACTGTCGCAAGCTCCCTTACGTTCCTCGATGTGCCTGCCAGCCCCACCCCAAACACCGGCAATACAGCCTGAACATGCGAGATGGCACTCCCTTTGGCCGTGAGGGTGGGCATAGGCTGAGGAACGTAAGGGAGCTTGCGACAGTGACGATGCCTATGCCCACCCTCACGGCCAAAGGGCGAACCCGTACACACGTTCAGCGACGGCCACGGCCCCCGCGGAACGGATTGTTGTTGCGGCGCTTGCCCTTGTTCTTGAACTGCCCATGCTTGCCTGATTTCTGGGCGCGCTTGGGGGTGGTTCGACTCTGCTCGCGGGCCTCGAGCCTGCGTTCATGGCGCTTGACCGATTCATCGCGGGCATCGAACAGACGGCCGTTGTCGTGGTGGTGGATGCGTTTGCCACCCCGACGCTCTTCACGCTCCTCCTCGCGACGGGCACGACGCCGTTCGATGCGTTTCTTGCCGTTGTTGCGGTTCTGGCGTGATTTCTTGTAATCGCGGTCGTCACCGGCCTCGCCGAACTGCTCGGCGCGACGTTCCTGCCGGTTGCACGGCCGTTCGTCGCGCCGATGATTGCGCTCATGGCGGCTCGCCTGTTCCGACTCCGCAGGCTCGGAGTAACGTGGGTTGTCCGAACTCACATCGCCGAGGAACAATGCGGCGAATTCCTGCTGCTCCTTGGCAATCCGGCGTTCGCGTTCGGTGGGCCTATGCTCGCCCTTGCCGGTACGGCGTCCACCACGGGCCGAGCGGTTGCCCCGTTCCTCATCACGGTTCGTGCGACCCCGGTCACGACGCGACTTGCCGCCATTGCCTTTACGAGGTCTGCGCTCAAGCTCGGGAAGCTCCCAGCCATGCACCGGATCGGCTTTCTGCCCCACGAGTTCCTGCACCTGTGGGGATTCGGGGGTGACTTCGACTGGTTTGAGCTTGATGTCGACCTCTTTGAACAGGTGACGAATCTTGCGCTTCTGATCCGGCGTCATGAGTGTGACTACATCGCCGGACTGGCCGGCACGTGCGGTTCTGCCGGAACGATGGGTGAACGACTTGGGATCCTCCGGCGGCTCGACCTGCACCACCAGACCAACGTTGCTCACATCGATGCCGCGGGCAGCCACATCGGTGGCCACGAGCACGTTCACCTGACCGGATTCGAAGACCTGCAGGTTCCGATCGCGTTGGTGCTGACTCAGGTTCCCATGGAGTTCGGCTGCCGGGATTCCGCTCTGCGTCAGTGTATGGGCGAGCTTCTTCGCCTGGAACTTCGTACGCGTGAACAGGATGCGGCGCCCACGTCCACTGGCGAGCTCCCTCACGACGGCAGCCTTGTCGTTGCGGGAGACGAGGAACAGATGATGGGTCATCGAATCGACGTTCGACGTCACCTCGTCGACGCTATGCACCTTCGGATCATGCAGGAATTCACTGACCACCTCGTCCACGCCATGATCGAGCGTGGCCGAGAACAGCATATGCTGCGCATCCTGTCGAATCTGCTTGAGAATGCGTTTGATCGGCGGAAGAAAACCCATGTCGGCCATCTCATCGGCCTCGTCGAGCACCACGATGCGCACATCGGCGAGTGTCAGCGCCTGCTGCTCGATCAGGTCCTCCAGACGTCCCGGGCAGGCAACGACGATGTCGGCGCCTGCGTCGAGAGCACGGAACTGGCGTTCATACTTGACACCGCCATACACCGTAGTGACAGCCATGCCATAGGCATCTGCGAGAGGAGTGAGCACGTCACTGATCTGGTTGGCGAGCTCACGGGTCGGCGCCAGCACCAGGCCGCGCGGATGCGGCATGTACTTCGAGACACCGCGCTTGAAACGCAGCGATTTTCGCAACGTCTGCGAATCCATGTCGCGGGGGAAATCCTGATCGTCGGCGCGATCCATGCTGGAGAGTCTGGAGACAAGTGGCAGGCCGAAAGCCAGGGTCTTGCCGGAACCGGTCTGTCCTCGGCCGAGCACATCACGCCCGGCAAGCGAATCCGGAAGCGTGTCCTGCTGAATGGGGAACGCGGTCTTTTTGCCGTCGGCGGCCAGCAGGCGAACAAGTAGCCCGGGCACGCCGAGTTCACCGAACGACTGCGCGGGCTCCTCATATACAGAGTCTGCATCATTCATAGTGGTATCTAAATCATTCAACGATGGTGTAAGTGGCACGATGGCCTTTCAGGTCGTAATACGATGCGCGAGTGCGCAAACTCACCCAGTTTAGCGGACGGCCACAACCAAATGGGCCCACCGGACACGCCACGGGAGCTGAATGGCCGGCGTTTCAGTATGACTTCCACGGCAATTGCTCAAATAAATGAAATACTCGTCTCATGCATGGAGCAACTGTATTATGAAAACCATGAAAGAATTCTGTAGAAAATGGGCCAAACGCATTGCCACGAAACAGATGGCGCTGATTGCCATCATCACATTGACGGCCACACTCATCGGCATGTGGGCCGCGCGGTTCGAGGGTCTCAAGATCCTCGGCGCGCTCATTATCGCCCTGCTCATCGGCATGGTGGTTCAGTTCCCGATTCGTGCCTGGTACACCAAGGATGATCCGCAACGTGCGGCAGGGGTGAAGGACGCAGCTGGTCTCATCGCCAACAAGTTCCTCCGTTTCGGCATCATCCTGCTTGGGTTCAAGCTCAATCTCGAACTGCTTTTCACCACCGGCGCGAAGTGTCTGCCCCTTGCCGCGCTCGTCGTGACCGTCACCGTGTTCGTCACCTACTGGATCTGCCGTTGGATGGGCGTCGACCCGCTCATGGCCATACTGGTCTCCTGCGGCACCGGCATCTGCGGAGCTGCGGCGGTCATGGGCGTCTCCGGCTCCATCAAGGTCTCCCCGAAACGTGAGAGCGAGAAGGAGAACGACGAAGTCACCGCAATCGCAATCGTCGCCATTATGGGCACCATCTTCGCATTGCTCGAAATCGCCATTCTGCCGCTGCTCAACCTCACCCAGCCCCAGGAGGGCTTCATTGCAGGTGGCTCACTCCACGAAATCGCCCATGCCGTCGCAGCCGGCGAAGGCCTCAACCGTCCGGTTCCCGCCGGTCAGGTCGATGCGGCCACCATGGCGAACATCATGAAGCTTTCCCGCGTGCTCATGCTCGTGTTCGTCTCGATCATCGTGGCCATCTGGTGGGATAAGCGCCATAGCGAGGTCACCGAGGTGGGTGGCAAGCGCAAGGTCGCATTCCCCTGGTTCATGCTCGGATTCATCGCCACGGCAGCCATCGGCACGCTGTTCCTGCAGACGGTTCCCGCCAGCGCCGGTTTCATCAACGCACTCGGCGGCAATGTGGCGAAGATCTTCCTCGGCATGGCCATGGCCTCCCTCGGCATCAACGTGAACTTCAAGGCGATTGCGAAGACCGGCGTCAAGCCACTCATCGCCAGCTTCATCGCCTCGATCATCCTGGTGCTCATCTGCTGGGGTCTGGCGGTGCTGTTCTTCTGACACCACCGGTATTTCGAAACCTATGTGTACCCATGTGAAAAGGGCCTTGGGACTATCCTAAGGCCCTTTTCACATGCCGTCACCTGCTGCTTCACACATGTCACACAGTGGTTTCCCGCTGCCGCTACAATGTATTCGGCCGGTGGCATAACGCCTATGGCCGCATTTTCCAAAGCTCAAGTGACCTCAGAGAGAAACGGCGAGGAAATCGTGACATCATTGAAGCAAATGTTCACATGGACGCTCCATGGAAACGGAAAAACACTCAAGCCCGGCGAGATCGTCGAACCGAAGGAGCGCCTCACCTGGCCTCGCACCATCGGCATCGGCGCACAGCACGTGGTGGCCATGTTCGGAGCCACATTCCTGGTCCCAATCCTCACGGGCTTCGACCCGTCGACCACACTGTTCTTCACGGCGTTCTCCACGGCGCTTTTCCTGCTCATCAACAAGAACCTGCTGCCGTCGTATCTGGGTTCCAGCTTCGGCTTCATCGCCCCGATCGCAGCCGTGGCAAGTTCCGGCAAAGGCATTGCCGTCGCGTCCTTCGGCATTCTGTGCACGGGCCTGCTGCTCGCGATCATAGGCTTCGTCGTCCAGTGGGCGGGCGCCATCTGGATCGACCGAATCATGCCCCCTGTGGTCAATGGTGCCATCGTGGCCATCATCGGCTTCAATCTGGCCCCGAATGTCTGGACCAATTTCAAGGCCGCCCCTGACACCGCATTGGTCACCCTTGCAGCCGTGCTGCTCATCGCCGTGCTATTCAAGGGGCTCATCGGCCGACTCAACATCCTCCTCGGCGTGCTCGTAGGCTACGCCTACGCATGCATTCGCGGACAGGTCGATTTCCAGGCCATCGAACAGGCCGCCTGGGTCGGCTTCCCGAAGTTCCACCTGCCTCAGGCCGACTTCACGATCCTGCCGATGTTCCTGCCTGTCGTGCTCGTGCTCATCGCCGAGAACGTCGGCCATGTGAAGTCCGTTGCCCAGATGACCGGCCATAACTATGACGACCAGATCGGCACCGCCCTCATCGCCGATGGCCTGGGTACGACAGTCGCGGGCATCGGTGGCGGTTCGGGCACCACCACTTACGGCGAGAACATCGGCGTCATGGCCGCCACCAAGGTGTACTCCACGGCCGCCTACTGGTGCGCCGCGGGATTTGCCTTCCTGCTTTCGCTGTGCCCGAAGTTCGGTCAGGTGGTCAATTCGATCCCGGTAGGCGTACTCGGCGGCGTCACCTGCCTGCTCTACGGCATGATCGGCATGATCGGCGTGCAGATCTGGGTGGACAACAAGGTCGACTTCGCCAAACCGATCAACATCATGACGGCCTCGGTCGTCATGATCGTCGGCATCGCGAACTTCGAGTTCAATGTGAACGGCATCCAGTTCAACGGCATCGCCATCGGCTCCATCATCGTGCTCGTGCTCTACCATGGCATGAAGGCCATCGGCCGCGCCACCGGCACCATCGTCAAGGAGGCGCCGGAGCCCACACCACAGGAACGCAAGTTCGAGAACCTCGACGAACCAATAGATCCGACGCGCTAACACGCTGATTCATCGATTGACAACAAGCCGGGTGAGCCTGTACGCCACCCGGCTTTCCCATATCCGGCCCCATCCATCTCCCGCAACGATATAGACAAGACATCGTCATACTGTTGTTCCAAACAGTATGGAGGCTTTATGGAGCTGTACAGGAACAATGAGATCCCACCCATCGAATACACGCCAGGCACCAGCGAATTTCGCGACGCAGTGATCGGTCTGGCCCGTTACTGGACGGCGATTGCGGAGGATCTGCATGCCGACGAACCGGGCGTACAGGAGCGCACGGCAGCCGCCTGCCTCAGATTCCGCAAGGAATGCGCGATGTTCGACTATGCACGCGCATTGCAATGGCACGATCCGCAAGGTGTGTATGTGCACACCGACATCCCCTACCTGCCGGACGGCGGCTACCGGGACGGCGAAGTGCGCGGCCATCTGCTCGACGTCTACATCCCACGCGATGCCATAGTTCGCGGCGGCAACACATTGCCGGTGTACATAGACATCCACGGCGGCGGGTTCACCTATGGGTACAAGGAGCTCAACCGCAATTTCAACACGCATCTCGCCGATCTCGGGTTCGGCGTGTTCTCGCTGAACTACAGACCGGCTCCGCAGACCGATCTCGTCGGCCAATTGCACGACATCCAGGCGGCGCTGTGCTGGATCGGCGAGCATATCACACAGTTCCCCGTCAGTCCGGACAACATCTTCATCACCGGCGATTCGGCCGGTGCATGCCTGAGTCTGCTCACCTTGCTCATCGAGCACAACGACGATGCCGCCCACGCATTCGGCATCGAACGGGCGTCGGGAATCCACCTGCGCGGAGCTTCGCTCATCTCGGGAGTCTATGACATCACGCCGAGTTCGCCAATGCGCGCGCGACTTGCCGAAACAGTGGGAAACGAGTTCTTCGCAGGACTTGACGATGCCACCGTGTTCCTGGATCCCGCGGATTGGCTCACACAGGGCATCGGCATCCCACCCCTGTTCCTGGTGACGAGCAGCGACGACTTTGTGCAGTCGGAGACGCTGGCCTTGGCGACGTCCCTCGCCCGCAATGGCCGTGATTTCGAACTCCATGATTTCAAGGTGCCATGCACGCAGACACTCGGCCATGTGTTCCCCGTCGGCATGACCTGGCTTCCGGAAAGCGAACGTGTGCTACACGGCATACGGGAATTCTCCTACCCTTTGACACGATAGATTGTTCACCCTAAAAGATACGAAATTAACCCTGTTTTTTTTGTAGAAAGTAGCCTTCTCTGTACGTTGCCTGCATGAATTGTCATGGAATGGGCAGCATGCATGCATACGGCTTGCATAAATGATTTCTATGATGAGAGCAACAGCAAAAGAAAGGTCAACACCATGACTACCACAACGAACAATATGGATTCGAACAACATGAACAACGGCACGGCTAACGGAGGTTCCACGCCGGGCGCCTCCAGCGACGGCGACCTCGACTTCCAGGGCAAGGCCGACGCAGCCGAGAAGGGCGAGAAGGGATGCGGCTGCAACTGCAGCGCGAAGCAGACCGAGAGCCGCGAACAGCCGAAATCGAACGAGGTTCGCCAGCCTGCAGAGCCGAGCAATCCGTTCCCGCAGTCCGAAGCCCCCAGCGGTGACGGCACGGGTATCAAGGCCGGCGGCGGGCAGGCCGAGTGATTCCGCTCCCCTATCGCAACATCTTGCGATTCTGGATGCAAATTCAAGCTCCGCTCCGATACGCGGGGCTTTTTTATGCCCTCAGCGGCGGTCGATGCACAATTCGGCGCGCCTTGGCTAGGCTATACGTTCAGGATGTTTGGTAACCAAGGAGGTCATATGCAAATGGACGAACCGGGGATGCAGATGCTCGACGGCGTGGCGGATATGGTGAGCATCCAGCCCGAGGCGACGGTCTCGCGCACCGCGATGAGAACCGAAGGCGGCAACGTCGTGCTATTCGCCTTCGATTCGGGGCAGGAACTGAGCGAACACACGGCCGCCATGCCGGCGTTCATACAGGTGCTCCGTGGACGCCTGCTCGTCAACGGCGGCGACGACGAACGCGAGGTGGCCCCCGGCGACCTCGTCTATTTGCCGACCCGACTGCCGCACGCGGTGAAGGCACTTGAGCCTTCGGTGATGATGCTCACGATGATCACTGCTGCACGCGCAGCCGATGCCATCGACGGATGAGCCGAGGGTGAAGGAGCACAATGCCGCATGGCCCTCCCGGGTCATGCGGCATTGACGTCTTCGGCCAAGGCCCTCGGCCATATGCCGATCATTTACTCACATTGAACTTGAACTCGACGATGTCGCCGTCCTGCATCACATAGTCCTTGCCTTCGAGGCGCAGTTTGCCCTCTTCCTTGATTTTCGCCATCGAACCGTAGGCCTCTACGAAATCGTCGTATGAGACCACCTCGGCCTTGATGAATCCCTTCTCGAAATCGGTGTGGATGACGCCGGCCGCCTGTGGAGCGGTCCAACCCTTGTGGATCTGCCAGGCGCGCACCTCCTTCTCCCCTGCGGTGAGGAAGGTCTGCAGGCCGAGAATGTCGAAGCCCACGCGAGCGAGCTGGTCGAGCCCGGACTCGTCCAGTCCCGCATCCTCGAGCATCTCGCGAGCATCCGCCTCATCGAGTTCGGTGAGTTCGGATTCGAACTGCGCATTGAGGAAGATCGCCGGGGCGGGTGCCACCGACTTCGCCAGACGCTGCTTGAGTTCCTCGTTCTGCAGCTCCGAATCGTCCACATTGAACACGTAGATGAACGGTTTGGCGGTGAGCAGGTGCAGGTCGTACACCTCTTCCTTCTTGATCTCGCCGGCCTGCGCAGCCTGATCGATGGTGCGACCGGATTCGAGGATCTCCTTTGCCTTGAGCACGGCATCCATGTAGCTTTTCTCGATCTTCTTGCCGCGCAGGTCCTTCTCGAGCTTCGGCAGCGCGTTGTCGATCGTCTGCAGATCGGCGAGAATGAGCTCTGTGTTGATCGTGTCGATGTCATCGTCGGGATCGACATGGCCGTTCACATGGATGATGTCGTCGTCTTCGAACGCTCGCACGACCTCGCAGATTGCATCCGCCTCGCGAATGTTCGCGAGGAACTTGTTGCCCAGTCCCTCGCCTTCGCTCGCGCCCTTGACGATGCCGGCGATGTCGACGAAGGTGACGGTTGCCGGCACGATCTTGTCGGTGTGCACAAGCTCGGCCAGTACCGGCAGCCGTTTGTCGGGCAGTGGCACGATGCCGGTGTTCGGTTCGATCGTGGCGAATGGGTAATTCTCCGCAAGCACGTTGTTGCGGGTGAGCGCGTTGAACATGGTGGACTTGCCCACATTGGGCAGGCCGACAATTCCGATAGTAAGAGACATAGTGCCTACACTAGCGGTCTGCCAAGTCATTTCACCGGTTTTGCACATCTACGCGAAACGCCGGTGCGGCAGCGTGGACCACGCTCCCTCACCGGCGTCACGGCATTCGTTCGGAATACAGACGAGAACGATTCAGCCCTGCTCGATGGCATCGACCGCACTGATAACCGCACCACGGAACGCACGGTTCTCGAGTTCGGCGACACCCTTGATGGTGGTGCCGCCAGGCGAACACACCGCATCTTTCATGGCACCCGGGTGAACTCCCGAGTCGAGGCACAGGGCACCGACACCTTCAATCATCTTCGCGGCCAAACGATATGCGGTCGCACGCTGCAGACCGTACTTGACGCCGGCGTCGCCGAGCGCCTCCAAGTACATGTCGGTGAACGCCGGGGCACAACCGGCGATGCACATCGCAATCCCCATATGCGCGGTATCGACCTCCTCGATGAGCGATATACGGGAGAACAGGTCGACGAATCCCTGGCATTGGCTCGGGGTGAGGGTGTTCACGTTCTCACAGATCAGCACCCCCTGGGCCACGGCCATCGGAGTGTTCGGAATCGTGCACTGGATGTGGATGCCGGTGGCCGCCCCACCGAACAGGGTCTGGTATCTCGCCAGATCCCAGCCTGCGGCAAGCGATACGAGCATCTTCGAATCGTCGGCGAGTGCTCCGGCCATTGGAGCAAGTACATCCTCGACCTGATATGGTTTGATTGCCACGACCACCATGTCGGCGGCCGCGACGACCTCCTGCGGGGTGTGCATGGCAGTGCCGCCCACTGCCGCGATGTTGCGTTCCAACTTGTCGAAATGCGCGGCGCATGCCACAATGTCGTTCCCGTCGACCGCATGCGCACGGGTCAATCCCTGTGCGATTGCCTGTGCCATGTTGCCGTAGCCAATGAAACCAACCTTCATACCACTCTCCTGACAGTGTCCGATATGCCAATACTGTATACGACCTGCGGAAAAACCCGATGCTAGAACAGTTCGTGCAGGTCGCCGCGGTCGCGTGCCTCGTCGAAGAGATGACGGAAGACGATGCCACCGTGCACGCCATCGTGTTCGAACTCGTTCGTCACCCAATAATGCGAGTTTCCTATGCGCGAAAGTGTGTCGAGCTGCAGACCGCTGTCGACATACAGGTCGTCGAAATACACCGCACTGTTGAGCGGCACTGTGTTCGCGGCGAGTTGGTTCACGTTGTAGATCACCCCGAAATGCGTGTCCTGCATCAGCACGTCCATTGCGGCGCGGAAGGGTCTGAGCGCGCGCTCCTGCTCGAACATCCACGGGAAAATCGCCTCGCCGGTGAACAGCAACGGGCGCGCGTCAGTGCTGAACTGCGGCAGACTCCCATACACGTGGTCCGCCGCCCAATCAATGGGGGCGTCGAGGTCGCCGTCCGCGTAGATGAACTCCTGGAGCGGCCAATACAGCGGATTGGAATAGGTCGCGGTCATCGCATCGAACAGGAACTCGTCGGCGAGCGGGGAATCCGAGTTTGCCGAACCGTCGCCGTCGAGAAATGCCTCGTCGAAGAGCCAATGTACCCGTTCGAATGCCGGTTTCATCCCGAAACTCGAGCCGAGGGTCTGCAGACGCTCCACTGTGAACGGGTCGCCGTTGGGCAGCGTCACATCGGTGCTGCGCAGAATGTCGGCCACGCAGCCCACGCGTTTCGTGTCGAGCGGGTAGCGTGCGTAGAACTGTTCGGTCTTCGTCTGCATGCGTGGGAAGGTGTGCTCGTACACCTCCCTCGCGCTCGCCGGCACATGGGGTATGCCACCGGTGGTGAAACTGGCGATGAGGCTTTGGGGGAACAGCGAAAGGTATGTCAGCGTCAGGAATCCGCCGTAGCTCTGCCCGAGCGTCACCCAGCGCTCCCCATCGAACTCGGTGCGCCGCAGGTGCTCGAAGTCGCGCACAATGGGGCCGGCGAGGAATTTCTTCAGATACTCCGCAGCCTGCCGTCCGTCCATATTCGCCACGGTGTGTGAGTCGATATGCGAGGAACGCCCGGTGCCGCGTTGATCGGGCAGCACCACACGGAAATGCTTGATGGCCTCGGCAACCCAGCCATCGGAGTCGGGCGAGAGCGGGCGGGGAGCCGCGCCGCCGGGACCCCCTTGCAGGAACACCAGCAACGGCAACCGGTCGTTCACATGCTCCGGGGCACAGACCACGCGGTAGAACAGGCGAATCGTCTCTCCATCGAATCCCATGCCTGGCTCATGGCCATCCCAGTCGAGTGGCACGTCGATCGCATACTCAGACACATGGAGTCCCGGAACATAGTATTCATTGAGCAGTGCCATCATACTCCCTCACGGCATTTGAACGATGCAATGCCTTCAATCTCACCCACATGCACCGACAAGGAGGCACAATCATCCCACAGACCCATGTGCAGGTGGTCTGTGGCCTATATGCTGAAGATATGGGAGAACGCTTGAAAGCCTTCTTGGCGACACACCGCATGCTGGTCATCGACACCATGGCCACCATGCTGATCTGCCTGCTGTGGGCCATCACCACGATCCCGCCATTTCTGGAGGATGGCCTGCTGTTGCGCTGGGATGCCGACGGGTGGACGCGCATCTGGTCGATTCTGCTCACGTTGCCCTTCGCATTGCGCCGCACGAAGCCGCATGCCGCCGCCATCTGGTTCGTCGTCACGGTGGCGGTGCAGCTGGTGTTCGGGCCGGCATTCCTCTTTGCGGATGCCATGGCGTTGCCCATGTTCTATTCGGCGGTGGTCTATGATTGCCGGAACCGGACCCGCGAATACGCCATCATGGCGTTGGCCTTCGATGTCGCCACCGTCGCCGTGATCGTATTCGCGAACACCCATGGCACAATCTTCGGGCGCAATCACATGGCGATCCTGTCAGGGGTCTATGCCTGTGCGCCCGAGGGGGCCGGATTCTCGATGCAGTCATGTGCAGCCGCCAGCATGGAATCGAGCCTCCTCTACTTCATCATGTTCACGCTGGTACTGGCCACCACGCTCGTGGCCGCACTATGGCAACGGGCGCGCCAACACACGATCCGCATGTTGGGCGAGCGGAATGCGGCCATAGCCGCCCGGGAGCAGGAGGAGAAACTCATCGCCGCCTCGGCCGAACGTGCGCGCATCGCCCGTGACATGCACGACATCGTGGCCCATACCCTTTCGATCATCATCATCCAATCCGACGGTGGGCGGTATGCCGCCACCCATGATGTGCAACTGGCACGGTCGACGATGGACACCATTCGGCACGAGGCCGAACATGCGATGCACGATATGAAGCAGCTGCTCGGTGTATTCGGGGGCTCGTCGCATGCCGACTACCACGATATCAATGCCTTGATCGAGCAGGCGGCCAAGGTCTCCCCCGACATCCACGTGCGACGTGAGCTCGTGGGTGAGCCCTCACCGCAGCTATTGAGCGAGTCGGCGAGTGTGGCCATGTACCACGTGGTGCAGGAGGCATTGACGAACGTACGCAAATACGCGGGGCTCAATGTGAACGTCGAAGTGCGTGAGGAGTGGAACAGCGGAACCCTTTCCTTCACCATCAGCGACGACGGACGTGGTGCCTCGGCGGCCATGGATGGGCATAAGGCCGGCTACGGTCTGCTTGGCATGAACGAACGCATCGAAGCCGTCGGCGGCATGGTGGAGGCAGGCCCCCGTCTCAACGGCGGTTTCGCAGTGCATGCTGAGGTCCCATTGGCCACCTCCGTGCAGCAGGCCGGCATCGGCTCGGAATCGCTCCTGCAGGCAAGTGCGATGCACACAGCAATGCACGGCGGCTCCTCCGCCGTGGAAGTCTCGGAGGAAAGCTGGGACGGTGATGCGGCCAACAGTACCGGAGCAGACGTGGATGACAGGGATGCTCAGCAGGGCAACGACAAGGGCGACCACGAGATTTGGCCCAATTTCATGCAACTGGGCGAGTCGTTGCGTTCCAAACCCATCGCGCAGATACACGAGGACGGACACGAGAACTGGATTACCAGACTGTCACATTGGGCCGAGCACCATTATGTGCTCACCGACACGATTCTCGTCGCTGTGACGACCGCCATCATCGTGACGGTTCCTGGCGGCATGGAGCTGCAGGTCGCCGGCTACCACTTCTCCTCGGCATCCGGCGCCTTTGGGGTGATGATGACCGTACTGCTTATGCTGCCACTGTGCTGGCGCAGGCGTTTCCCTCGTGCGGTCGCATTGGCGTTCGCCATTCTCGTGTTCCTGCAACTGGTTTTCGTGAGACCATTGTTCACCGCCGATTTGGCGGCGCCATTCATCGCCTATGCCGCCATGCTCTACAGCAGCAAACGGGGCACCTGGAAATGGCTCAGCGCACTGATTGCACTCGATGGGCTGCTGTTTGCGTTCAAGACGATGCTGCTTGTCGAGGGCCACACCTCGGTCGTCGAGTGGATGCTTCATGCCACGCCTGCATTGCGACCCGAAGATGGCACCGTCAGCATCGAGTTCGCCAGTCAAGTGTTCATCGAATTCGCCGTATTGTCCATCATGGTGTGCCTGCTGGCGATGGCGCTCGGCGCATGGGTCAAGATCAGCGGATCGAATCCGCAGGTGCTGGAAGCCCGGGCCGAGGCGCTGCGCGAAGAGCAGCGCAAACAACGTATCTCCGCCGCCAACCGTGAACGCGACCGCATCAGCGCGAGCATCCAATCCGAGGTGAGTGAAACGCTCAACAGCGTGATTGTCGAGACAACGCAGGAAATATCGATCATCGACCATCAGCTTGCGCAGGGAGAGGAGCCGTCTGCAGAATGGATCAGTCAGGCGTTCGCGGCCATCGGCAGTCAGGGACGCACCGCTTTGAAGCGCATGCGCGAACTGCTTGGTGTGCTGAGGGAAACCGGTGCCAGCGATGAGACGAATCCTTCGCAGAATCAGCTCAATCTGACGCCCGCGAAATCGCTTGACGAGCAGATCTCCGCCGCGCAGAGCCGTGGTGTGGGCAATGCCTAGAATTCACCGCGTTCCCGCAGTCCACAGCAGGTATGCATATGTTCCACACATGTCTGGAATCTGCATGAAGGCATGCGTTTCGCTAGAGTGGAAGCATGGCAGACGCAAGCAGGATTCGTATGGTCATCGCAGATGATCAGGAACTCGTCCGTGCCGGGTTCACCATGGTGATCAACTCGCAGCCCGACATGCAAGTCGTCGGGCAGGCCTCCGACGGCACGCAGGCGGTGCAGCTCGTCGAACGGCTCCACCCCGACATTGTGCTCATGGACGTGCGTATGCCGAGTATGGACGGATTGGCGGCCACTGCGCAGATCACGTCACATGCCGATGGCGAGCAGCACACCCGTGTGATCATTCTCACCACCTTTGATCTCGACGAGTACGTCATGTCGGCAATCAACGCAGGTGCTTCCGGCTTCCTGCTCAAAGACACCGAACCCGAGACGCTGCTCAACTCGATCCGCACCGTGCACCAAGGCAATGCCATCATCGCACCGACCGCCACAAAACGGCTCATCGAAAAGATGATGGAGACGGGCGTCACCCAGGAAGGGCCCGGCAGACAGCAGTCAGAAGTCGCCGCCGAATACACGGATCCGGAGCTTGCCACCCTCACCGAACGCGAACGCGAGGTGCTCATTGAGATCGCCCATGGACTGTCGAACCAGGAGATCGCCGACAAGCTGTTCATCTCACTGCCCACCGTGAAAACGCATGTGGCGCATATTCTGCAGAAGATCAACGCCCGCGACCGCGTGCAGGCGGTGGTCTTCGCCTATGAGAACCACCTGGTGTAGTCCGTACCGTTCAGGCATATGCGAAAGCCGGCCAGTTGGAGACTACTGGCCGGCTTTGCCGTGATGTCAGGTATAAACTCCATACCCGACATCAGGTATTTGATATCCTTCCAAATCAGGCTTCGGCGAGCGCCTCCACCGGCGGCGTCTTCACTGCACGGCGTGCGGGGAACACGCTGGCGATGAGCGAGCAGACGATGGCGATGGCCAGGATGATCGCGTAGGTTCCCCAGTCGATCACGTAGACGACGTCGGCAATCGAACTCATCACGATGTAGATGCCGAGCCAGCCGAACAGCGTGCCGACGACCATGCCCACCACGCTCGTGACCAGCGAGATCAGCAGGGCCTCGATTGCAAGGGAGGCGCGGAGCTGGCCGCGTGTCATGCCGATGGCGCGCAGCGTGGCCGATTCCCTGGTGCGTTCGATCACCGACAGGCTCAGCGTGTTCGCCACGCCGATGACGGCGATGACCACGGCCACTGCGAGCAATGCGACGAGCAGCATGAGCATCATGTTGACCATGCTCTCCCACTGGTTGCGTTCCGCCACCGGGCCTCCGACTGAAACGTTCGGGTAGACTTCAAGGTCTTGCTCGATGGTCTCGAACACATCCGAGAGCGACATGTCAGACGGCACATTGAGCTTGATGAGCATAGCATTGCCGTCCGCCTTGAACGTGCCGTCGTCGAACAGCGCCGTGTTCACGAAGGCGACCGCCTCGTTGTTCTGTGCGCTGCGCTTGTAGTCGCGCTGTTCCACATGCAGATCGACCGGGTGCTGCGACGGATTGCCTTCGGCATCGGTTTGGCTCAGACGCACCGTGTTGTTGGCGAAGGTGAACGATGCTCCGGTTGCGTTGTTGACGAGCGGCATGATCGCATCACCGGCCCCGAATGCAGGCGCGGGATTGTCGATCGAGATGTTGAGCACCGACTGCAATGCCGCGATGTCGGGCACGCCAATGACCGTCGTGGGCACCGCATGCCCCTGCTCGTCGGTGAATTCCGCGCTCGCGGTCTTCGCATACAGCAGTGAGCCGACTCCCCGTTCGCTTCTCACCTTGTTCGCGGCGTGCTGCGGGATATTCGGGCCATAGGCCACGACGTCGACACTGTAGCGGGTGTCGAGTGCCTGATTCATCGTCGCTTTCGCGGCGGCGGCACCGGTGGCCAACGTGGAGATGAGCGTGACGCCTATGAGCAGTGCCGTTCCCGTGGCGGCAATGCGTCGCGGGTTCTTCTGGATGTTGGCATTGGCGAGCTTGGCGGCCGGCCCGAACATCGAGACGAACGCTCCCACGCCCTTCATGAGCCAAGGCAACCAGAACAGCGCCGTCATGGCCAGTCCGATGAATGTGAGCATGCAGCCGCCGACACCGGCGAGCAATGCGCTGGCGGAGATATCGCCATCCTTGCTGTGGTTCATCGGGATGGCGATCAAGGCGAGCGCGACGCCGAGGGCCAGGAACAGGCAGCCGAAGACGGCGCGACCCACACGGGCCCGATGCTGGTTGGAGATCTCAAGCGGTCTCATGGCTTCCAACGGGGTCACGCTGGTGGCGGTGCGTGCGGCGCTCACAGATGCGAGTACCGTCATTGCAACACCGAAGAGCACGGGCAATGCGATGACCTGCCAGCTCATATTCAGCGTCAGTCGCATGCCGCCGAGAGACTGGTCCCGTGTGGCAATGGAGGCCAATGCCATGAGGCCGGTTCCCACGCCCACGCCGAGTATCGAGGACACGAGTCCGAGCATACCCGCCTCCTCAAGCACCGACACGTAGAGCTGGCGCTTGGTGGCACCGATGGTGCGCAGCAATGCCAGCGTACGGCGGCGCTGCGCCACGAGCACCTGGAACGTGTTCGCGATGACAAGCGCGGCGACCACCAGAGCGAGCACACCGAAGGCGAGCAGGAACTGCTTGGTCACGTCACCACCGTTGGAGCTGAGGGATTTGATGGCCTGCTCTTCCATATGCGCGCGATCCTGCAGCGTCAGCCCCGGCGAAAGCGCGGCCTTCACCTGCGCGACCACGGTGGATTCATGTGCCGGCTCGATGTGCAGGTACGCAGCGGTCGCTGGTATCGCATCGAAGGAGGCGACATCCGAATAGGCGACCATGAGGTCGTTCGAGGCGACGGAGGCACCGTTGTAATAGCCATACACGTTGTTCGGATCGGTGGTGAGACCCGTGATCGTCGCCTGCACGTCCTGCGCATCGTCGCCATGTTGCGCATGCGACGAGATGGTGTCTCCCACCTTGAGGTTCCACTGCTCGGCAAGCTTCCTCGGTATTGCAATCTGCCGGGCACCATCCGGTTCGGGGGCGTTGCCCTCTACGATCGAAACCGGGAGCAGCTTGGGGTCGGCACTCGTCGACAACGCCACCCCGCTGCCGTGCTGGGAGCCGGTATTCAGTATGACACTGCGCGTGACATCGGCACGGACGCCTTCCACTCCCCCGATGCCCGCTATGGTATTGAGCTTAAGACCACCAACCGTTGAGTCGTGTGCATCGTCGCCGGATTGCGCATCCGCCGTGACCGCATAGTTCGAGCCGCCGAACTGGCCGGTGGTCTGTTCGCGCAATGAGGCGTCGAAGGCGTTCGTGAACAGCAGCGTCGCGGCAATGAACGCCGTGCCGATGAGAATGGCGATACCCGCGGGAATCAGCATTCTCAGGTTCTTCTTCATCATCTTCATCGTGATTGACAACATGGTATTCCTTCGGATTCAGGATCGTCTGTGCTCTTGGCCTGCATTAGCGACGCTGCTGCGGCGGCTTCGGAGCCTGCATGAGGGTTCCCTGTGCCGGCTGGCCGCCGATGTCCGCCGGATTGTTCCGGGGCTGCCGCGCAATGGGTGGATTCTGGTTTGCCGGCATCGTCTGAACTGCGGAGCGCCCGGCGGTCTTCGTGGAACGTTCGCGCTCCTTCATGAGCAGATCACTCATCTGCGCCGGTTGCGGGTCGGAGACGTCGGCGATGATGTGTCCGTCGGAGAATACGATGGCACGGTCTGCATAGGAGGCGGCCACCGGATCATGCGTGACCATGATGATCGTCTGCCCCAATTCCCGTACCGAGGCCTTGAGGAAGCCAAGCACCTCGGCGCTTGAAGCGGAGTCGAGGGCACCGGTGGGTTCGTCTGCGAACACGAGCGACGGCCTGGTGATGAGGGCGCGTGCGATGGCCACACGCTGCTGCTGACCTCCAGACAATTCGTTCGGACGGTGGCCCAGACGTTCACGCAGTCCAAGTGTGTCCACCAGACGGTCGAACCATGCACGGTCCACCTTCTTGCCCGCCAAAGTCAGGGGCATCACGATGTTCTGCTCGGCCGTGAACATCGGCAGCAGATTGAAGCTTTGGAAGATGAAACCGATGTAGTTGCGGCGCAGCAGCGTGAGCTGCTTGTCGTTGAGCTTCGTCAGGTCGCGCCCCTGGAACACGACGCTGCCGCTGGTGGCCGAGTCCAGACCGCTCATCACATGCATCAGCGTCGATTTTCCGGATCCGGACGGTCCCATAATCGCCGTGAACCGGCCCTGCTCGAACTGCACGTTGACATCTTTCAACGCATGCACCAGGCTTTCACCCGTGCCATAGTCCTTCACCAGATCGATGGCCTCGATCGCCACCGGCGTATGGGTCGGCTGGTGAATCTGGTCAACCATGTTCTGCAACGCGGAATTCGACATGTTCTCTCCTTCTTGGGGCCTTCGCCACTTCAATCACGTGCTCTGACGTGCATATCTGCGAATATATGCCCTACAACCATGCCGACCCATCACCCGCAAGGGTGAAAAACATTCGGGGCTCATCCTTGAGGATGAGCCCCGAACACAACATCGTGGTGAATTCACCACCCGAATACGACCATCATCACAATTACGGCGGCGATGTACACCAGCACCAGTATCAGCAGCATCCAATCGGTCAGACGCATATGCGCCGGATGCAGATATGTGCGTTTGGCACCCATGCGGTCTATATGCGCACCGTGAGCCAAAGCTGTGATGCTGCGGGCGCGGTTCAGGTGGCTCAAATGGGCTGGTGCCGCAATGATCGCACGAGCATGAGCGCTGCACCATGCAGCAGTGCGGGTGAGGGGATTGTGCTTGCCAATGCGCGCATACCGTCCACGGATGTGTTGGGTGAGCACCAGGTCATGCACGGTGGCCGCATAGGTCGGCAGCCACTGGATCGCATCCGTCACGGCGGCCCCTGCCGTGTATGGCAATCCCAGTCCCGCCAGACCACTGATCCAGGCGGCACGCGAAGTGGTGAACAACACGGTGAACACGGCGAACACGATATCTGCGATACGGAGCGCCACCACCGCGCATAGATCCATGGTGCCGGAGGTGACCAGCCAGCTTCCCCATCGCCACAAGGTCCAGCCGGGCAGATGCACGGTGAGGAGCATGATGCAGAACACAATGACGATCACCGGCAGGAAGAATGACCACACCTTGAGCGTCTTGCGTGCAGGTATGCGGGTGGACAGCAGGAACAGGTGCTCCGCGAGGAGCATGGCCGTCAGGAATACCCAGTTTCCCCAAATCGAACACATGACGATAACGGCGATCATGGTGAACAGCTTCACACGTACATCCACTCGGTTGAGCCAACCATCAACCGGGACATAGAACTGCGAACGCATCAGACTCTCCCCTCCTGATCATGGTCCAATGAGCGCAACTGCGCGGAATGCAGAGGGCCAAAGTCCACTATGCGCCCTTCCTCCATACGCAGGGCATGGGTGCAGTAGCGTTCCACGAGATCATCGTCATTGCTTGCCATGATCACGGTGATGCCTTGCTTGTTGAGGTCTCGCACTAAGGTCATGAACTTCGTTTTGAGCCGGTAATCCAACCCGGACACCGGTTCATCAAGCACAAGTATGGGTGCCTGCGTGGCCAATGTGGAGGCCAGTGCCACGAGTCTGGTTTGCCCGGTGCTCAGCCGAATGGGATCGGCATCTTCAATGTCGAACAGGTCAAATGCCCGGATGAGCGCATTGACACGCTTGTTCACCTCTTGGGCTGGCACGCCCAGGGCACGCGGGGCGAATTCGATTTCCTTGCGCACGTTGCGCGTCAGCATCATATGCAACGGGTCCTGATCGAGATAGGCCACTTCACGGGCCATGCGGCGCACCCGGCACTCGGCGGTGTCGTTCTCGTCCACAATCACATGGCCACGCGAGGGCAGAATCTGAGAATTCATCATCGACAGCAAGGTCGTCTTGCCGGATCCGTTCGGGCCCACGACGCCCACGAATGAGCCGCGGGGGATGCGCAGGTTCACGTCGCGCAATTGGGGGGCATCGCTGTTCTCGCTGTGCGGGTGGAGGTAGTACACATGATCGAAGATGATGATCGGATCGGTCACGTCCTGCGGCTCAAGACGGGCGATTGTCAACGGCGTGTGGTCGTCGCGAGATCTGCTCACGCCCACCGATTCCAGCAACGACGCCTCGCGGAGGAACACTTCGCGTGTGGTACGGCGGATCACCTCACCGCCCACCATCACCAACACCGAATCGGCATGCTCCCGCAGCCAACGAGTGTCGAGGTCGATCATCACCACCGACGTGTGGTTGCGCTTCATGAGGTCGTCCAGAATGGCATAGAGATCCTGTGCGCCGTCTTCGTCGAGCACCGCCAGCACCTCATCGAGAATGAGCACCTCGGGCTCTGCTGCGATGGCCGAGCCTATGGCGACGCGCATCATCTCGCCTTCGGAGAGCATACGCGGATCGCGGTGCCGGAGTCCCTCTATATGCAGTCGGTCAAGCACCTCATCGACACGGGAGCGTATTTCGTCCGGCGCCACACCCCTATTCTCCAAGGGGAATGCGATTTCGTTCTCCACCTCGTTGGTGACGAACAAATCCACCGGGTTCTGGGGCACATACCCCACCTTGGCGGAGATATTAGAGACGCTCGTGCTTTTCACGTTCATGCCAGCCACCCTGATGAAACCGGTAAGCGTGCCATCGAGAATATGAGGGATGATACCGGTGAGGGCCTGCGCCAATGTGGACTTGCCCGAACCGGTCGGCCCTACTATCCCGGCCAGGGTTCCCTCCGCCACATAACAACTCACATCATGCAGTGCCCCTCTTGGCGTGCCGTGCGCCGAGGAGGGCGCATACTGCCAACCCAGGTTCATCACGGTGATTACATCGGTCACAATCGGCTCCATCAATCTCACAACAAGTGCGCTTGGCTGGGTGAACTTCTACCCTACGTTCACACGTAACCGTAAGCATACTATGTCATCTCGTTGATATCCTGCATCATTCGAGCTGACCCGTCCATGGGCGAACGATTCGCGCCCATGGACGGCGGCACCGACAAACGGGAGATCCCGCATGCCCACGCATGCGGGATCTCCCCAGAAAAGCTGTTGACCATATGCATGGCATACGTCATACATGCTCAATCGGCGAAGCCGGAGGCGCGCACCGCCTCGAATCCGCCTTTCAGATCGTCGATGATGTCGTCGATGTACTCGGTGCCGATCGACAGACGGATTGTTCCCTGATGTATGCCCTGATCCTCCAACTCAGTCTCGGACTCCTGAGAATGCGTCGTGGAAGCCGGGTGAATCACCAAGCTCTTCGCATCGGCCACATTGGCCAGCAGCGAGAACAGATGCAAATTGTCAATGAATACCCGGGCTGCATCCTTGCCGCCCCGAATGTCGAAAGTGAAGATGGATCCGGCACCATTCGGGAAGTATTTCTCGTACAGGTCGTGGTCAGGGCGTCCCTCGATCGATGGATGCGAGATCGACTCGACTTCGGGCACGGTTTTGAGGTAATCGATCACTTTGAGCGCATTCTCCACATGGCGCTCGACGCGCAGTGACAGCGTCTCGGTGCCCTGCAGCAGCAGGAAGGCCGAGAACGGCGAGAGCGTGGCACCCGTGTCGCGCAGCAGGACCGCGCGGATGCGGGTCACGAATGAAACCGGCCCGAGCGCCTCATAGAAGTTGAGGCCATGATACGAGGGATCCGGTTCGGTGAGCGTCGGGAATTTGCCTGGCACCGCATCCCACTTGAAATCGCCTCCCTCGACGATCACGCCCCCGAGCGTGGTGCCGTGGCCACCTATGAATTTCGTGGCGGATTCCACTACGATGTCCGCACCATGTTCGAGTGGGCGGAACAGATATGGCGTGGCGAAGGTGTTGTCTACAATCACCGGCAAGTGGTGCCGGTGTGCGATCTCGGTGATTGCGTCAAAATCGGGCAGGTCGGCGTTCGGATTGCCGAAGGTCTCGAAATAGACGAGTTTCGTGTTGTCTGCGATCGCCTCCTCGAATGCGTGGGGATCGTTGGCGTCGACGAAGGTGGTGGTGATGCCGTCGCGTGGCAAGGTGTGGCGCAGCAGATTGAACGTGCCCCCGTATATGTTCTTGGCGGCCACGATATGGTCACCGGCCTGCGTGATGTTACGCACGGCGTACTCCACGGCCGCAGCACCCGAGGCGACCGCCAATCCCGCGGTGCCCCCTTCGAGCGCTGCGATGCGGTCTTCGAACACCCCTTGTGTCGTATTGGTCAATCGCCCGTAGATGTTGCCCGGGTCGGCCAGACCGAATCGGGCCTCGGCGTGGTCGAAGTCGTGGAATACATAGCTGGTCGTCTGGTAGATCGGCACTGCACGGGCGTCGCTGGCCGGGTCTGCGCTCTCCTGGCCGACATGCAGCTGCAGTGTCTCGAAATGGTATGGTGTGTGGGTTTCCTGTGCGCTCATGGTGTTCCTTACGCTCATGCACGTTGCCGTGCGTCGTTTTCGTCTGGCGACCCTCGGGTCTGGGCAGCAGATTAGGGAACTCGCACAGCACAATGCAAGCCAGACGTTATCGCGATTGGTTATACCCGTTTATCAATCGGCGCCTGCGCACCTGAACATGGGATCCGTCAGTCCCCACGAGACGGAGGCGACACGCCGAGACCCTGTGGTGGACCATCTCATCCATGCAACACGGCAGGAATGCGCTTGGCATATCGTTCACCTATTGTATGAGGCATATATGGTCGATGACTGCAAGGAGCAATATGCCAGAAGTGCTTTACGAACGCAATCGCGAATATATTCCACGCATCGCAGCGGTGCATGACATGTGCGGGTACGGCAAATGCTCGCTCACCGCCGCCATCCCGATCCTCTCGGCTGCCGGATGCGATGTCTGCCCGGTGCCGACCGCTCTGTTCTCGGCGCATACTCGCTACAAGGTGTTCACCATGGAAGACACCACCGACATGCTGGGCGGATACCTCGACGCCTGGCAGCAGGAGGGCGTTGAGCTCGATGGCGTCTACTCCGGATTCCTCGGCTCCCCCGATCAGGTGGCGATCATACAGCGACTGTATCGCGAGTACCCCAAGTCGCTGCGTTTTGTCGACCCGGTAATGGGCGATGCCGGTGAGATGTATGCCACGTACACGGCACAGCTTTGCGAGGCGATGGGCGCGCTCGTCGATGGCGCGGACCTGCTCATGCCGAACCTGACCGAATCCTCCATTCTCACCGGCACTGAGTACCCCGGACAGGACATCACGAACGAGCAGGTCAGGCAGATCATTGGCAATCTGTTCGATATGGGCGCCAAGAACGTCGTGCTCAAGGGCATCGACCACAATGACGGCCGAATTCGCAACTTCGTGGCCAATGCCAAGGAGGGCGTGGACCGGATGACCGAATGCGTGCACGAGAAACTGCCCTACATGTGCCATGGCACCGGCGACGCGTTCGCCTCCGCCATGATCGGGGGCGTGATGGCCGGACTCGACCTTGCAGCGGCCTCCAGACTTGCCGGCGAATTCGTGCACAACGCGATGGTCCAGACGAAGTTCCAGCCCGACTATCAGGATCGTGGCGTGAGTTTCGAACTGAGCCTGGGAGATTTGACCAGCCTCGTGGATTGAGCAGGTCGTGGATCTGACGCATTCGCCCCGCATGAAAATGCGGGGCGAATGCGTATTCCAATGCCGACACGCACAGTGGACATCCCGAATGTGAATAACCGCTTGGGTGTCCACATTCGACACCAATGCAAGCCGGGTTATCCACAAATCTTCAAAGCCGGTTGCATGCGTGCCGCGATGTTGCTGGACTTGGAGCATGGACATTACATCACAGCACAACAGCACATCGCCGACACTGGCGACCATACCCACGCAGACAGTCGTGGACGCGGATACCTTCGAGCAATGCAAGGCCATGCTCTTGGCCCCGGACCTCACCGCCAAGCAGATCGGCTCCCTGGGAGAGCGGCTTTGCCGGGCATGGCTGATCGAACATCATTGGCACGTGTTGGCCTGCAACTGGCACTGCCGGTTCGGCGAGATCGACATCATCGCGCTTACCTCGCACAGCACCATCGTATTCGTCGAGGTCAAGACGCGTAGATCCACATCATGCGGCATCCCCGAGGAGGCAGTGCATGCTGCCAAACAGATGCGTGTTCGTCGGGCCGCAATATGCTGGCTCGGTGAGCATGGATCGACCATACGCCACATCGGAGTGCGTTTCGATGTCATCGCCGTCACCGTCACACCCACCGACGTCTTCATTCATCATGTGCCGGAGGCGTTCTGATGGCTCTGGGAACAGCATTGTCAGTCGGGCTGGTGGGGCTCAAGGCCTTCATGATTCAGTTGCAGGCATTCATCTCTCCTGGCCTGCCGTTCTTCTCCATCATCGGGCTGCCCGACGCGTCGCTGAGCGAGGCCAGAGAGCGCGTGAAATCGGCATGCACCGCAAGCGGCTTCAAATGGCCCCAGACCCGGGTGACCGTCAACATGTCGCCGGCCTCGATGCCCAAACGAGGTTCTTCACACGATCTTGCCATCGCCGCCAGTGTGCTCAGCGCCTCGGAATTCATAGAGCCCGACGCGTTGGACAACACTGTGCTACTCGGCGAGCTCAACCTCGATGGCACGGTGCTGCCCATCAACGGCCTGCTGCCAATCATGCTGCATATGAAGGAGCATGGCATGAACCGCGTCGTGGTTCCCCGTGCCAACCGCGATGAGGCTGAACTGATTGACGGCTTGGATGTCATGTACGTCTCGCATCTGGGTGAACTCATCGAATTGTTCGGAGGTCGTGCCAACTACACGGTCCATGAGATTCATGTGGACACCCGAAGACGCGACCTGCCGGAGGGCAATCTGCTGCCTGTCGGCGACATGAACGAAGTGGTGGGCCAGCACGACGCGAAGGAGGCGCTGAAGATCGCAGCAGCCGGAGGACACCATGTGCTCATGACCGGGCCACCCGGCATGGGCAAAACCATGCTCGCCTCACGCTTCCCCGGCATACTCGCCCCGCTGAACCAACAACAGCAATTCGAAGTGGCATCCATTCGTTCGCTCTGCGGCCAGCTGGGCACCCACGGCATCGACAGCATGCCGCCATTCGAGGCTCCGCACCACACCGCCTCCGTCGCCTCATTGGTGGGAGGAGGCACCGGCCTGGGAGAACCGGGATCGGTGACACGCGCCCACCATGGGGTTCTGTTCCTCGACGAGGCGCCTGAATTCGCACCACGCGTGCTGCAATCGCTCAGGGAACCATTGGAGGCTGGGTATGTCGCCGTGTCACGGTCCAGGGGAACCACAATCTTCCCCGCACAATTCCAACTCATCATGGCGGCGAACCCATGCCCCTGCGGCTATGGGTATGGCACCGGCGAACGCTGCACCTGCAGGGAACGCGACCGCATACGGTATTTCAGCCGACTCTCCGGCCCCATTCTCGACCGCGTCGACATGCAGCTGCAGGTATGCCCCGTTTCCCACATAGGGTCCCGGCAGTTGCCGGAAGGCGACAGCAGCGAGCGCATCCGCCAGCAGGTCATCGCTGCACGGTCCATGGCGGTGGAGCGATTCCGATCATTCGGCTGGACAAGCAATGCCCAAGCTGCAGGGTCGTGGTTACGTGAGCACACTCCCCACCGTGTGCTCGCCGTGGTGAACCAGGCGCTCTCCTCCTATCAGATCAGTCTGCGAGGGGCCTACCGCGTGATGAAGCTCTCATGGACCATCTGCGATCTCGATGGACGTACAAGTCCGAACCTTGACGATGTCGACCGCGCGCTCTCGTTGCGCACCACTGAAGTCAACTGAACCTACCCGGCCCCACCTTGAAACGGAGAAGACATGACCGCCCTCACCCATCAGACCACGTCACAATCACACACGGCACCCGCACAACCCACGTTGAGCGCCAAGGCGCTGCTGCAGTCTGACGACGAAGCGCTCGCCCGCATGTTGCTGACCCACTGCAGCGAATGCGCCAATGCGCTCATGACCTCGTTGCTGAAGGGATGCGACAGCGAACATCCAGGTGTGGAGGCACTGCGCGCGCTGCTCATGGTTGCATGCGCCACCACCGAACAGGAGCAACGACGCGCACGCAACACCTTGGAATGCATGTTCATTCTGGGCACGGCACGCTGGGGCCGCAAGGCGCGCAGCGAAGGCGTGGCATCCTTCCAGCTGGCCTCACAACGGTGGATCGGCCGCCTGCTGCAGCTGCCGACCTTCGACCCGGATGCGCTATGCGCACTGTTCACCGGACAAGGCGCCTATACCGTTGTCATTCCCGGTTCGCCCTACTGGCCAGAGTCGTTGGAGGACCTCGACGTGCGCTCTGATTGGGCGCCTCCACTTGCCTTGTGGGTGCAGGGCGACGCAACGGCCCTCACATCATGTGATCGCCCGGTGTCCATAGTGGGTTCGCGTGGCGTGAATGAATATGGGCGTCACGTTGCGAGGAACCTGGCCTGCCAGACGGCCTTGAATGGCCATCTCGTCGTTTCCGGCGGTGCCATGGGCATCGATGCCGCGGCGCATTGGGGAGCGCTCGAGGCCATGAATCAGCTCGGAGCCAAAGTAGCCGGAAGAACCGTGGCGATATTCGCCGGCGGACTCGACCATTGTGGCCCCACCACGAATATGCGGCTCTTCGAGCAGATCTGCGCCCAGCATGGAGCCTTGGTGTCGGAATGCACCCCGAGCACGATACCGGAGCCACGTCGGTTCCTGCTGCGCAATCGGCTGATCGCGGCACTGGCCTATTCGGTCGTGGTCGCACAGGCCCGGCTGCGCTCCGGAGCGCTCAATACGGCAGGCTGGGCGAACGAGATGAACCGCAGGCTCTTCGCAGTGCCGGGCGAGATCACGACACCCGCGCATGCCGGGTGCAACAGGCTCATCGCCGACCAGCAGGCGTCGTTGCTCTCCAGCACCTCGGACATCGAGCAACTGTGCCATGAGACCCATGCACCGAGCATCAGACCATAAACGTCAGGCCCTATGGCAGAATCGAGGTATGAGTCCAACCAAGGTTGAAGACATGTATGATGCGGTGATCGTGGGTGCGGGCGGGGCCGGTCTGTCCGCAGCGCTGGGATTCTACCGCAGCCAGGAGGTCGCTGATCTCAGGGATCGGGGCATCGAGCCCAAGGTGTTGGTGATTTCCAAGTTGCAACCCCTGCGATCGCATACCGGATCCGCCGAAGGCGGCATAGCCGCCAGCCTCGGCGACATGGAACCCGACGAATGGCAATGGCATTACTACGACACCGTGAAAGGCGGCGATTGGCTCGTCGATCAGGATGCCGCCAAGTTGTTGGCCAAGGAGGCCGCCCACACCGTACGTGACCTGGAGCATGACGGAGTCGCCTTCTCCCGTACCGAGGATGGAAGAATCGCCCAACGGCGTTTCGGAGGCCATACCAGCGACTTCGGCAAAGCCCCGGTCAAACGTGCCGCCTATGCCGCCGACCGGGTGGGCCACCAGATTCTGTTCGCCCTCTGGCAGCAATGCGTGGCACAGGGCGTTGCATTCGCTGAGGAATGGTACGTGACCGATCTTGTACTCAACGCCGATCATACGGCCAGCGAAGGTGTGGTCGCCTACGACGTCGCCACCGGCACGACCCATGCCATCGCCGCGCGCAACGTGCTCATGGCGACCGGCGGTGCCGGACGCCTGTTCCATACGACGTCGAATTCCCACGATCTCACTGGCGATGGCATGGCATTGGCCTTGCAGGCGGGTCTTGATCTCGAAGACACCGAGTTCCTGCAGTTCCATCCCACTGGTCTGGCGCACACCGGAATCCTTCTCTCGGAGGCCTCGAGGGCCGAAGGTGGCGTATTGCGCAATGCCACGGGAGAGGCATTCATGGAACACTATGCGCCCGAGCACAAGGACCTGGCCGCGCGTGATGTGGTTTCAAGGGCCATTCGCAGCGAGGTTATGGCCGGGCGGGGCGTCGCCGACCCGAAGGATCCGGAAGGGCCCAAGGACTGTGTATGGCTCGATATGACCGGCATCGACGCCACCCGAATGCATGAGGTGCTGCCACAGGTGGTCGAAACGATCCGGGATTATGCCGGGCTCGATCCCGCCACGGACCTCGTGCCGGTCAAACCGACCGCGCATTACACGATGGGCGGCATTCCAATCACCGTCGATGGCGAAGTCTACATTCCCACAGCCGACGGGCGTCAGATTATAACGGGAATGTATGCGGCGGGCGAATGCTCGTGCGTCAGCGTGCATGGAGCCAATCGCCTTGGAGGAAACTCCCTGCTCGACGCATGTCTGTTCGGCACTCGCGCCGGACGCTCCATCGCCACCCGAGTGGCATCCGATCCGGTTGCCGCATCGGATGTGGAAGGTGACACGCACGCCCTTGCGCAGGAACTCGTCGATGCGTCGAATCGACGCAAAGGCATCATCGACACACTGCTCGAATCCGCTGACTCTGCAGAGGGAACGTCCCAGAGCGACAACGCCTATGCGCTCATCGCCGATCTCGGCACCTTCATGGAGGCGCATGCAGCCGTGGTCACCGACGCCACTTTGCTCGACAAGGCAATGGCCGCATTACGAAACGACCTCATTCCACGTTCTGAGCTACTGCATGCCCATAGCGATTCCAAAGTGTTCAACCAGGAGATCACCGCGATTCTCGAGGCGCATCATCTCTGCGAACTCGCGCTGGCCATGCTCACGGCCACACGCGCCCGTGAGGAGTCCCGCGGCTCGCTCTATCGCAGCGATTTCCCCGAGCGTAACGATGCCGAATATCTCAGGCATTCATTCGTGAACCTCAACGGCGACGTCAGCTGGGCGCCGGTGAACATCGTAGACATCGAACCAGGCTCGCGCTCGTACTGATTCCAGCCGTGACCGGCGCAACCGTGTGAATGTTGCACCGGTCACGGCTTTTGCATGCGCGCGCATATACAATATGAGACAGTATTCGACACTGTGGAAAGGCATTGCATGAGCTCCCCATCCTCCGTCATCCAAGCGACGGTGACATTGCGTGTGCACCGCTTCACCCCGCGTCCCGAACGGGAGCGCCGACATTCGTCAAGTCCGTTCGGCAGGCGCGGCGGCTCGCCGTTCGCGGATTCCGCACGCGCCGGCAGGCCACGCGGCAAATCCTGGGTGCAGGAATACGAGTTGCTCGTGCGTCCTGAAGACACGTTGCTTGACTGTCTGCTCACCATCAAACGCGATATCGACCCGACACTGGCATTCCGCTATTCCTGCGGCCATGGCATGTGCGGTTCGGATGCCGTCGCCGTCAACGGCACACCCACGTTGCTGTGCACGGCACAAGTGCAGGATTGGGTGCAGCGGCTACCCAACATCTCCTACCCCGACGACGAGGGATTCCGCCGTACCGGCGATGTCGACGACGCAGACAACGCCAACGTATTCGAGGAGGATCTCGCACATCAGATCGACGAGGGGGATCATCTGGGTGTCATCGAACTCGCCGCACTTCCCGGTTTCCCGGTCAAGCGCGATCTTGTCGCCGACATCGATTCGATGCTCGAACAGATTCGCCGTCTCAAACCCTACCTCATTCACCACAATGCCATCAAGACCCGTGAGGACGGCAAGGTGGATGTGCTGGAGTATCTGCAGAATCCACAGGAACTGGCCAAGTATGAATTGCTCAGCAACTGCATCGCCTGCGGCGTGTGCGAGGGGGCGTGCCCGGTCTATGCCGGCGGCGAGGCGTTCATCGGCCCGGCGGCGCTCATCAATCAGGCGCGATTCATCAACGATTCGCGTGACACTGCAACCGAGGAACGCCTTGAGGCCCTTGACACCGCCGATGGCGTGCAGGCCTGCCAGTCGGTGCGGGCATGCTCTAGGCAGTGCCCCCGCGGCATTGACGTGGGCGAGGAGATCTGGCAACTCATTGCGCAGGTGAAAGAGCGGTAAGGAAGAATGAATATGGACAGAACGTCATTCGAAAACCATGCGCGGGCATGGGATTGGATTGAAACCCGCGAATTCGCGCTTGAACCCGACCTTGTGCATGAGGCGCGCACGCTGATGCAGGAAGACAACGACCCGTCGGTCTCCGCATGCGAAGGCGCCATGCTCAGCATGTTCAAGACGATGTCCGGCGCATCGTCGGTCATTGTGATCGGCACCGGATCATTGGTACAGACGGCTCGAATCGCTTGTTCACTCAATGACGACGACAAACTCACTGCCGTCGACTCCACACCTCAAGGTCATAGCCAGATCAAGAGACTATTCCGCACCGCCGCCACGATGACCCGGGCCACGCTGCGCACCGTCAACGCAGATCCAACCCAATTCTTGTCGCGTCTCAACGGCGACGACTACGATCTCATCGTTGTATGCGGCGATGCCTCGAACTACCCTGCCGCCTACGAGCAGGCACCGCGATTGCTGCGCAGACATGGCGTGATCATTTTCACCGATGTGTTGGCCATGGAATCGCCGGATTCCAAAGGCGGTCTCACCAACCCGGCGGATCGCGGCGACAAGGCCGTGGCCATGCGCGAACTCATCGACGCCGTGACCGATGACGACCGCTTCATCTCCGCACTCTCCCAGACCGGCTGGGGTATGCTCATCGCCACATTGCAATAATTCGGCATGGTGGAGCGGATCGGAATTGGATTCCCGTGATTCGCACCACCATGCCATACGGATCAGTGCGCACCGGTCTGCCTGGGAACCATGCTGGTGGCGACATCGACGGCCTCGTCGATGTCGTCGGTGATCGTCACCAGATCGGGATCGATGTTCGAGATCATGCCCCGTTCACGCACCGGCCCGTCAATCCAATCGAACAGCCCTCGCCAGTATGCGGAATCGAAGAGCACAATCGGCATTTTCGCCACCTTCTGCGTCTGTACCAACGTGAGCGCCTCGAAGGTCTCGTCCAACGTGCCGAAGCCGCCGGGGCAAACAATCACGCCAGACGAGTACTTCATGAACATCGTCTTGCGCACGAAGAAGTAGCGGAACGTCATGCCGAGGTTGATCCACTTGTTGAGCCCCTGTTCATGCGGCAATTCGATTCCCAGACCCACCGATTTGCCCCCGGCCTTGGCAGCACCCTTGTTCGCCGCTTCCATGATGCCCGGGCCGCCTCCCGTGATGACGGCAATGTCTCGCTCGGCGATCTTCGCGCCCATTGCGACGGCGGCCTTGTAGTCCTTCGTATTGGGCTCGACACGTGCGGAACCGAAGATGCTCACGGCAGGACCGAGCTCGGCCAGCGATCCGAAGCCATCCACGAATTCGGCCTGAATGCGCAGTACACGCCATGGGTCGCGATGCAGCCAATCCGTGTCGGAATCATTGCGCAGGAAGCGTTCCGAAGTGCTTTCACTTGGAATCATCTTGCCGCGCAACAACACCGGTCCCTGCGAATAGGTCCGTCCGAGCGGCTCCTCCGCATGATTCATCGTCTGCCCGCCATTCGCATTCTCCTCATTGTTGGATTGCATGCCACTCCTTCGATTCTGTGGTGTATTTCCAACTGCGAGTGTAGCGAGTGCAGACCCCGGCCATGTAACATGGCCACCTCAGCTGCGGGAGTCTTCTTCCTTGAGTTGCGCCAGATCCTGCTCGGCATCCCTACCCATGGTCTGGGAGACCACAACGGTGCCATCCCGGAGCGTGCGCGTGGCCTCGAGGGGGCGTTCCATCGCGGCCAAACGCTCCTCGACGGAGTCCATGCGGGCGAATCTGGCCGACTGCCGGCTCAGCAGCACCGCCGACACCGCAGCCGCCACCAGCGACCCCAGAAGCACGCCGAATCTGGCCTCCGCGGAAAGCTCAGCGTTCGCATACGCCAGCGATGCGATGAGGAAGGAGACGGTGAAGCCAATGCCGCAGGCGATTGAAGCCGGGAACATGTCGCGCACGCGCAGTCCCTTGGGCATCGCAAACGGGCCGATGTGGGTGGACAGCCATGCGGTGGCCATGATGCCGAGCGGCTTGCCCACGAACAGCGCCACGATGATGGCGATGACCACCGGAGAGACCAGCAACATTGGGGTGATCGAATCGAAGTGCACACCAGTGGCGAAGAAGGCGAAGATGGGCAATGCCAGCAACGCCGAGAACGGCTGCAGCTTGTCGGCATACCGTTCGGCACGCGGCGAACGTTCGCCGTACATGGCACGTGCAGGCGTGAGCAATCCCACGAGCACGCCGGCCAATGTCGGGTGCACGCCGGCCTCGTACATCATCACCCAAGCCAGAATGCCTATGACGGCCACGCCGAACCATGGCACCTTCTTCATGCGCACCAGGAAGTACCAGGCAACCGCGCAGATCGCAATGCCCACAAACCAGTACCAGGCGTTGAGCGACGAGAAGAACACGGCGATCAGAATGATCGCCAACAGATCGTCCACCGTGGCGAGCGTCATCAGGAAGGCACGGATCGAGCCAGGCAACGCCTTGGCGAACAGCGCGAGCACCGCCAGCGAGAATGCGATGTCCGTGGCCGTGGGAATCGCCCATCCGTGTGCCGTCTCGGCAAAACTGAACATCGAACCGTTCGCGATGATGAGGCTGCCCGGATCTCCGGCACCGAAGTTCGAGAACAGTGAGATGACGGCAACGAACAGCACCGGCGGCACCAACATGCCGCCCACCGCACAGAGCATCGGCACCGCGGCCGCGCGTACATTCGACAACGAGCCGGTGGTGAGTTCCTGACGCAGCTCGAGCCCGACGACCAGGAAGAAGATCGTCAGCAGGCCGTCCTGAGCCCAATGGCCCAACCCCATGTCAATGTTGGTTCCCGGAATGCCCAGATGGAAATGCGAAAGCTCTTCGAACCAGTGGTAGGTCGCCGGCAGATTCGCCAGCACCAGACCGAGCAACGCGAATCCGAGCATGATGAGACCTGATATGCGGTCGGATGCCGCCACTTTCCGAATCGATGCCCACACTCCACGCTGCCTGTTGCTCATGCCGCCCTCGCTGTACTCCTATGCCAATATCCAGCTATCCATTATGCCGCATTCACCCGCCATACGCCCAATGGGACGCCCCCGCTCATACACAATCCGCAAAATCCGCGGCCACGGGTCCCACTCCCAGCTTGCAAAGCGCTGCGTCTAGCTGCCTGCACATCCGCTCGATCACGCGCACAGGGCAAGCGAGGTTGATGCGTTCGAAACCACTGCCCTCCTGGCCGAACAGATATCCTTCGTCGAAATAGAGCCTCGCCTGTTCGTGCATGAACGTCTCCAGCTCATCATTCGAAAGGCCCAGCCCGCGGCAATCCAGCCATGCCAGATAGGTTCCCTCCGGCTCGATGAGCCGTATGCCGTCGTGGGTGTCGGCGAAGGCACGTACGGTGTCGAGATTACGCCGCACCACCGCGAGCATCTCCTCGAACCAGTCCTCGCAGCGGGCATAGGCGGCCATGCATGCCACCATGCCCAGATGATTCACCGTGCTGCCGCCGGTTTTCGCCGCGGCGATGTCGAACTCCTGCTTCACCTTGGCATTGTGGAAGATCGCGTTCGAGCACAGCAGACCCGCCAGGTTGAATGATTTCGACGGTGCGGTGAACTCGATGAGATGGTCTGCATACCGCTCCCCCAACGTGCCGAACATCGTCACGGCGTGCCCGGGGTGTTCAAGATCGCCATGGATCTCATCGCATAGAATCATCACATCGTTGGCCACGCAGATGTCGCCGAGCATACGCAGCTCCTCGGCCGTCCACACACGGCCCACCGGGTTGTGCGGATTGCACAGCATGATCGCCTTGCAGCGCGGGTCGGAGGCCTTGCGTTCCAGATCCTCGAAATCCATCGAATACCGACCGGTCTCCCCATCAAACAGCAGGGCGTTGTTGAGGATCTCCAGACCATTGTTCATGGCCGCGTTCGTGAACGGGTAGTACACAGGTCGCTGGATGATCACCGCATCGCCCGGATGGGTGAACGCACGCAACGCCGTGTTCACCGCCGGCATCACGCCCGCCGAAAGCGAGATGAGCTTCGGATCGGCCTCAAGACCATGGCGGCGGCGCATCCAGTCGCACACGGCGGCCAAGTACTCGTCGGTGGCATAGTCATACCCGAATACATCATTGCGAGCAGCATCCACAAGCGCCTCGACGACGGCCGGCGGCGTGACGAACTCCATATCCGCCACCGACAACGCCAGCACATCCTCATGACCGACACCCAGCTCGGTCTCGATCATCTTCCATTTCACCGAAGTTGTGTCGTGCCGCTCTGGCCAGGTTTCGAAATCGTACATATTCCCTTTCCCTCCGTCGCTGCGGTCTGTTCTCTCATACGGTGGGTCAGCTTAACGTCGCCATGTTACGGCGGCAACACCACAGTTCACGAATGGGTTACGGCCAACATCGCGCCGCATGCAATTGGAAAAGCCCTTGAGCGTATGCACGTTCAAGGGCTTGTTGTGCGCGAGACAGGATTCGAACCTGCGACCTGCTGATCCGTAGTCAGCTGCTCTAATCCGCTGGGCTACTCGCGCATGCTACCTGAATCGCATGCATTTGCACACAGTTCACATAGCCAAGTGCGCGAGACAGGATTCGAACCTGCGACCTGCTGATCCGTAGTCAGCTGCTCTAATCCGCTGGGCTACTCGCGCAATTGCTTGCTTCAGGCAACTCGACTAACATACAACGTTTCATGGTCAATCACAACTTCGGCGTGTCGAAATCGTGAAGATGACGGCATTCACAGGGCATGGATCACACGTCGCCGCTCGGGCCGGACCATCTGCGGAGGCACGCCCTCCGTCACGCAATCGGCATTCACCACCACTTCGGTCACATCGTCCATGTTCGGCAATTCGAACATCGTCTCCTCGAGAATCGATTCGATGATCGAACGAAGCCCTCGGGCACCCACTCCCCGCTCCAGTGCGGTGCTGGCGATGGCTTCGACGGCGGCGTCGGTGAACGTGAGCGTGACCCCATCGACTGAGAACAGTTTCTGGTATTGCTTGAGCAGCGCGTTCGTGGGTTTGGTGAGTACGTCCTTCAGATCGTCCACCGTGAGTTCTCCCAGCGTGCACACCACCGGCAGGCGCCCTATGAATTCGGGAAGCAGGCCGAACTCCGCCAAATCGTCGGCATTCACCTGTCTGTATATCTCGTGTTCGTCGATCGGATTCACGCGCCACGACGCCCCGAAACCGCTTTCATGCCGACCCAGCCTGCGCGAGACGATCTCGTCGAGCCCCACGAAGGCGCCTCCGCATATGAACAGGATGTCGCTGGTGTCGAGTTCCACCGTCTCGCCGTCCTTGTGCCTATGTGCGCCGTCGACCGGCACATGTACGAGCGTTCCTTCGAGAATCTTGAGCAGTGCCTGCTGCACGCCCTCGCCGGAGACGTCGCGGGTCATCGACGTGTTGTCGCCGCTCTTGCGCGCGATCTTGTCTACCTCGTCGATGTAGACGATACCGTGTCGCGCACGGTCCACGTCGCCGTCAGCCGCCTGCAGCAGACGTGACAGCACCATCTCGACGTCATCGCCCACATAGCCCGCCTCGGTGATGGAGGTGGCGTCGACGATGATGAAGGGCACCTGCATCGCCTTCGCCAATGTCTGCGCCAGGTAGGTCTTGCCCACGCCGGTCGGTCCAAGCAATAGTATGTTCGACTTCGCCACACTCACCTCGTCGAGCGGATCGAGAATCGAACGTGTCGAATCCGCAAGCCTGGACTGCTCGAACTGGCGGTGTGCATTGGCATCGTGGCGTTCAATCTGCGCGCGTTTGAAATGGTTGTAGACCGCCACGCTGAGTGTGCGCTTGGCGTCGTTCTGCCCGATCACGTATTGGTCGAGCACATCGCGAATCTGCGAGGGCTTCGGCAGTTTCAACACCTCAAGACGCGAGTCCTTGGCGTTCTCCTCGCTCAGGATCTGCACGCAGAGGCCAATACATTCGTCGCAGATCGCCACGCCGGCACCGGCCACCAGACGGTGTACCTCATGCTCGCTTTTGCCGCAGAACGTGCAGCGCTGCACGCCGTCGTTATAGCTGACCACACGTCCCATATTCACCCTCATTCCGCATGCATACAAAAACGGGCACGTGCACTGGGCACGCACCCGTCATTCTAGAACAGATCGCAGATTACCGCATTCGTCAGGCTGCGTCAGGAGCGGTGCTCGAGCACCTCGTCGACGATGCCGTATTCCTTCGCCTCCGAAGCGGTGAGGAACGTGTCGACCTCGATGTCGCGGGAGATGCGTTCACGGCTCTGGCCGGTATGCTTGGCAAGCGTGTTCTCGAGCCATTCGCGCATACGCATCATCTCCTTGGCCTGGATCTCGATGTCGGTGGCCTTGCCGAAGCCCTGGTCGATTGCAGGCTGGTGGATGAGCACGCGGGCGTTCGGCAGCATGAGACGCTTGCCCTTCGTACCCGCCGCCAGAATGATCGCCGCCGCGGATGCCGCCTGGCCGAGGCACACGGTCTGCACATCGGGTTTGATGTACTGCATCGTGTCATAGATGGCAGTCATGGCCGTCATCGAACCGCCCGGCGAATTGATGTACATCATCACGTCGCGATTCGGATCCATGCTCTCCAGCACGAGGAGTTGGGCCATGATGTCGTCGGCGGACGTGTCGTCCACCTGCACGCCCAGGAAGATGATGCGGTCGTCGAATAGACGGGTGTAGGGGTTCTGTGTCTTCATGCCGTAAGGCGTGCGCTCAGTGAACTCCGGCACCACGTACCGGTTCTGCGCGGCCAGGGCTCGGTCACGCGCGGCCGCGGGCTGGAAACCGGCAATGCCTGCAGGGCCTGCGAGACGCTCGGCCCTGGCGACGAACTGTGCTTCTTCGGATGCCATGCTTACTCCTTATCGCTGTTCATCGTCTCGTGCGTGGAGACGAGCTTGTCCACGAAGCCGTACTCCAACGCCTCCTCGGCGGTGAACCAGTGGTCGTATTCGTTGTCGCGGTAGATCTCCTCGATCGTGTGGCCGGTCTGTTCCGCGGTCAGCTCGCCGAGGGTCTTCTTCATGTCCATGATGAGTTCGGCGTTGATGCGCACGTCGGTGGTCGTGCCGCCGATGCCGCCGGACGGCTGGTGCATGAGCACGCGGGCGTGCGAGGTGAGGAAACGCTTGCCCTTCGTGCCCGAACTCAGCAGGAACTGGCCCATCGAAGCGCACATGCCGATGCCCACCGTGGCCACATCCGGTTCGATGAGCTGCATCGTGTCGTAGATGGCCATGCCCGCGGTGATCGAGCCACCCGGCGAGTTGATGTACAGCCAGATGTCGCTCTTTGGATCTTCGGCGGCGAGCATGAGCATCTGTGCGCAGATGCGGTTCGCCATATCGTCCTTGACCTCCTCACCCAGCCAGATGATGCGGTCCTTGAGCAGTCGATTGAAAATCGGATCGGCCGGACCCGCCGGCATGTCTTCACCAGCCATGCGAGGGGACGTGATCAAATCACTCACGTTGTCTCCTTAATCTTTGCAGATTTTCCTATGTGTACAAACCAGCTCTCCCGGCAATCTATTCCCCGTCTGCCGAATACGGCGAACAGATTCGCGCGTCAGCCGAGCACAGTCACCGACCGGCGTTCCACCACACTCAGCGTCGCGTGCGAGGCGAGCAAAGAGATCATGGAAATAAACACCACCGGCACGAACAGGTTCATCGGCGCCTCGGTGAGCTCCATCACCAGGCACATCGCCATGAGCGGGGCGTTCTGCGAGGCGGAGAGCAGGGCGCAGGCGCCGAGCAGCGCGTAGACGCCGATTGAGTTCGTGCCGGTCATCTGCATCCACAGGATCCCGAGGATGCATCCCATCGATGCGCCGAGTGCGATGCCCGGCGTGAGCACGCCGCCGGAGGCGCCCGCGCGAATCGTGAACAGTGTGATGAGCGCCTTGGCGGCGAATGACAGCAACAACAATGGGATCAGCGACATCGTCGGCGTGCCCGAGAATGCCAGCTGGGCGGTGGCGCGGCCGTTGCCCATCACCTGCGGAATCCGAATCGCCACGATGCCGGTCACTGCACCGGCGAGCGGCAGCATCCATAGAATCGCATTGCCGGCCGCCTTGTTCCTCTCGGCCCACTGCGACCCTTTGCGGAACAACGCGCCGCAAACGCCCAGAATCACCCCGGCGGGTATGGCGAAAACCATGAGATCCCACGAGAAGTGCGCATCCACATGCCCGATCACGTAGAACGTGTGCGTGCCTTTGACGAGGGTGGCCACCCAGGCCGCCAGCGTGGAGCAGAGGAAGGAGAGGATCACGGTGCCACCGCTGACATCGACGAGCAGAATCTCCACGGCGAAGAACGCACCCGCAAGCGGGGCGTTGTAGACACCGGCAAGACCGGCCCCGGCGGTCACGGCGACGATTGTGCGCATGTCGGTCGGATTCAGCCGCAGCATGCGTGCGCATCGCTGCGCGAGCATGGCACCGAGTTCGCGCGGCGCCACCTCTCGGCCCACCGACAGACCGGTGCCGACGATGAAGATCTGCAGCAGCACATGGGCAACGGTCTGCCAGATAGGCATGAGTCTGCCTGCCACCGCCTGTTTGACCGACGGGACCGCCTTCGATTTCGTGCGCAGGGCCCACCATGCGATGGCGGCGACCGATGCGCCGCCGAACACCGATGCCGCACGCCTCCATGCCGGCGTCAGAAAGGGGCCGGGCAGTTCCGGATGCTCCACGAAGCCCAGGCACAGGTGTTCGATGGCATAGAGCAGCAATGTGAGCAGCCCCGCGCAGATGCCTATGAGTGCACCGAGCACCAGTGTGGAGACGAGCAACGAGAAAGCGCGGGAGACCACCGGCGGTCGGCCTTCACCGGTGGCATCGGCACGTGTGTTCGCCATCGTCGCGAAATCGTTGTCGAAATGTCCCCCGCTTTCCGCGCATGGGGGCTGGGCGAAGGAGGAAAGAGGCGAATCTTGTTCACTCGGAGTGGACATATCGGGGGCGCTCCAAAGACGTTCGGATATGGGAAGACCCCCGCCGAGGGCAGGGGTCTTGAAGGAAAATGAGATCACTCGGCGTCGGTGCCGTCGTCCGAGGTGAGGTTGTCGGCGACGGCGGCCGCTGCAGCCGCTGCGGCAACTGACTCATCCTCTTCGGCCTGTGCCTCGGCCTCTTCGGAACCGAGGAAGCCACTCAGATCAAGCGGTTCGCCGTCAACGGTGAACTTCACCTGACGCATGCCGGCGAGCATGCCCTTGGAACGGGCCACCTCCTCGACGGCGGAGCCGATCTGGCCGTTACGCATGAGGGCCTGGATGAACATGTTCGGATCCATGCCGTACTGCTGGGCAATCGAGCCGAGGAAGTTGAACACATCGGACTGGGAGACCTGCACGTCGAGCTTCTCGGCAAGGGCATCGAGCACCATCTGGTCCTTGAGCATCTTGTCGACGGCCTCCTCGGCCTCCTTCTTCTGATCGGAGGTCGCCTTGCCGGCCTCGACGCCCATCGACTTGAGCTGCTGCTCGACCATGTTGTTGCGCACACCCTTCGGCAGCGGAATGTCAAGGCCTTCCTCAAGGGTCTCGATGAACGCATCACGTGCGATCGTGGCCTGACGGCCCTCCGCATCGGCCTCGATGTTCTTGCGAATCTCGGCCTTGAGCTCGTCGAGCGTGTCGAACTCGGAGGCCTCCTGGGCGAAGTCGTCGTCAAGCTCGGGAAGCTCCTCGGCCTTGACGGAGTTGACCTTGACCTTCACCTGGGCCTTCTCGCCCTCATGGTCGCCGCCTTCCAGCGTGCTTTCGAAGGTGGTCTCCTCACCGGCCGACAGGCCTTCGAGCGCCTCGTCGAGTCCGTCGAGCATGGTGCCCGAACCGATCTCGTAGCTCACGCCCTCCTGGGAGTCCACGGTCTCGCCGTCGGTCTGTGCGGTCAGGTCGATGTTGGCGAAGTCACCCTTCTGTGCCGGACGGTCGACACCCACGAGGGTGGCGAAACGCTGGCGGAGGGTCCCGAGGCGGTTGTTCACATCGTCATCGCTCACCTCGGCCTTGTCCACTGCGATCTCGAGGCCCTCGAGATTCGGCAGCTCGAACTCCGGACGACGCTCGACCGTGGCGGTGAACTTGAGCTTGGTGTCGTCTGCGGCGCTCTGCGGCATCTCCACGACCTCGATCTGCGGCTGGTCCATCGGACGGATGTCCTTCTCGTCCAGGGCCTTGGCATACATATCCGGCAATGCCTTGTTCACGGCCTCACCCGCAACGGCACCGAAGCCGACGCGCTGGTCGACGAGCTTGCCTGGCACATGGCCTTTGCGGAAGCCCGGAACGGTAATCTGCTCGGCGATTTCCTTGCGAGCATCTTCGAGGTACGGATCGAACTCATCCTGGTCGACGGTGATGGTGAGCTTAGCCTTGGTCGGCTCAAGATTCCTTACGCTGATTTTCACGCTTGCGCTCCTGAAAGTTCTGTTCTATTGGTATATCAACTGCCCCTTGGGCAACCGTTACATGATAGCGCGGGACAGCGACTCGCTGAGCAAGTCGACCTGCCATGGTCTGGCGCCTTGTTGCGCAAGGAATTGGGCCACATCACGACGATGTGGATGGTCCGTCCAGCATAGGTTGCGCAGGATCTGCGGCTTGAGCAGCACGTCGGTAGGGGTGCAGGTGTCCTGCGAGATCTGGTTCAGCACGGCCTTGCACCTCTGGAGCTGCCGGTACCGTTTGGGCTCATGGGTCTGCCAGAATTTCGCAGACCGTGGCGCATTCACCACGTCCTCACCGTGACCAGCCGCTTTGCCGGGAAGCTCGGGAAGCTCGTCGGAAGGCAGGTCCAGCGCCTCCTGGATTGTCCGTTTCCATAGCGACGGCTTGACTTTGCGCTGGATGGGCGCATAGCGTTCGAACATCTTGTCCTGCTCGTTGCCCAGATGCATGCGCACCCGTTCGTTGAGCGAGCGCACTGCACGGAACTGACTGGCATTGTGCGGCTTCCTCTGTGCCGCTTCGATGATCGCGGAATCCGCCAACAGCAACGATGGCGAGATGTCATATTCGCGGGCGAGTCGGTCCCGTTCGGTCCATAGCGCCTTGGCCACGGCGAGTCCTCGACGGTCGCGTTGCAGCACATTGATATGCGATATGCGCATCCACGGCACCGGATGCGGTTTGGGAGGCTGCAATCCCTCGTGCAGGGCATAATCGAACTCCTCCTGCGCCCATTCCCACTTGCCCTGCCGTTTCAGCTCATGCGTCATTGCCCGCTCGAGATCGGAGAGCAATTCGACGTCGAGTGCGGCATAGTTGCGCCAATCGCGAGGCAACGGGCGGTATGACCAATCGGCTGCCGAATGCTCCTTGGCCAGCGTGATGCCAAGGAAATGCGCCGTCACATAGGCGAGGCCGACCCGATGCAGCCCCAATAGCTTGGCGGCGATCTCGGTATCGAACAGCCGGCGCGGCTTCAGGCCAATCTGGGCGAATCCGGGGAGGTCCTGACGTGAATCGTGCAGAATCCATTCCGCGTCGCCCACAGCCTCATTGAACGCATTCCAATCCACACCCTGTTCATCGAGGGCGATCGGATCGAGCAGCGCTATCGGTGCACCGTCGCGTTTGAATTGGATGAGCCAGTCCTCGTGGCCGTACCGGTACCCACTGGCCCTTTCGGCATCGGTGGCCAGTGGGGTGTTCACCGCTGCGTATTGTTCGCAGATGAGTTCGAAGCCAGCCAAGGTGTCGGTGACTTCGGGAACCCCTTCCTTCGGCTCGGTCTGCAACACCGGTTCCTTGTTCACCGAATCCAACGCAGGTCCCTCCTGATGCACGGTTTGCCTTCAACCGTCAAATATAACGAATGCGCTGACACCGGTGTCAGGGATCATGTGTCGGCGCATTCGCCGTCGCTTAGACGTAGACCGTGAATCCGTGGCTCTCGAACTGCTGGCGCACGCGGTCGCGCAACGCCTGGGAAGGTCCCTTCTGGTCCTCCAACGGGTAAGGGATTCGCAGCTCATGCCACTTCGGACGCCCGAGCTGGTGGAACGGCAGCACGTCTATATGCTCCACCGCGTCGCCGAAGCTCTCACAGATGCGGGCCACATTCTCCACGTTCTCCTCCGACGAGGTGAGCCCGGGAACCAGCACGAAGCGCACCCAGATCTTCTTGCCCCTCCTGTTCAACCGCTGTCCGAAATCGATGGTGGGCTGGAGCACTCCCCCGGTTACCCGCTTGTAGGTCTCCTCGTCTCCGGACTTCACATCGAGCAGGCACAGATCGATGTCGTCGATCATTTCATCCGAATAGTTGGCGTTGAGGAAGCCCGAAGTATCAAGGCAGGTGTGCACACCCATCTCCTTGGCCGCCCGGAACACCCGCGACACGAATGCCGGCTGCATCATGGACTCGCCGCCCGAGAAGGTGATGCCGCCTTTCGTGGCTTCGAACAGGTCCTTGTACCGTTCGATCTTGACCACCATGGCATCGAGGTACACCGGCTTGCCGTCGCGCATCTTCCAGGTGTCGGGGTTCTGGCAGTACTGGCAGCGCAGTGGGCAGCCGCTCAGGAATACCGTCATGCGGGTGCCCGGGCCGTCCACCGACGTATTGATGTCCCAGGAATGCACAAAACCTATGTCGCCGGTTTTCAACGCATTGATGCGGTCACGCCGATCGAGTCCGATGGGCGATTCGAATCCTGACAGACCGCCCATGAGCGTCTTGCGCTGGTACTCCTTCGACGACTTGAGCATGTGCCGCGTCGTGGTGCGGAATGCGGATGCACCGTGATTCGACTCTGAATTCGACATGGCTACCTCCAGTATCACTATAGCCGAATGCAAAGGGGCGGGGCCGAAAAGCCCCGCCCCTACCGGCGATAAAATCGCCTCTCGCGTGCCTTAGTCCTCGACCGCGCCCTGATGGAAGGTGCGGGAAATGACGTCAAGCTGCTGTTCCTTCGTAAGCTTGACGAAGTTCACGGCGTAACCGGAGACGCGCACGGTCAGGTGCGGGTACTTCTCCGGGTGCTCCACGGCGTCTTCGAGCTGTTCCTTGCGCAGCACGTTGATGTTCGCATGGTACAGTCCATGGCCGTTGCCTGCGTCGAGGATGCCGACGAGGTTGCTGATGCGTTCGTCCTCATCGCGGCCCAGGCCGTCGGGTGTGATCGTGTTCGTCAGCGAGATGCCGTCAAGGGCGTCGTTGTAATCGATCTTGCCCACCGAGAACATCGAGGGGAGCATGCCATGGGAGTCCATGCCGTTCTCCGGGTTCGCGCCCGGGGCGTACGGCGTTCCCTTGGCGTGGCCCGACGGGAAGGATCCGGTGTTCTTGCCATACTCGACGTTCGAGGTGATCGTGAGGATCGACTGCGTGGGGACGGCACCACGATACACCGGCAGGCGCTTGACCTGGCCCATGACGGTGGACACGACCCACTTGGCAATGTCATCGGCACGATCGTCGTCGTTGCCGTAAAGCGGGAACTCGCCCTCGGTGCGGTAGCCGACCACCAGATCGTCGTCCGCGCCTTCGACATATTCGTACTCGTGACCCGGCATGTCCTTGGCGTCCTTGTTGTAGATTGGGTACACCTTGGCGTACTTGCATGCGGAAAGCGAATCGGCGGCGATCGACAGGCCGGACATGCCGCAGCCCAGGGTGCGGTAGACCTCGCGGTCGTGCAGCGCCATCTCGATGGACTCATACGCATACTTGTCATGCATGTAATGAATGATGTTCAGCGCTTCGACGTAGGTCTCCGAAAGCCATTCGAGGGCCTTCTCATAGTTGGCCTTCACCTTCTCGTAATCGAGCGTGCCGTCAGCCTCGGGCTGGATCGGCTCGATGATGCCCTTGTCGATCACCTGCATGCCGGTCATCTCGTCACGGCCGCCGTTGATCGCGTAGAGCAGCGCCTTGGCGGAGTTCACGCGAGCCGCGAAGAACTGCATTTGCTTGCCCACACGCATCGGGGAGACGCAGCATGCAATGGCCGCATCGTCACCCCAATGGTTGCGGATCTCCTTGTCGGATTCATACTGGATGGCCGAGGTATCAATGGAGATCTGGGCGCAGAAACGCTTGTAGCCTTCCGGCAGCTTCGGATCCCAGAAAATCGTGATGTTCGGTTCGGGTCCCGGTCCCAAATGCTCGAGCGTGAGCGTGTTGAGCAGACGGAACGACGTCTTGGTGACCATGGTGCGGCCATCGTCGCCGAAGCCTGCATCCGACCATGTCGCCCAGTAGGGGTCGCCCGAGAAGATCGAATCGTAGTCCTTGGTGCGCAGGAATCGCACGATGCGCAGCTTCATCACCAGATTGTCGATGATCTCCTGGGCGTCGGTCTCGGTGATCTTGCCTTCCTTGAGATCGCGCTCGAAGTAGATGTCGAAGAACGCTGACACGCGGCCGAAGCTCATCGCGGCGCCGTCCTGGCTCTTGATGGAGGCGAGGTAGCCCATGTAGGTCCACTGCACGGCCTCACGCGCGTTCATGGCGGGGCGCGCCAAATCGAGTCCGTATTCCTTGCCTAGGTTGATGAGCTTCTTCAGAGCCTTAATCTGCTCGTCGTGCTCCTCGCGGTAACGGATCCAGTGCTCGATCTCGGTCTCCGAGAAGTCGTTGCGGTACGGGATGGCGTCCTTGTCACGCTGCTTGAACTTAATCAGCGCATCCACGCCATACAGGGCCACACGACGGTAGTCGCCGATGATGCGGCCGCGGCCGTAGGCATCCGGCAGGCCGGTGAGAATCTTGTTGTGGCGTGCCACTTTGATGTTCTTCGTATAGACGCCGAACACACCGTCGTTATGCGTCTTGCGGTACTTGGTGAAGATCTTCTTGATCGCCGGGTCCGGCTCCTTGCCGGCCTCCTTGATGGCCTGCTCCACCATGCGCCAACCGCCATTCGGCATCATGGCTCGCTTGCATGGCTCATCGGTCTGCAGGCCGACGATCACATTGTCGATCTCCGGGGAATCGATATAGCCAGCCGGGAAGGCGTCGATATCCGCCGGCGTGTGGGTGTCCACATCATAGACACGCTGCTTGCGCTCCACCGCCAGATAGTTGTCGTCGAGGTACTTCCACAGGTACTTCGTCTTGTCGGTCGCATCCGCGAGGAACGATTCATCACCCTCGTAAGGCGTGTAGTTCTTCTGAATGAAGTCACGAACGTCGATGTCCTTCTCCCAGTTGCCGGGAACGAACCCCTCCCAAGCCTGTTCCTTGATGGCTTCCGGGGACACCTCGGCCACGTTTTCAATTGCTGACATTGCCACTCCTTCTGGGTGTAGCTTGTATACGACGCCACTTTGTGCCGCATCTCTAACAAAATCCATAGTACTTCAAATCGCTGTGCCGCGACCAGCGGCAAACGCGTGAGCTTGGTCACATTTCCACTTGTGCATCGCCCACATTCTGCACAACACAAGGCGGGCGCCCTCCATTCCGGATGGCCGCCCGCCAAAGTGGGTATGCACATAATATACACATTCAGACTACTTCTTGTCCGTTCCCCAATTATTCCAGTCCCTGTCCTGGTCCTCCCATTTCTTGTTGCGCTTCTTGGCGATCTCGAGCGCCTTCTCGGCGTCCTCACGCGTCGCATACGGTCCGAGACGGTTCTGCATCGGGGACTGTGGGCCGAGCTCCACTTCACCGGTCACCGTATTGTAGTACCACTCCTGCGGTTCTGTCATGTCATTCTCCTTGTCTCACATCATGGGGTATAGCTACGCGGTTATTCGCGGAATGCGTCGGTGACCGGCAGACGGCGGTCGCGGCCAAATGCGAGCGCGCTCACCTTCGGCCCCAACGGATACTGGCGACGCTTCCATTCGGCACGGTCGACGAGACGCATGACGGTGTCGACCGTCTGCTCGTCGAAATCCGCATGGGCGAGCAGATCGGCCCGCCCTTCCGAATGTTCTATATAGGCGGTGAGCACCTTGTCGAGAATATAGTATTCAGGCAGCGAATCGGAGTCCTTCTGCTCGGGCCGCAGTTCGGCGCTCGGTGCCTTCACGATGGAATTGTTCGGGATGAGCTCGCCGCTGGCGGGCACGACGCCCTCCGCATTCGGGTCGTAGCCGACCACGGGCAATGCCCCGAGCCCCAGACCTTCCTTGAGCGCTTTGTTGCGCCAACGCGACAGCTGCCATACCTTTGTCTTGAACACGTCCTTGATTGGAGCGTATCCGCCGACGGCATCGCCATATATGGTGGAATACCCGCAGGCGAGCTCAGACTTATTGCCCGTCGCCAGGGCCAGCAGCCCCTTGGAATTCGAATACGCCATGACGATGACGCCGCGGATGCGGGCTTGCAGATTCTCGGCGGCCACGCCCTCGAGATCCAACTGCTTCTGGAATGCATCGAATTCCGGTTTAATCGGCTGCACATCGTACGAGGCGCCCAGATTCTCGGCGAGTTGGGCCGCATCGTCCTTCGACCCCTCCGACGAGTACATGCTCGGCATGGATATGCCCTGCACATGCTCACCGCCAACGGCATCGGCTGCCATGGTGGCCACCAGAGCGGAGTCGATGCCGCCCGACAGTCCCAGGCACACTCCGTTGAAACCGTTCTTCACCATGTAGTCCTTGAGACCGAGCACGCAGGCCGTGTACACTTCGCCGTCAGGATCCATCTCGGGTGCGATGTCGGCCGGCTTCTGGGTGGCCGCAGCGGAATCGATGTCGATGTAGCTCAGGTCCTCCACGAACATCGGCGAGCGTTCAAGCAACGTGCCATCCGCATCCACAACGAAAGTGCCTCCGTCGAATACGAGGTCGTCCTGGCCTCCCACCTGGTTGACGTAGATCACCGGTGCCCCGACCTCGGCGGCACGGCGACGGCACAGCTGCAGTCTGGTATCGGTTTTGCCCTCCTCGTACGGCGAACCATTGATCGTCACGAGCACATCGATATTCCGCTCGGCAAAATCGGCGACAGGACCGCCCTCCTGCCAGATGTCCTCGCAGATCGCAAAACCCAGCCTGACGCCGTCGATGTCCATCGTCACCGAACGGTCGCCCGACGCGAAGATTCGGAATTCGTCGAATACACCATAGTTCGGCAGGAAATGCTTGTCATAGCCCGCCCATACGACGCCGTCGTGCAGTACGACAAGCCGGTTGTATGGCTTCTGTGTGCTGTGCTCCGTGCCCACGGTGCCTACGACCACATAGAGCGAACCGAGTCCGTCGTCGGCCAGACGCTGCGCCAAGTCATTGGCGGTGTCCCAGGCGGCCTGACGGAAGGTGCGCCGCAATGCGAGATCCTCAATGGGATAGCCCGTGAGTGTCATCTCGGGGAACACCACCACCTGTGCGTTGTTCGAGGCGGCGCGTGATGCGTATTCCAGAACCTTGTCGGCATTGCCCTTGAGGGCGCCGACACAGGTGTCGATCTGTGCGAGTGCAAAACGAAGCTTGGTCATAGCTTCCTAGTCTAGGCCCGTCACCGTTACAACCGCACCGTTCAGCGCATCGCGTGTCGGAAGGAGCACGATGCATCAGTGGCATCAGTGATTGGTGGCGGGCAAACGCGCAGGCGGCGCCCGGCAAGGTTGAGGAACGTAAAGGGCGCTTGCGATCCAGTGACGAAGCCTTTCCGGGAACGCTCCGACACTCCCTCGGCGATCGCCCCCTCATGGCACTCAGCTCAGATGCTCGAGCACTTCCAACGCCGAGTTCGCATAGAATTCGGCACCGGTTTTCACCGCGTCATCAAGCGCAACGAACTTCGGTGAGTGGAGGTCGGCACAACCTCCGGAGCCATTCGATCCTATGAAGGCGAACAACAAGCGCGTGTGGCCCTCGTATTCCGCGAAATCCTCCCCTGCCATCGATGGGTGAATCGGCTCGAGCTGCGCGTATTCCGGCACATGGCTCATGGCCAGCGTCGCCAGATCCGGGTCGCTCACCAGCGGACGCTGGAAATCGTCCCACACATAGTCCACGGCAATATCGTAGGCGGCAGCCGTACTTTCGATGACCTGCCTGAATCGGCGTTCCGCCAGATCGCCGTCCTCACGGTGGAAGTAGCGTGCTGTTCCTTGGAATCCGGCCTCGGCTGGCACCACGTTCCACACGTCGCCGCCATGCACCTCGGTCACCGAGATGACGAGTGGATGGAATGGCGAGGCATTGCGGCTCACAATGGTCTGCAGTGAAAGGACCATCGCCGCCATCGCCTCAAGCGGCCCGGTACCCCGGTGCGGATACCCGGCATGAGTGCCCTGTGCATGCAGGTTCACCCGGAATTTCACACATCCCGCCATCATGGGATCCACGCCGACGGCAATCTGACCGGGCTTATAATCGGGGTTGTTATGTGTGCCGATCATCGCGTCGAGGCCGTCGACCAATCCGGCATCGGCCACCGCACGCGCCCCCTGCCCGAGTTCTTCGGCCGGCTGGAACACCAATCGAATGGTCCCGTGGATCAGCTCCCGATGAGCCGCCAGCCAGAATGCCGCCCCCAGCAGTGATGTCATATGGATGTCGTGGCCGCAGGCATGCATGACCCCTTCGTTCTCGGACGCGAAGACGAGTCCGGAGTCCTCGTGCACGGGCAACGCGTCGATATCGGCACGCAAACCGATCTGCGGTCCATCATGCTCTCCCTTGATCTCACCGATCACACCGGTGTCAAGCGGGTTGTCCAGCACCGTGATGCCGTGTGATTCGAGCAGATTGCGCAGCCTCATGCTCGTTTCGAACTCCTTGAATGAGCGTTCCGGATGCCGGTGGAGCCGGCGGCGAATGCCTAGCAGCTCGTCGGTCAGCGCAATCTCGACATGCTCAGTATGGTCGGTCATATGCCCTCCTTCGAAGTCGGCAACGAGGTCACGGAGTCCAATCCGTGTTGCCCATACAGCATGGGCGCAATGCAAAAGGGGCGCCGATCCGGGCGCCCCATCGTTCAGTTGTTCTGTGTGCGACGCAGCAGGTGCTTGGCGATCGCATTGGCAATCGACTGCACCACCTGTACGAGCAGGATCATGATGATCACAGCGGTCCAGGTGACGGTCTGGTCGAACTTCTGGTAACCATAGGCGATTGCGAAGTTACCCAGGCCGCCGCCGCCGATGTAGCCGGCCATCGCCGACATGTCGAGCACGCCGATGAACAGGAAGGCATAGGCGAGGATGAGCGGTGCCAAGGCTTCTGGGATCAGCACCGTGCGAATGATCGTGAATTTCGAGGCACCCATCGAACGCGCAGCCTCGATCACTCCTGGATCGACGGGCACGAGGTTCTGCTCGACCAGACGGGAGGTTGCGAAAGTGCACATCACGCACATCGGGAAAATCGCCGCCGCGGTGCCGATCGACGTGCCGATCACCTTGATGGTGAGCGGCTGCATGGCGGCGAGGAAGATGATGAATGGGATCGGGCGGATGATGTTCACCAGAATGTCGAGAATGCGGTACACATACCGGTTCTCGAACAGGTTGCCCGGACGTGTGCCGTAGAGTATGACACCGAGAATGAGACCGAGGAAGCCTCCGACGACGATTGTGATGAGCACCATCTGCAGCGTCTGCACCACGGATTGTCCAAGCAGGGGTCTCAAGACGCTCCAGTCACTGCGTGAGGCGAGGGTCGTCTGGTCGAATGCGAGAATATGCATCACTTCGTCTCCTTTCGCGCACCGTTCGCGTCATCAGACGCGACACGGGTGTCGGCTTGCGCTCCCGGGGTGTCCTGCCCGTTGATTCGGCTGACGGTGACCACATCGTCCACCTGCTCGAAATCAAGCGCGTTCGTATTCGCATGGTCATCAGCGGCGCGATTCTCGGGGGCGGCAATTCCCGCTCGCTCCACCGCCTGCGCATAGTCGACCGGTTCCGCGGCGGTGCCGAAATCGACGATGTCGCTGTTTTCGGCGAGTTCGGCAAGGAACGGCTCCACTTCGGCCTCCGGCCCGTCGAAGGTGTAGGTGATTGCGCCGATTGCGACGCCCTGCACGGTGTCGATGCCGCCATAGATGAGGTTGCTTGCCACGCCGTGCTTCGAGATGAGCTCGGAGATGTTCTGTCCTGAGGACGGTATGCGCGTGTTTGCATTCTCGTCGTCGATGTCGTGCTGTCGCACGATCACGGTGACGAGGCGGCCGCTCCAATCCCGATGCATCTGTTCGACGCGTGTCTCGTCTGGCAATCCCGACATGGCGGTGGCGATGAACCGCTTCGTCACCTCCTCCTGCGGTGCGGCGAACACCCGGTACACGGTGCCTTTCTCGACGAGGCGCCCGCCGCTCATCACCGCGACATGGTGGGCAATCTGCTGCACGACGTTCATCTGGTGCGTGATGAGCACAATCGTCACGCCGAGCTGCTCATTGATCTTCCTGAGCAATTCAAGCACCTCGGTGGTCGTCTCGGGGTCGAGGGCGCTCGTCGCCTCGTCTGCGAGCAGGATCTTAGGGTTCGTGGCGAGCGCGCGTGCGATGCCCACACGTTGTTTCTGGCCGCCGGAAAGCTGTGCCGGATACCTGTTCGCATGCTCGGAGAGGCCCACGAACTCGAGCAGCTCTTTGACTCGCTTGTCCTGATAGTCTTTGCGCCAGTGGTCGAGCTGCAGCGGATAGGCCACGTTCTGCGCAACGGTCTTCGTGGAGAACAGGTTGAACTGCTGGAAGATCATGCCGATCTTCTGTCGTACCGCACGCAGTTTCGACTCGCTCATGCCCGAGACCTGCTGGCCCATCACCGTCACCGTGCCGCTTGTCGGATTCTCGAGGGCGTTGATCATGCGCACCAGCGTGGATTTGCCGGCTCCCGAATAGCCGATGATGCCGTAGATGTCGCCCTCGTCAATGGACAGTGTGACATCGTCGACCGCTTTCGTCTGCTTCTTGCCACGCCCGGCATACACCTTGCTCACGTGGTCGAATTCGATGATGGCGTTCTTCTCTTGCGTCATTTCCCTCTAACTTCTCCGTTTACGTCGAGGTTCCGTCCGGTGCCTGCACTGCGGCCGGATACTCGCATATGGTAGCGCGACCCAATGGCGAGTGTGTGAACGTCGTGTATATGGGAGCAGGTTGGGGAATAGCTCTCCCCAACCTGCTCATTGTGTTCAGCGATCTGCAGCCATGCTATGAACGGCTCACTTGTTCTTGATATCCGTCTCGATCTGCTTCAGATAGCTCGCCAGCTCCTGCTGCGAGAACTTGTCGGCAAACACCGCGGTGCCGCCGGACTCCTCCTGCAGGGCGTCGAGGACCGGCTTCGTCTGGTAGATCTCCACGCACTTCTTGTACACCTCGTTGTTCACATCGTCGGCGCGCACGGCGAAGATGTTGATGTATGGGCGCGCCTCCTCGGATTCGGCGTTGTCCTGGTAGATCGCATCGGTGGGCTTGAGCCCCGCGTCCGCCACATAGTCGTTGTTGATGACGCCCGCGGACAGATCGTCGCCGCCTGCCTTGAGCGTGTTGGCAATCTGCTCGGCCTTCATCGGCACGACCTTGACCTTCGACTTCGCCTCATCGATGTCCTGCGGGATCGTGAACGCCGTCCAGTCGCCTTTCAGCGTGACGACGCCGGCGGCCTTGAGCACGCCGATTGCACGAGCCTGGTTCGTCTCGTCGTTCGGAATGGCGACGGTGGAGCCAGCCGGCAGGTCCTTGATGTCGGTGTACCTCGGCTTGCCGTCCTTGTCGAACGCGGAGTAGACGCCGAGCGGGTAGATGGCGACGCCTCCGAGCGGCTGCAGGTTTTGCTTGTTCTGCACGTTGTAGTTGGCCAAATAGAGCAGATGCTGGAACTCGTTCATGTCGAGGTCGCCCTGCGCCAGTGCCGGATTCTCGCTCGTGTAGTCCTGGAAGTCCTTGATCTGCACGTACACGCCCTGCTGCTCGGCCTGCTTGGTGAACTCCATCCACTGCGGATCGGTGGCGCCGACCACGCCGATCACCACCGGGTTGTTCTTGGAGCCCTTCGGTGAATCGTCGTTCTTGTTCACCGCGCGCATGCCGAAGACGATGGCGAGCACAATCGCCACCACGACCACCACGGCGATGACGATGTTGCGTGTGGTGTGGTTGACGCGTACCGGTTCCTCCGGTGTGTTCGGAGCGGTTGGCTGCGTGTTGTTCGAAGTCATTGCCTTGTCCTCTGTTGTTCCTCTGTTGCTGTTCTCTGTGTGATCTGCCGGAAGATTCCCTCTCCCGAACACCGTGTTCAACCATACGGCATGGGTGTCATGAACGCACGCGCGTTGTTATCGAATCTGCTTATAGTGCGCGCAAACCGAACCGGCCTAAGCGCTCACGGAAAACCTGACACCCGTTAGTCGCCCTGTGCTACGGTGAGAGGCTATGAGCACTATTATCATGCACACCTCCGAAGGTGATATCAAGATCAATCTGTTCGACGAGCAGACACCGAAGACCGTGGAGAACTTCCTCGGCCTGGCCAGCGGCAAGAAGGAGTGGACCGATCCGTTCACCGGCAAGCCAAGCCATGAGGCCTTCTACGATGGCCTCACCTTCCACCGCATCATCAAGGATTTCATGATCCAGGGCGGTTGCCCGCTGGGCACCGGCACCGGCGGCCCGGGCTATGACTTCGACGACGAGATCGACCCGTCGCTCAAGTTCGACAAGCCGTATCTGCTGGCCATGGCCAACGCCGGCCTGCGCCGCGGCGCCGACGGCAAGATCCACGGCACCAATGGCTCGCAGTTCTTCATTACCACCGTGCCGACCCCGTGGCTCAACGGCCACCATACGATCTTCGGCGAGGTCGCCGATGAGGCCTCCCGCGCTGTGGTCGCCACCATTGACGGTGTGGCCACGGATGCGCAGGATCGCCCGCTCGAGCCGGTCATGATCGAGGGCATCGAGATCGTCGACTGATTCGACCCACCTGCATCCCAATGGGGGCGGCCTTCCACGTGGAAGGCCGCCCCCATTGTCGTTTCATCTCATATGGTGCATGCCGTGGGACTAGTCACGGTAATGGTCCGCGCATCCGGCGCATGCGCGGCTCGCTGGAGTCCTTTGCACCGGTGATGCGGTACACGTCGAAGACGCCGTCGATCTTGCGCACCGCCGACAGCAGCGTGTTCAGGTGCCCCGGGTCGGCCATCTCGAAGCTGAACTGGCTCGTTGCCACACGATCGGAACCAGTGGCGATTGTGCCGGAGAGAATGTTGACGCCATGGTCGGAAAGCACGCGGGTCACATCGCTCAGCAGATGAGGCCGATCGAGCGCCTCCACCTGAATCTTCACCATGAACAGACCCTTGTTGCTCGTCCAGGAGACGTCAACGACACGTTCCGGCTCGCGTTTCCTCAGGTTGATCATGTTCAGGCAATCTACGCGATGTACTGAGACACCCTCGTTGCGGGTGATGAAGCCGATGATGTTGTCGCCCGGCACCGGCATGCAGCAATGGGCGAGCTTGACCCACACGTCGGTGACGCCCTTGACGGCGATTCCCGGGGTGTTGCCCTTCGATTTCGAAGCCTGCGTGGGCCGCAGCGGCAAGAGTTCCTGCTCGGCCTCCTCGGCTACTTCGTTCGTTCCCGCGTCCTTGACCAGATGGGTGATCACATTCTGCGTGGACACCTGCCCCTCGCCTATCGCCGCGAGCACGGCGTCGGCATTCAGCAGGTTGAGATCGTCGGCCACTCCCACAAGCGCCTCCGGCGTGAGCAATGCGGAAACCGGTAGGTTGCGCTTGCGCATCGCACGTGTGAGTTCGTCGCGCCCCTCCTCGATCGACTCGGAGCGACGTTCCTTACTGAACCATTGGCGAATCTTGTTGCGCGCCTTCGGGCTTTTGACGAAGCTCAACCAATCGCGGGACGGGCCGGCGGTGTCGGATTTCGACGTGAGCACCTCGACGGTGTCGCCATTCTCCAGCTTGGTGTCGAGGGGGACCAAGCGCCCGTTCACACGCGCGCCCATCGTGCGGTGACCGACCTCGGTGTGCACGTTGTATGCGAAGTCGACCGGTGTGGCATCGGCAGGCAGCGAGACGATCTTGCCCTTGGGGGTGAATACGTACACCTCGGCGGAACCGAGGTCGTCTTTGAGGGAGCCGAGGAACTCGCTGGAATCCGGGGTCTCGCTCGTCCAGTCGGCGAGCTGCTGGATCCATTGCAGATTGTCCTTCTCCTCGAGGTTCCTGTCCCCGCGCTTGAGATCGGACTTATCGGGGGCGCTCAACGCACGGCCCGCCTGACCGTTCGCCTTGTATTTCCAATGGGCGGCGATGCCGAATTCGGCGCGCCGGTGCATGTCCCACGTGCGAATCTGAATCTCCACCGGCTTGCCGCCGGGTCCCATCACCGTCGTGTGCAGGCTCTGGTACATGTTGAGCTTCGGCATCGCGATGTAGTCCTTGAACCGGCCGGGAACCGGGCTCCAGCGTGCATGCACGGCGCCGAGCACGGCATAGCAGTCGCGAATCGAATCGACGATGATGCGCACGCCCACCAAATCGTAGATGTCGGAGAAATCATGGCCGCGCACAATCATCTTCTGGTAGATCGAGAAGTAGTCCTTCGGGCGGCCGGTCACATAGGCGTCGATGTGCGCGTCGTCGAGATCCTCGTGGATCTCCTCGATGATCTGCTTCAGGTACACGTCGCGCTGACCGGCACGGCGTTCGACGAGCACGACGATCTCGTTGTAGATCTTCGGATAGAGCACCTTGAAGCTCAGTTCCTCGAGCTCAGTCTTGATGGCGTTCATACCGAGGCGATTGGCGAGCGGTGCATAGACGTCAAGTGTTTCGCGGGCCTTCTTCTGCGCGCTGGAGGGCTTGACGTAGCGCCAGGTGCGGGCATTGTGCACACGGTCGGCGAGCTTGACGACGAGCACCCGTACATCGCGGCTCATCGCGACGACCATCTTGCGGATCGTCTCGGCCTGCGCCGAATCGCCATAATCCATCTTCGTCAGCTTGGTCACGCCGTCGACCAGACCGGCCACTGTGTCGCCGAACTCGGCGCGGCACTCATCGAGGGTATAGTCGGTGTCTTCCACGGTATCGTGGAGCAATCCCGCGGCGACGACACTAGGACCCATGCCGAGGTCGGCCAGAATCTGCGCCACTGCCAACGGGTGAATGATGTACGGCTCGCCGGAACGACGGCGTTGCTCGGCATGCTGGATCACCGCGCGGGTGTAAGCGCGTGACAGAATCTCCATGTCCTCATCGGGATGGTGCTGTCGGCACATCGCCTCGATCGGTGCCAGTGGGTCAAGTGGATTCGGGCTGATCTCACAGCCCAGCATGTTGGCGGGGCGCAGATCCTCTTCATGCTCGCTCATCGCTCTCAACCCTCCTTGCTCTCCTCCGATATGGATTTGAGATTAGTCGTTTTGCCTCCGAAATGCACATCGCACATCCATGCGTGAACAGGCATGGATGCGCGCGTCACACTCCGCTCGAGCCGAACCCACGCTCCGCTCGGTCGGAACCCGGCAATACGGACGCCTCGATGAATTCGGCCTGCACATAGCGCTGAATCACCAGCTGCGCAATACGGTCGCCCGGTTCGAACACCGCGGTGTGTTCCGGATCGAGATTGATCAACGGCACCTTGATCTCACCGCGATATCCGGCATCTATGGTCCCCGGCGCATTGAGCACCGTCACCCCCTGCTTCACGGCCAATCCCGATCGCGGGTGCACCAGGCCGACATAGCCGGCGGGCAAGGCGATGCGTACACCGGTTGGGACCAGTGCACGCTGGAAGGGTCCCAATTCCACATGTGCAGTCGTCACGAGATCCGCACCGGCGTCCCCCGCATGCATGTAATGCAACTCCACCGGCTGTGCCGGATTGACCGGTGCGACCAATACCTCGGTGCGTTCCGGCTCCACATATGCCTCGTCGAACATCAGGCGGCGCATTCCTTGCATACCGGCTGGCCATCAGGCGTGGTGTACGCCAACTGGCTGCGATGCTTCACCAGGAAACATTCCGAGCAGATGAACTCATCACCCTGCATGGGGATCACGGTGACCGAAGCGTCCTCATTGCTCAGATCCGCACCCGGCAGCTCGTAATCCTCGGCGATGGCGTTCTCGTCGTCATCCATGTCGTTCGAGGCATTCTGCGAGCTCTTGCCGAGCGCCTGGAGCGACTCCTCGTCCTCGTCCTTGCTACGCGGGGAATCATAGTCCTGTGCCATGAGAGGATTCCTTTCGTTACGTGTTTTTACGTACCCGTATTAACGTGTAATACTACGCAAGTATTCCCCGCATAGGATACACGATTTGGCAACACCGTAAAATCCGACACGAGGGGCACAATGTAAATGTTCACATTTTTCGATGACGACGAAGGCGTGAAAATGGGTACTGGCTCCTTCCCCGCAGCACAATTCGACCATGTGACACCGGACGGTGACCTGGTGTTCACGGCCGACGGCATGCCGTTCCTGGTGCGTGTCGACGATACATTCGAACGGGCCATGTTGGAGGCCAAGCAAATCCGTTCAGAGAAACGGATCACCACCGCGGTGCACCAGCAGCGCACGCTGCCCATTTCGCAGATCCAATCGCTGATCCGCGCCGGCGCCGACCCGGAGCACATCGCTCGGCAGTATGAGCTGAGCGAGGTGATTGTGCGCAGATTCGCCACCTCGATCGAAGCGGAGAAGAAGTACGCCATCGAACAGTTCCTGCGTGTGCGCGCACCCAAGGAAAGCAAGGTGCGCACGCTCTCCGAGCTCATTGACCGCACCTTGGCGGCCGCACGGGTGCGCCCCGAATCGGTGCAATGGAAGGCGACGCGGCGGGGTCTGGAACCGTGGCGCATCAGCGCCACCTTCATCTCGGCGGGGCATCGGATCCACGCCGAATGGTCGTGGAACATGCACGACAACACCGTGGTGTGCATCAACAACGCCGCGAGCAAGCTGATCGGCGAGATGGGATCTGTCACAGGCGCCTCGTTCGACGATGCGGGAACTCAGACCGCCCTCGACGAGGCCCTCCCCTCATCCGTCGACCTGCCAGGTGATTCGGCGCGTTCGGCGCGCATCGAACAGACCATGCGAGCATGGAATGGGTCGGGAAACGAGGAACCTTCCAACGAACAGGAGACGCTGACGACCAATGAGACCGAGGCCCGCACCGCAACCGATACCGCACGGGCCGCGGACGCATACGCCCATGCCACCATGGACGCCATGCCGGAAGACGCCGGCACGACACCTGCCGAGGAAGCCTCGCAGTCTGAATCTGCACCATCCGCGGTCGAAGAGCCGGTGCAGAAGGGCACCGACACCTCCAGCCAGTCTGACTCCCCACATTCCGACGATGCACCTGAGCCCGCTCCATCCCAAGAACACAGACCCGACGAACCGTCACAGCTGCGCAAACGTGTGCCGATCAGCGCACTGTACCCCAAGCAGAAGGCTCCAGCGCAATTCACTCCGAAGAACACCGGGGCCCAGCGTCCTGCCATCAAGCCGGATGCCGTGCAAAGCCAGCCGGAGCAGCATGGCGACGACGACACCCCCACCCAGCAACAGCCACAGGTCCACAGGAACACCTCGGAGCAGCATTCGCCGCACCGATCGAACCGGGCATCGATGCCAAGCTGGGACGAGATCATGTTCGGCAAGGATCCGCATAAACACGACTGAATATGTCGGATTCAGTCGACGAGATCGATGAGGCAGGGCACATCCATCTCCATCATCGTCTGCGATCCATGCACGCCGGGCATGCGGGTGGCTCCTTCGGTTTGCGAGCGCGTGTCCACGATCGTGTTCTCTCTGGCGGCATAGACGAACACATCGCCGAGCATCTCAGGAACGTCGGGCCGCATTGGTCCGAGCAAACCGCAATCAATCACCTGCTGTTTCGTGCGGATCCACGCACGGTCCCCCAGTCGCGCACGCCAACGTTCGGCTATGCTCTCGGCATCCACGCCATCCTGGGCATACAGCATCGTGGCGCGGGGTTCGCCTCCCACCAGTCTCACGCCCTGCTGGAGCACCGGATCCAAGGCCATGTCTATACGCGCCTCGTCGCCTTGGTCCGCGGTCGCCATGCCATGGTCGGCGATGACCACAATGAGCGTGCCCTTCGGGACTTGCCTGTGCAACTGCCCCAATCGCATGTCGACCCGCTCGAGGGCCACCTGCCATTCGTCGCTGTGCCAACCGTATGCGTGGCCAGCCTTGTCTATCTCGCGCATGTACAGGTAGGTGAGCCCGGGTTCCTTGGCGGTGTCGGCGGCGATGCGCACGCGTTTGTTCGCATCGTCATGGCCAATGTAATCGGAGCCGCACAACGCCGCACGGGTCAGCGGGGACGCCATGAATCTGGTCAGCCCCACGCTGGTGGCGCGGTTGCCGGCATCGCTGATGAGCGAGAACACAGTGGGTTCCGTCTGCAGTTCTTCGGGATGTATGGCACCACGGAACTGGATGAGTTGACTCAACGCGCCGGTGCGGGGATTGAGCTGCGTGTAGCCGGCCATGCCTGTCAATCCTGGGCAGGTGCCGGTGCCGAAGGTGGCCATGGCCGCCGTGGTGGTGCTTGGCGAGCATGTGCTGATCGGACGTTGGTTGAGCGGTTCGTTCATGAGTGAGCGCATATAGGGCGCGTAACCGAGCTTCATGTTGAGATTCCAGTACCCCAGTCCATCCACGAGCACCACAATTGCTGATTTGGCGCGCGGCATGCCGAGCCGTTGGCGCAAGCCCTCGGCGTCGACGTGCACATCGGTGCGCACCGGTGTGCCGATGGCCGCACTGAGTGCCGGCAGCACCGCGGAGATGTGCAGCGCGCCTCCACGGGCTCCCTGCTGTGCATTCCCGAGACCAGCCGGCACATCGCTCGGCCGGTCGGCGTCAATCTCATCGCCGTACTGTGCTGTGGGAACAAAGCCGAGGAGTGTGCCGGAATCTGGAATATCTACGCTCATACTGCTATTCAAGCGCGGTTGATGGACTCGTGGGCACGCGTGGCGGAACTCATTTCACCACATGGGTCTTTCGGCGCGGACGGGGTAGAATGGGACGGTTCATTGGATAAGGGAGAGCAAATATGACGCGTCGCAGGCAGGCAGCGGCCGGGTACGACCCCCGGCAGGTCGAGGAGCACATCGTGGAGACCCCGCTCGCCGAGGAGATGAGCAAATCGTTCCTGGAATATGCCTACTCGGTGATCTACGCGCGCGCGTTGCCGGATGCACGCGACGGCATGAAGCCGGTGCAACGCCGCATCGTGTACCAGATGGGTCAGATGAACCTGCTGCCCACGCGCCCGTACATGAAGTCCGCCCGCGTGGTGGGCGAGGTGATGGGCAAATTGCACCCCCATGGAGATTCGGCGATCTACGAAGCCATGGTGCGTCTCGCGCAGCCATTCGCGATGCGGCTGCCGTTGGTCGACGGCCACGGTAATTTCGGTTCGTTGGACGACGGTCCTGCGGCATCGCGATACACCGAGGCACGCCTTGCACCCGCCGCGCTCGGCATGAACGCCGACATCGACGAGGACACGGTCGATTTCGTGCCGAATTACGACAACAAGCTCAAGGAACCGACCGTGCTGCCGTCGGCGATTCCTAACCTGCTCGTCAACGGCGCCTCGGGCATTGCCGTCGGCATGGCCACGAATATGGCCACGCATAACCTCGGCGAAGTTGTCGCCGCAGCCAAATACGTGATGAAGCATCCCGATGCCACACTCGACGACCTCATGCAATACGTGCCCGGACCTGATTGGCCGGGCGGAGGGATCATCATAGGGCGACAAGGCATCCGAGATGCCTATGAGACTGGCCGAGGCGTGGTCACCACCCGTTCCGCCACACATGTGGAGAATCTCACCGCACGCAAGAAGGCCATCGTAGTGACGCAGCTGCCATACATGGTGGGTCCCGAGCGTGTGCTCGAACGCATCTCCGAGGGTGTGAAGAACCATAAGCTCGACGGCATCTCCGGTGCCATCGACCTGACGGACCGTCACAATGGCACCCGCATCGTGATCGAGCTCAAGACGGGATTCGACCCGGCAGCCGTGTTGGCACAGCTCTTCAAACACACCCCGTTGCAAGAGAACTTCGCCATCAACAATGTCGCCTTGGTGAATGGGCGCCCCCACACACTCGGACTGCGTTCCCTGCTCGATGTATGGATCGAACACCGGCGTGGTGTCATCCGGCGCCGCAGTGAGTTCCGCCGTCAGAAGGCGTTGGACCGGCTGCATCTGGTCGAGGGTCTATTGCTCGCCTTGGTGGACATCGACGAGGTGATCCGCGTGATCCGCTCAAGCGACGATGCGGAGGCGGCCAAGAACGGACTCATGAGCCGATTCAGCCTTGACGATATTCAGGCGCAATACATTCTCGACCTGCGCCTGCGCAGACTCACCAAGATGAGCCGCATCGAACTCGAATCCGAACGCGACGAACTTCAGTCGTCGATCACCGAATTGGAGCGCATCCTCGGCTCGGCCGCATTACTGGATGGCGTGGTGATCGACGAGATGGACAAGGCGGTGGCAACCTACGGCACGCCACGACGGACGGTGCTGCTCGATGAGGGCGACGACGGCCGGCTCGTGCCAGTCGTGGCCCACGGCGATGACATGCCTTCCGACGCCGCACTCGATGCCGCACGCCATGCGGAGAACGTACTCGACGCCGCCGATGCGGTGGCGGCAGCCCGTAAGGCCGGCGAAACCGCCGAGGCGCTGCGGATAGAAGACGAACCATGCGTGATCGCATTGAGCGCCTCAGGGCTCATAGCCCGCATGAGCATCGATGCCCTGACCATTTGGGCCAAACGAGGCGCTCACACCGAAAAGCGTGAACCCGACGATGTGATCGTCTCGCTGATGCCGGCACGCACCCGTGCCGACTATGCGTTGGTCACCTCCGCGGGCCGCATGGTGCTCGCCCATGTGGTGGAGCTGCCGAATCTGGAGGTCACCGGCCACCTGAGCCTCACAGGAGGCATTGAAGCCACCGAGCTGCTCACCTCCACCGAAAGCACCGATCCGGTGCCCGGCGAACGGGTGATCGCCACGCTCGCGCTACGCGACACCGTCGGGCAGGACGATACGGCGGCACAGCTGCCGCCGGTCGGGTTAGGCACACGCAACGGCATTGTGAAGCGCTGGAACCGTGAATCCCCCACCACGATGGATTCCTGGAGCATCATCGATTTGAAGGACGGGGACGAGCTGCTTGTGGCGGCCGATGCGCATGACGACGACCGCTTCGTGTTCGTTTCCTCCGATTCCTCGCTGCTCACGTATGAGGCCAGGAATGTACGTCCCCAGGGCCGCACTGCGGCAGGCATGGCCGGCATACATCTCGCCGATGGATGTACGGTGCTCTCCTGCGCCGTGGTTGCGCACGCCGATGTCGAATGGCATGATGCCGAGCACGATGACGCAGGCAATCTGCTCTCTCCCGCCAGTGGAGCCGTGGTGCTCACTGTCGCCGGCGATGTGGATGCGCTGCCGGGCACCGAGAACGGTGCGGCGAAGGTCACGCCATTGGAGCTCTACCCCACCAAGGGAAGAGCGACCGGTGGTGTGCGCTCGCAGCGCTTCCTCAAGGGGCAGAACACGTTGATCAGGGCGTGCGTGGGTTCCTACCCGCTGCTGGCCGCAACGTCGGGGGGCCATCCCGTCGAGCTGCCGGCGCCGGATATGCGTCGTGATGGTTCGGGAACCGAGCTGCCTGCACCGATCGCCTACGCGGCCTAAGTGAGATCGCAGAGTCGGTATACGACAGGCCTCGGTCAGAGTAGCTCTGACCGAGGCCTGTCGTATACCGACTTCATACCTATCACGTGGTGGTGTACATCGCCATAAGCACCGCACCTGCCACGATGAGCAATGTGCCGAAGAGTATGCAGATCATCTGATGTCTTGTCTTGTGTTCCTTGAGGATCACGATGCCACCGAAGGTGGAGACGAGCACTCCCAGTTGGGGGAAGGTCGTGGCGATGGCCTGACCGACATTCGGGTTGGCTGCCGAGATGAAGATGAGGCAGTTGCCTATGGCCCAGGAGAGGCCAGTGAAGATGTTCAGCGCGGTCTTGCGGGTGAAGATGAGCGACTGGTTGTGCTCGCCAAGCACAATGATGGCGACTGCAGCGAGCACCTGCCCAACCGACTGCGGCAGGATCATTGCGGTCATATAATACAGGCCGTTACCGTCCGGCGCATTGTAGATAGCGTTGTCGATATACCCGGTCTTGTGCAGAAGGTTCGGGAACACGAAGTACATCATGAACCCGATGGTGGAGATGAGCAGGGCGATCATGCCGAATTTCATGTTCTTCGCACTGATATGCACGGCATCGGTGACGGAATCTCTGGCCGAACACAGTATGGCGCCGGAGGTGACGAGAATGATGGCGATGATCCCGATCACCCAGACTCGCAATGAGCGCCACTCCCCCAAAACGATGGCGGCCATGAGCGCATTGCCCACCACCTGACGGGCCGTGGAGATCGGCATCGCCAAAGAGACGCCGAGCGGTTTCAAGGCCGAGAACTGGCCGATGGATCCTATCGTCCAGAATATGCCGGAGCATAGGCCCACCACCCAGATGCGGGGATTGAACGCGAACGATGCCCCTGCATGGGGAATCGTGTAGCACACGGCCATCAGCACCGCGAAGAGGAATGCGCCGAAGGTGGTGCCCAGCGTCCCCTGACTTGGCTTGCCGTCGATCTTCGCCGTCATCACACTGTTCGAGCCGAGGAACAATGCCGGCAACAACGCAATGAGCATGCCCATGTGAAGTCCTTTCCCTGTACAATGCCAAATCGTTGTACGCAGAACGCAAAACACAAGCATTCTAGGACCTCCACCGCTACGTTCGGACCGCTCTTCCGCTCATAGCGAGGAGGCTGCCCGCCATACCCGCCTCATCGATACAGTCGGAGCCCCTGCGGCGACGGGGTGAATCCGGCATGCCGAAGGGCGTCGGACATCGCGTTGCCGCCCTGCAATGGCACGCCGTTGCAATCACGGAAAGTGATGCTGGCCCCATGCAATCGCGAACATGTCTGTTCCAAAGCCGTCGCCGCCGTTTTAAGCACGCTCGGCGAAGGCTCGAACGCCACGATACGACCCGACCACAGTGCCGCATACAGCACCGCGCGCCCCTGACGCAGCACCACCAATGAGCCCGGGCGTCGTATTGGTTTCACGGCAGCGCGCCGTTTGGAGTCCGTGCGGGCATTGGATTCAAGTATGGCCGGCGCCGGCCATTCCAATGACGAACCATAGAGATTCGCCGGATCGCATACATCCATGGTGACGGTCATGACAGGCTCGGAATCGATATGGTGACGCAGCAGGTCCACCGTCTCCCGCTCGGCGAATTGAGCGGCACCGAACCCCTTGACGAATACACCTCGCAATAGCGTGCCTTTCTCCTCCATGCGTTTGAGCACCGGATAAATGGCACTGAATCCGCCGGCGACACCGGCATCTGACACCGTATTGGGCGCAATGATGCCGTAGCGGTCGAGCAGAATACCTATCAGGTCGATCATCGCCTCCTCATGGCTCGCATCGCCTTGGGTGCGCACCAGTGACCACAGACCGCCGCCGAACATACCGCGTGTGGGTATTCGGGCACGCAAGCGGAGACGATGCGACCGCACCGTGGCCTTACTTCCACCCGTATGCGTTGACACCGACCGGACTGGTTGCAGGGAGGTGTTGGTAATGAATCCATGCCAGACCAATGACCATAGGGTCTGCTCGAATCGCGAATGGGACCATGATGTGGCCATCACCTCGCCGGTCGTCTCATTCACCTCCGGCTCCGGATTCGCCTGCCACAGGGATTGCGCACGCTCCTCCAATGAGTGCGCCGTGTAAGCGCCACCGTCGTGCAGGGCAAGCAGTATCGCATCGCGCACCGTCAGCGGCATGTCGGATTCCGGCGCAGCCGCTCGACCTAGGGAGGATTCCAATGCCTCAGCATGCACCTGCAACTGTGGGGAGTCCGCCGGGAAGAACATGACGCGTCCCGCCTCGTCACCCCCTTCGCCGCTGCCCGTGGGATCACCCACCCATACCACATCGCCGGAGCCAACCAGCTCGTCGAGCAATGTCGGCGTGTAATCTCGCACACGGGCCGGGAACACGTGGCGCTCCCACACGGGCATCGGCAATGCGACACCCTCCAGCTGTTCAATGGCACGCAAGAGTCCATCCAGACCTTGCAACCGTTCGCCGCCCACCGAGCCGACACCCTGCCGATGAACGAGAAACGCCTCGTACCGCTCGGGTTCCACAGGTTTGATTGCCGCCCGGGCCTTGGCCAACGACTGCGAGCGAATGCGTTTGAGCACGTCGGCATGCACCCATTGCGTCACCCCCGGAGCGAGTCGTTCGTCGAAACGACCGTTGATGAGCTCGCCGGCATCGCGCAGTTCACCAAGCAGTTCGACGGCCGTCTGCGCGTCGATCTCAAGTTCGGAGAGCAGGCGATCGGCAGTGAACGGTCCATGCGTCTTGGCGTAGCGATTCACGCGTCCCCGCAGATCGTGCTTGTCGAGTTCGTTCCAGAAGGTCTTCGAAGCCAGCTGGCCGGCCACTGAATCGATCACCTGTGTATCGAGCACCTGGGCCAGGTTGTCCGTCCCCAACAACCGTTCCAGCACCAGCGGATCCATCGAGAGCAGTTGCGCATTGCGTTCGGCCTGCGGCACATCGTACTGGTACATCACCGACCCCACGAAACCGAACAGAAGATGCTCGGCCATAGGCGATGGCACTTGCGTCTCGCATGCATGCACGTCGATGGCTCCCCCACGTATGCGGGTGAGCACTTCGCGGAGGGCAGGAACGTCGTAGACGTCCTGCAGACATTCGCGGGCGGTCTCGAGCAGCAGCGGGAAGTTCTTCCTCGTGCGCGCCGCGGCCAGCAGCTGGGTGGCCCTCAGCCTCTGCTGCCATAGAGGCACTCGTTTGCCCGGGTCGTTCCTCGGCATGAACAGCGCACGCGCCGCGACCTCACGGAATCGGGCGGCGAACAGCACACTGCCGGAGACCTGGTTCTCCACGATGCGCTGAATGTCATCGGGGTCGAAGTCGATGAGCGCGCCGACGTCGATGCCTCCTTCCCCATCGGGCAGACGCAGCACGATGCCATCGTCGGCGGCGAAGATCTGCCCGTCGAAACCATAACGCTGCGTCAACCTCATGTTGATTGCGAGCGCCCATGGCTCATGCACACGACGCCCGAACGGCGTATGAATGATCACGAGCCAATCGCCCTCCTCCTCGCGGCAGCGTTCGACCACAACCGCACGACCGCTCGGGATCACACCGGTGCTCGCCCGCTGCTCGGAGAGGAAGGCCGCCAGATTCTCCATAGCGTTGGCGTCCAGACCATCGGCTCGCAGGCGTTTGAGAACCACGTCGCTGAATCGGGATTCCGGCGCGTTCCCGACATTGCCGTGCGCCGGTTGCAATCCCGCGGCGATGTCATGCACCCATTCCCCAAGCGACATGCCGAAGGAATAATCGCGCCCGTTGCCCTCCCCATGCCAGAACGGCAGGCGTGCCCTTCGTCCGGGCGCCGGCACCACGACCACGCGGGAGTTCGTGATTTCCTGCACCTGCCAATTCGTGGTGCCGAGTGTGATGATGTCACCCACCCGTGTCTCATACACCATCTCCTCGTCGAGCTCACCAACCCGTCTCGGACCTGTTCCCGCCTCGGCCTCGGGCAGCACTACAGTGTAGAGACCGCGGTCGGGAATCGTGCCGCCGCTGGTCACCGCGAGGCGCTGTGCACCCGGACGCGCCGAGATCATGGCCGAATCCTCGTCGAACATGAGCGGTGGTCGAAATGCCGAGAAGTCCTCGGAATTATAGGCGCCGGTGAGCATGCCCACCACGGCGTCGAACATCGCCCGGTCCAACGAGGCGAAGGGGGCGGCGCGTCTCACCGTCGCATACCAATCATCGGCGGCGATGGGCTCCAGACTGGCGGCCGCCACGGTCTGCTGCGCGAGCACGTCCAAAGGATTCATTGGCATATGCAATGGTTCAATCGCCCCGTTGAGCATGCCTTCCACACTGGCACCTATGCCGATGATCTGTTCGCGTGTCACCGGGTACATGACGGCGTGCGAGACTCCCCCCACCCTATGGTCGGCTCGGCCCACGCGCTGCAGGCCAGAGGAGACCGACAACGGCGGCGTCACCTGAATCACCAGATCCACCGACCCCATGTCAATGCCGAGCTCCAGACTGCTCGTCGCCACCACACAACGCAGACGTCCGGATTTGAGTCTCTCCTCTATTTGCTTGCGGCGGTCTTTCGACACCGACCCGTGATGCGCCATGGCAATCTGCTCGTCAGGGCCGTGCGCCCCCACTTTCATTGTGGTGGACCCATACGTGGAATGATAGTGGGCTGGCTCGTCCGTCTCGCTGGTCGGCAGTTCCACCGGATTGCGTTTGCCGAGCCGTTGTGCGTGCAGATCGTTGATCTGCGCGGTCAGGCGTTCGCATAGGCCGCGCGAATTCACAAACACCAATGTGGTGCGGTGCGAGAGTATCTCGTCGAGAATATGGCGTTGGATCGCCGGCCACGCGGATTTCACCCCCGACGGATTGTGCGCGCCTTCGCTCACCGGCGTACCCGGCGGCAGCGAATCCCCCCATCGCTTGGTTGTCTCGCCGGTGGTTGCAGATTGCGGATCGCCTTGGCCATCCCGTTCCCTCGCCTTGCGCTCCGCCAAGCGTTGCATCGCGGGCGTCACGCCGGTCATTGGCGCAGAAGTGCTGCCGACCTCCCCAGCACCCCCCTTGCGCCTGCCATTGGCCACGGGCCCGTCACCAAGGGTCTTCGCCGGTTCGACCACAGTGATGTCGAGTGCAGGCTTTCCCCCGGTGGCGATGACCGTCACCGGCAATGCTCCTGCGAGGAACTTCGCGGCACGCTCAGGCGGGTTCACCGTCGCCGAAAGCCCTATGCGCTGTGCCGGCCGTTCCAGAAGGTCATCGAGACGCTCAAGGCTCAGCGCCAGATGCGCCCCCCGTTTCGTGCCGGCGACCGCATGCACCTCATCCACGATCACGGTATCCACCGTTTTCAGGATGCCGCGCGCTTTCGAAGTGAGCATGAGATACAGCGACTCCGGGGTCGTGACCAGAATGTCCGGCGGATGCGACATGATCGCACGTCGCTCCTTCGGGGTCGTATCTCCACTTCTGGTGGCGACGGTGACCTGCGGCGCATGCGAGCCAAGGGCATCGATCTGTTCGCGAATACCGGCCAAAGGGACATCAAGGTTCTTCGCCACGTCGACGCCAAGCGCCTTCAACGGTGAGATATACAACACGCGCACGCCTTTGCGTGCATGGTCGGCGGCACTGCGGGACAGAAGCGAGTCGATGGCGAACAGGAACGCGGAGAGGGTCTTTCCCGAACCGGTCGGCGCGATGACCAGCACATTCTCGCGTCGCCCGATCGCCGGCCATGCCAATCGCTGCGCCTCGGTGGGTTCTCCGAACACACGTGAGAACCACACGCGTGTGGGTTCGCTGAACATTGCCATACATTCGCACATATGTTCGATTATTTCCTACCTCGCTCGCGATTGCAAATGTGACACGCTCATGAGAATGACGGCGGCCAGTATGCCAAGCGACGTGAAACACGCCAAGTACCACGGCAGGGCCGCCATGCCCACCGTGGCAGAGAACACGGCGAACAATACGGGACTCACCAGTGTGGCCACGGCGATGACGGCGGTCTCCCAGCCGATCATGGTCATCGTATGAACAGCGCCGAACAGCCGTGGTGTCATATGCACGACGGCCGGATTAATCGGGGCACACCCAAACCCGAGCATGACCGGCGCGACGAGGGCGCGCCATGACCCCATGGGCACAATCATCACCACAAGCGCCGCAACAAGTACGCCCAAGCCGCCGCCGAGCAACGCGCCGTCGGACAATCGCAGCGCCAAGCATCCTGCGATCACGGAACCCAGCGTCAATCCAATGAAGAATAGGTTCGCGTAGATACCGGCATAATGGATGCTCATGTGGCCGGCATGCACCATGTAGCTGCTCGCCCACAGCATGGTGCTCTGCTCCACCGAAGCGTAGGCGAACAGAAGCAACAGTGTCGGGAACGCGCCGCGCAATCTCAGGGCTCGCACCCAGACGGCCATGCGTATGCGCGTCGACATGCCAATCACGCTCGCCATATGCCTGCATGCCGAATGTGGCGCGCTGGATGGGGGTCAGTTCGTCGCGCCACAGCTTCGTGGCACTCACCAACACGATGGCCAGCGCAAGTTGCACAAGGCCTATGCAGCGGTATGCCCACCTCCAGTCGGCATCGTTCGCAATGATCCAACCGAGCATCGTATGACCTGCCATGGCACCTGCGGCCGTCGTGGCGTGCATCCAAATAATATGCGCACTCGGCAAGCGCAATGCTATGTATGCGTTGAGCGCGAGCGCAAGCAGGCCGGAGCCCACGCCATATGGCACGGCGAAGAACAGCAGCAGCCAATATGACGGCGTGAACGAGAAGCCAAGCAATGCCACCACGGTGCATGCCACACCAACATCCACACTGCGCCCCGAGCCCCAGCGACGCAGCCAAGGCTCACCGGCCAGCGCAGCCCACATGGCCCCTGCGGCGATAACGACGGGGATCCCGATGACGGCGGCAAGTGACGCATGCAGTCCCGACCCCATAGCCGGCCACGAGGCACCGAGCGGGGCCTCCGGCAACCCCATGGCAGCGAAGCCAACGTATACCAACGCCACCAACGCCATCGGCATGCCATCGCCCCCTCATTCAGACGTCGTCGGCTCGGATTACATGCTGCATATATTTGCCTATACAGTGCATACACGGTCATCGTAAGGCGCATCGACGGCGCATATGGCACGGCATCGCCTGTTACGAACATGTCAGACGGCCATGTCGTCGCGTCGCAATGCGCGCAGCCACTCGTGCATCGCCGCCATGAACGCGACGAACACCAGCAGACACCATGGCAGCACGGCAATCGTCGTGGCCTGCGCGATCACGCCGAACAATGGTGGCATGAGCATGGTGCCCACATACGCGAACGCCATCTGCACACCGACGATCGCCTGCGATTTATCGGCCCCGAAGTATGTGGGCGTGGAGTGGATGATGCACGGATAGACCGGAGCGCATCCAAGGCCGACGAGTATGAACGCCACGGCGGAGAGGGCGGGGTTGTGCACGGGAACGAGCAACAGGAGCGCCCCGAGGCCGATCGTCATGGTGCCGATGCGAATCATGGCGGGATCGGAGAAGCGCATGGTGAGGAAGCCGTTGGCGAATCGGCCAACGGTGATGCCGATGAGGAAGATGCTCGTGAACGTCGCAGCCACGTCTTCGGCCATGCCATCCATGCCGACCATGTAGGAGCTGGCCCATAGCATGGCGGTCTGTTCGATGGCGCAGTAGCAAAAGAACATGATGAGAATCTGCGTGGCGCCACTGATGCGCAATACACCGAGCAGGCCGATTGGCTTTCGGTCCGTGGCCTGCGTGCCTGCGTCCGCGGCAGCGGGGCGCCTCTTCCACAACGGCAGGCTGAAGATGAGCACGGCGGTGAGCACGAGCTGGATAACACCAACCGAACGGTAGCCCCACTGCCAACCATGCCGGCTTGCCATGGCGTAACTCATCATGTACGGTCCGATGAGCGCGCCGAGCCCCCACATGCAGTGCAGCCAGCTCATATGCCGGCTCGTGTAGTGGATGGCCACGTAGTTGTTGAGCGCCGCATCCACGCCACCCGCGCCGAGCCCGTAGGGAATGGCGCACACGATAAGAACCCAGTAGTTCGGTGCGAAGGAGAATCCCATGAGGGCGGCCGCAGTGAGCGCCACGGAGAACGCCGTCACACGCCCTGCACCAAATCTCAGCGTGAGCCGGTCGCTCAGCAGTGCGGAGATGATGGTTCCGGCACTGATCGTCATCGAGATGCCACCGGCCCTCGACAGTGGAGCATGCAGGTCACCGCTCATGGTGGGCCATGCCGAACCGAGCAGTCCGTCTGGCAGCCCCAGCGAGATGAAGGCCAAGTAGATTACGGCGAGCAGCAGATTCGTCATTGCACCTCCAAATAGTGTGCGCCAGTTTCTGCATCGACAGCCCATAATTATCTTCTTACGTAAAGAAAATATCCGGTTCTTCGAAATCTGTTCGATGATTAGACTGGTGCCCATGAGCTTGAGAATCGGATTCGTGTTCGACGACACCCTGGACGTGCTCGACGGCGTGCAGCAGCATATCGTGACCTTGGGCCAGGAGCTGGCGCGACGGGGGCATGAGGTGCATTATCTGGTCGGCGAGACGCATGACTCCCCCGTGCCGAACACGCATCCGATGTCACGCAACGTCATGGTCCGGTTCAACGGAAACCGCATGCGCATCCCGCTTCCGGCCAACACACGGCATATCCGCGAGGTGCTCGACGAATACGATTTCGACATTCTGCACGTTCAGGCGCCCTACAGCCCGTTCATGGCAGCCAGGGTGCTCGACCATGCGCACCAGCGCACTGGCGTCGTCGCCACCTACCACATCGCATCGGCCGACCTTGCCTCCCGGATCGGCGGCCGTGCGCTCGGGCTGGTCAATATGCACTCCCACCGCCGCGTCGACGAGGTGATCGCAGTCTCCCAGATCGCCGCGCAGTATGCCGAGCAGACCGCGCATGTTCGCGGTGTCGTCATTCCGAATCCCGTCGATGTCGATCGGTTCGCAGGCGCCTCCCCCACCCATGCCATTGTGCAGGGCGACACGGCCAGTGCGCACTCGTCCGAGGGACCCCTCGCGGTGTTCCTTGGTAGATTCGTTCCGAGAAAAGGCGCGGAATTGCTTCTGGATGCCGTCGAATACGGCGAGGAGCATGATCTGTTCCCGCGGGGCTTCCATGTGCGGTTCGCCGGCAAGGGCCCGCTGCTCGACGAATGCCGGGAACGTGCCTCGCATCTGCGCACGCCGATCGAGTTCCTCGGCTTCGTGGAGGAAGAGGAGAAGCCGAAGCTGCTGGCGAGCGCCGATGTGGCCATCTTCCCCGCAACCGGAGGCGAATCCTTCGGCATCGTGCTGCTCGAGGCCATCGCCTCGAATGCCGGTGTCACGCTGGCCGGTGACAATCCCGGCTACCGGTCGACCATGCTCGATGACGAGGACTCGCTCTTCCCGGTGAGTGGAACAGACCGTGCCCGCATTCTTGCCGAACGCATTGCCCGCGCACTCACCGACGAACCTTGGGCGGCCGACCTGCATGCCCGCGAAGCGGGGCTACTCGATCGGTATAACGTTCGCACCGTGACCGATCAGGTGGAACAGGTCTACGGCCAGGCGATGGCGGCTCGCCACGCCGACTGACCCATATCGTGCGAGACCGATGCCCACAGGGGCCCGGAACCCGCGCTTCGTCAAAGTGTCTGCGCGCTTTGCGCGTAGAGCACGCTCCTCAGCGCGGGTTCCGGGCCCCTGTGGGCATCGGTTGCACGAAAGCGTCAGGTGTCAATCTTCGAACGGTCGAAATCCTCGGCGTTGTCGACAATGAACTGGCGGCGCGGAGGCACTTCGTCGCCCATGAGCAGGCTGAAGATGTCGTTCGCCTGCTCGGCGTCCTCCATGCGGATGCGACGCAGCAGACGCGTGCGCGGATCCATCGTCGTGTCGGCAAGCTGGTTCGCGTCCATCTCACCTAAGCCCTTGTAGCGCTGGATGTCGTCGGCATACGGAATATGCTCAGCGTCGAGCTGCGCGAGCCTGCCCGCCAACTCGTCATCTGAATACGTGTAGATGTACTCGCCCTTGCGTGCCCCCGCCAAAGCGATGCGGTGCAGCGGCGGCACGGCCGCATACACGTGCCCCGCCTCGACGAGCGGTCTCATGTACCGGTAGAACAGCGTGAGCAGCAATGTGCGAATATGCGCGCCATCCACATCGGCATCGGTCATCATGACGATTTTGTTGTACCGCGCCGACTCGATGTCGAAGCTGGCCCCCGAACCCGCACCGATCACCTGGATGATCGACGCGCATTCCTTGTTCGAAAGCATCTGCGACAACGACGCCTTCTGCACGTTGAGAATCTTGCCGCGGATCGGCAGCAGCGCCTGGAACGCCGAATTGCGGGCGGCCTTCGCCGTGCCGAGTGCGGAATCACCCTCGACGATGAACAGTTCGGCGATGTCGTCGTTGCCCGGCTGGCAATCCGACAGTTTACTCGGCATAGAAGCAGATTCGAGTGCGTTCTTGCGACGTGTGACCTCCTTGGTCTTGCGTGCCTGAATGCGCGCGTGCATCTCGCCCACGATCTTCTCGAGCACGCGCGCCGACTGCTCCTTGTACCCGCGTTTCGCGCCGGTGATGAGCTCGGCGAACTGCTTGTCGGTGATGCGTGTGACAAGCGGCTTGACCGGCGCGGTGCCGAGCACGTCCTTCGTCTGCCCCTGGAACTGCGGCTCGGCGATGCGCACGGTGACCACGGCCACCAATCCGGCGAGAATGTCGTCACGCTCGATCTTCATCTTCGGGTCTTTGAGATTGACCTTGAGCTTGCGCGCGTTGTCTTCCACCGTCTTGCGAATCTGCTTAGTGATACCCTGCAGGAAGCCGTCCACATGCATGCCGCCGCCCGGCGTGGCGACGACGTTCACGAAGCTCTTCAACACCGTGTCGTAGCCGTTCGTCCAACGCATCGCGATATCGACATCGCAGGTTCGCACGATCTTCTGCGCATGCAGGTCGCCGTTCGCGTCCACTGCCTGCGTCTCCTCATGGTACGTGCCCTGCCCGCTTATTCGCCACACGGTGGAAACGGCCTCGCCGTGGGAGAGGAAGTCCACGAAATCGACAATGCCACCGGTATGGCAGAATTCCTCCACACGCCGGTGTCCCGGCACTGAGGCGCCCGAATCCGCAGATTGCACGACCGGTATGGCTGCGACTGCCTGCTGCGGGTCCTGTGCCTGTTCCTGCGCGTCCTCCGCATTCGCCCGCTCAAGGCCGATCTTCGCAGGATTCTCGCTTGCCTCGGTCTCCGCCTCGATCCGCTCGACCGGGTCGGATTGCGCCTGTTTGACGTCGGTCTCCTCGAACACGTCGGTGTCGACGTCGCCTGTCTCACGGATGCGTTCGTCGATCACCGTGATCTTCAGACCCGGCACCAGGAAGCTCGTCTGGCGCACACGGTCAATCAGTTGTTCGTAGTCGAATTTCGCGGTGTCATTGAAGATTTCCGGATCCGCCCAATAGCGGATGCGCGTGCCCGTGCGCTTCGGGGGCACCTTGCCGATGATCTCGAGCTCTGTGGGGCGGTTCTTGCGCGTTTTCTTGAACGGTGAGTCGGGGGAAGGACGCTGTGGGTCCTCGTCGGTATACACACCTGGATGCCCTTGGTGGAACGCCATATGGTAGGTGTGGCCGTTGCGGTCGACTTCGACGTCCATGCGCGAGCTCAATGCATTGACCACCGACGAGCCCACGCCATGCAGACCTCCGGCAGCGTTGTACGACGAATTGCCAAACTTGGCACCCGCATGCAGCTTGGTGAGCACCACCTCGACACCGGTGAGCTTCGTCTTCGGCTCCACATCCACCGGTATGCCTCGGCCGTTGTCGGCGACTTCGATCGAACCGTCTTCGTGCAGGGTGACGACAATATGCGTGCATGCCCCGGCGAGCGCCTCGTCCACCGAATTGTCGATGATCTCCCACAGGCAGTGCATGAGACCCTGGCTGTCGGTGGTGCCGATGTACATGCCCGGACGCTTGCGCACCGCGTCCAGCCCTTCCAGCACCGTCAATGAGCCGGCGCCGTAGCTGCCGGGTTCCTTCTTCGCCATAACCCTCCTCCGTATCTCCTCTTCGATGCAAAAGAGAGCGGAGCCACTCGGCTCACGCTCTCCCTGGCACTGTCATGTCGTCTGGCGTCGGCACGCACCCATCGGGGTGCGCCGGCAATGGACGCCGTTCAGCGTCACTGATCGAGGAAGTCGCGCAGCGTCTGCGAACGGGACGGATGACGCAACTTCGACATGGTCTTCGACTCAATCTGGCGAATGCGCTCGCGGGTCACGCCATATACGCGGCCGATGTCGTCGAGCGTCTTCGGCTGGCCGTCCTCGAGACCATAGCGCATCTTGATCACGCCCGCCTCACGCGGCGAGAGCGTTTCAAGCACCTGACGGAATTGCTCCTGTAGCAGTGAGAATGCGACCGCCTCCGATGGCGCGATGGCATCGGTGTCTTCGATCAGATCGCCGAATTCGGAATCGCCGTCCTCACCCAGCGGCGTATGCAACGAAATCGGCTCGCGGCCGTACTTCTGCACTTCCTGCACCTTCTCCACCGGCATGTCGAGCTCGCGGGCAAGCTCGTCGGGCGTGGGCTCACGGCCCAGATCCTGCAGCATCTGGCGCTGGACGCGCGAGAGTTTGTTGATCACCTCGACCATATGCACCGGCACACGAATCGTGCGGGCCTGGTCGGCCATGGCGCGGGTGATCGCCTGACGGATCCACCAGGTGGCATAGGTGGAGAACTTGAAGCCTTTCTTCCAATCGAATTTCTCGACGGCGCGAATGAGACCCAGATTGCCTTCCTGGATAAGGTCGAGGAATAGCATGCCGCGGCCGGTGTAACGCTTGGCAAGCGAGACGACGAGTCGCAGATTGGCCTCGAGCAGGTGGTCCTTCGCCTTCTTGCCGTCGGCGGCTGCCCACTTGAGTTCGCGTTTGCGTCTGAACTCCATCGTGTCGCCCTCGGTGTCGAGCAGATGCTGGGCGTACAGGCCGGCCTCGATACGCTCGGAGAGGTCGACCTCCTGTTCGGCATTGAGAAGGCTCACACGACCGATCTGCTTGAGATAATCCTTCACCGGGTCGGCGGTCGCGCCCGTGGTTACCACGCGGCGCTTCGGATTCACGCCCGGATTCGCCAGAAGGGCTTCGTCGTCCTCATCGTTGTCGCTGACGACGAACGCACCCTTCTCCTTGGGCTCCTTCGGGGCCTGCGGCTCTTCGTCGTCGTCTTCCTCCGGCTCGGGTTCGTCCTCCGACTCCTCGTCCTCGAGGTCGTCATCGTTCTCGTCGGCGTCAAGATCCTCATCGAGGTCAAGATCCTCCTCGTCGATCACATCCTCACCGATCATGTCCTCGTCGTCGATCTCCTCGGACTTGGAAATGGCCTTCTTCGCGCCGGTCTTCGAAGCCGCACGAGTCTTCCTTGCCGGCGTTGACTCGCTCTCGGCGGCATCCTTCTTCTTCCGGGCCGTGGCACGCTTGGTGGTCTTGCCGGCGGAGCCCTTCTTCGCCGACGAAGCCTTCGAGGAGGCCCTCCTACGGGTGGTCTTGCCCTTCTCTTCGACGGCGGCTTCGTCGTGGGCGCTTTCGGAGGCCTTCTTCTTCGCGGCTTTCTCGGTGCTCGTCGTTTCCTTGGCGACCAAACTGTACCTCCCTGGGTCTTGTGGAACGCGGCCGACCGTCGTATGCTTGCTTTTGGGCATAGCTACGGCAAGGTCAAGTCGCTGACTATGTGAGTTAACCATGTCTTCGGGACGATTATTCCCATAGACCCTCAGGTGCCTGCAATCGGTGCGTCCTCCGTCTCGGCGCGGCCTGCATGTGCCGGGTAGACGTGTCGGGTGACCGCAGCCGCGACGATAGCCGCCAATGTGACCCGTTCATCCTCCTCGAGCACCCCGAGCGCATCGTGCAGCGCGGACTCGTCGCCACGCCACCATTTAAGATAGGCCCTCACCGCCCGCAATTGCCTGGTGCATTCGGCGGGAAGACGCCCCGACATCGTGTGAAGCAGTTCGACGACCCGCACGCACCGCCGTTCGTCCGATTCGGGTTCCTCGAAGGCCGCGGTAAGCATGGCGGACATAGATTGTGCCACATCTTTGTCATGGGGATGCGCGGCGAACCGTGAGATGACGCCTTCGTCCCACTGCGACTCGTCCGCCACCACTGTCATGATGATCGCATCGCGCACCGCCAACGAGATGTTGAAACCGGTGACCAACATCAACTGCACCTCATCATCGAGATCCTGCGGCTTCATTTCAGGCTCCCGCAGCCACGTCAGCCATGGAGGCAGCAGATCGGCGATCCACCGGGCCGCCGCCGATGCCGTACCGATGTCGGTCATCCGCTCGAAATACTCGCGGCGCATACCCCCGAGCCGCGCCACCGGCAATGGGTGCATGCCCAGACCCGCGATACCGCCGTCTTCCCGGTTCATCTCCGCTTCCTCGTTGTGTTCATTGTTCGACACCATATCTACTCCTTGTCCGTCTTGCATTGCGACCCAAACGGGCCTTGCATCCACTGTGGCGGCAGAATGGAAAGGATTCCATCCCAACGGGCATTTGTGGTCGGAGAACGTGTTATCCACATTGCAGGTCGGGCATATTGTGCATGACCTGCAATGTCGGAATGCTGTGAATACACTGGAACCATGAGCGATTCCAGCAGTATCGGCGCCATTGAAACCCGCATTCGAGAACTTGTGCACGACTACGTGGGGGTGAACGGCACAGATGCACCCATCACCCCGGCTCTGCGCCCGATGTTCCATACAGTGGTGGATCAGGCGCTCGCCTCAAGCGAAGGGGGCAAACGCCTGCGCGCGCTACTCACACTGGATGCCTACGATGTGCTGGCCGGCGCCCCGGATTCCACACAATCGCGAAGCGTGCGCACCAAGGTGCTTGACTTCGCCTGTGCCATTGAGGTGTTCCAGACCGCCGCACTGGTGCACGACGACCTCATTGACGACTCGGATCTACGCCGCGGCAAGCCCTCCGCGCACTGCGCGCTCACCTCGTTCGCCGGCGCACGCAGCATTGGCCGCGGGCTGGGCCTCATGCTGGGCGACATGCTCGCCACGGCATGCACGCTCATCATGGAGGACGCCAGCACCGGTATGGTCGAACATCGACGCTTGGTGGAGGCCTTTCTTTCGATGCAACATGACGTGGAGGTGGGCCAGGTGCTCGACCTTGCCATTGAGCGCATGCCACTCGACGATCCGCAAGCGCTTGCCGAAGCGTCGCTCGACGTGTTTCGCTGGAAAACCGCCAGCTATACCACCATTGCCCCGTTGATGCTGGCATTCCTGGCATCCGGTATGACCAGCGAGGCAGCCAACCTCCACTGCCATGCCATAGGGCTGCCATTGGGGCAGGCATTCCAGCTGGCCGATGATCTGCTTGACGTCACTGGCTCCTCCCGCAGCACGGGAAAACCTGTCGGAGGTGATATTCGTGAGGGGAAACGCACGGTGTTGCTCGCCGACGCCATGATGTTGGGCACCGCCGCACAACGCGTACAGCTGCAGCAGCTGTACGAGCAGCCGTTCCGCTCCGACGCGCAGGTGCATGAGACCATTGCGCTGTTCCATGACACCGGGGCCATCGAGCATTCGCACGAACGTATCGCGAAGCTGTGGTCGCAAACCCAGGAAAGTATCGAAGCAATGGGTCTCACCGCCGCACAATCGCAAAGCCTTCGTAAAGCCTGTGAGCGCTTTCTGCCGGATTTCACAGCCGAACGGTAAAATATCCTCCGAAGGCACACTCGCAATCGGGGCATCACAGCAGAAGGAACACAACCAGCATGGTGGATACCACGGCACACGGCACGGACCACTACAATCTCATTGACGGCCGCTACCGCATTGTGCGCAAGATCGCGGATGGCGGCATGGCCACGGTGTACCAGACCGTCGACGAAAGGCTCGGGCGCAATGTGGCGGTCAAAATCATGCACATGCAGCTGGCCCAGGGCCCCCACCGCGAGCAGTTCATCGAGCGCTTCCGACGGGAGGCCAAATCCGCGGCAGCAATAGCCAATCCGCATGTGGTGCAGGTGTACGACACCGGTGAGACGAATGGCTCGTACTATCTGGTCATGGAGTATGTGCACGGCGTGAATCTGCGTAGTCAGATGCAGACGCACACCACGTTCTCGGTGCGCGACACCCTGCGCATCGTCGGCGAGACATTGAACGGACTTGCCGCCGCCCACGAGATCGGCGTCGTACACCGCGACATCAAGCCGGAGAACATTCTGATCAACGACCGCGGTCATGTGGAGATCACCGATTTCGGCCTAGCCAAGGCCGCCTCGCAGGCCACGCTCTCCTCCACCGGGATGCTGCTTGGCACAGCGGCCTATCTCGCCCCGGAGATGATCGAAAACAACCAGGCCACTCCTCAGGGCGACTGCTATTCCGTGGGCATCATGGCATGGGAGCTGCTGGCGGGGAGGGTGCCGTTCCAGTCAGACAATCCGGTGACGATGGTGTTCAGGCACGTCAACGAGAACATCCCCTCCATAGGAACGGTGTGCTACGGCATCGACCCCCGGGTTTCGGCCTTCATCTCGTACCTGACCGCACGTGACGTCAATGCCCGTCCGAAAAGCGCACAGAAGGCGTTGGATCGCCTCCGTGAGCTCATGCCCACGCTGAGCCGCCAGGCATTGGACTATCGCTTCCGCCCCCAGGAACCACCCATCAACAGCACTCGGGTGTTCCCAATGGGTGCGAATGAGCAGGATTCCGACCGTCCCTCCGTTTCGAGCAAATCGGATTCGCCGGAAGAATCCACTCCACCACCTACCTCTGCCGCCGCGCTTTTCACTGCATTGGCCTCCCCCGATCTCACTGAAGAGGAGGCGGAACAGGCAAGAACGGTAGCTCTCGCCACACCGCCGGACGACTCCTCGACGCCAGGCTCTGGGGTTCCGGCCTCCGGTGGAACCACCGTTCCACCATATGGAGGCTCTACCGGAAGTTATGGGCGTAATTCCGGCCGTCCCGGCGAGCCAGGTGCGCCATTGCCCAGCAATGCCCAGACGCAAGTGCAGCCTCGCAAGAAGCATAGAACGGCGATGATCGTTTCGATCATCGCCGCCATACTCGCATTGGGTGCCGGTGGCGGATTCGCATTGTGGTACTTCGTGGGGCCTGGCAGCTACTGGACACTGCCCAAACCCGAGGGGCTCAGTTGTGCCGAAAATGCGCCATGCAAGATCACAGGTGTGAAATGGGATGCCTATGAGCGTCTGCTCAAAGTCTCGCAGATTCCGTACAAAAGCACACAGCAGTATAGCGACACAGTGCCTGCCGGCGAGATCATCTCCACCGACCCGCAATTTGTGGATGCCCATGTGAGCAAGCGGGCCAGCGGCGAGGTGCATGTGACGGTGTCGCAAGGTGTGCAGCAGGCCACCGTTCCCGAAGGCATCATGAGCAGCTCGTCCCCTCTGGACGACCTGCGGAAGGCGGGCTTCACCAACATCACGCACAGCGAAGACAACGACGAGTATTCCGAAAGCGTTCCGGAAGGCGAGGTCATCGACATCACGCCCAGCGCCGGCACCACACAGAACCATAACGACGACGTCGTGGTGACGCTCTCCAAAGGGCCCATGCCGGTGGCAATGCCGAATGTGGTGGGCATGACGCGCGGTCAGGCGCAGAAGTCGTTTGATGACGCCAAGCTCAAGGCGACCTACACCGAAGAGTACAGCGATACGATTCCACGGGACCAGGTGATTTCAGTGGATCCCGAGGCGGGAACCCAATTGCACTGGGGCGATGCGGTCACAGTCACCGTCTCGAAGGGCCCTGAAATGGTGACCGTTCCCGACATCACGGGCAAGAAGACGGAGGAGGCCAGGAAGATCCTTGAAGACCTCGGCTTTGAGGTGAAGGTCTCATCACCGTTGGGCGACCTCCTGCACACCGTGCGATTCCAAGATCCCAAAGGCGGCCAGCAGGTGCGTCTGCGTGGCGAAGACGGCAAGAAAACGGTGATCACACTCACGGTGATCTGAGCGGCGTATGCGCGTATACATTGTGTCCCAGAGCCAGACTCAGGTCAGCCTATTCATGTTCACGCTCGAGATCAGCTGCTGCCTCTGCGCCAGCGGAATCGAGCACGTCCTGCTCCTCCTTCATCTGCTGCTTGACCACCTGGGCGTATTCGGGAACGTATTCCTGCCCGCTCATCGCCTGGATCCTGCGCGTGATTTCGTCGGTGAGCTCACGCAGCCGTTCATGCGTCACCTCGTCAGATGGAGTCTTCTCCACTTCGATGGGTTCACCATAGATCACCTTGGAGTGCCCCTTGCCCGGAATCACCTGCCCCGGCTTCTGCAGTTCGCGTGAACCGATGATGGCGGCAGGAATGATCGGGCAACCGGTTTCCAAGGCGAGACGCGCGGCACCGGTGTGCCCCTTGTATAGACGGCCGTCCGGGCTGCGGGTGCCTTCGATGTGGATGCCGAACAGGTGGCCTTCCTCGATGATCTCACGTGCATGCTCAAGCGCACCGAGCGACTTTGAGCCGCCCGAACGATCCACGGGGAACACGCCCACCGAGGTGAACCACCACTTCTTGAACTTGCCTTTGATGCCCTTGCCTTCGAAATACTCCGCCTTGCCCATGAAATGAATCATGCGCGGACAGGTGAGCGGTAGCAACGCATCGTCGATCACAGCCAGATGATTGGCTGCAATGATGCCCCCGCCGGTGCGTGGAATGTTCTGGAGCCCTTCTGCCACGGGCTTGAAACGATGCCGCGCCACCGGACCGAGCGTTCTCATGAAGAACCAATACAACATGCTGCCTCCTCCTACATGTCTCATAGCATCCGCTTGCTACAGTGAACCTATGACTGACCTCAACAATAGCAACGACGGCGAAGAAACGAAGCCACACGATTCCGGGCGCAACGGGGGTGATTCGAGCGAGATCTCCGAGGAGGCCGCCTGGAATCGCTTCCTCGACGAGTATTCCGACGATCTGGGCGAGGTGGAGCGATCACGCACCGCGAGGAAATTCGACAGGCACGCCACGCGTCAGGACAAACGCGAGGAGAAGAGGGCGATTCTTTCGGTGAACGACCTCAAACAGGGCAGTTTCGTCGATTCGTCAGGCCCGCGTGATTTCACGCAATCGAGTTGGCTCGACACCGACGATGTGATGGATCGCAGCAGCGTGTTCACTCCCCCCAATCCCGATCTGGGTCAGATTCGCTGGTCGCGTCTCATCTGCGGCATTCTGCTCGTCGTCGGCGTCGCCGGCATCATCGCCACGGCGTTTCTGCCAGCCTGGGCGACCGTGCTCGGCATCGTCTTCGGCATCTCGATACTCGTCGGCGCCGGTGGCCTGTTCGTCACACACCGCGGTCATGACGAAACGAAGCGAGACGAGGAAGACGACGGCGCTCGCGTATAGGATTCCCGAAAGAACAAGGTGCCATTCGGCCGTGCATAGCCGAATGGCACCTCTGGTTATAGGGACCAGGTAATCCCCGTACTCCTACAACTCAGTCGACATGTTTGCTTGCGACGGCGATCCACTCGTCGAGCAGGGCGGCGGCACGACCGGAATCGACTGCCTGTTCGGCGATGGCATGGGCTTGGCGGAACCGTTCGCCCAGAGGAGCGGAGGCATCGATAAGCGAGCCATCCGCCACGATTGCGGAGGCGGCATTGAGCAATGCCGTCGTACGGAACGGCACATCCTTTCCGGCGAAGAGATCGCGGGCGGCCTGGGCATTGTAGTCCGGCTCGCCACCACGCAGATCCTCAATCGTGACCTTGGCGAGCCCAAGCTCCTCGATCGGGTCGAATTCCGTTTCGCAGACCTTGCCGTCCTTGAATTCCCAGACGGAGATCGGACCGGTCGGCGCCATCTCGTCGAGTCCCTCGTTCGAGGTGTACACCATGCCGCTCTGGCCGTTCGCCGCGTAGACCGCGGCCATGATCGGGCTCATCGCACGGTTGGCGCAACCGATTGCCATATGCTTCGGGGTCGCCGGATTCGTCAGCGGGCCAAGCACGTTGAACACGCACGGGACGCCGAGCGCGGCGCGCACCGGTCCCACGAATCGCATCGCCGGGTGGAAGGTTTTGGCGAAGGCGAAGGTGATGCCCACCTCATCGGCCACCTCGGCCACGGCCTGCGGTTTGAGATCGAGCGGCAGCCCGAGCGCCTCCAGACAGTCGGCCGCCCCGCACTTGGAGCTCGCGGCGCGGTTGCCGTGCTTGACGATCGTCACGCCCGCAGCGGCTGCGATCACCGCCCCCATCGTCGATAGGTTGACGGTATGCGCGCCATCGCCACCCGTGCCGACGATGTCGGTGCATTCACGGTTCACTTCCAACGGCACGGCATGCGACACCATCGCCTTTGCGGCACCAGCGATCTCATCGGCCGTCAATCCGAGCTGCTGTTGTGTCGCGAGCACGGCACCGACGGCTGCCGGGTTGGCGTTGCCCTTCATGAGGTCATCGACGAACCACTCGGATTCCTCGGCAGTCAGGTGATTGCCCTGCACGAGCTTGGTGAGAATCGATTTCCATGTGATGTCGGCCATGACCACTCCTCGTTTCGTAGCTGCTACGCACAGTCTAGGGAACACAAGCAACGAACACATGTCGAGTCCCGCATCATGGTCAACACAAAAGGGGCGCCGCATGCGGCGCCCCTCGATATCGGGTTGAATATGCTCACTGCTCGTTCTGGCCGTGGCACATCTTGTACTTACGTCCGGAGCCGCACGGGCATGGTGCGTTCTTCGGCGTGCCCGGGAATGTGCGACCGTCGGACCATGGGGTCTTGAGCTCCTCGCTCTTCGGACGCTTGCGCGCCGGCACCTTGCCCTCGGCATGGCTCATCGGCTCCGGGCCGAGCAGACCGGATTCCGGAATCCGCTCGCCTTCCTCCGCCGCTTCCTTGACCGCAGCGATGTTCTCGGCGGTCTCCAGCTCGTCGGCATGATTGTCGATGCGCGCGGCCTCTTCGGGCTCGTGCTCCGACAGATTGCCCTTGTTCAGCTCGTCGTCCTCGCTCACATCGTCGCCCATCTTGATTTCGGCGGAATCGACCGCCGCGTCGTCGATGGAGTCAGTGCCGTCGTCGTTCGTCTGGGCGATGCTGTCGAGGTCGATGTGGAAGAGCAACTGCACCGTCTCCTCCTTGATGGCCTCGATCATCTGGTTGTACATCTGGTAGCCTTCACGCTGGTATTCGACCAGCGGATCACGCTGGCCCATGCCACGCAGGCCAATGCCGTCCTTGAGGTAGTCCATCTCGTACAGATGTTCGCGCCACTTGCGGTCGAGCACGGCGAGCACGACGCGACGCTCCAGCGTACGCAGGCCATCGGCGCCGAGCTTGGTCTCGAAGGCCTCATACTGCGCCTCGGCGTCGTCGACGAACAGCTTGACCACGGCGTCCACGGCCTTGTCGCCCTTGAGCCCTTCCGCCGCCTCCTTGGCCTCGTCAATGGTCACCTTGGTCGGGTACAGGTCGTTCACAGCCTTGAACAGGCCGTTCCAATCCCAATCGGCTGGCTTGTCGGATCCATTCTTCGCGCCTCGCACATAGCTGGTGAGCGTGTCGGAGATGAAGGCCTCAATGTCCTCGTGAATGTCCTCGCCCTTCAACACGGCCTGACGTTCCGAGTAGATCACGGTGCGCTGCTTGTTCATCACATCGTCGTACTTGAGCACGTTCTTACGAATCTCGAAGTTACGCGATTCCACGGCCTTCTGCGCATTGCGCACGCCCTTGGACACGCTCTTCGACTCGATCGGCTCACCCTCGGGCATGCCCTTCGCCATCACACGGGCGACGAGCTGCGTGTTGAACAGGCGCATGAGGTCGTCTTCGAGGCTCAGGTAGAACCGGGACTCACCCGGATCGCCCTGACGTCCGGAGCGGCCGCGCAGCTGGTTGTCGATTCGGCGTGATTCGTGGCGTTCGGTACCGAGCACATACAGGCCACCGAGCTTCTTGACCTCTTCGTGCTCGTCCTTGACCTGCTCCTTGATCTTCTTCAGGGTCTCAGGCCACAGCTTTTCATATTCCTCCGGGGTGTCGTCCGGCGAGTAGCCCTTCGCCTTGAGTTCGGCGTCGGCGAGGAACTCGACGTTGCCGCCGAGCATGATGTCGGTGCCTCGACCGGCCATGTTCGTGGCGACGGTGACGGCGCCCTTGCGACCCGCCACAGCCACGACCGCCGCCTCCTTCTCATGCTGCTTCGCGTTGAGTACCTTGTGCGGGATCTCAACCACGTCAAGCAGCGAGGAGACGACTTCGGAGGACTCCACCGAGGCGGTGCCGAGCAGCACCGGCTGGCCTTTGCGATGACGCGCAGCCACATCCTTGACGATCGCGGCGAGCTTCTCCTTCTTCGTACGGAAGATGAGGTCGTCCTGATCGATGCGGATCATCGGCTTGTTCGGCGGAATCGGCAGCACGCCGAGTTTGTAGGTGCCCATGAACTCCGCGGCCTCGGTCTCGGCCGTACCGGTCATACCCGCAAGCTTGTCGTACATGCGGAAGTAGTTCTGCAGCGTGATCGTGGCAAAGGTCTGGTTCTCGGCCTTGACCTCCACGTTCTCCTTCGCCTCGATGGCCTGGTGCAGACCCTCGTTGTAACGGCGGCCGGGCAGAATACGTCCGGTGTGCTCGTCGACGATGAGCACCTCGCCGCCGGTGACCACGTAGTCGCGGTCGCGCAGGAACAGCTCCTTGGCCTTGATCGCATTGTTGAGGTAGCCGATCAGCGCGGTGTTGCTCGGCTCATACAGGTTGTCGATGCCCAGGTAGTCCTCGATCTTCGTGATGCCTGGGTCGAGAATGCCCACGGTCTTCTTCTTCTCGTCGACCTCGTAGTCCTCGTCACGGTTGAGCTTGAGCACCAGCTTGGCGAACTGACGGTACCAACGGGTCACATCACCCTCGGCAGGTCCGGAAATGATGAGCGGCGTACGGGCTTCGTCGATGAGGATCGAGTCGACCTCGTCGACGATGGCGTAATGGTGGCCACGCTGCACGAGCTCGTTCTTCTCCCACGCCATGTTGTCGCGCAGGTAATCGAAACCGAATTCGTTGTTCGTGCCGTAGGTGATGTCGGCATTGTACTGCTTGCGACGTTCGGCCGGCTTCTGGCCGGTGACGATGCACCCGACGCTCATGCCGAGGAAACGGTAGATGCGGCCCATCAGCTCGCTCTGGTAGCTGGCGAGATAGTCGTTGACGGTGATGACGTGCACGCCCTTGCCTTCGAGCGCGTTGAGGTAGCTCGGCAACGTCGCCACGAGGGTCTTGCCTTCACCGGTCTTCATCTCGGCGATGTTGCCCCAGTGCAGTGCCGCGCCACCCATAAGCTGCACGTCGAAGTGACGCTGACCCAGCGTGCGCTTGGACACCTCTCGCACCGTCGCGAAAGCCTCCGGCATCAGGTCGTCGAGCGTCTCGCCGTTGGCCAGGCGTTCCTTGAACTTGGCGGTCTGCCCTTTGAGCTCGTCATCGCTCATGACCACCATCTGATCTTCGAGCTTGTTCACGGCTTCGGCGACGTGTTCGAGCTTCTTGATCTGGCGACCTTCACCCATACGCAGGGCTTTGTCTACGATATCAACCACATTTACTCCCTAACGGTGTTTGCAACAACACTCCTACAATAAGCGGCTCGAGCCCCCTATTCCACTTTTTTCGGCTATTCTACGAAGATTTGCGCATTTTTGGCATTCCTTCGCATTCCGCACACAAATGTGTGAATGCCGCCCCTTTTCCGACAAAGCAAAAGCGGCCCGCAACGCGAGCCGCTTTCCATTGAGGACGAAACCTGTTCAGGCCTTGCGCTCCTCTTCGAGCTTCTTGATGTTCTCGGGGGTGTCGATCTCGAAGACGCCGTAGCTCCAGCCGTGACGGTGGTAGACGACCGACGGACGGCCGGTGTCCTTGTTCACGAACAGGAAGAAGTCGTGGCCGATGAGCTCCATCTCATACAGCGCCTCATCGATGCTCATGGGTTCTGCGACATGCAGCTTGCGACGGATGACAATCGGGGTGTCGCCGACGTGAACCTCGACGGACTCGCCCGGACCGAGATCTCCGGCGACTGCGGAGGCGGGGCTGTTGTCGACGTCCTCGTCACCCATGATGTCTTCGCGCTCCTCGCTCGGCGGCACGAACTTGCCCGCATCGACCGGCACCGGCGTGTAGTTCTTGCGGTGATCCTTGCGGCGATCGCGCGCACGGCGCAGACGCAGCGTGAGCTTGTCGAGCGCCAGATCGAGGGCACTCACCTCATCGAGGCTGGACGCCTCGGCGCGAACCACGGTCGAACCAGCCACAACGGTCAGTTCCACGCGGACGGCGGTGTCATGCAGACGTGGATTGCCTTCATGCGACAGCACGACCTGTACGCGCTGCGCGTCCGGCGCAATTGTGGTCACACGATTCATCTTGCTTTCGACGACGTCACGGAACTTCTGCTTGATCTGAATGTGACGGCCTGTCAGAACGATATCCATGTGGACCTCCCTAGACTCAAGCGGCTTTCACACCGCTATATACGGACCGAACGGCTACTGCCATTCGGATATGACTCATATTGTAATCGAGTTCGGGCAAGAATTGGCAAGACACGCCCCCGCTCTCCCCTATTTGTTGAAAAAACGGCGTCTTTTCCCACGAGTCGGAACGGATTGCTCGCGTCGCAGATGCATATGCCGCACCAAAGCACCAGTTTCGTCACAAGGCGCCTCCTCCAGCCACCACTGCAGGCAGTCACACCCCTTGCTACAATCGGACGCGAGACCTCTTGATGGCCGCGGCCACTTTGTGGCTGAGGAACTTCCGGGCTCCACAGAGCACGATGGCGGATAACGTCCGCCCAGGGTGACCTGAGAGATAGCGCAGCAGAGAACAGACCGCCTGCCTTCGGGCCGGTAAGGGTGAAACGGCGGTGCAAGAGACCACCGGGCAACTGGTAACAGGAGCCGCATGGCAAGCCTCATCGGGAGCAAGGCCAAGCAGAAGGCTATAGAGTTGCTCGCTCTGCCTTCGGGTAGGCTGCTAGAGCCTGACGGCGACGTCAGGTCGAGATGGATGGCCATCCATGCCTTCACGGCATGACAGAACCCGGGGTATAAGAGGTCTCACTCCTTATCTTTCGGTCTTTTCGGCATGATTGATTTGACCGTCATTCGTAGATCCGACGTCGAAACAACTCGTCGCTTACGGCGCGCAGATCCTCCGGCGCATGGCCCTTACGGCCTCCGGCGGACCAGAAGCGCCGTTTGCAGACCTCGACATCTTTACCGGCGTTCTTTTTCGCCACAGTCCTGCCGAGTTCCCACGCGCAGTCTTCGAATACCCCGGCCTGTGCGGTCTCCCGTACCATGCGTTCGGCCAGAGGGCGAGGAACCCCCTTGCGCACCAGCTCCCGTATGACACCACGCGCACCCATCATGCGGGCGGTGCAGGAACGAATCACATTGCGGGCGTATTCCTCATCGTCAATGAGTCCAAGCTCCTCGAGACGCGCGACGACGCGGTCGATCACCTCGGCATCGTATTCCCGTTCGACGAGCTTGTCCCGCAGGGATCCGCTGGACCGCGCGGCCGCGTCGAGCAGACGCAATGCGCTTTCCTTGCACTCATCTTCGTCGTGCGAATCCGCCGCCACCGAATAGGCGAAGCCACCAGACAGCTTTCGACGCCGTTCCTTCGTCGGGTGCTTCCCCGGAACGTCTCGATTTGAGCTGTTGGGCGCCGACGGCTCACGCACCATCTGCTCATGGGAGCTCAGAAACTCCTCTGCACTGATCATTGCAACTCCATTCTCCGCATTCCTTCGGTACGGCATGCAATACGCCGGTGCCCCCTGGATCGAGCGTCGGCCGGCCGACACCCGATCCACGGGGCACCCAAAGAAGCACTCAGGCTTCAGCACTCGTCTGAGCCTCCGCATTCGACTCACTGGTGGTTATAGACTCACCGTTCTCCTCCTCGGTGCCGTCGACGCCGAACTGGTCGTCGGTGGAGATGAGCCCGGTCTTGACCTTCACCTGAGTGGAGATCTCCTCGGCGAGCTTCGGATTGTCGATGAGGAACTTACGCACGTTCTCACGGCCCTGCCCCAGCTGTTCACCGTTGTAGGTGAACCAAGAACCGGACTTCCTCACCACGTCGGTCTCCAACGCCATGTCGAGAATCGACCCTTCCTGCGAGATGCCCTGCCCATAGAGCATGTCGAACTCGGCGGTCTTGAATGGAGGTGCCATCTTGTTCTTGACCACCTTGACACGAGTGCGGTTGCCAATCGGCTCGTCCTTGTCTTTCAGCGTCTGGATGCGGCGGATGTCCATGCGGACGGATGCATAGAACTTCAACGCCTTGCCGCCGGTGGTCGTCTCCGGGCTTCCGAAGAATACGCCGATCTTCTCTCGCAACTGGTTGATGAAGATGGCCGTCGTGTTCGCCTGTGCCAGCGCACCGGTCATCTTGCGCAGCGCCTGGCTCATGAGCCTTGCCTGCAGACCGACGTGGCTGTCACCCATATCGCCTTCGATCTCGGCCTTCGGCACCAACGCCGCCACCGAATCGATGACGATGACGTCAAGAGCCCCGGAACGAATGAGCATGTCGGCGATTTCCAGCGCCTGCTCCCCGTTGTCCGGCTGCGAAACGATGAGCGAATCGGTATCGACGCCCAGGTGGCGCGCATACACGGGATCAAGGGCGTGCTCGGCGTCGATGAACGCGGCCACGCCACCGTTCTTCTGCGCGTTGGCGACCACATGCAACGCCAGCGTGGTCTTGCCCGACGACTCCGGGCCATAGATCTCCACAATGCGTCCACGGGGCAGACCGCCGATGCCCAAAGCAGTGTCGAGGGCCAACGAACCGGTGGGAATCACCTCGATGTCCTGTTCCGGCCTATCTCCCAAACGCATGGCAGAGCCCTTGCCGAACTGCTTCTCCACTTGGGCCAACGCCGAATTGAGCGCATCCTCGCGCTTCTTGTCGACGCCAGGCGCCTCGGTCTTCTCCGTCTCCTTGACGGAGGACTTGCTTCGTGCAGCCATCTGTACTCCTCACTTCAACAGTCAAACGCGCCATGATCGGCGAACACCCCAACCCTACCGGCACAGTGTCGGGCGGCACAAGCGCGCCGGGGCCTTGTGGTCGGAGGACACCGATATCCACACATCATATGCAGCATACGCATGCAATCGACGCCGTGGCTTTTGCGATATGCTCAGTATACCCTCTCATGCGAACATTTGTTCGAATACGCCCATCTGCCGACTGGTTCTCCACATTCTCAACACGCCCCGCCAGACCACCCAAGCACCCCTAGTGAAAATCGACGGGCAGCGGCGGTGCATTGTGATCCCGGCCCCAACGCTTCGCATCGGGCACATCCATCTGGCCGCACAACACATTCCACACCACACGAGGCTCTTCGCCGGCGGCCAGCGCCTCCACCACCGTCATGCCATGCAACTTGGTGAGCCCCTGGTCATGGGCCAACGCCCTGCCATAGGAGCGACCGAACACTTCTTCGAGCAACTGCCAGAATTCCCGTTCACGCATGGCCCCAAGCATAACCGCGTCGGCACAGCGCCGCAAGAGGAGCCGACCAACCCAGCTTCGATATATCAGATGCGGCGCATAGACACGAAAAAGGCCCGCCACCAAAGCAGCGGGCCGACATTCATAGGCGAACGCCCGAATTCACGCCTCGACGGAATCGAGGTAATCCGCGACCATGCGCAGCATCTGCGATGTGCTCAGACCCAGCGATTCCGAGATGGACGCCAGCAGCTCGGAGCTGGCCTCCTTCTGGCCACGCTCGACTTCGGAGAGGTAGCCGAGGGACACGCCCGCCTTCTCGCTCACCTCACGCAACGTCTTGTGATCGCGTGTACGAAGGTCGCGCAGTACATGCCCGATCGCCTTGCGCAGGGACACTTCCTTCACCTCGCCCACGGTCTCACGACGGTGCACCATCGCGCGCGGACGCGCGGTCTCGGCGTCTTCCTCCTGCCACATGCGTGCGAGGGCGGCCTGATGCTCGTCCTTGGCCTTCTTTGCGGCACGGGCACGAAGAACCTGCTGCTGGGCGAACATCACCGCACGACGCTGGGCCGGAGTGAGTTCGCGCATGCGTGCACTGCCTGAGCGCACCTGCTCCGGAGTCTCAACCGACTTGACTTCAACTTGCTCGTTAACCATTGTCATCTGTTCCATCACGAACACCTTTCCTTTCCTACTACCCCTCATGAGTTTCCCTTGTCTCCATTATCGGAATTTTTTCCTGTGAAGAACCTGTGAATTCTCTCATTTTTCCCAGAACACAGGCCACGGTGAGATGTCTAACCAGTTCTCGCGAGCCGCGTAACGCTAATCTGAGCGCAAAATCACGTTCCTGTATTACGCTATGAGAAAAACACGGCACATCGAAGCCGATATACACGGTTCCTGCCGGTTTTCCCTCGTCGGGTCCGGGCCCTGCGACACCAGTGGTAGACAACCCCACGACTCCATGCGCATATTGCTCTTGGTAAAACAGATGGGCGGCCCCGCGGGCCATCTGCCGCGCGACTTCCGGGTCGACCGCGCCATGGGTCCGTAAGAGTTCCGCATCGACGCCCAACACCATCGCCTTGGCGTGAATGTCATACGTCACCGCAGAACCGAGGAACACGCTCGACGCCCCCGGAATCCGCACAAAGGAATCCGCGAGCAGACCAGCGGTGAGGGACTCTGCGCATGCAATCTTGAGTCCCCGGACGTCGCAGTGAGCAAGAATATGGCGCGCCTGTTCGTCGCAATACCGCTGTACATCGGCCACGTCGGTCACACCGGCGAGTTCGGCGACCTCGAAAAGTTCTGCCACACCTGCTCCCTCCACGTCGTCATCTGCATGCCGTTCACTCTCAGTGTGAAAAATTGTGCAGACATTGTGAATAACGGCGTGTTGTCTGCATGTTTTGCATATGCAACGGCAAAGCAACGGGCCCGCACACCGAAGTACGCGGGCCCGTATGCGATCGTTGCGACCGTTGGTCAGATATTCGCCTATTTGCGCGTCACCGCAGGTTTCGCGAACACGCCTCGCAGATACTCGTAACCGGAATACAGGCACAGAATGAGCGAGAAGTAGATGAGCGCATACGCGACAATGAAGTACACGGTCAACCACGCCGGCTGCGACACGGCATGCGTGAAGCTCCACACCGGGATCAGCAGCAATCCGAGACCCAGGCAGAGCGTGAATGTCTTGTATTTGCCCGCCTGCGACGCCGCGATCACCTTGCCGCCGTGGTCGATGACGAAGAACCGCATGATCGTGATGCCGATCTCACGCACCACGTAGAGTCCGGTGACGATCCAGCCAATCCACATGTTGCCAAATTCGTTGAAACAGGCGGCCACGACGAGCGCACCAAGCGTGAGCAGCTTGTCGGCGATCGGATCAAGGAGCTTGCCCAGTTCCGTCACCTGATTGTATTTGCGTGCCATCCAACCATCGATCTTATCGGTCGACGCGGCGATGATGAACACGATGGCGGCGCCCCACCGCATGCCGATGTTGCGGGCACCCCATGCACCACCGCCGATGTAGAGTCCCAGGAACACGACAACGAGTACGATTCGGGCGAGCGTCACCAGGTTCGGCGGTGAACTCCACTGGCTCCACATCGATTGCTTGGTTGATTTCTCAGTCTCCATAGTGGCTAGCGTACTCGCTTACATGTCCATAGCGTTGCCGTGTCGGACAACCTGCACCATATCCCGAGAAACATTCACACCGGCATGCCGCCGGGCACGCCCAGCACCAAGTACATCAGTACTCGGCAGTGCCGGAGGCGCCAGAGGTCGGTTCAGCCGGGGCTCTGGCACCGGTCAGGCTGCCGCTCTCCCCCTTGATGAACGCAAGCACCTGCGGCAGATCCTGAGGCTGCACCAGCACCTCACGGGCCTTCGAACCTTCGGACGGCCCCACCACCCCACGCGATTCAAGCAGATCCATGAGTCGACCGGCCTTTGCGAAGCCGACGCGCAGTTTGCGCTGCAGCATGGAGGTGGAACCGAACTGCGAACTGACCACGAGTTCGGCGGCCTGCAGCAGTTCGTCCATATCACCGCCAATGTCCTCGGTGGGATCGACCTTCTTCTGGTCCGCTTCCTTGGCCATCTGCTCGATGTCCTCGCGGTAGTGCGGCTTACGTTGCGTGCGCACGAACTCGACGGCCTTGCGGATCTCAGACTCGTTCACCCAGGCGCCCTGCACACGAATCGGCTTGGCCGAGCCCATGGGCAGAAAAAGCGCGTCGCCCTGACCGATGAGCGTCTCGGCGCCGGTGGTGTCGAGAATGACCCTCGAATCGGTGGCCGAGGAAGTCGCAAAAGCCAGACGTGACGGAATGTTCGCCTTGATCAGGCCGGTGATCACATCGACGGAAGGGCGTTGGGTGGCGAGCACCAGATGCACGCCCGCCGCACGCGCCAGCTGTGTGATGCGTTGGATCGAGCTCTCCACGTCGTTCTTGGCCACCATCATGAGGTCGGCCATCTCGTCGACGACCACGAGCAGCGACGGATAAGGGGCCACCTTGCGGTTCGACCCCGCCGGCGCATGGACCTTGCCGGCACGCACCGCCTTGTTGAAATCCTTCACGTCACGGAAGCCGAAGAACTCCAGATCGCTGTATCGGGCGTCCATCTCCTTGACCACCCATTCCAATGCCTGGGCCGCCTTCTTCGGATCAGTGATGATCGGTGTGATCAAGTGGGGAATACCCGCATATGCGGAGAGTTCCACGCGCTTCGGATCGACCATGATCATACGCACCTGATCGGGCGTGGCGCGCATGATGATCGACGTGAGCATCGAGTTGATGAAGCTCGACTTGCCGGAACCCGTCGCACCTGCCACCAGCAAATGCGGCATCTTCGTGAGGTCGGCAGTCACGAAATGCCCCTCGACGTCCTTGCCCACACCGGTGAGCATAGGATTGGGGTCGTTCATCGCCTTGTCGGAGCGCAACACATCACCCAGATGCACGATCTCACGGTCGGCGTTCGGAATCTCGATGCCGATCGCGCTCTTGCCTGGAATTGGCGAGAGGATGCGCACATCCGAACTGGCCACAGCGTAGGCGATGTTCTTGTCGAGGTTCGTCACCTTCTCCACCTTGACTCCCGGTGCCACCTCCACCTCATACTGCGTGACCGAGGGGCCTCGCAGGAATCCCACCACCTTCGCATCCACCTTGAACTGGCGGAACGTCTCATTCAGCGCATGGATCACCGTGTCGTTCGCCTGAGTGTGCGCGGCATGCGGTTTGCCCTTGACGAGCAGGTTCAGATCCGGCAGATGGTATGGCGCATCAGGCTGTTGCGGAATGTCAGGCATGCCTTCATGGTCTTCAGGCGTCGCGGGGGATGGCATGGCCGGCGGTATCCTGGAGCCGGTTGGCGGCATGGGCGACGAGGCCGGCGACCGGTCGAGGATCTCGCCGGTCTGGGTGGAGACCACCATCGTCTCGCCCTCCGCATCGAGATGCGCCCAGGGATCGGTGCCGGTGGCCGTCGCTGCGGGCATGGAGCCGGATGGCAGCGGAATGGTGCCTGAAGGCTGGGCGTTCCATGTGCCCGAGTCGATGCTTCGCGTGGCGTCGTCATTGAAGGCACCGCCACTGCTCACCCTGCGCGGGCCCTCGTGCAGATCCGTTTCGTTGGCATCCCCATGGCGGCTCGCGGCGTTGAGGAACGCCTCGTCACCTGCATAGCGATCGAGTTTCGTGTCGGTGCCGGGGCCCTTCCCGCGTCGATGGAACAGCCTGGCGAGGAAGCCGACCTTGCTGTCCGGTTCCGGCACGTCAGTGCCGTCATGCGCAGGCACGCCATCCGCGAACGCCAATGTATCGTCGCCCACGCGCACCTCGTTCAGGAACTGCCCGACCTCGGGATCCGACTGCTGCGCATCCGCGGAATCAGCAGATCCCCGCCGGGAGAATCTACTCAGCTTCTGCGGAATCTCGGTCACATGGGTGCGCGTCATCAACAGCACGGAGAACACCGCAGCCACGACGAACACGATGATTGCGAACGTCTGGGAGAGCCCCCATGCCAGAGGTGATCCGACGACGAAACCGACCAGACCGCCGGCCTGCTGAATGTTCTGCCAGGAGAACTCCTTCGTGTCCGCAGCCATGATCACGTCGATGATCGAGCAGATCGACCACAGCAACATCACTCCACCGGCAATCACCTGCGTGTTGTGGGATTGCTTGCCGGAGTTGCGCATGAGGCGAATCGCCAACACGATGAGCAGCACCGGCACCACCACGCTCATCACACCGAAGATCGCGGAGGCGAACGAGTGCAGCCCGCGTCCGAGCGCTCCGTCGACGCGGAACCATTCGGACCCGCAGAAGAACACGGCGAGGATGATCATGACGAAGCACAATCCATCCCGACGATACGCCGGGTCGTACTCCCCCACGCTCACCTTACGCACGGCAGAGCCGAACGCCCGTGGCACACATAGCAATGCCTTGTGCCAGAACGGTTCCGCTCCTTGGTTCCGCGCACCACCCTGTGAACTCTGCGCGGAACCTGCACGTGACCCCGTCCCGCCGCCGGAGGAGGAACGGGCGGTCCTGCCCTTCGATGATTTGGAAGATGATTGTGCCATAACGGTTGAATTCTACCTCAGACCGGTCCCGCACCAGACGGCCGGCGAATATCGCCCAGATGATGCTGCACATATTCCTGTGCATGCATGTCGATGGCATCGTAGTCGCCGGCGTCGGCGTGGTCGATGACCGCCATCGCATTGTCGACCAGAGCCGGGTTCAATGCCGAGAGCCAGTGGATGCGTGGGTCTCGGCCGAACCATCCCATTTGCTTGCGGGCGAGGCGCTTGGTCTTCTGCGCGATGTCTGCCATGGTGTCGTCCAAATCGACCAGACCATCGAGATGGTCGATCACCTGCTGGTAGCCGAGCGCACGGGCTGCGGTTGGCCCCAGATGGGAACGCAGACGCGCCACCTCATCCACGAAGCCCCCGTCGAACATCTGCCTCGTGCGCACGTCAATGCGCTTGTCCAGATCGGCACGGTCAAGGTCGAGCCCCAATTGCACCGACGGAATCACATAACGGTACCGGGGCAACGTGGCCGAATACGGTTTGCCGGTCACCTCGATCACTTCGAGTGCGCGAATGATGCGACGGGGATTGCGCGGATCCATATGCTCGGCCGCCTGCGGATCCTTGACCGCCAACTCGCGGAACAATGCCGTGGCTCCCTCGGTTCGCTCACGCTCCTCCAGATGCTCCCGAATCTGCGGGTCGGTGCCCGGGAAGGAGATGTCGTCGATGGCCGCACGGGCGTACAGGCCGGAGCCACCGACCAGAATCGGCCGTATGCCACGCGACTTGAGATCGGCGATGGTTTCACGCGCCATCTGTTGGAACCTCGCGACAGACATCGTCTCGCTCGGCTCAATCACGTCGAGCAGATGATGCCTGACCGCCGCACGTTCCTCGTCGCTCGCCTTCGCGGTGCCGATATCCATGCCGCGGTACATCTGGTAGGCGTCGGCATTCACTATCTCGGCACGTTCACCACGATCGGCGAGTCTCCGGGCGATCGCGATGCCCAGGCCAGTTTTCCCAGAGGCGGTGGGGCCGACGATCGAGATCACACGCGCGCCGTCATGGCGCTCAACTCCTGCGGATGGCATAGGTCTGTCCTTTGGCGAGATCGGGGTCTGCAATCAGGTTATGACGGCCAGCATGGGTGACGGTGGCAGTGACGAAATCACCGATCTGCGGTGCATCATGCCCTTCGGGCACCCCCACATGCACCAGCACGCCGGTTTTCTCGCGACCGGTGTAGCGGTGCGTCTCGGCATCCTTCTTCCCGGTCACACCGGTGATCATCACCTCGACGTCACGGCCCACGAACTTCTCGAGAATCTCCTCGGTAATGCGCTCCTGCACGGCGAGCAGACGTTCGAGCCTGTCGAGGGCCACGTCATAGGGCACCTGTTCCATTGCGGCTGCGGGCGTGCCGGGCCGCGGCGAATAGATGAACGTGAAGGCCGACGAGAATCTGGCTTCCTCAACCACGCGCAGGGTCTGCTGGAAATCCTCCTCCGTCTCGCCCGGGAAGCCGACGATGATGTCGGTGGAGATCTGTGCATCCGGCATCGCCTCACGAATCTTCGCGAGAATGCCCAGGAACCTCTCGGAACGGTATGAGCGGCGCATGGCGCGCAAGATGCGGTCGGATCCGGATTGCAGCGGGAAATGCAGCTGATGCATCACATTGGGGGTCTCGGCCATCGCGGCGATCACGTCGTCGGTGAATGCCGCCGGGTGGGGCGAGGTGAACCGCACGCGCTCCAGTCCCTCGATCTCGCCACAGGCGCGCAGCAGCTTGGAGAACGCATAGCGGTCGCCTATGCCATAGCCATACGAGTTCACATTCTGCCCCAGCAGCGTGATCTCCTTCGCCCCGTTCGTCACCGTCTCGCGGATCTCGGCGAGTACGTCGCCCGGTCTGCGGTCGCGCTCCTTGCCACGGGTGGTGGGCACGATGCAGAAGGTGCACGTGTTGTTGCACCCCATCGAGATGGCCACCCATGCGGAATGGGCGGAGGCGCGGTGTGCGGGCAGCTGGCTCGGGAAGAGCGTGAGATCCTCGTTCACCTTCACCTGTGTGTGTTGCGCTGCACGGGCCTGATCGAGCAATGCGGGAAGGTCCTCTATGTTCTTCGTGCCGAACACGGCATCCACCCATGGCGTACGTTTGGCGATGCGTTCGCGGTCGAGTTGCGCCATGCAGCCGCCGATGGCGATCTGGGCATGCGGGTTCCTGTATTTGAAACGCTTCCATTTGCCGATGGTGCCATACATGCGTTCTGTGGCATTCTCTCGCACCGCGCACGTGTTCATGATCACGACGTCGACATCGTGCGCCAGGAACTGCTCCTCGCTCGCCGGGCGGTAGCCGTTCTCCTCCATCACGCCCGCGATGCGCTCGGAATCGTGCACGTTCATCTGGCAGCCAAGCGTGTGCACATAATACAGACCGCGACCACGGCCGGATGCTCCCCCGTACTGCGGGGCGCCGGGCTCGACCTGCGTCGTATGCTGTGCTTGCGATATGTTCGTGCGGCGTTCCTCAGGCGTCATCATGTCTTCGTTCATAGAGGCCATGCTAACCGAAGCTCGGCACAGTGGGTCGCCCGGACGTGGATTCCGCACGCGTTGTTCGCTCTCGTTTTCTACAATGGCAATGTGATACTCGACAGACAGAAACGGATGAACACCGCGGAGATCCGCGCCCGCCTGACGGCGGCCGGGCATTCGCTCGGATTGGACGGCACCGAGGAGGGGGAACGGGGCGTCGACCTGATTACCGATTTCATCAACCAGATGCAGATCTACGAAGGTGCGATGTACGAGATCAGCACGAAACTCGAGATTCTCGACTCCGAATTTCAGGTGCAGTTCTCTCATAATCCAATCCACCACCTCGAACGCAGATTGAAATCAACCGAATCTATTCTGGGCAAACTCGACCGACGTGGCCTTCCCTATACGGTGGAGGCGATTCGTGACAACCTGTTCGACGTCGCTGGCATACGCGTGATCTGCAATTACCGGGACGACGTGTATTCGGTGGCGAATTACCTCTCGGCGCAATCGGACATTCAGGTGCTGCGCGTGAAGGATTACATACGCAACCCCAAGCAGAACGGCTACCGCTCGCTGCATGTGATCTATGCGGTGCCGGTGTTCCTGTCGAGCGGCGCGCATTACACGCCGGTCGAAGTGCAGTTCCGCACGATCGCGATGGACTACTGGGCGAGTCTGGAGCATGCGCTGCGCTACAAGACCGATCTGCCCGACGACAAGCACGCCGAGCATTCACAGACGCTGCTGGACTGCGCGCGTGCATTGCAGAACGTGGAGACGCAGATGCAGACGATTCATCGCGACATCAACGGCGCACCGCAGGGTGGCGAGGCACCGACCGCGAATGAGGACTCCCCGATTCGCAATGCGACGCTCAAGGGGCAGTGAGCTTCCGCAGCGGAAAACAGATGGGGCGACCGTGTTTCCACGGTCGCCCCATCTGTTGGGAGTGCCCGGACGGAACCTGTCGGTTCTAATCGCGGCTCAATCCAAGCGCCTGCAGAATGTACAGGAACAGGTTGATGAAGTCGAGGTACAGGTTCAGCGCGCACAGGATGGAGATCTTCTTGATTGCCTCCGGTCCCTGCGAGGCATAGACGGCGAACGCCTTCTTCGTGAACTGCGCGTCATAGATCGTCAGTCCTGCGAACAGCAGGATGCCGATTGCGGTGACCACCTTGAGCATCGTGTTGCTCGGCGCCACGAACATCATGATCACCTCGGCGATGATGAGCACGACCAGTGCGATCATGAGGATCGGACCCGCCTTGAGCATGTTGCCCTTCGTGGTCAGACCGAACATGGTGAGTGCGAAGTAGAAGCCGGCGCTCACCAGGAATGCGATGCCGATGGTGCCCAGATCGTAGGCCAGGAAGATGGTGCTCAGCGTGACGCCCATCAGCGCCGCATACACGTAGAAGCACACGCGGGCGGCCGTGGTGGACATCTTCATCACGCGCATGCCCAGATATATGGCCAGACCGATCTCGACGATGGCGAGGATCCACATGCCCATGCCGCCCGTAGCCTGCAGGAAGCGCATGTAGAAGCCGCTCATCTGCGTGAAGATCGCCATGGCGGCGGTGACGAGCAGGCCCAGGCACATCTCGCCGTATGCGCGCGTCACCGAGACATGCTCGGCGCGCTCGTATGACTGCGAGGCCTGAACATTGATCGTGTTGGCATAGTTCATCGGTTGCTGCCCATATGGTTGCTGGCCATATGGCGAGCCGTTCATAGGCTGCTGCCCATAAGTCATGTTCGTTCCTTCTGTCGTATGTGCTAACAGTATAGGCTGTTCGTGCAGGGAATACCCCCAGAGGAGGCTGAAAGCCGGCTGGGAGCATATGCATCTTCACTCATTGTAGGCAACAGCCATGGAACGCAGGTATTCCGCAGACGGCCTGCCGATTATGGAGGTTCCGCGAAGCCGGACGCCGGCGGGGTTTCGTCCGCTATAGTGGGAGGCACGGCCCGCACACGCAACGAGGCGTGATGGCCGTCAAGCAAAGGAGTGGTTATGGAACCTATTCGCGCAATCCAATTCGGCTGCGGCAAGATGGCCAAGTACACCGTCAGGTACATGCATGACAAAGGCATGCAGATTGTGGGTGCCATCGATGTGAACCCCGACGTGGTGGGCATGGATGTCGGCGAGTTCGCCGGAATCGGACCGCTCAACGTGACGATCAGCGATGACGCCGACGCCGTGCTCGACTCATGCGATGCGGACATTGCGGTCGTCACGCTGTTCAGCTTCATGGACGACATCGAACCGATGTGCGAGGCATGTCTCTCCCGCGGCATCAGCGTGATCACCACCTGCGAGGAGGCGATCTACCCGTGGACGACGAATCCGGCCGTGACCAACCGCCTCGACCGCATCGCCAAGGAGAACGGCGCCACCATGGTCGGCTCGGGGATGCAGGACATCTTCTGGATCAACATGGTGGCCCAGGTGGCAGGCGGGTGCAATTCGATGACGAAGATCAGCGGCGCCACCAGCTACAATGTCGAGGATTACGGCCTGGCGCTTGCCAAAGCGCACGGCGTGGGTCTTACGGCCGAGCAGTTCGAGGAGCAGCTGGCGCATCCCGACGAGGTGGTGCCGTCATACGTGTGGAACTCCAATGAATCGCTGGTGCAGAGGCTCGGACTGACGATCAAGTCGCAGACGCAGCGTGCGGTGCCTTACTTCAGCGATGTCGATGTGTATTCGGAGACGATGGGCGAGACGATTCCGGCGGGGGTGTGCATCGGCATGTCGGCGGTCGTCACGACCGAGACGATGCAGGGACTCACCATCGAGACCTCATGCATCGGCAAGGTGTATGGGCCGGACGACGGCGATATGTGCGATTGGAGAATCGAAGGCGAACCCGACACCGAATTCCATGTGGTCAAACCAGCGACTGTGGAGCACACCTGCGCCACGATGGTCAACCGCATCCCCAATGTGCTCAATGCGCCGGCAGGCTATGTGACGGTCGACCAACTGCCTGAGATCAACCATCTCTCCTACCCTGCGGCGATGTACGTCGCCTGACACGCTCCGGTTCAGGCGAGGGCATATCTGAGGGGCAGCGGCGCTGAGGAGCGTGCTACGCGCGTAGCGCGCAGACACCTTGACGAAGCGCCTCTGCCCCTCAGATATGCCCTCGCCTGTTTCGCTAGACCTCGGCCAATTGGGTCGAGGCCGGAGCCGCAAGATTCGGGCGCAGACGGCGCATCTGCGACAAGGCGAGTCCCAATGCGATGAACGCCACGCCGAACAGAAGCACCAACGCAATACCCGGGAACCAGTTGGATACGCTCACGGTGCCTTCGGAATTCATCGCGGCGCTGATCGACCGGCAGAACCACCAACCCGGGGTGCATTTGCCTATGACGATCATCACCTTGGGCATCAGATCCACCGGGAACGCCATGCCCGAGGTGAACATGATGACCAGACCATACACATTGGCGATCGCGTTGATTGCCGCACTGTTGACGGCGATCATGCTCACCATGAAGCCACTGGCCGCGGCCGTGAGACTATAGGCGACCATCGTCAATGCGCACAGTAGGAATCCCCTCGGGTCGACGCCGGTGATCGGCAAGCCGGCCGCCACCGGAAGAGCCAGGGCGAGCGCCAGATAGAACAGGCTCACGAGCACACCGAACAAGCCACAACAGGCGAACTGCTGGAACAGCATCGAACCGGTGCGTTGCGGTGAGGCATACATGCGTCTGCGTACCCTTGCCCCCGAGAACGATCCCATCGTCATTGCGGTGATCGTGAACATTGCCGCGACCATCGGATAGGCTCCCATGTCCATCATCGTCTGGAACGCGTACCGTCCGTTCGCCTCCCGGTCGTCGGTCCCTGCCGGGTCCTCGGCGATGGCGATCTGCGGGTAGGCGTCGGCATTGCCGGTAAGATCCGCGATCACCGAACCGGCCGCCGCATTCAATGAGGCGACGCTAACGGAGGAACCCGACGACGCTGCATCTGCAAGCGCAGTCATCCGGGTGAGGTTCAGGAAATCCTCCACCTGCAGTTTGGCGAGGGAGCCGTAGGCTCCGGTGAAGCTGGTGACCATCTGCAGCTCGGGGACGGCGGAATCCGAGGTGAATGCCGCAGCCAGGTCATCGACATAGTGTTCGGGAATGATGACGATGAGGTCGGCATAGTTTGAGGCCGCAGCGGTCTGCAGGTCCTGGGAGGTGGTGCCCACATCGACGAGGTCGCAGTCCTTGGACAGGAATTTCCTCAGCGAATCCGAGAACCCTGAGCCGACGCCCCCATTCCGGTCGACCACCGCCACTTCGGGTCGCAGCGTCTCATAGGTGGTGGAGTTGTCGGTGTTCGAAAGGTTCTGGATGATGCTCCAGGACAGCCCGAACATCATGAGGCTCAGGTAGACGATGTAGACGAGGATCATGGTTCGTTGGGCGAACAGGACTCGCCAGCATGTTCTAAAGGTGCTCATAGCGTTGCCTCCTGAGGAAGATCGTGGACAGTGTCAGAGCGAGCACGGTCATTGCGAGGAGAATGCCCGACGTGCGTAGGGACGGGGCGTAGGAATCGTAGTGGAGCAAGTCGTAGAACAGGTTCGTGATCTGCTGGGTGGGATTGACGATGGCGAATCCGGGGGCGTTGCGTTGGGTCCAGTCGCTCAGGTTCATTGCGCCGGTGCCGTAGAGTCCACTGAATATCGAGAGCACGCACGACAGCGCGGTGGTGATGCCTATTTTCACGCCGGAAGTGAGCTTCGGCAACGATCCTATGAGCGTGCCGAGCGCATTGGCGGTAAGGGACGCGAGCAGCAGCGCCAGGACGAGCACGGGCCAACGGCCGCCGAAATCGACCTTGCACACGAAATGGACGTAGAGCGTCGCAACCACCATCGACACCGATGCGCATAGCCAGCTGGCGAGGAAACCTCCCATGAGCTGGTTGAACTTGGAGAGCGGGGCCAGCGACCGTCTCATACCAAGCGCCGAAAGATTCGCCTGCGTGGCGCACACGGTCGTGGTGGCGAAGGTCATCGACATGAGTGCGGTCATGGCGAGCAGCGCATAGTAGAATCGGACGGATTCGGTCGGCTTGAAATGGGTGGGGCTCACAACTTTCGTGAACGTCGGGGTGTCGCCCATCTCCTTGGTGAACGTGGCATCACGGAACACGCCCGAATCGGTGTTGAGCAGCTCGGTCACGGTGATGGCTCGCCTATTGAACATGCCTACGGCACCATGCAGAATGTTGAGGGATGCACTGAAGCCGGAATTTCCGGTGTCATCGTTGACGGATGCGACGCTGGCACGACTGATCGTCAGGTTCAGCAGCCCGTCTTCCGTGGCGTTGATGTAGCCACGCACCCCGTGGTCGGCGTTGATGAGGCCCTTGGCCTCCTTGACGTTTGACACGGCCTGCAATTCCAACAGGTTCCTGAGCTCGGAACCCACCTGCCCGGACGCCGTATCGGGCGCAGCGCCTTCCATGGCGTTCCCGCAGCCCTCGTTCCGCAGTGGATTCCGCTGCATCGCATGCAGCATCTGACGCGCGTTGGTCGCCCTGCAGAAGTTCGCGTCCGCGACCACTGCGAACCTCATCGTATGTATTTCATAGACCTCGCCGATGTTGCCGAACATGCCCATGAACATCGTCGACAGAATGATCGGGAAGCAGAAGAGCCAGAACACCGAACTCTTCTCACGCAGATTCACGCGCATGGTGTTGAGGAATGTACTCCACATGTATTCACCTCCTTCGTCGTATGTGCCGCACGCTCAATCGCGCAGGTCGGTCCCGGTGAGGGCGAGGAACACGTCGTTCAACGTCGGCGCACGGGAGCTCACATGCCCCATGGGGATGTCGAGCGAGCGCAGCACCTGCAGCACATCGATGAGATTGTGCTCGCCCTGCGAACAGACCACCACGAGCTCGTCGTTCTCGAACGTCACCTCGTGCACAGCCTCCAAGTCACCCAACATCGAGACGGCCCGTTGGCACAGGGCCTCATTCGCGCTCAACGCCGGCGCTTCGACGGTGATTCGCTCGCCGGCCTCGATCATGCGCTTGAGCTCGTCGGCCGTGCCGATGGCGATCTGACGGCCGTGATCTATGATCTGGATGCGGTCGCAGATCTGCTCGACCTCCTCCATGTAATGGCTCGTGTACACGACGGTCGCGCCACGCTCGTTGAGCCGTTTGATGCCTTCGAGAATCGAGTTGCGGCTTTGCGGATCCACCGCCACCGTCGGCTCGTCGAAGAAGATGGGTTCGGGTTGGTGCACTATGCCGCATGCAATGTTCAATCGGCGCGGCAGACCTCCTGAGAGCTTGCGCGGGCGGAATCTGCGGTAATCCTCGAGTCCCACGAATTCGATTGCTTCGTCCACCAGCCGCGCACGTCTCATCTTGTCAGCGACGTACAGCGAGCAGAAGTACTCGATGTTCTCCTGCACGGTGAGCTCGTTGAATACAGCCACGTCCTGAGGCACCACGCCGATCCTGCGCTTCAGGTCGTAGGCGGTGGGGCCCATCTTGCCGCCGAATGCACGGATTTGGCCCGAATCATAGGTGAGCAACCCGAGAATGCAGTTGATCGCGGTGGTCTTGCCGGAACCGTTCGGCCCCAGCAATCCGTAAATCTCCCCAGTGCGCACGTTCATGTTCAAATAGTCGAGCGCGAGCTTGTCGGCATATCGTTTCACCAGTTCGCGCACCTCGATCGCTGGTGCGGCATCGCGCTGTACGTTGTTCTCTGCTGTGTTCATGCCTCCATATTGCCGAACAGGCAACGGCCGACACGGTGCCAGGAATCACCGTTTTTGTACGAATGGTGACATTTGTCACCATTCGGCATGACATTCGCCCTGTTGTCATGAACAATGGAACAGAATAGGAGGGGAGAGACAACGGCATGATCATCTCCGTGGGAGCTCATGCGCTGATGTTCGTCGTCAGCGTGCTGTTCTCGGTGATGCTGAGCGGCGACACCGATACCACCTTCGTCATTGGTCTGCTGTTCTGCGTGATCCTCTGCTCGTTGATCCGTCTGGCTCCCCTCAGATGCTGGATCGCACTCGCCATGATGTTCTGCATGGTCTGCCTGTTTGTTCCGCAATGGATCGCGCTGATGCCGATCGTGGGCTTCGATCTGGGATTGCGGGTGCAGTCGTTGGGCAGGTCTTTCCAAATGCTGGTCTGCGTCCCCCCACTGGTCTGCGGAATCGTGGCCGGTCAGCACAGTCCGGCATTGCACGATCTGTCAGCCGCAGCCACCTCGCCGCTCGTGATGGCCCTTTGGATTCTATGTGCGCTCACCTCCCTCGCAGTTCTCGGCGGCTGGGTATTCGCACTCGCGCAACGAAGACAACGGTGCTTCCAATCGTTGGCAGACGACCAACGGGAACGTATCCGCCGTTCGCGCGCTCGTCTCGCCGATGTCGAATCCGCCAGGTCGGCGGACCTGCAGCATGCGCGGCTCACCGAACGCACACGCATCGCACGCGAGATCCACGACAATGTGGGACATCTGCTCACTCGTGCGATCATGCTGACGAATGCGGACCAAGTGATTGCCACCAGCACCGGTGACACGCTGCATGCCGATCAATTCGGGCAGCTTGGTCATACCCTCGACGAGGCGATGACGATGATTCGCAAATCCGTGCATGGTCTCAAAGACGAAGGCACTGATTTTCGGGCGATGGTCGAGGATGCCATGGCCACCGCCAAGCAATCTGATGTCGAGATTCGCCTCTCCAATGCCATCGATGCCGTGCCTTCCCATGTGGCACATGCATTCACGGCCGTGATTCGCGGAGCGTTGACGAACACAATCCGGCATAGCGCAGCTTCTGAGGCCCACGTGCATCTGATTGATTTGCCGGGGTTGTGGCAGCTGATCGTGCAGGGCAACGGCGGCGTACCGGAACGCGGCCGCGTGGCGAGCATGGGCATTGGAATCGCCGACATCGAGGAACGGGCGCGCGCATTGGATGGCACAGCCACCTGCGGCTACCATAACGGCGGCTGGCGCGTGTTCATGTCCGTCCCGAAAACAGCGGAAAGGAATATGCGATGAAGGTCGCGATTGTTGACGATGACCCTATTGTCTGCTCGTCCATCGGCACGATCCTCACGACCACCGGCACCGCCGAGGTCGTGTGGACTGCGCATGACGGGGCCGCCGCCGTGGTGGCCTATGCACGTCAGAAACCGGATGTGTTGCTCATCGACGTGCAGATGCCGGGCACCGACGGCCTTGAAGCCAGCGAGCGCATTCTCGTGCTCACCACTTTCGCCGACCCGGAGTACATTCGCCGTGCCATCGAATTGGGCACGAAAGGCTATCTCATCAAACAGGACGTGGCTTCGGTGATTCCAGCAGTGCAGGCGGTCATGGCCGGGCAGGTGGTGTTGGGCGCGGACGTGCTGCGCAACCTGCCGATGCACGATGCGTCCGGGAATGTGGAGGAACCAAAGGCGTCCCCATTACCGGATGATCCCAGATTCGCGCATCTCACCGACCGGGAGCATGACATCGTCGAGCTGGTCGCCGAGGAGCTCGACAATCGTGAGATTGCGGCGAAGCTGTTCCTGAGCGAGGGCACCGTGCGCAACCGCATCAGCGGCATTCTGGCGAAGACGCACATCTCGAACCGCACGAAGCTCGCCATCGAATGGCTGACGTCGCATGACCGTCACATCCATGACCATCACATCGAGGTGCGATAGGTCTTCCAGATATCGCTCAATGCACGGCCGTCGGATTCCCGCTTCCATACGTTCAGGCTCGCCGAGGAACCTCCGATGGCGCGGGCGGCGGACGTCGGCGTCGCATATTCGGTGCCGTCCTCGCCCCGGAACCCAGACTCGGTGACGGTGATACGCCAGATCTCGTGCTTGCGTGGGCGGTTCCATACGAATCGGTCCCCCACCGTGAGCAGACCGGCGCGCACCACTTCGCCCACCGTCACACGCTTCGACGTGCGTCGACTGCGATGCGCGGATGTGCCTGTGCGATCGGACTGCCCCTGCGGCTCTGCCAAGGATCCCAGCTCCCCCGGATTGATGTTCCACGCCTGTGCGATCAGCTCGACGATCTGGTGCTGCCGCAATTGCAGGAACTGCGGCGTCAGCTTCTCAAGTTCGCCGATCACGCGCGTCAACGGGAACTGGCGTGAGCTTGGGCTGCGCAGAATGCGGGCTCGTCGCGTCTGGAAGTCGTCGAGTCCCTCCATCGATTTGCGGGTGGATTGGGTGAGCACATAGTTGCCTATGCGCTCCGCCCAGTAATCGCACTGACCGGCAGGCCAATCCGCAAAATCCGACCCCGACTGTATACGTACGGGAATGAGCGGCACCGCATTGAGACTACGCGGTCGGGTGATACGGCCCCCTGCCAGCTGCTCGTTCGCACGAATCAGCAGCAGGCGTTTCATATTGCTGTCGATCGACAGTTCGCCGCGCAGATGCAGCATGGCGAGTCGTTGCTCGTCGCCGTCGACGTGGAAGCCTGCGATGCGCTGCAATGGGATGCCTTTGTTGGCTCTTCTCAGGTTAGTGTGTAAGGATGTCTTTGAGTTGGCTGCTGTGGATGAGGCATCGTTGGATGTAGCTGGTGGTGTTGGCGAAGCCCATGGCGTTGCCGCGCAGGGTCTCGAGCCTGCCGTT